>FWPU01000011.1_pt1 | contig 646383 bp, 580 predicted proteins | sample 2228361 | NCBI WGS metagenome assembly FWPU01 (sample SAMEA103939777, study PRJEB20133) | metagenome | reverse complement strand
CGCCGTCAGCGTCGTCTTGCCGTGGTCGACGTGACCGATCGTACCGATGTTCACATGCGGCTTCGTACGCTCGAACTTCGCCTTGGCCATCTCGTGCCCCTCCGTGTCTCGTCCAGCCCGTGACTTACGCGTACTTGGCGCGGATCTCTTCCGCGACCATCTGCGGTACGGGCTCGTAGTGATCGAACAGCATGGTGTACTGTGCGCGGCCCTGCGACAGGGAACGCAGCGTGCTGACGTATCCGAACATCGTGGCGAGCGGCACGAGCGCCCGGATCACCTGGGCGTTGCCGCGCGGCTCCATGCCGGTGATCTGACCCCGGCGGCTGTTCAGATCGCCGATGATGTCGCCCATGTATTCCTCCGGGGTCACCACTTCCACCCGCATCACCGGCTCGAGCAGGATCGGCCCCGCCTTCTGCGCCGCCTCGCGGAACGCCGCGCGACCGGCGATCTCGAAGGCCATCACCGAGCTGTCCACCTCGTGGTAGGCGCCGTCGACCAGCTCGACCCGCACGTCCACCATCGGGAAGCCCGCGAGCACCCCGGACTGCATCGCCGCCTCGATGCCCTTCTGCACGCCCGGGATGTACTCCTTCGGGATGGCACCGCCGACGATTTTGTTCTCGAACACCAGACCGGACCCGCGCTCGCCGGGATGCACCAGCATCTTGACGCGCGCGAACTGGCCGGCGCCGCCGGTCTGCTTCTTGTGGGTGTAGTCGACCTCGGCGTCGCGCGTGATCGTCTCGCGATAGGCGACCTGCGGCTGGCCGACGTTGCAGTCGACCTTGAACTCGCGCTTCAGCCGGTCGACGATGATCTCGAGATGGAGCTCGCCCATCCCCTTGATGATCGTCTGGCCGGTCTCCTGATCGATGCTGACGCGGAAGGAAGGATCTTCCTGCGCGAGCTTGGCGAGCGCTGCCGAAAGCTTGTCCTGGTCGGCCTTGGTCTTGGGCTCCACCGCGACCTCGATCACCGGCTCGGGGAACTCCATCCGCTCGAGAACGACCGGATCGTTCGGATCGCACAGCGTGTCGCCGGTCGTCGTCTGCTTGAGACCGACCAGCGCGACGATGTCGCCGGCGTTCGCGTCCTTGATCTCCTCGCGCTGGTTGGCGTGCATGAGGAGAATGCGGCCGATGCGCTCGCGCTTGTCCTTGACGCTGTTGTAGAGATAGCTGCCGCCTTCGATGCGCCCGGAATAGACCCGCACGAAGGTGAGCGTGCCGACGAAGGGATCGGTCATGATCTTGAAGGCGAGCGCCGCCACCGGCTCATCGTCGAGCGGCCGCCGCTCCACCTTCTCCTCCGAGCCCGGCCGGGTGCCGACCACCGGCGGCAGATCGGCGGGCGACGGCAGATAGTCGACCACCGCATCGAGAAGCGGCTGTACACCCTTGTTCTTGAAGGCCGAGCCGCACAGCACCGGGACGAACTTGCCGGCGATCGTGCCCTTGCGGATGCAGCGGATCAGCGTCTCGACATCCGGCTCCTCGCCCTCGAGATAGGCCATCATGGCCTCGTCGTCGTACTCGAGCACGGCCTCGACCAGATGGTGACGCGCCTCCGCGGCGGCCTCCGCGAGCGATGCCGGGATGTCCTGATAGCTGAACTTCGCGCCGAGGGTCTCATCGTGCCAGACGATCGCCCGGTTGTGGACGAGATCGACGACACCCCTGAACTCCGCCTCGACGCCGATCGGCAGCGTCACCGGCACGGCGTTGGCGCCCAGCCGGTCCTTCATCATCTCGATGCAGCGCTCGAAGTTGGCGCCGATCCGGTCCATCTTGTTGACGAAGCCGATCCGCGGCACCCGGTACTTGTCGGCCTGCCGCCAGACCGTCTCCGACTGCGGCTCGACGCCGGCGACGGCGTCGAACACCGCGATCGCCCCGTCCAGCACCCGCAGCGAACGCTCCACCTCGATCGTGAAGTCGACGTGCCCCGGCGTGTCGATGATGTTGATGCGGTGGTCGCGCCAGAAGGTCGTGGTCGCCGCCGAGGTGATGGTGATCCCGCGCTCCTGCTCCTGCTCCATCCAGTCCATCGTCGCGGTGCCTTCGTGCACCTCGCCGATCTTGTACGTGCGACCGGTGTAGTACAGGATGCGCTCGGTCGTGGTCGTCTTGCCGGCATCGATGTGCGCCATGATGCCGATGTTGCGGTAGCGTTCGATGGGGACCTGACGGGGCATGTTCCGGTTCTCGCTGTCTCGCGGCTCACCAGCGATAGTGCGCGAAGGCCCGGTTGGCCTCGGCCATCCTGAGCGTGTCCTCGCGCTTCTTGATCGCCGCACCGCGGTTGTTGGCGGCATCGAGCAGTTCGTTGGCGAGCCGCTCTTCCATGGTGCGCTCGGAGCGGCTGCGCGCGGCGTTGATCAGCCAGCGGATGGCCAGCGTCTGCCGCCGCTCCGGCCGCACCTCGACCGGCACCTGGTAGGTGGCGCCGCCCACCCGGCGCGAGCGCACCTCGAGCGTCGGCTTCGCGTTCTCGACCGCCTCGAGGAACATCGGCAGCGGATCCCGCCCGGTGCGCCGCTGCATGCGCTCGAGCGCGCCGTAGACGATCTTCTCGGCGACCGACTTCTTGCCCTCGCGCATGACGCAGTTGATGAACTTGGCGAGGACCGGATCACCGTACTTCGGATCCGGCAGGATCTCGCGCCTCTCGGCTGCACGACGTCGCATCGCTTCCCGTCCTCTCGCTCACTTCGGCCGCTTGACGCCGTACTTCGAACGGCCCTGCCGGCGACCCGACACGCCCTGGGTGTCGAGCGTGCCGCGGATGATGTGGTAGCGCACACCCGGCAGGTCCTTGACGCGCCCGCCGCGGATCAGCACCACCGAATGCTCCTGCAGATTGTGCCCCTCGCCCGGGATGTAGCTCGTCACCTCGTAGCCGTTCGTCAGCCGCACGCGCGCCACCTTGCGCAGCGCCGAGTTCGGCTTCTTCGGCGTCGTCGTGTAGACGCGCGTGCAGACCCCGCGCTTCTGCGGGCAGGCCTGCAGCGCCGGCACCTTGTTGCGCGTCTCCGGCTTCTCCCGGCCACGGCGCACGAGCTGGTTAATCGTCGGCATGGGCAACGTTTCCCAAAGCACTGGACACAGGGAACGGGTGGCGGTGACGGGACGCGGACGACCCGGCCGAACGCCGCTTCCGGCTCCGGCCCGGTCGCCGTGTTCCGCAGATCGCTGACCCGGCGCTGCGTCTGATCCGCGAGGGTCACCGCCAGCGCCCCTGACAGGCGAAGCGGGTTCTAGAGCCCGCCCGCCGCCCGGTCAAGGGCCGGGCACGCGAAAACCCGCCCCTTTCCGCCGCCGCCGCGCCGCCTGCGCGTGCTTGTCACGCCCCCGTCACGCTGCCATGCTCCGGGCCGGCCAGGGGCCGGGCCGGTCCGGCACCCGTGACTCAGGAGGGAGCCGATGGGCAGAACGAAGTGGCTGAGCGGGGCCGCTGCACTGACCCTTCTCGTCTGCGCGACCCAGGCGGAGGGACGCACCGCGATCCAGTGGTGGCATGCCATGGGTGGCGAGCTCGGCGAGCGGGTGAACAAGATCGCCGCCGATTTCAACGCCAGCCAGGACGCGTACGAGGTCCAGCCGGTCTACAAGGGCAACTACACCGAGACCATGACTGCGGCGATCGCCGCCTTCCGCGCCCGCCAGCAGCCGCACATCGTCCAGGTCTTCGAGGTCGGCACCGCCACCATGATGGCGGCCGAGGGCGCGATCTATCCCGTCTACCAGCTGATGGCCGACACCGGCCAGCCCTTCGACCCGAACGCCTACATCTCCGCCGTGGTCGGCTACTACACGACGACGGACGGCCGCATGCTGTCGATGCCCTTCAACAGCAGCACCCCCGTCCTCTACTACAACAAGACCGCCTTCGCGAAGGCCGGGCTCGATCCGGAGCAGCCGCCGCGGACCTGGCCGGAGCTCGTCGAGTTCGCGAAGAAGACCCAGGCCGCCGGCTATCCCTGCGGCTTCACCACCGGCTGGCAGAGCTGGGTGCAGATCGAGAACTTCTCGGCCTGGCACAACCTGCCGCTGGGCACGAAGCAGAACGGCTTCGGCGGTCTCGACACCGAGCTGGTGTTCAACAGGACACCGGTCGTCCGTCACATCGCCAACATGGGCGAGTGGCAGAAGACCCGGATCTTCGATTACGGTGGCCGGCGTTCGGACAGCGCACCCAAGTTCTACAACCAGGAGTGCGTGATGTACATGAACAGCTCGGCCGCCTACGCCGGCGTGCGCAACAACGCCAAGGACTTCGAGTTCGGGATCGGCATGCTGCCCTACTACCCGGACATCGAAGGCGCGCCGCAGAACAGCATCATCGGCGGCGCCACGCTGTGGGTGCTGCAGGGCCATCCCGCCGAGGACTATGTCGGCGTGGCGCAGTTCTTCGCCTACCTGTCGCGCCCGGAGGTGCAGGCGTGGTGGCACCAGGAGACCGGCTATCTGCCGATCACCACGGCCGCCTACGAACTGACCCGCGCCCAGGGCTTCTACGACAAGAACCCCGGCACCGACGTCGCCATCAGGCAGCTCACGCTGAACGAGCCGACGGAGAACTCGAAGGGCCTGCGCTTCGGCAACTTCGTCCAGATCCGCGACATCATCAACGAGGAGCTGGAGGCCGTCTGGGCGGGGCAGAAGAGCGCCCAGGAGGCCCTCGACTCGGCGGTCGCGCGCGGCAACGAGCTGCTGCGGCAGTTCGAGGCGCAGCACCGCGGCTGAGGACACGCCGAAGGACCGGCGGGGCGGCCGCGGAGGTCGCCCCGCCGCGCATCGGAGGAGAGGCCGGTGGAACGGCGCGTGGTCTTCGACCAGCGGCTCCTGCCCTATCTGCTGCTGGCACCGCAGCTGGCGATCACCCTCGTCTTCTTCATCTGGCCGGCGAGTCAGGCCGTCTGGCAGTCGATGCTGGTGCAGGACGCCTTCGGCTTCTCGACCCGCTTCGTCTGGTTCGAGAACTTCGCGCGGATCTTCGGCAATCCCGAGTACCTGCACAGCCTGCGGGTGACGGCCGTCTTCAGCTTCTCGGTCGCGCTCTCGGGCATCCTGATCGCGCTCGTGCTCGCCGCCATGGCCGATTTCGTCGCCCGCGCCGCGGCCCTCTACAAGACCCTGCTGATCTGGCCCTATGCGGTGGCGCCGGCGATCGCCGGCGTGCTGTGGCTGTTCATGTTCAGCCCGGCGATCGGCATCCTCGCCTGGCTGCTCGGGCGAATCGGCATCGTCTGGAACCACCAGCTCGACGGCAGCCAGGCGCTGCTGCTCGTGATCGTCGCCGCCACCTGGAAGCAGATCTCCTACAACTTCCTGTTCTTCCTCGCCGGCATGCAGGCGATCCCGCGCTCGCTGATCGAGGCGGCGGCAATCGACGGCGCCGGGCCAGTGCGACGCTTCTTCACGATCGTCGTGCCGCTGCTGTCGCCGACGAGCTTCTTCCTCCTGGTCGTCAACCTCGTCTACGCCTTCTTCGACACCTTCGGCATCGTCCACGCCGTCACCGAGGGCGGGCCGGCGCAGGCGACCACGATCCTCGTCTACAAGGTCTACCGCGACGGCTTCATCGGCCTCGATCTCGGCGGCTCGGCGGCCCAGAGCGTGGTGCTGATGCTGATCGTGATCGCCCTGACCTTCGTCCAGTTCCGCTACCTCGAGCGCAGGGTGCACTACGGCTGAGATGATCGAGCGCCGCCCTCTCCTCACCCTGCTCGCGCACGCCACGCTGGTCCTCGGCGTGGTCGTCGTCGCCTTCCCGATCTGGATCGTGCTCGTGACCTCGAGCCAGCGGCCCGAGGACGTGCTCGCCGCGCCGATCCCGATCTGGTTCGGCGACCGGCTGGTCCAGAACTATCTCGCGGTGCTCGGCCAAGGCCTGACCCGGTCCAGCTCCGGGCCGGTGGCGCCGATGATGCTGAACTCGCTCGTGATGGCCCTCGGCATCGCGGTCGGCAAGATCGCGATCTCGATCCTCTCCGCCTTCGCCATCGTCTTCTTCCGCTTCCCCGGCCGCATGCTCGCCTGCTGGACGATCTTCGTCACCCTGATGCTGCCGGTCGAAGTGCGGATCCTGCCGACCTACGAGGTCGTCGCCGATCTCGGCATGCTCAACTCCTATGCCGGGCTGACGATCCCGCTGATCGCCTCGGCCACCGCCACCTTCCTGTTCCGCCAGTTCTTCCTCACGGTGCCGGACGAACTCGTGGAAGCGGCCCGCGTCGACGGCGCCGGGCCCATGAAGTTCTTCTTCGACATCCTGCTGCCGCTGTCGAAGACCAACATCGCGGCGCTGTTCGTGATCCTGTTCATCTACGGCTGGAACCAGTACCTGTGGCCGCTGCTGGTGACGACGGACGAGAGTTACTACACGATCGTGATGGCGATCCAGCGGATGCTGACGGCGGCGGACGCCGAACCCGAGTGGCACTTCATTGCCGCGGTGGCGATGCTGGCGTTGCTGCCGCCGGTCCTGGTCGTGCTGCTGATGCAGCGCTGGTTCGTCAAGGGCCTCGTCGAAACCGAGAAGTGAACCATGGCGGAACTGCGCGTCGAGAAGCTCGGCAAATCCTTCGGCCGCGTGCCGGTGCTGCGCGACATCGAACTGCACGTCGCGGACGGCGAGATGATGGTCGTGCTCGGGCCGTCGGGCTGCGGCAAGTCGACCCTGCTCCGGCTCGTGGCCGGCCTGGAGCGCGCCGACAGCGGGACGATCCGGATCGGCGGGCGCGTGGTGAACGGCCTCGAGCCGAAGGACCGCGACATCGCCATGGTGTTCCAGAACTACGCGCTCTATCCCCACATGAGCGTCTATGACAACATGGCCTATGGGCTGCGCAACCGGCGCGTGCCGAAGGCCGAGATCGACCGCCGGGTGCGGGAGGCGGCCGGGATCCTCGGCCTCGCCGACCTCCTCGACCGGAAGCCGCGCCAGCTCTCGGGCGGCCAGCGCCAGCGGGTGGCGATGGGCCGTGCGATCGTGCGCGAGCCCGCGATCTTCCTCTTCGACGAGCCGCTCTCGAACCTCGACGCCAAGCTGCGGGTGCAGATGCGCCACGAGATCCGGCAGCTCCAGGCGCGCCTGCGCACGACGGGCCTCTACGTGACCCACGACCAGGTCGAGGCGATGACGCTCGGCGACCGGCTCGTCGTGATGAACCAGGGCCGCATCGAGCAGATCGGCGCGCCGCTCGAGGTCTACGCGCGGCCGGAGACGCTGTTCGTCGCGGGCTTCATCGGCTCGCCGCCGATGAACGTGCTGCCGGCGACGGTCGCCGAAGGAGGGGCCGCGGTCAGACTCGGGCAGGGCCTGCTTCCGCTCGCCCGGCCGGTCGCCCGGCCGGCGGGGAGCGCCATCCTGATCGGCATCCGTCCCGAACATCTGCTACCCGCGGACGCGGACGGCGGCCTTCCGTTCGAGGTGGAGTGGCTCGAGGCGCTCGGTGCCGACACGGTGCTGCACGGGCGGGTCCCGGACGTGGGCGAGGCGAGCGTGCGCGTCGCCGGCAGCTTCGACGTCCGCGCCGGGGAGCGTCTGCGGCTCGGCGTCGCACCCGCGCACCTCCATCCCTTCGACCCGGAGAACGGCCGGCGCATTCCGGCGGCGGATGCCGCGGCTCCGGCGTGACGGGCGACGGAATATTAACCTTGCGGAAACGTCTCGACCCGTAGACTGCGCCCTGCCCGCCGGGCAGGCGACACGTCTGTATGCCCTGAACATGCCCTCGGCCCGGGAGACGACGCCCGATGTCCAGCCCTCGCGCGATGACCCGACCGCTGCCGATGCCCACACGCCTGCGCGTGATCGTCGCCGCGCTCGTGGTGCTGCTCTCCGCCGGTGGTACGCTCGGCAGCCTCGCCCTCTACGCGCACTGGCGGGACTACCGCCAGCTTGAGGCGCAGCTCGCCGGCGCGCGGGCGCAGCTCGACGGCCAGCTGCGGGCGCGGCTCGAGCTCGAACGCGAGCTGGGCGGGCGGATCGACCGTCTCGAGGAGGAACTCGCGCGCCGGACGGCTGAGCTCACGGGCGAAGCCCGCAGACGGGTGGCGCTCGAACAGGAGCTCGCGCGCAGCGCTGCCGAGCTCGCCTCCCTGCGGCAGCGGCACGAAGCGGCCCTCGCCGACCTGCGGGCGGTGGCCGAAGGCGCCGCCTCCTCGGAGGCCAGGCTCGCGGCCCTCGCAGCCGAGCGGCAGCGGCTCGAAGAGCAGGTGACGGCGCTCGAGGACCGTCTCGCCGCCGCCCTCGAGGAGCGCGACGTCGCCCGCCGCAACGAGAAGGGGCTGCGCTGGCGGATCGAGCTCGCCGAACGGCGGCTCGCCGAGGCCGAGAGCGCCCGCAAGGTGGCGGACGGCTGGCTGCAGGACTGGATCCTGCGGCAGGTGACGGCGGTGGAGACCGTGCTGTCCGAAGCCGGCATCGATCCGCGGGGCCTGTTCGAACGCGCGAGCGAGGAGATCGTGGCCGGTCAGGGCGGCCCGTTCGAGCCGGCGGGCGACGAGGACACGACCGTCGGGAGCCGGGCCGTCGGCTTCCTCCCGGACGACACCCTCCTGCGGCTGCGGGCGGCCCAGGAGCTGGTCGCCCGTCTGCCGCTCGGGCCGCCGCTCGACGAGTTCCGGGTGACGAGCGGCTACGGCACGCGCAGCGACCCGATCACCGGCGAACGCGCCATCCATCGCGGCATCGACTTCGGGGCGCCGCGTGACGCCCGGGTGCTGGCGCCGGCTCCGGGGCGCGTGCTGCGTGCCGGGCGCGACGGCGCCTTCGGGCTCATGGTCGAGCTCGACCACGGCATGGGCATCGTGACCCGCTACGCGCATCTCAGGAAAATCCTCGTCGCGGCCGGCGACCGGGTGGACTTTCGCCAGCCGATCGGTATCGTCGGCAGTACCGGGAGGAGCACCGGCCGCCATCTCCACTACGAGATCAGGGTCGACGGCAAGCCGATCGATCCCGCCGGTTTCCTCGAGGCGGGAAGGAAGCTCGTCGATGTTCTCAAGGGCTAGGAAACGCGCGAAGGGTCGGGAACTCGTCCTCGCGACACAGGGGCAGGCGCCGCGCAGCGCACCGATGCCGCCCTCGATCGTCGCCGGCAATCTCTACATCAAGGGCGATCTCGTCAGCGAGGGTGACGTCCACATCGACGGCCGGGTGGATGGCGACATCCGCGCGCGGCTCGTCACGATCGGGGAAGCGGGGCGGGTCGAGGGCGCCGTCGAGTGCGAGGAACTGGTGGTCTTCGGCGTCCTCTCCGGCCGGGCCGAGGCGGCCCGCGTCTTCCTCATGGGCAGCTGTCGCGTGATCGCCGACATCGTCCACGATCTGCTGCGCATCGAGGAGGGTGCGTCGTTCGAGGGCAGCTGCCGGCGCAAGCTCACCGGCACGGCCGTCGACGGTGCTGGCGGCGCGGCACGGTTCGACCCCTTCGCCGCCTGAGGTCGCGACGCGGCGGATCGCGGCCCGGTCGCGGCCGGAACGCGCGCGGTCGCGCGCGAGGAAGGCGGCAATGATCTCCGGAACGTCGCTCTGCGGCAACAGCGGCGCCTCCGCCGCCGGAACGTCCACGAGCCGCGCGAGCAGCTGCGGGAGATCCTCCGGATCGCGGCAGACGCAGATCGGCAGGCGCACCGCCAAGGCCTCGACGAAGGCGCGCTGGTCGTTCGACGGATGACGGCGGCTCGTCGGCTCGTCCCGGGGCACGCAGACCACGCGGCATCCCGCCCGCAGTGCCTCGCCGAGGATCCCCATGCCGCCGTGGCAGACCACGACCGGCCGCGCGGCGAGCTGCCGGCGCATCGCCCCGGCGTCGAGAAACCGCGTCCAGGAGAGGTGCCGCGGCAGGAAGGTGCCGTCGCCGATCTGCGCGAAGCCGGAAAGCCCGAGGTCGCGCGCGGCGCGGTCCGCCGCCCCGACCAGCCGGTCGAAGCCGCCCGGGGCCGTGCCGACGGTGACGAACAGCCTCAGAGCAGAGGCGCTTTCGCCAGCACCGCACGGGGATAGCGGGTGAGCTGCTGCGGCCATTGCACCACGAACAGATCGGCGATCGGGTAGACGAGGCGTCCGCTCAGCGACGGCGCGAGCGAGCCGCCGGTCTCGACGAAGACGATGCGGGCGCCGCACAGCTTCGCCCACCACAGGAAGGGGACGGCGACGTCGGCTCCCGTCGAGACCACGAGCCGCGGCCGCTCGCGCAGCACGAGCCACAGCGCCTGCAGGGCGTTCGCGAGCGTGCGCAGCGGCGAGCGTCTCGGGTGGACCAGATGGCGGACCGGCAGATCGTCCGTGGAGCGGTGCGGGTGGCGGTAGGTCACGCGGAACGCATCCCCGAAGACGATGCCGGCGAGTGCGCGGTCGAGCTCCGCCCGGTGCCCGCCGGCCGAGGCGACGAGCGCCGTGCGGCGCGATTCGCGAAAGCGCGGTGTCACGGCCATGCGACGATCGGTCGGCGCGCGGCGAAGCGGCGGAGCAGCCGACCGTCCCGGTCGAGGACGAGCCCGAGTGGTTCGTCGAGCCGGTGGCGTTCGAGCGCCGCGGGATCGTCGAGGGCGTAGAGATCGAGCGGCACCCGCTGCAGGCAGGCTGCGGTCCGCAGCCGCAGGAGCAGCGCGTGGGTGCGCAGGAATCCGGCGATCCCGGGCGGGAAGATCAGACGCAGGTCGAGGTCGGACCGGGGGCGGGCGTTGCGTGCCCCCGCGCCGCAGGAGCCGATGCACACGGCTTCGGCGAGCCAGGGCTGCCGGCGCAGCAGGGCCACCGTACGCCAAAGAAAGCGCAGGTTGCGCGACGCATCCGGCCGCCATCCCGGCCAGTAGCGCAGACACACCCAGACCTGGCCGTTCAGGAGGAACTGCGCCGTGTGCGCGAGCAGGATCGCGACCGCCCAGTCCGCCGGCGATGCGAGGCCGATTCTGCCGGCAAGGAAGGCGAGGACCACCACGAGCAGCCCTTCCAGCGCGAGCCGGCCCGCGAGCTCCTTTTTCCCCATGCCGCGCATGCCCTGGAAGACCCAGTTCACAAGCAGCACGAAGGCGATGTTCTGCACCAGGGGCGACGCGGCGAGCGCCTGCGGCAACAGCGGAAAGGGCTTCGCCTTGGTGAGCATGTGCCGACAGGCCTCCACGCGCTTGTCGCGGGCATTTTCAACCTTTAGTGTACAAGACGTCAAGCCCATTCCCGCATCCGTCGCGTGCGGCCGGTCCGATGGTGCAGGGCACGATGCAGCTGCTCTTTGCCGCCGCCTTCGCTTTCGTCTTCCTGTCCTCGGCGGCAGCCGAGACGCTCGGCCTCGGCACGCTGCGGGTGGTGGCGTTCGCCGCTCTGATCGCTGGCATGGCGACCGTGGCCGTGCTCGCGGCTCCGGGCCTCTCCGGACACGGCCGCGGGCATGCGGTGGCGTGTGCGACCGTCCTGCTGCTGCTCCTCCCCTTCCAGATCGCCGGTCCGCTCGACCCGCTCGACTGGAAGATCCTGCTCGTCCTGCTCGTGCTCGCGACCGGCCCCGAGATGGGCCGCGCCCTGCATCCGCTCGGCCTGCCCGGACTGACGACGCGCCTGCTCGGCCTCTACATCGCCGCGAGCGGCGTCCTCCTCCTCGCAGGCGATCCCTCGCTTTTCGCGCGCGGCCACGACGGCGTCGACCGCTGGGATGTCTCCGGTTCGCTGGTGACGCACGCGAGCCTGTGCGTGCTCTACGTGCTGCTCGCCGGCGAGCGGCTCGTCGCCTGCCGCACCCCGGCGGCGCGGGCCCTGTATGCTTCGACCGGCGCCCTCGCGCTCGTCATGCTCTTCCTTTCCGGCACACGGACGACGCTCCTCGTCCTCCTTCTCACCTTCGTCTTCCATCTGGCGACGCTCCCGAAGGAAAGACGCAGCCTCGCGACATGGCTGCCGGTCACCGTCGGTCTGGCGCTGTTCGCCCTCTTCACCCTGTTCGTGAGCGACACCCTGTGGCTGCGGCTCACCGGCGCCGGCGACGACTTCACCTCCGGGCGCGGCCACAGCCTGCCCTGGTGGATCGGGCAGGCGCTCCAGCATCCGGCGGGTCTCGGCATCGGCGCGGTCCGCCGCATGCTGGCCCCGGACCGGCCGGCGATCGAGGGCGGCCATCTGCTGGAGTGGCCGCACAACGAGCTCGTGCGTTTCTGGGTCGAGGGTGGCTGGCTCGGGCTGCTGTTCGCGGCGCTCCTGGTCTTCGGCCTCGTCGGCCGGACGCTCCGCTTCGCGCGGCGCTGCCCGTGCCCGCGGGCGCGGCTCCTCGCCCTCGCCATCGCCGCCGACCTGCTGGCCCAGAGCCTTCTGCAGAATTACTTCAACAACATCTACCATGCGACGGTCATGACAGCCATTCTCTCGATGCTGCTCGCGTCGTCGCAGCTTGCCGGCCATCTCCCGTCGCAGGGAGCGGAGCGGGCGCCGCCCGCGGGCTTGGCGGCGGCCACCCGGCAGGCCTAGAAACGGGCTGCGGTCACGGCTTCAGGGAGGCCCCGGCATGGCGGGCGGACGCGACATCTTCGAGCAGGATCTGGAGAAACGCGAGGCGAACTGGCGGCCGCTGTCGCCGCTGGACTTCCTCGCCTGGGCGGGCGACGTCTTCCGCGACCGGACGGGTGTCGTCTACGAGGAGCAGCGCTTCACCTACGGAGAGTTCGCCGCCCGCTGCCGGCGTCTCGCCGGCGCCCTGCGGGCGCGCGGCATCGGCAGGGGCGACACGGTGGCGGTGATGTGCCCCAACATCCCGCCGATCCTCGAGGCGCACTACGGCATCCCGATGGCGGGGGCGGTGCTGAACGCGCTGAACATCCGCCTCGATCCCGCAGCGATCGCCTTCATCCTGGAACACGGGGAAGCGAAGATGCTGCTCACGGACACCGCCTTCGCGCCGGTGATCCGCGAGGCGCTCGCGAAGCTGTCGCGGCCTCTCGACGTCGTGGACATCGTGGATCCGCACGAGACCGGCGAGCGGCTCGGGCAGATCACCTACGAGGATCTGCTCGCCGAAGGCGACCCCGAGACGCCGATCGCGCTTCCCGACGACGAGTGGCAGGCGCTCTCGCTCTGCTACACCTCCGGCACCACCGGCAACCCCAAGGGTGTAGTCTACCACCACCGCGGGGCGTTCCTCAACGCCATGGGCAACGCGCTCGTGTTCGGGCTCCGCCCCGACAGCGTCTATCTCTGGACGCTGCCCATGTTCCACTGCAACGGCTGGACCTACACCTGGGGCGTCACCGCCATCGGCGCGACCCACGTCTGCCTCAGGAAGGTGGATCCCGCGAAGATCTTCGAGCTGATCGTCCGCGAGGGCGTGACGCACATGTGCGGCGCGCCGATCGTGCTCAACATGCTGATCCACGCCCCGGAGGACGTGAAGCGGCGCTTCCCGCACACCGTCGAGGTGGCGACCGGAGGGGCGGCACCGCCGAGTGCGGTGATCGAGGCGATGGAGGGGATGGGGTTCCACGTCACCCATCTCTACGGGCTGACCGAGACCTACGGGCCGGCGACGGTGTGCGTCGAACAGCCGGACTGGGCGTCGCTTCCGCTCACGGAGCGCGCGGCGAAAGTGGCGCGGCAGGGCGTGCGCTATCCGACCCTCGGCGAAATGCGGGTCGGCGATCCGCAGACGCTGGAGCCGGTTCCCGCCGACGGCTCCACCATCGGCGAGATCCTGCTGCGCGGCCACACGGTCATGAAGGGCTACCTCAAGAATGCGAAGGCGACGGAGGAGGCCTTCCGCGGCGGCTGGTACCACTCGGGCGACCTCGCCGTGCTGCACCCGGACGGCTACGCCGAGGTCAAGGACCGGGCCAAGGACATCATCATCTCGGGTGGTGAGAACATCTCCTCGCTCGAGGTCGAGGAGGTGCTCTACCGCCATCCCGCGGTGATGGAAGCGGCGGTGGTGGCGAAGCCGGATCCGAAATGGGGCGAGACGCCCTGCGCCTTCGTCACGCTGAAGCCGGGGGCCGAAGCGACGGCCGAAGAGATCGTCGCCTTCTGCCGCGAGCGGCTCGCCCGCTACAAGGTGCCGAAGACGATCGTCTTCGGCCCCCTGCCCAAGACCTCGACCGGCAAGATCCAGAAGTTCGAGCTCAGGGAACGGGCGAAGCAGCTCGCCGGAGGCGAGGCCCGGGGCGGCTGAAGCCGCCCCCGTGGTCTCCCGGTTCCACCTGCCTCAGGCGGTGCGTGCCGGCCTGCCGCGCGGCACGAACGGCAGATCGTGCACCACGACCGGGGTCGCGTCCGGCAGGCCGAGCCGCAGCCGCGTGCCGGGCGTCGCGAGATCCGTGCGCACGAGGCCGAGCGCGAGGTTGCGGCCGAGCCGCGGCGACCAGACCGCCGAAGTGATCCGCCCCACCGTCTCGCCTGCGGCATCGCACACGGGCCAGGGTCCGCTGGTGTAGTCGGGAAGGGGCTCGCCCTCGATCACGAAGCCCGTGAGCAGACGCTTCGGCCCCTCCTCGCGGATGCGCGCGAGCGCCTCGCGGCCGACGAAAGGATCCGGCCGGTCGAGGTCGACGAAGCGGCCCTGCCGCAGCTCGAAGGGGTTCTCGCCGAGGCCCATGTCGTTGCCGTAGCGATCAGGGGCGCGCTCTGGTCGGGCAAGGCGGTCGTCTCCGGAAGGGCCGACGCGAAATTGGGCCGCCGCGCGGCAACCGGCAGCGTGACGGCGACGGTCTCCCGCGCGGCTGCGACACCGGCCCGCGCGCTGCTGCCGCCCGGCCCGCCACATCGTCACGGGGTGCCCGGGACCGGCGGCGACCGCTTGACCGCACCCCGGTCGCGGACGATAACGCGGCCCGCCACGCGCGGTCCGCGGCCGCGCGGGCCGGACGTTCTGCGCCGCATCGATTCCTCCGTCCGAGCCGGGAGCGCCTCGCCCCATGCCGTTGTCGGATTACGTCTTCACGAGCGAATCGGTGGCCGAGGGCCATCCGGACAAGGTCTGCGACCGCATCTCCGACGAGGTGGTCGACGCCTATCTGCGCGCCTACCCCTACGCCCGGGTCGCCTGCGAGACGCTCGCCACCACCAACCGGCTCGTGATCGCCGGCGAGGTGCGCGGACCGGACACGATCACCGCCGACCACATCCGCTGCATCGCCCGCGAGACGATCCGGCAGATCGGCTACACCCAGCCGGGCTTCGACTGGCGCACCGTCGAGATCGAGGTGCTGCTGCACGAGCAGTCGGCGGACATCGCCCTCGGCGTCGACGCGCGCGAGGACAAGGACGAGGGTGCCGGCGACCAGGGGATCATGTTCGGCTACGCCTGCGACGAGACCCCGGCGCTGATGCCGGCGCCGATCTGGTACGCTCACCGCATCCTCAAGAGCCTCGCCGATGCGCGCCACGCCGGTGCGCTCCCGGAGTTCGGGCCCGACGCCAAGAGCCAGGTGAGCCTGCGGTATGCGAACGGGCGGCCGGTCGAGGCGACCACGGTGGTGGTCTCGACCCAGCACCGCGCCGACGTGTCGCAGGCGCAGGTGCGCGAGATCGTGCGCGAGCACGTCCGCCGCGTCCTGCCCGAGGGCTGGATGCCGCGCGAGGAGGAATTCTACGTCAATCCGACCGGCCGCTTCGTGATCGGCGGACCGGAGGGCGACGCCGGGCTCACCGGCCGCAAGATCATCGTCGACACCTACGGCGGGGCGGCACCGCACGGCGGCGGCGCCTTCTCCGGCAAGGACCCGACCAAGGTCGACCGGTCGGCGGCCTACGCCGCGCGCTATCTCGCGAAGAACGTGGTCGCGGCCGGCCTCGCGCGGAAGTGCCTGATCCAGCTCTCCTACGCCATCGGCGTCTCCAAGCCGCTGTCGATCTACGTCGATCTCATGGACACGGGCGAGGTCGACCCGAAGAAGCTCGAACGCCTGTTCCACGATCTCGACCTGAGCCCGCGCGGCATCCGCGAGCGGCTGCAGCTCAACCGGCCGATCTACGCCCGCACCGCCGCCTACGGTCATTTCGGGCGCGAGCCCGAAGAGGACGGCGGCTTCTCCTGGGAGCGGACCGATCTCGTCGACGAGCTCCGCCGCGCCTTCGCCTGAACCGCGCGACGCGCCCGAGGCCGGTCGGCCCCGCCGGCTGCTCTACGGCCGAAGGGCCGGCCCGAGGCTGCGACCGAACCGCAGGCGGCTTCTCGAGACGCTGCTGCCGCAGCTCGCGGTGCGGCTGCCCGAAGCGGGAGGGCTCGACCCGGCGGCCCTGTTTCCGCAGAGCCGCGAGGTCTGGCTCGAGATCGGTTTCGGAGGTGGCGAACACCTCGCGGCGCAGGCCCGGGCCCATCCCGACATCGGGTTTCTCGGCGTCGAGCCGTTCGTCAACGGGGTCGCGAAGCTCCTCTCGGAGATCGAGGCCGAGGGCCTCGCCAACATCCGCGTCTTCACCGACGACGCCCGCCTGCTGCTCGCGGCCCTGCCGGACGGCTGTCTCGGGCGCATCTTCGTGCTGTTCCCCGATCCCTGGCCGAAGAAGCGCCACCACAAGCGGCGGATCGTCAACCGCGCCACCGTGGCGGAGTTCGCACGTCTGCTCCGGCCCGGCGGCGAACTCCGGCTCGCCACCGACGATCCGGGCTACGCCCGCTGGATGCTCGACGCCTGCCTCGCCGAACCCCGGCTCGAGTGGCTCGCGCGCCGCGCGGCCGACTGGAAGGAGCGGCCCGCGGACCCGCCGCCGACGCGCTACGAGCAGAAGGCGCTCGCCGCCGGTCGCCATCCGGTCTGGTTCCGCTTCCGCCGCCGTCCCTGACCGGCGCGGCCCAACGACTGGCCCCCTCGCCGGCGGCGTGCGGCGGGTGTAGTGCGAGAGCGGAAAGCGGGTTCCTGCCGGAGGTCCGGGCATGCAGGCGGATATCGACAAGGGTACCGGCGGACGCCGGTTCGCGGACCGGGTCGGCCGGATCTCGGCCCGGCCGGGCGGCGGCTGGGCGATCCACTACGAGGCGGTGGAGCGGGCGGCGCGCGGCGAGGACGTGATCGTCGCCAGCATCGGCGACCACGAATTCCCGACCCCGCCCCCGATCGTCGAAGCGGCCGTGGCCGCGCTTCGGGCCGGTCGGCACCATTACACGCCGGCGGCGGGCCTCCCGGAGCTGCGGCAGGCGATCGCCGCTTTCTACAGACGCGCACAGCGGATCGACGTCGACCCGGCGCAGATCGTGGTCGTGCCCGGAGCGCAGGGCGGTCTCTTCGCCATCCTGCAGTGCCTCGTGCAGACCGGCGACGAGGTGCTGGTGCCCGAACCCATGTACGTCACCTATCCGGAAACGGTGCAGGCGACGGGTGCGACGCTCGTGCCGGTGCCGCTCGACGCGTCCCGCGACTTCGCCCTCGACCCGGCCGAGGTGGAGCGCCGTATCGGGCCGAACACCCGCGCCCTCCTCGTCAACACGCCGCACAATCCGACCGGGACGGTGATCGCGCGGCCGGTGATGGAGGCGCTCGTCGATCTCTGCCGCGAGCACGGGCTGTGGCTGATCTCGGACGAGGTCTATGCCGGCATGGTCTACGGCGGCGGGCACGTGAGCGCGCTCGCGGGGCTCGGCGCGTGGGACCGGATCTGCGTCGTCGAGAGCCTTTCCAAGGGCTGCGCCATGACCGGCTGGCGGATCGGCTGGACGGTCACCCCTCCCGATCTCGCGGCCCATCTCGTCGATCTCATGAACGTCGTCACCTACGGCCTTCCGCCCTTCGTGCAGGATGCGGCGGTCGAGGCGATGCGGCACATCGAGCGTCTCGAGGAGGACATCGCCGAACTCTACCGCCGACGCGCGGAGCGCGTCTGTGAACGGCTCGCCGGGGCCCCGGGACTGCGCGTCCACCGCCCGCGCGCGGGCATGTTCGTGATCCTCGAGCCTGTCGGCTTTCCGGGCGACGGGGCTGCCTTCGCGAGGGCGCTGCTCGACGAGGCGGGTGTGGCCACCCTTCCCGGAGAGAGCTTCGGCGAGGCGGCCCGGCACCTCGTCCGCCTGTCGCTGACGCCGACCGACGAGCGGCTCGAGGAGGCGTGCGCGCGGATCCTCCGCTGGCTGCAGCGGACCAGCTGAACGGAGGCTCCCCCGCCGCATCCGCCCGAAGACGGCCGCACCGGCGGTCGACCCTCGACCCTCCGCCGGCGATCGGCTATCCATGAAAGCCGGAACGATCGCGAAGGCGGCCCGACCATGAGCGGAGACGCGCGGGGCGCGCGGCCCCTGCGCCTCGACGAGGTTCCCGAACGGCAGTCGACGGGCTATCCCGCCCCCTTCGACCGGCTCGTCGCCGGCCGCTTCCGGCGGCGTCTCGGCGATGCCTTCGGTCTCGGCGATTTCGGCGTCAACCTCACCCGGCTCGAGCCGGGTGCGGCGACCTCGCAGCGGCACTGGCACACGGAGGAGGACGAGTTCGTCCTCGTGCTCGAGGGCGAGGTGGTGCTGGTCGACGACGGCGGCGAGCACGTCCTCGGACCGGGGATGTGCATCGGCTTCCCGAAAGGGGTCGGGAACGCGCATCACTTCGTCAACCGCGGCGAGCGGCGCGCGGTGCTGCTCGAGATCGGCAGCCGCCGGCCCGAGACCGACGAGGTCTTCTACGCCGACATCGATCTGCGCTGTCTGCCCGGCCGGCGCTTCGCCCATCGCGACGGCACGCCCTACGAGGCCCCGTGAGCGGCCGGGCACAGGAACCGTCCGACCTTCGGTCCCGCCTGTCGCGCCGGCGGCTGCTCGCCGCCACGGCCGCGCTCGCCGGGCTCCCGGGCTGCGCCGGGCTCGATGCCCGGCTCGCCGGCCTGTTCGGCTTCGCGACCGACAGCGACGAGGCCTGGACGGTCTACCGGGCCCGCCACGAGGATACGCTGATCGAGCTCGCCCGCACCTTCCGCCTCGGCTACGTCGAGTTCCAGGCGGCCAATCCCGGGGTCGATCCCTGGCTTCCGGGCGAGGGGACCGAACTCCGGGTGCCGACCCTGCACCTGCTGCCGGACGGGCCGCGCCGCGGCATCCTCGTCAACGTCGGCGACATGCGCGTCTACCATTTCGCGCGCGAGGACGCGGCGCCGCGCCACTATCCGATCGGCATCGGCCGCGAGGGTCACGACACGCCGCTCGGCAGTACGCGGGTCGTGCGGAAGCGCGAGAACCCGACCTGGTATCCGCCGGCCTCGGTCCGGCGCGAGAAACCCGATCTGCCGCGGGCGGTCCCACCGGGCCCGGACAATCCGCTCGGCTCGCACGCCCTCTACCTCGCCTGGCCGCAATATCTCGTGCACGGCACCAACATCCCCTGGAGCGTCGGCCGGCGGCAGAGTAACGGCTGCATCCGCCTCTACCCCGAGGACATCGCCGAGCTCTACGCCGCGACCCCGGTCGGCACCCCCGTCACCGTCGTCGACCAGCCGGTGAAGGCGCAGTGGCTCGGAGGCCGGCTCTGGGTCGAGGCGCACCCGACCCTCGCCCAGGCGAACGAGATCGAGGAGACGGGCCGCTTCACCCCCGAACTCGACACGCTGGAGCTGGCGCGCGTCCTCGCCGTGGCCGGAGCGCACGGCGATGCCGTCGACCTCGACCGGGTCGAGCAGGTCCTCGTCGAGCGTCGCGGCTATCCGGTCGCCGTCACGCCGCCGCTCTCCGCCTGATCAGCCCCTCGCGCGCGCCTCCTCGTATTCGGCGAGCGCGCGCGGCAGCAGGCGCTGCAGACGCTCGATCCGCGAACCGTGCGAGGGATGGGTCGAGAGGAACTCGATCCGCGCCCCGCCGCCGACCGCGGCGAAATTCTCCCACAGCCTGACCGCTTCGCGCGGGTCGTAGCCGGCGCGCGCCATGTAGAGCAGGCCGATCTCGTCGGCCTCGGCTTCCTGCTCGCGCGAGAACGGCAGGGAGACGAGCAGCGTGGCGCCGACGCCCGCGGCCACGGCCACCCGCTCGTCACCGAGCGCGGCGCCGAGCCCGGCCACCCCGAGGCCGATCAGCAGTTCCCGCGACATCCGCTCGACGCCGTGGCGTGCGACCGCGTGCGCGACCTCGTGCCCGAGCACCGCGGCGAGCTGGGCGTCGTTCTTCGCGACCCGGAACAGGCCCGTGTGCACCCCGACCTTGCCGCCGGGGAGCGCGAAGGCGTTCGGATCCTCGTCCTCGAAGACGACGAACTCCCAGTCCCAGTCGGGATGCGGCGAGACGGCGGCGATGCGGCGGCCGACTTCGCGCACCCGTCTGTTCAGTTCGGGATCCCGCGATACCTTTCTCTCGGCGAGGACCTGGCGCCAGGCGGAGAGGCCGAGCTCGAGGTCCCGGCTCTCGGGCAGGATCAGGAGCTGCGGACGGCCGGTCTCCGGCGCCGCGGCGCAGCCGGCGAGCAGGACGCCCGCGCACACGAGGGAAAGGAACGGACCTTGCCTTCTTCGGGCCGACAAGAGACGCACTCCCGGAACGGCGCCGGCCGACGGGGCACGGGGAGGACGGCCCCGAACCGCCGCATCGTCGACCTGACCCTGCCGATCCGTCCGCATTTTCGCTGGAACGTGGAGCGCTCGCAAGCGGGCGACTTCGCGAAGGGCGACATCTTCCAGATCACGCAGATCGGCTTTCCGGTGCACGCCTTCACGCACATGGACAGCCCGCGGCACTTCGTGCCGGACGGGCCGACGACGAGCGACATTCCGCTCGCTGCCACGATCGGCGAGGCGGCCGTCGTCGACCTCGCGGATGTCGCCCCGATGACGGCGATCGGCGCCGCGATGCTGGCGCCCCGGGCGGAACACCTGCGCGAGGGCGACATTGCGCTCCTTCGGACCGGCTGGTACGCGCGGCGGTCGATCGACGATCCGGCCTTCTGGCGTGACGCGCCGTGGCTGGAGCGCGACGCCGCGGTCTGGCTCAGGGAGCGCGGGATCCGCGCCTGCGGCTTCGATTTCCCGCAGGACTTCACCATCCGCCTGCTGCTCGACGGCGAGGTGCGGCCGCGCGAGGAGCATGTCACCCATTTCGAACTGCTGGCGCACGGCGTGATCCTGATCGAATATCTCACCAACACGCTGCAACTCGTTTCGGAACGCGTGGAATTCCTCGCCCTGCCGCTCGCCGTGCCGGACGCCGACGGAGCCCCGGTGCGGGCGATCGCCTTCGAGGACGAAGCGGCGTGAGCAGCGGCCGGCCGGTCGTCGGCATCACCCTCGATTCCGAGCCGGGCGGCGGCTACAGCCGCTATCCCTGGTACGCGCTCCGGGAGAACTACTGCGAGGCGCTCGCGGCCGCGGGCGCCCTGCCCCTGCCGCTGCCGCACGAGCCGGAGCTCGCCCGCGACTATCTGCGGCTGATCGACGGCCTCGTCGTCACTGGCGGCGCGTTCGACATCGATCCCGCCCTCTACGGTGCCGGCGAGCGTCACCCGACGGTGAAGCTCAAGGAGCGGCGGACGCTGTTCGAATGGGAGATCACCCGCGCGGCACTGGCGGCCGGTCTGCCGGTGCTCGGGATCTGCGGCGGGGAGCAGCTCTTGAACGTGGTGCTCGGCGGAACACTTCTGCAGCACATCCCGGATGCGGTGCCGGGTGCGCTCGCGCACGAACAGCCGAACCCGCGCCACGAGCCGGGACACGAGGTCGAGATCCTTCCCGGCACGCTCCTCGGCCGGATCACCGGGCGCGCCCGCATGATGGTCAACAGCGCCCACCATCAGGCGGCGGACCGGGTCGGCGAAGGTGTGGTGGTGTCGGCACGGGCGCCGGACGGGGTGATCGAGGCGATCGAGCATCCCGGCTACCGGTTCTGCCTCGGCGTGCAGTGGCACCCCGAATTCCGCATCGATCCCGGCGACGCGGCCATCTTCGCGGCCTTCGTCGCATCCTGTTCCGACGGACGGACATGAACACGAACCCGGACATCGCGGCCGAAGGCGAACGCATCGCGCGACGCATCGCGCGCGCCGGCCTGTGCTCGCGCCGCGAGGCCGAGGAGCTGATCCGCGAGGGTCGGGTCACCGTCGACGGGCGCAGGGTCCGGAGCCCGGCGCTGCGGGTCGGCCCGGACGCCGTGGTGCGGGTCGACGGCGAACGCCTGCCGGATCCGGAGCCGCCGCGACTCTTCCGCTTCCACAAGCCGCGCGGGGTGCTGGTCACCGCGCGCGACCCCGAGGGTCGTCCGACGGTCTGGGACCTGCTGCCGCCGAAGCTGCCCCGGCTGCTCGCGATCGGCCGTCTCGACATCAACTCCGAGGGGCTGCTGCTGCTCACCAACGACGGCGAGCTCAAGCGCCGCCTCGAGCTTCCGGCGACCGGCTGGATCCGCCGCTACCGGGTGCGCGCCTACGGCCGGGTCGCGCCCGAGGCGCTCGCGGCGCTTGCGGACGGCATCGAGATCGAAGGGCTCCGCTACGGGCCGATCGAGGCCCGGCTCGACCGCCGGGAGGGCGCCAATGCCTGGTACACGGTGGCGCTGCGCGAGGGGAAGAACCGCGAGGTGCGACGCGTGTTCGAGCACCTCGGGCTCGAGGTGAGCCGGCTGATCCGGATCGCCTACGGCCCGTTCCAGCTGGGCGGCCTGCCGAAGCGACGGATCGAGGAGGTGCCGGCGAAGGTGATGCGCGAGCAGCTCGGCAGGCTCCTGCCCTCGCCGCCCCTCGAGACCCGGGAAGCCCACCGGAGAGTGCGGGCATGAGCGTGCGCATCCTGACGGGGCGCCTCAAGGGACGCCGGCTGTTCGTCCCGCCCGGGAAGGACATCCGGCCGACCAGCGAGCGGGCGCGCGAGGCGCTCTTCGACATCCTCGCGCACGGCTCGCCGCGGCTCGTGGGCGCGCGGTTCCTCGATCTCTTCGCCGGGACCGGCGCCGTCGGCCTCGAGGCCTGGTCGCGCGGCGCTGCCGAAGTGGTCCTGGTCGAGCAGGAACGTCGCGCCCGCGCCGTGATCGAGCGGAACCTGCGTCAGCTTGCCGTCGGCGACGGGGTGCGCCTGCTGGTCGCCGACGCGACACGGCTCGGGCGGAGCCCGGCGCCCTTCGACATCGTGTTTCTGGATCCCCCCTGGCGCTCCGGTCTCGCCGTCCCGGCACTCGAAAGCGCTCTGCAGGGCGGCTGGATCGGGCCCGGTGCGCGCATCGTCGTCGAGCTCGCCGCACGCGAGACCTTCACGCCCCCGGCCGGACTGCGGGTCGAGGACGAACGGCGCTACGGCCTCACCCGCTTCGTCTTCCTCGCGCCCAGCGACGGCCCGGCCACGGAGACGGACCGGGCGCGATGACGCCGCTTCTGGTCCGCCGCGTCGCCGAGACCTGTCTCCTGCTGCTGCTCGTCTCGTTTCTCGTCTACGCGCTGATCGGGCTCATGCCCGGCGATCCGATCGACCTCATGATCAGCGCCGATCCGCGCGTCACCAGCGAGGACGCGGCGCGGCTCAAAGCGCTCTACGGTCTCGACCGGCCACTTCCCGAGCGTTACCTCGCCTGGCTCGGGCGGGCCCTTTCGGGCGACTTCGGCTACTCCCGCCTCTACGGCCAGCCGGTCTTCGAGGTGATCCTGCCGCGGCTGCTGAACACCCTCGTCCTCATGGGCACGAGCTTCGTGCTCGCCCTCGCGCTTGCGATCCCGGCCGGGGTGCTCGCCGCCCTGCGTCCCGGAAGCCCGCTCGACACCGCCCTCAACCTCGCCGCCTTCGCCGGCTTCTCGGTTCCCTCCTTCTGGCTCGCGCTGCTCCTGATCATCCTCTTCTCGGTCGGGCTCGGCTGGCTGCCGGCGGGCGGCGTGGCCGCGGTCGGCGGCGGCGATCTCGCCGACCGCATCCGCCACCTGGTCCTTCCGGTCACGACCCTCACCCTGCTCACCGCCGGCACCTTCCTGCGCTTCACCCGGGCCGCCCTGCTCGAGACGCTGCGCGAGGAGTATGTGCGCACCGCCCGCGCCAAGGGCTGCTCGATGCTGCGGACCGTGGTCCGGCACGCGCTGCCCAACGCCATGATCCCGATCGTCACGGTCGTGGCGCTGCATTTCGGATCGCTGCTGTCGGGTGCGCTCGTGGTCGAGACCGTCTTCGCGTACCTCGGCATGGGGAAGCTCATCTACGACGCCATCCTCGGCAACGACTACAACCTCGCGCTCGCCGGCCTGATGCTCGCGACCCTCGTCACCCTGCTCGCCAACCTCGCCGCCGACCTCGTCTATCTGCGGCTCGATCCGCGGATCCGGGAGGGCGTGTGAACGCGGCGGCGGCCACGGTCGCCGTCGCCGGCGCCAACCGGCGCAGCCGGCTGCGGGCGTTCCTGCGCCGGCCCGCGGCCGTCGCGAGCGCGGTGGTGCTGGTCGCGATCCTCCTCGCCTGCCTGTCGGCGCCGCTCGTGGCGTCGCTGCTCGGCATCGACCCGGAGGCCATGGACCTGCTCGCCCGCCTCGAGCCGCCGAGCGCGGCCCATCCGCTCGGCACCGACGAGCTCGGCCGCGACCTGCTCGTGCGCCTCCTCTACGGGGGACGCATCTCGCTGCTCGTCGGCCTCGGCGGAGCGCTCGTGACCGCCGTCATCGGCACCGCGATCGGCGTCCTCTCGGGCTATGTCGGCGGCGGCCTCGACCGCTTCCTGATGCGGCTCACCGATGCCGTGATCGCGCTTCCGCTATTGCCGCTTCTGATCGTGCTCGCCGCGGTCGATCTCGCCAAGCTCGGCGTGCCGGCCGAGTTCGCCACCGGTGCGGCGGCGAGCGTGGTGCGGATCGTCGTGATCGTCGCGCTCTTCGGCTGGACGACGGCGGCCCGGCTCGCCCGTGCCGCGACCCTGTCGCTCAGGGAACGCGAGTTCGTGCTCGCGGCCCGCGCGCTCGGCGCCTCGGACACGCGCATCGTGCTGCGCCACATCCTGCCCGCCGTCGCCTCGCCGGTGGTGGTCGCGACGACGCTCTCGATCGGCAACGTGATCCTCGCCGAATCGGTGCTGAGCTTCCTCGGCCTCGGCGTGCAGCCGCCGCTCGCCACCTGGGGGACGATGTTGACGCACGCCCAGGAACTGGTCTTCGATGCGCCGGGCCTCGCGCTCTGGCCCGGGCTCGCCATCTTCGTCACCGTGCTGGCCTTCAACCTGCTCGGCGACGGGCTCCAGGACGCCCTCGATCCGCGCCGGCGCGAGGTGCGCACCTGAACAGGGGCCGGGAGCGGAACGGCATGGATCTCTGTCTCTGCTACGTCACCTGCGGCTCGAAGGCGGAGGCGCTGGCGATCGGCCGCACGCTGGTCGAGCGGCGGCTCGCGGCCTGCGCCAACATCCTCGACGGCCTGACATCGGTCTACCGCTGGGAGGGGGAAGTCCACACCGATCCCGAGGCGCTTCTCCTGCTCAAGACCCGCCGGGACCTCGTCGAGAGCCTCGTGGATGCGGTCGTGGAGCTGCACAGCTACGACTGTCCCTGCGTCACCGTCCTGCCGATCACGGGTGGCCATCCCGACTATCTCGAATGGGTGATCGAGCAGACGGGGCCGGAACCGCCGCGCTGAGGCGCTGCGGGCTGCGCATTGACCGCACGCCGCCGCGGACGCATCGTGCGGGACGGCATCGCGGAGGCAGGAGACCGTGCTGTTCGAGCTCGACGAGGACCGCCGCGCGCTGCGCGAGGCCGCGGCCACCTTCGCCCGGGAGGAGATGGCCCCGCACGCACCGCGCTGGGACGAGGAGCACATCTTCCCGGTCGAGACGCTGCGGAAGGCGGCCGAGCTCGGCTTCGCCGGCCTGTTCGTGCGCGAGGACGTGGGCGGCACCGGCCTCGGGCGGCTCGACGGTGCCATCCTGTTCGAGGAGCTCGCCACCGCCTGCCCCTCGACCGCGGCCTACATCTCGATCCACAACATGGTCGCCTGGATGATCGACCGTTTCGGCAGCGAGGAGCAGCGCCGGCGCTGGCTGCCGGATCTGGTGTCGATGCGGACCTTCGCGAGCTACTGCCTGACCGAGCCCGGCGCCGGTTCGGACGCGGCGAGCCTGCGCACGACCGCCCGGCGCGAGGGCGACCACTATGTCCTGAACGGCAGCAAGGCCTTCATCTCCGGGGGCGGCGCGAGCGACCTCTACGTCGTCATGTGCCGTACGGGCGGCGAAGGTCCGGACGGGATCTCGGCCGTGGTCGTCGAGAAGGGCACGCCCGGGCTCTCCTTCGGCCGGCAGGAGAAGAAGATGGGCTGGCACAGCCAGCCCACCTCGCCCGTCCTGTTCGAGGACTGCCGCGTGCCGGTCGCGAACCGCCTCGGCGAAGAGGGACAGGGCTTCCGCATCGCCATGCAGGGGCTCAACGGCGGACGGATCAACATCGCCGCCTGTTCGCTCGGCGGGGCCCGCGAATGTCTCGCCCGGGCCCGTGCCCATGTCCGCGAGCGGCGCCAGTTCGGCCGGCCGATCGCCGACTTCCAGAACACGCAGTTCCGCCTCGCCGACATGGCGACCGAACTCGAAGCCGCGCGGCTCCTCGTCTGGCAGGCGGCGGCGAAGCTCGACGCCGGTGCCCCCGACGCGCCCGCCGCCTGCGCCATGGCCAAGCGGTACGCGACCGACGTGGGCTTCCGGGTGGTGGACGGAGCGCTGCAGCTCTTCGGCGGCTACGGCTACATCCGCGACACCGACATCGAGCGCTATCTGCGGGACCTGCGGGTGCACCGCATCCTCGAGGGCACCAACGAGATCATGCGGGTGATCGTCGCCCGCCGGCTGCTCGCTGAGGGCTGAGAAGGAGATGCGCGCGGAAGAGCTCTCGTCCGCCGAGATCGGCTTCGGTCGCCGCGGCGCCGTCGGTCTCGTCACCCTGAACCGGCCGCGCGCGCTGAACGCCCTGACCCACGACATGGTGCGCCGGCTGTCCCGCGCCCTCGCCCTCTGGAAGGACGATCCCGGGATCGGTACCGTCGTGGTGCGCGCGGTGCCGGGCCGGGCCTTCTGCGCGGGCGGCGACATCCGGGCGATCGTCGAGACGGTCCGCCGCGACGGCGTCGACGAGGCGGCCCGCTTCTTCTTCGACGAGTACCGGATGAACTGGCGGATCCGGCATTTCCCGAAGCCGTACGTGGCGCTCCTGGACGGCATCACCATGGGGGGCGGGGTCGGCATCTCCGTGCACGGCAGCCATCGCGTCGTCACCGAGAACACGGTCTTCGCCATGCCCGAGACGGGCATCGGCTTCTTTCCCGATGTCGGCGGCACCTGGTTCCTGCCGCGGCTGCCCGACCGCCTCGGCTTCCATCTCGGGCTCACGGGCGAGCGGCTGCGGGCGGCGGAGTGCGTGGCGCTCGGGCTCGCGGGGCATTTCGTGCGGGCGGACCGTCTCGAAGAGCTCGTCGATCGCCTCTGCGCACTGCCGGCCTCCCGTTTCCCCGACGCCGTCGACGACGTCCTCGCCGGATTCGCGGCGGATCCGGGCAGCGAGTCGCTCGCCGAGCTGCGCCCGCTCGTCGCATCGATCTACGAGGCCGCGAGCTTCGCCGATCTCGTCGGCCGCCTCGAAGCCGAGCCGTCGGGCTTCGGGGCTCGCACGCTGACTGTGTTCGCGGAGAAGTCGCCGCTGTCGCTCCGGGTCACCTTCGAGCAGCTCCGGCACGGCGCCCGGCTCGCGTTCGAGGACTGCATGCGGCTCGAGTACCGCATCGTGCACCGGTTCCTCTCCTGCGGCGAATTCGCCGAGGGGGTGCGCGCCCTCGTGATCGACAAGGACCGCAGGCCGCGCTGGAAATACGGGGACTGGCGCGAGGTGCCGGCGGAGGAGGTCGAGGAATTCCTGGCCCCGCTCGCGAAGGGCGATCTGGCGTTCGACTGGGAAGGCCCCGATCCGGGCGGGGTCGAGGCAGGGGAGGAAGGCGGATGACGACGATCGGCTTCATCGGGCTCGGCAACATGGGCCTGCCGATGGCGAAGAACCTCGTAAAGGCCGGCTTCGAGGTGACCGGTTTCGACGTCGCGGAGCCTGCGCGCGAACGCGCCGCGGCCGCGGGCCTGCGCATCGGCGAGGACATCGACGTCACGGTGCGGGACGCCGCGATCGTGATCACCATGCTGCCGGCCGGGCCGCAGGTGCGCGAGGTCTACCTGTCGCCGGGTGGCGTACTCGACAATGCCGCCGACGGCGCGCTCCTCGTCGACTGCTCCACCATCGACGTCGACACCGCCCGTGCGGTCCATGCCGAAGCGAAGAGCCGCGGCTTCGACATGCTGGATGCACCGGTCTCGGGCGGGGTGGCGGGTGCCGAGGCGGCCACCCTCACCTTCATGGTCGGCGGCGAGGAAGATGCCTTCGCCCGCGCCGAACCGGTGCTCGCGAAGATGGGCCGCGCCGTGATCCACGCCGGCCCCGCCGGCAGCGGCCAGGCGGCCAAGATCTGCAACAACATGATGCTCGGCATCCAGATGATCTCGGTCTGCGAGGCCTTCGCGCTCGCGGAGAAGCTCGGCCTCGCGGCCGACAAGCTGTTCGAGATCTCCTCGCGCTCCTCGGGCCAGTGCTGGTCCTTGACGAGCTACTGCCCGGTTCCCGGTCCCGTGCCGGCGGCGCCCTCCAACCGCGGCTACCAGCCGGGCTTCACCGCGGCCATGATGCTCAAGGATCTGCGGCTCGCGCAGGAGACGGCGAGCCGGGCGGGCGCCGTGACGCCGCTCGGGGCGGGAGCCTGCCAGCTCTACGCCCTCTACAACGCGCTCGGCGGCGGCGGCCGCGATTTCTCCGGCATCATCGAGATGATTGCAGGCAGGAAAGATCGGTTGTAGAGGGAGGACCGCAGGTCACTTCGAGCGTGCCATCGGACCGGATCCTTGCTTCCGGGGGGATCGTGAAGGACCAGTATATACTGACGTCGCGCCTGATCGAGCGCCTGCACCGCCGCTTCCTCGACGTCGTGAAGGCGGAGCTCGACCGGCACGGCATCGAGGACATCAACAACGTCCAGACGCTGATCCTGTTCAACATCGGCGAAGAGACGCTGACCGTCGGCGAACTGACGCTCCGCGGCTACTATCTCGGCTCGAACGTCTCCTACAACGTCAAGAAGCTCGTCGAGAACGGCTACCTCGTGCAGGAGCGCTCGGCCCACGACCGCCGCATGACGCGGGTACGACTGTCGGAGAAGGGGCTGGAGCTGATCCGCAAGGTCGACGCCCTCTACGCCCGCAGTGCCGAGGATCTCCGGGCGGCCGGGATCCGCGAGGAGGATCTCGAAGCTGCCAACAATCTGCTCAAGCGCCTCGAGCGCTTCTGGAGCGTCCAGCTCTCCTTCATCCGCTGACCGTTCCGCCCGCGGCCGGCCCGGTCGCGTGGCCGGATCGCGCAAGATCCCGCCGCAACAGGTGCTGTGCGAACCGCGCCGGGCGCGCCACTCCCTGCGTCCGCGAGCGCTCCAGCGTGGAGGCACGGCCATGAGCGGACATCCGAGCGACATCGAGATCGCGCGCGGCGCGCGCCTGCTGCCGATCGCCGAGGTGGCGGCGAAGCTCGACATCCCGGGCGACGCCCTGCACCCCTACGGCCACCACATCGCCAAGGTGGACCTCGGCTTCCTCGCCGGCCTCGAACAGCGGCCGCAGGGCAGGCTGGTGCTGGTGACGGCGATCACGCCGACCCCGGCCGGAGAAGGCAAGACGACCACCACCGTCGGGCTCGGCGACGCGCTCTGCCGGGTGGGCCGCAGGGCGGTGATCTGCCTGCGCGAGCCGAGCCTCGGCCCCTGCTTCGGCGTCAAGGGGGGTGCAGCCGGCGGCGGACGGGCGCAGGTGGTGCCGATGGAGACCATCAATCTCCACTTCACCGGCGACTTCCACGCCATCGGCGCCGCGCACAACCTGCTCGCGGCCATGCTCGACAACCACATCTACTGGGGCAACGAGCTCGGCATCGACCTCCGCCGCGTGCTCTGGCGCCGGGTGGTCGACATGAACGACCGGGCGCTGCGCGAGATCGTCGTCGGCCTCGGCGGTGTCGCGAACGGTTTCCCGCGGCAGGACGGCTTCGACATCACTGTCGCTTCCGAGGTGATGGCCGTGTTCTGCCTGTCGCGCAGCCTGCAGGAGCTCGAAGAGCGGCTCGGGCGGATGATTGTCGCGGCGCGCCGCGACCGCAGCCCGGTGCTCGCCCGCGATCTGCGGGCGCAGGGCGCGATGACCGTGCTGCTCAGGGACGCGCTGATGCCGAACCTCGTGCAGACGCTCGAGAACAACCCGGCCTTCGTGCACGGCGGCCCCTTCGCCAACATCGCCCACGGCTGCAATTCGGTGATGGCGACGCGCTCGGCGCTGCGGCTCGCCGACTATGTGGTGACCGAAGCCGGCTTCGGTGCCGACCTCGGGGCCGAGAAGTTCTTCGACATCAAGTGCCGCAAGGCGGATCTCACGCCGGACGCGGCGGTGATCGTCGCCACCGTGCGCGCCCTCAAGATGCACGGCGGAGTGGCGAAGGAGGACCTCGGCCGGGAGAACGTGGCGGCCCTGCGCAGGGGCCTCGCGAACCTCGCCCGCCACGTCACCAACGTCCGCAAGTTCGGGGTGCCCGCGGTGGTGGCGATCAACCGCTTCGCCACCGATACCGCCGCCGAGTTCGACTGCATCCGCGCGTTCTGTCGCGACGAGCTCGGGGTGGAAGCCTTCGTCTGCGATCACTGGGCGCAGGGCTCCGCCGGCGCCGAGGAGCTCGCCCGGCATGTCATCCAGCTGTGCGAGAGCCCGCGGTTCCGCGACGGGCGCGGCTTCCGCCACCTCTATCCCGACGACATGCCGCTCTGGGAGAAGGTGCGCACCATCGCCACCGAGATCTACGGGGCCGCGGACATCATCGCCGACAAGAAGATCCGCGACCAGTTCCGCCAGTACCAGGAGGAGGGCTACGGCCGGTTCCCGATCTGCGTCGCCAAGACGCAGTACAGTTTCTCGACCGACCCGGCGCTCAAGGGCGCACCCAGCGGCCACGTGGTGCCGATCCGCGAGCTGCGGCTCGCGGGCGGAGCCGAGTTCCTCGTGGTGATCTGCGGCGAGATCATGACCATGCCGGGCCTGCCGCGCAGCCCGGCCGCCGAGCGCATCCGGATCGACGATCGCGGGCAGATCGAAGGCCTGTTCTGAACGGCGGCGCCGGTGGCCGAAGACGTCACCGGCGCCCGTTTTCCCAGGTTGTCCCCAGGATCTCCGTCCTGCCTGATGCCCTCCTGAGGTGGGCTGAGCCCGGTGTCAGTCCCCCGGCCGCCAGGGCTCGTAGTCGCCGGTCGCCGGCGGGCGCCGGCCGCCCCGCAGCGGGTGTCCCGGCGGCAGCCACGCTTCGGGCGTCCCCGAGCGGTTCGGGACGTAGGGCTTCTCCCAGAACCGGCGCCTGAGCGGCAGCCGGGTCGGCGGATTCTCGACGACGTGGTGCAGCCAGGCGTGCCAGCCGGGCGGGACGGCGCTCGGTTCGATCTCGCCGTCGGCCGCGTAGACCACCCAGCGACGCTCGCGCCGCCAGTCGCGCGCGCCCCGTTCCCTGAAGTAGCGGTTGCCGAATTCGTCCTCGCCGACGAACTCGCCCCTGCGCCGGGTCAGGAGCCAGGTGCCGAGACGGTTCCAGGTCAGCCATTCGAGCAAGGCGGCTCTCCAGCTGCGGTCGCGACCGCGCGCACTATGGCGGGGCGGGGACGGCAGGTCCAGCGCGACGGATCGCCCTCCCCCGGCTCCGACGCCGGTCGACCGTGGCCCGGGCGCCATTGTGGACAGCTGTGGAAAACCGGTCGCGGGACAGGCTGTGGATCGTCGGGGAAACTGATCGCGATGACCGCCCCTCAGCCGCTGCGGATCCTCCGTCACGTCCACCCTCCGATGGCGGCGCGATCGGGCCCGGTCCACTTGCCGGCCGCGGTGGCCTGCGGTCGACTGATTCGCCCTCAGCGTGACTGACGGCGTCTCCGCCTGAGAGCGCGTGCTGCCGGGGCGCGCGGCGGAAGGCGCCCACGGCCGCCCGAGGTTGTACCATATCTTGTTGCGTCCACCGGCAAAAGCAGCTATATATTGAGGCGTCGTCGGCGCCCGTCGCGCCGGACCGGCGGTTTCCGGGGCTTTCCTGCGACGCACGGACCGGAAAGCCGATCGCCCGGATGGGTCCCCGCTTGTGTTTCGCGCGGCACGGGTATAAACTACGCGTTGAGTGAGAGCGGAATCAGCGAAGGCTGAGAGATCTCATCCGGCTCCGCCCTGCCCACGGTCCGCACGAGGCGACGGCGTTTGACGAACAGGTCACGAACATCTAGAGTCCGAGCCGAGGAGATGCAGGACCGATGAAGGTCGAGCGGCTGTTCACCCGCGCCGGCGAGAGCCCCTATGCGGAGATCCGCTTCCGGAAGGCGGAGAGCGAGATCCGCAACCCGGACGGCACGCTGGTCTTCCGCCTCGAAGGCATCGAGGTCCCGGCCCACTGGTCGCAGGTGGCCGTGGACGTCCTCGCCCAGAAGTATTTCCGCAAGGCCGGCATCCCCCGCCGTCTGAAGCCCGTCCGCGAGAAGGGCGTGCCCGCCTGGCTGCAGCGCCACGTGGCCGACGAGGCGGCGCTCGCGCGGCTGCCGGTGGAGGAGCGCTACGGCGGCGAGACCAGCGCGAAGCAGGTCTTCGACCGGTTGGCCGGGACCTGGACCTGGTGGGGCTGGAAGCACGGCTATTTCGACAGCGAGGAGGACGCCCTCGCCTTCTTCGACGAGCTGCGGTGGATGATGGCGATGCAGGTCGGCGCGCCGAACTCGCCGCAGTGGTTCAACACCGGCCTGCACTGGGCCTACGGCATCGACGGTCCGGCGCAGGGGCACTTCTGGGCCGATCACGCCACGGGCGAGGTGCACGCCTCGACCTCGGCCTACGAGCGGCCGCAGCCGCACGCCTGCTTCATCCAGTCGGTGAAGGACGACCTCGTCAACCCGGGCGGCATCATGGACCTGTGGGTGCGCGAGGCGCGGCTCTTCAAGTACGGCTCCGGCACCGGCACCAACTTCTCGGGCCTGCGCGGCGAAGGCGAGCCCCTCTCCGGCGGCGGCCGCTCCTCGGGCCTCATGAGCTTCCTCAAGGTCGGCGACCGGGCCGCGGGTGCGATCAAGTCTGGCGGCACCACCCGGCGCGCGGCGAAGATGGTGATCGTCGACGTCGACCACCCCGACATCGAGCAGTTCATCGACTGGAAGGTGGTCGAGGAGCAGAAGGTCGCAGCCCTGGTCGCCGGCTCGAAGCTTCTGGAGAAGCACGCGAAGGCGATCATGAAGGCGTGCCACGAGGCGCCCGGCGAGATCGCCGACCGTTTCGACCCGCAGAGCAATCCCGAGCTCCGCAAGGCCCTGCAGGAAGCGCGGCGGGCGATGCTGCCGGACGCCATCCTGCAGCAGATCGTGATGTTCGCGAAGCAGGGCTATCGCGACATCGAGGTGCCGGTCTACGACACCGACTGGGACAGCGAGGCCTATCTCACCGTCTCGGGCCAGAACTCGAACAACTCGGTCCGGGTCGGCGACGACTTCATGCGGGCGGTGCTCGAAGACGGCGAGTGGCAGCTCGTCCGCCGGACCGACCGCAGGGTGTCGAAGACCCTGCGCGCCCGCGAGCTCTGGCAGCGCATCGCCACCGCCGCCTGGTTCAGCGCCGATCCCGGCATCCAGTACGACACCACCATCAACGACTGGCACACCTGCCCGTCGGCGGGGCGCATCAACGCCTCGAATCCCTGCTCGGAGTACATGTTCCTCGACGACACGGCGTGCAATCTCGCCTCGCTCAACCTCGTCCAGTTCCTGCGCGAGGACGGGCGGTTCGACGTCGCGGCCTTCCGCCACGCCGTGCGGCTGTGGACCATGGTGCTCGAGATCTCGGTGGTGATGGCGCAGTTCCCGAGCGAGCGCATCGCCGAGCTCTCCTGGAAGTTCCGCACCCTCGGTCTCGGCTTCGCCAATCTCGGCGGCCTTCTCATGGCCTCGGGCATCCCCTACGACAGCGACGCCGGGCGGGCGATGTGCGCAGCGATCTCGGCCGTGCTCACCGGCACCGCCTACGCCACCTCGGCCGAGATGGCGCGCGAACAGGGGCCGTTCGCGGGCTTCGCCGCCGACCGCGAGAACTGCCTTCGGGTGCTGCGCAACCATCGCCGCGCGGCCTACGGCGAGAGCGAGGGCTACGAGGGGCTGCACACCCCGCCGGTGCCGCTCGATGCCGCGAGCTGCCCGCAGGCGGATCTGGTCGAGGCGGCGCGGCAGGCCTTCGACGAGGCGGTCGGGCTCGCCGAACGCCACGGGCTCCGCAATGCGCAGGTGTCGGTGGTCGCGCCCACCGGCACGATCGGCCTCGTGATGGACTGCGACACCACCGGCATCGAGCCCGATTTCGCCCTCGTCAAGTTCAAGAAGCTCGCGGGCGGCGGCTTCTTCAAGATCATCAACCGGCTGGTGCCGCGGGCGCTGCGGCGGCTCGGCTATGGTGAGGGCGAGATCGAGGACATCGTCCGCTACGCCGTCGGCCACGGCACGCTCGCGGGCGCCCCGCACATCGACCACGACACCCTCGCGGCCAGGGGGCTGCCCGAGGAGGCGATCGCGCGGATCGAGAAGGCGCTGCCGACGGCCTTCGACCTGCGCTTCGCCTTCAACCGCTGGGTCGTCGGCGACGAGGTGCTGAAGAAGCTCGGCATCTCCGAGGAGGACTATGCGAAGCCGGGCTTCGACCTGCTCCGGGCGCTCGGCTTCGAGCGCGAGCAGATCGAGGCCGCCAACGCCTGGTGCTGTGGCACCATGACGCTCGAAGGGGCGCCGCACCTGAAGCCCGAGCACCTGCCGGTGTTCGACTGCGCCAACCCCTGCGGGCGGATCGGCCGGCGCTACCTGTCGGTGGACAGCCACATCCGCATGATGGCGGCGAGCCAGCCCTTCATCAGCGGCGCCATCTCCAAGACCATCAACATGCCGGCGCACGCGACGGTCGAGGACTGCGCCGAGGCCTACATGCAGGGCTGGCGGCTCGGGCTCAAGGCGCTCGCCCTCTACCGCGACGGCTCGAAGCTGTCGCAGCCGCTCCGGAGCTTCGCGCTGCCCGACGGAGAGGACGGCGAGGAGGAAGCCGGGCAGCCGCCGGCCGAGCGCATCGTGCGGACCGCCGAGCGCGTGGTCGAGCAGTTCGTCGCCAAGCGCCACAAGCTGCCCTCGCGCCGCAAGGGCTACACGCAGAAGGCGGTGGTCGGCGGCCACAAGGTCTATCTGCGGACTGGCGAGTACGAGGACGGCCGGCTCGGTGAGATCTTCATCGACATGCACAAGGAAGGTGCCGCCTTCCGCTCGCTGATGAACTGCTTCGCGATCGCGATTTCGATCGGTCTGCAGTACGGCGTGCCGCTCGAGGAGTTCGTCGAGGCCTTCGCCTACACCCGCTTCGAGCCCTCGGGCATCGTCCAGGGCAACGATTCGATCAGGATGGCGACCTCGGTACTCGACTACATCTTCCGCGAGCTCGCCATCTCCTATCTCGGGCGCACCGATCTCGCCAACGTCGACCCGAACCAGCTCCGGCACGACTCGCTCGGACGCGGGATCGAAGAAGGGCGGATCGTGCCCGATGCCGTGGTGCAGATCGCGAGCACGGGCTATCTGCGCGGCCGGCTGCAGCTCCTCGAGCGCAGCGAGGCCCGCACCTCCGACAGTGGTCCGGCCGGCAACGGCGCTGCCGCGATGCAGCTCGCCGAGGCGGCCGTGGCCTTCGAAAGCCGCGTGGAGCAGGTGGAGATCGCACGCCTCAAGGGCTACAGCGGCGACCCCTGCCCGACCTGCGGCAACTTCACGCTGGTGCGCAACGGCACCTGCCTGAAATGCGATACCTGCGGCAGCACCACGGGGTGCAGCTAGGGTACGCATGGCGTCCCGTTGGGCAGCGGGACGTCCCTTTCCTGCATTCTCCTCCACTTGGGCCCGGGGTCACCCCGGGCCCCTTCTTTTTCCACCGGCGCCGCCGGCGAACCTTGATTCCGGCCCCCCGGATCCCTACACCTGCGCGGGCCGGCCCCCATCGTCTAGTGGTCAGGACGCCAGCCTTTCAAGCTGGAAACACGGGTTCGATTCCCGTTGGGGGCGCCAGTTCCGCGCCGCCTGTCCGCCGCCGCGAATCCCCCGATCGTCACCCTCCCGGACCGTGTGCCGATCAGTAGCCCGCGGGCGTCTCTCCGCCCTCCGGCGGGAAGACGCGGTCGCGGCCGGCCGCCTTCGCCGCGTAGAGCATGCGGTCGGCCTCCGTGAGCAGCGCCTCGGTGTCGGCTTCGCGACCGGGCGCCGAGGCGAGGCCGATGCTGACCGTGAAGGGGATCGTGGCCTCGCGCGCGAGGCGCTGCCGCAGCCGTTCGGCCAGCCGGCGCGCACCGCCGAGCGCGGTCATCGGCATGAGCACGACGAACTCGTCGCCACCGAGGCGCGCGGCCACGTCGCTCGCCCGCGCCTCGCGCCGGATCGCTTCGGCGAGTTCGCGCAGCGCCCGGTCACCGGCGGCGTGGCCGTGACGGTCGTTGACCTGCTTGAAGCCGTCGATGTCGACGATCGCCACGCTCACCGGGTGGTCGTAGCGCCGCGCCAGCGCGACGATGCCGGCGGCCCGGTCGAAGAAGGCGCGGCGGTTCAGGAGTCCCGTCAGGTCGTCGGTCTCGGCGAGACGGCGCAGGCGGAACTCGGTCGCCCGCCGCTCGCGCAGCTCTTCCCGCAGACGCGCGCGGGTGCGGACGATGTCGTCGAGGAGCGCGAGCAGCAGCGCCGTCGGTGCCGCGGCCGCCAGGGCCGCGAGCGCGCCGGAGAGGAGCGCCACGGGGAGGGGCTCGGAGACGGGGCCGGCGAGGGCGGACAGTGCCAGGGCGACGATCGCGGCGAGGGCTCCGGTCGCGACGGCGACCACCGCCACCGCGACCGGCAGGGACCACTCGTGGACGAGCCTCGCGAGGGTGGTGACCGGCGCCGGGAGCGGGGACAGCGCCGCCGGCTCCGGCGCCTCCCGCGGATCACGCTCCCCGTGCCGCCCGAGCGGTCCGGCCGCCGGGACCACGCCGTCACCGCCCTCGCCGGCAGGTCAGTAGAGGTACTTCCACGTGCCGCCGGAGACTTCGAGCATTTTGAACGAATCGAGACCGAGGCCCATGTGGTCTTCCGGACTCATGGTGAAGATGCCGTCGACGCCGACGAAGCCCTTCGTCGTCTCGATGGCCTCGCGCACCGCCGCGCGCTCGGTGGTGCCGGCGCGCTCGATGGCGTTCACGAGCAGCATCAGGCCGTCGTAGGCGTGGCCGCCGAAGGTCGACACGTCCTCGCCGTACGCCTGCGTATAGGCCTCGATGTAGGCGAGTGCCACCTCGCGCTGCGGATCCTCGGGCGGCAGCTGGTCGGCGACGAGCAGGGCCGCACACGGCAGCCGCACGCCCTCGGCCGCCTCGCCCGCGCCCTCGACGAACTGCTTCGAGCAGGAGCCGTGATTGTGGTAGAGCCGCGCTTCGAGCCCGAGCTGGGCGAAGTTGCGGGTCACGATCACCGACGGTGCGCCGAAGCCGCAGAACAGCACCGCCTCCGCACCGGCGTTGCGGATGTTGACGAGCTGCGGCGTGACATCGGTGTCGTCCTTGCCGTACTGCTCGCTGGCGACGATCCCGAGGCCGTAGTTCGCCGCCTGTTCCTGCGCGTTCGCGAGACAGGACTTGTCGAAGCCGCCGGCCCCGGCGATCAGACCGACCTTCGAGACCCCCTCCTTCTTCATATCCTCGTACACCTTCTGCACCGCCATGCGATCGGTGTGCGGGGTCTTGAACACCCATTTCTTCACGGGCTCGACGATCACCGAGGCGCCGGCGAGCGAGATCAGCGGGATCTCCGCTTCCTCGACGAGGTTGACGACGGCCATGGTCTCACCGGTCGTGGTGCCGCCGACGATGAAGTCGACCCCGTCCTGCTCGATCAGCCGCTTGACGAAGGTCACCGCATTCTTGGCGTCGCTGCCGGTGTCGTAGACGACGAGCTCGATCGGCCGGCCGAGCACGCCGCCCTGCGCGTTGAGCCGCTCGACATAGAGCTCGAGCGTCTTCTTCTCGGGGTCGCCGAGAAAGGCCGCCGGCCCGGTCACGGCGAGAAAGGAGCCGATCCGGATGCTCTCCTGCGCGTGCCCGACGGATGCGCCGAGAAGAACGAGTGCCGCCGCGGCGGTCGTGAACCTGTGCATCGCTTCTCCTCCCGTCTTCGTTCCGCCCGAAGGCGCGGGTGCCCGCTGCATCCCGGATGGCGGCATACACTGGCCCGTGGCGGCTGGCAAACCGGCCGCGCTGCGGCGACGTATCTGGACGTGGGAGCCGACCTCGCGCAGACTGCGGGGCGCCGCCCCGGAAGCGCCTTTGGAGCCGACGATGACCGAACTCCTCGCCCTCGTGTTCCTCGCCTGCGCCACCATCGGAGGTGGCGAGCGCTGTGAACTCGTCACGATCCCGTGGGACCGTTCGGCGATGGCCTGCATGCTTCAGGGACAGGCCGAGATGGCGCGCTGGTTCGAGGAGCATCCCTCCTACCGGCCGCGCGGCGGCTGGCGCTGCGAGCGCGGGCGCGACACCTGAGGCCGCCCCCGCGCGCCGGAAATCCTTTGCCTTCGCGGTCCCGGGCTGCTAACCGGGCGGCGCCCCGGTCACGGTTCGGGAGGTCCTGGAAGCAATGAATCCCCTCGGCATTGCGGCTCTCGCCGCCTTTCTCGCCTTCGGCGCGACGCCCCTCGCGGCACAGCAGGCGGCCGGCGAGGCCGTCGACGAGGCCTACGAGCGGCCGTACACCATCTGCGGCGAGAACACGGTCGACCGCGGGACCTACAACGGCTACCGGCGGTACCACGCCTTCTGCCACCAGTGCCACGGGCCCGACGGGCTCGGCAGCTCCTACGCGCCGAGCCTCGTCGATTCGCTGAAGGTCCTGAGCCGCGACCAGTTCAACGAGGTGGTCGTCAACGGCCGGCAGAACCTCGCGGCCGGTCAGGAGAAGGTGATGCCGAGCTTCGGCCACGTCGAGGACGTGATGCTGTACCTCGACGACATCTACTCCTACCTGAAGGCACGTTCGGACGGGAAGCTCGGACGTGGCCGTCCTGCACGCTGCCCCTCGTGAGCGCATGACGCAGTTCGCGCGGATCGCCGCTCTTCTCGCTGCGGGTTTCCTCGCGCTGTTCGCCGCGCGCAGCGAGGCGGCCGGCGAACCGAGCCGCGGCGAGCTCGCCTCGCGCACCGCTTTCCGCGTCTGCGCTGATCCCGACAACCTGCCGTTCTCGAACGAGGCGGGAGAAGGTTTCGAGAACCGGATCGCCGGGCTGTTCGCGGCCGAGCTCGGCCTGCCCGTCGTCTACGTCTGGCACCCGCAGACCCTCGGGTTCGTGCGCAACACGCTCGGCGCCTACCGGTGCGACGTGATCATGGGCACGAGTGCCCTGCACGAGCTCGTGCAGAACACCCGCTACTACTATCGATCGACCTATGTCCTCGTGTACCGGGCCGAGGACCGGGACAGGTTCTCGAGCCTCGATTCGCCGCTCGTGTCGATCGCCCGGATCGGCGTCGTCGCCAACACCCCGCCCGCGGCCCTTCTCGCCCGCCGCGGCCTGATCGCCAATGTGCGCTCCTACGATCTCCAGGTGGACACCCGCATCGCCCATCCGGCGCGGGAGGCGGTCGAGGCGGTGGCGCGCGGCGAGCTCGACATGGCGCTCGTCTGGGGTCCGATCGCAGGCTATTTCGCGGCGCAAAGCCCGGTACCGCTCGAATGGGTGCCGCTCGCCGCGGAGCCGGGAAGCCCGCCCATGGACTACAAGATCACCATGGGCGTGCGTTACGGCGAGACCGAATGGCTCGACACGCTGAACCGCCTGATCCGCAGCAAGCGTGACGAGATCGAAGCGATCCTGAAGGAGTACGGGGTTCCGCTGCTCGACAGCCGCGGCCGGCTCGAGAATCCTCCGCCCTGGCTCGCGCCCGCACGGCAGCAGGGCGATCTCTTCGATGCCGAAGGCTACCGAATCGCGGAGTACCGCGCACCCGTCCCCGCTGCGCCCGAGGGCGTCGTCGCCGTCGACACGGCGCAGGTGGCGGAGCTGCTCACCGCCGGAGCGGTCGCCGTGGACGTGTTCCCGGCGCCGCGGCGACCGGAGACCCGCCCGAAGGAGGCGCTCTGGATCCCGCCCGGGCGCGAGACCATCCCCGGTGCCGTGTGGCTGCCGAACGTCGGCCTCGGCGTGCTGCCTCCGGACACCTCCGCCTACCTGCGCGACGCTCTCGCGGATGTGACGGGCGGAGACCCGACGATTCCTGTCATCTTCTTCTGCGAACGCGACTGCTGGATGTCGTGGAACGCCGCCCGGAGGGCCCGGCGCGAGCTCGGCTTCGGGCGGGTCCACTGGTATCCGGACGGCACCGACGGCTGGCGCGAGGCCGGCCGTCCGCTGGTCGTGCGCGAACCGTTCGAGGTCGCCGCCCGCACCCACTGACCGGCGGCGGCGACGTGACCGGATGCGGGAGGAGACCGTGCGCCGCCGGAGACTGATCGCCGCCCTCGCCGCCTGCGCCGCATCCCGGCCGTTCGGCGCCTTGGCGCAGGGCATGATGGGACAGGTGGACCTGTCGTCGCCGCGCATGACGCAGGCGGAACTGTCGCGCGCCGAGGTGGAGCGGATGATCGCCGAGGCCGGCGCTGCGCCGGTCGATCTCGCCGACCGCAGCCTCAACGGGCTCGATCTCTCCGGCCTCGATCTGCGCCAGGCCCGCCTCGCGTGGGCGAGGCTCAACGGCGCGAGCCTCGAGGGCTGCGACCTCGAAGGCGCCGATCTCTCCATGGTGTGGGCGATGGGTGCGAAGCTCCGCGGTGCGCGGCTGCGCGGGTCGGATCTGTTCCAGGGCCAGTTCCGCGCGGCCGATTTCAGCGGCGCCGACCTCGAGGGAGCGCGGCTCGTCGGCAATTTCGAGATGGCCCGCTTCGAGGGGGCGCTCCTGCGGCACGCGCGCGGCGGCGCCGACATGAAGAACCAGAGCATGGGGCTGATCCGCGCCGTCTTCCGCTCGGCCGTCCTCGACCGCGCCAATCTCGAAGGGGCGGATTTCGCCCGCGCGGACTTCGAATACGCGAAGCTGCGCGGCGCGGTGCTGAGCGGGGCCGACTTTTCCCTCGCGCTTCTGGGCGGGGCGGATCTGCGCGGGGCCGACTTTTCCCTCGCGCTTCTGGGCGGGGCGGATCTGCGCGGGGCCGATGTGGCCGGGCTCGTGCTCGGGGGCGCGGACATCGCCAGCGCCGATTTCCGCGACGCCGTCGGCGTGGATGCGATCTCCGGCCTCGATCGCGCGAAGAACCGCGGCCGCGCGTTCTTCTGAGCCCGTCCCCGGCGCTGGCGCCGCGGCCGTCCGCACGCTAGCTAAGGGCCATGCGCGTGGAACTCCTCTACTTCGCCAATCCCATGTGCTCCTGGTGCTGGGGCTTCGCTCCGGCGCTCCGGGCCGTCGGCGAGCGTTTCCCCGAGCTCCCGGTGACGGTGGCGCTCGGCTCTCTCGGCGCCGACCGGGCGAGCCGGCCGATGACGGAGCGCGACCGCGACTACGTCCGCCACCACTGGGAGCGCGTGCACGAGCTCACGGGTCAGCCCTTCGACTTCTCCTTCTTCGGGCGGGAAGGCTTCGTCTACGACACGGCGCCGCCGAGCCGCGCGCTGCTCGTGATCCGTCACCGGTTCCCCGGCGTCGTGCTCCCGGCCCTGCACCGGATGCAGGAGCTGTTCTACGCGCAGGGGGTCGACATCACCCACCGCGACGAGCTGCGGCGCATCGCCGCGTCGTTCGGCATCGAGCCCGAGACCTTCGACGCTTTGTTCGACAGTGCCGAAGTGCACGGTGCGCTCGCGCGCGAGTGGGAGCAGACGGCCCGGCTCGGCGTCACGGGCTATCCGACCCTGCTCGCGCTCGCGGGCGGGCGCGCGCGGGTCGTCACCATCGGCTGGCGGCCGCCAGCCGAGATCCTCGCCGAACTCGGGCGGCTCGGGGTCGGGGCGTGAAGGCGAAGCGTCCGTCCCGCGCCGAAGCCGAAGCGGCGGTGCGGCTCCTGATCGCCTGGAGCGGCGACGATCCCGACCGCGAGGAGCTGCGGGCGACCCCGGCGCGGGTGATCGACGCCTTCGCCGAATATTTCTCCGGCTACGGGCGCGACCCGGCCGACCTGTTCCGCGAGGTGGTGCCGGCGGCCGGCATGCGCGGCCAGCTCGTGATGCTGCGCGACATCGATTTCGCCTCGCAGTGCGAGCACCACATCACCCCCTTCTTCGGCCGCGCCCACCTCGCCTTCGTGGTCGGCGAGCGCCTCGTGGGGCTCGGCCATCTCGCGGAGCTCGTGCGGATCTTCGCCCGCCGGCTGCAGATCCAGGAACGCCTCACCCGTGAGATCGCCGATGCGCTCGAGGCCGGCCTCGCGCCGCTCGGCGTCGGCGTGCTGCTCGAGGCGACGCACACCTGCGCGGCCGTGCGCGGCCCCTGCCAGGCCCGCCACCGCTTCGTCACCGCCTGCTTCCGCGGTGTCTTCGAACACGACCCGCAGCTCCGCGAGCTGCTGCGCACCGGGATCGGGCCGGGCAGCGAAGCGGGTTGCGCGCCCGCCGCCGCCGGCTGAACCCCGTACGGTCCGGAGGCCCGTCGTGCCCGAGATCGTCGTCACCGAATTCATGGACGAAGAGGCCGTCCGCACGCTCGAAGCGGCCTTCCCCACCCTCTACGATCCCGGCCTCGTCGACCGGCGCGAGGAGCTGCTCGCGCGCCTCGCCGACTGCCGTGCCCTGGTGGTCCGCAACCGCACCCGGGTCGACCGCGAACTGCTCGCCGCGGCCCCGCGCCTCGAGGTGGTCGGCCGGCTCGGCGTCGGCCTCGACAACATCGACCTCGAGGCCTGCCGTGCGCGCGGCGTCGAGGTGCGTCCGGCGACCGGCGCCAACGAGGTGGCGGTGGCCGAATATGTGATCGCGGTGATGCTCGTGCTGCTGCGCGGCGCCTTCGCCGCCACGGCGGACGTCGTGGCGGGACGCTGGCCGCGCGAGAGCCTCGTCGGTCGCGAAGCGGCCGGTCGCTGCCTCGGTCTCGTCGGCTACGGGCGGATCGCCCGCCAGGTGGCGGCGCGGGCGCGTGCGCTCGGCATGACGGTCGCCGCCCACGATCCCCTGCTGCCGGCCTCGGATCCTGTCTGGGCGGAGGTCGCACGCCTCGGGCTCGACGAACTCCTCGCCGCAGCCGACGTCGTCTCGCTGCACCTGCCGCTGACGGCCGAGACCCGCAACCTGCTGGACCGCGAACGCCTCGCGAGGATGAAACCCGGCGCCGTCCTCGTGAACACCGCCCGCGGCGGCATCGTCGACGAGGAGGCGCTCGCCGACGCCCTGCGCGCGGGGCGGCTCGGAGGTGCCGCCCTCGACGTGTTCGGCCGCGAGCCGCTCGATGCGGAGGCGGGGCGGATCTTCGCGGACGTGCCGAACCTGATCCTCACCCCGCACATCGCCGGCATCACGGTCGAGAGCAACCGGCGGGTGTCGGAGGTGACGGCGCGCAACGTGCTCGAGGTGCTCAGAAGGCGAGCGCGCGGATGACGTAGTCGGGAACGGCCCCGTAACGGCGGCCGAGCTCTTCCGCCGCGCGGGCGAGCTCGTCGTCCGTCCGCGCTCCGGCGAAGGCCTCGCGGTGGATGCCGGAGGCGACGAGGCAGGCGCCGATGCCGAAGCCCCTGGCACCGACGATGTCGTGCGAGGCGGAATCGCCGACCATCAGGATGCGCTCGCGGGGCACGCCGGGGAGATGCCGCATGCAGGCTTCGTAGATGTGTGGCGACGGCTTGCCGACGTAGACCACGGACCCGCCGAGCTTCTCGTAGGCTTCGGCGACGGCTCCGGGGGCGAGGGCGAGCCGGCCGCCCACCGGTGCCACCCGGTCCGGGTTCGAGCAGATGGCGGGAATCCTGCGGCGGGCCGCCCGCTCGACGATCGGCAGATAGTCGTCCAGCGTCTTCACCGGGCTGTCGACGCCCGTGATGAAGAGGAAATCCGCCGCATCCACATCCTCCACCAGCTCGAGATCGAGGCCTTCGATCACGCCGAGGTCGCCGAAACGCGTGAGCAGAAAGCACCGCCGCCCGAGTTCCCGGAACGGCGGTTCGGAGCGCTCGCGCAGCAGCCGCCACGCGGCTTCGCCCGATGTCACCGAGCCGGCGAGGAGACCGAGGTCGAGTCCCATCTCCGCGAGGCGGCGGTCGTTGTAGGCCGCCCTGCGCCCGGAATTCGAGAGCAGCACGATCTTCCTGCCGGCCGCGTGCAGGCGGCGGAGCGTGTCCGCGACGCCCGGGTACAGCTTCCGCCCGTCGTGCATCACGCCCCACTGGTCGATCAGGAAGGCGTCGTAGCGGTCGAGGACCTCGGAGAGGCCGGAGACGGGTCTCGGCGGGTTCATCGCGCGGTCGCTTCCGTGCTGGAGATGGCTGCGGCGGGAACGGGGCGTCGGCGGGCAGGTCAGCTGGTGCCGCGCGGATGGCCGCGGCCGGGGCCGAACCCCGGCACGCCGCGAAGCAGGTCGGCGAGCCGGGAGGGCAGCCGCCCGAGGGTGATCACGTCCTCGAGCCTGCGGTCGAGGAAGGCCCAGGTGTCGCGGAAGCCTTCGCTCTCGTCCTCGAGCCAGTAGAACAGCGTGGCGACCAGCACGACGGCGAGCAGCGCCCGGCGCGTGTACCAGCTCGTGCCGTCCTTCGCCGCATCGTCGAAGCCGGCCGCCTGCCAGATGCGGTCGCAGGCCCGCCAGAGGGCGGTGAAGCCGCCGGGCAGGTTGCGCGGCAGACCGCGGGCGAGCACGGCCCGGCGGACCGACTCGCGGTACGGCGCGAGCGCCTCGAAGCGGGCCCGCACGAGCCGGGCGATCCGCCGCCGGACCGGCAGCTTCGAGAGATCCTCGCCCGCGACGGCCCCGAGCATGCGCCGGTCGGCCCAGTCGTCGAGCCAGTCGAGCAGGCCCGCCGGCCCCTGCGGGAACAGCCGCCGCGCCGTCGCGAGGTCGACGCCGGCGTCCGCGGCGGCGTTGCGGAAGGTCTGTTCCCCCCAGCCGTCGAAGGCCGCATGCTCGAGGGCAGCCTCGAGGATGCGGTCCCTGAGTTCGGTCCGCTTCTGCACCGCCTCGCTCAACTCTCGCCCTCCGCGGAAGCCACTCCGGCGAGGAACCGTTCGAGCTGTTCCTCGACCGACAGATAGCGCAGATCCGGCATGCGCATCAAAAACAGAATGCCGTCGAGATGGTCGACCTCGTGCTGCAGGATGCGCGCGAACAGGCCCTCGGCTTCGCCTTCGACGGGCTCGCCTCGCCGGTCGCGGCCGCGGTAGTGCACCCGGCGGTGGCGCGGGACGATGCCCCGCAGCCGCGGGATCGAGAGACAGCCCTCGAGCCCGGCCTCGATCTCCTCGCCGACCGGCTCGATCACCGGATCGACGAGGACGAGGGGCGGCGTCCGGACCGCGTCGGCGCGGGCCCCGACCGGCCGCGCGAGCAGGATGCGCAGGCTCCGGCGCACCTGAGGTGCTGCGAGGCCGAGCCCGCGCGCCTCTTCGAGGGTCTCGACCATGTCGTCGATCAGACGCCGGATCTCCGGGTCGCGCGGGTCGCCCACGGGCTCCGCGGGGCGCAGCAGCACCGGATGCCCGATCTGCACGATGTCGAGGACGGCCACGTCGGCTCTCCGAGTCCTTCCGTCCCGGCGATATCGTGCGGACGCCCCGGCGAACAAAGGAGGGGACCGGGGTCGGCCGACGGGGATTCGCAGTTCCGAAGCCCGTGAAGTCCGATTCGGCCCGGGGATGTACGCCTTCCGGAGTATCCGGGGGCGCGACGCCGCGGCCGATTGACCGCAGGCCGCGCCCCCTCTAGCTAGCGTCGCGAAAGAGCGGACCTTCCGTTCGGTCCCGCCACAGACGAAACTCCGATGGGATCCGGATGAGCGACGTGGACACCGCGATCGGCAACTGGCCCTATTTCCGCCGCGATCCCGAGCGGGTCGTGCTCCCCGTGCGGCCGGGTGTGACGCCGAGCGACAGACCGCCGGTGCGGATCTTCCTCGGCACCGAGGACGCGCAGTACCGCGCCGAACGCATCTTCTTCTGGTCGATCGAGAAGGTGCGCGACCCCTCGCGCGTCTACGAGATCTACCTGATGAAGAACATCGAGGGCTTCGATCGCCGCGGCTGGCGCACCGGCTTCACCAACTACCGTTTCGCCATCCCGGATTTCGCCGGCCGGCAGGGCCGCGCCATCTACAACGACGTCGACCAGATCTACCTCGCCGACCCGGCACTGCTGTTCGACCTCGAGATGGGGGAACACGGCTATCTGACGATCGATCCGCGTGACACCTCCGTCATGCTGATCGACTGCGGGAAGATGTGGCCGTACTGGAACCGCGAGACCGCCTCGCGTGCCAACAAGACGGAACTCGTGAAGAAGCCGGCCTCGGTCCCCGGCCTCTGCGGTCCCCTCGATCCGCACTGGAACGCCCGCGATCTCGAATATGTCGAGGGGCGCACGAAATGCCTCCACTACACGGCGCTGCACCAGCAGCCGTGGCTGCCCTTCCCGGGCGACTACTCCTATCATCCGAATCCCCTCGCCTACATCTGGTACGGGCTCGAACGCGAGGCCGACGAGGCGGGTTACGAGGTCTTCACCCGTGAACGGCCGAGCGCCGGCTTCCGCGTCACCCTCGCCCGCGACGACATCGCCGCGCCGCAGCTGCCGACCGGGATCCCGGGCGTGCGCGCGCTCGCGCTCGCGAACGAACTCGGGGTGCGCAGCCAGCTCCTCGTCAGCGCCGGCGGCGAGGCCCCCGAGCCCGCCGTCGCGACCGACAGCACGGTGCGCTTCGACCTGTGCCGCGACGGCGACGCCTGGCCGGAGGGGACCTTCGACCTCGTCGCCGTGGGCTCGGTGTTCGAACGCGTACCGCCGGCCGACATCGCCTGGCTGCTGCGCGAGATCTTCGCCCGCGCCCGCCGGCTCGTCGTGCTGGCGATCGGCGCCACGGCGCGCCACGGTCTCGGCAGCCCCGAATGGTGGCGCCGCCGCGTCGCCGAGGCGGCGAGCCGCTTCCCGGGCGTCAGCTGGCATCTCGACACCTTCCCGATCACGGCCGAGGCGCCGGCGCGCACCGCCTTCTCCGCGCTGCGCCGCGAGGATCCGGGCGCGCCGCGGGTGTGGGCGCTGCTCGGCGACAACGAGGTCGGCAATGCCCAGGTGCGCCGGCTCGCCGCCGCGCTCGGCTGGCCCTACGAGGAACGCCGGCTGGTCTTCAACGCGCGGGCCGCGCTGCCGCCGGTGCTGCTCGGCGCGAGCCTCGCCGGCGTCGACGTCGACCGTTCGAGCCCCCTCACCCCGCCCTGGCCGGATCTCGTGGTGGCGAGCGGCGCGAAGTCGGTGCCGGCGGCGCTCTGGATCCGCCGTCAGTCCGGCGGGCACACCCGGCTCGTCCAGCTCGGCCGGCCGCTCGCGCCCTTCCACCTGTTCGACCTGATCGTCGCCGGCCCGCAGCACCGGGTGCCGATCCGCGACAACGTCCTGCACGTCACGGCCCCCTTCGCCGGCATGGACGCGGAGGAGATCGCGCACGCCACGGCGGCCTTCCGGCCGCGGGTCGAAGGCCTGCCGCAGCCGCGCACGGCCCTCTTCGTCGGCGGCGGCGGACCGGCCCGTCGCGTCGCCGTCGCCAAGGCGGCCGAACTCGGTCGCACGGTCGACCGGCGCGTCGCCGCGGACAGGGGCTCGCTGCTCGTGGTCTTCGGCGAGGATGTGCCGTCGCGGGCGCGCGAGGCGCTGCTCGCGACCCTGACGGTGCCGCATCTGGTCGCGGGCGCCGGCGAAGAGCGCGAGGCGCGGGCGGCCTTCCTGGCGCTGGCCGATGCCTTCGTCGTGACCGACGACGATCCCTCGCTCCTGGCCGAAGCCTGCCTCACCGGCCGGCCGGTGGCCCTCTACGGTCGAAGCGAGCGGGAGGGGGCCTCGTTCCTCGAGCCGCTCTGGAAGATCGGGGCCATGCTGCTCGGCATGACCTACCGCGGCACCCCGCACCAGCAGACCTGGCTCGGACGCCTCGCCGACGAGCTGGCGACCCGCGGGCTTCTGGTCCTGCCGCGCGATCTCGAAGCCTATCACGATGCGCTCGAGGCGCGCGGACTGATCACCCGGATCGGCGCCGAGCCGCGCTCGCGCCCGAAGCCGCTCGACGATCTCGCGCGCACCGTCGAGCGCGTGCGCCGGCTGATGACCGAGATCCCGCAGGCGGGCTGAGGCCGCGGCACGGCCCCGGCTGCTGCGGCCGGGGGCGGAGGGCGGCCCGGTCCCGCGGCGCGGTGCCACGTTCGGAGACGGAGACCATGCGACTGATCTGGGGCCCGTGGGATGCGCAGCCGCGTCTTCTGAGCCGGATGGGCTATCGCGACCTGCTGGTGGCCTACTTCACCTATTACGCCATCCAGGTGTACCTGCTGTGCATGATCGCCGGCACCGCTCTCGCCGTGCTCTGGGCGGAGAGCTGGCCGGGCCCGACCCTCGCCGCCCTCGGCACCGTTCTCGTCTATCCGCTCGTCGAATATCTCGTGCACCGTTACGTGCTGCATTCGCGCCTCCTGTACCGCAGCCCGTGGACGGCGAAGGTGTGGAAGCGGATCCACTACGATCACCACCAGAATCCCAACGATCTCGGCGTCCTGTTCGGTGCTCTCTACACCACGCTGCCGACCATCGCCCTGATCACCCTGCCGCTCGGCTGGGCGATCGCCGGACGGGCCGGCGCGGCCGCGGCCTTCGCCGCCGGATGCGGCGTGTTCGCCTTCTACGAGTTCTGCCACTGCGTGCAGCATCTGCCGGTCTCGCCGCGGAACCGCTGGCTCCGCGACATCAAGCGGCGCCACCTCGCCCATCATTTCCACAACGAGCAGGGCAATTTCGGCATCACCAGCAACATCGTCGACCGCATCGTCGGCACCTTCTACGATCCGCCCGGCACGCGGCCGAAGAGCCCGACCGTGTTCAATCTCGGCTACGCGGGGCCGGAACGGGAACGCTACCCGTGGGTCGCGGAGATGTCGGGCGACGATCCCGACGACGCGAGGGCGAGGCGCAGGCGCCCCGGCGCCGCCCGACGCGCGTGAGCGGGCTCCGCATCGAGCCGGTCGCGGACCGGAAGGATCTCGTCCGCTTCCTCGAGCTGCCGCGCGCGATCTACGCCGACGATCCGGCCTGGGTGCCGCCCCTCACCTTCGAGCGCCTGCGCCATCTCGACGCCCGCCGCAACCCTTTCTGGCGGGGGATCGAGATCCGCTACTGGATCGCCCGGCGCGGCGACCGGCCGGTCGGGCGGATCAGCGCCCAGGTGAACCGTCGCCATCTCGAACGGCACGGGGACGCGACCGGCCACTTCGGCTTCCTCGAGGCGATCGACGACCGCGAGGTGTTCGCAGCCCTCGTCGAGACCGCGGGCGGGTGGCTGCGCGGACGCGGGCTCGCCCGCATGGCGGGCCCGTTCGACCCGTCGATCAACGACACCTGCGGGCTGCTGGTCGCGGGCTTCGAACATCCGCCGAGCACGATGATGGGTCACGCGCGGCGCTGGTACGCGGAGCACCTCGAGGCGCTCGGCTTTTGCAAGCTGCGCGATCTTCTGGCCTACGACTTCGACGTCGCCGGCGACTGGCCACCGGTGGCCGCGCGCCTCGTCGCGAGGGCGAAGCGGACCCCGGGTGTGCGCGTGCGCCCGCTCGATGCGCGCCGCTATCTCGAAGAGATCGACACCATCTGCGATATCTTCAATGACGCCTGGGCGGAGAACTGGGGCTTCGTCCCTTTCGACCGCGAGGAGGCGCGCTATCTCGCGAAGGAGATCCGGCCGCTGGTGTCTCCCGGCTGCTTCGCGATCGGCGAACTCGACGGCGAACCGGCGGCGATGACCGTGACCCTGCCCAACCTCAACGAGGCCATCGCCGATCTCGGCGGACGGCTTCTGCCGCTCGGCTGGGCGAAGCTCCTGTGGCGGCTGAAGGTGCGGGGCGTGCGGACGTGGCGGATGCCGCTCATGGGCGTGCGGCGGCGCTATCAGAACAGTCCGCGCGGAGCGGCGCTCGCGCTCGCGGTGATCGACGCCGTGAAGAGCTGGCATCGGGCGCGCGGCGTGCGCCGGGCGGAGCTGTCCTGGGTGCTGGAGGACAACCGCCGCACCCGCGAGCTGATCGAAACCGTGGGCGGCGTGCCCTACAAGACCTACCGGATCTACGCGAAGCCTCTGTGATGTCCCGGATCCGTGCCCTCGTGCTGGCGGGAAGCCGCGCCGGCGAGCGCGACGCGGTCGCGCGCGTCGCCGGAGTCGCGCACAAGGTGCTCGCCCCGGTCGGCGGCGTGCCGATGATCGAGCGCGTGCTGCGGAGCCTCGCGGCGTGCCCTGCGGTGGGACCGATCGTCGTCGTCACCGACATCGCCGGACGGCTCGCCGACCTGCCGGCGGTGCGCGCGCTCGAAGACGCGGGCCGGCTCGTGCTGCGCGCGAGCGAACCGGGCCCCTCGCTCTCGGTGGCGGCGGTGTTCGAGGAGAGCGGCCCGCCGCTTCTGGTGACGACCGCCGACCACGCCCTGCTCGATGCCGGAATGCTCGAAGAGTTCCTCGATGCCGCCGGCGCGCGCGACGCGGACGTCGCCTGCGGTCTGGTCGAGCGGCGGGTGATCGAGGCGGCGCTTCCCGACAGCCGCCGCACCTATCTCCGCTTCCGCGACACCGCCGTTTCCGGCGCCAACCTGTTCCATTTCGGGACGCCTGCGGCCGGCGCCGCGATCCGCTTCTGGCGCCGGGTCGAGGCGGAGCGCAAGCGCCCCTGGCGGATCGCCGCCGCCTTCGGCCCCGGGCTGCTTTTCGGCTATGCGCTCGGCCGGTTCGACCTCGAAGAGGCCTGTGCGCGGGCCGGCCGCCGGATCGGCGTCCGCGTGGCGCCGGTGCTGCTGTCCCGAGCCGAGGCGGCCATCGACGTCGACCGTCCGGAGCATCTGGCCCTCGCCGAACGGCTGGTCGCGGCCCGGGCGGCGGGAGGGACGACACCGTGAAGCTCGCGCATCTGAGCGATCCGCATCTCGGACCGCTGCCGCGGCCGTCGCTCGCGGAGCTCCGCAGCAAGCGGCTGTCGGGCCTGCTGTCGTGGGAGTTCCGGCGCAGCTTCCGCCACCGCGGCGAGGTGCTCGAAGCCGTGGTCGCCGACCTCGGGGCCTGGGATCCCGACCATGTCGCGGTCACGGGCGATCTCGCCAATCTCTCGCTCGCCGCGGAGTTCGTGCGCGGCGCCGCCTGGCTCGAACGGCTGGGTCCGCCGGAGCGGGTGAGCCTCGTGCCGGGCAATCACGACGCCTATGTCGACCACGTCTGGCGGATCGGCTGGAATCTCTGGGCCCCCTGGATGAGCGGCGACGGGGGCGACACCGGTTTCCCCTGGCTGCGCCGCCGTCCCCCGATCGCCCTCGTCGGGCTGTCGAGCGCCGTGCCCTCTCCCTGGTTCCGCGCCACCGGCCGGATCGGCGACGCGCAGCTCCGCGCCCTCGACGATCTTCTCGGGCGGCTCGACGGGGAGGACCTGCTCCGGATCGTCCTCGTCCACCACCCGCCGCTCCCCGAGGTGCCGAGGCGCAAGGCCCTGCTCGACCGCCCGCAGCTCGAGCAGATCCTCGCCCGGCGCGGAGCGGACCTCGTGCTCTCCGGGCACACGCACCGGTTCACGCTCGGCTGGCTCGACGGCCCGCGATCCCGGATCCCCGTGCTGGTGACGCCGTCCGCCTCGCTGCTCGCCCCGGGCGAGAAGCAGGGGGGCTATCTGCGGCTGACCTTCTCGGGGACACGCGCGCACCCGGTAATCGAGGTCGAGCGGCGCGTGTTCGATGCAACCAGCCGACGCATCGTCGGCGGTGGCCGGCTGCGGCTCGGCGACGTCGCCGTCCGTGCGCGGGGCGCAAAGGGATGACGACGCTCTCGCGCTACATCGTCGCCCAGACCGCGCGGCCGATGGCCGCCACCATCCTCGTCGCACTGCTGGCGCTGCTCGCCGAGCGGGCGCTCAGGGTCGTCGACATGGTCATCGGCTGGCGGGGGAGTCTCTTCGCCATCTTCGAGATGCTGAGCTATCTCGTGCCGCACTACATGGGCCTCGCCCTGCCCGCGGCCTTCTTTCTCGGCACCTTCCTCGCGACCGCGCGGATGGCCCGCGAGGGTGAGCTCGACGCGATGCAGGCCGGGGGCGCCGGGCTGTGGCGCTACACCCGGCCGCTGGTCGGCGCCGCCGTGCTGCTCGCGCTCCTGCATCTGCTGCTGGTCGGCTACATCCAGCCCTACAGCCGCTACGCCTATCGGGCCGCGGTCTTCGCGGTGACCAACGTCTCGTTCCAGACGCTGCTCGAGCCCGGCGTGTTCACCACTCTGGGACATACCACCTACCATGTGCGGACGCTCGATCCGGCGAAGGAGCGGTTCGAGGATCTGTTCCTCTACTCGGAGCTCGACAGCGGCGATCTCGTCGTGGTGACCGCCCGCCGCGGCCGCATCGAGGTACAGGGCGCGACACGGCCGGTCCTGCTGGAGCTCGAGGACGGGCTCCAGCAGATCGTGCCGGGTTCCCTGTCGGCGCAGGAGATCCGCCGGCTGCCGCGCTCGCTGACCCTGCGCTTCCGCAACTTCACCACCGATCTGCGCGGCACCGAGCCCGTGGGCTTCCGGCCCCGCGGCGAGGACGAGCGCGAGCTCACCCTCGACGAGCTGTGGCGGATGCGCGACCGGCCGCCCCCGCACATCGAGCCCGAGGAGATCGCCGCCGAGCTCGACGGCCGCCTCGCCCGAAGTCTGTCGATCCCGGTGCTGCCGTTCCTCACCGTGCCGCTCGCCATCGGCCGGCGGCGCGGCCGGCGCTCCTACGGTTTCGTCGTCGGCGTGCTGGCTCTGGTCGGCTACCACCAGATCCTGCAGACCGGCGAAGGGCTCGCCGACAACGGCGTCGTCGACACCTGGCCCGTGATCTGGCTGCCGGCCGCCGCCTTCACCCTGATGTCGCTGCTGCTCTTCCTGCGCCGCGCCACGGTGGTGCCCGATCCCGCCAAGGGCGCCGTGCTCGACCGCCTGGTCGAGGCCCTCCAGGAGCGCATCGAGCGCTTCTACCGCGAGCGGATGGCGACATGACCGGCGTGCTCACCCGCTACCTCGTCCGCTTCGTGGCGTTCCGGCTCGCGGCCGTGATCTTCGCGGTCGTCGCCTTCGCCTTCCTGTTCGACCTGATCGACGCGAGCGAGGACATCGTCGGCAGGTCGGCGACGCCGGTCCGCGACCTCCTCGCCTACACCGCGCTCCGCACCCCCTCCCTTCTCGGCGAGATGCTGCTGCTCGCGACACTCCTCGGCGGGCTGTTCGCGGTCGCCGACCTGATCCGCCACCGCGAGCTGGTCGCGCTCTGGAACGCGGGGATCTCCTCGGCGGGTGCGGCGTTGCGCGTCCTCCCGCTCGCCCTGCTCCTGGTCGGGGCCAAATACGTCAACGACGACCGGCTGATCCCGGCCAGCGCCGAACGGCTGCGCGACTGGGGCATCGCGAGTTTCTCCTCGATCCGCCCCGGGAGCGACGACCGCTGGGTGTGGATGGTGAGCGACGGGGCCATCCTGCGCTTCGACGCCCGGGCGGCACGAAGGCACGAGCTGCGTGACGTCGCCATCTTCCGCCGCGACGCCGAAGGACGCCTCGTCGAGCGGATCGTGGCGGCCCGGGCCGTGCCCGAAGCCGAGGGGCTGAAGCTCTGGCAGGTGGTGCGCGAACGTCCGGGAGGGCTGCCGTCCGAAGAACTGCCCGAGCTGATCTTTCCCGCGCGGGTCGACCTCGCCGCGGTGGCCCTGATGACCCGGCCGGCGAACGAACTGTCGCGCGCCGACCTCGCGCGGATCGTCGCCGCCGGCGGCTACGGCATGGAGGCGACCCACGCGCACCGGACCTGGCTCGAACACCGGTTCGCGGCGGCTCTGGCCCCGGGCCTGCTGCTGCTCGTCCCCTTCGCGCTCGTGCGGTCCTTCCAGCGGGTCGGTGGCGTCACCCCGCTGTTCGTCAAGGGGCTCGCCATCGGCTTCGGCTACCAGGTGGCGAACGGCTTCCTCGTCGCCCTCGGCGAAGGCGGTTTCCTGCCACCCCGCATCGCAGCCTGGAGTGCCACAGCCGCGCTCGCCGCCTGGCTCGCGGTCCTGCTCGCGCGCGCGGCCTGGGCGGGCGGTCGGTTGCCGGCACGGATCGCCGGCCGGGAGCGCCTGTCGTGCGCCTGATCCTCGTCCACAATCCGGCGAGCGGCCGCAACCGTCGCCGGCCGCTCGATGTCGAAAGCCTGCGTCACCTGCCCGGGGTCGCGGTCGAACTCGCGGGCGAGGGCTCCGGACCGACCGCGCTCGCCGCCCGCGTCCTCGATCATAGCCCCGATCTGCTGCTCGTGAGCGGCGGCGACGGCACGCTGCAGAAGCTGCTCTCCGGTCTGCTCGCGGTCTCGGATCCGGCGACGGTCTGGCCCGCCATCGGCATCCTGCCGCGCGGCACGGCCAACATGGCCGCGGCCGATCTCGGCCTGCTGCCGCACCCACCCGACACGGAGGAGCTCCGCCGGCTGATCGGGCAGATCGCGACCGGCGGGCTGCGCCCGCGCATCGTCGAACGGCCGGTGGTCGAGATCCTGCCCGAGGACGCGCCGCCGGTCGCCGGTCTGTTCTTCGGCACGGGTGCGGTCTGCGACGCGATCGACTACTGGGCGGAACGCTTCCGCCGTCGCGGGCTCGTGGGTGGGGTGTCGCAGGCGCTGACCCTGCTCGCCCTGCTCGGCCGGCTCGTCCTGCGCGGGCCCGAGGCCGCCGGGCTGCACGGCCACCCGGCCGTGCTGCGGGCCGGAGACGGCATGACGGCGCGCGGCGACTTCCTGCTGACGATCGCGACCACGCTCGGGCGGCTCCTCCTCGGCAGCACCCCGTTCTGGAACGTGAACGGCGCGCCCCTGCGCGTGACCGCCGTCGAACGCGGGGCGCCCGGCCTCGCCCGCCACGCGCTCCCGGTGCTGCGGGGCCGTCCGGGCCGCGGACTGCCGCCGCAGTACCGCAGCTTCGGGACGCGGCAGGTGGAGCTCGCGGGACCCGACCGCTTCGTCGTCGACGGCGAGTTCTACACCGTGCGGGCGGGCAGCCGCCTGCTCGTGCGTGCCGGAAGGACCGTACGGTTTGCCCGTCTCGACCGCTGACCGTCCGGTCCACCCGGCGCTCGCCGACATGCTCCGGGCGGAGCTCGCCGCGCCGGTCCCGGAACCGGTGCGGGCGGTCGCCGACGCCGTGCGCACGCGTCATCGGGAGAGCGCCCTCGCGGTCCTGTTCTACGGCAGCTGCCGGCGCGACGGCTGGTCGCCCGACGCGCTCGTCGACCTCTACGTGCTGACGCGCGACTACGCCTCGGTGCACCGGAGCAGGTTGGCGCGGCTCGCGAACCGTCTCGTGCCGCCCAATGTCTACTATGCCGAGACCGACACGTCCGCGGGCCGGGTGCGGGCCAAGTACGCCGTCGTGAGCCTCGACCAGTTCCGCCGGCGGATGCCGCGGCGGGCCCGCAACCCCTACTTCTGGGCCCGGTTCGCGCAGCCGGCCGGACTGGTCTGGGCGTCGGACGAAGAGGTGCGCGAGAGCGTGGTCGAGGCCTGCGCGCGGGCGGTCGAGACCGCCTGGGCGACGGCGCGGGCGCTGCGTCCCGGCGAGACCGATCCGGCCGTGCTGTGGCCGGGTCTCTTCGCCGCCACCTACGCCACCGAACTGCGCAGCGAGCGGCCGGACCGCGCGCGGGAGATCTACCTCCACGAACGCGAACGCTACGACCGCATCGCGACCCTCCTCGGACATCCGCCCGTGCCCGCGATCGGACCCGGTGCGTGGCGGAGGCGCCGCCTCGCCGGCAAGATGCTCTCGGTCGCGCGGCTCGTGAAGGCCGCCTTCACCTTCACCGGCGGCGCCGACTATCTCGCCTGGAAGATCGAACGGCACTCCGGCGTCCGGGTCGAGCTCGGCCCCTTCCACCGCCGCCACCCGCTCCTCGCGGCGGCGCTGCTCGGGTTCGAACTCTATCGCCGGCGGGCCTTCCGCTGAGCGGCGCGGGGCCGGCGCGGCCGGCTCAGCCGCTCTGCGCGTCCCGCTGCTGCAGCCGCTCCTCCATCACCTGCAGGAGACCGTCGATACCCTTCTGGCCGACGATCTCCGCCATCTCCGAGCGCTGGGTGAGCAGCAGGCTCACGCCCTCGGCGACGACGTCGATCACGAGCAGCCGTCCGTCCGAGCGACGCAGACGCCAGTCGACCACGTAGGGCTGGCCACCTTCCGGCCGGTGCACGAGCGTACGGACGAGGGTGTCGCGATCGTCGACCGCCTGTACCTCCGTGACCTCGTAGGTCTGGCCACTGTAGCGGTCGAGCCGTTCGGCGATCGCACGACGAAGCAGGGCGCGGAACAGCTCGAGATAGCGCTGGCGCTGTTCCGGCGTCGCCTGGTGCCAGTAGCGGCCGAGCACGAGCCGGGCGATCAGATCGAGGTCGGTGGCCTCCTCGAGCAGGGCCTCGAGGGCGGCGAGCTTGCCCGCCTTGTCGAGATCCTGCCGCTTCAGGACCTCTAGCACGCGGTCGCCGAGATCGCGGACGAAACCGGCGGGATCGCTGCTCGCAGCGAAGCCGGTGGAGGCAAGGAGCGCCGCGGCGGCGACCGTCGTGCCGGCGAGGACCGCGCGCCGCGAGAGCGACCTGCGGTCGGGCGCCCGCTCACTCGGCTTCCGGATCGGCGAACGGATCATCTTCGGGGAACTCCTGGTAGACCGGCGAGTCCAGGGGCGGCGGGGCGCCGTTGCGGATCTCGCTCTGCCGGCGCTGGCTGTAGCTGGAGCGCAGTGCGGCGTAGAAATCGAGGCTCGAGCGTTCGAGATCGTCGAGTACCGGGTCGAGCTCGAAGCGGGTGACGACGGCTTCGGTTCCGGTGCGGGCGAGGCGCGCACCCTGCGGCAGAACATAGGTGCCCGGATCCAGGAGGAAGGCGTCGACGATCCGCCCGAGGGCGTCGCGCGGGTTCGAGGGACCGAGCAGCGGCAGCACGAGATAGGGCCCCTCGCCCACCCCCCAGACGGCGAGCGTCTGGCCGAAGTCCTCCGAATGACGGTGGTAGCCGAAATTGGCCGCCATGTCGTAGACGCCGAAGAGGCCGAGCGTGGTGTTGATCATGAAGCGGCCCAGGGTCACGCCGGCGCGCTCGCGCTCGCCCTGCAGCAGATCGTTCGCGAACACCACGGGCGAGGCCAGATGGTCGAGCAGGTTCCGCACACCCGTGCGCACCGGCCGCGGCGTGACGAGCCCGTAGAGCTCCGCCGCCGGCTCCAGCACCAGGCCGTCGACCACCTGGTTGAAGGCGAAGACCGCGCGATTGACCGGCTCGAGCGGGTCGTTCCGGTCGGCCCCGCCGCTCGCGCAGCCGGCGAGCAGGACCAGTCCCGCCAGCGCCCGCACGCACGCCGCCGGACGGGAAAGCCCGCGGCCGCCCCGCGTCTCTGGTGCCACCCCAAGCTTCTCCTGCCGCCACCACCGCGCAACCCTGCTTAAAGCGTAACCTCGTGCCGCCGGCAAGACGCCGCCGCGATTGCGGCCGTCCCGCCGATCGATAAAATTTTAGCGAAATTGCTTCGAAGCCGCTCCGGCTTCGGACCCGCCCCGAGGAGGAGCCATGCCGAGCGTCCGAACCGTCTCCCTCGCGGCCCTGCGCCGCGACCTCGCGGTGGCCCTCGCCGACGCGCCCCTCCTCCGCCTGCGTTTCGACCGGGCCCTCGCGAGCCGCGACGCGGCGGCGCTGGACGACGCCTTCCGCTGCCTGCAGCGCTACCCCGAGGAGACCCGGCGGCTGGTCGAGGACACCATCGGCGGCTGGCTGTTCGGCGACGCGCCGGTGGCGCCGCCGTCTCCCGCAGGGGTCGCGGGAGACGCGACGCGGGACCACCCGGCGCGGGCCACGACGGTCGCCGTCGCTCACGCGTCCGCCCCCTCCGCGGTGCCGGCCGACGGCGGGGTCCGGATCCAGCCGCGGCCGGCGGCGACGATGCAGCTGCGCCCCTCGGGTGCCACGGCGACCAGCGTCCAGGTCGTGCCGTCGGGCGAGGTGTAGAGTTCGAGCAGGCGGCCGTTAGCGGCGAGCCCGTAGGCGGTCCGCCGCTCCTGCCAGCGTTCGCCGAGGAGTGCGCGCAGCGCCTCGTGATCGGCGCAGGGCAGCCGGGCCACGGCCGAAGGGACGACGGCGCCGGCCGGGCGGGCGGGGACGAGCAGGAACAGGACTGCGAGGGTGGCAACGAGGAGACGCATGGCGGCGACTCCGCGATCCGGATGCCGACCACCGGCATCCACGGCCGCCATTGCACCACACCGCCGTTAACGGCCGGTTAACGCGACGCGCGTCTCGACAGGTGCCTGGAATCCGGTCCATCCTGCGGGCGGACCACTGGGGAGGCGCCCGATGTCCGACGATCCCGCACTCTGGCCCGCGAGCCGTCTTCACCGCGCATTCGCCCGTCGCGAACTCTCGCCCGTCGAGGTGACGGAGGCCTGCCTTCGCCGCATCGACCGCCTCGATCCGCGCTTCGGCGCCTTCTGCCTCGTCGACCGCGAGCGGGCGCTCGCCGAAGCCCGGGCGTCGGAGGAACGCTGGCGGTGCGGTGAACCGCTCGGCCGGCTCGACGGTGTGCCCGCGACCGTCAAGGACCTCGTCGACGTGGCGGGGTGGCCGACCCGGCGCGGCAGCCGGACGCTGGACGACGCCGCCCCGGCCGGGGCCGATGCGCCGGCGGTCGCACGCCTGCGCCGGGCCGGCGTGGTCTTCCTCGGCAAGACGACGACCCCCGAATTCGGCTGGAAGGCCGCGACCGACAATCCGCGCGGCGATCTCGCCCGCAACCCCTGGAACCCGGAGCGCACGCCCGGCGGCAGCAGCGGCGGAGCCGCCGTCGCCGCGGCGCTCGGCATGGGGTGCCTGCACATCGGCACCGACGGCGGCGGCTCGATCCGCATTCCGGCGGCCTTCACCGGCATCTTCGGCCTCAAGCCGACCTTCGGCCGCGTGCCCGCCGACCCGCCGAGCCCCTTCGGCACCCTCGCCCATCTCGGGCCCATGACCCGCACCGTCGAAGACGCGGCGGCGATGCTGACGGTGATGGCCGGACACGACCGCCGCGACTGGTACGCGCTGCCGGATGACAATCGCGATTACGTCGTCGGCCTCGACGGCGGCATCGAAGGGGCCCGCATCGGCGTGATCCGAAGACGCGGCGCTCTCGCCCCCTCGCCGGAGCTGGTCGCGGCGTTCGACAGGGCGCTCGCGACGCTCGAAGAGCTGGGCGCACGCCTCGAGGACACGGTGCTGCCGATGGACGACGAGCTCGACGAGATGTTCGACCTGCACTGGTCGGCGGGTGCCGCCAACGTGATCGAGCGGCTGCCGCCGGAAAAGCGGGAGCTCGTTGAGCCCGGGTTCCGGGAGATCGCGGCACGGGGTGCCGCCGTCGACGCGGCGCGGCTGCGCGCGACGCTGCTCGCCCGGCAGACCTACGGTGCCGCCCTCGAGCGGATGTTCGAGCGGTTCGATTTCCTCGTCTCGCCCGCCGTGGGCATCGGTGCGTTCGGCGTGCGAAGGCTCGTGCCCGAAGGTCTGCAGCTCGAACGCTGGCTCGACTGGACGCCGTTCTCCTACCCCTTCAACCTCGGCCAGCAGCCCGCCTGCTCGGTTCCGATGGGCAGGGATGCCGACGGCATGCCTCTGGGACTCCAGATCGTCGGCCCCAAATATGCCGATGCGGACGTCCTGCGGGCGGCGCGGGCGTTCGAGAGCCGGGTTTCGATCGGACTGCCGCCGGCAGCGACGGAAAGCGACGGGTGATCGTCGAGGAGAGCCCCGAAAGACTGCGTCAGGCCTTCGTCGGCGCCATGGGCCGGGTGGTGTCGAGCGTGACGATCGTCACCACCGACGGCCCGGCCGGCCGCTTCGGCGTCACCGTGAGCGCCATGAGTTCGGTCTCGGCCGACCCGCCGCTCATCCTCGCCTGCATCAACCGCAGGAGCCCGGCCTGCCGGGCGATCGCCGAGAACCGGGTGTTCGGCGTCAACGTGCTGGCCTCGGGCCACCGCCACATCGCCCAGACCTTCGCCGGCCGCCCGGAACGCGGCCGCCCGTTCGACTTCGACTGCGCCCGCTGGCTCGTCCAGACGACGGGGGCGCCCATCCTCGACGGGGCGGTCGCCGCCTTCGACTGCCGGCTGCTCACCTCCTACGATGCCGGCAGTCACCGCATCTTCATCGGCGAGGTGCTGGAGGCCGTGGCCGGACCGGGCGAGCCGCTGCTCTACGGCCACCGCCGCTACGGCCGGCGGGTGCCGCTGCCCGAGAACGAGCCCGCCGGTCAGGCGGGATGACAGCGCGACAGGGCGTCGGCGAGGCGCACAGGCTCGGGCAGCCGGTAGCCCCGGCAGCAGGCGAAGGCGAGCGCGACCGCGCGTTCCAGTGACACCCGGTGGCCCGCCGAGACGTAGACCGGCTTCACGCCGCGCCGGGTCCGAAGCACGGCGCCGATCACCTCCCCGCCGTCGAGGAGCGGCACATGGTCGCCCGGCTCCGGACCCGGTTCGTCGTGGCGCCCGACGAGCCGCGACTTGGCGACGCCGATGGTGGGGAGGCCGGTCAGCAGGCCGATGTGGCAGGCGATGCCGAAGCGTCTCGGGTGCGCGTATCCGTGGCCGTCGACGAGCAGAAGATCGGGAACGGGCGACAGCAGGGTCAGGGCGCGCAGGACCGCCGGTGTCTCGCGGAAGCTGAGCAGACCCGGCACGTAGGGGAAGTCGGTGGGTGCCGCCGCCAGCGCGCTCAGCTCGAGCCGCAGTCCGCGGAACGTCAGCAGTGCGGCCGCCGCCCAGGTGAGCCTGCGCTTCGGCGCGTAGTGTACGTCGATGCCGCAGACCGTGGTGATCGGGCCGGTCTCGTCGCGCAGGACCACGTGCCCGCGCAGGGCGTCCTGGAGCTCGCGCGCCGCCTTCGGCGTCCTCGGCCAGTCGTGCCCGGCGAAGCGGGCCGGCCAGGCGGGATCGCGCGGCGGCACCCGCGGCCTCAGCGGCGGCGGATACGCGTGGCGCGCACGCGCCCGTCGGGCAGGACGACACCGCGGATCTCGGCGGGTTCGCCGACGGCCGGGAGTTTCCGCATGCGCGTCGCGCCGTCGACCACGACCTCCGCGCCGTCCACCGCCCAGCGCTGGGTGAGGATGCCACGGTAGCGGACCTCCCGACCTGCAGGTACCGGCGCCGGCCGGCCTTCGGCGTCGCGCGCACCGTCGGCGATCCAGCGCCCGAGCAGGGCGATCTCCTCCTCGTCCAGCCACGGCGGACCGTCGAAGGGCATGCGCGGCTGCGAGAGCCCGCGGACGCGCCGGATCAGCTCGGAGTGCAACGGTCTGCCCGGGACGACCACCACCCTTTCCCCGCCGGCGAGCACATCGGCGTATGTCGCCAGAACGAGGCCTTCCGGCGGCTGGTAGCCGTCGGCACGGCGGTGGCATTTCACGCAGCGCGCGAGGAGGATCGGCTCCACGTGGGAGAACAGGACCGGTTCGCCCGGTCCGGGTGGCGCGGGACGCGCGGGTGCCGCTCCGGCCTCCGCGGTGTCGGCCGTCTTTGCGCCCGCCGGCATGCCCTCCGCGATCCACCGTTCGATGCGGGCGATGTCGGCTTCGTCGAGCCAGGGCGGCCCGGTGAGCGGCATGCGCGGCTCGGAGGTTCCCCTGAGCCGGCGGACGAGCTCGCTCGCCTCCGGGTCGCCCGCCACGACGAGCGGCCCGTTCTCGCTGCCGGCGAGCACCCCTTCGAGGCTGTCGAGCCGGAGACCCAGCGGCGCGCTGTCGCCGCTGTGGCAGACGGTGCAGTGCTCCGCGAACAGCGGCGCGAGTTCGGCCCAGGTGGCGGCGCTCGCAGAGCCAGTGCTTCCGGCCAGGATCGCTGCGGCTGCCGCCGCCCGGGCCGCCCGCATCTCAGCCACCCGCGCCGTGCATCGCCCGGATCGCCTGGTGGAGCGCCAGCGTGCGCTCGGCCATGGCCACGTGGAGGTTCTCGACGAGCCGGCCGTCGACCACGACCACACCCTTCCCCTCGGCCTTCGCGGCGTTCCACGCCTCGATGATCTTCCGGGAGCGGGCGACCTCCTCCTCAGAGGGGGCGAAGGCGCGGTTGGCGGCGTCGATCTGCTTCGGGTGGATGAGCGTCTTGCCGTCGAACCCGAGTTCCCGCCCCTGCACGCAGGAGGCCTCGAAGCCCTCCGTGTCCTCGAGGTCGAGATAGACGCCGTCGAGGATGGCGAGCCCCGCCGCCCGCGCCGCCAGCAGGCAGAGGCCGAGCGAGGTCAGCATCGGCAGCCTGAGCGGCGTATGGGCGCAGTTCAGTTCGCGAGCCAGATCCGAGGTGCCCATGACGAAGCAGGCGACGCGCGGGTGGGAGTCCGCGATCTCCTCGGCGTGCAGCACGCCGCGCGCCGTCTCCAGCATGCACCAGACGGCGAGGCTGTCCGGGGCGCCGTTGGCTTCGAGGACGGCGACGGAGCGACGGACGACGTCCGCGCTGTCGACCTTGGGCAGCAGGATCGCATCGGCCCCGGCATTCGCCATGGCGACGAGATCGCCGTAGCCCCAGGGCGTGTCGAGCCCGTTGACCCGGACAATCAGTTCCCGCCCGCCGTACTCCGCGCGCTTCGCGAGGGTCGCGCGGATGATGTCGCGGGCCTCCTCCTTGCGGTCCGGCGCCGTGGCATCCTCGAGATCGAGAATGACACCGTCGACCGCCAGCGTCTTCGCCTTTTCCTGCGCCCGGCTGTTGGATCCGGGCATGTAGAGCACACTCCGCCTCGGTCGAATGGGCATGACTGTTTCTCCCCGCCTGTTGAGGACTTCGCCTGGCGCCTCGTTCACTGGACCATGCGGCACGATCCGTCTAGACGGTGCGGTTTCGCACGCGCATAATGCGGGCGATTCGCGACCCTACCAACCAGAACGAAGCGGAGGCACGGGCCATGGCGACCAGCTGGAAACCCGATCCCACCTTCTATCCCGCCCCCAGGCTGGCGATGAAGGCCCCACCGGAGAAGCTCGCCTACGTCGTCTCCTTCGATCCGAACCGTCAGGTGCCGGACGCGCTCGCGGTCGTCGACGTCGATCCGGCCTCGGCCACCTATGCGCAGATCGTGCACCGGACGGAGATGCCGAACGTCGGTGACGAGCTCCACCACTTCGGCTGGAACGCCTGCAGCTCGCATCTCTGCCCGAACGCACCGCACCCGCACGTGGAGCGCCGCTATCTGGTCGTGCCGGGCCTGCGCTCCTCGCGCATCTACCTTCTGGACACGAAGCCGGATCCGGCGAAGCCGGCCTTGGTGCACACCGTCGAGCCCGAAGAGATCGCCGAGCGCGCCGGCTACTCGCGGCCGCACACGGTGCACTGCGGCCCGGAGGGCATCTACGTCTCGGCGCTCGGCAACGGCGACGGCAAGGGGCCGGGCGGCGTGTTCCTCATGGACCACGAGTCCTTCGAGGTGCTGGGGCGCTGGGAGATCGACCGCGGCCCGCAGTACTTCGCCTACGATTTCTGGTGGCACCTCGGCCACGACACCATGGTGACGAGCGAATGGGGCACGCCCGACATGGTCGAGGACGGGCTGATCCCCGAGCTCATCCTCGGCGCGAAGTACGGCCGCCGGCTGCACTTCTGGGATCTGCACCGCCGCCGCCACGTGCAGGAGATCGACTTCGGCGACAAGTACCAGCTCGTGTTCGAGCTGCGGCCGGCGCACGACCCGACCAGGGCCTACGGCTTCGTCAACTGCGTGCTCAGCCTCGAGGATCTCTCCTCGTCGATCTGGACCTGGTACCGCGACGGCGACCGCTGGGCGGTGAAGAAGATCATCACCATCCCGGCGGAGCCGGCGGACCCGGAGCTGCTGCCGCCGGTGCTCAAGGGCTTCGGCGCGGTGCCGCCGCTGGTCACCGACATCGACCTCTCCGTCGACGACCGCTTCCTCTACATCTCCTGCTGGGGAACGGGCGACTTCCTGCAGTACGACGTCTCCGATCCCTTCGACCCGAAGCTCACGGGCAAGGTGCGCATCGGCGGCATCGTCTCGCGCGCGGCACATCCGGCGAAGCCCGACAAGCCGCTCAACGGCGGCCCGCAGATGGTGGAGGTGAGCCGCGACGGCCGGCGCATCTACTTCACCAACTCGCTCTACGGCGCCGTCGACCCGCAGTTCTATCCCGACGGCATCGAGGGCTGGATGGTGAAGCTGGATGCCGACCCGAACGGTGGCCTGCGCTTCGACGAACGCTTCTTCCTCGAATGGCCCGGACCGCACCGGCCGCACCAGGTGCGCCTGCAGGGCGGTGACGCGTCCTCGGATTCCTACTGCTATCCGTAGACGGATCCCGTTCCGCTAGCCGGCGGCCGCGCGCCCGGTGGCCGATCTCTGGCCCTGGCTCGTGGTCGCCGGTCTCGGCGCCTTCCACGGCATCAACCCGGCCATGGGCTGGCTGTTCGCGGTCGCCCTCGGCCTGCACCGCGGCAGCGGCCGCGTGGTCGCGATCGCGCTGCTGCCCATCGCCCTCGGCCACGCGGCGGCCATTGTCGTCGCCGTTGCCGCCTTTCTGCTGCTTGGCCTCGTCGTCGAGCTGCACTGGCTGCGCCGCCTCGCCGGGCTGGTGCTGATCGGCTGGGCCGTCTGGCACTGGTGGCGGGGCTCGCGCCACCGCGTGCGCTTCGGCATGACCGTCGGGTGGCTGGGCCTCGCCGCCTGGTCGTTCCTGATGGCCACCGCCCACGGCGCCGGCCTCATGCTGATCCCGGCGCTGGTGCCGATCTGCTTCACGGATGGCACGCTCGCACTCGGCAACCCGTTCGCGGCCTCGACGGCGCTCGCGCTCCTCGCCGTGCTGCTGCACACGGCCGTGATGCTGGCGGTGACCGGTGCCGTCGCCTTCGTGGTCTACCGCTTCGTCGGCGTGGCGATCCTGCGGACAGCCTGGATCAACCTCGACCTTCTGTGGACGGCCGCACTGGTGCTGGCCGGGGCGCTGCTGCTGTTCCTGTGACGGCACGGATCCCGCGACGTCGCGCCCGACTGGCCGACGGCCGCTGCCGGCCCCCATCTGACTGTCGAATGCGGGGGAGTGCAGAGATGGCGGAACGCGCGAACCGGATGGGGAAACGTGCCGATGTGGCCCATGGGCACCGATCGCGGCCGACGGCGGATCGGGCCGTCCCCCCGACATCGGAAGCGGAGGCCGGGCCGCCTCCGCCGCCGCTGGCCTCGACCCTCGAACATTTCGACCGTCTGCTGCACGCGCTCCAGGCGCGGGCCACGCTCGGCGTGTCACCGATGGCCGTCGCCCTCGCCCGGCTCGACTGGCTTCTGCACATGGCGAACGCGCCCGGTCGCCAGGCGGCGCTCGCCGGTAGGGCCGCTCTGGATGCCGCCAGGCTGTGGACCTGGGCGCTGCGTCGGGCAGCGGGAAACGACGAGCCGGCACCGTTCGCCGCCGAGCCGGACGACCGCCGCTTTCTCGGGGAAGACTGGCAGCGCCTGCCCTTTGCCTTTCTCGCGCAGGCGCAGCTCGCCCTCGAGCGCTTCTGGGACGACGCCACCTGCGAGGTGCGCGGCGTCACCCGCCAGCACTGCCGGCAGGTCAACTTCCTCACCCGCCAGGACCTGGACCTGTTCGCACCGACCAACTTCCCCTGGACCAACCCGGAGGTGATCCGTCGCACCGTCGCCGAAGGCGGGCTCAACTTCCTGCGCGGCTGGTCGTACTGGGTGGAGGACCTCTATCGCCAGTTCACGGGTCAGCCCCCGGTGGGCACCGAAAAGTTCCGCCCGGGCCACGAGGTCGCGGTCACGCCGGGCAAGGTCGTCTACCGCAACCACCTGATCGAGCTGATCCAGTACGAGCCGACGACGCCGGAGGTTCGGCCGGAGCCGGTGCTGATCGTGCCGGCCTGGATCATGAAATACTATATCCTCGATCTCTCGCCGCACAATTCGCTCGTGCGCTGGCTCGTCGACCGGGGCTTCACGGTGTTCATGATCTCGTGGCGCAATCCGGGCCCCGAGGACCGCGACATCTCCTTCGACGACTACCGCCGGCTCGGACCGATGGCGGCGCTCGACGCCATCGGCCGGATCCTGCCCGAGCGCCGCGTGCATGCCGTCGGCTACTGCATCGGCGGCACGCTGCTCGCCATCGCCGCCGCCGCCATGGCGCGGGACCGCGACGAGCGGCTCGCCACCCTCACCCTGTTCGCCGCCCAGACCGATTTCAGCGAGGCCGGCGAGCTCATGCTCTTCATCGACGAATCGCAGCTCGCCTGGCTCGAGGATCTGATGTGGGACCAGGGCTACCTCGACACCTGGCAGATGGCGGGCTCGTTCCGGCTCCTGCGCTCGCGCGACCTGATCTGGTCGCGCATCATCCGCCAATACATGCTGGGTGAACGGCCCGAGCTCGCGGACCTCGACGCCTGGAGCCGCGACGCGACGCGCATGCCGGCGCGCATGCATGCCGAATATCTCCGCCACCTGTTCCTCGAGAACCGGCTGTCGCGGGGCCGTTACGCGGTCGAGGGGCGGCCCGTGGCACTCACCGACATCCGCGTGCCGATCTTCGCCGTCGGCACCGAGCGCGACCACATCGCGCCCTGGCAGTCGGTCTACAAGATCCGCCTGCTGACCGACACCGAGCTCACCTTCGTGCTCGCCGCCGCCGGCCACAACCGCGGCATCGTCTCGCCGCCCGGCGAGCCGCGGCGGCACTTCCACATCCGCACCATGCCCGACGACGAGCCCTACATTCCGCCGGACCAGTGGCCGGCCATGGCGGAGCTGCGCGAGGGTTCCTGGTGGCCCGCCTGGGCGGAGTGGCTCGCGGCGCGCAGCGGCGAGCCGGTGCCGCCGCCCGCCATGGGCGCACCCGACGCCGGGCTGCCTCCGCTCTGCCCCGCGCCCGGGACCTACGTCACCATGCGCTGAAGCCGGCGGCGCCGGGGCCGAGGGTTGACAGCCGGCGGGCTCTCGCCTTTCTGCGCCACGTCCCAGCGGGAGGCCGTGCAATGGTGCGCGTGGCGATCGCCGGCTGTGCCGGACGGATGGGCCGGATCAATCTGCAGGAGGTGCTCGACACCCCCGGGCTCGTGCTCGCGGGCGGCTGCGAGCGGCCGGGGCATCCGGCGGTCGGACAGGATCTCGGCCTGCTCGCCGGCCGGGAGCCGGTCGGCCTCCCCTGCAGCGACGATTTCGCCGCGCTCGCCCGCAGCTCCGATGTGGTCGTCGAATTCTCCACCCCCGAGGCGACCCTCGAACATGCGGCCCTCTGCGCCGCCGCCGGCTGCGCGCATGTCGTCGGGACGACCGGCTTCTCGCCGGAACAGGAAGCGCGGCTGCGCGCGCTGGCGGAGCGGATCCCGATCCTCCAGGCGCCCAACATGAGCCAGGGCGTCAATCTGCTCCTCGCCCTGGTCGAACGGCTCGCCCGCAGCCTCGATGCCGGTTTCGACATCGAGGTCCTCGAGATGCACCACCGCCACAAGGTCGATGCGCCATCGGGCACGGCGCTCGCGCTCGGCCGGGCCGCCGCCCGGGGTCGTGGCGTCGATTTCGACGCTGCGGCGGTGTTCGCGCGCCACGGGCTCACGGGGCCGCGGGCCGAGGGCGGCATCGGCTTCGCGGTCCTGCGCGGTGGCGACGTGGTGGGCGACCACACGGTGATCTTCGCCGGGCCGGGCGAGCGCATCGAGGTGACGCATCGCGCCTCCGACCGACGCATCTACGCGCGCGGGGCGATGCGGGCCGCCCGCTGGCTCGTGGGGCGGCCGCCCGGGTTCTACACGATGGCACAGGTGCTCGGGCTCGAGCCTGCCTAGTAGGTGACGAGGGGCTCGAGCCGGCGCGCCTGGGCCACCCAGTCGGCGACTTCCTCGGGCGTGGGCGAACGGCGCGCGAGGCGCACCCGCTGATTGTACTCGCGGAGTTTCTGGTGCAGCGCCTCGGGATCCTGCGCCGCCAGGGTCTGGATGTCGCGGATGCCGAGATCCTCGAGCATGAGGCCGAAGATCGCGCCGATGCCGCTCACCCGGGTCATGTCGGCGCGCTGCACGAGGGTGGTGAGCAGCTCCGGATCGATGCCGGTCGCTTCCGCGAGCCTCGCGCGCATCTCGGCCCGGCCCGCGGCGTGCAGCAGTTGCCCGCAACTGGTGATCCGCTTGGCCTTGAGCGCTACTCTGGTACGCTGCGGCACGCCGCGAAGTTTGCTGATCGGCAATGAAGACCGGCTGTTCGGCGCCTCTCGCACAATCTTCACGAACTCGTTCTCTTCCGGCATGCGTCTCTTCGCCCTGCAGTCCCTTGGTGGTGAACTTCCGCCCGGAGCGTTCACCGCAGACGCCGCAAGGACTATGCCAGTAGCCTAGGATGATTCCCTGCAGGGCGCAACCTGCCGTCGACAGTGTCGGGATCGTCCAGATCGTGCAACGGCAAAGAGAACATTCTCGAATCGACAGGACTTCGAGGAGATCTGCTGCGTCTTCGGGTATGGCGACGACACGGGCGCGTGGCCGGATGCCGGCGGGACATGGCCGCCGGGCCGGGCGATGTGGTGCGGACTGTCAGCCCGGGGGACGCAACCCGGAGTTCGCTCGGAGGATGCCCGCCGCGACGATACGGGCGCGTCGGAAGCGTGGAGCGGACCCGCGACCGGGGCGCGCCGCCGCGCGGGTCAGAAGGCCGGGTGGCGCACCCGTTCGATGGCGGCACGAAGGGCCGAGGCGAACTCGCGCCGCTCTTCCGGGGTCAGGAAGCCGCCGAGGGCGATCCGGCGGCCGTGGGAGGCGAGGACGACGAGGCTGTGGGGTGTCGGTGGCTCGTCGAAATGGACGCGCACCCAGCAGGGCTCGAACCGCCATTCGGCGGCGCGGCCGTCGGGGCCGACACGCCGCACGCGCACGTCGCTGCGGTCGACCCGCACCCATTCGTAGCGCCGCGCGTTGCGGCGGGCCGCGCGGAACGCGATCCACAGCAGGAGGAGATCGAGGCCGAAGAAGCCGCCGACCGGCCAGGCACCCATCGAGACGAAGAGCCCGCCGACCGTCGCGGTGACGGCGGCGGCAGCCGCCATGAAGACCGCGTAGCCGCGATCGCCGAGCGGCGGATTGGGATAGAGCACCGCCTCGAAGGGCTCGTTCATTCGGGACGCTCCTGCCATCGCGTCCTGACCCGTCCTTGCAGCAGTCGCGAATATACCGCTACAGGACGGCCCGCCAAGGGAGCAGGGCATGGCCACGCCGAAACGTGAACCGCATCCGCCGGCACCGCGGGATCGCGGCTCCTGCGCGCTGTCGCCGGACGAGGTCGAGCGCTTCTTCGCGAGGCTCGCGGCGGCGAACCCGCAGCCCGCGACCGAACTGCGCTACCACGACCCCTTCACGCTGCTCGTCGCCGTCGTGCTCTCGGCGCAGTCGACCGATGCCGGCGTCAACCGGGCCACGCGCGAGCTCTTCCGGCATGCGCGCACGCCGAAGGAGATGGTCGCGCTCGGCGAAGAGCGCATCGCCGAGATCATCCGCACCCTCGGTCTCTACCGCAACAAGGCGAAGAATCTCGTGGCGCTGTCGCGGATCCTGCTCGAACGCCACGGCGGCGAGGTGCCGCGTTCGCGCGAGGCGCTCGAGGCGCTGCCGGGTGTCGGGCGCAAGACCGCGAACGTCGTCCTCAACGAGGCGTTCGGTGAGCCGACGATCGCCGTCGATACCCACGTCTTCCGCGTCTGCAACCGGACCGGGCTCGCTCCCGGGCGGACGCCGCGCGAGGTCGAGGAGACGCTCGCCCGCGTCGTTCCCGAGCGCTACCGGCGGGGCGCCCACCACTGGCTGATCCTGCTCGGCCGCTACACCTGCAAGGCGCGCCGGCCCGAATGCTGGCGCTGCCCCGTCGCCGACATCTGCCGCCACCCCGACAAGACGCCGGCTCCGGCACCCTCGCCTAGAGGGGATCGAAGCGGCCGACCGGCCCCGAAGGCGTCAGCCGCACGCCGCTGAGGCGCCGCTCCCCCTTCCGCATGCGGAAGGACAGGAGCGCCTCGGCGCAGGCGAGACGGTCACCGAGATACGCGGGGTCGCCGGCGAGATCGGTGCACCAGTCCGGGTCGCGGCGCAGGTCGAAGAGGAGCGGCGGCAGACCGGAGAAGTGCACATACGCCCGCTCCCGGTCGACCCGCACGATCAGCCCGCAGGCGTCCCCGTCGAGGCCGAGGATGCGCTCGTAGGCCGGGTTCGCCGGATCCGCGAAATGGTGCTCGCAGACGGCCGCCTCGCGCCAGCGCCGCGGATGTTCACCTGTAAGGTGTGCCGACAGCGGATGTCCGTCGCATTGGAGCAGAACCTCGCCGCCGGCCGCTTCGACGAGCGTCGGCACGATGTCGACATGTTCGGTAAAGTCCTGCACGACAACGTTTCTCGCCCGCCCGGCGCGCGGGTCGCGGACGACGAGCGGGACCCGGAAGGCCTGTGGAAAGAACCCCGACTTGCCGAGCATGCCGTGGTCGCCGAGCATCTCGCCGTGGTCGCTCGTCACCACGACGAGGGTGCGGTCCAGAAGGTCGCGCCGGGCGAGTGCGCCGAGCACGCGGCCGAGGTGATGGTCGATCTCCGAGACGAGGCCGTAGTAGACCGCCCGCACCTCCCGCAGCAGCGCGGGATCGAGCCGCCGGGGCTGCCCGACGTGGCGGCCGGGCCAGCCGTCGTAGCCGACCCGCGCGTGGGCCTCGAGCCAGGGATGCGCCGGTCCCGGGCAGGCGACCGGCGGCGGCACCCGCGCGCGGTCGACGAGACCGTGCCAGGGTTCGGCCGCGAGCCAGGGCGGATGCGGCTTGATCCAGGAGATGTGCGCGAACCACGGTTCCGCGGGCCGGCGTTCCAGCCAGGCGAGGAAGGCGTCCGTGAGGAAGGCCGTCTCGCTGTCCTCCGCGCGCCAGGGTGCCGGCCCGAGCGGCGGCCTGTCGTAGAGCGCGTCGATCGTGTGGCTGCCGTAGCCGCGTTCGGCGAGATGCGCGAGCCACGGCCCGGCGTCCTCGGGCAGCAGCAGTTCGGCCCGGAAGCCCGGCGCGACGCCCTCGTAGGTGCGCAGCCGCGGATCGTCGGGCGTCAGGCCGCGGGGATCGGCGCTCGTGTCCGTGTAGCCGAACAGCACGCAGTCGTAGCCGAGCCCGCCCAGCATCTGCGCCACCGTCCGGTGCCGGCGGTCGAGCGGCGCGCCGTTCGCGATCGAGCGGTGATTGAAGGCGTACATGCCGGTGAGCAGCGACGCCCGCGACGGCCCGCAGGGGGTCGCCTGGCTCCAGTGGTTCGCGAACAGCACGCCGTCGCGCGCGAGACGGTCGAGGTTCGGGGTCCGCACGCAGGGGTGGCCCAGCGCTGAAAGGCACTCGGCGCGCCACTGGTCGGCCGTGACGAGGAGGATGTTCACCGCGGGACCTCCCGGGCTGGCGCTGCCAGTTCGCCCGGAACCGGGCCGGCTGCAAGCCCCCGGGCAGGCGGTTGCATCAACCATCATAGGATGATAAACCTAACACAGGACATTCGGCCCGGAGACCCGACGTGCTCTTCGTCACCAACCGCGCGCTCGCCGAAGGCCCGCGTTCCTCACCGGGGCGGCGGGTGCACTTCGACCTCGCCGACAACGAGCCCCGCGCGTCCCTCTTCTTCTGCGAGCGGTTCGCCGAAAATCACTATGTCGAGCTCGGCGCCCGCGCCTTCTTCGCGCGCCTGCGGCAGAGCCCGCGCCGGCAGGTGCTGCTGTTCGTGCACGGCTTCAACGTCCAGCCCGAGCCCTCGGCCTTCCCGGCGGCGGTCCGCCTGCAGGCGGGGCTCGACCGGCTGCTCGGCCCGGAGGTCGAGGTGGTGCCGGTGATCTGGCCCTGCGACGACGATTTCGGCCTCGCGCTCGACTATTTCGACGACCAGGACGCGGCGGAGGCGAGCGGCTTCGCCTTCGCCCGCGCCATCGGCAAGTTCCTCGCCGACCGCGATGCCGGCAACACCCAGTGCCTCAAGCACGTGAACGTCCTCGCCCACTCCATGGGCAACCGCCTGCTGCGCGCCGCGCTCGGCCGCTGGGCCGAGACGCGGGGTGCGGTGCCGGCGCTCTTCCGCTCGATCTTCATGGTGGCGGCCGACGTCGCCAACGAGACGCTCGAGCCCGGACGCCCGGGCTTCGCGATCACCCGGGCGGCGCGCAACGTCGTCGTCTACCACGCCGCCGACGATTTCGCGCTGCGCTCGAGCAAGGTCGCGAATGTCGCGAACCGGATCGTGAGCCGCCGCCTCGGCCACACCGGCCCCGAGAACCCGGAGCGCACGCCGCGCAACGTGTTCGCGGTCGACTGCGACGAGGTCAACAACCGCTACGACCGCCTCGGCCACAGCTACTTCCTCGACGCGCCCGACGGGCGGCCGGGCGCTGTGTTGCGCCACGTCGCGGCGACGCTCGCGACCGGGGTCCCGCCGGGTGCCGAGGACGGGCGGCGCAGCCTCCGGCTGCCGGCGGACTTCGGCGAGGCTTCGGACGGGTCGCTCGCCGCCTGAGCCGATTACCGGTGATTCGGGCTTGATTCGCGGCTCCTCCTGCGGTGCACTGTCCCGGGGCCACGATTCGACCATAAAGGGAGGGAACCATGCGGGGACTGCTGCGCACGCTGCTCTGTGCCGGAGCGTTGCTGACGGCGGCCACGGACACGCAGGCGGCGACGGTCGCCATCTCCTGCGGCGCCGTCGGTCTCGAGCTCGAACTCTGCCGGGAGGGCGCCGAAGCCTGGGCGGCGAAGACCGGCAACGAGGTCACCGTCGTCTCGACCCCGAACTCCGCCACCGAGCGCCTCGCGCTCTACCAGCAGATCCTCGCCGCCGGCTCCTCCGACATCGACGTCTTCCAGATCGACGTCATCTGGCCCGGCATCCTCGCGAATCACTTCGTCGACCTTTCGGAGTACATCCCGAAGGAGGAGATCGACCAGCACTTCCCGGCCATCGTCGAGAACAACACGGTGGGCGGCCGCTTCGTCGCCATGCCGTGGTTCACGGACGCCGGCATCCTCTACTACCGCAAGGACCTGCTCGAGAAGTACGGCCGGCCCGTGCCGCAGACCTGGCAGGAGCTCGAAGAGACGGCCCGCCTGATCATGGAAAAGGAGCGCGAGGCCGGCAACGACCGCATGTGGGGCTTCGTCTACCAGGCGGCCGCCTACGAGGGCCTCACCTGCGACGCGCTCGAGTGGATCGACAGCTTCCGCGGCGGCACCATCGTCGATGCCGACGGCAAGGTGACGGTCAATAACGCGAAGGCCGCGGAAGCGCTGACCTGGGCCGCTTCCACCGTCGGCACCGTCGCGCCCGAGGGCGTGCTCAGCTACATGGAGGAAGAGAGCCGCGGCGTCTTCCAGTCCGGCAACGCCGTGTTCATGCGCAACTGGCCCTACGCCTGGGCGCTCTCCCAGGCCGAGGACAGCCCGATCCGCGGCAAGGTCGGTACGGCAGCCCTGCCGAAGGGCGGCCCCGACGGCAAACATACCGGCACGCTCGGCGGCTGGCAGCTCGCGGTCTCGAAGTACAGCGAGAACCCGGAAGTCGCGGCGGACCTCGTGCGCTACCTGACCTCCTACGAGGAGCAGAAGCGCCGCGCCATCAAGGGCTCCTACAACCCGACCATCGACGCCCTCTACCGCGACGAGGAGGTGCTGGCGGCGGTGCCCTTCTTCGGCTCGCTCTACGACACCTTCGTCAACGCCGTGGCGCGGCCCTCGCGCGTCACCGGTGCGAAGTACAACCAGGTGAGCGCGGAGTTCTACAACGCGGTGCACGACGTGCTGAGCGGCCGCAGCGACGCGCAGACCGCGCTCGCCCAGCTGGAGCGCAAGCTCGAACGCCTCTCGCGCGGCGGCCCCTGGTAGAAGGCCGCAGCCGGTGGCGACGGCCCGTCCGTCCGCGCGGAGCGCGGCAGCCGGCGCATCCGGTATGGCCGCCCTGCAGCCGGCGGCGGAACGCCGGTCCGCCCTCACCCGGCAGCGGGTGCGGGCGGCCTGGCTGTTCCTCGCGCCTATGCTCGTGGTGCTCGTGCTGGTGGCGGGCTGGCCGCTTGCGCGCACCATCTGGTTCGGCTTCACGAATGCGAATCTCGCCGATCTCGGGAACTACGAGTTCGTCGGCCTTCTCAACTACGGCTTCCTGCTGACCGATCCCGACTGGTGGCAGGCGGTGCGCAACACCGTCTTCTTCACCGTCGTCTCGGTGTCGCTCGAGACCCTGCTCGGGCTCGGCATCGCGCTCGCCCTCGATGCCCACTTCCGCGGCCGCGGCCTGCTGCGCGCGGCGGTGCTGATCCCCTGGGCGATCCCGACCGTCGTCTCGGCCAAGATGTGGGCGTGGATGTTCAACGACGTCTTCGGCATCGTCAACGAGGTGCTGCTCGCGCTCGGCCTGATCGCGCAGCCGATCGCCTGGATCGCCTCGCCCGATACCGCCATGGCGGCGGTGATCGCCGTCGACGTGTGGAAGACCACACCTTTCATGGCGCTGCTGATCCTCGCCGGCCTGCAGATGATCCCGCAGGACATCTACGAAGCGGCCCGCGTCGACGGCGTCCACCCGGTGAAGGTGTTCTTCCGCGTGACCCTGCCGCTTCTGAAGCCGGCGCTCGCGGTGGCGATCATCTTCCGCACGCTCGATGCGCTCCGCATCTTCGATCTCATCTACGTCATGACCGGCAACAACCGCGGCACCATGTCGATGTCGGTCTACGCCCGCCAGCAGCTCGTCGACTTCCAGGACGTCGGCTACGGCTCGGCGGCCGCGACGCTGCTCTTCGCCATCATCGCGCTGTTCACGGTCGTCTACCTCGTCACCCTGCGGGTCGGCCGGGAGGAAGCCGCATGACCGCCTGGCACCTCGCCCTCCCGGTGCTCGTGACGCTGGCGCTCGTGCTGCTCGCCTTCGCGCCGGCCTGGCTCCTGCCGTATCTCGTCGCGGTCGGCCTCGTCCGTTACCTGACGGCGTACGCGCCGCGGCGGGTCAGGCGCCTCGCGGCCCGGACCGCCTTCTACCTCCTGCTCGCGGTGATCGTCCTCTACACCGTCTTCCCGTTCTACTGGGCGATCGTGTCCTCGCTCCGGACCGGAAGCGACCTGTTCTCCACCGCCCTGATCCCGACCAGTCCGGCGTGGGACAACTACGTCGCCGTCTTCCGCGAGCAGCCCTTCGGCCGCAACATCCTCAATTCGATCGTCGTCGCCGTCTCGACGGTCGTCGTCTCGCTCGCGCTCGCCGTCGCCGCCGCCTGGGCGCTCGGGCGGGTGCAGTTCGCGGGCCGCATGCCGCTCCTGTTCACCATCCTCGGCGTCTCGATGTTCCCGCAGATCGCCGTGCTCTCCGGCATGTTCGAGCTGATCCGCGCACTCGGCCTCTACAACAGCCTGCCGGCCCTCACGCTTTCCTACATGATCTTCACCCTGCCCTTCACGGTGTGGGTGCTCACGACCTTCATGCGCGAGCTGCCCAAGGAGCTCGAGGAGGCGGCGCTCGTCGACGGCGCCCGGCCGCATGTGGTGGTGGTGAAGATCTTCCTGCCGCTCATGGGCCCGGCGCTGGTGACCACGGGCCTGCTCGCCTTCATCGCCGCCTGGAACGAGTTCCTCTTCGCCCTCACCTTCACGCTGTCCTCCGAAATGCGCACCGTGCCGGTCGCGATCGCGCTCATCTCCGGGGCGAGTGCCTACGAGCTCCCCTGGGGCAACATCATGGCCGCCTCGGTGATCGTCACCGTCCCGCTCGTGGTGCTGGTCCTGATCTTCCAGCGGCGCATCGTCTCCGGCCTCACCGCCGGCGCTGTGAAGGGCTGAGCATGGCGAGAGGCGCCGTTCGCCACCGCACGCCGAAGGTCCCTCCGCGCCCGGACCCGTGGTGGCGGTCGGCCGTGCTGTACCAGATCTGGCCGCGCAGCTTCTTCGACTCGAACGGCGACGGCATCGGCGATCTCCCCGGGATTGCCGCCCGCCTCGACCACCTCGCCCGGCTCGGCGTCGATGCCGTCTGGATCTCGCCGTTCTACCGGAGCCCGATGAAGGACTACGGCTACGACGTCGAGGACTATTGCGACGTCGATCCGATGTTCGGCACTCTTGCCGATTTCGACGCGCTGCTCGCCCGTGCGCACGACCTCGGGCTGCGGGTCCTGGTCGACCTCGTGCCCTCCCACACCTCGAACCGTCATCCCTGGTTTCTCGAAAGCCGCGAGAGCCGCGACAATCCGAAGGCGGACTGGTACGTCTGGGCGGATGCGAAGCCCGACGGCATGCCCCCCAACAACTGGATCTCGATCTTCGGTGGCGTCGCCTGGGAGTGGGAGCCCCGCCGGCAGCAGTACTATCTGCACAATTTCCTCAAGGAGCAGCCGGATCTCAACTTCCACGAGCCGCAGGTGATCCGCGCTCTGCTCGATGTTGCGCGCTTCTGGCTCGAGCGCGGCGTCGACGGGTTCCGCATCGACGCGATCGAGTTCGGCGTGCACGACCCGAAGCTCCGGAACAATCCGCCGCGCCCGCCCGGCTCCGTGGCCCTCGGCGCCGCGCCCGGTTCCCCCTACGGCATGCAGCTCCAGAAGTGGAACAAGGCCCGGCCGGAGCTCAACGACCTCTTCCTCAAGCCGCTCTGGCGGCTCTCGCACGAGTACGGCGCCAAGGTGCTGCTCGGCGAAATCACCGGCGACCGCGCGGTCGAGCGCATCGCCGGTCACACCACGGGCGGCGGCCTCGACCTCGCCTACGGCTTCGAGCTGCTGATCGGCCCGATCACCGCGGCGAAGGTGCGCCGCGCGGTCGAGCACATGTGGGCGCATCTCGACGGCGGCTGGATCTCCTGGTCGTTCTCCAACCACGACGTGGTCCGCGGGCCGAGCCGGCTCGGGCTCGCCGATCCGCCCGATGCGGCGCGCGCACTGCTGCCCGTGCTGCTCTGCTGCCTGCGCGGCACGCCCTGTCTCTACCAGGGCGACGAGCTCGGGCTCGAAGAGGCCGAACTCGCCTTCGAGGATCTCCGGGATCCGTTCGGCATCACCTTCTTTCCGGCGATCCGCGGTCGCGACGGCTGCCGCACGCCCATGCCCTGGCAGGCGGACGCTCCGCACGGCGGCTTCACGACGGGCACGCCGTGGCTGCGCTTCTTCGAGCCGCACCGCGCCCGTGCCGCCGACCGGCAGGTGGGGGTGCAGGGCTCCACCTTCGAGCGGCTGCGTGCGTTCCTCGCCTTCCGGAAGTCCCAGCCGGCGCTGCAGCTCGGCGACATCCGCTTCGCCGACGTGCCGGAGCCGTTGCTGCTGTTCACGCGCAGCCACGCCGGGCGCTCGCTGTTGTGCGCGTTCAACATGGGCGGAGAGGAGCGCATCGTGACGGACGTGCCCGCGGCGCGGATCCTCTGGGAGCAGGAAGGTGCCTCGATCGACCGCGGCCGGCTGGTGCTGCCGCCCTGGTCGGCGGCGGTCGCGGACGGCGGAGACGGGGAGTGAGCCGATGACGCAGGTCCAGCTCGAAGGTGTGATCAAGAGCTTCGGCCGGGTCGAGGTGATCAAGGGTGTGGATCTCGACATCCGGCCCAACGAGTTCGTCGTCTTCGTCGGGCCCTCGGGCTGCGGCAAGTCCACGCTGCTGCGGCTCGTCGCCGGGCTCGAGGACGTGACCTCGGGGACGATCCGGATCGGCGGCGAGGACGTCACCGAACTGCCGCCCTGGGAGCGCGGCATCGCCATGGTGTTCCAGTCCTACGCGCTCTATCCGCACATGAGCGTGTTCGACAACATGGCCTTCGGGCTGAAGCTCGCGAAGAACGACCCGAAGAGCATCGAGGAACGCGTGCGGCAGGCGGCACGCATCCTGCAGATCGAGCATCTCCTGGACAGAAAGCCGCGCCAGCTCTCGGGCGGCCAGCGCCAGCGCGTCGCCATCGGCCGTGCCATCGTCAGAAGCCCGAAGGTGTTTCTCTTCGACGAGCCGCTCTCCAACCTCGACGCGGCGCTCAGGGTGCAGATGCGGATCGAGATCGCGAAGCTGCACCGCTCGCTCGATGCCACCATGATCTACGTGACCCACGACCAGGTGGAGGCGATGACGCTCGCCGACCGCATCGTCGTGCTGGACGCGGGTGTGGTGCAGCAGTTCGGCTCGCCGCTCGAGCTCTACCACCGGCCGACGAACCGTTTCGTCGCCGGCTTCATCGGCTCGCCGCGCATGAATTTCCTTCCCGCGGAGCCGGCGGGCGAGCGCGACGGCCATCTGGTGCTGCGCACCATCGGCGATGTCCGCGTGGAGACCCGGAGCCGGGCGCCGAAGGCGGCGGCCGGCCGCGACTGGGCCCTCGGCGTGCGTCCGGAGGATCTGGAACTCTTGGCGCCGGGGGAGGGCTCCGGCCTTTCCGGGACCGTCATCACCGTGGAACGTCTCGGCGCCGAGAGCTTCGTCTATCTCGAGGTCGGCCTCGACGAGCCGCTCGTGGTCAAGGCCCCGGGCGGCATCGCCGCGAAACCGGACGACCGCTTCGAGGTCCGCATCCGGCCCGAGATCACCTTCGTCTTCGACCCGTCCGACCGCTGCCTGCCGCGCGAGGTGACGGAAGCCGTCGCGCCCGCGAGCGGCTAGCGCGCCGCGCGGGCCGGCGGTAGAACCGCGGCGAGTACGGAAGACACGGTGAGGCACCGGTGGGACTGCTGAACCTCGGCGAGGTGCTCGCCCAGCACGCGCGCATCTTCCCCGATCGCACCGGCGCGCGGGATCTCGACCGCAGCATGACCTTCGCGGAGTGGAACCGCCGCGCCTGCCGGCTCGCGAACGCGCTCCTCGGCCTCGGTCTCCAGAAGGGCGACCGCGTCGCGGTGCTGGCATACAACCGGGTCGAGTGGATGGAGATCTACGCCGCCGCGGCCAAGGCCGGGCTCGTGGCGGTGCCCGTGAACTTCCGCCTCGTCGGCCCGGAGATTGCCTTCATCGTGCAGGACAGCGGTGCCGCGGCGCTGATCGTCGAGGATGTGCTGCTCGGGCGGGTCGAGGAGGTGCGCGACGACCTCCCGGTCGACCCCGGGCGGTGGATCCATCTCGGCCGGGAACCGGCCCCGGCGGGACTGCGCACCTACGAGGAGCTGATCGCGGCCGCCTCCGACCGCGAGCCCGATGTCCCCGTCGCGCCCTCCGACCCCTGGGCCTTCATGTACACCTCCGGCACAACCGGGCGTCCCAAGGGCGCGATCCGCTCGCATCGCGCCTCGGCGCTGCTGTCGCTCGTGACGGAAGTGGAACTCGGTTTCCACCGGCGTGACACGGGGCTTCTGGTCATGCCCATGTGCCACGCCAACTCGCTCTATTTCGGCACGTCGCTCGCCTACTGCGGTGGCGGCTGCTTCGTCTACAACCGGCGGAGTTACGACCCGGAGCACGTACTGGCGACGCTCGCCTCCGGCGGGGTCACCTTCACCTCGCTCGTCCCGACCCAGTACGTGATGATGCTCGAGCTGCCGGCGGAGGTGCGGGCGAAACACGATCTCTCGCGCGTACGCCGGCTCATGATCTCCTCCGCCCCGGCGCGGCGGGAGACCAAGCTCGGCGTCATGGAGCTGTTCCCGAACTCCGGCCTGTTCGAACTCTACGGTTCGACCGAACAGGGCTGGGTGACCATGCTGCAGCCCGAAGAGCAGCTCGAGAAGCTGGGATCGGTCGGGCGCGAGTGCGTCGGAAGCCGCCGGGCGCGACTGCTCGACGAAGACGGCCGCGAAGTGCCGGACGGCGAAGTGGGCGAGCTTTTCGCCTGGACGCCCTACCTTTTCGACGGCTACTGGAACGCGCCCGAGAAGACGGCGGAAGCGCTGCGCGAGGGATACTGCTCGGTCGGCGACATGGCGCGGCGCGACGAAGACGGCTTCATCTGGCTCGTCGACCGAAAGAGCAACATGATCATTTCGGGTGGTGAGAACGTCTACCCGTCCGAGGTCGAGGCGGTGGTGGCGGCGCATCCCTCCGTGCGCGAGGCCGCGGTCGTCGGCCTTCCCGACCCGAAATGGGGCGAGCGGGTGCACGCGGTGGTGGTGCCGGCGGCCGGCGCAACGGTGGACCCGCAGGAACTTATCGAATGGTGCCGGCCGCGGCTCGCCGGCTACAAGCGGCCGCGTTCCGTGAGCGTGATGGAAGCCGAAGACATCCCGCGGACGGCCACGGGGAAGATCCAGCACCGGCTTCTGCGCCAGAAACTGCTGCAACAGGAAAAGCCAGCATGAGCCCGACCGGACCCGCCGACCTCGGCGCCCCGGAGTCCGCCACTGCGGCGTGGGTCGCGAAGTTCCTCGAACGCCGCGGCGTCGACCGGATCTTCGGCCTTCAGGGCGGCCACATCCAGCCGATCTGGGACTGGCTCGGCCGGCTCGGCATCCGCATCGTCGACGTGCGCCACGAGGGCGCCGCGGTGCACATGGCGCAGGCGCACGCCGAGCTCACGGGAAGCCTCGGGGTAGCGATGGTGACGGCCGGGCCCGGGGTCACCAACACGGTGACGGCCGTGGCCAACGCCTCGCTCGCCCGCGCGCCCGTGCTCGTGATCGGCGGCTGCCCGCCGCGGCCGCAGGCGAACATGGGACCGCTCCAGGACATTCCGCACACCGACATCCTGCGGCCGGTGACGCGGCGCTCGCGCACGCTCCGGGTCGCGGAGCAGGTGGTGCGCGAGCTCGACGAGGCCGTGGCCTGTGCGATGGGGGATGCGGGCGAGCCCGGCCCCGTCTACGTCGAGATCCCGACCGACGTGCTGCGCGAGGAGATACCGCCAGCCCTCGTCCTCGACGAATGGCTGGAGCCGAAGCCGCCGCGCCGGCTGCTGCCGGATCCGGCCGCCGTCGAGGAGGCCGCGCGGGTGATCTGGAAGGCGAAACGGCCGCTCGTGATCACGGGGCGCGGTGCGCGGGGCGCCGGTGAGGCGCTGCTTCGCTTCCTCGATGCCTCGGGCGCGCTGTATCTGGACACCCAGGAGAGCCGCGGCCTCGTGCCGCCGGAGCATCCGGCATTCGTCGGCGCGGCGCGCGGGCGCGCGATGAGCGAGGCGGATCTCGTCGTGGTGATCGGCCGCCGGCTCGACTACCAGCTCGGCTACGGCTCGCCCGCCGTGTTCCCCCACGCGCGCTTCGTCCGCATCGCCGATACCGCCTCCGAACTCGTCGACAACCGCCGCGGCCGGCCGGAGATCCTCGCGACCCCGGCGCTCGCGCTCGATGCCATCGTCGAGGCGGCCGGCAATGCGAAGCCCGCGGTCGACACCGCCTGGACGGAGATGCTCAGGGCCCTGCACCGCAGGCGCTCCGCCGCTCCCTTCGGCGACGCGCCGGCGCTCGGCCCCGATGGCAGGCTGCACCCGCGCGTCATCTTCGATGCCATCGAGCGGCTCGCGGCACCCGATTTCGTCGCCGTCGCCGACGGCGGGGATCTCCTGAGCTTCGCGCGCATCGGCCTGTCGCGCGCCCGCACCTATCTCGATTCCGGCGCCTTCGGCTGCCTCGGCGTCGGCGTGCCCTTCGCCATCGCCGCCGCCCTCGCCTTCCCGGGCCGCCAGGTGATCTCGGTCAACGGCGACGGCGCCTTCGGCCTCAACGCCATCGAGGTCGATACCGCCATCCGGCACGGGGCGAAGGCCGTGTTCGTCGTCTCCAACAATGCCGCCTGGAACATCGAGCGCTTCGATCAGGAGGCCAACTACGGCGGCCGGGTCGTCGGCACGACGCTGCGGCACTCGGACTACGCCGCCATGGCCCGCGCGCTCGGTGCGCACGGCGAACGCGTCGAGCGGCCCGAGGAGATGCTGCCGGCGCTCGAACGCGCCCTCGCCGATGCTCCGGCGGTGGTCGACGTCGTCACATCGCAGCAGGTGGTCTCCTCCGACGCGCAGAAGGGTCTCGGCTTCGTGCCCGACTTCCAGCCGCTTCTTGCCTGGGACGAAGCGGAGCGCCGGCGCCGCGGCCGTTGAAAGCCCCGCTGGCGGGCCGCATGTCCCGGGCGTGCCCGCGGCAGCGGAAGCCCGATGGCATCGCTCTACCGTTTCGAACGGCTGGTCCGCACCTACCGGCTGGGTGAGGTCGAGATCCGCGCCCTCGACGGTGTCGATCTGGAGATCGAAGAGGGTGAATTCCTCGTCCTGCTCGGGCCTTCCGGCAGCGGCAAGTCGACCTTCCTCAACATCGCGGGCGCCCTCGACCTGCCGAGCGAAGGCAGCGCCCGTTTCCGCGACACGGAACTCTCGCGGCTTTCCGAGCGCGAGCGCACGCTCTTCCGCCGGCGCCACGTCGGCTTCGTGTTCCAGTTCTACAATCTCGTGCCCAGCCTGACGGCCCGCGAGAACGTCCAGCTCGTCACCGAAATCGCCGAACGGCCGATGACACCGGAAGAGGCACTGGAGCGGGTGGGGCTCGCGGCACGCCTCGATCATTTCCCCTCGCAGCTCTCGGGCGGCGAACAGCAGCGGGTGGCGATCGCGCGGGCGATCGCCAAGCGGCCGGAGGTCCTGCTCGCCGACGAGCCGACCGGCGCGCTCGACAGCCGCACGGGGATCCGCGTTCTCGAGGCCCTCGTCCACGTCCGCGAACAGCTCGGCGCGACCGTGGTGATCGTCACCCACAACATCGCCATCGCGGCGATCGCGGACCGGGTGGTGCACTTCGCCGACGGCCGGATCTCGCGGATCGAGCGCAACGCGCGGCCGGCGGCACCGCGCGACGTGAGCTGGTGAGCCGTGCGTCCGCTCGACCGCAAGCTCCTGCGGGATCTCCGCCGCATGTGGCCGCAGGCGGGCGCCACCGCGCTCGTCATCGGCTGCGGCGTCGCCGTCTTCCTGATGATGATGGGCGCCATGGCATCGCTGCGTGCCACACGCGATGCCTACTACGAGACCAGCCGGTTCGCCGACGTCTTCGCGCACGCCGAGCGGGTGCCCGCACATGTCGCCGACCGGCTCGCTGCCATCGAAGGCGTCGCCGCGGTCGAGACCCGTATCGTGCGGCTCGCCACCGTCGGGCTCGAAGGCTTCGACGAACTCGTGACCGCGAGGCTCGTCGCCATCCCCGACGAAGGGAGCGAACGTCTGAACCGGCTGACGCTGCGTGCCGGACGGCGCCCGGACGCGGACGGGACGATCGAAGCCCTCGTGAACGAACCCTTCGCGGAAGCCCACGGGCTGCGTCCCGGCGACCGGCTCGAGGTCGTCATGGGCGGGCGGCTGCGCACCGTGCGCGTGACCGGTATCGCGCTGTCACCCGAGTTCGTCTACGCGCTGCCGCCGGGGGCGCTGCTGCCGGACGACCGGCGCTTCGCCGTCCTCTGGCTGCCGCGGAAGGTCCTCGCCGCTGCCTACGACCGGGAAGGCGCGTTCGACGACGTGCTGCTGAAGCTGAGGCCGGGGGCCGACCGCCAGCGGGTGATCGCGGAAGTCGACCGGCTGCTGGAAACGTACGGCGGGCTCGGCGCCTACGCGCGCGAAGATCAGGTCTCGGCCTTTTTCGTCGACAACGAGATCACCCAGCTCGGGAATTTCTCGGCGATCCTGCCGACCATCTTCCTCGCGGTCGGGATCTTCCTCCTCGACCTCGGCACCCGGCGGCTGGTCGAGAGCGAGCGCGAGATCATCGGCACCCTCGGCGCCTTCGGCTATCCGCGCGCCACCATCGCCCGCCACTATGCCCTGTTCGCGCTGGCGATCGCGCTCTCCGGGCTGGTGCTCGGTCTCGCTTTCGGCACCTGGCTCGCGGGCTCGATCACCGGGATCTACCGCGACTACTTCCGCTTTCCCCTGCTGGAACTGCGGTTCGATCCCGGCGTGTATCTGCTCGCGGCGGCCGTGACGCTGCTCGCCGGGCTCACCGGTGCGCTCCGCGCCGTGCGCGACGTGCTCCGCCTGCAGCCGGCCGAGGCCATGCGGCCGCCGGCACCGCCCGCCTACCGTCGCCGGACGGGCATGGCCCGCGCCCTTGCGCGCCGGCTCGACCAGCCGACCCTGATGATCCTGCGGCACATCGCGCGCTTCCCGCTTCGCGCCGCCACGGCCGTCCTCGGCACCGCCGCGGCCCTCGCCCTGCTGCTCACCGCGCTTCAGTGGACCGACGCGGTGGATTTCCTGATCGAGACCGAGTTCCACGACCTGCGACGGCAGGACCTGACGGTGAGCTTCGATCGCGACGTCGATGCCGCGGCGGTGGCGGAGCTCCGGGCCCTGCCGGGGGTGCTCGCGGTCGAGCCCGTGCGGGTGGTGCCGGTCGAGCTCCTGCACGGCCCGCGGCGCGAGCGCACGAGCGTCACCGCCCTTCCCGAAGACGGCCTGCTGCAGATCGTGCGTGACGTCGACGGACGGCCGCTCACGCCCGACTCCGAGGGCCTCCTGGTCGCGCGCAGCTTCGCGCAACGGCTCGGACTGCAACGCGGCCGGACCGTGCTCCTGCACGGCCTCGCGGGCGGGCGGCACACGGTCGAGACCCGCGTCGTCGGCATCTTCGAGACCTGGCTCGGCGAGCCGATCTACGCCGGAGCCCGGCTCGCCGAGCGGCTCACCGGAGAGGCCTTCCGGATCGACCAGGTGGCGCTGCGGGTGGACCCCGCGCATCTCGCCGAGCTGCGCCGGCGGCTCGCCGGCCTGCCCCGTGTCGCCGCGGTCGAGGAGAAGGCGGCGCGCATCCGCTCGTTCCGCGAGACCATGGCGGAGAGCATCGAGATCGTCACCGGCTTCTACATCGCCTTCGCCGCCGCGCTCACCTTCGGTGTCGTGTACAATGCCGGCCGCATCACGCTCGGGGAGCGGGCACGCGAGCTCGCGAGCCTGCGCGTGCTCGGCTTCACCGCGGCCGAGGCGGCCTACGTGCTCGTGGGGGAACTGCTGCTGCTCGCGGTCCTCGCCCTGCCGCCCGGCATCCTCGGAGGCATCGCGCTCGTGCACGCCATCGCCGCCGGCTTCGAGACCGAACTGTTCCGCCTGCCGGCGGTGATCCGGCCGGTCACGGTGGCGGCCGCCGCCGCGGTCGTGCTCGTCGCCGCGGTCGCGACGGCGCTCCTCGTCGGCCGGCGGGTGTTCGCGCTGGACCTCGTGGCGGCACTGAAGGCCCGGGAGTGAGCGGGTGAGCCCGATCCTCCGCCGGTTCCTGTTCTGGCTGCCCGTTCTGGTGGCGGTGGCCGCCGGCTTCGCCTGGCTGCTCCGGGAACAGCCGGTGCCGGTGGACATCGGCGTCGTGGACCGGGGCGAGCTCATGGTGAGCATCGAGGAAGAGGGACGGACCGTGGTGCGCGAGCGCTACCGCGTGCTGGCCCCGGTCTCGGGGACGCTCGCCCGCATCGATCTCGATCCGGGCGACCCCGTCGAGGCCGGTACCACCGTCGTGGCGCGGATCGAGCCGGCGGAGCCGTCGCTCCTCGACCTCAGGACCCGCCTCGAACGCCTCGCCGCCCTGCAGTCCGCCGAAGCCGCCGTGGCGGAAGCCGAAGCACAGGTGGAACAGGCGCGCGCGGCGCGCGACTATGCGGAACGCGAGCGGGAGCGCGTCCGCCGGCTGGTCGAGCGCCGGGCAGCACCGGCGGCCGAGCTCGACCGTGCCGAACGCGACCTGCGCGCCCGGGAGGCGGAGCTCTCCGCTGCCGAAGCGGCGCTCGGGCGCGCCCGTGCCGAACGCGACCGGGTGCGGGCGAGCCTGCTCGATCCCGCCACGCTGCCCGAGGGGACGGTGGCCGCGGGCGGCTGCTGTGTCCCCGTCCTCGCACCCGCCACCGGGCGCGTGCTGCGGGTGCTGCGGGAGGACGCCGGGCCCGTCGAGGCCGGCACACCGCTCCTCGAAATCGGCGATCCGCGCGATCTCGAGGTCTCGGCCGAGCTGCTCACCCGCGATGCCGCGCGGATCCGCGAGGGCGCGGAGGCGGCGATCCTCGACTGGGGCGGCGGGTTCACCCTGCGCGCACATGTGCGTCGGATCGATCCTTCCGGGTTCACCAAGGTGTCGGCGCTCGGCGTCGAGGAACAGCGGGTCGAGGTCCGGCTCGCCTTCGACGATCCCGGGCAGCTTCCCGAACAGGTGGGAGACGGCTGGCGGGTGCTGGTGCGGATCACGGCAGAGCAGCTCACGGATGTCGTCCGCGTGCCGGCGGGCGCTCTTTTCCGTGATGCCGACGGCTGGGCAGTTTTCGCCGTCGTCGACGCCCGCGCGAGGCTGCGGCGGGTGGAGATCGGCGCCCGCAACGAGCGCCTGGCGGAAGTGCTCTCGGGCCTCGAACCCGGCGAGCGGGTCGTGCTCTGGCCCTCCGACCGGGTCGCGGACGGTGTCGCGGTGACACCGCGGCCGGCGGGCGGCTGACCGGACGGCTGCGCACGCCCCTCCGGACGTGCTAGCAGATGGCCTGCAATGCGCAGCGCGGAGCCCGCATGGCCGAGACCCCCGCCCTCATGTTCCAGGGCACCTGTTCGAATGCCGGCAAGTCCCTGATCGTGGCCGGACTCTGCCGGGCCTACGCGCGCCGCGGGCTGCGGGTCGTGCCCTTCAAGCCGCAGAACATGAGCAACAACGCGGCACCGGCCGAAGGCGGCGAGATCGGCCGGGCGCAGGCGCTGCAGGCCCGCGCCGCGGGGGTCCCGCCCACGGTCGACATGAATCCGGTGCTGCTCAAGCCCGAGAGCGAGCGCGGCGCCCAGGTGATCGTGCGCGGCCGCAGACGCGCCACCCTCTCCGCGCGCGACTACCAGACCTTCCGGGCTTCGCTGCTGCCCGAGGTGCTGGAGAGCTTCGCGCGCCTCTGCGGGCAGGCCGGCCTCGTGCTGGTCGAAGGGGCGGGCAGTGCCGCCGAGGTCAACCTGCGCGAGGGCGATATCGCCAACATGGGCTTCGCCGTCGCGGCGGGCGTTCCGGTGGTGCTGGTCGGCGACATCGACCGCGGCGGCGTGATCGCCTCGATCGTCGGCACGACCCATCTTCTGCCGGACGACGAGAAACAGCTCGTAAAGGGCTATCTGATCAACAAATTCCGCGGCGACCCGACCCTCTTCGGCGGCGGCGTCGTCCGCATCGAAGCGGAGACCGGCCTGCCCTGCCTCGGCATCGTGCCCTGGTTCGACGACGCGCGCCTGCTGCCGCCCGAGGATGCGCTGGAGCTCGACGCGCGCGGCACCGCTACGCCCGGCGGCACGGTCCGGATCGCCGTGCCGAGGCTGCCGCGGATCGCCAATTTCGACGATCTCGATCCGCTCGCGCAGGAGCCCGAGGTGCGGCTGCGACTGGTATCTCCCGACGAGCCGCTGCCGGTCGACACCGATCTCGTGCTCCTTCCGGGAAGCAAGGCGGTGATCGACGATCTGCTGGCGCTGCGGGCCTCCGGCATGGACGCCGACATCCTGGCGCACGTCCGCCGCGGCGGGCGGGTGCTCGGCATCTGCGGCGGCTACCAGATGCTCGGGCGCAGCATCGCCGATCCCGACGGTCTCGAGGGCCCGCCGCGCGAGGTTCCCGCGCTCGGCCTCCTGGGGCACCGGACGGTGCTGGCGCGCGAGAAGACCGTGCGCTCGGTGCGTGGATTCGAACGCGGAACCGGGCTTTCCGTCGCCGGCTACGAGATCCACCTCGGCCGCAGCGACCGCGGCCCGGACGAAGAGCCGTGGCTCGAGATCGAGGGCGCGCCCGAGGGCAGCGTGCGCCGCGACGGGCGGGTGTTCGGGACCTATGTGCACGGGCTGTTCGCGAACGACGCCTTCCGCACCGCGTTCCTCGCCCGGCTCGGCGCCGCCGCGCGGCGATCCTTCGACTACGAACGGCGCATCGAGGCGACGCTCGATCGTCTCGCCGACCATCTCGAAGCGGCCCTCGACCTCGACCGCATCTACGAACTCGCCGAGAGCGGCAGCCAGGCGGCGAAGAGGGCGACGACCAGCACCAGGAACGCCCGACGCACGAACCGCACCGCCCGGTAGATGTCGGGCGAATCGAGCTCCGCCCGTCCGTCTCCGACCCAGGGCTCCTCGCCGTAGGTGCCGCCGTAGCTGCGCGGTCCCGAGAGGCGGAACCCGAGGGCGCCCGCGAGTGCCGCCTCGGGCCAGCCGGCATTGGGCGAGCGGTGACGACGGGCGTCGCGCCGGAGGATGCGCGAGGCTGCCCGCGCGTCCGCGTCGGGGGCAAGCGCCGCGGTCGCGACGAACAGCAGCGCCGTGAGCCGGGCCGGAAGAAAGTTCGCGGCATCGTCGAGCCGGGCACTCGCGCGGCCGAAGTGCAGGTACCGCACGTTGCGGTACCCGAGCATGCTGTCGAGCGTGTTCACGGCCTTGTAGGCGAACAGCCCCGGAAGCCCGAGCAGCAGCATCCAGAACAGCGGGGCGACGAGGCCGTCGGAGAAGTTCTCGGCGAGCGATTCGACGGCGGCGCGGGCGACGCCGTGGCGGTCGAGCCGCTCGGGATCGCGGCCGACGATGTGGCGCACGGCATTGCGGCCGCCCTCGATCCCCTGCTCGAGCCCGCGCGCGACCGCAACCACGTGCCGCTCGAGGCTGCCCCAGGCGAACAGCACCGCGGCGGCGAGGCCGGCGATAAGCCAGCCGCCCGGCAGGGATGTGGCGACGGCTTCGAGCGCGAGCCCGACGCCCGCCGCGAGCGCCACGACGAGACCGGCGACAAGCGCGCCGCGAAGCAGCGCCCGACGCGGCGCCTCGACGTGGAGGGTCCGGTCGAGGCGGTCGACGAGGCTCCCGAGCAGGGCCACCGGATGCGGTACGCGTTTCCAGAGCCAGGCGGGATCGCCCACCATCGCATCGCAGATCAGGCCGAACAGGGCCGCCGCGAGCAGCGGTTCCGGATCGCCGGTCAGCACCGCCCGCCCCCTCCCCGCCCGCTCACGGCCGGCCCAGGAGCCGGGCGAGCAGGAGCCCCGGCAGGGCGAAGGCGGGCGGCAGGCCGGCGAGCCGGTCCGGCTCGTGGCCGGCGCGTTCGAGCCGGCGGAGGCTGTGCCGCACGAGTCGCAGCGCCAGCATGGGCGCGAGCAGATGGCGCGGCGGCCGGGCGGCGGCTGCGGCTTCGAGGTCGGGGCCTGCCGCCTCCGCGAGCGCGCGGGCGAATTCGGCCGGCCCGAGGCCGCGCGGCAGGGCGAAACCCGCGTCGCGGTAGAGCGGTAGCCGCGCGGCCAGACGAAGCAGTGCGAGCGCCCGGCCCGCGCGTCGCGCCCGCTCCGTCCAGGCCGCGTCGCCTCCGATAATCATCATGGCGTACGCGTGCACCCGTGCACCCGTCCTGTCGGCGAAGCGCTGGGCATCGTCCGGATGCGGCAAACACCTCGCCTCGAACACCGCCTCGTGCGCCTCCAGCAGATCCGCGAGACCTTCCAGGGACACTCTCTCGACCCGGAGCGGCCCCGCGAGCGGTTCGAGGAAGGGATGCGGCGTTCGGCCGGAGCGTTCGTCGGACGCGGCTTCGAGCGCTTCCCGCCACCACTGGAAACGCACGAGCCCCGCCATCGGCTCCCGGATGTCGAGCGCGTTCCGGCCGAGTGCGGCATCGAGCCCGAAGAGCGCCGCGATCACCGCGCGCCCGGCCGGCGGCGCGAGCAGCGCGAGCCAGCCGCGCTCGCGGTCGAGCCGCAGCAGTTCCGCGAAGAGATCGCGCTCAGAGATCGGGATAGGCGACGACCTCGCCCTTCGCACCCGGATGGGTCACCGCACCCTTCACCGCCGGCCCGACGATCTGGGCATACTTCCAGAGCGCACCGGAGCCGTAGATGCTCTCCCTCGGCTTCCACGCCTTCCGCCGGCCTTCGAGTTCCTCCGGCGACAGCTCGACATCGAGCGTGCCGGCCCCGGCGTCGATGGCGATCATGTCGCCGTCGCGCAGGAGCCCGATCGGCCCGCCGACCGCCGCCTCGGGCCCGACGTGGCCGATGCAGAAGCCGCGGGTCGCCCCGGAGAAGCGTCCGTCGGTGATCAGGGCCACCTTGTGCCCCATGCCCTGGCCGTAGATGGCGCTCGTGACCCCGAGCATCTCGCGCATGCCGGGCCCGCCCCTCGGACCCTCGTAGCGGATGACGATCACCTCGCCCTCCCGGTAGTTCCGCGCCTGGACGGCGGCCATCGCCTCCTCCTCGCTGTCGAAGCAGCGCGCGGGACCGCGGAACTTCAGGTTCTCGAGGCCGGCGACCTTGACGATCGCCCCCTCGGGCGCGAGCGAGCCCCGGAGCCCGACGACACCGCCCCAGGGCGTGATCGGCCGGTCGATCGGCCGCACCACGTCCTGATCAGGGTTCCAGCGCACATCCGCGAGGTTCTCGGCGATGGTGCGGCCGGTGACGGTCATGCAGTCGCCGTGCAGATAGCCGCCATCCAGGAGCGCCTTCATGAGCAGCGGCACGCCGCCGGCATCGGCCAGATCCTTCATCACGTAGCGCCCGGCCGGCTTGAGGTCGGCGATGTACGGCGTCTCGCGGAAGATCTTCGCCACATCGTGCAGGTCGAAGTCGATGCCGGCCTCGTGCGCGATCGCCGGCAGGTGCAGGGCGGCGTTGGTCGACCCGCCGGAGGCCGCGACCACACGGGCGGCGTTCTCGAGGCTCTTGCGGGTGACGATGTCGCGCGGGCGGATGCCGAGCTCCAGAAGCCGCATCACCGCCTCGCCCGAGGCCTCCGCCCAGCGGTCGCGGGCCTCGTAGGGCGCCGGCGTTCCCGCGGAGCCGGGAAGCGCGAGGCCGATCGCCTCGGAGACGCAGGCCATGGTGTTGGCGGTGAACTGGCCGCCACAGGCACCGGCCGACGGGCAGGCGTGGCGCTCGAGGTCCTCGAGCTCCTCCGCCGTCATCTCGCCGACGGCGTACCTGCCGACCGCCTCGAACACGTCCTGCACCGTGACGTCCCGCCCCTTCCAGCGGCCGGGGAGGATCGAGCCGCCGTACATGAAGATCGAGGGGACGTTGAGGCGGACCATCGCCATCATCATGCCCGGCAGGGACTTGTCGCAGCCGGCGAGCGTGACGAGGGCGTCGTAGGCGTGGCCGCGCACCGTGAGCTCGACCGAATCGGCGATCACCTCGCGCGAGACCAGCGAGCTCTTCATCCCCTGGTGGCCCATGGCGATGCCGTCGGTCACCGTGATCGTCGTGAACTCGCGCGGCGTGCCCCCGGCGCGCGCGACGCCGACCTTGACCGCCTGCGCCTGGCGGTGCAGCGCGATGTTGCAGGGTGCGGCCTCGTTCCAGGCCGTCGCCACGCCGACGAAGGGCTTCTGGATGTCCTCCTTCGACAGGCCCATCGCATAGTAGTAGGAGCGGTGCGGCGCCCGGTCCGGCCCCACGGTGGCGTGACGGCTCGGGAGCCTGGACTTGTCGAAGACGGTGATGGTCGGCATGGTTCCTCCCGCGGTGCGACGCGCGCGCAACATAGCCCCGGCCGCAGCGGCCGGCCAGAGGCCGGTGGGCCGCTGAGGGTGGCGCCGATGGCTCCCGATCCGCGCCAGCGAGGCCTGCCGGGCCCCGCCCTCGAGCCCATCGCCGGGCTGCCCGGTCCGTTCGTGCCGGCACCGCCGCGGCGCCGCCGCCTGCCCGACCGGCGCACGCTCGCGAAACGGGTGCGCACGCGGGTAACGCCGTTCCGCGCGGTGCTGCGCGACGCCCTCCACGACTTCTTCTTCGGCGACAGCCTGATCCACGCGGGATATGTCGCCTTCACCGCCCTCTTCGCCGCCTTCCCGTTCCTCATCTTCCTGCTGTCGCTGGCCGGTCTCGCCGGCCAGACCGAGGCGGTCGGCCGTTCGATCGAGCTCGCCCTCGAGCTGATCCCGCCCGAGGTCGCCTCGGTGCTGCGGCCGGCGGTCGAGGAGGTGATCCGCGGCGCGAGCGCGGGCGTGCTCACGATCAGCATCCTGCTCTCGGTCTGGTTCGCCTCCTCGGGCCTCGAGAGCCTGCGCCACGCCGTCAACCACGCCTACAAGGTGCCGGAGCCGCCGCACTTCCTGATCGGCCGGCTGCAGAGCATCCTGCTGACGATCGCCTCGGCGGTCGTGATCCTGATCGTGACCGTGGCGCTCGTCGGCTGGCCGGTGGTCCGCGACATCGTCGCCTGGCTCTCCGAGCGCACCGTGTTCGAGCGCAACCTCTACGCGCTGGCCCGCTATCTCCTCGGCATCGGCCTGCTGTTCGCCCTCATCTGCACCCTCTACCTGCTGCTGCCGGCCATCGACCTGCGGCTCGCCGACGTCGTGCCCGGAGCGCTGTTCGCGGTGCTGGCCTGGACCGCCATCGCCGAGGCCTTCTCCTGGTACCTGCGCAACTTCGCCCGCTACAGCCTGATCTACGGCAGCCTCGCGGGCGTTGTCCTGACCCTGTTCTTCTTCTACATCTCGGCAGCCCTGTTCATCTTCGGTGCGGTCCTCAACAGCGCCATCCGCCGCCATCGTATCGAGCGGGCGCGTGCCGCGCAGCGCGGAGACGCGGCCGACACCGGGGAGACCCTTCCCGTCACGTGAACCCTGCTACGGAGCGCATCCGCATGTCGATCCGAGACCCGCTGATGGCCGGCAAGAGAGGCCTCGTCATGGGCATCGCCAACGAGCGTTCGCTCGCCTGGGGTATCGCCCGCGCGCTGGCCGACGCCGGGGCCGGGCTGGCCGTGACCTTCCAGGGTGCCGCGCTCGAGAAGCGCGTCCGGCCGCTCGCGGAGAAGCTCGGCGCGGAGCTCGTCCTCGAGGCCGATGTCACCGAGCCCGCCAGCCTCGACCGCCTGTTCGCGGCCATCGGCGACAGCTGGGGGAAGCTGGACTTCCTGGTCCACGCCATCGCCTGGAGCGACAAGGAGCAGCTCAAGGGCCGCTACGTCGACACGACGCGCGAGAATTTCGCGCGCACGCTCGACATTTCCTGCTACTCCTTCACCGATCTCGCCCGCCGGGCGCTGCCGCTCATGGAGGCGGAGGGCGGCAGCCTGCTCACGCTGACGTACTACGGTGCGGAAAAGGTCATGCCGCACTACAATGTGATGGGTGTCGCCAAGGCGGCGCTCGAGGCCTCGGTCCGCTATCTCGCCATGGACCTCGGGCCACAGGGGATCCGCGTCAACGCCATCTCGGCCGGTCCGGTGCGCACGCTCGCCGCCTCCGGCATCGGCGATTTCCGCTACATCCTGAAGTGGAACCAGTACAATTCGCCGCTGCGGCGCAACACCACCCTGGACGATGTCGGCGGCGCCGCGCTCTTCCTGCTCTCCGACCTCGGCAGCGGCGTCACCGGCGAGGTGCTGCATGTCGACAGCGGCTATCACGTGGTCGGCATGAAGGCCGTGGACGCACCCGACATTTCGGTGGTGAAGGACGAGTAGCACCCGCGATGCCCGGCAACAGTTTCGGCACGCTCTTCCGTTTCACCACCTGGGGCGAGAGCCACGGGCCGGCGATCGGCGTGGTGATCGACGGCGTGCCGCCGCGCCTGCCGCTGCACGAATCCGACATCCAGCCGTGGCTCGATCGCAGGCGGCCCGGGCAGAGCCGCTTCACCACGCAGCGCCGTGAGGCCGACCGGGTCGAGATCCTCTCGGGCGTGTTCGGCGGCCTCACCACCGGCACACCCGTGAGCCTGCTGATCCGCAACGAGGACGTGCGCTCGAAGGACTATGGCGAGATCGCTGAAACCTACCGCCCCGGGCACGCCGACTTCACCTACGACATGAAGTACGGCATCCGCGACTGGCGCGGCGGCGGGCGCAGCTCGGCGCGCGAGACGGCCTGCCGTGTGGCGGCCGGGGCCGTCGCCCGCAAGGTCCTCGGCGAGAAGGTGAGGATCCGCGGTTATCTCGTTCAGATCGGGGATGTTTCCATCGACCGCGAGCGCTTCGACGAGGCCGAGATCGACCGCAACCCGTTCTTCTGCCCGGACGCGGCGACGGCGGCGCGCTGGGAAGATCTCCTGATGGAGGTGCGCAAGCGCGGCTCCTCGATCGGTGCGGTGGTCGAGGTGGTGGCCTCGGGTGTGCCGCCGGGGCTCGGCGAGCCCGTCTACGACCGGCTCGACGCCGATCTCGCCAAGGCGATGATGAGCATCAACGCCGTCAAGGGGGTGGAGATCGGCGCCGGCTTCGAGGCGGCGCGGCTCTCCGGTGAGGAGAACGCCGACGAGATCGTCCGCCGCGAAGGCCGCCCGCACTTCCTCTCGAACCGGGCGGGCGGCATCCTCGGCGGCATCTCGACCGGTCAGGACATCGTCGTCCGTTTCGCGGTCAAGCCGACCTCCTCGATCCTCGTGCCCCGCCGGACCATCGACAGGCTCGGCCGCGAGCGCGAGATCGTGACGAAGGGCCGGCACGACCCGTGCGTCGGCATCCGCGCCGTGCCCGTGGGCGAAGCAATGATGGCCTGCGTGCTCGCCGACCATCTGCTCCGCCAGCGGGCGATCACCGGCGACTGAGCGGCTCAGTAGAGCAGATCGAACAGCTCCTCGAGCCGGTCCCAGTCCTCGCTCTGCGGGTTCCTGAGCTCGGGATTCAGGACCTTGAAGGTCCTCGCGATCGCGACCGTCAGCGCCCCCACGAGCTCCGGCAGCTGCGCTTCCAGCTCCGCGCTGTATGTGAGTTCCAGCGGCGGCAGCTTCGCGAGATTCGCGAGCACGGGCTGCAGCCCGACGTCGACGCCCGCGCGGCGGAACTCGTGCAGCCGCTCCTGCAGACCCTTGGTGACCGGCAGATCCCAGGGCTCGATCACGTCGCGGCCGTTCGCTTTCGCGCGCGCCACGCCGCTCACCAGCATGTCGTGCAGCTTGCGGTCGACGAAGTCGGAGAGCCGGCGGATGTCGGCCTTGTCGATGTCGAGCTGGGCGACCTGCCGGAACAGCCGCTCGAAATGCGTGACCCCGTGGACGACCATCTGCGTTCTCCCCTCGTATCGCTCTCGCGCCCGATACCGGCGCCCGGACCATTTCGCCGTCCCGCAGGTGGGGACCGCCGCCCGGCGGCACAAGAGCGGAGGGGACCCGCCGGCGCCGGCGGCGCTCAGTCCCAGCTCACGGTCACGGTCGTGCCGCTTCGGAGCGACTCGTAGGCGGCATCGGCGAGGATCAGCGCGCGCCGGCCGTCCTCGAAGGTCACGGGCGGCGGCCGCCGGTCGATCACCGCCGCCACGAAGGCGTCGAGCTCGCGCACATAGGCCTCGCGGTAGCGCTCGATGAAGAAGTGCAGGAGCGGCTCCTTCGCCTCCGTCGCCTCCGCGGTCCAGTGCTCGAGGGTGGTGGCGCGGCGGTTGCCGGCGACGATCACCCCGCGCTCGCAGACCGCCTCGATCCGCTGGTCGTAACCGTAGACCGCGCGGCGGTAGTTGTTGATGCAGACCTGGATGCCGCTTTCGGTGCGCATCAGCACCATCGCCGTGTCGTGATCACCGAGCTCGGCTACGACCGGGTCGATCAGCGCCGAGGCGAAGCAGGTCACCTCGACCGGCTCTTCGGGCAGGAGGAAACGCGCCATGTCGAAATCGTGGATGGTCATGTCGCGCAGAAGCCCGCCCGCCACCTTCATGTAGTCGGCGGAGGGAATGTCGGGGTCGCGGCTCGTGACGAGGAGCTGCCTGAGGGCGCCGAGCCTGCCTTCGCGCAGCTCGCGGTGCAGCCGTTCGAACGAGGGGTCGAAGCGGCGGTTGAAGCCGAGCTGAATCACCGGGTCGAGATCGCGGATCTCCTCCCAGCAGGCGTTGACCCGCGCGATGTCGAGGTCGATCGGCTTCTCGCAGAGGATCGCCTTGCCGGCCTTCGCGGCGCGTGTGATCAGGTCGACGTGGGTGTCGGTCGAGGAGGCGATCAGCACCGCGTCCACCCTCTCGTCGGCGAGGGCCTCCTCCACCGTGGTGGCGATCTCGCCGCCGGACTGTTCGACCACGGCCTCCGCGGCGGCGCGCACGACGTCGAACACGCGCACGAGCCGGCAGCGCGGATGGGCGGCGATGTTGGCGGCGTGCATGCGGCCGATGCGGCCGGCACCGAAGAGAGCGAAACCCAGCATGAGCGACCTCCGGGAAGCTGCCGCCGCCTTCTAGCGGCTCTGGTGGGGCGCGACCAGACGCCACTCCTCGCAGGCCGAGAGCTCGCCCTCGAATTCCATCTCGAGTGTGGTGTGGGCGATCTTCCAGCGCTCGCGCAGGAGCCGCTTGGCGGCGGCCTTGATCGCCTCCATCCGGGCGGGATCGACTTCCGGGATGACGATGTGCGCCTCGAGCGAGAGTTCGTGTTCGGCGAGCGACCAGACGTGCAGATGGTGGACGCCGCGGATCCCGGGGATCGAGAGCAGATCCCGCTCGATCCGCGCGGGATCGATCCCGTCCGGCGTCGCGCCCATGAGCATGCGCACCACCGGCACGATGTCGCGACCGGCGTGCAGGAGGATGTAGCCGGCGATCAGCAGGGTGACGAGCGGATCGACGATCGTCCAGCCCCGGAGCAGGACCGCGGCACCGGCGACGATCACCGCCACCGACCCGAGCGCGTCGGCGACATTGTGCAGGAAGGCGGCGCGCACGTTGACGCTGGTCCTGGCCATGCGGTGGGTGAGGAGCGCTGTCGCCACGTCCACCAAGAGGGCGATGGTGGCGATCCAGACCACCATCCAGCCGTCCACCGGCTCCGGGGCGAACAGCCGCACGACGGCTTCGAAGACGAGGTAGAGGCCGATCGCGACGAGGGTCGTCAGGTTGACGAGCGCTGCGACCAGTTCGGCGCGCGCGTAGCCGAAGGTCATGCCGTGATGCGCGGGCCAGCGGGCGACCCGCCGCGCCACGAGCGCGATCAGGAGCGACAGCGCGTCGCTCAGATTGTGGACCGCATCGGCCACGAGCGCGAGGCTGCCGGCGAGCACGCCGCCCGCGATCTGCACCACCGTGAGCAGCAGGTTGACGAAGACGGCGAGCAGCAGCCGCCGGTCGCCACCGTCTCCGGACACGGCATGGCCTGCGTGGTGATGATCGTGCCGGTGCATCGGACCGTATCCGCGTCGCCACCCCGATAGTGGCGCGCGCCCCGGATGCTGCCAAGCGCGGCGGGGTGTCCCCGGCCCCGCCCCCCGTTTCCCGCCCTTTCGGGCCTCCGCTTCAAGTCAATCGCGCCGGCCGCGGCCGGCCCCGCGCTCCCGTTTCCCGCCCTTTCGGGCCTGCTCGCCTTGCAAAGGCCGCAGCCGGGCCCCTTATATGGGCTGCCGAATGCGGCCTGCGACGACGAGAGTCCACGACCGGGAATGGTCCGGATGTCCTTCTTTCGGGGTGATTGTCGATGAGCGGCGACCCGTTGCGCTGGATGTGGGCGGAGGCGTGCGAGATGCTGCGCCGCGCGGAACAGCTCGAGCGCCAGTTCTTCGTTCCGGCCGCCGGCCGCGAACGCTCCGCCTGGGAGCCGCCCGTGGACGTGCTCGAGAGCAACGGGCGCATCGCCATCACCGTCGCGCTGCCGGGGGTGCGGCGGGACGACATCTCGCTCGCGGTCGAGGGCGACACGCTCGTGGTCGCGGGCGAGCGGCGGCCGCCGCGCGGGCTCGGGGCGGTGCGCCTGCTGCGCCTCGAGATCCCCTTCGGCCGGTTCGTCCGCCGCATCCGCCTGCCGCACGGAAGCTGGCGCCTGCTGCGCAGCGAACATGCCGACGGATGTCTCTCGATTGTCCTGGAACGTCTTTGAACATGCGAGGTGAGGCCGTGGCCGAGACCCACGAACCCGTCGAATCCGCCGTCCCGCGGGAGAGCGCGGGCGCGAGCGTGCCGCGCCTGCCCGAGGGCGTCACCGGCATTCTGCCGCTCAGGAACGCCGTGCTGTTTCCGGGCGTGGTGCTGCCGCTGAGCGTCGGCCGCAAGGCCTCGGTGCTGGCCGTCCAGGCGAGCCTCGAGGCGGAGCGGCCGATCGGCGTCGTGCTGCAGCGCGAACCCGAGGTCGAGCAGCCCGGCCCCGACACCATGCACACGATCGGCGTGGTCGCCAACATCCTGCGCGTGGTGACGGCCGGCGAGGGCGCACACCACGTCATCTGTCAGGGCGTCCGCCGTTTCCGCGTCGTCGAGTGGGTCGAGGGCCTGCCCTTCCTCGCCGCCCGGATCGAGGAGATCGCGGTCAAGGAGGAGCTGACGCCCGCCATCGAGGCGCGCATGCAGGAGCTCAGGCGGCTCGCGATCGAGGCGCTGGAGCTCGCACCGCAGGCTCCGGCCGAGGTGCGCGAGGCGCTCGCCAACATCACATCGCCCGGCATGCTCGCCGACTTCGTCGCCTCCTTCATGGACTTCGAGCCGAAGGACAAGCAGCAGGTGCTCGAGACCGTCGAGGTCCAGCCGCGGCTCGATCTGGTGCTGCGCCTGCTCGCCCACCGGCTCGCGGTGCTGCGTCTGTCGCGCGAGATCGCCGAGGAGACCCGCCAGACCATCGAGAAGGAGAACCGCGAGCGGCTGCTGCGCGAGCAGCTGCGCACGATCCGCCGCCAGCTCGGCGAGGAGGGCGAGCGCGAGGCGGAGCTCGAGGAGCTCGAGAAGGCGATCACCGGGGCCGGCATGCCGCCGGAGGTGGAGGAGCACGCCCGCAAGGAGCTCAAGCGGCTCGAGCGCATCCCCGAGGGTGCCGGCGAATACGGGATGCTGCGCACCTATCTCGAGTGGCTGACCGAGCTCCCGTGGTCGAAGGAGGATCCCGAGGTCATCGACATCGCGAAGGCGCGCGAGATCCTCGATGCCGACCACTTCGACCTCGAGAAGGTGAAGAAGCGCATCCTCGAATACCTCGCGGTGCGCAAGCTCAAGCCCGACGGCAAGGGCCCGATCCTGTGCTTCGTCGGCCCGCCCGGCGTCGGCAAGACCTCGCTCGGCCAGTCCATCGCGCGGGCGACGGGGCGCAAGTTCGTGCGCATCAGCCTCGGCGGCGTGCACGACGAGGCGGAGATCCGCGGCCACCGGCGCACCTACATCGGGGCGCTGCCGGGCAACATCGTCCAGGCGATCCGCAAGGCGGGCACCCGCAATCCGGTGCTGATGCTGGACGAGATCGACAAGCTCGGCGCCGGCTTCCACGGTGATCCGGCCTCGGCGCTGCTCGAGGTGCTGGACCCGGAGCAGAACCACAGCTTCCGCGACAACTATCTCGGCGTGCCCTTCGACCTCTCGAAGGTGATGTTCATCGCTACGGCGAACATCGCCGACACGATCCCGGGGCCGCTCCGCGACCGCATGGAGATGATCGAGCTGCCGGGCTACACGGAGGACGAGAAGCTCGAGATCGCGAAGCGCTATCTCGTGCCGCGCCAGCTCGAGCAGAACGGGCTGAAGCCGGAGCAGTTCGCGATCAGCGAGGCTGCGCTCATGACCATCATCCGCCGCTACACGCGCGAGGCCGGCTGCCGCAATCTCGAACGGCAGATCGGTGCCGTGGTGCGGCGGGCGGCGGTCGACATCGCCGAAGGCCGGGCCGGGCGGGTCGAGATCGGCACGGACGATCTCGCCGACATCCTCGGGCCGCCGAAGTTCGAGGACGAGGTGGCGATGCGCACGGCCGTGCCGGGCGTGGCCACGGGCCTCGCCTGGACGCCGTTCGGCGGCGAGATCCTGTTCATCGAGGCGACGCGGGTGCCCGGCAAGGGGAACCTGATCCTCACGGGCCAGCTCGGCGACGTGATGAAGGAGAGCGCCCAGGCGGCGATCACGCTCGTGAAGGCGAGATGCGAACAGCTCGGCATCGACCCGGGGCTGTTCGAGAAGAGCGATATCCACGTGCACGTGCCGGCGGGTGCCGTGCCCAAGGACGGGCCGAGCGCCGGTGTCGCCATCTTCACGGCGATCGCCTCGCTGCTGACCGGCCGCTGCGTGCGCCACGACGTGGCGATGACCGGCGAGATCTCGCTCCGGGGCCTCGTCCTGCCGGTCGGCGGCATCAAGGAGAAGACGCTCGCCGCGCACCGGGCCGGCATCCGGACGGTGCTGCTGCCGGCACGCAACCGCAAGGACCTGCCGGACATTCCCGAGGCGGTGCGGCGCGAGCTGACGTTCGTCTGGCTCGAGACGGTCGACGACGCGCTGCGCGCGGCGCTCGTGCCGGAATGCGAGAAGGTCGAGGTGGCGGCCTGAGGGTCGCCTTCGTCGCATCGCCCATACGGGAGGGTACCGATGTTCGCTTCCTTGCGCGGCCGGAGCGTCGTGGTCACCGGGGGCTCACGCGGGATCGGACGCGGAATCGCGCGGGTGTTCGCCCGCGCCGGCGCGAGACTGACGATCGCCGCGCTCGAACGGGACGAGATCGCGGACGCGGTGAGCGAGATGGAAGGGCTCGGCGCCGAAGCGCGCGGTGTCGAGTGTGACGTGGCGGACTTCGACGCGGTTCGGGCGATGATCGACGGCACGGCGGAAGCTTTCGGGGCGGTCGACGTCCTCTGTGCCAATGCCGGCATCTACCCGCAGGTGCCGCTCGCCGAGATGACGCCCGACGAGTGGGACCGGGTCCAGGCGACCAACCTCCGTTCGCTGTTCTTCTGCGTGCGGGCCGCCATCCCGCATTTCGCGCGGCAGCGTCGGGGCCGGGTGGTGGTCACCTCGTCCATCACCGGTCCGATCACCGGCTATCCGGGCTGGGCCCACTACGGCGCGAGCAAGGCGGGACAGCTCGGATTTGTGAGAACCGCGGCGCTCGAGCTCGCCCGGCACGGTGTCACCATCAACGCCGTCCTGCCCGGGAACATTCTCACGGAAGGGCTGCAGGCACTCGGCGAAGATTATGTGGCGCAGATGACGCGCGCCGTGCCGCTCGGACGTCTGGGCTCGGTCGAGGACGTCGGGCATGCCGTGGCCTTCCTCGCGTCCGACGAGGCCGGCTACATCACGGGTCAGACGCTGGTGATCGACGGAGGGCAGATCCTCCCCGAATCGCCGGAAGCGCTGGCGCTCGTGCGCGACTAGTCGCATGGTGCCGCCGCGTGGCGGCGCCGGCCGCCGGCCGGCTCCGCGCCGGCGGCCCGCTCCCGATCTTTCGAGAGAGGACGACGGTTCGTGGCGGAAGATCTCTATTCGGTGCTCGGAGTGCCGCGCGGAGCCTCGCAGGAGGAGATCCGCAAGGCCTACCGCCGGCTCGCAAAGGAGCTGCACCCCGATTTCAATCCCGGCGACAAGACGGCCGAGGAACGCTTCAAGAAGGTCTCCGCGGCCTACGAGATCCTGGGGGATCCGGAGAAGCGGGCGCGCTACGACCGCGGCGAGATCGACGAGACGGGCGCGGAGAAGCCGCAGCATCGCTTCTACAGGGAGTATGCCGACACTGGCGCCGGAGAGCGTTATCACTCGACAGCCGGTTTCGAGGACTTCGTCGATCTCGACGACATCCTGGGCGGCATCTTCGGTCGCATGGGCCGCGGGCGCGGCCGTGCCGGGCCGATGCGCGGGCCCGACGTCCGCTACCATCTGGTGGTCGACTTCCTCGATGCCGCCCGCGGCGCGCACAGGCGCGTGACCCTGCCCGACGGCGGCACGCTCGAGGTCGACATTCCGGCGGGTATCGACAGCGGTCAGGTGCTGCGCCTCAAGGGCAAGGGCGGCCCCGGCATCCAGGGCGGCCCGCCTGGCGACGCGCTCGTCGAGATCGAGGTCCGGCCGCATCCGGTGTTCGAGCGCGACGGCGACGACATCCGCGTGAAGGTGCCGATCTCGCTCGACGAGGCGGTGCTCGGCGGCAGGATCGAGGTGCCGACGATCCACGGCCGGGTCGCCATGACGGTGCCGAAGGGCACGAGCAGCGGCCGGGTGATGCGGCTTCGCGGCAAGGGCATCCACAACGCGCTCACCGGCCGCACCGGCGACCAGTACGTCGAGCTGCAGATCGCCCTGCCGGAGAAGATCGACCCCGAGCTCGAGACGCTGGTGCGCGAATGGCGCGAGAAGCACGCCTACGATCCGCGCAGGAAGCTCAGGGAGGCGGCATGAGGCTCTATCGCGAGAGCGAGATCGTCACCATCGTCCGCGGCATCTCGCGACGGCGGCTGCGGGCCTGGGTGAAACGCGGCCTCGTCGCCCCGCGCGGCGGCGACGGCGAGTATCTGTTCGACGAGGTGGATCTCGCGCGGCTGCGCCTGCTCGGCACCATCCGCGAGGAGATGGGCGTGGGCGAGAGCGACCTGCCGCTCGTGGTCTCGCTGCTCGATCAGGTCTACGGGCTGCGCCGCCAGCTGCGCCGGCTGCTCGAGGCCGTGGGCGAGCTCCCCGAGGAGGAGCGGCGCCGCATCCTGGAGCGGCTGGAGCGCGACTGACGGCCGTGGCTTGCGCGGCGCTGCGTCGCATCGTACCGTGTCGGCTGCGACGACCCGGGAGGCAGCGCCATGCGGCAGGAATGGATCGAACTCTACGACGCCTACACCCACGAACACCTCGACCGCAGGCGGCTCATCGAGCGGCTCGCGCAGGTCGCGGGCGGCACGGCGGCGGCGACGGCGATCGTGCGGCTGATCGAGGCCGATCCCGCGCACGCGGCGATCGTGCCGGCCGACGATCCGCGGCTCGCGACGTCCCGCGTCACCTTCCCGGGCGAGAGCGGCGAGATGCGCGGCTATCTCGCCCGTCCCGCGGGCGCTTCGGAGAAGCTTCCCGGTGTCGTGATCGTGCACGAGAACCGCGGCCTCAACCCGCACATCGAGGATGTGGCGCGGCGCGCGGCGCTCGAAGGGTTCCTCGCGCTCGCGCCCGATTTCCTGTCGCCGCTCGGCGGCACCCCGGACGATCCCGACCGGGCGCGGGAGATGATCCGCGATCTCGACACCGCGCAGACGGTGGCGAACGGTGTGGCGGCGATCCGCTGGCTCGCGCAGCACGAAGGGGGCACCGGCAAGGTGGGTGCCGTCGGCTTCTGCTGGGGCGGCGGGCTCGTCGGCCTGCTCGCCGTGCATTCGCCTGAGCTCGCCGCGGCGGTCGTCTTCTACGGCCGCCAGCCGCCGACCGAGGACGTGCCGAAGATCCGCGCTCCCCTGCTGCTGCACTACGCAGGGCTCGACGAGCGCATCAACGCCGGCATTCCGGCGTTCGTCGAGGCGCTGGACGCTGCCGGCAGGACCTACGAGATGCACATGTACGAAGGCGTCAACCACGCCTTCCACAACGACACCTCCGAGGCGCGCTACAATCGCGAAGCGGCGGAGCTCGCCTGGAGCCGGACGATCGCCTTCCTGAACCGGTATCTGCGGGAAAGCTGAAGCTTCAGACGACCCGTACCCGCACGTGGCGCTTGCGGCCGGCGGAAAGGTCGAGCTCGCCCTTCTCCGCCGCCTCGGGCCCGAGCACCATCTGCTCGTCCTCGATCCTGAGCCCGTCGAGCCTGGCACCGCCGCCGCGGATCAGCCGCCGCGCCTCGCTGTTCGAAGGGGCGAGACCGGCGATGCGGAACAGTTCCGCGACGCGGATCCCCTCCTCGAAACGGGCCCGCGGCACTTCGACGACCGGCACGGCGTCGAGCGCCCCGGACGCGCCCTCGAAGAGGGCCCGCGCGGCGGCCGCCGCCTTCTCGGCCTCGGCCTCGCCGTGGACGAGCCTGGTCGCCTCGAAGGCGAGGATCTTCTTCGCCTCGTTGATCTCGGCCCCGCCGAGCCGTTCGAGCCTCTCGATCTCGTCGAGCGGCAGTTCGGTGAACAGGCGCAGGAACCGGCCGACGTCGCGGTCCTCGGTATTCCGCCAGTACTGCCAGTAGTCGAAGGGCGGGAGCTTCTCCGGGTCGAGCCAGACCGCCCCCTGCGCGGTCTTGCCCATCTTGGCACCGGAGGCTGTCGTCAGCAGCGGACAGGTGAGGCCGAAGAGCTGCGCGCCGTCGACCCGACGGGCGAGCTCGATGCCGCAGACGATGTTCCCCCACTGGTCGGAGCCGCCCATCTGCAGCCGGCAGCCGTGCCGCCGCCACAGCTCGAGGAAATCGTAGGCCTGCATCACCATGTAGTTGAACTCGAGGAACGTCAGCGGCTGCTCGCGCTCCAGCCGCAGGCGCACCGAGTCGAAGGTGAGCATGCGGTTGATGGTGAAGTGCCGGCCGTATTCGCGCAGGAAGGGGATGTAGAGCAGACCGTCGAGCCAGGCGGCATTGTCGACCAGCAGCGCACCGCCGCCGCCGAAATCGAGGAAACGTTCGAGGTTGCGGCGGATGCCGGCCTTGTTGCGTTCGATCTCCTCGTCGGTGAGCAGCCGCCGCGTCTCGTCCTTGCCGGACGGGTCGCCGACCTTGGTGGTGCCGCCGCCCACGAGCGCGATCGGCCGGTGGCCGGTGCGCTGCAGCCAGCGCAGCATCATGATCGAGATCAGATGGCCGACGTGCAGGCTGTCAGCGGTGCAGTCGAAGCCGACGTAGCCCGTGAGCCGGCCGGTGCACGCGGCCTCGTCCAGCGCCTCCGGGTCGGTGCACTGGTGGATGAAGCCGCGCGCTTCGAGGATGCGCAGGAATTCGGAGCGGAAGCCGGCCATCGCCCGGGCTCAGCGGGCGATGGCGACGGGCTCGACCGTCCGGCCGAGACGCTTGTCGAGATAGGCGTCGCAGACCTCGTGGAACTCGTCGAAGGCGTCGCGGAAGAAATGGTCGGTGTGCTCGATGGTGTGGAAGTCGATGGTGATGCCACGCTGCTGCGAGAGCCTCGCGACGAGCTTCGCCACCGCCTCGGTGGGAGTGACCATGTCCCGCTCGGCGTGGACGATCAGGCCGGAGGCGGGACAGGGGGCGAGGAAGCTGAAGTCGTAGAGGTTCGCGGGCAGCGAGGCGCAGATGAAGCCCTGGACCTCGGGCCGGCGCATCAGCAGCTGCATCGCGATCCAGGCGCCGAAGCCGAACCCCGCCACCCAGGCCTGGGTGCTGTTCGGGTTGTGGAGCTGCATCCAGTCGAGGGCGACGGCGGCGTCCCGGAGCTCGCCCTGACCGTGGTCGAAGGTGCCCTGCGAGCGGCCGACGCCGCGGGAATTGTAGCGGAGGACGGAAAAGCCGCGCCGTGCGAAGAGATGGAAGAGGATGTAGACGATCCGGTTGTTCATGGTCCCGCCGTGCAGCGGGTGCGGGTGGAGGACCAGCGCCAGCGGCGGGTTCGGCCCCCTGCCGTGGACGTAGCGGCCTTCGAGACGACCGTCGGAGCCGTTGAAGATGATCTCGGGCATGTGGCGATGACCCCGATGGCTGCGGACCGACCTCGTTCAGCGAAAAGCGTGACGGCCACCGTCCGGCCCGGAGGCCGCGATTGAAACGGCGAACCCGACCTCTATAGTTGATCCGAGCCCGCCGACCGGGACGAAGGCGTCTCCGCATGCGGGCTCCGAGTTCCGCGACAGCGGCCTCGGGAAGCGAGATGTGGCGCGGGCACCGGCATGTTCAAGAGACTGCGGGAAGACGTCGATTCGGTCCTGGAGCGCGATCCGGCCGCACGCTCGCGGCTCGAGGTGCTGCTGTGCTATCCGGGCCTGCACGCCCTGCTGCTGCACCGGGTCGCCCACGCGCTCTGGGTGCGCGGCTGGCATCTGACGGCGCGGCTGATCTCGCAGGCGAGCCGCTTCCTGACCGGGATCGAGATCCATCCCGGGGCGAAGATCGGCCGCCGCTTCTTCATCGATCACGGCATGGGCGTGGTGATCGGCGAGACGGCCGAGATCGGCGACAACGTCACCCTCTATCAGGGCGTCACGCTGGGCGGCGTCAGCCTCGACAAGGGCAAGCGGCATCCGACCATCGAGGACGATGTGGTGATCGGTGCCGGCGCTGCCGTGCTCGGCCCCTTCCGCGTCGGACGGGGGGCGCGCATCGGCTCCAACGCCGTCGTGCTGAAGGAGGTGCCGCCCGGTGCGACCATGGTCGGCGTGCCGGCGCGCATGGTCGGTCCTCGGCCCGTGCGCGAGGCCGAGCCGGCGCGGTTCCCGGCCTACGGGACGGAGCCCGGCGAGCTGCCGGATCCCGTGGTGCAGGCGATCGACCGCCTCAACGCCCGCATCGCCGAGCTCGAACGGCGCATCGAGGAGCTGTGCGCCGACGGTGAACGCCCGGCCGGATCCACATCCGGCGGACCGGCGCCGCTGCGCCGGGCCGGAGGCTGCGGCTGACGCGTCCCGTGCCCGGGCGAGGCCCGCGCGTCTATCTCGACCACAACGCCACCTCGCCGCTCCGCCCCGAGGCCCGCGAAGCCGTCCTCGAAGCGCTCGCCTGCGGCGGCAACCCTTCCTCCGTGCACGCCGACGGCCGGGCCGCGCGCAAGAGGCTCGAGGATGCCCGCGAGCGCATCGCCCGCAGGCTCGGGGTCGCACCGGCGCGCATCGTGTTCACGAGCGGCGGCACGGAGGCCGACAATCTCGCCCTGCATCAGGTCGAGGGGCCCGTCCTCGTCTCGGCGATCGAGCATCCGGCGGTGCTCGAGGCGCGCCCCGACGCCCTGCGCATTCCGGTCACACCCGAGGGCGTCGTCGATCTCGCCGCGCTCGGGACACTGTTGCAGGAGCACCGGCCGCAGCTCGTGGCGGTGATGCTCGCCAACAACGAGACGGGCGCGATCCAGCCGGTCGCCGAGGTGGCGCGGCTCGTGCACGCCGCCGGAGCCCTGCTGCACGTCGATGCCGTCCAGGCACCCGGTCGCATTCCGCTGGCACCCGACGGGCTCGGCGCCGATCTGCTCGCCCTCTCGGCGCACAAGATCGGTGGCCCCGTGGGCATCGGCGCGCTCGTGGTGCGCGACGGGCTCGAACTGCGGCCGCTGCTGCGCGGCGGCGGTCAGGAGCGGAGGCGGCGCTCCGGCACCGAGAATGTCGCCGGAGCCTGCGGCATGGCCGCGGCCCTGGATGCCGCATCCGATGAAGAAGCGCTGCGGATCCGGAAGTTGCGGGACGAGATGGAGGCGGCACTGGAACGGGAGGTGCCGGATGTGCAGATCCTCGCCCGGAGCGTGCCGCGGCTTCCGAACACGAGCTGCATCGCCCTCCCCGGCGTCGATGCCACGACGCAGCTCGTCCGGCTCGACCTCGACGGCATCTCGGTGAGCGCCGGCAGCGCCTGCTCGTCCGGGAAGATCGGCCGCTCGCACGTGCTGGCGGCGATGGGCGTGCCACCCGGGATCGCCCGCGGCGCCATCCGTGTGAGCCTCGGCTGGTCGACGACGGCCGACGACATCCTGCGCTTCGTGCGCGCCTACACGGCCATGGCCCGCGCGCTGCTGCCCCGCGCCGCCCTTGCATCGGACGCGCTGCGAACGACATGTTGAAAGTGGCGCCGGTGGCGCCGGAACCAGCGGACACCCGAAGGGCCATGGCCACCGATACCGAGGAGCTCGTGAGACTGACCGACCGCGCGCTCGCGCGGCTGCGGCACCTGCTCGAGGCGCACGGCCGGCAGGCGGGCGGGATCCGGCTCGGCGTGCGTCCGACCGGCTGCTCCGGCTACAGCTACGCCATGGATTTCGCAGAGGACGTCGGTCCCGGAGACCGCGTCGTCGAACGCGACGGCGTGCGGCTCGTCGTCGACGGCGAGGCGGCGCCGCTTCTCGCCGGAACGGAAATCGACTGGGTCGAGGACCGGCTCGGCGCCCAGTTCGTCTTCCGCAACCCGAACGAGAAGGCCCGCTGCGGCTGCGGCGAGAGCTTCGCGGTCTGAGACCTCTCCCTTGCCGCGCGTGACCTTCGTCCTCCCCGGCGGCGAGCGCCGGACCGTCGAGGCGCCCGAGGGCTGGAGCCTGCTCGAGGTGGCCCGCGACGCCGGCATCGACATCGAGGGCGCCTGCGGCGGCTCGATGGCCTGCGCCACCTGCCACGTCGTCGTCGACGCCGCCTGGTTCGGCCGGCTTCCGCCCGCGAGTGCCGAGGAGGAGGACATGCTCGACTTCGCCGAGAGCCTCGAGGCGACCTCGCGCCTCGGCTGCCAGATCCGGCTCACGCGCGAGCTCGACGGGCTCGTCGTCACCGTCCCCGAAACCACGCTCACCGGCTGGTGAGGCGATGGTCCCCGCCGTCCACCTCCCCGGCGTCGCGCCCGGCTCGCGCGTGGTCGCCGCCATGTCGGGCGGGGTCGACAGTTCGGTCGCGGCCGCACTCCTCGTCCACTCCGGCTACGAGGTCGTCGGGGTCACCCTGCAGCTCTACGATCACGGCGCCGCTCTCGGGCGCAGCGGCGCATGCTGCGCCGGGCAGGACATCCACGATGCCCGCCGCGTCGCCGACGCCCTCGGCATCGCCCACTACGTCCTCGACTTCGAGGAGCGGTTCCGGCGCGAGGTGATCGACGACTTCGCCGACACCTACGCCCGCGGCCGCACGCCGGTCCCCTGCATCCGCTGCAACGAGCGCATCAAGTTCCGCGACCTGCTGCAGGTGGCGCGCGACTTCGGCGCCGCGGCGCTCGTGACCGGGCACTATGTGCGCCGCATCGAAGGGCCGGACGGGCCGGAGCTGCACCGCGCCCGCGATCCGGCCAAGGACCAGAGCTGGTTCCTGTTCGCGACGACGCGCGAACAGCTCGCCTTCTGCCACTTCCCCCTGGGCGGACTCGTGAAGTCCGAGACCCGGAGGATCGCGGAAGCCCTGGCACTCCCGGTCGCGGCCAAGCCGGAGAGTCAGGACATCTGCTTCGTGCCCGATGGCGACTACGCCCGCCTCGTCGGCCGGCTGCGGCCCGGGACCACGGCCCCGGGCGAGATCGTCCACATCGACGGTCGCAGGCTCGGCGCGCACGGCGGCATCGGCCGCTTCACCGTCGGCCAGCGCCAGGGTCTCGGCGTCGCGGTCGGCGAACGGCTCTACGTGCTCGAGATCGACCCCGCGCACCACCGCATCCTCGTCGGCCCGCGCAGCGCGACACTCTGCCGGGAGCTGCGCACGGGACCCGTCAACTGGCTGGGCGAAGCCGGGCCCGTGCGCGACCGGCCGGTCGCCGTCAAGCACCGCTACAACCAGCCGGCGGTGCCCGGGCGCATCGCCGGACTCGCCCCGGAGGGCGCCCGTGTCCTCTTCGACGCGCCCGAGAGCGGCGTCGCGCCCGGGCAGGCCTGCGTCTTCTACGACGGCGACCGGCTGCTCGGCGGCGGGTGGATCGAGGAAGCGCCGCGGCTCGAAAGCGCACCGCCGGAGCTGGCCGCGGCCGCCGGCTGAACCTCCCCCGGACCTTCGGGTTCATCCCCCGGGCAGATCGAGGCCTGCGAGCCGGCGCTCCAGACGTTCCAGCAGCAGCCCGATCTCGGCGACCGTCTCCGGCGTCAGCCGTGGCGCCGGTGGCCGCACGGTCGGGCTCGCGATCGCCCCGCGCTTCGCGAGCACGTATTTGCGGACCGCGAGACCGAGGCCCGGCTGCTGTTCGTAACGCAGGAGCGGCAGATGGGCATCGAACAGGTCGAGCGCCCGCTCCCTTTCCCCGGCCGCCATCCACCGGCACACCGCGACCAGCACCTCCGGAAAGGCGTAGCCGGTCATGGCACCGTCCGCGCCGCGCGCGAGCTCGAAGGGCAGGAACATGCCGCCGTTGCCGACGAGGATCGGAAGCCGCCGGGCCCCCGCCGCTTCCTGCGCCCGGATCGCGGAGATCTTGTCGAGGCCCGGCCAGTCCTCGTGCTTGAGGATCGCGAGATTCGGGCAGGCATCGGCGATGCGCCGGATCAGTGCCGCCGACATGTGGATGCCGTTCGCGAGCGGGAAATCCTGCAGCACGAACGGGATCGCGCCGCCGACAGCTTCCGCCGCCTGCACGAACCAGGAGACCACGCCGTCGTCGCCACGGAGCCCCGCGGGCGGTGCGATCATCACCGCCGCCACGCCGAGATCCCGCATCGTGCGCGCGGACTCCGCCATGGGTGCGAAGCCCGTGTTCGGCACGCCCGCGACCAGCGGCACGCGACCGTCGACGCGGCGGGCGACGCGCGAGACGAATGCGGTCGCCTCGTCGCGCGTGAGCTTCGGCGCCTCGCCCATCATGCCGAGCAGCACGATGCCGGCCACGCCCCGCTCGAGGTAGAATTCCACGAGCCGCTCGGCACTCGCGGGATCGAGCGCGCCGTCGTCGCGGAACGGCGTCGCCGCGACGATCCACACCCCTTCGACCCGATCCGGCAGCATCCGCCCCCCTCGCCCGTACCCGGACGCGACGTAAACCTTTTCTTCACCCGCGTCATCCAGGATCGCCCGCGGCAGGCGGAATACGGGGTGATGCCCGGCAGCGAGATCATCCTCGAGTGCGTGCAGGTCGGACGTGTGCTGCGGGTCGCCGCGGTCGATCCCTCGACCCTCGAGGAGGTCGTGTTCCAGGTGCCCCCCGGCACCTCCCTCGCCGACATCGAGCGCCTCGCCCTCGCACGGCTCGCGCACCGCGACCGCGTCCGCCGCCGGCAGCGGAAGTCGCAGGGACACGGGATCGTGGCGTGACGGCGAAACCGGGCACCCTTGCCGAAGCCGCGACAATGCGTTAAAGCCGCGCGCCAGCCGGGCAACCGAACGAATTCCGGCGCTGCAGACCATCGGCTCGCCGCGGAGGAGCGCACCGCGCATGTATTACTTTCTGCAGCAGCTCGTCAACGGGCTGACGCTCGGGGCCATGTACGGGCTGATCGCGATCGGCTACAGCATGGTCTACGGCATCATCGGCATGATCAATTTCGCCCACGGCGAAATCTACATGATCGGGGCCTTCATCTCGATCATCAGCTTCCTGCTGCTGGGCGTCCTCGGCATCACCTGGATCCCGCTGGCGCTGCTGCTGGTCCTGATTCTCGCCATGGTGTTCACCGCCACCTACGGCTGGACGGTCGAGCGCCTCGCCTACCGGCCGCTCAGGGGCTCGTTCCGCCTCGCGCCGCTGATCTCCGCGATCGGCATGTCGATCTTCCTGCAGAACTACGTGCAGATCCTGCAGGGGGCCAACGTCAAGCCGCTGCCGCCGGTGATCACCGGCGCCTACGCGCTCGGCACCGACGGCACCTTCACCGTCCAGATCAGCAACATCCAGATCATCATCATGATCCTGACGGTCGTGCTGATGGCCGTGTTCTCCTGGATCATCGCGAAGACACCGCTCGGCCGCGCGCAGCGGGCGTGCGAGCAGGATCTCAGGATGGCGGCGCTGTGCGGTGTGAACGTCGACCGGACGATCTCGCTCACCTTCGTCATGGGGGCGGCACTGGCCGCCGTCGCCGGCCTGATGGCCACGCTCTACTACGGCGTGATCGACTTCTTCATAGGCTTCCTCGCAGGCGTGAAGGCCTTCACCGCGGCCGTGCTCGGCGGCATCGGCTCGATCCCGGGGGCAATGCTCGGCGGGCTGCTGCTCGGCCTCGTCGAGGCCTTCTGGTCCGGCTACTTCACGACCGAATACAAGGACGTCGCCGCCTTCAGCATCCTCGTCATCGTGCTGATCTTCCTGCCGACGGGCCTGCTCGGCAAGCCCGAGATCGAGAAGGTGTAGACGATGAGCGTCGCCGCCCCCGCTCTCCGGCCCGCCGCCTCGCGCTTCGACCTGCCGGCGATGCTGAAGGACGCCGGGCTCGCCGCCTTCGTCGCCTTCGTTCTCTTCCTGCCGCTCATGGGCTTCAGGCTCGAGGGTGCGGAAGGCCGCCTCGGCCTCGTCTACCGGCCCGACTGGGTGCTGATCGGCACGGCGGCGGTGTTCGTCGGCCATCTCCTGCTCTCGATCGTCCGGGCGCTGCGCGGGCGCACGGCGCCACGGAGCACCGCGGCCGGCCCCATCGCCCGCTTCTTCTCGCGCTACGGTCTCTGGTTCGGCCTCGCGGGCGTCGTCTTCGCCTTCGTGCTGCCGTTCCTGCCGATCTCGAACCGCTACGTGGTCGACATCGCCACCACCGTGCTGATCTACGTCATGCTCGGCTGGGGCCTCAACATCGTCGTCGGCCTCGCCGGGCTGCTCGATCTCGGCTATGTCGCCTTCTACGCCGTCGGCGCCTACTCTTTCGCCCTCGGCTACCACTGGTTCGGGATCGGCTTCTGGGAGGCTCTGCCGCTCGCCGGCCTGCTCGCCGCCACCTTCGGCATCCTCCTCGGCTTCCCGGTACTGCGGCTGCGGGGCGACTATCTCGCGATCGTCACGCTCGGCTTCGGCGAGATCATCCGCGTCGTGCTGCTCAACTGGTACGAAGTGACACGCGGTCCCGATGGCATTTCCGGGATTCCGCGGCCGAGCTTCTTCGGCCTCGAATTCACCCGCCGGCCGGCCGAGGGCGAGATCGCCTTCCACGAGTTCTTCGGCCTCGACTATTCCGGCGAGCACCGGGTGATCTTTCTCTACTATCTGATCCTGCTGCTCGCGCTCGTCACCAACTGGTTCGTGCTGCGCGTGCGCCGGCTGCCGATCGGCCGCGCCTGGGAGGCGCTCAGGGAAGACGAGATCGCCTGCAAGGCGCTCGGCATCAACCCAACCAACACCAAGCTCACGGCCTTCGCGCTCGGGGCCATGTTCGGCGGCTTCGCCGGCACCTTCTTCGCCACCCGCCAGGGCTTCATCAGCCCCGAGAGCTTCACCTTCATCGAGAGCGCGACGATCCTCGCGATCGTCGTCCTCGGCGGCATGGGCAGCCAGATCGGCGTCGTGCTGGCGGCCGCGGTGATCGTGCTCTTGCCCGAGTTCGGCCGCGAGTTCGAGCAGTTCCGGATGCTGCTGTTCGGAGCCGCCATGGTCGGCATCATGGTCTGGCGGCCGCGCGGGCTGCTCGCGCACCGCGAGCCCACCGTACGCCTGCACACCCGCGGCGCCGGCGCGGAGGAACCGCGATGACCGGGCCCCTGCTCGAGGTCGAACATCTGACCATGCGTTTCGGCGGCCTCACCGCCGTCGACGATCTGAGCTTCGTCGCCGGCGACCGCGAGATCACCGCCATCATCGGCCCGAACGGCGCAGGCAAGACGACGGTCTTCAACTGCCTGACCGGCTTCTACCGGCCGACGGTCGGCCAGATCACGTTCCACGGCCACAACGGGCCGGTCCTGCTCGAGCGCATGGACGGTTTCCGGATCCCGCGTGAGGGCATCGCCCGCACGTTCCAGAACATCCGCCTGTTCGCCCACATGAGCGTGCTCGAGAACCTGGTCGTCGCCCAGCACAACGAGCTCATGCGCGCTTCGGGCTACACGGTATTCGGTCTGTTCGGCCTGCCCGGCTATCGCCGCGCCGAAGCCGAGGCGGTGGAGCGGGCCCGGTTCTGGCTCGAGCGGATGAAGCTCGTCGACCGCGCCGACTGGGAGGCCGGCAACCTCCCCTACGGTGACCAGCGCAAGCTCGAGATCGCCCGCGCCATGTGCACGCGGCCCAAGCTGCTCTGTCTCGACGAGCCGGCGGCCGGCCTCAACCCGCGCGAGACGGCGGAGCTCGCCGACCTGCTGCTCGAGATCCGCGAGCGCGAAGGCATCGGCATTCTGCTGATCGAGCACGACATGGGCATGGTGATGCGGATCTCCGACCACGTGATCGTGATCGACTACGGCCGCAAGATCGCCGACGGGCCGCCCGACGCCGTCAAGCGCGATCCGGCCGTCATCAAGGCCTATCTCGGCGAAGCCGAGGACGAGGAGCTGCCCGAGGAGGTGGCGGCCGATCTCGCCCGCGAGGGACGCCTCTGATGCTCGAACTCGAAGGCGTGCACACCCACTACGGCCAGATCGAGGCGCTCAGGGGCGTGAGCCTCGAGGTCCGCAAGGGCGAGATCGTCACCATCATCGGCGCCAACGGCGCCGGCAAGTCGACCCTGCTCATGACCATCTGCGGCTCGCCCCAGGCCTCGGCCGGGACGATCCGCTTCGAGGGCGAGGACATCACCCGTCTGCCGACCTACGAGATCGTCCGTCGCGGCATCAGCCAGGCCCCCGAGGGGCGGCGGATCTTTCCGCGCATGACGGTGCTCGAAAACCTGCAGATGGGGGCGGTGCCGAACGGCGGGCAGTATTTCGACGAGGACGTCGAAAAGGTCTTCACCCTGTTCCCGCGGTTGCGCGAACGCCAGAACCAGCGGGGCGGCACCCTCTCCGGCGGCGAGCAGCAGATGCTGTGCATCGGCCGCGCCCTGATGGCACGACCGAAACTCCTGCTGCTCGACGAGCCGTCGCTCGGTCTCGCGCCGATGCTGGTGCGCACGATCTTCCAGTCGATCGTCGAGATCAACCGCACGCAGGGGCTGACCATCCTGCTCGTCGAGCAGAACGCCTATCAGGCGCTCAGGATCGCCCATCGCGGCTACGTGCTCGCGACCGGCCAGATCGTCATGCAGGGGACCGGCGCCCGGTTGCTCGCCGACCCCGAGGTGCGCGCCGCCTATCTCGAAGGCGGCCACTGAACGGAGGCCCGCACGTCATGGAAGCGCTGCTCGGCACCTCGCCGGCCGTCTTCGTCGGTCTCACCATGATCCTCGTCGGCCTCGCCGCCGTGCTCACGGGACGGGCTCTCGGCGACCACTGGCGGCCGGCGTGGCAGGTGGTGGCGGCCTGTTTCGGCCTGGCCCTCGCCGACCGTTTCCTCGTCCATGCCCTGTTCGACGGCCCGCTCCTGCACCTGCCGGGCTTCCTCGTCGCCTTCGCGGTGCTGCTGGTCTACGGGCTGGTGAGCTGGCGCGTCACCCGCGTGCAGCGCATGGTGCAGCAATATCCGTGGAAGTATCGCCGGAGCTCGCCCTTCACCTACGTCGAGCTCGAACCGGGATCGCGCTGACCGTCCCGCCTCCATTCGAAACGGTTCTCGGTTCCGGAGAGCAGCCGGCGGATGTTGTCGGCGTGCCGCAGGACCACGACGAGAGCGATCAGCAGATAGAGCTCGGCCGCCTGCGCCTGACCGAGGAGCCAGGCCAGCATCGGGGCGAGCACGGCGGCCACCAGCGAGGCCAGCGACACGTAGCGGCTCGCCGCGACGGTGGCGGCGAAGACACCGACGAGCAGCAGCAGGACGAAGGGAGTGAGCGCCGCGATCACTCCGGTCGCGGTCGCCACCCCCTTGCCGCCGCGGAACTTCAGCCACACCGGGAAGCAGTGGCCGAGCACCGCACCGAGCCCGGCGAGCACCGCCACGTCCGGCCCGAACCAGGCGTGGCCGAGGGCGACCGGGAGAAATCCCTTGAGGATGTCGGCCACGAGCGTCGCCGCCGCGAGCCCCTTGCGGCCGGTACGCAGCACGTTGGTGGCACCGATGTTGCCCGAGCCGATGCGGCGCACGTCGCCCGCCCCGGCGAGGCGCGCGAACAGCAGACCGAAGGGGATCGAACCGAGCAGGTAGCCGGCGAGAAAGGCGGCGGTCAGCGGCAGCCAGAACATGGCGCCGGCCGGAGGATCGACGAGCATGGGCCGGTCTCCTTCCATGGGATGTCCGGGGATATGGCGTGCGCACTCATGGCTGGACGGCGGAAAACGCGCGGGGCCGCAGCCCGCCCTGGAACCAGGTGACGAAGCCGACCATGTCGAAGACCGGCAGTCCGGTCCGGCGGGCGATGTCCGCCGCGAACGGGCACATGTTGGTGCATTCGAGGACGATGGCGCCAACCTCGGGATGGCATCGCAGCAGGCGGTCGGCCGCTTCGAGGAGATCGCGGCGCGCCGCGTCGACGTCCATCTCCGGCTCGTTTCCGAGGATGACGCGGGCGAATTCGCCCTCCGGCGGACAGCCTTCGACCGGAGTGTCGGGTGCCACGCCCGCGGCTTCGAGATGGTCCGGCGAGAGATGGGCGGCGGAGATGGTGAGGATGCCCGCGCGTCTGCCCGGCGGCAGCAGGCGCTCGACGAGCGGGACCTGCATCAGCGACGACGTCGCCACGGGAACCGGCAGGGCCGCCTGCAGCTCGCGCTGGAAGAGCGCGAGGAAGCCGCAGTTGGTGACGATGCCGTCGGCGCCGGCGGCCACCAGCTCGCGCCCCGCGGCGATGAAGGCGTCGAGCAGACCTTCGGCCCGCCGGCACACCACCCGGTCCGGCGAAGCCGCCGGGACCACCCGGTAGAGCACCGGGAACGGCCAGGTCGTGGCATTGCCGACATCGCCCGGAAGCCGCGGAAAACGCGCTTCCAGCATGAGGATGCCGACGCTGGCGCCGTAGACCGCCTTTCCGCCGCGGACTCTCACCCTCGCATCCCGCCGTCGTGTCCCGGATGTGCACGCTCCCGATAACCCATGCCGGAGCGTGTGAGAAGATGGTTGCAGATCCTTGCGCGCGGGACACGCGGGCGCTGCCCCGCGGGCGCAAGGCGACGCCGGACCGTGTCCCCCACACTGGGCCCCTGCGGCGCTCCGGAGCGCCGCGCCGCGGGGTTCAGCGCCCGCCGGCCACGGCCGCGATCGCCGGCGGGGCCACTTCCGCCGCGAGGGAGGCCGGGTCGGCGCAGGGCGGGACGGTCGCTGCCGTCCCGCGGCGCAGCAGCTCCTCGAAGGTCTCGCGCGGCACCGGCGGGGCCCAGAGATAACCCTGCGCGTCCTGCACACCCAGCCGGCGCAGGCAGTCGGCCTGTTCCGGCCGTTCCACTCCCTCGGCGATGACCGGCAGGCGGAAGGCCCGGGCGAGGCCGGTGATGGCTTCGACGATGGCGAGATCGCCCGGATCGTCCGGCAGGCCCGACACGAACGACCGGTCCAGCTTCAGGCGGTGCACGGGAAAGCGCTTGAGATAGGTGAGGGAGGAATAGCCGGTGCCGAAATCGTCGATGGCGAGCTGCACGCCCGCCGCCTGCAGGCGCGCGAGCGTGTCGGCGATCCCGCCACTGCGCTCGAGCAGCACCCGCTCGGTGATCTCGAGCTCGAGCAGCTCGCCCGGCACCCCGGCCTCGGCGAGGATCGACGTCACCCTGGCCGCGTAGTCCCGGTCGACCAGCTCGTGCGGCGAGATGTTCACGGCGACCCTGAGCGTCCGTCCGGCGACGGCGCAGAACCGGCGCAGGTCGGCGAGCGCGTGCGCCAGCACCCGGCGGCCGAGCTCGCCGATCAGCCCGCTCGCTTCCGCCACCGCGACGAAGACGTCCGGCGGCACCTGCTCGCTCTCGGAGGCCGGCCAGCGGACCAGCGCCTCGGCACCGACGATGCGGCCGCTCGCGAGCTCCACGAGCGGCTGGTAGTGGACCTCGAGGCTGTCCTCCGCGAGATGGCGACGGAGGGCCGCCTCGATGCCCCGCCGGCGTTCGACCTGCTGCAGCATGCCGCCTTCGAACATCGCCCAGCCGCCCCGGCCGAGTGCCTTGGCACGGTAGAGCGCCAGATCGGCACGGCGCAGCAGGCCCTCCGCGTCCGCCGCGTGCTCGGGACCGAGCGCGATGCCGATCGACGCGGCGATCCGGCAGCTGCGGCCTTCGATCGTGAACGGCCGGCCGAGGCTCCGGCCGAGCCGCTCGGCGACCAGCTCGGCACCGACCGACGACTGGACGTGCGGCAGGACCACGGCGAATTCGTCGCCACCGAGCCGGCCCACGGTGTCGCAGGCGCGCAGCTCGCTCCGCATGCGGTCCGCGACGAGCTGCAGCACCCGGTCGCCGAACAGATGGCCGAAGGTGTCGTTGAGGCCCTTGAAGCCGTCGAGATCGACCAGCAGCAGGGCGGCGAGATGCCCTTCGCGGGCGGCGAGCCGGACCGCCTGCCCGAGGCGGTCGACGACCAGCATGCGGTTCGCGAGGCCGGTCAGCGCGTCGTGGCGCGCGAGATAGGCGAGACGCTCTTCACTGCGCCGACGGTCGGTGATGTCCGTGGCGACGAGGAGGACCGCAGCCTCGCCGCGATCGACCACCGGGGTCGCGCGCGTCTCGATCCATCGCTCGATGCCGTCCGCGCGCACGATCCGGATCTCCGCCGCCGGCACCGGTCCGCCAGAGGTGTCGATCCTGTCCCAGCGGGCGCGCACCCGCTCGCGATCCTCGGGGTGCACGAACTCGAGGACCGACCGGCCGACCAGCTGCTCCGGTGACGCGAGGCCGACGTATTCGGCGGCGCGGCGGTTCGCGTAGCGGATGATGCCGCGCACGTGGACGACGACCGCATCCGGCGCCAGCTCGACGAGACGGCGGTAGCGCTCCTCGCTCTCCCGGAGCGCCAGTTCGGCCTGCTTCTCCGCGGTGATGTCCCGCCCGGTGCCGCGATAGCCGAGGAAACGGCCGTCCTCGTCGAACACCGGCTTGCCGTTGCTGCGGATCCAGTGGTCGCCCGTGGGCCCGCGGCGCTGGAATTCGAGATCGCGGTACGGCTGGCGTTCCTGCATGACCCGCATGTTTTCGGCGATCACCGCAGGATCGCTCCCGGGCCCGGCGATCTCCGCACGGGTCTTGCCGTAGTGCCACTCCGCCGGCACACCGGTCTTGGCCTCGACATCCGGACTGAACCACGTGTAGCGCAGGTCCGGACCGGTCTCCCAGAACCAGTCCGAGGCGAGCTCGGCGAAGTCGCGGAAACGCTCCTCGGCGCGCCGGCGCTCGGTCACATCGCGGATGATCACGAGCACGGCCGGCTGCCCGCCGCAGCGCACGGCCGCGGGACGTCCCTCGCCCCAGAACCACGAGCCGTCGAGCCGACGATAGCGGAGTTCACGCGGCGGCGCAGAGCCACCTTCGGCGAGCACCCGGCGGGTGCGGGCCTCGGCCTCCGTGCGCGAGGCCGGATGCATGAGATCGAGGGCCGGCCGGCCGACCAGATCCCCGGGAGATGCCGCGGCGAACAGCTCCGCGGCGCGACGGTTCGCGAAGACGATCCGCCCGTCCCTGTGGACCAGGATCGCATCCGCCGCCGCCTCGACCAGCGTCCGCCACCATTCCTCCGCCTCGGGGGGACAGGTTTCCGGTCCGCCGCGCACCGCTCCCTCGCCCTCTGCCACCGCTCGGGGTTCTCCGGCTCGTTGCACGATACGTGTGTGGCACCGATTCGTTAAGGAAAAGTTGCGCAGAAGGCGGCCACATACCGGAACCCCCGCCGTTCCGGCGAAGCGGGCGCCGGCGAACTCAGGCGACGCGGCGGGGCGCCCGGCCGCGGCTGCCGTTCACGGGCTCGAACAGGGCGGAGAGCTGGTCGAGCATGGCACCGCCGAGCTGCTCGGGATCGCTGATGGTGACGGCGCGGCGGTAGTAGCGGGTCACGTCGTGGCCGATGCCGATCGCCAGCAGCTCGACGTCGGAGTGCGCCTCGATCCAGGCAATGACCTCGCGCAGGTGCCGCTCGAGATAGTTGCCGGGATTGGCGGAGAGCGTGCTGTCGTCGACCGGCGCCCCGTCCGAGATGACCATCAGGATGCGCCGCTGCTCCGGGCGGGCGAGCAGGCGCTGGTGCGCCCAGAGGATCGCCTCGCCGTCGATGTTCTCCTTGAGCAGTCCCTCGCGCAGCATGAGCCCGAGCCCCCGCCGCGCCCGCCGCCAGGGAGCGTCGGCCGCCTTGTAGACGATGTGGCGCAGATCGTTGAGACGGCCCGGGTTGGGCGGCTTGCCGGCCCTGAGCCAGGCCTCGCGCGACTGCCCGCCCTTCCACGCCCGCGTCGTGAAGCCGAGGATCTCGACCTTGACCCCGCAACGCTCGAGCGTGCGCGCGAGGATCTCGGCGCTCATCGCCGCCACCGCGATCGGCCGGCCGCGCATGGACCCCGAATTGTCGATCAGCAGGGTCACGACCGTGTCGCGGAACTCGGTCTCCTTCTCCTGCTTGTAGGAGAGCGGTGTCGTGGGGTTGACCACGACGCGCGCGAGGCGCGCGGTATCGAGGATTCCTTCTTCGAGATCGAAGGTCCAGGACCGGGTCTGCTGGGCGAGGAGCTTGCGCTGCAGGCGGTTGGCGATGCGCCCGATCATCCCCTCGTAGCGGGCGAGATGCTGGTCGAGCTGGGCGCGCAGCCGCGCGAGCTCGCTCGGCCCGCAGAGCTCCTCGACCTGCACCACCTCGTCGAACTCGGTGGTGAAGACCCGATAGGCGAGCGATTCGCCGCCGGGCGGCAGGAACCGCGGCCGGTTCGGGCGCGAATCCTCGCTGTCCTCGGCGCTGTCCTGCGCCCGCTCGCTGCTCTCCGCGCTCTCGGCTTCGGCCGCGGCATCCTGCTCGGGTTCGCCCTCGCGCGACCGCTCCTCGGTCTCCTCGCCGCTCTCGCTCTCGCCGTCGGCCTCGGCGTCGCCGCTCTCGGCGCTCGCCTCGCTCTCCTGCTGCTGCTGTTCGTCGCTCTGCTGCGGGTCCGGCTCCTGGGGCCGCTCCTCGAGTTCCTCGCCGATGCCGAGGTCGGCCAAGAGCTGCCGCACCCTGCGCGCGAAGCCGCCCTGGTCTTCGAGGGCCGCCGAGAGCCCGGGGAGCTGTGGGGCCACCTTCTCCTCGAGCCAGCCGCGCCAGGCGTCGAGCTGGATGCGCTGCAGCGGCGAGAGTTCGTAGCCGAGCAGCGCCTCGCGGGCGTAGAGCTCGATGATCTCGGCCACGTTCGCGTCGCGCCCGGCCTGTTCGCCCATGGCGGTGCCCTGACGCGCGCGGAACAGCCGCTCCAGATTGTCGCGCACGCCGGCCCAGCGCTGCCCGCCGAGCGCCTCGATGCGCACCTGCTCGAGCGTCTCGTAGACCTGCTTCGCGGTCTCGTTCTGCGGCACGAAGCGGCGGTGGGTGGCGGCGTCGTGGTAGCGGGCGCGCAGCGCCGCCCGGTCGGCCTCGCCGCGCAGCCTGCGGATCTCGGACTCCGGCAGATCCTGTCGCGGCGGGGCGAGCCGCACGGCTTCGGAGCCCTCGCCCGCCCCGCCGCGATCGCGCCGGCCGAACGCGACGGTCAGCTCGCGACGGCCGGCGAGCGCGCGGGTGGCGGCGCCGATGGCCCGTTCGAGGAGCTCGATGCGGCCTTCCCTCGAAGGCGGATCGCGTCTGCTCACCGCGCCGGTCACCTCGTGTTCAGGCCGGGACGCGGGCAGCGACCGACTCGGGCAGTTCAACGCCGAAGCAGCGCTGGTAGTATTCGGCGACCAGCGGACGCTCGGCTTCGTCGCACTTGTTGAGGAAGGTGAGCCGGAAGGCGAAACCGACGTCGCCGAAGATCTCGGCGTTCTCCGCCCAGGTGATCACCGTCCGCGGCGACATCACCGTCGAGATGTCGCCGTTGACGAAGCCCTGCCGGGTGAGTTCGGCCACGGCCACCATGCGCTCGACGATGCGCCGCCGCTCCGGCGTGTCGTAGGAGGGGCACTTCGCCAGCACGATCCGGCATTCGGTCGCGTGCGGCAGATAGTTGAGCTGGGTGACGATGCTCCAGCGGTCCATCTGCCCCTGGTTGATCTGCTGGGTGCCGTGGTAGAGGCCGCTCGTGTCGCCGAGGCCGACCGTGTTCGCGGTCGCGAACAGGCGGAAGCAGCGGTGCGGGCGGATCACCCGGTTCTGGTCGAGGAGCGTCATGCGGCCCTGGGCCTCGAGCACCCGCTGGATCACGAACATCACGTCCGGGCGCCCGGCGTCGTACTCGTCGAACACCAGCGCCACCGGCCGCTGCAGCGACCAGGGCAGGATGCCCTCGCGGTATTCGGTGACCTGCTTGCCGTCGCGGAGCACGATGGCGTCCTTGCCGATCAGGTCGATGCGGCTGATGTGGCTGTCGAGGTTGACGCGGATGCAGGGCCAGTTGAGCCGCGCCGCCACCTGCTCGATGTGCGTCGACTTGCCGGTGCCGTGATAGCCCTGGATCAGCACGCGTCGGTTGTGCACGAAGCCGGCGAGGATCGCGAGCGTGGTGTCGCGGTCGAACTGGTAGGTCGGATCGAGATCCGGCACATAGTCGGTACGCAGCGAGAACCCGCGCACGACGAGGTCGCTGTCGATGCCGAAGGTCTCGCGCACCGACAGTTCGCGGTCCGGCACCTCCGGCAGGCCGAGCGAATGGTCGTGATCGTCGTGCACGCTGGTGTGACCCGTCAAGGTGCTGTCCCCCGAAGAACGTCGATGGCGCTCCGGGCGTTCCGCCCGGCTAGCGGCGGCAGGCCGCTGCGTCGGCCACGTAGAGCCGCTCCGCCACGAGGTATGTGTAGGCCTCGACGATGGACTTCAAGCGCTCCTCGGCGGCCTTGTCGCCGCCGTTGAGATCGGGGTGGTACTTCTTCACCAGCGTCTTGTAACGCTGCTTGAGTTCGGCGAGCGAGAAGCCCGGTTCGAGCCCGAGCACCGCCATCATCTCCTCGCCCCGGGTCCGCGGCCGGGTGCGCCCCGTGCCCGGGCCGTCCTCCCCGAACAGACCGTGCACGTCGCGGAAACGGAAGCCGGTCCCCGCGAAACCGGCGCCGAGCCGCCAGGTCGGCCGGTGCCAGGTGTAGTCGGCGGCACGGTGGGCGTCAATCTCGGCCGGGCTCATGCCGGCGAAATAGTCCCACCGCCGGTTGTACTCGCGCACATGCTCGAGGCAGAACCAGATGAAGTCGCGGAGCCGCTCGCGCGAACGCGGCGCCGGATAGTCGCCGGAGCGCTCGCAGCCCGGCCAGGCGCAGACGTGCGGTGGTGCCTCGCGCTTCGTGCCGCGCAGGCGCACCGCCTCCATGCGCTGGTCGAACTTCGGCTGTCGGCGTTCCGTGGTCATGGCCCGTTTATGGCGCGAAGGCGACGTGCCGACAACGGCGCGCCTGCGGAGGCCGTTCAGGGCGGCGCGACCCGCGGAGACTCGCCCGCGGGAGCGAACGTCCGGGCGCGCGCGGACGGCCGCGGCCCGGGCGGGATCCACCGCCTGCCGCAGCTCCGCGAGTTCCCCGCGCGCATCGGCCGGGAAGTCCGGACCGGCGCGGGCGGCGGCGACCTCGTACCAGTAGAGCGCCGCGAGCCGGCCTTCGTCGTCGGATGCCGTCGCGCGGAGGAGCCGCGCGAGCGCGATCTGGGCGTCGCGATCGTCCCGGGCCGCCGCCGCGGCTTCCAGCAGGCGCCGCGCGCGGGCGATGTCGCGCGCGCCGCCGACGCCGCGGGCCCGCATGAGACCGGCGTTGTACTGGGCGATCGCGTCGCCGTCGGCAGCCGCCTGCTCGAACAGCCGGAGCGCCTCGCGCCGATCCTGGTCGACACCGCGGCCGGGATAGAACATGATGCCGAGGTTGGTGCGGGCCTTCGGATTCCCGGCCTCGGCGGCGATGCGGTAGAAGGCGGCCGCCCGCGCCGGATCGCGCGCCGTGCCCTCGCCGCGCAGAAACGCCAGCGCCGCCTCGTAGAGGGCCTGCGGCGCTTCCGTCTCCTGCCCGGCATGCCCCGACGCCGGACCAAGGACGGCGAGCAGGACGGCCAACAGTCGAACCAATCGCGTGACCGGCCGGCGTCGGTGGTCGCTGCAGCCCGCTCGCATGATCCGAGCCCCACGGGCAGTGGACGACCGAGCGAGACTACAGCCGATACGGCCCGGCGAACAGGTCGGCGAGCGCCTTGCGGGCCCTGAGGCGCAGCCGGCGGCGCCGCAGATGCTCCGGCCGGTCGTGATGCAGATGACACCGCTGGCAGAGCGCGCGCAGGTTCTTCGGCCGGTTGTTGGTCGGATCGTGGTCGAGATGGGCCACGCCCAGCAGAACCAGCTTCTCGCGGGCGCTGGCGCAGCGGAGCAGATCCGGCCATGCTGCCGGCCGGCCGGCGTCGTCGCGCCAGATGCCGCTTTCGGGGTCGAGCCAGCGTCCGTCGTCGAGCTGCCAGACGAGCCGCGCGTGCGGCCTGCCGCAGCGCTCGCAGCGGCCGCGGGCGCGACCGAAGCGGATCGTCCGGCTCAGGATCGGCCAGTCGATGGGATAGAGCCAGCGCAGTTCGGGCCGGATCGGCAAGGCCTGTCGTCGCCGTTGCGGGTTGCACATGCGTTTTGCACCGGAACAGCGTGAGGAAGAAGCCCTTTTCGCGGAACAGCTCGCCCGCGGCGCCCGCCTCGCCGCGATCGTCCGTCTCTCGGTCATCGCCGCCATCGCGCTGTGGCTGCCGGCGCGGGTCGGGACCGCGGTGCTGCTCCACTATCTCGCGCCGCTCACAGCGCTCGCGCTCTCCGGCCTCGTCCAGGCGCTGGCGGCCCGCGACGAACGTTTGCGGGCGCGGCTCCTGCAGGCGCTCCTCGTGGCGATCGACATGGCCGTGCTGACCTGGGCGATCGTCGTCCCTCCGCCGGACGCGGGTCCGGAGTGGCCGGCGCCGATGCAGCTCCGCCTCGGGAGCTTCCCGTTCTTCTTCGTGTTCCTCGCCTTCGCGGCGCCGGGCTACTCTCCCTTCCTCACGCTCTGGGCCGCCGTCTCCGGCGCGATCGCCTGGTCCGCGGGCCATCTGTGGATCCTCGCGCAGCCGGGTGCCTTCACGGTCACCGACCTCGGTCGGCTGCACGGTCTCGGCGTCGGGGAGATCGTGCGACTGCTGCTCGATCCGGGCTACGTCAGCATGGTGGTGTGGGCGCAGGACGTGCTGCTGCTCCTTTCGGTCGGCGCCATTCTCGCGGTGGCGGTGTCGCGGGCCCGCGATCTCGTCGCCCGGGCGGCGATCGCCGCCGCCCAGCGGGCCCGGCTCGCGCGCCACTTCTCGCCCAACGTGGTGCGCGAACTCGCCCGCCGCGGCGGCAGCGAACCCGGCCCGAGGCTGCAGCGCGTGGCGGTGCTGTTCGTCGATCTCCGCGGCTTCACCGGCTTCGCCGCGCGCGCGACGCCGCAGGAGGTGATCGCGCTCCTCCAGGAGTTCCACGCGCTGGTCGCGGAAGCGGTGTTCACCCGCGACGGCACCCTCGACAAATATCTGGGCGACGGGGTGATGATCACCTTCGGCACGCCGGAGCCGAAGCCGGACGATGCGGCCCGTGCCGTCGACTGCGTTCTCGCCCTGATCCGCGGCGCACGGACCTGGGCCGAAGCCCGCCGCGCGTCCGGTCGCGAGGCCGTGCGGCTCGCGATCGGCGCCCAGTGCGGCGAGGTGCTGGTGGGGGAGTTCGGCGACGCGCGGCGGCTCGAGTTCGCGGTCCTGGGTGATGCCGTCAACGTCGCGAGCCGGCTGCAGGAGCTCGCCCGCGACCGGCAGGCGGTGGCGGCGCTCGGGCAGGAGCTGGTCCGTGCCGCCGGGACGCCGCTCCCCGAGGGTCTGCCCGGCCTCGTCGCCGAACATCTCCCCGCCGCCGTGCTCCGCGGCCGCGCCACCCCGCTCGACGTCTGGCTCCTGCGGGAGGGCGAAGGGACGCGTGGGTGAGCGAACCGCAGCTGCGCAACTGTCGCACGGGGAACGTCAGCGCAGCGCTGCCAGGATCACGGCCTTCGTCTCATCTGGAAGCGTCTCGGCCTGCGAAATCCTGTCACGGACGGCAACCCGCACGTCGGGGTGGATTGCTCCGATGACGCCACTTCGTCGCGGGCACTTCTGTCGGTCCAGGAGCTCGCGAAGGCGGAAATCGTCACATTGCAGGACCTGCCCGCAATTGAGCCAGCTGTCGTACAGCAGAAAGGGATGCAGCGATACCGGAAGCTGAACGGCGTACGGACGAAGCGGATGTTTTCGGCTGTTTATCCGGAGGAACAGTCCGAGTGCAGGAGCCGCGGCGACCCAGAGCTTCGGCTTGGGTGGGGTCACCCAGGGATCGTAGGGCCAGACGACTTGCCAGGGGCCAACGGTCAGAGAACCGTCCGCCACGCGTCGGGGTCCTCGAGCTCTTCGAGAATTTCCTCCCGCATGGGATTGTCGTCGTCCACCATGTCCCGGTAATCCATCCAGCCGAGTCGGGCCTTCTGCCAGTCGGGGCCATGGGTCGCTGCCGTGCGCTCGTCGAAAGTCATCGACCGCGACTTCTCGATGGCACGAGCGAGACACTCCCGCTCGGAGATCGAGAGGGCGGTGGTGCCGGGCGTGTCGTTGGAAAGCCGACGCAGGCGGTAACCCTCGATGCCCCACGGTGTGCGTTCGACGCCGGCTTCGTGAAGCCGGAGGAGATCACCCTTCAGAAGATCGTAGATCTCCATCGGTACAGGGCCGTATCTCATGGCATAATAACGCGCCCCGAAAATCGGTCTCCCGAAACGGTTGAGATGCTCCTTGTCGGCAAAATAACACGCCTTCAAAATGGTATGAAAATCGAGATCACCGTACTCGGCCAGCATCCATTCCACCGCCTGGAGCGCTTTCCGGGCAGCGAAACGGAAACGGATCGGCGCACGCGCTGCGATCGCCATGCAACTACCCCCTTCGGGCTCCGGACCCGCTGACGATCGGCCTGGCTTTGGGGAATCTGGACCGGCGAGCCCGCCCGTCGCAAATGTGGGGCTTTCGCGGTCTGCGAGCAACGCTGTCACCCGGCACCCACCCGCTGCCGCACGAACGCGGCCGCGTCGCGGATCGCCTGCATGGCCTTCGGTACGCTGCGGGAGAGGTGGAGAAAGCCGTGCAGCACGCCCTCGTAGAGGCGGAACTCGACCGGCACGCCGGCCTCGCGGGCAAGCGCCGCCATGGCCACCGCGTCGTCGTGCAGCGGATCGAGCGCGACGGCGGTCACGAGGCAGGGCGGCAGACCGGCCATGTCGTTCGCGAGCAGGTCGTAGCGGAGATCCAGTCGTGCTTCCGGCCCGGGCAGGAAGCATTCGTCGAAGAAGGCCATCTTCGCCGCATCGAGGCCGCTGTCGGGCACCGCCCAGAGGCGACGCGAAGCGGAATCGCGCAGCCCGAAGATGCCGTAGAGCAGCAGGAGTGCCGCCGGCAGCGGCTGGCCGGCCGCGCGGCGGGCGAAGGTGGCGGCGAGCGAGAGGTGCGCGCCCGCTGAATCGCCACCGACCGCGAGCGCCTCCCGGCCCTCACCGCCCTCCGCCGACAGCAGGCCGATCACCGCCGCGACCTGTTCGATCTGTTTCGGAAACTTCGTCTCCGGCGCGAGGGCGTAGTCGACGGCCACCACCGTGATGCCCGATTCCTTCGCGAGCAGGCGCACGATGCGGTCGTGGGTGTCGATGGAACCCACCGTCCAGCCGCCACCGTGGACGTAGAGGAGCGCCCGGCCGTCCGGTGCCCCTTCCGGCCGGCAGGTGCGCAGCCGCGTGCGAAGACCCGCCGCTTCCACCTCGCGCTCCTCGACCGAGGCGAGCCCGACGGCCGGCTCGTTCCAGTGACGCTTCGAGAACACGTACCATTCGCGCATGCGGGCGACATCGCCGACTTCCACCGGGCCGAATTCCGCGGCCGCCCGCCGGTCGATCTCGACTGCTTCCCGGGCTTCCGGATCCAGACGGCCCAGCACGTCGACGGTCATCTGAGCCTCCCCCGCTCTACCTGCCCTTCCATACGGGCTTGCGCTTTTCGGCGAAAGCCCGGGCCCCTTCCTTCTGGTCCTCGCTGTCGTAGAGCCGGGCGACCGTCGGGTATTCGCGCCGATTGATGCGCCGCAGCGCCTCCTGTTCGGGAAGCGGCCAGGTCTCCCGCACGACTTCCTTGATGGCGGCGAAGACCAGCGGCGGGCCTCCGGCGAGCCGCTCCGCGAGCTCGAGGGCGCGCGCCAGCAGCCGGTCCGCCGGCACCACCTCGTTGACGACGCCCCAGCGCTTCGCCTCCTCGGCGTCCATCCAGCGGCCGGTGAGCAGCAGCTCCATCGCCACGTGGTACGGCATGCGGCGCGGCAGCTTGACGGTCGCGGCATCGGCGAGCGTGCCGGCTTCGATCTCGGGAAGCGCGAAGCGGGCATGCTCCGCGGCGAGAATCAGATCGCAGGAGAGCGCCAGCTCGAACCCGCCGCCCACGGCCATGCCGTTCACCGCCGCGATCACCGGCTTGTTCATGTCCGGAAGCAACTGCAGCCCGCCGAAGCCGCCGACGCCGAAATCGGCATCGGGTGCCTCGCCCGCGGCTGCGGCCTTGAGGTCCCAGCCGGCGCAGAAGAAGCGCTCGCCCGCGCCCGTGACGACGGCGACGCGGAGCTCCGGATCGTCGCGGAAGCCCGCGAACACCTCGCCCATGCGGCGGCTCGTCGCGGCGTCGATGGCATTCGCCTTCGGCCGGTCGAGGGTGACCAGCAGCACCCTGCCCCGCCGTTCGGTCCTGACCGCATCCTCGCTCACGCCTGCTCTCCCCCGTCGTCCGCGATCACGCGCAGGAACGCGTCCACCGCCACCGCACCCCGTCCTTCGGGAAGGACGAGCAGCGGATTGATCTCGGCCTCCATGACGCGGTCCGCGCAGGAGCCGAGAAACGCCGCGAAGGCGAGCGCGGTGTCGACCGCGGCATCGATATCGCCCCGCGGCCGGCCGCGGAACCCTTCGAGCAGACGGCCGACGCGCAGCCGTCGCAGGGCCTGCCGCACCTCCTCTTCCGAGACTGGCAGCGGCAGGATCACGCGGTCGGCCAGCAGCTCGGCGAGCACCCCGCCCGCCCCGAGGACCAGAAAGCCGCCGAGCACCGGATCGCGGCGGTAGCCGAGCAGCAGTTCGGCGACCGCACCCTCGACCATGCGCTCGATGCGCACCCGGCCCGTGAGCGGCAGGAGCTCGCGGACCGCCGCTTCGAGCGACGCGGCGTCGGCGACATCGAGCCGGACGGCGCCGGCCTCGGTCTTGTGCACCAGCGTGCCGCCCACCGCCTTGACGACGAGCGGAAAGCCGAGGCGTTCGGCGAGCGCGAGGGCCTCGGCGGGCGAGCCGGCGGTTCCGCCCTCGGGCACCGGCAGGCCGGAGCCCGCGAGTTCCGCCTTCGCCCGGTCTTCGTCCAGCACGACAGGCCGGCCGCGGACCGGGGGAACGGGTGGCGCCGGCGGCTGCGGCTCCCGCCGCCACGCTTCGCCGATTTCGGCCGCGGCCCCGATGGCGGCGAGCGCCTCGCGGATCCCGGCGAGCGGCACGAGGCCGAGCGCGAGGAGCTCGCGAGCGCGGGTTTCAGGCAGACACTCCGGCAGGGTCGCGACGATGCCGGCACGGGCCCCGGTTGCCGCCGCGGCCGCCTCGAAGGCATCGGCGGCGACGTTCCAGTCGGTCGCGTCGCAGCGCTCCCCGCGCGGCCAGTCGAGCACGAGGAAACCGAAGTCGAAGCCGCACGCGAGCACCGCCCCGAAGGTCGCCCGCATCCGGTCCGCGTCGCCCCAGATGAAGGTGTGATAGTCGAGCGGGTTCGAGACGTGCACAAGCTCGTTCAGCGTCGCGGCGATCCGCTCCCGCTCGGGGCCCGTGAAGGGGCGGAAGTCGAGCCCGGTGCCGGATGCGGCGTCCGCCACCAGCGCCGCCTCGCCGCCCGAACAGCTGAGCGACACGACCCTGCGCCCGGCGAGCGGCCCATGGGCGTGTAAAAGCTTCGCGGCTTCGAGCAGCGCGGGCAGATCGTCGACGACCGCCACGCCGACCCGCTCGAACCAGGCCCTGGCGAGCAGCTGGTCGGAGGCCAGCGAGGCCGTGTGGCCGAGCGCGATCGTCCTGCCCGTCTCACTGCCACCGGCGCGCAGGGCGACCACGGGGATCCGTCGCTCCCGCGCCTCGGCGACGGCCTCCGCGAACGCCACGGCATCGTCGACGGCTTCGAGATAGAGGGCGATCGCGGTGATCCTCGGATCCGCGGCGAGCGCGCGGATCGTCGCCGAGGGGCCGAGCACCGCCTGATTGCCGAGGCTGACGACCGCGGCGACCGGCAGCCCGCGCCGCTGCATGGTCACATTGAGGGCGATGTTGCCGCTCTGCAGGACGAAGGCGACGCCGCGGTCCACCGCCGTGCCGCCGTGCTGGTCCGGCCACAGCGCTACCCGGTCGAGATAGTTCAGAAAGCCGTAGCAGTTCGGCCCGAGCAGCGGCATGCCGGCGGCCGCCTCGACCAGCGCCCGCTGCAGGGCGCGGCCCTCCTCCCCCACTTCGGCGAAGCCGGACGCGTGGACGACGGCGCCGCCGGCGCCGATCGCCGCCAGTTCGGCGACGGTGCGGATGGCCTCGTGCCGGTTGACGGCGACGAAGACCGCATCGGGCGGCTCCGGCAGGTCGGCAACGCTGCGCACGGCGGGCCGGCCGCCCACCTCCTGCCGCGTCGGGTGCACGGCGTGGATGCGGCCCGTGAAACCGAGCTTCTCGCACTGTGCGATCACCCGTTCCGCCACCCGGCCGCCGACCACGGCGATCGAGCGAGGCGCGAGCAGCCGCCGCAGGTCCAAGGATGTCAGGCTCCGAGCGGGCGCAGCAGGCTGCGCGCAATGATGTGGCGCTGGATCTCGCTCGTTCCCTCCCAGATCCGCTCCACCCGGGCATCCCGCCAGTGGCGTTCGATGCCGGTCTCCTCCATGAGCCCCATGCCGCCGAAGATCTGCACCGCCTGGTCGGTGACGCGCGCCAGCATCTCGCTCGCGAACAGCTTGGCCTGGGCGATCTGGCGGTCGGCGGGAAGCTTGCGGTCGACGAGCCAGGCGGCATTCAGCGTCAAAAGGTCGGCGGCGTCGATCTCGGTGCTCATGTCGGCGAGCTTGAAGCCGGTGCCCTGGAAGCGGCCGATGGGCTGGCCGAACTGCCGGCGCGTCGCCGCCCACTGGAGCGCCATGTCGAACACGCGCCGCGCCCGGCCGACGCACATGGCGGCGACCGTGAGACGCGTCGCGAACAGCCATTCGTTCATGAGCTCGAAGCCGCGATCGACCTCGCCCAGCACGTTGAAGGCCGGCACCCGGCAACCGTCGAAAGTCAGAATGCAGTTGTGGTAGCCGCGGTGCGACACCGAACGGTAACCGGGCCGCACCTCGAAGCCGGGCGTGCCCTTGTCGACGAGAAAGCAGGTGATGGTCTTCTTCCGGCCGTGCGGGGTCTCCTCTTCGCCCGTGGCGGCGAACAGGATGACGAAGTCGGCGATGTCGGCATGACTGATGAAGTGTTTGGTGCCGTGGATCACGAAATCGCCGCCGTCGCGGCGGGCGAAGGTCTTCATCGAGCGGATGTCCGAGCCGGCATCGGGCTCGGTCATGGCGAGGCAGTCGATCTTCTCGCCCCTGACCACGGGATCGAGCCAGAGCGGCCGCTGTTCGGGAGTGCAGGCGCAGAGGATCGCCGAAGGCCTGCCGAACCAGACGGTGAGCGCCATCGAGGCGCGGCCGAGCTCGCGCTCGAGCAGCGTGAAGGTGAGCGTATCCAGCCCGCCGCCGCCGAACTCGGCCGGAATGTTGGCGGCCCAGAAGCCCATCTCCTTCACCTTGCGCGCGATCTCGCGGCCCACCTCGAGGGGCACCTCGCCGGTCCGTTCCACTTCCGGCTCGAGCGGGTAGAGCTCGCGTTCGACGAAGCCGCGGACGGTCTCGACCACGAGTTCCTGTTCGGGGCTCAGGGCGAAGTCCATCGGCCGTCCTCCCGCTACGGTCGCTGCCCCACCCTGCGCCCGGCCTGCTCGGGCCGTGGCAGGGCGGCGTGCGCTTCGGCGATCCGGCGGACGCGAGCGGCGATGTCGGCGCGCGCCGGGCAGGCCCGGCCCTGCCGCGTGTCGACGTGGAGCAGCATCTGCTCGGCAGTGGCGAGCAGCAGATCGTCGCGCGTGCGGAAGAGCCGGTGGAAGACGTGGATCCGCTTTTCGTCGGCACCGAGCACCTGCGTCGTCACGTGCAGCGGCTCGCCCGCTTCGACCTCCCGCAGGTGCACGATGTGGGTCTCGACCGTGTAGTAGCTGAAACCCTCCTCGTGGTACGCCGAGTCGACGCCGACATAGCGGAACAGCGCGTCCGACGCGTCGCCGAACACCTGCAGATAGCGCGATTCGGTCATGTGCCCGTTGTAGTCGACCCACTCGGGCGCGACGCGGGTCTCGTGCAGGCGAAGCTCCCGCGAAAGGTCGTCGGCCTCGCCCATCACCTTCGGATGGGTGAGCTCGTAGAGCCGCTCCTCGTAGGCCGCGAGCACCGCCCCGGCACCGTGCCGCCGCGCCTTCAGCGCCTGCAGGATGCCTACGAGACAGTCGTCCCGCAGCCGCTCGAGCTCCCCGAGGCTCCGTCCCGCCGCCTGCGCATCCGACTGCTCGGCGAGGCGGTCGACCAGCGCTTCGGTGAGCTCCGGCGCCTCGAGCCGGGTCCAGGGCAGCTTCAGTGCGGGGCCGAACTGCGCCATGAAATGGCGCATGCCGCCCTCGCCGCCGGCGAGCCGGAAGGTGAGGAAGCTCCCCATGATCGCCCAGCGCAGCCCGCAACCGTAGATGATCGCCCGGTCGAGCTCGTCGGCGGTGGCGACACCGTCGTTCACGAGATGCAGCCCCTCCCGCCACAGCGCCTCCATCAGCCGGTCGGCGAGAAAGCCGTCGATCTCGTGGCGCACCACGAGCGGGTGCATGCCGAGCGAGGCGTAGAACGCCTCGGCCCGGCGCACCGTCTCCGGATCCGTCCGCCCGCCGCCGCAGAGCTCGACGAGCGGCAACAGGTAGACGGGGTTGAAGGGGTGCGCGACGAGGAAGCGCCCGGGCAGACGCATGCCCTCCTGCAGCCGGCTCGGCAGCAGACCGGAGGTGCTGGAGGCGACGATCGCCCCCGGCGGACAGGCGGCGTCGATCCGGGCGAGCAGATCCCGCTTGAGCTCCTCGCGTTCGGGGGCGCTCTCCTGCACGAGATCCGCATCCCGCACCGCCTCTTCGAGCGATGCCGCGAAACGCACGGTCCCTCCGAGCTTCACGGGTGCCAGGGTCAGGCTGCGCCAGGCGCGCTCCGCCTGCTCCAGCACGCGCTCCACGCGCTGCGGCGTTTGCGGATCTGGATCGTAGATCGTGACATCGATGCCGTTGAGCGCGAAACGTGCCGCCCAGCCGGCGCCGATCACCCCGCCACCGACGAGCCCTGCCCTGCGGACCGGTTGCACGGGCGTCTCCTCCCTCACCAGCGCTTCGCGAGCCGCAGTTTCGCCCGGACCTCCTCCGGCCCGAGGATGCGGCAGCCCATGCGGACGAGAATCCCGATCGCGCGTTCGACGAGCTGGGCGTTGGTCGCCGGCACGCCCTTCTCCAGCCACAGATTGTCCTCGAGCCCGACCCGCACGTTGCCGCCGGCGAGCACCGCCGCCGCCACCCAGGGCATCTGCATCCGGCTGATGGCGAAGGCGCTCCAGACCGCGTTCGGCGGCAGCCGGTTCACCATCGCCAGCATGGTGCCGAGATCTGCGGGCGCGCCGTACGGAATGCCGTGGCAGAGCTGGATCAGCGGCGGATCCTCGATCAGCCCCTCGTCGATCAGCCGCTGCACGAACCACAGATGGCCCGTGTCGAACACCTCGCACTCGGGCCTGACGCCGAGCTCGCGGATGCGCTTCGCGCCCGCGCGGAGCTGGTCGGGCGTGTTGACCATGACGTACTGGCCGTCGCCGAAGTTCATGCTGCCGCAGTCGAGGGTGCAGATCTCGGGCAGCAGCTCCTCGACGTGGGCGAGCTTCGTGAGCGGCCCCACGAGGTCGGTCCCTTCCGCGGGCGGCAGCGGGTCTTCGCCGGGCCGCAGGTAGAGATCGCCGCCCATGCCGGCGGTGAGGTTGAGGACGACGTCGACGCCCGAGGAGCGGACCCGGTCCACGACCTCGCGGTAGAGCGCCGGATCGCGCGCCGGCCTGCCGGTCTCCGGATCGCGCACGTGGATGTGGGCGATCGCCGCGCCGGCCTTCGCGGCCTCGACCGCGGCCGTCGCGATCTGCTCCGGTGTGACCGGAACATGCGGGCTGCGGCCGACGGTGTCGCCGGCGCCGGTGACGGCACAGGTGACGAACACCTCGAAGTTCACGCTCCCTCCTCCCCGCTCGCGGGCGCTGCCGGACGGGGTGTAGACGCGGCGCCGAACCGGCTGCTAGAGCGGGACCGTCCTCGTCTGGCCTGTCCGCGACCAGCGTGAAAACCCGGGGGGTGACAGCCCGAGACGCGCCAGAAGCTCCTCGATCAGGCGGACGATTTCGGCGTTCTTCCGCGGATCGAGCGCGTCGGGGTGCGGGTCGGCGAAGCGGCCGCTGTCGTTGTCGAAGTAGCGGCCCGACGCGTTCGCGAATTCCGGCGACAGGGCCGCGCGCACGAGGATCCCGGCGCCGATGCGCACGTCCCGGCCGGCGACGCCGAAGGCTTCGCGCACCATCTTCGTCGCCAGCAGCGAGCCCGGGTTGACAGCGACCAGCACCGGCCCGGCATCGCCGAGCTCCGCCGCCACGTGCCGGGTCCACATGACGAGCGCGAGCTTGCTCTGGGCGTAGGCCTCCATGTCCGCGAGCCGCCGCCGGCCGAGCAACGCCACCGGATCCACCGACGCCTGCGCGGCGGACGCGACGTTGATCACCCGCCCCGCGGCATCCATGCGGGGCAGCAGGCGCTTCGTCAGGATGAAGGGCGCGATGGTGTTGACCGCGAAGCGGACGTCGAGGCCTTCGGGCGTGCGTGTCTCCTTCGTCCGGAACACGCCGGCATTGTTGATCAGCACGTCGAGGCGGTCGTGTGCGGCGAATACCGCATCGGCGAGCGCCGCGGCCTCGGAAAGACGCGAGAGATCGGCCGCGAAGGTCTCGACCGGCGACGTCGCGCCCTCCGCCACCAGCTCCTCCGCGACTTCCGCGAGCCGCGCCCGGTCGCGCCCGTGCAGCAGCAGCCGGTGACCGGCGGCAGCGAGTTCCCTTGCCGCTTCGAGGCCGATGCCGCTCGTGGCACCGGTGATCAGGATGGTCTTCGGCATGGTGCGGCTCCTCCCCCGCGGGCACCGCTCCCGGCGGGCGTCAGCCGATGCGGGTCATCTCGAACAGGCGGAAGTCGGCGACCGCCCCTTCGGTCGCCCTCCGGTAGGCGGCGATGTGCGGGGAGTTCATGTGCCTCTGCCAGAGCTCCCGCGACGTCCAGTTCTCGTAGAACATGAAATGCGCGGGATCGTCGTTGTCGACGTGCAGATCGTACTGGATGCAGCCTTCCTCCGCCCGCGTCGGCGCGACGAGCTTCAGGAGCTCCCCGCGCACGAGGTCGGCCTTCTCCGGCTTCGCGTGGATGTGGGCGACGATGGTGAGCATGTGCGCATCCTCCCCTGTCGGTCAGCTCCGCAGTCGAGCGAGGCCCTCGGCGCGGGCCTGTTCGAGCGTGAGCCGTGGTGTGAGTGCCTCGGGCGAGACCATGAGGTGCAGGATCGCGGGTTTCCCGGACCGCCGCGCCTCCTCGAAGGCGTCCGGAAACTCGTCGTCGTGCCGCACGGTGGCCCCGAAGCCGCCGTAGGCGCGCGCGAGTGCGGCGAAGTCCGGATTGCGCATCTGCGTGCCGATCGTCCGTTCGGGATAACGCCGTTCCTGGTGCATGCGGATCGTGGCGTAGATGCCGTTGTCGACCACGAGCACGAGAATGTTCGCTCCCTCCTGCGCGGCGGTGCCGAACTCCTGCATGGTCATCTGGAAGCAGCCGTCGCCGGCGAAGCAGACGACCTCGCGCTCCGGGTGGCGGATCTTGGCCGCCACCGCCGCCGGCAGACCGTAGCCCATCGAGCCCGAGACGGGAGCGAGCTGGGTGCGGAAGCGCCTGTGGCAGGTGTAGCGGTGCACCCAGACGGCGTAGTTGCCGGCGCCGCTCGTGACGATGGCATCCTCGGAAAGCCGGTCGCTGACGTGCCGCACCACGCGCGCGAGCTGCAGCTCACCCGGCGTCGGGTCCGGCTCGAACCGCCAGCGGCGGTGCGCCGCGTGCAGCCGCTCCGTCTCCGCCGCCCAGGGACGCGCGGCCGGCGGCGGTATCTCCGCCAGGGCTTCGAGGAAAGGTGTGGAGGCGGCGACGACGGCCAGCTCCGGCCGGTAGACCCGGCCGATCTCGTCGGGATCGGGGTGGACGTGCACGAGCGGCTGGCGCGGCACCGGAGGCGCGAGGCGCGTGTAGTCGCCGGTCGTCATCTCGTCGAGGCGGGTGCCGACCGCGAGGACCAGGTCCGAGTCCGTGAAGTATCGGAGCAGGGTCGCTTCCGGCCCGATGCCGAGATCGCCGGCGTAGCAGGGGTGCAGATTGTCCATGTAGTCCTGGCAGCGGAAGCCGTTCGCGACCGGCAGCTGCCAGGCGGCGGCGAAGCGCTCGAGCGCCTCCTTCGCGCGCTGCGACCAGCCACCGCCGCCGACCAGGAGGATCGGCCGCTGCGCCCGCGCGAGGCGCTCCGCCACTTCCCGGATGTCCTCCGCCGACGGCTTCGCCTCGACGCGGTGCGCCGGCAGAGCGTCCGCGACTTCGGAAGCCTCCGCCAGCATGTCCTCGGGGAGCGCCAGCACGACCGGGCCGGGACGGCCGGACATCGCGACGTGGAAGGCGTGGCTCACATACTCGGGGATGCGGCGGACGTCGTCGATCTCGGCCACCCATTTGGCGAGCGGGCCGAACATCCGCCGGTAGTCGACTTCCTGGAAACTGTCGCGGTCGCGGGCGTCGCGGCCGACCTGGCCGATGAAGAGGATCATCGGGGTCTGGTCCTGCATGGCGATGTGCACGCCCGCCGAGGCGTTGGTCGCACCGGGGCCGCGGGTGACGAAGGCGACGCCGGGTCTGCCGGTGAGCTTGCCCGTGGCCTCGGCCATGATCGCCACACCGCCCTCCTGCCGGCCGACCACGGTGCGGATGTCGTTCCTGTCGTAGAGACCGTCCAAGGCGGCGAGAAAGCTCTCGCCCGGCACCTCGAACACCGTGTCCACACCGTTGATCGCGAGCTGGTCGACGAGAATGCGCCCGCCGTGCCGCATGCTGCTGTTCTCCCCCGTTGCGCGCGGCGCAGTCCTACGCCACGGGAGGAGCGCCGTCGACCATCTGCCGCAGAACCGCACCGCCAGCGGAGAGAGCCCGTGTCCGACCGCTACGCCCGTTACCGCAGGCTCCGGATCGACCGACCGGACGAGCGCATCCTGCGGATCACCTTCGACGACCCGAAGACGAAGAACGCCCTCGACGCCGAGGCCCACCGCGAGCTCGCCTGCATCTGGCGCGACATCGACCACGACCCCGAAACGTCGGTCGTGCTGGTCACCGGCGCGGGCGACGCCTTCTCGGCCGGCGGCAGCTTCGACTTCGTCGAAGCGATCGCGAACGACCCGAAGGTGCGGCTCCGGGCCTGGAAGGAAGCGCGCGATCTCGTCTACAACATGGTCGACTGCACGCGGCCCGTGGTGTCGGCCATGCGCGGGCCGGCCGTCGGGGCGGGGCTGGTCGTGGGCCTGCTCGCCGACGTCTCGATCGCCTCGACCACGGCGAAGATCGTCGACGGCCACACCCGCCTCGGCGTCGCGGCGGGCGACGTGGCGGTGATGATCTGGCCGCTGCTCTGCGGTCTCGCGAAGGCCCGCTACCACCTGCTCACCTGCGAACCGATCGACGGGCGCGAGGCCGAGCGGATCGGCCTCGTGTCCCTCTGCGTCGGAGACGACGAGCTCGAGCAGCGGGCGATGGCGGTGGCGCGGCAGCTCCGGGACGGCGCCCCTTCCGCCATCCGCCTCACGAAATATGCGCTCGCCAACTGGCTCAGGGCGGCGGGGCCGCTGTTCGACGTCTCGACGGCGCTCGAGTTCCTCGGCTTCGCCGGCGAGGAGGTCCGCGAAGGGCTCGCCGCCTTCCGCGAGAAGCGCCGGCCGCGCTTCGACCCCGACTGCCCGTTCTGAACACGTCCCGCGGAGGAACCGCCGCGGCGGCTTCGCAGGGCGCTCCCGCATCCCCATATCTTTCTTGTCACGAGAAGGAGGCAGGGACGTGCGGGAGATCGCCCGCTTTTCCGTCCACGGCTGCGCCTTCCTCGCCGCCGAAGGCACGCCGCTCGGGCCGTTGCCGCCCTGGGCGGAGGAGCGCGAGCCGCTGGTCGCCCTCTACCGCGCCATGGTCCGCACGCGGATGTTCGATGCAAAGGCGGTGTCGCTGCAGCGGACGGGACGGCTCGGGACCTACGCCTCCTCGCTCGGGCAGGAGGCCGTGCCCGTCGGAACCGCGGCCGCGATGCGGCCCGAGGATGTGCTGTTGCCCGCCTTCCGCGAGACCGGGGCGCTGCTCTGGCGCGGCGTGACGCCGCTCGAACTCCTCACCTACTGGGGTGGCGACGAGCGCGGCTCCGACTGGAAGGGGCCGCGCGAGGACTTCCCGATCTGCGTGCCGGTCGGCACCCACGCGCCGCACGCCGCGGGGTTGGCGCTCGCCTTCCGGCTCCGGCGCGAGCCCAGGGTCGCGGTCTGCGTGTTCGGCGACGGTGCCACCTCGCGCGGCGACGTCTACGAAGCCATGAACCTCGCCGGCCTGTGGCGGCTGCCCGTGGTCTTCGTCTGCGCCGACAACCAGTGGGCGATCTCGGTGCCGCGCTCGGCCCAGACCGCCGCCGAGACCCTCGCCCAGAAGGCGATCGCCTGCGGCTTTCCCGGCATCCAGGTGGACGGCAACGATGTGATCGCCGTGCGCGAGGTGGTCGGCGAGGCGATCGAACGGGCGCGCGACGGCTGCGGGCCGACCCTGGTCGAGGCGGTCACCTACCGCCTGTCGGATCACACCACCGCCGACGACGCGCGGCGCTACCGCAGCGACGAGGAGGTGAGCGCCGCGTGGAAGCGCGAGCCGGTCGCGCGCCTGCGCGCCTTCATGACCGCCCACGGCTGGTGGTCGAAGGAGGACGAGGAAGCGCTCGTCGCCGACATCACGGCCGAACTCGACGCCGCCGTCGAGGCCTATCTCCGGCTGGAGCCGCAGGGGCCGGAGGCGATGTTCGACTTCCTCCACGCGTCGTTGCCGGAGCCGCTGCGGGCGCAGCGCGCGGAATGGTGCGGGGAGGGCTGAACCATGCCGCAGCTCACCCTCGTCGAGGCGGTGCGCACCGCGCTCGCCCGGGCGATGGAGGAGGATCCGACGGTCCTCCTGTTCGGCGAGGACATCGGTCGTGACGGCGGCGTGTTCCGGGCGACCGAAGGGCTCCTCGAACGGTTCGGGCCGGAGCGGGTGTTCGACACGCCGCTTTCGGAGTCGATGTTCGTCGGCCTCGCCGTCGGTCTCGGCGCCCAGGGCTTCCGCCCGGTCGTCGAGTACCAGTTCATGGGCTTCATCTATCCCGCGATCGAACAGCTCGTGAGCCATGCCGGCAGGCTCCGGAACCGCACGCGCGGCCGGCTCTCCTGCCCGATCGTGGTGCGCGCCCCCTTCGGGGCGGGCATCCGGGCGCCGGAGCACCACTCCGAGAGCACGGAGGCCATGTTCGCCCACATTCCGGGCATCCGCGTCGTGATCCCGTCCTCCCCGGCGCGCGCCTACGGCCTCCTGCTCGCCGCCATCCGTGACCCGGACCCGGTCGTGTTCCTCGAACCCAAGCGGATCTACCGCGCCTTCCGCGAGGAGGTGGCGGACGACGGCCGGGATCTGCCGCTCGACCGCTGCTTCGTCGTGCGCGAGGGTCGCGATGTCACCATCGTCACCTGGGGAGCCTGCATCGTCGAGGTGATGGAGGCGGCGTCGCGGCTCGAGGAAGAGGGGATCTCGGCGGAAGTGATCGATGTCGCCACCCTGCGCCCGTTCGACGCCGACACGGTGTCGGCTTCGGTGGAGCGGACGGGGCGCTGCGTGATCGTCCACGAGGCCGTGCGCACGGCCGGCTTCGGCGCCGAGGTGGCGGCGTGCGTCGCCGAACGCGCCCTGTTCTCGCTGGTGGCGCCGGTCCGGCGGGTGACGGCCCCCGACGTCGTGGTGCCGCTGCCGCGTCTCGAACAGCTCTACCTGCCGGGGACCGACCGCGTCCTGCGCGCGGTGCGCGAAGTGGTGAGGTACGCATGAGCCGCGTGTTCACCCTGCCCGATCTCGGCGAAGGTCTGCACGAGGCGGAGATCGTCGCCTGGCATGTCGCGGAGGGCGACCACGTGGTCGCCGACCAGCCGCTCGTGTCCGTCGAGACGGACAAGGCCGTGGTCGAAGTGCCTTCCCCGCGCTCGGGCCGCATCGCCAGACTGCTCGCCGCACCCGGAGACATCGTCGCGGTGGGCGCGCCGATCGTCGAGTTCGCGGAAGGCGCGGAGGACCGGGCGGATACGGGTGCGATCGTCGGCGAGCTGCCGCGGCAGGCGGCGCCCGCGGCACCCGCGGGGGAAGCGGTGCGCGGCCGCGCCTCGCCCGCCGTGCGGCGCCTCGCGGCGGAGCTCGGGGTGGACCTCGGGACCATCGAGGGTACGGGACCCGGCGGCACGATCACCCGCGCCGATGTCGAGCGCGCAGCCAGGGTCGTCGCGCCACCGGCGCGCACCGAGCCCGTGCGCGGCGTGCGCCGGGCCATGGCCCGCAACATGGAACGCTCGCACCGCGAGATCGTCCCGGCGACGGTGTGCGACGACGCCGACATCGGCGCCTGGGGGCCGGACGAGGACGTCACCATCCGGCTCGCGCTGGCGATTGCGCATGCCTGCCGCGTCGAGCCGGCGCTCAACGCCCACTACCACCCGGAACGGGAGGAACGGGTCCTTTTCGACCGGGTGGACCTCGGCATCGCCACCGACACGCCGGACGGCCTGTTCGTCCCCGTCCTGCGGGACGTCGGCAACCGCACGCCCGAGGATCTGCGGCGCGGCCTCGACAACATGAAGCGCGACGTGCGCGCCCGCTCCATCCCCCTCGAGGAGCTGCGCGGCCAGACCATCACGCTTTCCAATTTCGGCATATTCTGCGGCCGTTACGCCCAGCTCGTGATCCTGCCGCCGCAGGTGGCGATCCTCGGCGCCGGGCGGATCCGCGAAGAGGTGCGCGTCGTCGACGGCACACCCGCGGTCCGACGGATCCTGCCGCTCTCGCTCACCTTCGACCATCGCGCGGTGATGGGCGGGGAAGCGGCGCGCTTCCTGCGCGCGGTGATCGAACATCTGGGGCGGCCGCGTGCGGAGGTCCTGCGATGAGCGATCCGTTCCGTTTCGACGACGCACTCGGGCCCGAGAAGGTCGTGCACATCTGGCAGCCCGCGCTCGGGCTGCGGGCGGTGGTGGTCGTCGACAACACCGCCTGCGGTCCCGCGATCGGCGGCGTGCGCATGGCGGCCGACGCCACGGCTGCGGAATGCTTCCGCCTCGCCCGCGCCATGACCTTCAAGAACGCCGCCGCGGGCCTGCCGCACGGTGGCGGCAAATCGGTGATCCTCGCCGATCCGGGCATGCCCGCGGAGAAAAAGGAGACGCTGATCCGCGCCTTCGCGCAGGCGATCCGCGGGCTCGGCGAGTACATTCCCGGCCCCGACATGGGCACCGACGAGCGGGCCATGGCCTGGGTGCGGGAAGAGACCGGCCGCGCGGTCGGCCTTCCGGAGGAGATCGGCGGCATCCCGCTCGACCAGATCGGCGCCACCGGCTTCGGCGTCGCGGTCGCGACCGAGGTCGCGGCCCGGCATGTCGGCTTCGGTCTCGCGGGCGCGCGCGTGGCGATCCAGGGTTTCGGCGCCGTCGGCCGGCACGCGGCGAAGCACCTTGCGGAACGCGGGGCGCGCATCGTCGCGGTGGCGGATTCGCGCGGCACGGCGGTCCTGCCCGAGGGTTTCGACGTCCCGCGGCTGGTCGCGCTCAAGGAGGAAGGGCGGAGCGTCACCGAGTACTCCGGCGCACGGGTCCTCGACCGCGATGCCGTCGCCACCGTCGACTGCGACATCTTCGTGCCGGCCGCCCGGCCCGACATCCTGCACGAGGGCAACGCCGATGCGGTGCGGGCGCGGCTCGTCGTGCCGGGCGCCAACATTCCGGCCACGGAAGGTGCGCTCCGGCGGCTGCACGGACGCGGCATCACCGTCGTGCCCGACTTCGTCGCCAACGCCGGCGGCGTGATCACGGCCGCCTTCGAATGGCGCGGCGGCACGCGCGATCAGGCCTTCGCCTGGATCGAAAGCCGCATCCGCGAAAACGTCGCCGCCGTGCTGGAACGGAGTGCGGCGGAGCGCCGGCCGGCCCACGAGGTTGCCATCGCCATCGCCCGCGAGCGGGTCGAGCGCGCCATGCGGCTTCGCCGCTTCCGGGCCTGAACGCTCCGGCTCGCGCCCGGATCGTCCGACGTTTCTCGCGCGCCGGGGCCGCCCCGGAGGCGAAACGGACCGTGTCCGTCGCATCACGGTGTCCGCGTCCCATGTCCGGCGCTCTTGCGTGCGGACCTGTGATCGGTGATCGAGAGTTCAGTCGACGTCAAGTCCGGCTCGTCCCGACTGCCGCGGTCGACTTGTCGAGTGACCGCTCGCGGTCCGGTTGAGCCGAAAGACGAGGGACGCCGTCCGTGACCGTATACACGCGGGACGCCAACTATCTGCGCGCTTTCGACTGGGAGGTGGGAGGCCGGAAGCCGCTCGCCTGGCCGGTGGCGGGGCGGGGCACCACACATCTGACCTACAGTTTCTGGGATCCCGCCGACCTGACCCCGACCGCGGTCGTCGTCCGCGACGCTCGCGCCCCGCGGGCGCTCACGGCCGCGGAGCAACGCGCGTTCGAGGCGGCGCTCGGGCAGTTCGAGCGCGTCGCCGACCTCGCCTTCGAGGAGGTCCGGGGCGAAGCCCGCGAAGCCGACATCCGGGTCCTCTACGCCGACATCGAAGACGCCCGCACGCTCGCCGTCACCTGGGTCGAGTTCGACCGCAACGGCCATCTGACGAGTGCCGAGATCGTGCTCGACGACCGGCCGGAAATGCGCGACGTCGGTCCGGGCAGCTCGGGCTTCGGCACCATGCTGCACGAGCTCGGCCACGCTCTCGGCCTCGACCATCCGTTCGAAGGCCGCTTCCGGCTCGCCGGCGACCGGGACAACATGGCGTTCACCGTCATGTCCTACACGCCGCATCCGGCCGCCGGCCGGGACGCGGGCAACGTCGACGGCGTCTTCGAGCCGCGGACGCCCATGCTCTACGACATCGCCGCCCTGCAGGCGCGCTACGGCGAGGGCCGGAGCGGGTCGACCGGCGACGACCGTTACGTCTACCGGGACGGCATCGGCCCCATCGAGACCATCTGGGACGCGGGCGGGAAGGACACCATCGACGCCGGCCGTCAGGTGCTGCCGGTGATGATCGACCTGCGCGAGGGCGCCTTCAGCGACATCGGCCGGCTCGGCAGCGGGTCGGAGTACTCGAAGCCCGCCCGCCAGAACGTCGCCATCGCCTATGGTGCGAAGATCGAGAACGCCGTCGGCGGGCGCGGCGACGACACGGTGATCGGCAACGATCTCCCGAACCTGATCCGCGCCGGCCGGGGGGACGACCTGCTCGTGGGACTGGGGGGATCCGACCGGCTCGTGGGCCACGACGGTGACGACACGCTCGTGGGCGGAGCCGGCGACGACACGCTGGTGGGCGGAAGTGGGCGGGACATCGCCCTCTACGAAGGAGCCTTCTCGGATTACCGGATCCTGTCCAGGGGCAGCAGCTGGGTCGTCAGGGACGCGGACCGCGCCGATGGCGACGACGGCCGCGACCGCCTGAAGGCGGTGGAGCTGCTGCAGTTCGACGACGTGCTCGTGGACATCGGCGGGCGCTCGCCGACCGTCGTCGGGCCAGCCCCGCACGCCCCCGATCTCGACGATCTGCTGGCGCCTGCCGACGTCATCGTCTGAGCGCACCGGCTCACGAGGCGGATCTTTCCGGGGCCGACAGCCGCCATCCCGCGAATGCGAGCCCGGCGAGCCCCGCCGCGAGCAACGTGTTCCAGTTGGCGAGCGACAGGCCGAGGACGAACAGTTCCGGCCGGTCGCAGCGGGGGACCGTGCCCAGCACCTGCGCCTTCAGCTCTTCGAGGCTCGCCGCCCGGCCCGCCGCGGCGCAGCCCTCGGGGAGGGCGAAGATGCCGAGCTCGACGCCCGAGTGGTAGGCCGCGATGCCGGAGCCGACGAGGAAGAGGGCACCCGCGACGGCGAGCCCGAAACGCGGGCGGCCGACGAGCGCCGCGATCGCGAGCACCGGAACGGCGAGATAGTAGGGATAGCGCTGGTAGAGGCACAGCGGGCAGGGCGCATAGCCCAGGGCCTCGATGGTCCAGGCGGCGGCGAGCCCGGCCGCGGTGACCGCGGCGAGCAGCCAGCACAGGCGCAGCGGATCGCGAAGGAGCCCCGGCATCGCGTCAGACGAGGCGCAGGGCGGCGAAACCGCCGATCAGGAGCAGGACGAAGGCGGTCGCGAGCCAGCCGAGCCAGCGCTCGATGAAGGCACGGATCGGCGGGCCGAACCAGTACAGGAGTGCCGCCTCCACGAAGAAGCGCGCGCCGCGCGTGGCGATGGAGCCCAGCACGAACGGCAGCAGCGGATAGCCGGCAACACCGCTCGCGATGGTCACGACCTTGTAGGGAAAGGGCGTGAGCCCGCCGATCAGCACGATCCAGATGCCGTATTCGTGGTAGAGCGTCTGGAAGCGCGCGAACTCGTCGGCGTAGCCGTAGAGATCGACGAGCCACCGGCCAACCGTCTCGAACAGAAAGGCACCGATCAGATAGCCGAAGAGACCGCCGGCGACGCTCGCGACGGTCGCGATCGCGGCGATCCGCCAGGCCGCCCGCGGCCGGGCGAGCACCATCGGCACGATCATGACGTCGGGAGGCACGGGGAAGAACGAGCTCTCGGCGAAGGCGACGAGCCCGAGCGCCCGCTCGGCGCGGGGGCCGGCGGCCGCCTGCATGGTCCGGTCGTAGAGCCTGCGCAGCACCTCCGCCTCACTCCCGTCTCGCGCCGGCCCCGGGCACGCAGCCGCGGCACGGCAGGTCCGGCCCGGAACGCCGCGCACTCAGGGTCCGCGCGCGCAGGCCGCCTGCCGTCGGGAAACGACGAAGCCCGCCGGCGGGGCGGGCTCCGGACTCCCGGACGTCGCGAGAGAGGTCAGAGCTCGTCGCGTTCCATCCGCTTCTTCATGAGCTTGCGATAGCGGCGGATCGCCTCCGCGCGCTCGCGCGCCCGGCGCTCCGACGGCTTCTCGTAGAAGCGTCGCATGCGCATTTCCCGATACAGACCCTCGCGCTGCATCTTCTTCTTGAGCGCGCGCAGCGCCTGGTCGATGTTGTTGTCGCGAACGGCAACCTCGATGATGGCTCGACCTCCTCAGCTGGCAACGGCACGCGGCCGACCTTCGCCTCCTCGCGGAGGCGGGCGATAGATAGGCGGGCGCAGCCGCGCGCGCAAGGGCGTTCGCCGCGTGCCGCAGGAACCGCATCGCGTTAACGGATCCTCAACCTTGCGCCGCAAAGATGGAGGCGGCAGGGAGAAGGCCGCCGCCCCCGGTGCGGCCCTCCGCCCCTTCCCCAGTCGACGGAGTCTCCGTGAAGGCAAGGATCTTCGCCCACCTCGACCGACTGATCTTCGCGCTCGGCGCGGCGATCCTCGTCCTCGCCTACGGCTACGGCATCGGACGGTGGGACTGGCCGCCCGCCGCGACGATCTCGATGGCACTCGACGCGGCCAGGGACTGGCGGGACAACTGGCGGCACTATCTGCGCATACGCTCGAAGTATCTGGCGGAGCGGCCGCGGCAGAAGGGCGGCGTGACGGTGTGGGACCGCGGGCGCGCCTTCGACGGCTACACCTTCGTCACGGCCTTCACCGGAGAACGGTTCGAGGCGCTGCTGCTGGCCATGGACGGCACGATCGTGCGCCGCTGGCACGTGTCGCCGCAGCGGGTGTGGCCGGAGCCCGATCACGTCGACGTCGTTCCGGACGACTGGGAAGCGAGCTGGCACGGTGCGCTCATGACCCCGGAGGGCGAGGTCTTCGTCTCCGTCGGCGGCGCCGGAACGGTGAAGCTCGACCGCTGCTCGAACGTCGTCTGGGACGTTCCGCGCCGCACCCACCACGACATCGATCTGCTGCCGAACGGCGAGCTGCTGATCGCGAGCCTTTACGAAATCCGCGAACGGCGCCCGGACCGCCCGCGCATCTACCCCGGGCCGGATGGCTACTATTACGACGAGACGATCCTCCGCGTGGCGCCCGACGGGACCATCCTCGAGGAGTTCTCGCTCATCGACTCGATCCTCGCGAGCAACCGTTTCGAGCTGCTGGTCTCCGGTCCCGGCTCCAGCGCCAGCGTGCGCGCGAACGACCCGCTCCACAACAACACCGTCGAGATGCTGCGTCCCGAAATGGCGGACGCCTTCCCCCTGTTCGAAGCCGGCGACATCATGGTGTCGATGCGCAACATCAACACCATCGCCGTGCTCGACGGCGACACGAAGCTGATCAAATGGTCGCTGACCGGCCCGTTCCTCGGCCAGCACGATCCCGATTTCCTGCCGAACGGCCACATCCTCCTCTACGACAACCGCATCACCGGCGGCTCGCCGACCTTCGGCAACACCCGCATCATCGAGATCGATCCCCTCACCCACCGCATCGTGTGGCAGTGGGAAGGCGAAGGCCCCTACGCCTTCTACAGCGAGTCGCGCGGCGAGCAGGCACCGCTGCCGAACGGCAATCTGCTCGCCGTCGATTCGCACGGCGGCCGGGTGTTCGAGATCGATCGCGCCACGGGCGACATCGTCTGGGAGTGGGTGAACCTCGCCGAACCCGGATGGGTGATGATGGTGGTCGACGCCGAGCGCTACCCGCCGGAACAGGTGCGCTTCCTCGACCAGCCCTGCCCGGGGGACGGCGGGGCCGGCTGAGTCCCCGGGGGTCGCGGCGCGAACTCGCGGCTCGGCCCGGCGCGGACAGGCCCGGTCCGCGCCGACCGGAGCCCGCTCAGGATGTCCCGAGGTCGGCTCCGTCCACCGGGATCAGTTCCTCGCGGCCTTCCACCAGATGGAAGAAGGCGTCCTGCGGTGCCCGCATCTCGAGCATGGCGCCGTGCGGCAGCCCGAGCCAGGCGCAGCGCAGGGCGCGCCCGAAGGTGCCGTGCGAGACGAGCACCACCCTCGCGTCCGGTGGCAGACCTGCGAGCCAGCGTCGCGCCCGCGCGAGCACCTCGATCCGGCTCTCGCCGCCGTTGGGCGGCGCCGAGGTGAACGCGTCCTCGATCCGCTGCCGCCAGATCTCCGGATCGCGCTCCTCGATCTCCGCGGCCGTGAGCCCGTCCCAGGCCCCCCAGCTGATCTCCTGCACGAGCGGCTCGAGGCGGATGCGCCCGGGATCGAGGCCGGCGGCCTCGGCGACCAGCACGGCGCTCTGCCAGGTCCGCGGCAGCGGACTCGCGACCAGCTCGAAGCCGTCGAGATCCCCGCCGAAGACGGCGCGCAGCTTCCCGCCGATCGCCACCATCTGCGCCACACCCCGGCGGGTCAGCGGCGAATCGCGCCGCCCCTGGAACCGTCGCTCGCGGTTCCAGACGGTCTCACCGTGACGGACGAGGACGATTTCCGGACCCGCCATCACTTCCCGTCACATGAGCGGCCGGCCGAACAGCCAGCCGTGGGAGAGAAGGAGCAGCCCGTAGAGGGCGAAAGCGATCGCCACGCGCCACCCGCCGATCTCCGAGAGCACGAGCCGCTGACGCCGCTGGAGGATGGCCCAGAACGGAACGTTCGATGTCGACTGCAGATAGATACCCCAGCCGGGACCGCCCTCCCGCATCCGCCGGCGGTCGAGGAGCACGGTGCCGGCGAGCGCGAGAAGGGCGAAGCTCCCGAAGAACAGCAGCGCCGCTCGATGGCCATTGGCGAGCGCGTGCAGCACCGCCCAGAGGGCCACGCCCCAGAGGAAGGGATGCCGCGTGACGCGCTGGATGCCGGTCGCCGGCTCGCGCGCATCGGCATCCGGCCGCTGCCCCATGGCCATCGGGTTCGGCGCGGTGAGGCCGCAGACCACGAGAAGCAGGGCGAAGGGCATCAGTCCGAGCGCCAGATGCCGGAGCCCGGTTCCGACGTCCAGCGCCGGCACGAAGGGGGCCGAACGGTAGGCCACGATCATCCAGAAGAGGGCAACGAAAGACAGCAGCGAGTAGAGCAGCCTGTAGCCCCGCTCGCCGAAGCGCCGGACGAGCTGGTCGCGCAGCGGGCTCGACGGGATCCCGAGATGGGTCCCGACGAAGAAAGCGCTCGCGAGCCACAGGTCCTGCACGCGTCGTTCCCCATCCGGAGACGGCTGCGGCGGGCAACGCACCGCAACGGCTCGTGGGCTAGCACGATGCGCCCCCGGGAGAAAGCCGGGAGACGCCGCCCGCCGGAAACGGATGCTGGACCGCCGTCGCGACCTGCGGCAGGATCGCTCGTCGGTCCTGGAGCCGCAGGGACATCGCATGCACGGCGAGGCCCGGGGTATCGGCCGCCTCTGGGAAAGGCGGCTGCGCGCGGTCACCGGAGTCTGGCTGTTCGCCTTCGTCGTCGGCCACTTCCTGAACCACGCGCTGGGCCTGGTCTCCCTCGACGCGCTCGAGCGCGGCCGCCACCTGTTCCTCGCCTTCTGGCGGCTGCCGCCGGTCGAGGCGAGCGCGCTGCTCGCGCTCCTCGTGCATCCCGCGCTCGGCCTCGCCCGTCTGTGGCGCCGGCGCACGCTGCGGATGCGGCCCCTCGATGCCGCCCAGCTTCTCCTCGGCCTCGCGATCCCGTTCTTCCTCACGGTCCACCTGCTGGGCACCGGCGTGCTCGCCCGCTGCTGCGGGCTCGACGACAGCTACACCTACGTCCTGAGCGTGCTGTGGCCCGACGGTGCCGCCCGCCAGTCCACCTTCCTGATCGTGGTCTGGGTGCACGGCTGCGTCGGTCTCCATCAGCGGCTCCGTCTCCACGCGTGGTACGACCGCGCGAAACCCTGGCTCGCGGCCCTCGCGGTCCTGCTCCCTGTCCTGGCGCTGCTCGGCTTCGCCGAGGCGGGCCGCACCGTACGCGAGCTCTCCCACACCAATCCGCAGATCCTGGCCGACCTCGCCCGGGAGCAGCACTGGCCTTCGCCGGAGCTCGCAGAAGGCGTCGTGCGACGCGGCGAGCGCTGGATCGTCGCGGGCTTCGTGCTGCTGCTCGGTCTCGTGGCGGCGGGTCGGGCGTTGCGCAACTGGCGCGAACGGCACGACCGGGTACGGGTCGTCTACGACGGCGGCATCGAGATCACGGTGCCGCGCGGTCTCACCCTCCTCGAGGCGAGCCGCCTGCTCGGCGTTCCGCATGCTTCGGTCTGCGGCGGACGCGGCCGCTGTTCCACCTGTCGCGTGCGGGTGCTCGAAGCCGGAGGCGCCCCGCCGCCTCCGGCCGCCGCCGAAGCCCGGGTGCTGGCCCGCATCGGTGCCGGCCCCGACGTCCGCCTCGCCTGCCAGCTGCGGCTCGCGGGCCCGCTGCGGGTGGTGCGCCTCGTGCCGCCCGCCGAAGGGCCGCGACATGTCCTGCGGCCGCTCGATCCCGCGCTCGGCCGCGAGCAGGCGATCGTCGTGCTGTTCGCCGACCTGCGCGGCTTCACGCGTTTCGCCGAGGGACGCCTGCCCTGGGACACGGTGCACCTCCTCAACCGCTACTTCGCCGCGACGGGACGCGCCGTGGAGCGCGCGGGTGGCCGGGTCGACAAGTTCGTGGGCGACGGTGTGATGGCGCTCTTCGGCCTCGACGGCGCCGTCGGGGCCGCGGCTCGCGCCGCGCTCGCAGCCGCCCGCGAGATGTCGCTCGCGATACGCGCGCTGAACCGCGAACTGGCCGACGACCTGGCCGAGCCGCTCAGGATCGGCATCGGCATCCATCTGGGCCCCGCGATCGTGGGCGAACTCGGGTACGGGCGGGCCGTCGGTCTCACCGCCATCGGCGACACGGTGAACGTCGCGAGCCGGCTCGAACAGCTCACCAAGGAACTCGGCTGCGAGCTCGTGGTGGCGGAGGAGCTCGTCCGCCGTGCCGGCCTCGACCTGCCCGGGGCCCGACGACACGAGGTGACGATCCGCGGCCGCGCCGCCACCCTGCCGGTGCTCGCGATCGCCGATGCCGGTGCGCTGCCGGTCGGGGACGCGCGCGGTCCGCCTCCGGCGCGCGGCCGCAGGCTGCTGCCGCGGTTCCGCGTGCGCGGCGAGGCGGACCGGACGCCCGCGCCGGCCCCGGTCAGCGATCGTTGAACTGGGGGCTGCGTTTCTCGGTGAAGGCGGTCATGCCTTCGCGCCGGTCCTCGGTGGCGAAGGTCGAATAGAAGATCCGGCGCTCGTAGAGCAGACCTTCGGCGAGCGTGGTCTCGAAGGCGCGATTCACGCACTCCTTCGCGAGCTGCACGATCGGCTTGGACTTGGAGGCGATCTCCGTGGCCACGCGGACGGCCTCGTCGAGCAGTTCGGCATACGGCACGACGCGCGACACCAGATTGGCCCGCTCGGCCTCCTCGGCCGTCATCATGCGGCCGGTCAGCACCATCTCCATGGCCTTCGACTTGCCGACCGCGCGCACGAGGCGCTGCGTCCCGCCGGCGCCGGGAATCGTGCCGAGGTTGATCTCCGGCTGGCCGAAGCGGGCGTTGTCCGCGGCGATGACGATGTCGCACATCATGGCGAGCTCGCAGCCGCCGCCGAGGGCGTAGCCGGCGACGGCGGCGATGATCGGTTTCCTGCGCTGGGCGATGCGCTGCCAGGGGGCGATGAAGTCCCTGCGCAGCGCCTCCATGTAGTCGAGCCCGGCCATCTCCCGGATGTCGGCACCGGCGGCGAAGGCCTTCTCCGATCCGGTGATCACGACCGCCCCGATCGCCGGATCCTCCTCGAAGGCGTCGAGGGCGGCGTTGAGCTCCGCGATCAGCTGGCTGTTCAGGGCATTGAGCTGCTTCGGGCGGTTGAGCGTGACGATGCCGACCGGACCACGGGTCTCGGTCAGGATGGTCTCGTAGGCCATGATCTCTCTCCCGTGCGCCCCGGGGACGCCGCGTGGTTCGCATGCATCCGGCGGCGCCCCCGGAGGGGGCCGCTTTCGACCGCGGCGGGTTCTAGCAGATGGCCGGAGACGGTCCAGAGCCCATCGCGCCGCCCCCGGCGGTTCACACGGCCGCCGCCGCCGGTCCCGCGGGATCGCGCGGAAGCTCCGCGGCGATGGCGGCGAAGCGGCGGATGGCGGTGTCGATCTCGTCCGGTTCGTGCGCCGCCGACACGCTGCAGCGCAGCAGGCAGAGCCCGCCCGGCGTGCCCGGCGGCAGGGCGAGGTTGACATAGACTCCCCCGGCCAGGAGCCGGTTCCAGGCGGCGACCGCGGTCGCCTCGTCGGGCAGGCGGACCGCCACGACCGGGCCGGGCGGAGCGCACACCGGGAGCCCGAGATCGACGAGGCCGGCGTGCAGATGACGGGCGTTGCGCCAGAGCCGCTGCATCAGTTCCGGCCCGGAGGCGATCCGCGCCAGCGCCGCCCGGGTCGAGGCCATGGTGGCGGGGCTCGGCGAGGCGGTGAACATGTACGGCCTCGAGCAGTAGCGCAGGATGTCGAACGCCGGATGATCGGAGGCGCCGAAGCCGCCGACCGCACCGAGGCTCTTGCTGAAGGTGCCGGCGACGAAATCGACCTCCTTCTCCACCCCCTGCGCCTCGGCGACCCCGCGCCCGTGTTCACCGAAGACGCCGAAACTGTGCGCCTCGTCGACGAACAGCCAGGCGCCGTGCCGCTTCTTGACCTCGACGAACGCGCGCAGCGGAGCGACGTCGCCGAGCATGCTGTAGAGTCCCTCGACGACGACGAGCCGGCACTCGCCCTCGCCCGCGAGCCGGCCCAGCCGGCGGTCGAGATCCTCCGGATCGTTGTGGCGGAAGCGGATCACCCGGGCGCCCGAGAGCCGGCAGCCGTCCCAGATGCTGGCGTGGCTGTCGGCATCGACGAGGATGATGTCGCGCGGGCCCGCGAGCCCCGCGAGCATGCCCAGATTGGCCTGGTAGCCGGTGGTGAAGACGATGCAGGAGCGGCGGTCGAGAAAGCGCGCGAACGCCTCCTCGAGCTCGCGGTGCAGGCCGTAGGTACCGTTGGCGATGCGCGAGCCGGTGGTGCCGGTGCCGAAGCGCCGGGTCGCCTCGCAGGCGGCCTCGATGCAGTCCGGATCGAAGGTCAGCCCGAGATAGTTGTTGGTGCCGAGCAGGATCGTCTCGCGGCCGCCGACGATCGCTCGGGTCGGCGACAGCACCCGCTCGAGCCGGACCGCGAAGGGATCCGCGCCGAGCGCGCACACCGTCTCGCGCCGCGCGGCGATGCCGCGGTACTTGTCGAAGATGTCCATCAGCCCTGTCGCTCCGCGATCTGCCGGCGCACCAGCGCGACGAGATCGCCGACCGTGCGCAGCTCCGAGAGATCGTTGACCGGAATGTCGAGATCGAAGTGGTCCTCGATCTCCATCACCAGATCCATCGCCGCCACCGAGTCGATCGCGAGGTCGGCCGCGAGATCGGTGTCCGGGCCGATGTCGATGCCGGCGGCGTTGTGCGCCGCGAGCTTCTCGCGGATCACGGCGAGGATGCGGTCGTCGTCGGGGATCGCCGTCATGGGCAGGGTTCTCCGAGGGTCCGCGCGGCCTCCCGCCGGTCGCGGGGAAGCCAGCCGGCCGCGCGGTACCAGTCGAGCGTCCGACCTAGCCCGTCCTCCAAGCGGACCAAGGGGCGCCATGCGGGGAGATCGTCGCACCCGATGCCGCGGCACACCCAGTCCGGATGGTAGAGCTCGCCGATCTTGTCGCGCGGCAGCAGGGCTTCGCCGCCGGTGATGCGGGCGAGGACCTCGCTCGCCCGCGCGAGGAGCGGTGCCGCCGCCTGCGGCAGCAGGTGCAGGCGCACGGGATGGCCGAGCACGCGCTCGGCCGTCGCCACAAGACCCGGCCAGTCGTAACCGCCTTCCGTACCGTCGTCGGGCTCGAGGAGGAGGCCCGGCGGCACAGGCGCCTCGACGAGCTCGCGCAGGAGCTCCGCGAGATCGGACACGAACAGCAGCGAGAACCGCCCCCGGCGATGGGCGGGCAGCACCAGGCGGCCGCGGGCGAGGCCGCGGAAGATCTCGAGCGTGGCACGATCCCCGGGCCCGTAGACGGCGGGCGGGCGCACCACCACCGTCTCGAAGGCGTCGGCCCGCGCCGCGAGCGCCGCTTCCGCCGCCGCCTTGCTGCGGGCGTAGGCCGAGACCTGCGGGGCGCGCGCCGCCAGCGAGGACACCAGCACGAAGCGCCGCACCCCGGCCCGCACCGCCGCATCCAGCACCCTCACGGTGCCGACACGGTTGACCTCGTCGAAGACGGCAGGCGACGGCGCACGGATCGCCGCCGCGGCGTGGACCACGACCTCGGCCCCCTCGACCAGCCGGTCGAGCGCTTCGACATCGTCGAGCCTGCCGTGCACGAGCTCGGCGCCGAGCGCCGCGAGCGCCCGTTCGGGACGCCGCACGAGCAGACGGAGCCGGTGCCGGCCGGCCAGGGCGTGCACGAGGTGTCGGCCGACGAAACCCGACCCGCCGGTGAGTGCGATCCGCACGTCCCCCTACTCCGTCTGCGGACGGATGCCCCGGACGCCTCAGGCAGCGACCCGCTCCCGCGCTTCCCCGGCGGGCTCCGCGTCGAGATCGGCGATCTCGCCCGCGAGCCAGCGGTCGCGCACCGCCGCCCGGCTCAGCTTGCCCGAGGTCGTGTAGCTCAGCGAGCGGGGCGGCGCGAGGACGACCCGGCACTCGACGCCGGCGGTGTGCGCCACCGTGCGCTGCACCTCGCGCCGCAGCACCTGCCGCGCCGCCGCGTCGTGCAGCCGGCACTCGACCACGACCACCACCCGCTCGGTGCCCTCGCTGCCGTCGTCGACGGCGAAGGCGCAGACGTCGCCCGGCCGGACGCCGTCGATCCGCTCGACCGCCCATTCGAGGTCCTGCGGCCAGATGTTGCGGCCGCCGACGATGATCAGGTCCTTGCTGCGGCCGGTGACGACCAGCTCGCCGTCGGCCATGTAGCCGAGATCGCCGGTATCGAGCCAGCCGTCGGCATCGAGCACCCGTCGGGTCCCCTCGGGATCGGCGAAATAGCCGGCCATCACGCTCGGACCGCGCACGCACACCCGGCCGATGGCGCGCTCCGGCAGGCGCCGGCCGCGGGAGTCGCGGATCTCGACCTCGTAGCCGCGCATCGGCCGTCCGCAGCGCACGAAGCTGCGCACGCTCTCCGGATCGTCGCCGGCGGCGGGGATCGCGAGCCGCGCGACCTCGAGCTCCGTTCCGCGCCGCACGCGGTCGACCCGGGATCCGCTGCCGAGCGGCGCGAAGGTGACGGCGAGCGTCGCCTCGGCGAGGCCGTAGCTCGGCACGAAGGCGCGCCGGTCGAAGCCGGCGGGGGCGAAGACGCGCGCGAAACGGTCGAGCACGCTCTGGCGGATCATCTCGCCGCCGATGCCGGCCACCCGCCAGCTGCGCAGGTCGAAGCGGTCGATGCCGTTGCCGGCCTCGGCGCGCCGGGCGGCGAGCTCGTAGCCGAAGGTCGGGGCGAAGGAGATGGTGCCGCCGTTGCGGGTGAGCAGCTCGAGCCAGAGCAGCGGCCGGCGCGCGAACGCCGCCGTCGCCATGTAGTCGACCGAGATCTGGGTCATGACCGGGGTCAGGCAGCAGCCGACGAGCCCCATGTCGTGGTAGAGCGGCAGCCAGGAGGTGCAGCGGTCGCCGGGACGCAGGGCGAGACCCTCGCAGGCGATGGCACGGGCGTTGGCGACGAGGGCGCGCTGCGTCACCAGCACGCCGCGCGGGAAGCTGGTGCTGCCCGAGGAATACTGGATGTAGCAGGGGTCGTCGGCGCCGGGCGGCTCGAGCCGCGTGTCAGCGGCCGCGAGCAGCATGATGTCGTGGACGGTCCGGACCGACCCGACCCGGGTGCCCCTGGCGGCATCCGCCAGCACCTGCACGAGCTCGCGGCTCGCGATCCCGAGCCGGGCATCCGACGCACGCAGCATGCCGCGCAGCCGTTCGACATAGGCGTCGCGCGTGCCGAAGCCGACCGACAGCGGCAGCGGCACCGGCACGAGGCCGGCGTACTGGCAGGCGAAGAAGGCGACGACGAAATCCGGCGAGGTGTCGGCGACGATCGCCACGCGGTCGCCGCGGTCGAGGCCGGTCGCCAGCAGGCGCCGGGCCAGTCTCACCGCCCGCTCGCGCAGCTCCGTGTAGCTCAGCACGCAGACGAGTTCGCCGCGCGAATTGTGGAAGTTGAAGCCGCTCCGACCACGCGCCGCATAGTCGAGACCTTCGGTCAGCGTCGTGAAGCCCTCGGCGCGGAAAGGCAGGATCTCGTTGATCGTCGGGGTGGGCAGAAGCATCCTGTTCTCCTCGCGTGCCGCTTCCGGCTGTTTCTCTGTTTCGCGGCCCGGTCCGGCGTGTGCGCAGGACGACTGCAGAACGTCGCGTATCCGGCCCGGCCCCGGAGCACGCGGCCGGGCAGCGTTCGCCGTGTCCCGGCGCATCGGGAGCGTCGCGAAGCTAGCGCGCGGAGGTTTTGTCCACCACTCACGTTGTGTTTCGGAATGTTTCAGCTGCCGGTGGCGCAGCCGGCCGCGGGCTCGCGTCCGGCATCGAACACCCGCCCGGCACCGGGCCGGGTGCTACCTGCGGCGGAAGCGGTCGAGGGTGACGACCTTGCCGCTTTCCTCGGCTTCTTCTGACGGCGAATCCTGCGCCGCGTCCGGTTCGCGCTCCGCAGCGCCGCTCTCCTCGCCGCCCGTCCCGCGCTCGTGCGCCGACGCGATCGGCAGGCGCACGGGCTCCGAGTCCTCGTCGGCCACCGTGAACTGCAGCCCGAACTCGACGGACGGATCGGCGAAGATCCGGATGGCGCGGAAGGGCACGGTCAGGCGCTCGAGGACGTCGTTGAAGCTCAGGGTGACGCTGAAGGCGTCGTCACCGACCTCGAGATCCCAGAACTGGTACTGCAGGACGATGGTGATCTCGTTGGGATAGCGCGCGAGCAGATGGTCCGGCAGGACGACGCCGGGGGCGGTGGTGCGGAAAGTGATGTAGTAGTGATGCGGCGCGCCGATCTCGCCGCGTGCGAGCCGGCTCAGGACCTCGCGGACCACGCCGCGGAGCGCATCCTCGACGAGCGTACCGTATTCGATTCGACCACGACGCATCATCGCGGCCAGCCCTCCGCTGGTTGGCGCTCCCGATTGTGCGCGGCCCGAAGACGAAAGTGGAGGGCTTCTGTTGCCCGGCGCCCTCCGAGCCGCGCCGGGGGCCGAAGCCCCCGGACTTGCGGGAGAGTTCTGTTGCCCGGCCTCTCCCGGCCGCGCTTGCCTGTCTAGTTAGGCAGCGAGAGCCAAACGGTTGTCGTTGGCACCTGTAAGGGTGGCCCGATAACGGCGGTACCATGCCGGGCGAACCCTGCCCCTTTACCACGCGGCGTCGAACCTGTTTCGCCCCCGCAAGGGATGAGGATGGTGGAGGCGCCGGGTACTGCCCCCGGGTCCGCCGCGCCTATTCCGGGCAGGTTTTATCGCCATAGTCGGCCGCAGCCGACACCCCCTATATAGGCGCTTGCCAGAACGGCGCAACCGGGCGACCTCTGCCGCGCCTCGTCCCTGTCCCCGGGTGTAGCCCGAGTACTGCCCCGCGGGCGCCCTCACGGAGCAGCCATGACCGTATCGCGCGAACAGGCGAAGGAAATCGAAGCGCTGCGCCGCGACCGCCACGAGACGCGGCGGGCCACCGTCCCGGCCCTCGAAGAGATCCTCTACGAGCCGATCCCGGTGCTCGACCACGGCTTCGTCCGGGTCGTCGACTACATGGGCGACGACGCCGCCATCGTCCAGGCGGCCCGTGTCTCCTACGGCAGGGGCACGAAGCAGGTCAGCTCGGACCGCGGGCTCATCAACTATCTGATGCGCCACCGGCACACGAGCCCCTTCGAGATGTGCGAGATCAAGCTGCACGTGAAGCTGCCGATCTTCGTCGCCCGCCAGTGGATCCGCCACCGCACCGCCAACGTCAACGAGTATTCCGCCCGCTACTCGATCCTGGACCGAGAATTCTACCTGCCGGACAGCGAGAAACTGGCGCTCAAGAAGACGGTGGCGGAACAGCCGGCGCTGTTCGACCAGCTGTCGGCGGCCGACGCCACCGCCGCCCAGTCGACGGTCAACAAACAGGGTCGCGAAGGCGCCCTCGATGCCGCCGCGGCGGTCGAGGTGGTCCGCAGGATGCGGGAGATCTCGAACCGCGCCTTCACCGCCTACGACCAGCTGCTCGGCGAGGGCGACCGGCCCGGTGTGGCGCGCGAGCTCGCCCGCATCGTGCTGCCGCTCTCCACCTACACCCAGTGGTACTGGAAGATCGACCTGCACAATCTGCTGCACTTCCTCGCCCTGCGCGCCGATCCGCACGCCCAGTACGAGATCCGCGCCTACGCCGAGGTGATCTTCGACATCGTGCGCCGCTGGGTGCCGCTCACCGCCGAGGCCTTCGAGAACTACCGCCTGCGGGCGGTGACGCTGTCGGCGAAGGCGCGCGAGGTCGTGCGCCGGATGATCGCGGGCGAGACGGTCACCCAGGAGACGAGCGGTCTCTCGGCCGGCGAATGGCGGGAACTGCTGGCCGCTCTCGGGCTCTGAGCCCGGGCGATTCGCCGTCCGCTGTGGCGCTTCCGCAACCGCTTCGGACCGTTGCGGTTGCCATATCGACACCGGATCCACGAGCCTGTCCGCCGGGAGGGAGCTGCGCATGGAGGCTGCCGTCGACGTCGAACGATTCCGCACGCGTCTCCTCGAGCGGCGGGCCGAACTCCTGCGCCTGATGGAAGCCGCACGCGAGAGCACGCGGCCGGTCGAGCTCGATCCCGGCGTGCAGGGCCGGCTGTCGCGGGCGGATGCGCTCGAACAGCAGGCCGTGGCGCTGCAGGCGGAACGCCGGCGGCAGGCGGAGCTCGCCCGCATCGACGCGGCACTGCGCCGGATCGAAGAGGAGGATTACGGCTGGTGCGTGGTCTGCGGCGAGCCGATCCCGGAGAAACGCCTCGAGCTCGACCCGACGACCGCCACATGCGTCCGCTGCGCCGCGAAGCAGGGCTGACGATCCCGGAGCCGGCCTGCCCTACTCCGGCGGGACGGGGCGGGGGCGGCGGTTGTCGTCGATGGCGACGCAGGTGAAGCGGCCCTCGGTCACCTTCACCTCCTCGCCGGTGCGGCCGCGGCGCGCCCAGACCTCGACCTGGAGCGTGATCGAGGTGCGTCCGACCCGCACCACCTCGGCGTAGCAGCTCACCAGATCGCCGACGAACACCGGGGCGTGGAAGCTCATGGCGTCGACCGCCACGGTCGCGACCCGGCCGCGCGCCCGGGTGTAGGCGACCGTGCCGGCGGCGATGTCCATCTGCGCGAGCAGCCAGCCGCCGAAGATGTCGCCGGCCGGGTTGGTGTCGGCCGGCATGGCGAGGGTGCGCACCGCCGGCTCGCCCCGCGGACGTTCGTCGCTCACCGCCCCTGCTCCGTCCCGCTCGCGCCCACCGCCGCCCCCGACTCAGGCGACCGTCTTCTCGCGCATGATCCGCGCCTTCTCCCGCTGCCAGTCGCGCTCCTTCGCCGTCTCGCGCTTGTCGTGCAGCTTCTTGCCGCGGGCGAGCGCCAGCTCGACCTTCACCCTGCCGTTCGGCGCGAAGTAGAGCGAGAGCGGCACGATCGTCATACCCTTGCGCTGCACGGCGCCGAGCAGCCGTTCCATTTCCCTCCTGTGCAGCAGCAGCTTGCGCGGACGCCGCGGTTCGTGGTTGAAGCGGCTGGCGGCCGCGTATTCCGAAATGTGCGCGTTGAACAGCCAGAGTTCGCCGTTCATCTCGCCGGCGTAGGCCTCGTTGATGTTGGCCCGCCCCTCGCGCAGCGACTTCACCTCGGTGCCGGTCAGCACGATGCCGGCTTCGATCGTCTCCTCGATGTGATATTCGAAACGAGCGCGCCGGTTCTGGGCGACGAGGCGACGGCCCCGCGGCTGCTGGTTCATCGGCGGCTCACGATGCGACCTGCTCCAGAAGCCCGGCCGCCGCGAGCGCCCGGTCGACGGCGCGCCGCGTCGCCTCGCCCACCGGAACCAGCGGCAGCCGCAACTCCTCGCTGCAGCGGCCGAGGCGCGCGAGGGCGTACTTCACCGGTGCCGGACTGGTCTCGAGGAAGAGCGCGCGGTGCAGCGGCAAGAGCCTCTCGTGGATCGCGAGCGCCCCCGCGGCGTCGCCCCGCCGCCAGGCGGCGTGCATCTCGGCGCAGAGCCGGGGGGCGACATTGGCGGTCACCGAGATCGCGCCGTGACCGCCGTGCGCGAGGAAGGCGACCGTGTTCGCATCCTCGCCGGTGAGCTGCACGAAATCCGGGCCGCAGAGCTGGCGGGTGACCAGCGGCCGCACGATGTCGCCCGAGGAGTCCTTGACGCCGACGATGTTCGGGAGTTCCGCGAGCCGCGCCATGGTCTCGGGGCTCATGTCGACGACGCAGCGGCCGGGGATGTTGTAGATGACGATCGGGATGTCGACGGCGTCGTGGATCGCCCGGTAGTGGGCGTAGAGGCCCTCCTGCGTCGGCTTGTTGTAGTAGGGGGTGACGACGAGCACGGCATCCGCGCCCGCCCGCTTCGCGTGACGGGTGAGCGAGATCGCCTCGGCGGTGGAGTTCGAGCCGGTCCCGGCGATCACCGGCCGCCGGCCGGCCACCACCTCGATGCAGAGCTCGATCACCCGTTCGTGTTCGGCGTGACTGAGGGTCGGGCTCTCGCCGGTGGTGCCGACCGGCACGAAGCCCGCCGTCCCCTCCGCGATGTGCCATTCGATCAGCTCACGGTACGCCCTCTCGTCGATCTCACCGTTGCGAAACGGCGTCACAAGGGCGACAATCGAGCCGTGGATGTTCATTTCCCACCCGCCGCCTGTCTCGGGTCCGCTGCGGGCGACCATAGTGGCCGCATCCGGCAGGGACAAGCGGCCGGGGTCTCGGAGGGACGGAATTGCCCCTGCGCATGCTTCGGACCCCGCCTCGCCGTCACCGGGGCCTGCCCGCCGCCCTGGCCCTCCTGCTGCTCGCCGCGGCCGCTCCGCCGGCCCGGGCCGCACCCGACGGCGACGGCGGCGCGTTCGAGGCGGCGCTCGCTGCGGCCGCCCGGGGCGACTGGGCCGACGTGCGCGCTTTCGCGGCACGGCTGCCGTCACCGCTCGCTGCCTACTTCCACTGGCGCGAGCTGTTCGAGAGCGAGCGCGAGTTCCCCTTCGAGACCATCGCCGGCTTCCTCGAAAGGCACGCGGGCTGGCCGGACGGGCCGCGGCTGCGCCGTCTCGCCGAGGGCCGCATCGGCGAGGACGTGCCGGCGGCGCGGCTGCTCGCCTTCTTCGAACGCTTCCCGCCCCTGACCGCGAGGGGCCGGCTCGAGTTCGCGAAGGCGCTCCGTGCCGCCGGCCGCACCGACGAGGCGCGGCGCGAGTTCGCGCGTGCGTTCCCCGAACTCGCGCTGGACGCCGAAGGGCTCCGCTACGTCGAAGCGCGCTTCGGCGACTGGATCGACCGCGACCTGCTCGCGGCGAGGGTCGACCGCCTGCTGTGGCAGGGGCGGATCGGCGAGGCCCGCGCCCTGCTCGACCGTCTCGACGACGGCCGGAGGCGGCTCGCCGAGGCGCGCATCGCGCTCCGGACCTCGGCCCCCGGGGTCGACGGCGCGATCCAGAGGGTCCCGGCGCGGCTGCGCCACGACCCGGGGCTCGCCTTCGACCGGCTGCAGTGGCGTCTCGCGAAGGGCCTGCGCGAGCGCGCCCTCGAGATCCTGCTCGATCCGCCGGAACGGCTCGGCGAGCCGGCGCGCTGGTGGCAGGTGCGCGAGACCGAGATCCGCCGCGCGCTCGCGGACGGTGACACGCGCCGCGCCTATGCCCTGGCCCGCCGCCACGGCCAGAGCGAGGGGCGCGAGTTCGCCGAAGCCGAATGGCTCGCGGGCTGGCTCGCGCTGCGCTTCGCCGGCCGCCCGAAGGAAGCGCTCGGGCGTTTCGAGAAGCTGTACGCCGCCGTCGGCACGCCGATCAGCCTCGCCCGCGCCGCCTACTGGGCCGGGCGGGCCGCGGAGGCGCTCGGGCGCGCGGCGGAAGCGGAGCGGTGGTACCGGCGGGCCGCCCAGCATCCGACGACTTTCTACGGCCAGCTCGCCGCCGATCGGATCGGCCTGCCGCCCGATTTCGGCTCCGGCCGGATGCGGATCGCCGGTCTCGCCGGGCCGCCTGCGGCCGCGGACGGGGGCTTCGATCCGGACGACGAGCGCCTCCAGGTCGCGCGTGCCCTCTGCCGGCTGGACCGGGACGAACACGCCGACGACTTCTTCCTCGCCGTGGCCGACGAGGTCGGCGAGGCGGGCGCGCCTCAGCTGCTCGCCGAAGTCCGGGCGTGCGGGCGGGCCCATCTCTACGTGGTGGTCGCGAAGCGCCTCGCCTTCCGCGGCGTCGGCGACCACCTGCAGACCTTCCCGCTGCTCGATCCCGCCTATTTCGCCGACGGCGACGGCAGCGTCGATCCGGCCCTTCTGGTCGCGCTCGCCCGGCAGGAGAGCCATTTCGCCTTCGACGTCACGAGTCGCGCCGGCGCCCGCGGCCTCACCCAGATCCTGCCGACGACCGCCCGCGAGATCGCCGAGCGGGCGGGGCTGCCGTTCAGCATGCAGCGCCTGCAGGAAGACCCCTACTACCAGATGGCCCTCGCCCGGGCCCATCTCGCCCGCCTGCTCGGACTCTACGACGGCGCGCTCGAGCTCGCCACAGCCGCCTACAATGCCGGCACCGGCCGGGTCGCGCAGTGGATCCGCACCTTCGGCGACCCGCGGGAGATGTCACCGGACGACCGCATCGACTGGATCGAACGCCTGCCCTTCGCCGAGACCCGCAACTACGTGCAGCGGGTGATCGAAGGCTACCGGGTCTACCGGCAGCTTCTCGAAGGCGTGAGCGACGGTCATCCCTTCTTGACGACCGGCGGCCGCGCCCTTCCCTTCCCGGCGCCGGTGCCGCGTCCGCGGAGGGGGGCGACATGAAGCCGATCGAAGGTGCGGCGGAGATCGCTGCCTGCGTGTTCGATGCCTACGGAACCCTGCTCGATTTCGCGAGTGCGGTGGCGCGCGAGCGGCCCGCGCTCGGCGACAGGGCGGACGCACTGAACGAGCTCTGGCGGCGCAAACAGCTCGAATACACCTGGCTCAGGGCGCTGATGCGCCACCATCTGAACTTCCGCGACGTCACGCGGCAGGCGCTCGACTGGTGCTTCGAGGCGCTCGGCATCGACGATCCCGACCTCGCGGGCCGGCTGATGCGCGCCTACGACGAGCTCGACCCGTATCCGGAAGTGCCGGAGACCCTGCGCCGGCTGCGCGCCTCGGGCCTGAAGCTCGCGATCCTCTCGAACGGCACGCCGGAGATGCTCGAGGCGGCGACGAAGAGTGCAGGGATCCGCGAGCTGCTCGACGCGCTCTACTCGGTCGAGGAGGTGGGCATCTTCAAGCCCGCGCCCGAGGTCTACGCCATCGCCACCCGCGGTCTCGGCCTGCCGGCCCGGGCGATCGCCTTCCTGTCGTCGAACGCCTGGGACGCGCAGGGGGCCGCCGCTTTCGGCTTCCGCACCATCTGGGTCAACCGGGCGGGCGCGCCGCGCGAACGGCTGCCGGGCGAGCTCGCGGGCGAGATCCGCGATCTCTCGGCGCTGCCGGCGCTTCTCGGGCGCGACGGATGACCGCCGCCTCCGACGGCGGGGACGCACTGCCCGTCCGGTTCGCCGACGTGCTGGCGGCCCGCCGCCGCATCGGCGGCCTCGCGGTGCGCACACCACTCCTCGAAAGCGATCTCCTGAACGCGCGGGTCGGCGGGCGGGTGCTCGTCAAGCCGGAGCCGCTGCAGCGGTCGGGCTCGTTCAAGTTCCGCGGCGCCTGCAACGCCATCTGTGCCCTGCGGCCACAGGCGGTCGTCGCCTACAGTTCCGGCAACCACGCCCAGGGCGTGGCGCTCGCGGCGCGCCTGCACGGGATTCCCGCCGTGATCGTGATGCCCGCGGACGCGCCGGAGATCAAGAAAGCGAACACCCGCGCCTACGGCGCCGAGCTGCGGCTCTACGACCGGTACCGCGAGGAGCGCGAGGCGATCGGCGAAACGATCGCCCGCGAACGCGGCGCGACGCTGATCCGCCCATACGACGAACCGCTCGTGATCGCGGGCCAGGGCACGGTCGGGCTCGAGATCGCCGAGGACTGTCTCGCGCGCGGTCTTCTGCCCGATGCCGTCCTCTCGCCCTGCGGTGGCGGCGGGCTCGTCGCCGGCATCGCCACCGCGGTGCGCGCCAGCCTGCCGGGGACGGAAGTCTGGGCGGTGGAGCCCGAGGGCTTCGACGACACCCGGCGATCGCTCCTGAGCGGGCGGCGGGAGCGGGTCGCGCCGGGTGCCGCGAGCATCTGCGATGCGCTCCTCGCACCGACGCCCGGCGAGATCACCTTCGCGATCAACCGGCGGCTGCTCGCGGGTGGCCTCGCGGTTCCCGACGCCGCGGTCGAAGAAGCGATGCGCGCGGCCTTCTCGCTCCTGCACGTCACCGTCGAGCCGGGTGGCGCGGTGGCCCTCGCCGCCGTGCTCGCCGGCATCTTCCCGGCGCGCGACCGCACGGTCGTGGTCGTGCTCTCCGGCGGCAATGTCGACTCTGGCCTTTTCGCGCGCATTCTGGCAGGTGGCGCGGCGTGAGCGCGCCGTCGCGGCGGGAGGCCGCGCCGAACCTCCGGGGGGAGCGATGGGCTGGGTCATTCCCGAGTGGCCGAGGATCGCGGTCGAGGTCGCGGGCCGCGACGAGCGGTTTCCCGTGCGCCGCGTGTTCTGCGTCGGCCGCAACTATGCCGAGCACGCCCGCGAGATGGGGCACGACGAACGCGAACCGCCGTTCTTCTTCGGCAAGGCGCCGGAAGCCCTGACCCCGGGGCCGCGCGTGCCCTACCCGCCGATGACCCGGGATCTGCACCACGAAGTCGAGCTCGTGGTGGCACTCGGCGAGGAGGCCTGCGACATCACCGCCGACCGGGCGCGTCGCTGCATCTGGGGCTATGCCGTCGGCGTCGACCTCACCCGGCGCGACCTGCAAGCCGAGGCCAAGAAGCTCGCGCGCCCCTGGTATCTCTCGAAGTCCTGGATCGGCGCGGCACCGATCGGGCCGATCGTGCCGGCCTCGACGCTCGGCCATCCGCGCAGCGGCGCGATCTGGCTCGAGGTCGACGGCCGCCGTCGCCAGCAGGGCGACCTCTCGGAGATGATCTGGTCGGTCGAGGAGATCGTCGCGCACCTCTCGCGCTACGACCGCCTGCTGCCCGGGGACGTGATCTACACCGGCACGCCGGCCGGCGTCGGCCCGCTGCAGCCGGGCAACCGGGTCGTCGCCGGCATCGAGGGACTGCCGCGGCTCGAGTTCACGCTCGTCGCCGGGAGCTGAGCCGCCGCCGGTGAGCGCCGCCGCCGCGCGCGGTCAGGCGGGGCGCGAGATCCGGCGCCTCGCCCTGCCGCTGATCGCGACCAACATCTCGGTGCCGCTGCTCGGCCTCGTGGATACGGCGGTGGCCGGGCATCTGCCGGGTGCGCACCATCTGGCCGCGGTCGGGCTCGGCTCGGGCTTCGCCAGCGCGCTCTTCTTCCTGTTCGGTTTCCTGCGCATGGGCACGACCGGCCTCGTCGCCCAGGCGCGGGGTGCGGGCGACGAGCGCCTCGTGGAGCTCCATCTGCTGCGCGCGCTCGCCGTCGCCTCCGCGCTCGGTGTCGCGCTCGTCCTCGCGATCCCGCTGCTGCTGCCGCTCGCACGGGCCATCTACGCGCCCGATGCGGCGCTCGGGCCGGAGCTTTCGGGCTATCTCGCCTTCCGCCTCGCGGGCGCGCCGGCCACGCTCGCGATCTCCGCGATCTACGGCTGGCTTCTCGGCCGGGGCGAAGCGCGCACCTCGCTCCTGCTGCTGGTCGGCACCAATGCGCTCAACGCCGTCCTCGACGTCGTCCTCGTCTTCGGGGTCGGGATGACGGCACCGGGCATCGGCCTCGCCACCGCGCTCGCCGAGTGGAGCGGGGCGCTCGCGGCACTCGCCGCCCTTCGCCGCCGCACCGGTCCGCTCGCCCCGAAGCTGCTCGCTCCCGACTTCCGCGACCGCGCGGCGTTCCGCAGGCTCTTTGCCGTCAACCGCGATCTCTTCCTGCGCAGCGCCCTGCTCGAGACGGTCTTCGTGCTGTTCACGGTGACGGGCGCGCGCCTCGGACCGCCCGAGGCGGCCGTCAACGCCGTGCTCTTCAACTTCTTCACCCTCGCTTCCTTCGGCCTCGACGGCTTCGCCTTCGCCGCCGAGTCGCTCGTCGGACGGGCGATCGGCGCGCGCGACCGCGAAGCGCTCGCCGCTGCCGAACGGGCCGCCTTCCTGCACGCCGGCAGCCTCGCCGCCGTGACCAGCCTCGTCTGGTGGATCGCGGGCGAGGCGATCGTCGCCCTGCTCACGGACATTCCCGAGGTGCGGGCCGGCGCTTCGGCGCTGCTCCCCGCTGCGGCGGCGATCCCGCTGGTCGCGGTCTGGGCCTTCGTCTACGACGGCATCTTCGTCGGCGCGACCCGCACCCGCGAGCTCAGAAACGGCATGGCGCTCGCGAGCCTCGTCTTCCTCCTGCTCCTGCTCTCACTCGTCCCGCTCTCCGGCAATGCGGGCCTGTGGGCGGCGCTGCTCGCCTTCCTCGCCGCCCGCGGCGCGATCCTGCACCGGCTGCACGGCCGGTCCGTCGCCCTCGCGGCACAACCGCCCGTCCAGAGGGACGGCGAGCAGGCGCGCGAGCGGCCGGTCGCGGCAGCGCTCGACGCCGATTCTGAGACCGGGCGTGCGCCGCGTCGGTGAACGCGTGCCGAACAGCGGATCCCAGATGGACAGCACCGTGGCGTAGTTGCTGTCCGTGTCGCGCCGCTTCGCGTGGTGGTGGATCCAGTGGATCGAGGGGGTGACGAGCACCTTCGAGAGCGCCGCCTCGAGCCTCGGCGGCAGGGCCGCATCCGAATGGTGGAAGATGGCGGCGGCGAGCACGAGCCCCTCGAACAGCAGCACGGATGCGAGCTGGATGTCGAGGAGCACGATCACGGCGGCGCGGGCGAGGGCCGAGAGGAGCACCTCGCCGAAATGGAAGCGTACGGCCGAACTCGAATCGAGCCACTCGTCGAGATGGTGCACGACGTGGAAGCGCCAGAGGAAGGGGATCTCGTGGTTGGCGCGGTGCCACCAGTAGATCCAGAGATCGAGCAGCAGCAGGTCGAGCGGGATCGCCCATGCGGAATCGAGCGCGGGCGGCCGCCAGCCGAGGCTCCAGCGGTCGGCGAGCAGGGTGAGCGGCACCACCACGAGCGGCGACAGCAGCAGGTTGACCGCGAACAGTCCGAGATTGCGCAGGAGCCTGTGGATCGCGGCCCGGCTGCGGTTCGAGAGCGTGAGGAGAAGCGGTGAAGGTGCCGCGGGCCGCAGCCGCTCCCAGGGCACGAACAGCGCCACGGCGCCGAGCACCACGAGGCTCTTGAGGCCGAGCAGCAGGTCGGCGGAGGTCACGGGCGTTTCTCCAGCCTCTTGCGGGAGAAATCGCGGCTCCCCATCTCGGAGCCGCCGGGTGCCTGCGGGGCCCGGCACCGACCGCAACCGGCGCCGCGTACCGGGCCACGGGCAGGCACGCGGCCGCGTCGCTCGATGGAGGACGACATGCCCCAGATCGATCTCGGCCCGCTCATGCGCTCCACGATCGGCTTCGACACCCTCGACCGCCTGTTCGATGCCGCATTCCGCGAGGCCGGCCGCGAAAGCTCCTACCCGCCGTACGACATCGTCAAGCTCGGCGACAACCGCTACCGCATCACCATGGCGGTGGCCGGCTTCTCCGAAGACGACCTCGAGATCGTGGTCGAGAATGGCGTGCTGACCGTCCGCGGCAAGCCGCAGAAGACCGACGACGGCGTCACCTTCCTGCATCGCGGGATCGCGCGCCGCGCCTTTGAACACCGTTTCCAGCTGGCCGACCAGGTGCGCGTGACCGGGGCCGGGCTGAAGAACGGCCTGCTCGACATCGAGCTCGAGCGCGTGGTGCCGGAAGCGGCGAAGCCGAAGCGGATCGAAATCCGCACCGGGCGTTGAACGGCAGAGCGCGGCGGCATAGCTAGATGGCGGGCGGCGCGGTGTCGCCGCCCGCGCACGATGCACCATCCGGGACCCGAGCATGTCCCCGATTCTTCGCGAACCCGCGGCCCTGGTCGCCGTCACCTGCTGCCTCAGGCCCTCCGATCACGCCTTCGTCCACCAGGTGGGCGACAAATACGTCGACGCCGTGGTCGAGGGAGCGGAAGCGGTGCCGGTGCTGGTGCCGGCGATCGGCGACAGGCTCGATGTCGATGCCCTGCTCGCGCGGATCGACGGGCTGCTCGTCACCGGGAGCCCGTCCAACGTCGATCCGGCGCACTATGGCGGCCCGCCGCCGCGCGAGGGCAATCTCGCGGACCCGGCGCGCGACGCGACGACCCTGCCGCTGATCCGCCGCGCGCTGGCCCTGGGCGTGCCGCTCTTCGCCATCTGCCGCGGCATCCAGGAGCTCAACGTCGCGCTCGGGGGCACGCTGCACCAGCACGTCCACGAACTGCCCGGCCGCCGCGACCACCGTTCGGACAAGACGAAGCCCTACGAGGAGCGGTACGCGCCGGCCCACCCCGTGCGGCTGACCCCGGGCGGGCTCCTCGAGCGGCTGCTCGACGGCGCACAGGTGATCGAGGTGAACTCGCTCCACGGCCAGGGGATCGACCGGCTGGCGCCGGGTCTCTCCGTCGAGGCCGTGGCCGAGGACGGCACGATCGAGGCCGTGAGCGTGCCGGACGCGCCCGCCTTCGCCCTCGGCGTGCAGTGGCATCCGGAGTGGCGCGTGCGCGAGAACCCCGTATCGCTGCGCCTGTTCCGGGCCTTCGGCGAGGCCGCCCGCGAACGCGCAGCCAGCAGGACGGACCATGCCCGAGAGCGCGCATTTCCGCGAATGGCTCGAACAGCGTAGGATCACCGAGGTCGAGTGCATCGTCCCCGACATCAACGGCATCGCCCGCGGCAAGATCCTGCCGGCGTTCAAGTTCGTGAAGTCGGTCGAGGACGACACGCTGCGGCTGCCCGAGAGCATCTTCGTCCAGGCCGTCACGGGCGACACGCCGGAAGTGCCGGTGGTCGATCCGACCGACCGTGACATCCGCCTGCGGCCGGATCCGGCGTCGCTCAGGGTCGTGCCCTGGTACCAGGAGCCGACGGCGCAGGTGGTGGCGGATGCGGTCCATCACGACGGCACGCCGGTCGACATCTCGAGCCGCCAGGTGCTGCGCCGCGTGCTCGCGCTCTACGCCGAGCGCGGCTGGCGGCCGGTGGTGGCGCCCGAGCTCGAGTTCTTCCTCACCAAGATCAACACCGATCCGGACTATCCGCTGGAGCCGCCGGTCGGCCGCTCGCGCCGGCAGGAGACGGCCCGGCAGAGCTACGGCATCGACGCCGTCAACGAGTTCGATCCGGTGTTCGAGGACGTCTACGACTGGTGCGAGGAGCAGGGGATCGACATCGACACGCTGACCCACGAGGCGGGGGCGGCGCAGATGGAGATCAACTTCGTCCACGGCGACCCGCTCGCCCTCGCCGACCAGACCTTCCTCTTCAAGCGCACCGTCCGCCAGGCGGCCCTCAAGCACGGCATCTACGCCACCTTCATGGCGAAGCCGATCGAGAACGAGCCGGGCAGCGCGATGCACGTGCACGTCAGCGTCTACGACGCGGCGAGCGAGCGCAACCTGTTCGCAGGCGACGGCGGCGAACGATTCTCGCCGCTGTTCCTCTCCTTCATCGGCGGGCTGCAGAAGTTCCTGCCGGCGGCGATGCCGCTTCTCGCCCCGAACGTGAACTCCTACCGCCGGCTCCGGCGCTATTCGACGGCGCCGATCAACGTCCACTGGGGGATCGAGAACCGCACCGTGGGGCTCAGGGTCCCGGATTCGGACGCGCAGTCGACCCGCGTCGAGAACCGCGTCGCCGGTGCGGATGCCAACCCCTATCTGGCGATCGCCGCGACGCTCGCCTGCGGCTGGCTCGGCATGGTGCAGGCGATCGAACCTTCCGATCCCGTCCGGGGAAGCGCCTACCGGCTCGCCCAGACGCTGCCGCAGCAGCTGCCGGAGGCGATGCGCAAGCTGCACACGAGTCCGCCGCTGCGCGAGATCCTCGGCGAGGAGTTCGTCGAGGTGTTCCTCGCCGTCAAACAGGCGGAGCACGACGCCTACCAGCGGGTGATCAGCTCCTGGGAGCGCGAGCACCTGCTGCTCAACGTCTGAATCCCCGGGCCGGGAGGAAGGGGCATGAAGCGCAGGACGTTTCTCGGGTCGGCGGCGGCCGTGCTGGCCGCGGGCGGCGTGCGGGCGCAGCCGGAGGCCGCGCTCACGGTGTTGAAATCCCCGACCTGCGGCTGCTGCGCCGCCTGGGTGCGGCACATGCGCGATGCGGGGTTCGCGGTCGAGGTCTTCGACGTCGGGCCTGACGAGCTCGAGGGCCACAAGCGGATGGCCGGCCTGCCCGGGCGTCTGTGGTCCTGCCACACGGCCCGGATCGACGGCTATGTGATCGAGGGCCATGTACCGGCCGGGGACGTGAAGCGCCTGCTCGCCGAACGGCCCGATGCGCTGGGGCTTGCCGTCCCCGGCATGCCCGTAGGATCGCCGGGCATGGAGATGGGCGACCGCCGCGACGCTTACGAGACGCTTCTGGTCCTTGGCGACGGCACGACGCGCGTCTTCGCCCGCCACGGGTGAAGCGGAAGGGCGCCTAGACCGCCATCTCCGTCTGGCCCTCCGCTCGCGGCCGCACCTTCGGCGGCCGACGTTCGTCGTCCGACGGCTTCGGCAGCTCGTCGGCGAGGAAGCACGCTCCCGTGCACACACTCGCGAGCAACTCGCGCGCCTTCGGCTCGAGATCGAGCGTGCGCTCGAGGATCCAGATCACGCGCAGCAGCTCTTCGGTCATCCACGGCTCCCAGACCTCGGGGCGGATGTCGTCGAGCGGGGAGGACTTCTTCCCCTTCCGCTCCCTCATGCGGTAGCCGAGCCACGAATCGAGAACACGCAGTCCCGAAACTTCGAACGCCCAGACCTCCGGCGCCACGGCTTCGATTACCCCGCTGCCCACCCGCAGGGTCCGTGTCGCGGCATCGTAGGCGTAGTCGTCCGGATAGGCGGCGGGATCCGGGGGGATGGCCTTCACGAGCCGGGCGGTACCGCGCGGAATGTCCGCGCCGCGGCCCCTGGCGGGATCACGGCAGCGCTCGGCGAACGTGTGCAGCCACAGCAGCTCGCGGCCGAGCTCCGACACCTTGCGGAACAGCTCCGGGTCGCGGGTCAGTGGCACGCGCGGCGCATCGTGTTCGAGCTCGTTCCAGAAGCGTTCGGTATAGGCACCCGTCGCCATGAGGCCGTAGCAGTAGGCGGCGATGTCGAGAGCATCCGGAACGAAGCCGTAAAATCGCCCGAGCGCCTCGGGCAAGCCCTTCGTCACGTTGGGATGCTTCCCTTCCCGGTCCCGGTACAACGGAATCACGTCCTTGCCGCCGAACGAGCCGCGGAAATGGTGCCGGTCAGGGACATGGGGAGTCGCCAGCAGAGCGGGGCCGGAGCCCAGCGGCGTCGTCAGCAGACTCGTCAAAAAGACCTGGCGTTCACTGGCCGTGGCCCAGAGCTCAGGGCGGGGACGGTCGCAGGGTCGGCTGTCCGCCAGAGCGCGTTTCCTGTCGAAGCTTCTGTGCGCATAGCAGATGATCGTCGGGTAGTTTGCGGGACGATCTCTCGACAATGGTGGAAGAGCGCACCCTGATGCGAGGTCGATACCACCTTCGTACGAAACCGGCCGTGCGTCGGTTTCCCGTAGCGCCTTGCGTCTTTGTTCCTCGGGCAGCTGACGCAGGGTGTCGAGGCGCCACCGAAGCACTCCGTCCGTCTCACCGATCGGCCAAGTCCGTTTGAACTCGACCCCGGAGTGCTGCCAGGGAAGCAGTTCAGTCAAATATGGCCATCTCGCCCAGTACCGGGCGGGAGCCGGCACGAAGGGATCCTGCCAGCCCGTCGGGCAGACGCGCCAGTCGAGCGCGTCGAACCCGCCAACCTCGGCCAGCCGCTCGAGCTTCTTCTCGCGCGTCGGGGCGTCGATGCGCGCGTAGCGGACGGTGGCAGGGCTGTCGGGGTTTGCTTTCGGCCCGCGCACGCCGACGGCGATCGCGACCGGGATCTGGATGGCGAAGACGTTCGGGCTCTTCCGCGTGCCGAGGTTGTCGCCGCCGAGATCGAGGATCCACAGTTCGTCAAAGGTCCGGCGCATGTGCTCCCGCATGCCGACGAATGCGGGCCCCTTCAGATAGCTGGCGGCGGTGATGAAGGTGAGGATGCCGCCGCAGCGCTGCTGCTCGTAGAGCCGCCACAGCGCCCAGCGCCAGAAGTAGACGTAGAGGTTGTAGAGATTCTTGAGGTGGACGGAGTGCCCGGCCTTTCGCGCCGGCTCGAGAAAGTCCTCGAGGATCGGCCGCTCCTGCTCGCTGCCTCTCGCCCCGCCCGCGATCTGGTCGCCGTAGCGCACCCAGCCGCCGCCCTCTCCGGCCTCGTGCCGGTCGTAGGGAGGATTGCCGAGGCAGACGAGGATCTCCCCCTCGTTCTTGAGCCGGCGCGCCGCCTCGTGCTCTTCGGTGAGCTGGCGGTAGGTGAGCGTGAGGTGCGAGGGCTCGCGGTTCGGGCTCTCGAGCGTATCGGCGAGAAAGATCGGCAGACGCCCGTGCACCCGGGCCCCGGCATCCTCGAACGCCTGCGCCACCCGCACGTGCGCGACGGCATAGGGACCGACGAGGATCTCGAACCCGTGCAGGCGGTTCGCGAGGCTTTCGAGCCGGGCCTTCGCCTGTTCCGCCCCGAAGCGCTCGGTCACGGCGCGGGACGCCTCGTCGACCACGGCGACGAGATAGGTGCCCGTTCCGGCCGCCGGATCGAGCACGACCACGCCGTCGTCGGCGAAGCCGAGCGCCTTGCCGAACCGGTCACGCAGCAGTGCGGCGGCGAGACGGACCTGGAGCTCGACCACTTCCTTCGGCGTGTAGTAGACTCCGTAGTCCCGGCGGAGCTTCGGGTCGTAGGCCGCGAGAAAGTCCTCGTAGAAATAGAGCCAGAGGTCGGGGCGCCCCTTCTGCAGGTCGTGCGGATCAAGGGCTGCCAGCGCGCGTTCGAGGAGTTCGAACCCGACCCTCAGCCGCTCGCGGGCCTCCTTCTGGCCGAGCAGCCTGAGAGCCTGCGCCAGCACGCCGTTGCTGCGATCGAGGGCATCCGCCGCCGCGGCCGCCCGGAGGTCGTCAGCTCCGGAGAGCCGGGCGAGCAGCAGCGCGTAGGTCAGCGTCTGGGCGTAGGCATCGGCGAAATGTTCGTCGTCGGCCTCCGGGAAGAAGTAGCCGCGCCATTCGTCCGCGAGCAGCGCCACCGACGAGCCTTCGACCCGCAGCGCCTCCTCCACCTCTTCGCGCAGGAACCGCGCGAGCGGGGCGAGGTAGGCGGCGAGCTGACGGGGATCGTGCGGTACGACCGGCTCCCACCGCAGAAAGGCTTCGAGCAGCCGCCCGAGCTTGCACGCGGCCTCGCGATCGAGCGCCCGGTTTCTCTGCCTGTCGAGTGTCACGCGCAGGCGGACCGTGCCCACCCGCTCCCCGGTGCGGAACAGAGACCACTCCAGCCCGTCCGTAAGCAGCAGGTTCGGCAGCAGCGCGAGATGTGCCCACTGGCGACGGTCGTGGCCGTGGAACCGCTCCGGATCCGCTCCCTTGCCGGGCGCCTTCAGCTCCACGTGGCCGCACAGCAGGCCATCCGCGAAGACGCCGAGGTCCGGACGGACAGGGCGGTCCTCGACGAGCGCCTCGGCGTGGTGGCGAACTGCTATACCGACCGACTTCCCGACGTCGGCGAGGAGCTGAGGGACGAGATCACCGAGCTGTGCTTCCGGCTGCGCACGACCGTGAAGACTGTAGCGCTGCCTGAACGCATCGGCGTATTTCCGGACGGCCTGCAACAGGCTGTCGCGCGCGGTCATCTCCTGCCCGGATCGGTCTGCTGCCATGCCCTCTCCCGGACTCCGCATCTGCTGCCCAACGCACGATTACAGAGCCCGCCCGGAACTTCAAGCAGAGAGCGACTGATGCCGACGCACTTCAGACATCCACCACCTTGCCGGGGTTGAGGATGTTGTGCGGGTCGAGGGCGCGCTTGAGGGTGCGCATGAGCGCGATCTCGGCCTCCGAACGCACGAGGCGGAGATACGGCTTCTTGATGGTGCCGATGCCGTGCTCCGCCGAGATCGTGCCCCCGAACTCGCGCACGAGGCCGTAGACCACCTCCTCGATCATGTGGTGGGTCACGCCTTCCGGCACGTTCGTCACCACGTGCAGGTTGCCGTCGCCGACATGGCCGAAGAAGACCGCGCGGATCCCCGGAAAGCGGCCTTCGAGCAGCGGTCGCAGCCGCTCGACGTAGGCGCCCGCGCGCTGCGGCAAGAGGCCGATGTCGAAATTGACGTGCGGGCCCAGGATGCGCGGGAATTCGGCGACCGAGTCGCGGATCTCCCAGAGCCGCCGGATGTCCGCTTCGCTCTGCGCCACGGCGGCATCCCCGAGCAGCCCGTCTTCGAGCATGCCTTCGAGCAGCCGCTCGAAACGCGCGCCGTCGTGCTCCGGGTCGTAGCCCTGCACCTCGAGGAGCACGTACATGCCGTGCGCACCCGAAAGCGGCCGCTTCAGATGCGGGCATTCCGCGAACATGGTCTCGCAGAACACGGGCCACATCACCTCGAAGGCCGAGAGGATGCCGCCGAGCGAGCTGCGCGCCCGCTGCAGCAGCTCGACGACGGCGGCGTAGCCGGCGAGGCCGCAGAACGCGGCGGCGGTCGAGCGCGGCCGCGGCTGCAGGCGCAGGACGGCGCGCGTGACGATGCCGAGCGCACCTTCCGAGCCGACGAAGATCTGCTTGAGATCGAAGCCGGCGTTGTTCTTGATCAGCCGGTTGAGGCCGGAGAGCACGGTGCCGTCGGCCGTCACCGCCTCGAGCCCCAGCACCATCTCGCGCGCCATGCCGAAGCGGATCACCCGGTTGCCGCCGGCGTTGGTGGCGATGTTGCCGCCGATCTGGCAGGAGCCGCGGGCGCCGAGATCGAGCGGCAGGAACAGGTCCGCGCCCACCGCCGCGTCCTGGGCCGTCTGCAGGGTGGTGCCGGCGCGCACCAGCATCGAGGCGCTCGCCGGATCGACGTCCTCCACGCCTGCGAGCCGGTCGAGCGAGAGCGCCACACTCTCCGCCGTCGGCCGTGCGCCGCCCGCGAGGCCGGTGAGCCCGCCCTGCGGCACGACGGGGATCCGGTGGCGGTGGCAGATCCGGAGCGTCTCCGCCACCTCCGCCGTGGTGCGCGGGCGCACGAGCGCGAGCGGCCGCTCGGGCGGCAGGCCCGCCCAGTCGTTCCAGTTCCTGACCGGAATGTCGTCGCCGGTGCGGACGACCTCCGGCCCCACCGCGTCCAAGAGCGCCTTCACCCCGTCGGACATCGCTCCCCCCTTCGCCATGCGCGGCGCCGGTCTGGCACGCTGCGGCACCGCCGGCAAGCCGGGGCCGGGCGGGCGCGATGCCGCTCACCAGATGTCGCCGGCCTCGACGAGGAGCGTCGCGTTGCCCCCCGAGGCGGCGGTGTTGGTCGAGACCACCTGCTCTTCCGCGAAGCGGGTCAGGTAGGCGGGCCCGCCCGCCTTGAAGCCCGTGCCCGAGAGGCCGCTGCCGCCGAAGGGCTGGGTCCCGACCACCGCCCCGATCATGTTGCGGTTGACATAGACGTTGCCGACCGGCAGCCGGTCGACGATGCGGTCGATCGTCTTCTGGATGCGGGTGTGGATGCCGAGGGTGAGGCCGTAGCCGGTGCCGGCGATGGCATCGAGGAGCGGCTCCAGCCGGTCCGCGCGCCAGCGCACCACGTGCAGCACCGGACCGAAGATCTCCTCGCGCAGCGCCTCGGGCCGGTCGAGCTCGAAGATGTGCGGGGCGAGCCAGTGGCCGGCCGCCGGCAGACCCTCCGGCACCTCGCGGGCGAGGACGGTGCGGGCGCGCGTGCGGCTTTTCCCGATGGCATCGAGCAGGCGCTGCTTCGCTTCCGCGTCGATGACCGGGCCCATGTCGGTCGCGGGCTCGCGCGGATCGCCGACCCGGAGCTCGCGGGCGGCTCCGACGATCATCTCCAGCATGCGGTCGGCGACGTCCTCCTGCAGGCACAGGAGCCTGAGGGCCGAGCAGCGCTGGCCGGTGGAGCGGAAGGCGCTCACGATCACATCGTCGGTCACCTGCTCGGGCAGGGCCGTGGCGTCGACGATCATGGCGTTGATGCCGCCGGTCTCGGCCACGAGCGGCACGATCGGCGCGTTCTTCGCGGCGAGCTGGCGGTTGATCGCCCAGCCGGTCTCGGTGGAGCCGGTGAAGGCCACGCCGGCGACGTCGGGATGGCCCAAGAGCGCGGCGCCGATGCGCCCGTCGCCCGGCACATAGTGCAGCGCTTCCGGCGGCACGCCGGCCTCGTGCAGCAGCCTGACCATCTCGAAGGCGACGAGCGGGGTCTGCTCGGCCGGCTTGGCGAGGACCGCGTTGCCGGCGACGAGCGCCGCGCTCACCTGGCCCGTGAAGATGGCGAGCGGGAAGTTCCAGGGAGAGATGCAGACGAAGACGCCGCGCCCGCGCCAGCCGTAGACGTTCTCCTCGCCCGTGGGCCCGGGCATGGGGCGGGGTGCGGCGAAGAGCTCCCGCGCCCGGGCCGCGTAGTAGCGCAGGACGTCCACGGCCTCGCGTACCTCGGCGACGCCGTCCACGAGCGTCTTGCCGGCCTCGAGCGTGCACAGGCGGATGAAACGGCCGCGCCGCTCCTCGAGCAGATCCGAAGCGCGCCCGAGGATCGCCGCCCGCTTCTCCGCCGGGACCCGCCGCCAGGCCTCGAAGCCGCGGCGCGCCTCTTCGAAGATCCGCCCGATGTCGGCCTCCCGCGTGTCCCGCACTTCGCCCACGGGCGTGCCGTCGATGGGGCTCGTCACCGGGCGGGGCGTGCCGTCGAGCAGGCGCCCGCAGACGAGCGGGCGCGCCTCGACCGTGGCCGGCCGGTCGAAGGCGGCGGAAGCCAGCAGGCGTTCGAGCGAGGCCCGTTCACCGAACTCGACGCCGCGCGAGTTGCGCCGCTCCGGGCCGTAGATCTCGGACGGCAGCCGGATCTTCGGATGCCGCGCCTCACGCGGGCTGCCGATCAGCCTCGCCGGCCGCACGAGCAGGGTCTCGACCGGCACGCTGCGGTCGCGCACGACCGCGACGAAGGAGGAATTGGCGCCGTTCTCGAGCAGGCGGCGCACCAGATAGGCGAGCAGGTCGCGGTGCCCGCCAACGGGCGCGTAGATCCGGCAGGGAAGCCTGCGCCCCTGTTCGCTCACCGCCTCGTAGAGCGCCTCGCCCATGCCGTGCAGGCGCTGGAACTCGTAGCCCTGCGTGTCCGGCCCGGCGAGTTCGGCGATGGTCGCCACCGTGAGCGCGTTGTGCGTGGCGAACTGCGGGAAGATGCGCGGCCGGAGCGCGAGCAGCCGCTTCGCGCACACGAGATAGCAGAGGTCGGTCGCGGCCTTGCGGGTGAAGACGGGGTAGTCGTCGAGGCCACGTTCCTGGGCGCGCTTGATCTCGGTGTCCCAGTAGGCGCCCTTGACGAGCCGCACCATGAAACGGCGGTCGAGCCGTTCGGCGAGCTCGCCCACCCAGGCGACGACGGCCGGCGCCCGTTTCTGGTAGGCCTGCACCGCGAGCCCGAAGCCGTCCCAGCCGGCGAGCGAAGGATCGGCGGCGACCCGCCCGATCACCTCGAGCGAGAGTTCGAGCCGGTCGGCCTCCTCGGCGTCGACGGTGAACGACAGATCGTGCCGGCGGGCCCGGCGGGCGAGTTCGAGCAGCCGTGGTGTGAGCTCGCGCAGCACCCGCTCGCGTTGCAGGGGCTCGAAGCGCGGGTGCAGCGCCGACAGCTTGACGGAAATGCCGTGCCGCGCGGGCAGCGGCGTGTCGCCGGCGGCGGCACCGATGGCGTCGATGGCGCGCGCGTAGGCTTCGAAGTAGCGCCCGGCATCGGCCATGGTCCGGGCCCCTTCGCCCAGCATGTCGAAGGAGAAGCGGTAGCCCCTCTGGACCTCGGGCCGGGCGCGGGCGAGGGCCTCCTCGATCGTCTCTCCCAGCACGAAGTGATGACCGAGCACGCGCATCGCCCGTCGCGCCGCGGTGCGCACCGCCGGTCCGCCGAGGCGCTTGACGAGACCGTGCAGGATGTCCTCAGGCACGTCGTGCGGCGCCACGATGCGGCTGCCCACGCCGAGAGCCCAGGTCGAGAGCGACACGAGCCAGGTGTCGGAACGGTACGGGCGTTCGCTCCAGTGCGCCTCGCCGAGCTTCTCCTCGATCAGTCGGTCGGCGGTGGCGGCATCCGGCACGCGCAACAGCGCCTCGGCGAGCACCATGAGCGCGAGGCCTTCACGGGTCGAGAGACCGTATTCGTGCAGGAAGTCCTCGAGTGCCCCGACCGCCCCGCCGGCCTCGCGGATGTGCCGGACGAGCCGTGTGGCTTCGGCGTCGATGCGGCGTTCGGCCTCCTCGGGCAGGCCGCTCTCACCGAGGAATTCCGCGACCAGCGCCTCGTCGGCCGGCGCGAACGGCGCCCGGAACACCGGCAGTTCCGGCCCCGGCTCCAAGATCTCGGGTCCCGTGCCCATCGCCGCCTCCTGCTCCCTTCCCGGGTGCGAGACTAGCATCCCGCGACCCGCGGCGCCACGGCCGGGCGGACCGGCGATCCGGCGACGCCTGAGGAACATTTACCGATTGGCAGCGGTGGCGGCAGGGACTAGCCATGCTGCGTCGCAACATGAACCTGCGGGGGCCCAATGAACGAGGCCGGTTTTCTCCGTTTCGCACCTGCACAGACGCGCGAAGCCGGGCTGCGCCTCGCCGGCGCCTCGCTCGCCCTGACGCGGCTCGCGGCCGGACAGTGGGCGAAGCTTTTCGAAGAGCAGTTCGCCTTCACCCGGGATGCGCTCGGGGCGGCGCTCGACGGACTCTCCCGCGCGGGCGCGGAGGATCCGCGGCACGCCCTGCTGGACTGGCAGATGGCGACCGGGCGCCGGCTCGTGGAGCTCGGTCTGCGGCATCTGCAGCGGACCGGCGAGCTGATCTTCGAGGGCCAGCGCGAGCTGCTCGCGCAGCTCGGCGGGCTCGCCAGCGAACCGGCCGCCGCGACCGGTGCGGACGCCGTTGCCGACGAGGCCGGTCCGGAGGCTGTCGCGGAAGACGCTGCAGCCGGCGCGGAAGCGGCGACGGCAGGCGAACGAGGCGACGGGGAAACGCCAGCTGCGGAAGAACGGCGGCGGGCTTCGCGGCGCGAGGCGTCCGCAGCCTGAAGGACCGGACCGGGACCGGCCCCGCTGCCGGTCCCGGCCGCTACGGCCGGCGGTTTCAGCCGCCCAGCGCGCGTTTGCGCTCCTCGTATTCCTCCACCGAGATCTCGCCCCGGGCGAGGCGTTCCTTCAGGATGTCGAGCGGGTCCGGGCGCGCCGGGCCGCCCGTGATCCCCGTCGGCCCGACACCGAGCCAGCGGAGCACGAAGACGATCGCCGCGACGATCAGCGCGATCACCAGCAGCATGAACAGGAAACCGAAGATCCAGCCGAAGCCCATCATCGGGTGCCCCCAGTAGCCGAAGCCTCCCGGCGGGTCCGCGAGCGCCGGCGCCGCCGCAAGCAGCGTGCCCCCGAGACCCGCGGTCGTGATCCACAGCGATCGCATGTGCGTCTCCTCCATCGGCTGTTCATCAGCCTTCGCGCATATGGGCATTCCACCCGGGGGAAGGTCAAGCCGGCCGGCTCACGAAATCGTCAGCGGGCGGTGCGGCCGGCCCCACCGCCCCCCCCGAGACGGCGCACCGTGTCGCGGGGCCGGTACCGGATGTCGTGCGGGGTCCTACTCCCCCGAGCGCACGCGCCCTAGCCCGGTCGCGGCAGGGCAGGCGGGAGGTGGACCGTGAGCGGGGCGTACAGGGCGATCGAAGAGAGGCTGGCCCGGGACGAGGTGGTGCTGCTCGATGGCGCCACCGGCACCGAGCTCGAGCGGCGTGGCGTGCCGATGGCGGAGGGTGCCTGGTGCGGGCTCGCCAATTTCACCCATCCCGACACCGTCCGGCAGGTGCACGAGGACTATGTCCGGGTCGGCTGCGACGTGATCATCGCCAACACCTTCGCCTCGAGCCGGCACATGCTGGAGCCGGCGGGCTACGGCGAGCGCGCCGCCGAGGGCTACCGCATCGCCGTGCGCCTCGCGAAAGAGGCGGTGGAGCGGGCTTCGGGCGGAAGACCTGTCGCGGTGGCGGGCTCGCTCGCGACCGCCCGGCCGGTGCCCGCCGGCACGGACCGGGCCGTCGAACCGCCCGGACTGACCCCGCAGCGGGAGGCCGCCAACTACCGCGAGGCGGCCGAGGCCCTCGCCGCGGCCGGCGCCGACCTGATCCTGCTCGAGATGATCACGGACATCGAACGCGGCGAACGTGCCTTCGAGGCCGCCCGGGCCACGGGCCTTCCCGTGTGGGTCGGGCTCTCGGCCCGCTCCGGACCCGACGGCCGGCTCGCGAGCTTCCGGGATCCGGGGACGACCTTCGACGCGCTCGTCGCGCACTGGGCCGGGCGGCCGGTGCAGGCGCTCGGTGTCATGCACACCTCCATGCCCGACACCGATCTCGCCCTGCCCATCCTTCGCCGGCACTGGGCCGGGCCGCTGCTCGTCTATCCCGAGCAGGGCTGGTTCGAGGCGCCGCACTGGCACTTCCAGGAGCTGGATCCGGAAGCCTTCGCGGACGCCGCCGGGCGCTGGATCGCGCAAGGGGCCCGGATCGTCGGCGGCTGCTGCGGCATCGGCCCGGAACACATCGAGGCGCTCGCGCGCAGGCTCGGCAGGCTCACAGCGGCATAGCGCGCGCGACCTCGACGATCGCGCGCCAGCTCTCTTCGACGTGGCGACGCTCGGTGCGCGTCTGGCCGACGCAGGCGCGCACCACCGTCCGTCCGCGCCAGCGCGTCGGCGTCACATAGGTCCGGCCGTCGGCGTTGACCGCCTCGACGAGCCGCTGGTTGAGCTCGTCGAGCGTTGCGGGATCGTCGAGGCCCGGGGGACGGTAGCGGAAGGTCAGGAGCGCGAGGCTCGGGCCGGTGACGCGCTCGAAGTCCGGTTCGGCGTCGATCCAACCGGCGAGCTCGCGCGCGAGCGCGATGTGCCGGCGCAGCGTCGCCCGCAGACCTTCGAGCCCCACAAGCCGCAGCACGAACCAGGCCTTGAGCGCCCGGAACCTGCGCCCGAGCGGAATGCCGTAGTCACGGTAGTCGACGACGCGGCCGGTCTCGGCGCCGGTGAGATAGAATGGTGTGACCGACAGCGTGCGGCGCAGCAGCTCCGGTTCGCGCACGTAGTGCGCCGAGAAGTCCAACTGGATGCCGAGCCACTTGTGCGGGTTGAAGACGAAACTGTCGGCGAGCTCCGCGCCGTCGGCGAGATGCCGCCACTCGTCGAGCAGCAGCGCGCTCCCGGCCCAGGCCGCATCGACGTGGAGGTAGAGACCGTGCGCGCGGCAGATCTCGCCCGTGGCCCGGAGCGGGTCCATGCCGCCGATGCCCGTGCTGCCGAGGGTGGCGACCACGCAGGCGGGGCGCAGGCCGGCGGCGAGATCGGCACGGATGGCCGTTTCGAGCGCATCGGGGCGCATCGCGCCGGCGTCGTCGACGGGAATCTTCCGCAGGCCCGCCCGTCCGTAACCGGCGATCATCGCCCCCTTCTCGATCGAGGAGTGGGCCTCCTCGCTCGCGTAGGCGACGAGCCGCGGCCCGCCGGCGAGCCCTTCCTCGTTGCCGCGCCAGCCTGTCGCCCGCTCGCGGGCGACCAGAAGCGCGCACAGACTCGCTTCGGAAGCGGTGGACTGGACGACGCCGCACCAGCCCTCCGGCAGCCCGGCCGCCTGCCGCAGCCAGTCGAGCACGCGCTGCTCCATTTCCGTCGCCGCCGGGCTCGTCTGCCAGAGCATGGCGTTGACGGCGAGACCGGCCGTCAGGATCTCGCCGAGCGCCGAGGCGGGATCGGCATTGGCCGGGAAGTAGGCGAGAAAGCGCGGGTGCTGCCAGTGCGTGACGCCCGGAAGCACGATCCGCTCGAAATCCGCGAGCAGGGCCCCGAAGGGCTCCGGATGCTCGGGCGGCTTTTCCGGCAACGCGGCGAGGATCGCTCCGGGCTCGACCCGTGCACGCACGGGGAACCGTTCCACCTCGTCGAAATAGCGCGCGATTCGGCCGATCAGCGCCCGCGCCCGCTCCTCGAACAGTCCGGCCTCCACCGATCCCCTCCTCCGGTGACCGGACCCTCCCTAGCACGGGCGGGGCTTGCGCGGCGACGGCCGTGGCGCCATCTCGCACGGCGGAAGAATGGCCTTCGGGAGGATGCGGCATGGCGGTGAGCACCCCCATCTGCAATTTCGGCGAGAAGGCGAAGCCCTTCCGGCTGCTCGGGGTCGACGGGAAGTGGCACACGCTCGACGAGCTGAAGGGTGAGCGCGGCACGCTCATCGTCTTCATGTGCAACCACTGCCCCTACGTGAAGGCGATCATCGACCGTCTGATCCGCGACGCCCGCGAGCTGAAGGCGTACGGCGTCAATACGATCGCCATCAATGCCAACGATCCCGCCCAGTACCCCGAAGACAGCTTCGAGAACATGAAGCGCTGGGCGGAAGAGAAGCAGTTCCCGTTCCCCTACCTCTGGGACGAGACGCAGGAGGTGGCGCGCGCCTACGGCGCCGTGTGCACGCCCGACTTCTTCGGCTACAATGCGAACCTCGAGCTGCAGTACCGTGGCCGGCTGGATGCTTCGGGCCGCAATCCGGCACCGCCCGGCGCGAAGCGCGAGCTGTTCGAGGCGATGAAGATGATCGCGGAGACCGGACGCGGACCGGAGGAGCAGGTGCCGTCCATGGGCTGCTCCATCAAATGGAAGCAGGCGGCGTGACGGCGGGCGGCCGATGAGCCGCCCGGCCGACCGCGAGGCCGATCTCGCCTGCGTGCGACGGATCGTCTTCGAGAGGCTCGGCGACCTTCCGGTGCGGGTGTTCCTTTTCGGGTCCGCGGCGCGCGGAGAGCTGCGCCGCACCTCCGACATCGACATCGCGCTGCTCTCCGACCGGCCGCTGCCGCGCGACCGGCTCGCGAGCCTGCGCGAAGCCCTCGAAGAGGCGCCGATCCTCGAGGAGGTGGACGTGGTCGATCTCGCCGGGGTCGACGAGGACATGCGCCGGCACATCCTGGCCGAGGCGATCGAATGGACCGCACCACGGAAAGACTGACCGCGGCCCGCAAGGCACTCTCCTCGCTCCGCGCCCTGCCGCTCGGCGACGCTGCCGACGATGTCGTGCGGGACGCCGCCATCCAGCGGTTCGAATATTCGCTCGAAACCATCTGGAAGGCCGCGCAGATGCTGCTTCGCGAGCGCGAAGGCATCGATGTCGCTTCGCCCAAGGCGGCGGTGCGCGCTTCGGCCCGCACGGGCTGGATCGGCGAGGATGTGGCGCGGGGCCTGCTCGAGGCGGTCGACGACCGGAGTTTGACCGTGCGCACCTACAACGAGGCGCTCGCGCGGGAGATCTTCGCACGTCTGCCGCGGCATGCCGACAGGCTGGCGGTGTGGCTCGATGCGCTCGTGCGCGTGGCCGCCGGGCGCGGAGACGGGCCGTGAGCTTCGGGAGCCTGCGGGATTTCATCGCCCATCTGGAAGCGCGCGGGCGGCTCGTGCGGGTGCACGAGCCGGTGAGCCCGGTGCTCGAGGTGACCGAGATCCACAGGCGGGTGATCGCGAAGGGCGGACCGGCGCTGCTCTTCGAGAACGTCACGGGCTTTTCGATGCCGATGCTCGTCAACCTGTTCGGCACGGTCGAACGGGTCGCCTGGGGCATGGGGCGCGAGCCGTCGGAGCTCCGGGAGTTCGGCAGGCTCCTCGCCTTCCTGCGCCAGCCGCAGCCGCCGGAGTCGCTGAAGGAGGCCTGGGATCTGGCGCCTGTCCTCAAGGCGGCCCTCGCCATGAAGCCGAAGCGCGTGTCCTCGGCACCCTGCCAGGAGGTGGTGCTGCGGGGTGACGACATCGACCTCGGCAGGCTTCCCGTGCAGACCTGCTGGCCGGGCGAGCCCGCGCCGCTCGTGACATGGCCGCTCGTGGTGACGAAAGGCCCCTCGGAGCGGCGCGAGGACCGCTACAATCTCGGCATCTACCGCATGCAGGTCATGGGCCGCGACCGGACGCTGATGCGCTGGCTCGCGCACCGCGGCGGCGCCCAGCACTATGCCCGCTGGAAGCAGACGAAGCGCGAGCCGCTTCCGGCAGCGGCCGTGATCGGCGCCGATCCGGCCACCATCCTCGCCGCCGTCACCCCGGTTCCGGACACGCTCTCGGAGTACCAGTTCGCGGGCCTGCTGCGCGGCCGTCGGGTCGAGCTCGTGCCGTGTGTGAGCCAGCCGCTCGAGGTGCCGGCGCAGGCCGAGATCGTGCTCGAGGGTGAAGTCCTGCTCGACGAATACGGCGACGAGGGCCCCTACGGCGACCACACCGGCTACTACAATGCCGTCGAGCCGTTCCCCGTCTTCCGGATCACGGCGATGACCATGCGCCGCGAGCCGATCTACCTCTCGACCTACACCGGACGGCCGCCCGACGAACCTTCGGTCCTCGGCGAGGCGCTCAACGAGGTCTTCGTGCCGCTCCTCCAGCAGCAGTTTCCGGAGATCGTCGATTTCTGGCTGCCGCCCGAGGGCTGTTCCTACCGCGTCGCGGTCGTGTCGATCAGAAAGGCCTACCCCGGCCACGCCAGGCGCATCATGATGGCCGTCTGGTCGTATCTGCGGCAGTTCATGTACACGAAGTTCGTCATCGTCGTGGACGACGACATCGACTGCCGCGACTGGAAGGACGTCATCTGGGCGATCTCGACCCGCGTCGATCCGGCGCGCGATCTCGTCACGGTCGAGAACACGCCGATCGACTATCTCGATTTCGCCTCGCCCGAATCCGGCCTCGGCTCCAAGCTCGGCATCGACGCGACGACGAAGTGGCCGCCCGAGACGAAGCGCGAATGGGGCCGCAAGATCGAGATGGATCCGGAGATCGTGCGGCTCGTCGACGACAAGTGGAGCCGCTACGGCATCGGCTGAGGCTCAGCGCCCCTTCTTCGCGTAGGTGCCGACCAGCACCGCCCGTCCGAGCACGTGGCCCTGCATGGCGCGTTCGAGTCGGGCCCGCGTGGCCCGCCCGAGATCACCGAGCGGAGCATCCAGCGCGGACAGCTCGAAGAAATAGCGGTGCCGTCCGATCGGCGGACACGGCCCGCCCCAGCCCGTCCGCTTCCAGTCGTTGAGTCCCTCGCGGGTGCCCGGCGGCAGGCCGACGCGCCCGGCGTCCTCGGGAAGCCCGCGCGCGTCGCCCGGAATGTCCCAGAGCACCCAGTGGACCCAGTCGACGCGGGGTGCCGCGGGATCGGGCGCGTCGGGATCGTGCACGACGAGCGCGAAGGCCCGCGTTCCGGCGGGCGGGTCCACCCATTCGAGCGGCGGCGAGATGTCGCGACCCTCGCAGGTGTAGACGGTGGGGATCTCGGCACCGTCGGCGAAGGCGGGCGAGCGCAGCGTGAAGGCCATGGCGAGTCCTCCCGAGGCCGTCACGAGGAGCAGGGAGAGAGCGAGAACCGCTGCGGGCTGCCGCATCGGGCTCCGGACTTCCTGCGAGCCGGTCTGCATGTGGGGAGCGGCCCGGCCCGCGCAAGGTGCCCTGTCAGCGCCCGAACACCCGTTCCACCCAGTCGAGGATCGCTTCGATGGCGTAGCGCTCGCGCGCGGCGCTCTCGCTCCCGCCCGGGGCGGGACGCGGCGTTGCGGCCGCGACCGCGACCGGCAGGGCCTCGAAGATGTCGTGCGCGATCAGTGCCGGCGTGCCGCCGCCCGAGAGCCCGCGCACCGGCCGGTTGTCGTCGCGCCCCACCCAGACGCCGACGAGGTAGCGGCCGTCGGAGCCGAGGAACCAGCCGTCGCGGCCGTCCTGGCTCGTGCCCGTCTTGCCGAAGACGCGCCGGCCCGGCACGGCGGCGCGCCTTCCCGTCCCGCGCTCCACGACCGCCCGCATCATCCGCTGCATGCCGGCGACGACGTGCCCGTCCAGAACCCGCGCCTCGGCCGGGACATGCGCGTAGAGGATGCGCCCGGCGCCGTCCTGCACCCGGTCGACGAACCGCTCCGGGCGCGCGAAGCCGCCGTTCACGAAGGGAAGGAAGGCGCGGGAGAGCTCGAGCAGCGACACTTCGGAGGTGCCGAGCGCGAGCGAGGGCACGGGCCGGAGATCGCTCTCGATGCCGAGCCGCCGGGCGAGACGGACGATGTCGTCGATGCCGGTCTGCCGCGCGAGGCGCACCGCCACCGTGTTGAGCGAGCGCGCGAACGCCTCCTCCAACGTCACGCGGCCGTGGAACCGCCCGTCGACATTGCGCGGTGCCCAGCCGTCGATCGAGAACGGCACGTCCTCGACCACGTCCTCGGGCGATCGCCCCTGCGCGAGCGCCGCCGCGTAGACGAAGGTCTTGAACACGGAGCCCGGCTGCCGCCGGACCTCGCTCGCCCGGTCGAGCCGGTTGCTGCGCCAGTCGCGGCCGCCGACATGGGCACGCACCGCGCCGTCGGCATCGAGCACGAGGACCGCACCCTCCGCTCCCGGGAGTTCGGCGAGCCGTGTCGCGAGGGCCGCGACGGCCGCCCGCTGCAGCACCGGATCGAGAGTCGTGCGCACGACGCGGTCGTCCTCGGGCTTGCCGAGATGCGCCGTGAGCCCGTCCAGCACCCGGTCGACGAAATGGCCGGCGAAGCCGGCTCCGGCCGGCGCGAGCCGGGCCGGGTTCGCGATCGCCCGCTCCGCCGTCTTCGCGTCGACGAAGCCCGCCTCCACCATCGCCCGCAGCACCACCGCCGCCCGCGCCCGCGCGGCATCGGGATCCGCGGTCGGCGCGTAGCGCGAGGGTGCCTTGAGCAACCCCGCGAGCATCGCCGATTCGGCGAGATCGAGCGCGTGCGCGGGCTTGCCGAAATAGGTGCGCGCCGCCGCCTCGGCACCCCAGGCGCCGGCACCGAAATAGACGCGGTTCAGATAGAGCTCGAGGATCTCGTCCTTGGAGAGCCGCGCCTCGAGCCACAGGGCGAGGTAGAGCTCGCGCAGCTTGCGGAGCAGCGTGCGCTCCGGCCCGAGGTAGAGGTTCTTCGCGAGCTGCTGGGTGATGGTGCTGCCGCCGGCGACATACCCGCCGGCGAGGAGGTTGTGGACGACCGCGCGCGCCGTGCCGAAGAGATCGAGTCCGAAGTGGGTGTAGAAGCGGCGGTCCTCGACGGCGATCACTGCCTTCGGCAGCCAGGGAGAGATCTCGCCGAGCCGGAGATAGGCCCCGCCCTCCCCGCCCCGCTCGTCGAGGATCGAACCGTCGGCGGCCAGCACGGTGACGCGCGCCTGCCGCGCGCCCGCGAACAGCTCGTCGGTATCCGGGAGTTCCGGCACGAACAGGTAGAAGGCGGCCGCCCAGAGGACGAACAGACCGGCGAGCAGGCCCGGGACGGCGCGGATCGTGTGCGCGAGCCAGCGCCGCAGCCGGCCCCGGGACGCAACCGGGCCGGGGACGCGCGCGACCGGCCGCCCGGGCCGCCGGGGGGCTCCGGCCTTTCCTTTGCGGGCGGCCAAGGCTAGCTTTCCCTCCGCGGCCGGGAAAGGGTTGCGGGCGCGAACATGGCGGAACCTCTCGTTCTACCGGATCCCGGGGATCCGAGACTGACGCGGACGGTGACCGGCCTCGACCAGGACGGCCGACGAGTGGAAGCCGCGATCGTGCACGAACGTCCGCTCACCCTCTTCCTCAACGAGCGCGAGATCGTGACGCTGATGACCATCGGCGACCATCCGGAATATCTCGCACTCGGCTACCTTCTCAACCAGAACATGCTGCGGCCCGACGATGTCGTCACCGCCGTCGAGTACGACGAGGAACTCGAGGTGGTGGTGGTCCGCACCGAACGCGAGACCGACTACGAGACCAAGCTCGCGAAGAAGATCCGCACCTCCGGCTGCGCCCAGGGCACGGTGTTCGGCGATCTCATGGAGCGCTTTCACGAGGTCCGGCTGTCCGAAGAGGCGGTGCTGCGCACCTCCTGGCTCTATGCGCTCACGAAGAAGATCAACACCTGCCCGTCCCTCTACCTCAAGGCCGGTGCCATCCACGGCTGCGTGCTCTGCCAGCGGGACGAGATCCTCGTCTACATGGAAGACGTCGGCCGCCACAATGCGGTCGACAAGATCGCGGGCTACATGTTCCGCCACGGCATCCCGCCGCACGACAAGATCTTCTACACGACCGGGCGGCTGACGTCCGAGATGGTGATCAAGACGGTGCAGATGGAAATTCCGATCCTGATCTCGCGCTCCGGCTTCACCGCCTGGGGTGTGGATCTCGCCCGCGAGGCCGGGCTCACGCTCGTCGGCCGGGCGCGTGGCCGCCGCTTTCTCGCGCTTTCCGGCGAACACCGCATCGTCTTCGACGCCGATCCGAAACAGGCCTTCGAGGAAGATCCGAAGCTCGTGCGCAAGGCGAGCCTGCCCGACCCGGCGGAGACGGAGCCGTGAGCGAAGCCGTCGTCGGCGTCATCCTGGCGGGCGGCCTCGCACGCCGCATGGGCGGCGGCGACAAGGGCCTGCTGCCGCTCGGCGGCCGGTCGCTCCTCGACCATGTGATCGCGCGCGCCCGGCCGCAGGTGGCCACGCTCGTGCTCAACGCCAACGGCGATCCCGCCCGCTTCGCCGCCTTCGGTCTGCCGGTGGTGGCGGACAGCGTCGAGGGCTTCGCCGGGCCGCTCGCGGGCGTGCTCGCGGGCATGGACTGGACTCTCGCTCAGGTGCCCGGCGCGCGCTGGATCGCCACCTTCGCGAGCGACACCCCGTTCTTCCCGCTCGATCTCGTGACGCGGCTGCACGATGCCGTGCTGCGCGAAGGCGCCGCGCTCGCCTGTGCCTCCTCCGCGGGTCGCCCTCACCCGGTCTTCGGCCTCTGGCCGGTCGACCTGCGCGACGCGCTCGAACACGCCATGCGGCAGGAGGGCCTGCGCAAGATCGACCTCTTCACGGCGCGTTACCGGCTCGCCGTGGTCGACTGGCCGAGCGAGCCCTTCGATCCCTTCTTCAACGCCAACCGGCCCGAGGATCTCGCGCGGGCGGAGGAGCTTCTCGCCCGGGCCGCCCGCTGAGACCGGCTCCGGTCGCGGCGACGTGAGCTCGCAAGGTGGCCGCGCCTCCCGTAAGATACGTCCGGAGGCCGGTCATGGCACTCGGATCGCCGCTGTTCCGGCGCGCGCCGCCGGCCGTCGGGGTCGACGAGCTCGCGCGCCTTCCGCTCTTCCGCCGCTTCCGCCGGCGCCATCTCGCGCGCCTCGCCCGCGCCGTCGAGCGGTATCGCATCGCTCCCGGCGCGACCGTGTGCGAGGAAGGCGCCGCCGCCGACTCCGCCTACATCGTGCTGCGCGGGCGGCTGCTCGCACTCGTCGGCCGCGAGGGCGAGCCTTCGGTGGTGGGCGAGATCGGCCCGGGCGAGATCATCGGCGAGATCGCGCTGCTCTTCGGCGACCGGCGCAGCGCCACCGTGCTCGCGATCCGCGAGAGCGAGCTCGCGGAGATCTCCCGCGAGAGCTTCGCCCAGCTGCTCGATGCCGAGCCGCATTTCGCGGTCGCCCTGTGCCGGTTGCTGGCGGCACGCATCGTCGCGACGCGGCAGGCCCGCACCCGGCCGCCGCCGCCCGCGCGCATCGTCGCCCTCCGCCCGCTGACGGAAGGTCTGGAGACCGAAGGGATCGCCCGTGCGCTTGCCCGGGCCGCCGGCCGCGCCCGGCGGCGGGTCGGCGTGATCGCGCCGGCGAACGGGGCGACCCCGGCGCCGGACGCGGTCGCGCTGCTCGAACGGCTGGAACGCGAGCACGATCTGCTGCTCACCTGGACCGCCCGCGAGGCACCGGCCTGGTCGGAAGCCGCGCTCGCGGTCGCCGACCGGGTGCTGCTGCTGGTCCGCCCGGGCGCCCCCCTGCTGCAGCCGTGGTCCGACCTGCCCCGCGTCGGCCTCGAGCAGCGCTACCGTGTCGGCGCGGCGCTCCTCGTCCTGGTCCATCCGCCCGGTACCGCGATCCCGCGCGGAACGCGGGACGAGCTCGCGCGTCTGCCGCGTCTGCCGCATCGTCACCTGCGGGAGGGCGACGCGCGCCACCTGAAGCGCCTGGCCCGGACGGTCGCCGGTGACACGGTGGCCCTGGTGATGGGCGGCGGTGGTGCCCGCGGGTTCGCCCATCTCGGCGTCCATGGCGCCCTGCTCGAGGCCGGCATCGACGCCGACATGGTGACGGGCACCAGCATGGGGGCGATCCTCGCCGCCGCCATCGCCACCGATGCCGCACCGGACGCGATCCTCGCCCGGCTGCGGACGACCTTCGTCGAGCGCAACCCGGCCAACGACTGGACCCTGCCGGTCGCCTCGCTGCTCGCCGGGCGCAAGGCGGAGCGCGCGTTCCGCGAGGCGTTCGGCGGACTCGATCTCGAGGACCTCTGGCGCCCCTGCCTGTTCGTCTCCACCAACCTCAGCCGCGCCCGGGCGCATGTCGAAGCGACCGGCCCCGTCTGGCTCGCGCTCCGCGCGACGACCGCGATCCCGGGCGTGTTCCCGCCGGTGGTGCGGGGTGGCGAGCTGTTCGTGGACGGCGGGCTCGTGGACAATCTGCCGGTCGACGTCGCGCGCCGGTGCTTCCGCCCCCGGCGGATCGTCGCCGTCGATGTCGCCGCGGGCCGCGGGCCCGAGGCTCCCGGTCTGGACGCACCCGCCCTCGCGCCGCTCGGGGTGCTGCGCTCGCGTTTCGGCCCAGGCCCGCGTCTGCCCGACATCGTCGACATCCTGTGGGCCGCCTCGGTCCTGGCTTCCGAGGTCAACGCGGAGCCGTTGCGGCGGGAGGCCGACCTCCTGGTCCGCCCGGATCTCGAGGGCTTCCCGATGCTGGACTGGCGCCCGCTCGAAGCGATCGTCGAGGCCGGCTACCGGGCCGCGGTCGCGGCGCTCGAAGCCCGGGAACGCGAGGTCGACGGTTTCCCCGCGGAGCCGCAGCCGTCAGGGATTGGGAAGCCCGAACAGCGGCCGCAGCCGCACGCCCACGGCATTGCCGGCGAGCGCCGCGACCGGCCACAGCCAGCCGTGCAGGCTGCCCGAGGCGATGCCCGAGAAGTAGGCGCCGATGTTGCAGCCGAAGGCGAGCCGGGCGCCGTAGCCGAGCAGAAGCCCGCCGACGACGGCCGCCGCGAGTGACGGCAGCGGGATCCTCCAGCCCGGGCGGAAGCGGCCGGCGAGCGCGGCGGCGAGCAGCGCGCCGATCATGATCGCGATGTTCATGACCGAGGTGACGTCGAGCCAGACGGTGGCATCGAGCGCCGCCTGCTGACCCCGCCACACCGGCCATTCGCGCACGCCGATGCCGAGGCCGTCGAACAGCTTCGCCCCCCAGAGCGCGAAGGCGGAGGTGATGCCCCAGGGCCGGCCGGCGAGGGCGAGCGTGGCGAAGTTCAGGAGCGCGAGCGCCACCGCCCCGGCCCAGATCGGCCACGGTCCGCGAAGCCACTGCCATTCGAGCCGCGGGTTGCGCAGCACGTGCCCGTGCCGCCGGACTTCGGCGAGCAGGCTCGCGCCGGCGATCGCGGCGAACAGGGAGAGGTTGAGCAGCAGCGCCGGCCAGAGCCCGAGCGTGTGCACGAGCGAAACCGGTGGCAGAGCGGGCAGGCCGTGCCAGAAGGGCAGATGCGCGGTCGCGATCACCGACCCCAGCACGAAGAAGAACAGGGTGACGACCATCCGCGTGCTGCCACCCCCGACCGCGAACAGCGTGCCCGAGGCGCACCCACCCCCGAGCTGCATGCCGACGCCGAAGAGAAAGGCGCCGACGACGACGCTCGTGCCCGCGGGCGCGACGAAACCGCCGACCGGCCGCCCGAACAGCTCCCCCGCCGAGAGCGCCGGGAAGAACAGCGCGACCGCCACCGCCAGCATCAGCATCTGGGCGCGCAGCCCGCGGCCGTCGGCATCGACCAGAAGCCGCCGCCAGGCCGAGGTGAAGCCGAAGCTCGCGTGGTAGAGCGCGAGGCCGAGCAGGAGACCGGTCGCGAACAGCGCGAGCTGCCGCCCGCCGCCGGCCTCGAAAGCGAAGAGGGCGCCGGCGAGGGCGAGCAGTGCACCGAGGGCGACGGTGCCCGGCTGCGGCAGGCGGGCGGGAAGCGCGAGGGTCGGGGCCGTGACGGACATTATTACGCTCACGTTTCGTGATAAACGCTGAGATACATCTGGTATCCGTGATTGCCTGCGGCAATCCCCCCGATCATGGCACACCTTTCGGGAGAGCGGGTTCGATTCCGCGTGAGCGGCCTGCGCGCACCTGCCATCTGTCGCACAGCCAGCTCCGGGCTAACTTCGTGTGCGTGGATCCTGGGAGACCCGCCCATGCGGCTTTCGGCCTATTCCGACTACGCGCTCCGGACCCTGATGCTGGCGGCGGCCGTCGCGCCCGGCATCACCACCATCGCGCGGGTCGCGGAGAGCTTCGGCATCGCCGAAAGCCATGTGCGCAAGATCGTCCACGAGCTCACGCGCGCCGGTTTCCTGAAGTCCTACCGCGGCCGCCGGGGCGGCTTCGGGCTGGCGCGGCCGGCCTCCGAGATCCGTGTCGCCGAGGTCATCCGTTTCACCGAGACCGATTTCGCCCTCGTCGAATGCCAGCCGCCGCGGCAGGGCGTCTGTCCGCTCAGGCGGGACTGCGCGCTCGAGCGGGCCCTCGCGCGGGCGCTCGCCGCCTTCTTCGCCGCCCTCGACGGGGTCACGCTCGCCGATCTGGTGCCGGAGCCCGAAGCGGTGCTCGAGCCACTCGCGCGCGGTTCCGCCGCCGGGAAGACGGCATGCTGCGACCCGGCCGCAGGCACCCCGGCCTGAGCGGGGCACGCCTCGCGCCTGCAGCGGACGGAAGGGAGCATCCGCGATGACGACGGATCCGCGCGAGGTCGAACGGTTCGCGGAGCTCGCCGGGCGATGGTGGGACCCGGAGGGGCCGATGCGGCCGCTGCATCTGCTCAATCCGGTCCGGATCGCCTGGATCCGCGACCGGGTCTCCGGGCAGTTCGGCCGCGATCCGCGCGCGCCCCGACCGTTCTCGGGTCTGCGGATGCTGGATGTCGGCTGCGGTGCCGGACTGCTCGCGGAACCGCTCGCCCGGCTCGGCGCCGACGTGGTCGCGATCGACCCGGCGGCGGAGAACATCGAGGTGGCGCGGGCGCACGCCGAGGCATCGGGCCTCGGGATCGACTACCGCGTCGCGACGGCGGAGGATCTGCTCGTGCGCGGCGAGAGCTTCGATGTCGTCTGTGCGCTCGAGGTGGTCGAGCACGTGCCGGACCCGGCGGAGTTCGTCCGCGAGATCGCCGGGCTCGTGCGGCCGGGCGGGCTCGCCGTGTTCTCGACCCTGAGCCGCACGCTCTCCTCGCTCCTGCTCGGCGTGATCGCGGCCGAATATCTGCTGCGCTGGCTGCCGCCCGGCACGCACGACTGGCGGCGCTTCCTGAACCCTTCCGAGCTCGCGCGTCTGCTGCGCGCCCGGGGACTCGCGCCGGTGGCGCTCACCGGCATCCGTTACGACGCCGCGCACGGGCGCTTCGAACCCGCGCGCGATCCTTCGGTCAACTACATGATGGCGGCGGCGCGCCCTCAGGCGTCGTGATCGGGAAGCCGCGGCAGCGGCACCACCGTGATCCCCTCCTCGAGGAGCTCGCGGACCTCTTCCCGGTTCGCCTGCCCCCAGATGTCGCGCGGCTCGGTCTCGCCGTAATGGATGCGCCGCGCCTCTTCCGGGAAGCGTTCGCCGACGTTCTCGAAATGCTCCTCGACGTGCTTCTGGATCGCGCGCAGCGTCCGCAGCAGGGCGGCGAAGCGCGCGGCATCGGCGGGCATCGCCGCCTGCCCGCCGGCGGCCGCCGGCGCCTGCGTCTCGCCGCCGCGGCCGCGCACCACGGCCGGCGCCATCGGCGCCTTGCGCACATCGCGGCCGCCGCACAGCGGACATTCGAGGAGGCCGCGCTGCTGCTGGACGTCGAAGGCGGCGCTGTCGGCGAACCAGCCTTCGAAACGGTTCCCGCAGGCGCAGACGAGTTCGTAGCGGATCATGGCGCCCGCGGCTCCCCCGGGGCCGCCGCGAGGAGGGCATCGAGTTCGCCCGCCGCCTCGAGCGCGTGGAGATCGTCGGAGCCGCCGATCGGCCGACCGTCGACGAAGACCTGCGGCACGGTGGTGCGGCCGCCGCTGCGCTCGACCATCTCCGCCCGCCGCCCGGGCTCTTTCCACAGATCGATCTCGACGTAGGCCACGCCCTTGCGGTCGAGGAGCTGTTTCGCCCGCCAGCAGTACGGGCACAGGGGCGTGGTGTAGATCTCGACCCTCGGCATCATCGGCGATCCATCCGGTCGGGAAAATGGTCCGCTTCCGGCCCTTCATATGGGGTGCGCGTCGTCGCGAACCACCCGCGCGAGCGTCAGCGCCTCGACGCGCGCCGCCCCCGCGCGTTCGAGGACGCGGGCACAGGCCGCGAGCGTGGTGCCGGTCGTGAGCACATCGTCGATCAGCAGCACCCGCGCGTCGCGCACCACCGGCGCATGGCGCGCGGCGACCTCGAAGACGGCGGCGGTGACGTTCTCGCGCCGTGCGGTGGCGCTCAGCCCCTGCTGCGAGGCGGTCGGCCGCACCTTGCGCAGGAGATCGACCGCGGCCGGCCGGTTGCTCCGGCGCGCGAGAGCCCGGGCGAGCAGCGCCGACTGGTTGAAGCCGCGGCCGAGCAGGCGCCGCCAGTGGATCGGCACCGGCAGGATCAGATCCGTCTCCGCCAGGAGTTCACGGCCGGCCTCCGCCATCCATTCCGCGAAGGCGGCGACCCCTTCGGTGCGCTCGCCGTGCTTGAAGCGCAGGATCATGCGCCGGGCCACGCCCTCGTAGCGGAGCGCCGAACGCACCCGGGCGAGCGGCAGCGGCTCGCGCGCGCACGCACCGCAGAGCGGTTCGTCGACGGCGGCCGCCGGCAGCGGGAAGCCGCAGGCGCGGCAGAGCGGAGGGGTCAGGAAGGAGAGCCCGCTCCAGCAGGCGGCGCACAGGCGTCCCTGCGCCTCGACCACCGCACCGCAGCCGAAGCACCGCGGCGGCAGCAGGAAATCGAGGCAGGCGGCGGCGAAATTGGCGGCCCGGGCGAGCCTCCAGCCGGATCGACGGGCGACGAGAGACACAGGCCCCCTCCGCGCGCATGGGCTCCGGTCCGCGACCCTGCCACACCCGCCGCCATTTTTCAATCCGAGGTTGAAGAGCCCTCAGACGCGGCGAATGAAGTTCTCGGCGTAGGACTTCGGGCGGAAGGCGTATTCGTGCGGCTGTTCGACCTCGTAGGGGATGCCGTGCCGCCGGCAGTACTCCTCGGCCGCCTCGCGGGTCGAAAAGCGCAGCCGCAGCTGCTGGACCGTGTCGCCCGATCCGACCCAGCCGACGAGCCGGTCCGGGCGCTTCGCCGCAGCGGGCTCGAACTCGAGGATCCACGTCCGCGATTTGGCGCGGCCCGAAGATCCGGCGGGTTTGGCGGGGCGGTAGATGCGTGCGAGCATGGAGGATGTCTCCCGGTTCCCGGACGATCGACGACGGCTCTAGTCCCCGGCCGCGGACCGGGGATCGATCCCGGCCCATTCGCATCTGAGCCGCGGGCGGTGCGTCTCGAGCCACAGCAGCGGCACGACCGCCGTCGCCGCGACGATGCGGCCTTCGGCCACGGCGGCGAACGCCTCTTCGGGAGCGATCGGCACGGTGCGGATGTCCTCGTGCTCGCTGTCGAGCCCGAACACGCCCGCCTCGCGCGGCGCCGTCACCTCGGCCACGAACACGTCGACGAGCTCGCTCGTCCCGCCCGGGCTCGAACGGTAGCGCCCGACGCGGGCGAGGCGGCCGGCCTCGAGGCCCGCCTCCTCGCGGATCTCGCGCCTCGCCACCTCCTCCGGCGTCTCGCCCGGCTCGCAAAGCCCCGCGACACCTTCGAGCAGCCAGGGACCGTCCTCGGCGTCGATGGCGCCGGTGCGGAACTGCTCGATCAGCACGACCACATCGGCGCGCGGATCGAAGGGGAGGACGGCGACGGCGTTGCGCTGGACGAGGAGCTCGCGGCGCAGCGGCGCGCTCCAGCCCCCTGCGAACTTCTCGTGGCGCACCACCAGCTGGTCGAAGGCGTAGAAGCCGTCGAACAGCCGCCGGCGTTCCAGAATCTCGAAATGCAGCCGGCGCCGGTCCACGGTCCCGCGCCGCTCAGGCGAAGGCCTTGAAGGTGATGAGCGTGAAGGTGTCCTTCACGCCCGGCAGGGTCTGCACGCGGCTCGTGACGAAGCGGCCGATGTCCACCTCGTCGTCGAGGTGGAACTTCATGATCAGATCGTACTGGCCGCTGATCGAGTAGACCTCGGAGACCTGCTCGATCTCCTGTACGGCGGCGTCGGCGACATCGTAGGCGTGGCCGAGCTCGCACTTGACCAGAACGAAGATCGTCCGCATCGGTCCGCCTCAGTCCGCCTCACTCCGCGCGAGCTTCCGTAGCGGAACCTCGCGCAGAAGGAAACGGGGGACGTGCGCCCCGAGCCCGACCTCCGGGACCTCCGGGACGGCCGGCGTGCGCACCCGGCGCGGACGCTCGCGCGCCCCCTCGCCGTCGCGGCCGGTCCGTTCCGGGGGCGTCGCCGGCGCTGGCGCGGGTCCGGTTTCGGCTGCGGCCGCAGTTGCGGCTGCCGCCGGCCCGCTGCGGCGTCGTGTCCGGCGCGGCGCCGGACCTGCCGCGCGGTCCTCCGGCACGAAACGCTCCGCCGGGGCTTCCTCGAGGGCGACCGTGATGCGCGGCACCTGCCGGCCGGTCACGCGTTCGATGGCGGCGACGGCCTTCGCGTCCGCCTCGGTCACCAGCGTGAAGGCCCGACCCTGGCGGCCGGCGCGGCCGGTGCGGCCGATGCGGTGGACATAGTCGTCCGGGGTGTGCGGCACGTCGTAGTTGACGACCACCGGCATGTCGTCGATGTCGAGCCCGCGCGCGGCGACGTCGGTGGCGACGAGGAACTTCACCTCGCCCCGCTTGAACGCGTCGAGCGTCGCCTGACGCACCGGCTGGTCGAGATCGCCGTGCAGGTCGCGGGCGTCGAAGCCGCGGCGCACGAGCCAGCGCGTGAGCGCCGAGACCTCGCGCTTCGTGTTGCAGAAGATCATGCCGGTGCCGATGCCGTGCTCCTTGAGCAGGGCCTGCAGCACGCGCCGCTTGTCCTGTCCGCCGGTGGGCACCAGCACGTCCTCGACCGATTCCGCCTTGCGCGCCGGTGGGGTGACCTCGATCTCGACCGGATCGCGCAGGAACTTCTCGGCGAGACGCCGCACCTCGCGCCCCATGGTGGCCGAGAACAGGAGCGTCTGCTTGCGGTTCGGCAGCAGCCCGACGATGCGCTCGACGTCCGGGATGAAGCCCATGTCGAGCATGCGGTCGGCCTCGTCGATGACGAGGATCTGCACGCCGCCGAGCAGGACGCGGCCGCGTTCGAACCAGTCGAGCAGCCGCCCCGGGGTGGCGATCAGAACATCGACGCCCTTCTCGAGCAGCCGCTCCTGGTCGCCCATGCCGACACCGCCGATCAGCAGGGCCTTGGAGAGCGGAAGATATTTCCCGTAGATCTCGAAATTGCGCGCCGTCTGGGTGGCGAGTTCGCGCGTCGGCGACAGCACGAGGGCCCGCGGCATGCGCGCCCGCGACCGTCCCGCCGCGAGGATCTCGAGCATCGGCAGCGTGAAGGACGCGGTCTTGCCGGTCCCCGTCTGGGCCACGCCGACCACGTCGCGCCCCTCGAGGACGGCAGGAATGGCGCGTTCCTGGATGGGGGTGGGCTCGCTGTAGCCGGCCTCGGCGATGGCCTTCAGCAGCTCCTCGCGCAGGCCGAGGCGCGCGAAGCCGTTCTGTTCATGGGTCAAGGTCTGGGAAAATCCGCGGTTGGTAGAGCTTACGACACGTTCCGCATATGGGCGCGCCGTTCCCGAAGTCAACGCAGCCGCCGCGAAGCGGGTCCCGTCGATGCCGTCGCCTCCTCGCCGCACGCCAACCGGATGCTATCTTGCCCGCGGCAGCTTCCGGGAGTGGCCGATGTCGCGACAGTCTTCACCGCTCGGGCGGGCCGTCGTGGAACCGTCCGCGGTCGTGTTCGATCCTCCGGTCGTTGCGCACCGCGGAGCTTCGGCGCGTGCGCCCGAGAACACGCTCGCGGCGTTCCGCGAGGCCGCGCGCTGCGGGTGCCGCTGGGTCGAATTCGACGTCAAGCTGTCGCGCGACGGCGTACCCTTCGTGATCCACGACGACCGGCTCGAACGCACGACCAACGGCCGCGGCCGGGTGCGCGATCTCGACGCGGACGCGCTCGCCCGGCTGGATGCCGGGAGCTGGTTCGACCCGCGCTTTTCGGGCGAGCGCATCCCCACCCTCGCCGAGACGGTCGCGCTCCTGCTCGAGCTCGATCTCTCCGCCAACATCGAGATCAAGCCGTGCGAGGGGCGGGAGGAGGAGACGGCGGAGGTGGTCGCCGCCGAAGTCCGCCGCCTGTGGCCCGCCGACCGGCCGCCGCCGCTCTTCTCGAGCTTCTCCCGGACGGCCCTCGGGGCCGCCCGGCGGGTGGCGCCGGAGATCCCGCGCGGCCTGCTGCGGGAAGCGCCGGGCGCCGACTGGGCCGCGGAGATGCAGGCGCTCGGCTGTCTCACCCTGCACCTCGACCACACGCAGCTCGCCCCCGGACATCTGCGCCGCCTCGCGGAGGAGGGAGTGCCGGTCCTGCTCTACACCGTGAACGATCCGGAGCGCGCCCGCGCGCTCCTCGAAACGGGCGCCGCCGCCGTCTTCACCGACGTGCCGGATCTCGTGCTGGAAGCGCTCGCCGCCGGTCAGTAGCGCCGCAGCAGACCCACGACCCGGCCCTGGATCTTCACCTGGTGCGGCCCGAAGATGCGGGTCTCGTAGGCCGGATTGGCGGCTTCGAGGGCGATCGAGGCGCCGCGGCGGCGCAGACGCTTGAGGGTCACCTCGCGGTCCTCGATCAGCGCCACCACGATCTCGCCGCTCTCGGCGGTCTCGCAGCGGCGGACGACGACATAGTCGCCGTCGAGGATGCCGGCATCCTGCATCGAGTCGCCGACCACCTGCAGCACATAGTGTTCGCCGTCGCCGAGGAACATGCCCGGCACCTCGATCACCGTGTCGGTGTCGGCGAGCGCCTCGATCGGCGTGCCGGCGGCGATGCGGCCGTAGAGGGGGAGCTGTGTGCTGCCGCGCACGCCGGCGAGAGGCGGCCGCCCGCCGAACACGCCGCGCACCACATTGCCCTCGCGGGTCACCTCGGTGAGCGGCCTCACCCCCGCCATCTCGAGCGGCGGCTTGAGGATCTCGATGGCGCGGGCGCGATAGGCGAGCCGCCGGATGTAGCCGCGTTCCTCGAGCCCGGAGATCAGCCGGTGAATGCCGGACTTGGAGCGCAGCCGCAGGGCGGCGCGCATCTCGTCGAAGGAGGGGGGCACCCCGTGCTCGGCGACATACGAGTGGATGAAGCGCAGCAGCTGCAGCTGTCGCTGGGTGAGCACGGGCGATCTCCCGGGGGAAGGCATCGGGCGCGAGGGTGTTCTAATTTAGTTCTCGTTCCTCGTCAACAGGACGAAGATCCGTCCTAGCCCGCCAGCACCCGCGCGAGCTCGAGGATGCGCACGCGCTCGCCGGCACTCCGCGGCGGATCGAACGGCGGTCGCACGATCAGCGCGTCGGCATGGGCGAAGGTCGCGAACATCGAACTGTCCTGGAGCGGCGCCGGCCGCACCCGCCGCTCGCCCCGATCGTCCATCAACTCCGCCCTGAGGAAATCCTGGCGTTCGTCGTTGGCGGCGAGATCGCTCGCGAGCACCGCCTCCGCGATCGGGAGGTCCGGGGACAGACCCTGCGCGGCGCGCAGGGCCGCGCGCAGGAAGACGATGGCGCAGACCGCGGCCGACACCGGGTTGCCCGGCAGGCCGAGGAAGGCCGCCTCGCCGAGGCGGCCGAAGATCAGCGGCTTGCCCGGCCGCATGGCGATCTTCCAGAAGTCGAGGGCGAGGCCGAGCGATGTCGCCGTCTCCCGGACGAGATCGTAGCTGCCGACCGAGGCGCCGCCGCTCGTCACCACGAAGTCCACGCCGCGCGCCTCGGCGAGGATGTCCGCGAGCGCCCGCGGATCGTCGCCGGCGATGCCGAGATCGACCGCTTCCCCGCCCCAGGCATCGACGAGGGCCGCGAGCGTGATCCCGTTCGAGGCGACGATCCGGCTGCCGGAAGGCAGTTCACCGGGTGGCACGAGCTCGTCGCCGGTCGACAGCAGCGCGACCCGCGGCCGCCGCCGCACCGGAAGCCACGCATGGCCCATGGCGGCGGCGAGCCCCAGTGCCCGGCCGTCGAGCCGGGTTCCGGCGCGGAGTCCGATCCAGCCGGCCTCGAAGTCGAGCCCCCGGGGCCGCACGTAGCGGCCGCGCACCACGGGCTTTTCCACCACCACCCGCCCGCCCTCCGCCCGGGCGTGCTCCTGGATCAGGATGGCGTCGGCCCCCTCGGGCAGGGGAGCGCCGGTGAAGATGCGCACCGCCTCGCCGGCGGCGAGCGGCCGGTCGAAGCTGCGTCCCGCCGGCACTTCGCCCGCGAGCCGCAGCACGGCGCCGGCGCGGTCGGCGTCTTCGGCGCGCACCGCGTAGCCGTCCATCGCCGAGACGGCGGCCGGCGGCTGGCTGCGGCGGGCGGCGAGGTCTTCGGCCAGCACGCGCCGGTGGGCGGCGACGAGATGGACGATCTCGCGTGGCGTCGGCCGCACGGCCGCGAGGATGCGGGAAAGCGCCTCTTCGACCGGCAGCACGGCTCAGGCCGCCCGGAATTCGCCGGAACGGCCGCCGGCCTTGTGCAGGAGCCGGATGCCCTCGATGCGCATCGCCCGGTCGACGGCCTTGCACATGTCGTAGACGGTGAGCGCCGCCACCGCGACGGCGGTCAGCGCCTCCATCTCGACGCCGGTCCGGCCGGTGATGCGGCAGGTCGCCTCGATGCGCACGGCATGCTCGGCCTCGAGCGGCTCGAGCCGCACCTCGACCGCCTCGAGCGGCAGCGGATGGCAGAGCGGGATCAGATCCGGCGTCCGCTTCGCGCCCATGATGCCGGCGAGCTGCGCCACCGTCAGCACGTCGCCCTTGGCGAAGCCGCGCTCGCGGATCCGCCGCAGGGTCTCCGGGGCCATCACCACCCGACCCTCGGCCGTGGCGGTGCGGGCCGTCTCGGCCTTGCCGGAGACGTCCACCATGACGGCGTTGCCCTCGCGGTCGAAGTGGGTGAGCCCGCTCATCGCGCGTCCTCGAAGCCGAGCAGCCGGCGCGTGGCGGCGGCGACGTCACGCTCGCGCATGAGCGATTCGCCGACGAGAAAGGCGCGCGCCCCGGCGGCCCGCATCTGCAGCAGATCGAGATGGGTGTAGAGCCCGCTCTCGGCCACCACGAGGCGGTCGGCGGGCACCCGCGGCGCGAGGTCGATGGTGGTCGAGAGGCTCACCTCGAGCGTCCGGAGATCGCGGTTGTTGATGCCGACGAGCGGCGCACCGAGCGCCACCGCGCGTTCGAGCTCCGGCAGATCGTGCACCTCGACCAGCGCGTCCATGCCCCATTCCGCAGCCGTCGCGAGCAGTTCGCCCGCGAGCGCGTCGTCGACCGCGGCGAGGATGACGAGGATCGCATCGGCGCCGAGTGCCCGCGCCTCGACCACCTGCCAGGGATCCAGCGTGAAATCCTTGCGCAGCACCGGGAGTGCGGTCGCCGCCCGGGCGGCGACGAGATGGCCGTCGTGGCCGCGGAAGTGGGCTTCGTCGGTGAGCACCGAGAGGCAGCTCGCGCCGCCGGCGGCATAGGCACGCGCGAGGGCCGGCGGATCGAAATCCTCGCGGATCGTGCCGCGGCTCGGCGACGCGCGCTTGATCTCGGCGATCAGCGCCAGCCGGCCGGCGCGGTCGCTCTCTTCGAGCGTGGCGCGGAAGCCGCGCGGCGGCGGTGCCACCCGGGCGGCCGCCTCGAGGTCGGAGAGCGGCCGCAGGCGCTTGCGCGCGGCCACCTCCTCGCGCTTGCGGGCGCAGATGCGGGCGAGCACGTCGCTCATCCTGCCTCTCCCTTCGAGCGGGTGATGCGCACGAGCTTCTCGAGCACGCGCCCGGCCCGGCCGCTGTCGATCGCCTCGGCGGCGAGCATCGCGCCCTCGCGCAGATCGCCCGCCTTGCCGGCGACGACGAGCGCCGCCGAAGCGGCGAGCAGGACGGCATCGCGGAAGGGGCCGCGGACGCCGGCGAGCACCGCCCGGATCGCCTCGGCGTTGTGCGCCGGATCGCCACCGCGCAGGTCCTCGGGCCGGCCGCGCGCGAGTCCGGCGTCCTCCGGCACCACCTCGAACAGGCGGACCTCGCTGCCGGTCCATTCGGCGACCGCGGTCGGGCCGGTGATGCTGAGTTCGTCGAGCCCGTCGCGGCCGTGCACCACCCAGGCCCGCTCCGCTCCGAGCCCGCCGAGCACGCGGGCGAGCGGCTCGATCCACTGCTCGGCGAAGACGCCCATCACCTGACGTTTCACGCCCGCCGGATTGGCGAGCGGCCCGAGCAGGTTGAAGATCGTGCGCGTGCCGAGCTCGGCCCGCGGACCGGCGACGTGGCGCATGGCCCCGTGGTGGCGCGGCGCCATCATGAAGCCGATCCCGGCCTCCTCGATCGCCCGTTCGATCACCTCGAAGGGCGCGTCGATGTCGACGCCCAGCGCCTGCAGCACATCCGACGAGCCCGACCGCGAGGACAGGCCGCGGTTGCCGTGTTTGGCGACCGGCACGCCCGCCGCCGCCACGACGATCGCTGCGGCGGTCGAGATGTTGTAGGTGCCGGCCGCGTCACCGCCGGTGCCGCAGGTGTCGATGGCGTCCGCGGGTGCCCGGATGCGGCGCATCCGCGCCCGGAGCACGCTGGCGCCGGCCCGGATCTCGTCGACGGTCTCGCCGCGCACCCGGAGCCCGATCAGGAAGCCGCCGATCTGCGCCGGCGTGGCGTCGCCCGCCATCATGATGTCGAAGGCCTCGCGCGCCTCCTCGAACGCGAGCGGCGCCCCGGTCGCGACCCGCGCGACGATCTCCCTGAAGCGCTGCAGTTCGGCCGTCATGCCGGTCTCCCGCGGCAGATGTCGAGGAAATTGCGCAACAGCTCGTGCCCGACCCCGGTCTCGATGCTCTCGGGGTGGAACTGCACGCCGTGGATCGGCAGGTCGACGTGCCGCAGTCCCATGATCACCCCGTCCGCGGTTCGCGCGTTGACCAGGAGGGCGGGCGGGATCGTCTCCGGCAGGGCGACGAGCGAATGGTAGCGGGTGGCGGCGAAGGGGCTCGGCAGGCCGGCGAAGACGCCGCTGCCGTCGTGATGGATGTCGCTCACCTTGCCGTGGACGATCTCCGGTGCCGGACCGACGACGGCCCCGAACACCTGGGCGATCGCCTGATGCCCGAGGCAGACCCCGAGGACCGGCAGGCGGGCTTCGGCCGCCGCCCGCACGAGATCGAGCGAGATGCCGGCGCGGTCGGGATCGCAGGGACCGGGCGAGATGACGATGCCTTCCGGAGCCATGGCCAGCGCCTCGGCGACGCCGATGGCGTCGTTGCGGCGCACCTCCACCCCGGCGCCGAGCTCGCCGAGATAGTGGTAGAGATTGTACGTGAAGCTGTCGTAGTTGTCGATCAGCAGCAGCATGGTGCCCGCCCGAGACGCTCCGGCGCGTCGCCGCGCCGATGGCTTCAAACCGCGCGCGGAGCGTGTCGTCAACCACACGCCGCGGCGCCCGACCACCGGCAAGGTTTGCTTTCCACTTCAAGTTGGAAGCGCAAACCGCCAGAAAAAGGGGCGCCCCGATCCGGAGCCCGGACCATGCCGCAGCCCGAGCCCGCCCCGCTCCCGCCCGCACTCCGCGCGCCGGCGCGGACGGTCCGTCGCGGCATCGCGGCGATCGCCTGTCTGCTCCTCGCCTCCGTCCCGGCGGTCGCGATGCACCACGGCCCCCCACCTCCCCAGATCTCCGGGAGCGCTCCCGCCCGCATCCTGCTGCCGCCGGCGCGCATCGATGCGCCCGCCCGGCGCGGCGGGCCCGAGATCGCCCTCGTCATCGACGACATGGGGCACGACCTCGCGAGCGTCCGGCGCGTCGCCGCACTGCCGGTGCCGCTCACCGCCGCCTTCCTGCCCTATGTTCCGGACGCCGCGTCGCGGGTCGCGATCGCCCGCGCCGCCGGCAAGGAGATCTTCCTGCACATGCCGATGGAACCGGAGAGCGCCGCGGTCGATCCGGGACCGATGGTGCTGCGCGTCGGCCAGCCGGCCGCGCAGCTCCTCACCCTGCTCGAGGCGGCGCTCGCCCGCGTTCCGGGAAGCGTCGGCATCAACAACCACATGGGCAGCCGGTTCACCCGCGAACCGGAGCCGATGACCGCGGTCGTCGCCTGGGCCGCGGCGCACGGCCTCGTCTTCCTCGACAGCCGGACCACGCCCGAAAGCGTCGGGGCGGCGCTGGCGGAGGCGCACGGTCTGCCGCACGTCGGGCGCGACCTTTTCCTCGACAATGTCGCCGATCCGACCGCGATCCGTGCCCAGCTCGAGCGGGCGGTCGAACACGCCCGGCAGCACGGGTCCGCGGTGGCGATCGGGCATCCGCGCCCCGTGACCCTGGACGTCCTCGAGCGCTGGATTCCGGAGGCCCTCGCGCGCGGCGTGCGCTTCACGACCGCAGGCGCGCTCGCGCGCCGCCGCCAGTGCCCGGACGGGATCGAGCTCGTCGCCGCGGGCGGGGCGTTCAGCGGCTGCCGCTCGCGAAGCTCACCGCCTCCTCGGCCGCACGGATGAGCGCCCGCGCCTTGTTCCAGCACTCCTGATACTCGGACTCGGGATCGCTGTCGGCGACGATCCCGGCTCCCGCCTGCACGTATACCTGCCCGCCGTGGACGAGCGCCGTCCTGAGCGCGATGCAGGTGTCCATGTCGCCGCCCGCCGCGAAGTAGCCGACGGCGCCGGCGTAGAAACCGCGTCGCTCCGGTTCGAGCTCGTCGATGATCTCCATCGCCCGCACCTTGGGCGCGCCGGAGACGGTCCCCGCCGGGAAGCCCGCGAGCAGGGCATCGAGGGCGGTGCGATCGGCCCGCAGCCGCCCCTCCACGTTGGAGACGATGTGAATGACGTGCGAGTAGTACTCGACGACCATGCGCTCGGTGACCCGCACGCTGCCGATCTCCGCCACCCGTCCGACATCGTTGCGTCCGAGATCGAGCAGCATGAGATGCTCGGCCCGCTCCTTCGGATCGGCGAGCAGCTCGGCGGCCAGCGCCTCGTCCTCGGCGTGGCTCGCGCCGCGCCGGCGGGTGCCGGCGATCGGCCGGATCGTCACCTTCCGGCCCTCGACCTTGACGAGCGTCTCCGGGCTCGAGCCGACCAGCGCGTAGTCGCCGAGATCGAGGAAGAAGAGGTAGGGCGACGGGTTGAGGCGGCGGAGCGCGCGGTAGAGGGCGAAGGGCGGCAGACGGAAGGGCAGCGCGAAGCGCTGCGAGAGCACCACCTGGAAGATGTCGCCGGCGCGGATGTACTCCTTCGCCCGCCGCACCATGGCGTGGAACTCGTCCCGGCTCATGTTCGGCACCGGCTCGGGCGGCGGACTGCGCACCAGAAGCCCGGTGTGCCCGAGGCTGCGCCCGAAGTCGGCGAGCGCGCGGGCGAGGCGTTCGCCCGCGAGCCGCCACGCCTCGGCGCCCGAGAGCCCCGAGCGCGGCCACACCGGACTGACGAGGGTGACGCGGTCCTCGATGTTGTCGAAGATGGCGACCAGCGTCGGTCGCAGGAACACGGCATCGGGCAGGCCGAGGCGGTCGGGCTTCGCCTCCGGCAGCCGCTCCACGAGCCGCACCATGTCGTAGCCCATGTGCCCGAACAGGCCGGCCGACATGGGCGGGAGTCCGGGCGGCAGGGGAAAGCGCGAGGCCTCGATCAGCCGGGCGAGGCTGTCGAGTGCCGGCAGCGGTTCCGGCTCGAAGGCCCCGGGCTCCGCCATCGGCGAGCGGTTGATCCACGCCTGCGTCCCGCGGCAGCGCCAGACGAGGTCCGGCTCGAGGCCGAGGATCGAATAGCGCCCGCGGGTCGCCCCCTTCTCCACGCTCTCGAACAGAAAGCTGTGGCGGCGGCCCTCGGCGAGCTTGAGATAGGCCGAGACCGGCGTGTCGAGATCGGCGACCAGCGAAGTCCAGACGACCTGCGGTTCGCCGCGTTCGTAGCCGGCGAGGAAGGTGTCGCGGTCGGGATTGGTCTGCATGCGCCCGCGCCCCTCAACCCTGGAGGAAGGTGGCCATGGCGCGCTGGTCGATCTCGACCGGGTAGCGCCGGCGCAGCGCCGCCTCGAGCTGGGCCAGGAGGTCGCTCTCGTAGGCGTCGCGGAGTTCGCGTTCGATGGCGGCGAGCTGCTCCGGCGTCGGCTCCGGCGCCGGCCGCACCTCCGCGACCCGCACCAGCGCGGCACCGGCCGGGACTTCCGCGACATCCTGCAGCCATTCGCCCTCCGCCCGGGCGAAGGCCGCCCGGACGACGGCGGCCGCGAGCCCCTGCGCCGCGGCGTCGTCGGAGCGGCGGAGCGGCCCGACGCGTTCGCGACGCACCCCCGGTGTCGCCACGACCGTCTCGGGCGTTTCCCCGGCCCGCAGCCTTTCGAGCAGCGTCTCGGCCAGCGTCTTCGCGGCCTTGCGGCGCCGTTCGGCCTCGTAGGCGGCGAGGATGCGCTCGCGCGCCTCTTCGAGCCCGAGTGGCCGCTGCGGTTCGATCGCATCGACCCGGAACACGTAGTAGCGGCCGTCCCCGGTCTCCTCGAGGAGGGAAGGCTCGCCCTCTCCCGCGGCGAAGAACGCCGCGAGCATCTCCGGCGTGAGGACGTCGGCGAGGACCGGCCTGCCATCCTGCCCGCGGCCGCTGCGGTCGACCTCGACGGTGTGGACTTTCGCACCAAATCGCGCGGCCGCGTCCTCGAGCGGCGTCCCGGCGGCGAGCTCGTCGTCGAGCGCGGTCGCGAGATCGGGCAGCTGGCGGACCGCCTTCTCGCGCTTCAGCTCCGCCTCGATCTCCGCCCGCTTCTCCTCGAACGTCGGCACATGTTCCGGCTCGATGCCGCGGATCTCCAGCACGTGCCAGCCGAAGGCGCTCCGCACCGGATCGGAGATCGCGCCTTCGTCGAGCGCGAAGGCGGCATCGGCGATCGCCGCCGGGAGAGCGCTGCGGGCCACCGTGCCGGGATCGGCGAAACGAACGCCGCGATCGGCGAGATCGAGGGCCACGGCTTCCGGCTTCTCGCCGGCGGCGAGCCGGCTGTGCGCGAGCTTCGCGGTCTCCTCGTCGGGCGCGAGGATCTGGACCACGTGCCGCTTCTCGGGAACGCGCCAGCTCTCCTTCCGTTCCTCGTAGACCTGGCGCAGTTCCGCCTCGTCGACGGCGATCTCGTCCAGGATGTCGTCGATGCCGAGGACGGCCAGCACCACCCGGCGGAATTCCGGACGGACGAAGCGGTCGCGGTTGTCGTCGAGATATTTCGCGAGCGTGGCCTCGTCCGGTGGTTCGACCTGCATCGCCGCCGCATCCACGAACAGCACGTCGAGGGTCCGGGTCTCGTTGCGGTGGTCGTGGAGGAAGCGGGCGAGGAACCGGGGGGCCGCCGGGACCTCGCGGAAGGTCCGGATGATGCGCTCGCGCGTGATCTGGCGCCGCACCTCCTCGACATAGGCGCGCTCGCTCATGCCGATCGAGCGCAGGAAGAATTCGAGCCGCTGCGGATCGAAACCGGTCGAACTCGCGAAGGTAGGGTCGCCGTGGATGCGCGCCGCCACTTCCTCGTCGCTCGCGCCGAGGCCGACGTCGTCCGCGAAGGCGTCGAGCAGGCGCAGCGCCACGAGCCGTTGCACGGCACTGTCGAGGGCGGCCGCGGCGAGCGGATGGCTGCGGTCGATGGCGGTGCCGAGCTGCTCGCGGTAGCGCCGGAGTTCGCTCTCGAACTCGCGCGCCACCTCGGGCGCCGTGACCTCGAGACCGCCGACGGTGGCGACCACGGTGCCGCCTCGCGGGCCGAGGAAGATGTCGCCGATGCCCCAGATCGCGAAACTGAGGACGAGCAGGCCGAGGAAGGCCTTGACCAGCCAGGACGAGGCACGGCTGCGGATCGCATCGAGCATGACGGAAACGACGCCTTCTGCCGGGGACGCGAACGACGCGTGAACGCTCGCGCGGAACCTTAGACGAGGCCCCCCGCCCCGGCAAGCCGCGGCCCCGCCCGACACCGCCACGGCCGCGACGCGCCCCGCTGCCGGCCTTGGCGGCCGCCGGCAGGATCCGTCGGGGGCCGCCGATGTCGCTTCGACCGTGAGCGGCCCGTCCGGGTGCCGCTGCGCGCGATGGCCCGGCACGGCCCCCGGGCGGACCGTCGCCCCGGGAAGACCCGTCCGCTGCCGCTCCCGTGCGCCGCCGGGAACGGCCTTTTTTGCGGCGATCCGACCGGTGGGTCCGGCCCCACTGCCGTCGCCCGTCCGCGCCCGCCGCCGGCGACCACGCCCACACCCCGGGTCGGCCCGACCTCGTACCGCGCGGCTGGCCACCGCTTCTGCCGCATCCGTCGGGGCCCCGGCCCACAGCCCCGGGAGGACCGGAGCCTCCCCCGGGCGATGCCCGTTCCGGTCCCCGGTGAGGCGATGCTTCGCGAAGGTCGCGCTTCCGGGCGGACCCGGCGGCCCGGTCGCGTCCCCCGGCCGGTCGCCCGCGGGGGCGTTCCGGCGGCCGGGCCGCCGGAACGACACGCGCGACATGGAGGCGATCTTCCGGACCGCCGCACGGCGCAGCAGCGGATTCCCGAACCCGTCCCGGCGTTCGACGATGCCGCATCCGGCAGAGGCTCCCCCCGTGCGCGCGGGAGCCCGCAGCGGCGCCTTGGCCTGCGCGCCGGACGCGGGTGCCGATCGGCCCGGATGGCGGTTCCGGAGGCGATCCGCTGCCGTGCCAGCCGTGCCGACGCCGGCCCACCGGAGCGCGGCGCTTCGACGCGCTCCGCGCTCCGCACCCGGCGCCAGGGACGGAAAGCCGGGGGGATGCCCCGCCCCGGTCTCCGGAGCCGCCGAAGCAGCGGTTCGCCCCTCCGCAGGCGGCGCCGGCGCATCCCACCGCACGGGCGATGCGCGTCGGAGACGCCCCCTCGGCCGGGGGCGACGCCGGCGTGGACCGCCCTCCCGGCGCGCACGGCTCGTCCGACACGACCACTGCCCGCCCGTACGCGGTGTCGCCCGCACCGGGATGCCCGCGGGCGATCCGTCGCCGACCGGGACCACCCGCAGGCGGTCGACGCCCGTTCCGGGTGCCCGCGCACGCGGCGGTCGGGGGTCTTTCTCCGCGCGGCCGCCGGTCCGGAGGCGGACGGCAGCGGTCCTTTTCCAGCCGGTCCCGACGCCGCCCTGCCGCCTCGATGGGCCCATCCGCCCTCCCGGCCCGCACATCCGCACCGGCCTCCGGGAACCTGCACCGGAACCGGGCCTGTCGGGCCGGGGCCGGCAACCGTTCCGCAGACCCGGACCGGTCACCGGGTCCGCGCGCGCCCGCACCCGAAACAGGCGTCGTGCGGTTTCCCTGGCGCCGCGGAGGAAGACCTTGCCCGCCCGGGCGAGGCGCTGACGCAAGGCTCCGCAACGGCAACCTCCTCGGGAGCCTCGGGCGCGATAGCGAGGCCTGGAACGGATCCGCCGTTCTGGCCGACGATCCGGGCGACCCGTGCGCGCGGGCGAGGCGCCCCCGCGCTGGATGCCGGATGTTCCCGGCTGGGGACACCGCTGCGGGCGGGTGAGGCAACCCTCCACGCCGGAGGACGCGCACCTTCTCGACCAGACCTGAGCGCGCGGGGGCGAAACAACCATCGGGACCACCCGCGAGGCGGCGCGCGGGGGAAACCCGGCGCGCTGGGCCGAGGCGACGGCTCACGCCAGCGCGGGCGGCAATCTGCCGGGACACGCGGGTGCGCCCCAGCGGGGCCGGAAGGCCGGAAGGGTTCACCTGCCCGGATGCCGCGTACCGACCGGGCTCCGGCCCGATGCGCTGCCGCCGGTGCGGGTGGTTCCCGGCCGCACGGTTGTCTTCGCTCCGGCAGACCATCGCGCCGCAATCCGGCCATTACCACCTCCGCCCGCGGATCGGCACGACCTGCCCGCTCGTCCGACCCTCGGGAGCGACGCGCACTGCCCGCGAACCTCCGGCCAATGAGTGCCGTAACCGGCATGGCTCGCGGCGTCGGGACGCCCGCCTGCCCGCACCCGACCCGTCGCGCTGCTCCGCCGGCGGAACGGGTGGTGCACCCGGGCGCCGGAGCCGCAGGCGGTGCCCTCGGCCTTCGACCTGCTGTAGCGGGCGCCGACGGGCGGCCCCGCGAAAAGGCGTCCGGTCCGGTTGCTTGTCGCCAGGTCGGCGGGTCCGCGGCCGGCTCGGGACGATGCCGCCCGCTCCGCGGCCGGCCGAGGGCCCCGGGAACGGGCCGGCTCCCTCCTGGACAGCGGGTTCCGCGAGCGCCGGGGCTCCCGGAAGGGCGTGCGGGGCCCGACGCGCCCGGTCGCGCGGGGGCGGCACCCACGCGCCCGCGGAGGTCGGCGCCCGGGAATCCCGCACGCCGCAGCATGCGCCGGACGGCATCGGACCGGACGGCTGCCCGCTCCATCACTGCCCACCCCGGTTGCGGTCTTCGAGCAGCCAGCCCGCCAGAGACCGGATGTCCTCGGCGGCGGGCGCGTTCGGATGGCGCGCGAGGAACGGCTTCTGGGCGCGGATCGCTTCGGGCACACGCGGATCGCGGCGGACCGCTCCCGCGAGCTCCGGGCTCGCGCCGAGGAATTTGCCGCAGGCGCGCGCGAGGATGTCGAAGGTCTCCCGGCCGCGCCGGTGCGAGCTCGCGAGATTGACCACCACCGCCGCCTGCTGCGGCCGCGGACAGGCGACCTTGAGGAAAGCGTAGGCATCGGTCAGCGCAGTCGGCTCGTCGGTCGTCACCAGCAGCACGCGGTCGGCGGCGGCGGCGAAGGTCCGGCAGGGCACGTCGAGACCGGCCGCGAGGTCGAGCAGGACGAAGGCGTAGTCCCTGGCGAGGCGGGCGAGCCCGGCGCAGAGACGTCGGACCAGCGGCGCTTCCACCCCGGCGAGGCTGCCCGAGCCCGAGCGTCCCGCGACCAGATCGAGCCCGGTCTCGCGGTGCCGGAACACGACCGATTCGAGCGGCGCTCCCTGACGGAGCACCGCCGCCAGATCCCTGTCGGGATCGATGCCGAGCTGGATGTCGACATTGGCGAGCCCGAGGTCCGCATCGAACAATAGCGTCGGCTGGCCGGCCTGCACCAGCGCGTGACCCAGCGTGCAGGCGAGAAAGGTCTTGCCGACGCCTCCCTTGCCGGACGCGATGGCGACGAGACGCGTCATGTTTCGGTTCCTTCGGGGTTCCCGGCGCGCGCGACCAGAAGTGAAGCCAGCCGTCCGGGGGCCAGCGGGACGACGGGTCGCGCCATCGACGCCCCGAGACTCGCCCCGAGCAGCACGAGACCGTGCGCCGGTGCGGCGAGCACGCTGCCGAGGCGCCGCGCGAGATCGAGCCGCGTGACGATGCATTCGCGGATGCCGAGGGCGGCGAAGTTGGCGGCCGCCTCGCACGCGTCCTCGGGATCGATGCCCGCCGGCCACACCAGCAGTGGCCGCCCGCGGAACCTCCCGACGGCCTCGGCGAGCCGCGCCAGCTCTTCGCCCCGCCCCGGGGCGATCCCCGGCATGTCGACGAGCACCAGATCCCCGCGCCCGGCCTCCTCGGCGAGCGCCTGCGGCCGGTCGGGCACGGGCTCCGGCGCGAGACCGACCGGTGCCAGCAGCTCGCGGAGCCGGGCGGCCTCCCCCGCCCGGCCATCGTCGGAACAGACGACGCGGACCCGTCGCCCGGCGAGGCGGGACGCGGCGGCGAGCTTCGCGAGCACGAGGGTCTTGCCGGCGCCCGGCAGGCCCACGATCAGCCGGACGCCGTGCAGGCTCCGCTCGGGCGGCGTCGTCGCACAGACCGGTCCCAGCAGAAGCGTGAGCGCGGCGGTGACGTCACCCGCCTGCCCGACGCCGGCGGTCCCGAGGAGGCGCCTTCCGGCCGCCTCCGGCAGGCCGTGCCAGGCGAGAACGCGCAGGAGTCCCTCCGTCGGATCCGGCTCTGGGCTCACCGGCAGCAGGCTCTCGAGGTCGTCGCGGCGATCGACCGCGGCCGTGATCCGGACGCCCCTCGCCTCCTCCCGGGAGGCGACGATGACCGCATCCGGTCCGAGGGCCCGGCGCATGGCGGCCAGTGCCTCGGCCATGGTCGGAGCCTCGAAGACCCTGAGCCGCATCGCTCAGACCTGACCCAGCGTGCGGATCCTGGCACGCGGATGGATCTCGTTGTGCGAGAGGACCACCGTCGCCGGCCGGAACCTTTCGACGATCGAGCGCACATACGGGCGGATCGTCGGCGAAGTCAGCAGCACCGGGAGCTCGCCGCGCGCCGCCTGCTTCTCGAAGGCGTCCCTGAGGGCGGCGAGGAACTCCTGGAGCTCGGCCGGCGCCATCGCCAGCCGGCGTTCTCCGCCGTGGTCGACGAGCGCTTCCTGGAACGCCTGCTCCCAGCGCGGCGACAGGGCGAGGATCGGGACGTAGCCGCCCGGAGCCGTGCAGGCGTGGGTGATCTGCCGTGCGAGGCGGGCGCGCACGTGTTCCACGATGTGGAGCACGCTCTGGGTGTGACCCGCCACCTCGGCGACGGCCTCGAGGATTCCCGGCAGGTCGCGGATCGAGACCCGTTCGGCGAGCAGGCCCTGCAGCACACGGTGCAGCGTCGAGAGCGGGATCCTCGACGGCACCAGCTCGTCGAGAAGCTTCCGGTACTCCTCGTCGAGCCCGTCGAGCAGCCGGCGCGTCTCGGCGAAGCTCAGGAGATCGGCGAGATTGTCCCTGACCACTTCGGTCAGGTGCGTGGTGATCACGGTCGCCGGGTCGACCACCGTGTAGCCGCGCACGACCGCCTCCTCCCTGAGGCCGGGAGCGATCCAGCGGGCGGCGAGGCCGAAGGTCGGCTCCTTCGTATCCTCGCCGGGAAGCTCGATGGGGCCGCCGGTCGGATGCATGGCCAGCAGGCGGTTCGCCCGCACCTCGCCGCGGGCCACCTCGATCTCCTTGATCCGCACGACATAGGTGTTCGCCGGCAGCTGGATGTTGTCCTGGATGCGCACCGCCGGCAGGACGATGCCGAGTTCGGCGGCGAGCTGGCGGCGCAGGGTGCGGATCTGCCGCGGAAGCTTCGGCTGGTCGGGTTCGCCGATCAGCCCGAGCAGGCCGTAGCCGAGCTCGAGCCGGATCGGATCCGGCGGCACGGTCGAAGCGGCCGGCTCCGCCGGACTCTCGCCGCCGGCGGTGGCAGGTTCCTCGGCCGCCGCGGCTTCGCCTCCGGGCCGGGCGAGGTTCCAGGCGAGCGCGCCGACGAGGCCGGCGAGCGCGAGGAAGGGTACGGCCGGCAGACCCGGCAGGGCCGCGAGCGCCGCGACCAGCGCCGCCGTCACGCCGAGCGCCCGCGGGCTCGCCGCGAGCTGACCGAAGAGCGCCTCGTCGGCGCGCCCCGTCACCCCCGCCTTGGAGACCAGCATGCCGGCCGCGGTCGACACGACGAGCGCCGGAATCTGGGAGACGAGGCCGTCGCCGATGGTCAGGACGGTGTAGCTCCGCAGCGCCTCCGCGAGACTCGCTCCCATCTGGCCGACGCCGATCACGAGACCTCCGACGAGGTTGATCGCGGTGATCAGCAGCCCGGCCACGGCGTCGCCCCGCACGAACTTGGCGGCGCCGTCCATGGCGCCGTAGAATGCGCTCTCCTCCTCGAGCTCGCGGCGGCGGGCCCGCGCGGTGGCCTCGTCGATCAGGCCGGCCGAGAGATCGGCGTCGATCGCCATCTGCTTGCCCGGCATGGCATCGAGGGTGAAGCGCGCCGCGACCTCGGCGATTCGGCCGGAGCCCTTGGTGATGACGACGAAGTTCACGATCACGAGGATCGCGAAGACGATGAGGCCGATGACGTAGTTGCCCTGCATCACGAAGCCGCCGAAGGCCTCGATGACGCGGCCGGCCGCGTGCGTCCCCTCGTGGCCGTGGGACAGGATGAGGCGCGTGGATGCGAGGTTGAGCGACAGCCGCAGCATCGTCGCGATCAGCAGCACCGTCGGAAAGGAGCTGAATTCGAGCGGCTTCGTGATGAACATCGAGGTCATGAGGACCATGACCGAGAACGTCATCGACAGCGCCAGCAGGACATCGAGAAGGAAGGTCGGGATCGGCAGGATCAGGACGATCAGGATGGCGACGACACCGAGCCCGAGCAGGATGTCGCTGTGGCGCGCGCCACGGGCGGCGAGACCGGTCCAGAACTGGCGGTCGAGGGCGCCGACCATCGGACCGCTCCTCAGCCTTGCGACGCCGGCGGCACGGCGATGCCGGCACGGGCGTAGTCGCGCAGCTTGTTCCTGAGGGTGCGGATCGAGATGCCGAGCAGGTGCGCGGCCCGCGTGCGGTTGCCGAGCGTGTGACGAAGCGTGTCGAGGATGAGGTCGCGCTCGACCTCGGCGACCGACCGCCCGACCCAGAGCGGAGCGGCGGGTGCTGCCCGCGCGGCGGGCGGGTCGGCCGGAGCGAGGCCGGGCCCGCGCAGGACGATGGCGTCCTCGTCGATGGCATCCCCCCGCGCGAGCAGCACGGCCCGCTGGACGACGTTCTCGAGCTCGCGCACGTTGCCGCGCCAGGCATGCCCGCAGAGCCGCGCGAGGGCCGCCTCGGTGAACGGTCGCGGCGGCAGACCGTTCGCACGCGCGAACCTTTCCGCGAAATGCCCGGCCAGCGCCCGGATGTCGGCCGGCCGCTCGCGCAGCGGCGGCAGCTCGAGGACGAGCACGCCGAGGCGGAAGTAGAGGTCCTCGCGGAAACGCCCCTCCGCCACTTCCTGCTCGATCCGCCGGTTGGTTGTCGCCACCAGCCGGATGTCGACCTTCACCGGGCGACTGCCGCCGAGCCTGTCGATCTCGCGCTCCTGGATGGCGCGCAGCAGCTTGGCCTGCAGCCGGATGTCCATCTCCGAGATTTCGTCGAGCAGCAGCGTGCCGCCGTCGGCCTCCTCGAACTTGCCGATGCGGCGAGCGAGCGCTCCCGTGAAGGCGCCCTTCTCGTGACCGAAGAGTTCGCTCTCGAGCAGACTGTCGGGAATGGCCGCGCAGTTCACCGACACGAAGGGGCCGTTCGCCCGCGGGCTCTGCTCGTGCAGGAAACGGGCGATCCGCTCCTTGCCCGTTCCGCTCTCGCCGACGATCAGCACGCTCGCATCCGAGCGGGCGTAGACCCGCGCGAGCTCCAGCACCTCGCACATCCTCGGGTCCGCCGCCACGAACTCGCCCGGGTGGCCGCCGAGGCTCTCGAGCAGCGCGGCGATGGTCTCGACGTCCGGCGGAAAGGAGAGGAAATCCCGCGCGCCCGCCTTGATCGCGGCGACCGCGGCCCGCGGTTCGGTCTCCACTCCGTACGCGACCACCGGAAGAAAAATCCGCTCGCGCCTGAGCGCCGACACCACGTCCGCGATGTCGAGCCCGACCTCGACGAGAAGGACATCGGCGCCGCGTCCCGCACGGAGGTCCGCGAGGGCTTCCTCGAATGTCCCGACATGCTTCACACGCGCGCCGCGCCCGGCCGCGAGCCGGCTCGCCTCGGCGACGTCGCGCGCGTTCCTGCCGACAATCAGAACCCGCATCGTCGACTCCTCTGCCCGCGCCCGAGCCTGACCGGTCGCGGTTAAGATTCCGTTGCCTCCGCGAGGCCCGTCTGCACCGCACCCTCGGCCCGCAGCAGGCTCGCGAGCAGCCCGGCGAGCAGCCGGGGATTCTCGCGGCGCGCGATCGACAGCACGGTCTCGGCCTGGACCCGGGCGAGCAGCGCCTCCTCTTCGCGCAGCCGGAGAAGCTGGCGCGCGAGTGGTGTCAGAAGGCCGTGCGCGAGCAGGGCGCCGTAGAAGGTCGTGAGCAGAGCGACCGCCATGCCCGGACCGATCCGCTCCGGCGCATCGAGCGAGGACAGCATGCGCACGAGGCCGACGAGCGTCCCGACCAGGCCCATGGCCGGCGCCACCTCCGCGGCCTGGCGCACGACCGCCTCGGCGCGCTCGAGCTCGAGCGCACGCGACCGGATCTCTTCGCGCAACACCCGCTCGACGGACGCCGGCTCGCGACCCTCGAGCAGAAGCTCGATGCCCCGCTGCAGCACCGGCAGGCCGTCGAGGGAGGGGACGAGCTTCTCGAGCACGAGGAGGCCGTCGCGACGTGCGACACGGGCGAGGCGCACCAGCTCGGCGGCGAGCGCTGCCGGATCCGGCGGCCGGAGCCTCGACGCCATGCGGGCGACAGCGCCCGCCGCCTCGCCGAGCCCGGAGAGACCGCTGCCCGTCATCGTCACCGTCAGCGTCCCGCCGAGCACCACGAGCAGGGCCGCCGGATCGAAGAAGTCGGCTGAGCGCCCGGTCGCGAGGACGGCCACGGCCAGCACCCCGGCCGTCGCGAGGACGCCGCCGAGGAGACCCAGCCCGGGACGCTGACGGAGTCGGGCCGGGCCCGCGTTCATCGCTCGCTCTTGACGATTTCGGTCATGGTGATGCCGAGGTGGTCGTCCACCACCAGGACCTCGCCGCGCGCCACCAGACGGTTGTTGACGTAGACCTCGATCGGTTCGCCGACCTTTCGGTCGAGCTCGACCACGGCGCCGCGCCCGAGTCGCAGCAGCTGGCCCACGGGCATCGTCGCCTTGCCGAGCACGGCCGTGACCTGGACCGGGATGTCGTACACCGCACTGAGGCTGGCGGCACCCCGTCCCGGGTCCGCGACACCCGTGGTCACCGCGCCGCCGCGGGACTGCGGCTCCGCGAATTCCTCGAAAGCGGGATCCTCATTCGCCATCGCACTGCTCCTCGAACCCGTGGTCTCGTGTTTCGAAAGGTCCGCCCGGACTGCGCATGTCCGGATCCTGCGCCGCCGTCAGCGCCCGGTGCAGGGCCTCCGCGATCCGTTCGACGAGTTCCGCCGGATCGCATTCGATGCGTGTCTCGCCGCATTCGATACGGAAGCTTCCCGGACCGGCGGCGGAATCCTCCACCACCTCGACATCCAGCCCGTCGCCCGCGAGGGGATGGAGGGCCGCCGCGAGCGCGTCCGCCACGCCGGCGGCGACCGACACCCGGAGCGTTCCGGCACCCTCGAAGAGCGGCAGCATCGCCGAAAGTTCGCGGGCCAGCTGGAGCTTCTGCGTGTCCTGCAGCACCTGCGGAGCCAGCCGGACGAACGCCTCGGCGAGGATCCGGCCGGCCCGCCGGCGCGATTCGCGCAGCACGAGCGCCTGCCGTTCGCGCAGCGCCGCGAGCGCTTCGCGCATCTCGCGGCCGAGCCCGGTCACCTGCTCGCGCAGCCGTCGCGCCTCTTCCGCGAGTGCGAGGGAACGTGCCCCGGCCGCGGCGGCGGCACAGAGCCGCGCGACCTCGTCCTCGTCGAAAAGCAGCGACGGCGGCTCCGCTGCGCGGTCCCCGCAGTCGGACCCGGACCCTTCGTCGCCGGACCCGTGACCGGAGGGACGGTCGAGGGGCGGCCAGACGTGGCCGGCCGGCGCATCGTCCGTCCCGCCCATGGCCCGGAACACGAACCCCGGCTCGAACACCGCCGCGAATGAATCAGTAGACAAGCTCGTCGTCCTTGCCGTCGAGCAACATGATCTCGCCCGCCGCCGCCAGCTCCTTGGCCATGTTGACGAGGAACAGCTGGGCCTCCTCCACGTCGCGGAGCCGGACCGGTCCCATGGAGGCCATCTCCTCCCTGAGGATCTTGGCGGCACGTTCCGACATGTTGGCGAAGAAGAGGTCGCGCAGCTTCTCGCTCGCGCCCTTGAGCGCCACCGCGATGCGGTCGTTGCCGGCGTTGCGGATCAGCGTCTGGATGCCGCTCGAATCGAGCCGCGCCAGATCCTCGAAGGTGAACATCAGCGACTTGACGCGGTCGGCGGCCTCGCGGTTGCGCTCCTCGAGCGCGAGCATGAACCGCTCTTCCGTTGTCTTGTCGAGATAGTTGAATATTTCTGCCATGACCTCGTAGTTGTCGCGGCGACTCGAACGGGCGAGATTGGTCATGAATTCGGACCGCAACGTCCGCTCGACATCCATCAGAATCTCCTTCTGCACGACTTCCATGCGCAACATCCGCATGACGACTTCGATCGCGAAATCCTCGGGAAGATTGGACAGGACGCGCGCCGCGTGCGCCGGATCGATCCGCGTCAGCACGACCGCCACCGTCTGCGGATATTCGTTCTTCAGGTAGGAGGCGAGCACGGTCTCGTTGACGTTGCCGAGCTTCTCCCACACCGTGCGGCCGGCGGGCCCGCGGATTTCCTCCATGATCGCCTCGACGGTGTCGGGATCCAGCACGCTGCGCAGGAGCTTCTCGGTCGCTTCGTAGGTGCCGACGACGCCGCCGGCGTTCGGCAGCGCCTCCGCGAACTCGCGGATGACCCGCTCGACGACGCTGCTCTCGACCTTGCCCAGCACCGACATGCTCTGCGAGATCTCCTTGATCTCTTCCATGTCGAGCATGCCGATGATCTTCGCGACATGCTGCTCGCTGAGCGCGAGCATCAGGATCGCCGCCTTTTCCGGACCGCCGAGCTTGTCGGAACGGAGAACGATGCCGGCCATGCCTCTCTCCAGACCTCAGCTGTGCAACCAGTCGCGTATGACGCGCACCGCCTGTTCGGGGTGGTTCTCGAAGATCTGGGCGAGGTCGTTGACCAGCGATGCCTTGACCTTGCCCTGGACATTGCGGAGGTCGACCAGTTCCCGTTCTTCCTCGGGCGTCGCCGGGACCGGCGGCTCGGGCGCGGACTCCGGCTTCCGTTCCTGCGGCGCGCGCACCACCGGCCGCCCGCTCTCGTCGACCGTCACCACCGTGCCCGAAGCCGCGTGCACCAGCAGCGGCCGGCCGTCCTCGCCGAGTACCACGGCCGTCTCCCGGCCTTCGAGGACGGGAGTCGACCCGGCGGGGAGCAGCCTGCGCAGCACCGGGCGGAGGCCGAAGACCAGCGCCAGCGCCAGCGCCACGAGCCAGACTGCGGCCTCGAACAGGTGACCGTACTGCGCGATCAGGGTCCCGGCCAGCGAGGGCGGCTCGAGCTCCGGCGTCTCCGGCTGCACGAACGGACGGCTCACGACCTCGATCCGGTCGCCGCGCTCGTCGTCGATGCCGGCGATGCTGCGCGCGAGCGCCTCGAACTGCGCGAGTTCCTCGGCCGGCCGGGGCTCGAACCGCACCGTCCCGTCCGCGTCCGTGGTCCGCACGCCGTCCACCTGGACGGCCACGAACAGCCGCCGGACCACCGGGGCACGGCGGCGGGCGTTGTGGACCGTCCGCGAGATCTCGAAGTTGGTCGTCTCGTCGGTGCGGCTCGTCTGTTCACGACTGGTCGGGCCGCCGCCGGCTGCGGCCTGCGCACCCGGCAGGTTGTTCCCGGCGGTGACGGTGTCGCTCGTGCCGACCTCGTTGCGCTCGGTGGTTTCCTCTGTGGTGCGCGTGCTGCGCGCCACCTGGCTCGCCGGATCGAACAGCTCCTCCGTGCTCGTCCGCTCGTCGAAGTCGAGCTCCGCCGTCACCTGCGCGTCGACCCGGCCGGGCCCCACGGTCCGTTCGAGCGCACGCACGAGCTTGTCGCGCAGGCTCTCCTCGAAGCTCCGGCGGTACTGCTCCGCCTCGTCGAGCACGAAGCTGCCGTCGTCCGGCGTGCCGCGCGCGAGCAGTTCACCCCGGTCGCTCATCACCGTCACGCGCCCGGGCTCGAGGCCGGGCACGGCCGAAGCGACGAGATGGCGGATGCCTTCGACCTGCCGCTGGCCGATGCGCGCCGCCGCGCCGAGCGAGAGGAACACCGAGGCGCTCGCCGGCTCGGTCTCGCGCTGGAACAGGCGCCTCGCGGGCTGCACCAGGTGGACCCGGGCCGCGCGCACACCCGCGAGGCTGGCGATGGTGCGGGCGAGCTCCCCCTCGAGCGCCCGCTTCAGATTGACATTGGCCTCGAAATCGGTGCTCGCGAAACTCCCCGACCGGTCGAACAGCTCGTAGCCGACCACGTCCCCGGCCGGCAGGCCCTCCTCGGCCAGGGTCATCCGCACCGAGGCGACGCGGTCGGCCGGAACCAGTACGGCATCGCCGCGCGCGTTCAGCCGCCAGGGGATCTGCGCGGCGTCCAGCTTCTCCGTGATCGCCGCCACTTCGGAGGCCTCGAGACCGCCGAAGAGGAGCGTGTAGCGGGGCTCGAGGGCGCGCTGGAGCGCGAAGGCGGCGAACGCGAAGATGGCGAGCAGGACGGCGCCGATCGCGAGGATGCGGCCCGGCCCGAGGCTGCGCAGCTGTTCGAGCGCGGCCGGGAGGGTGCCTCGTGCCGGCGCGGGCGGCTGTTCGACGGGGGTGGCCTGCAGCTCCTTGGCCATGCGCGGGGGTCTCGCTCCGGTCTCGCGGTCCCGACGCCGGCACCCTAGACCCCCCCGGTAAACGGGCGGTTAACGGCCGCCCGTCCGGCACCGAGCCGTTCAGCGGAACTGCCGGATCCGGGTCACCCGCAGTCCGTCGAGCCCGTGGCGTTCCATGGCACGTTCCCAGGAGCCGAACTCCTCCGGCGTCAGGCCCCAGCGTTCCAGCGCCTCCTCGTAGGTCAGGAGGCCGCCGCGCACGGCGGTCACCACCTCGGCCTTGCGGCGGGCCACCCACCGCCGGGTGTCCGGCGGCGGCAGATCGTCGAAGGTCAGGGGGCGGCCGTTCGGGCCGGGGACGCTCACCGGGCGGGGTGCACGACTCGCGGACACGACGTTCCTCCGTTCGCTCGTTTCGGCGTTCGCGTGAACCGGCGGCACCCCGACTACGTCCGCCATCTTAACGCCCGCCTAAATTGTTTGGTAAACGCCATGCAGTCATACCGGAGTGAGGATTTACCTGCTGATCTGCATGAGCTCGTCCAGCATGTCGTTCACGGTCGTGATCACCCGCGCGTTGGCGGTGTAGGCCCGCTGCGTGACGATCATCCGCGTGAATTCGTCGGCGAGATCGACATTCGCCATCTCCAGCGCCGAGGGCGTGATCCGCCCGGCCCCGCCGCGTTCGGTGAAGCGCAGGTTGTACTCGCCCGAGGCGTCCGTCTCGGCGAAGACGTTGCCGCTTCTGGGATCGAGGCCCGAGGGGTTGGCGAAGGTGGCGATCGGCAGCCGGTAGATCCTGCGCTGCGCGCCGTTCGTGAAGGACGCGACGACGTAGCCCTGCTCGTCGATGGCGACCCGGGAGAGCTGACCGACCTCGGCCCCGTTCTGCTGGACGAAGGCGACATCGGCGGCGGTCGCGAACTGGGTCAGCCCGTCCGTCTGGCCGGCGGTCCCGAGGTCGAAGGCGATCTCGCTGTTCCCGGCACCGTTGCCCCAGTCGACCGTGACCGCGCTGGCGATGCTGCCGGTGACGGCGGCGAGGCTGCCGTCGCCGTTGAAGGTCACCGTCCCCGAGGCGAGGAGCCCGGTCGGGTGCGCCGTGCCGTCCAGTTCGCTGCGGCTGCCGTAGAGCTCCACCGCCCACTCGTTCTCCGCGGTCTTGAGGAAGGCGAGCGTCAGCGTGTGCGCTTCACCGAGACTGTCGTACACGCGGAGATCGCGGCGGAAGTGCGGCTGCACGCCCGACCCGCCCGATGAGAAGGCATAGTCCTCCATGTCACCGGCGGCGTAGGCGCCGGTGTGAGTGGCGGTGGTCGAATCCAGATTGGCCCCGATCTCGACCCTGGTCGTCGCGGTCGCGACACCGCTGATCGAGCGGATGTTGACGGTCTCGAGGCTGTTGATGTCGATGATCTGCTCGTCGGCGTCGAGCGCCCAGCCCTGGAGGTAGAAGCCCGAGGCCGTGCGCAGATTGCCGAGATGATCCGGCACGAACGAACCGTTGCGCGTGTAGAGCTGCTCGCCGCTCGAATCGGCACGGGCGTTGACGACGAAGAAGCCGTTTCCCGAGATCGCCGCGTCGGTGGGCGAGTCCGTGCCCTGCACGAGGCCCTGTTTCGTCACACTGTACGAGGTCACGGCGCGCACGCCGCCGGGCGCGTAGGTGAGCACATTCGCCTGGCGCGTGACGAGACTTGCGAACTGGGCCGCGGCGCCCTTGTAGCCCGCGGTGTTCACATTGGCGACATTGTCGGAGATCATGCCGAGCGAGCGGCTCTGGGCGGTGAGACCGGAAGCTCCCGAGAACAGGGTGCCGAAGAGTGTCATCTGGCGTTCTCCCCTTGCATCGATGGCCTGTCCGACCGCTGCCGTCCCCGCTCAGACGGCACCGGCGCGCACGGCCGTCACGCTGGATGCCGGCCGCCGCAGACCGCCCGCCGAGAGGAGCAGCGTGTCGTTCTCGAAGAAGACGGCATCGACGACCCCGGCGGTGCGCAGATCGGCGGCGACCGGCGTGCCGACGTCGTCGGCGGCGACGATCTCCACCCGGTAGGTGCCGGGGGGCACCCGGAGACCGCGGGCATCGCGGCCGTCCCAGACGACGGAATGGCTGCCCGCTCCGGCCGGCACGCTCCGGCGCGCGATCTCCTCGCCCTTCTCCGAGCGGACGACGAGTTCGGCCGAGGCGGCGGTGCGCGGCAGGCTGTAGGCGATGCGGGCTTCGCCCCCTTCGCCGAGAAAGAGTTCGTCGCCGGCGAACTCGACCTCGCGGCCGACGTAGCCGGCGGCGGTCAGCAGCTGGCCGGCGGCGACCGTGTCGATGAGCCTGCCGAGGCGGTCGTTGATGCGGCTCGCCTGCTCGACCGAGGCGAATTCGACGAGCTGCTGGGTGAACTTCTCCGAGTCCATCGGCGTCAGCGGGTCCTGCTGTTCGAGCTGGGTCGTGAGCAGGCGCAGGAAGTCCTCGAAGTTCGCGAAGAGCCCGCCGTCACGGCCGGCACCGGCAGCGGGCGTGCTGTTCGCGGTCGGGTTCGAAGGCGCGATGTTCATGACTGGTCCGTTTCCTCGGCTCGGGTGGAGGGGTTCACGTGCGGAGGTCGAAGAGATGTTCGAGGACGGTGGCGAAGGACGCGCCGGCCTCTCCGGAACCGTCGCGGGCGGTTCCGCGGCGCTGCCCGCCGTCGGAATTCCCCGCGGGATCGCCGTCGGGCCCGAGCAGGCCGAAGGACACCGCAGCCGTGTCGAGATCGAGGCCGTGCGCTCCGAAGATCCGGGCGAAGGTCGCCGACTCGCGCTGCAGGCGTTCGAGCGCTTCCGCCTTCTCCGCCTTGAGGCGCAGGCCGACCCGCCCGTCGGGGCCGAACTCGAAGGCGACCTGGACGCGGCCCAGCGTCGCGGGTTCGAGCGCGACCAGCAGCATCTGCCGGCCTCCGGCGAAGGCCTGCAGGGCGAGAGCGGAGAGATCGCGCGGCGGCACGGCCGGCAGGGCCGGCGCCGGGCCTCCGGGGCGCGGCGCCGTTTCCGCCGCATGTGGCGACGGCCCGGTGCGACCCGGCTCCGCCAGCGGCGGCAGACGCCCGCTCGCCATCCCGTCGCCGGCAGGTTCCGGATCGTCCGCGGGCTGAGCGAATGCGAGGTCCGCGGGGCCGGAGGCGGGCGCCGCGGCCCGCGCCGTGGCAACATGGGACTGCGGCGCGACGGCGGTCTCGACGTGCGGACCGGGACCGCCGCCCGCACCCGCCGCCGGCACCGCCGCGGACGGCCCGGGTTCGGGTGTTTCGCGGACAGCCATGGACGGGATGCCGGGTGCAGGCCGACCGGCCTGCGGCGGCATCGGCCCGCCCGGTGAGCTGCCGGTCGGCGGCGCGGCGACCGGCGGGACGCCCCGCCCGGGACGACTGTCTCCGGGTCCGGCGGCGAACGGGTCGGTGCCGCCTCCGGACGGCTGCGCGGGACGGCCGGCCGGCGGCTGGTCCACCGCGTGACCCTCCGGGAGGCCCGGCTGTCCCTCGGCGAAGACGGCAGGGACCGGCACGCCGCCGGCGTGCAGCCCCGCGGACGCGGCGCCGGTCGGAGGGGCTTCCCCTCCCGCCACGGGGTCGGAGCGGCCGGCGGGCAGTGGCGGAAGGGCGGACGCGACGGCACCGCCGGCCGGCGCCGCGACCACTCCCGCCCCGCCGGGCAGGTTCGCCGGGGCGCCGGTCCCGCCCGGCGCTCCGAAGACCGCGAGCAGGGCCGCGAACATCGGGGCGGTGGCAGGATCCCCCGACGGCGTTGGACCGCGGCGCGGGAGATCCGGAGACTGGGTCGGTCGGATGGCTTCGGTCATGGCACACGCCCGGGAGCAACCCTCGTGCCAGCCGCTTTCCTCCACGGACCGGGCCGGTTCCCGAGGCGATCGGCGGCCGGGCGCGGCAAGCTTTGCCGGCCGACCCGCCCCCTCCCGGACACTCTTGCCGCCCGTGACAGCCGCGGCCCCTGCGTGGCAGAATGATCCCGCTCCGGAGGAGACGCGGATGACGACGGCATCGGACGGGCGCGCGGACGCGCTTCAGCGCCTCGAACAGCGCTTCGGCGAGCGGGCGACGCGGAACGCCGCGGTCCGCGAGCGTCACGGTCAGGGAGAGGCCTTCCACCCCCCGGCCCCGCCCGATCTGGTCGTCTTTCCGCACGGTACCGCCGAGGTCGCCGAGGCCGTGCGCATCTGCGCCGAAGCCCGCATCCCGGTGATCGCGTTCGGGGCCGGCACGTCCCTCGAGGGCCATGTGGCGGCGGTGCGGGGTGGCGTCTGCCTCGATCTCTCGCAGATGAACCGGATCCTCGCCCTCCATCCGCAGGACATGGACGTCGTGGTCGAGGCCGGCGTGACGCGGCGCCAGCTCGCCCACGAGCTCCGTGACACCGGTCTCTTCTTTCCGGTCGACCCGGGGGCCGATGCGACCCTCGGCGGCATGGCCGCGACCCGCGCCACCGGCACCACCACCGTGCGTTACGGCGGCATGCGCGAGAACGTCCTGTCGCTCACCGCCGTGCTCGCGGACGGCCGGGTGATCCGGACCGGGGGCCGGGCCCGCAAGTCGAGCGCCGGCTACGATCTGACGCGCCTTCTGATCGGCTCGGAGGGGACGCTCGCGATCGTCACCGAACTCACGCTGCGCCTGTGGCCGGTGCCGGAAGCCATCGCCGCCGCGGTCTGCACCTTTCCGGAGGTGGACGCTGCCGTCCATGCCGTCGTCGAAACGATCGCCTCCGGCGTGCCCGTCGCGCGCATCGAGCTGCTCGACGCGGCGCAGATGTCTGCCTGCATCGCCTTCGCCTCGCTCGCCGACTTCGAGGCCGCCCCGACCCTCTTCTACGAATTCCACGGCAGCGAAGCCGCGGTCCGGGAGCAGGCCGAGGTGGCGGCGGAGATCGCCCGCGCCCACGGCGGCAGCGGTTTTCGGTGGGCGCGGCAGAGCGAGGAGCGCAACCGGCTGTGGCGGGCCCGGCACGACGCCTTCTACGCCGCGAAGGCGCTGCGCCCGGGTGCCGCGGCCTGGGTCACGGATGTCTGCGTGCCGATCTCGGCGCTCGCCGCCTGCATCCGCGACACCCGGCGGGACATCGGGCACAGCGGCGTTCCGGCGACCATCGTCGGCCATGTCGGCGACGGCAACTTCCACGTCATCTTTCTCGTGGATCCCGACGACGCCGCGGAATGGGACGCGGTGCGGGCGATCAACGGCCGGCTGGTGGAGCGGGCGGTGGCCGCAGGCGGCACCTGCACGGGCGAGCACGGCATCGGCCTCGGCAAGAAGGCGAGCCTCCTGCGCGAGCTCGGCGACGCCGTCGATGTCATGCGCGCCGTCAAACGCGCCCTCGACCCGCACGGCATCCTCAATCCCGGCAAGATCTTCGATCCCGCCTGAGCCTCACCACGGCGGCAGGTCGGCGAGCACGCGGTGGGTGATGGCGTGGCGGCGGGCCACGGCCCCGATCTCCCCGTAGCCGCCGCCGACGACGCAGACCACCGGCACGCCTGCGCGCCGCAGCGTCCCGAGGACGAACGCGTCGCGTTCGGCGAGCCCGCGATCCGTGAGCGCGAGCCGCCCGAGCCGGTCGTCGCGGTGGGGGTCCACGCCCGCATTGTAGAAGGCGATGTCGGGAGCGGCCGCGGCGACGAGCCCCGGGAGCACCCGTTCGAGCCCGGCGAGATAGCCGGCATCCCCGGTTTCCGGCTCGAGGGCGAGGTCGAGCCGGCTTCGCGCCTTGCGCAGCGGGAAGTTGGTGCGGCAGTGGACGGAAAAGGTCCACACGCGCGGATCGTCCGCGAAGATGCGCGCCGTGCCGTCGCCCTGATGGACGTCGAGGTCGACGACGAGCGCGCGCCGGATCGTTCCCTCCGCCTGCAGCACGCGGATCGCCACCGCCACATCGTTGAAGAGGCAGAAGCCGGAGGGGCCCGACGCGTCGGCGTGGTGGCTGCCGCCCGCGAGGTTGCAGGCCACCCCCTCCCCGAGCGCGAGCCGGGCGGCCAGCACCGTGCCGCCGACCGCCGCCCGCGCCCGGCGCAGGAGTTCCGGGCTCCAGGGAAAGCCGAGGCGACGCACGGCCGCCGGCGCGAGCCGTCCCTCGAACGCCGCGAGCACGTGCGCGGGCTCGTGCGCGAGCATCAGCGCCGCCGCCGGAGCCGGTAACGGCACCCGCACCTCGGGGTCCCGCAGCAGCCCCTCCGCCGCGAGCACCGCCCGCAGGGCCGCGAACTTGCCCGCCGGGAAGCGGCCCGCCCCCGGGAAGACGACCCCGTAGTCGGGATGGGCGACGAAGGCGGGCTTCACCGGCCGTGGTTCCCGGGCCACGGCCCGGTCCGCGGGGCGCGGGTCGCCGGCATGCGCCGGGTTTTCGACTTGCAGACGCGAAAAATTGCGCGTAGGTTGAAAACGCACATGGTGATCAACCGTTGCGTTAACCAACCGGGGGTTCCGGGAGGGGCACGATGCAGGTCGATCCGACGTTCTGGCTGCACCGTCGTGTGCTCGTGACCGGGCATACCGGCTTCAAGGGGATCTGGCTGTGCCGCTGTCTCCACCATCTCGGCGCCGACGTCGTCGGCTACGCCCTGCCGCCCGGCTCTTCGCGGCCCTTCTGGGAGCACGCGCGGGTCGCCGGCCTCGTCCACGACCTCCGGGGAGACGTCCGTGACGGCGCGCTGCTGGCGCGGGTGGTGGCCGAATTCCGGCCGGACGTGATCTTCCATCTGGCGGCCCGGGCCCTCGTCCTCGATGCCCTCAAGCAACCCGCGGAAACGTTCGAGGTCAACACGCTCGGCACCGTCCGTCTGCTCGAGGCGGCGCAACGCTCTCCCGGGCTGCGGTCGGTCGTGGTGGTGACGAGCGACAAGGTCTACCGGGATCCGTCGCGGATCTGCGAGGAGGACGATCCGCTCGGCGGCCGCGATCCCTACGGCGCCAGCAAGGCCGCGGCCGAACTCGTGGTCGAGAGCTACCGTCGCTGCCACCTGACGCCGGAAGACGGGGTCGGTGTCGCCACCGCCCGCGCCGGCAACGTCGTCGGCGCCGGCGACTTCGCCCCCAACCGTCTCGTTCCGGACATCGTCCGGGCGCTCGTCGCCGGCGAGCCGCCACGCCTCCGTCACCCGGAGCATCGCCGGCCCTGGCAGCACGTGCTCGACGCGGTGCACGGCTACATCCTGCTGGCGCAGGCGGCGGCGCGCGATCCGGTGCAATATTCCGGTGCCTGGAACTTCGGGCCGGCCGCGGGCGTCGGCGACCGGACGGTCGCGGAACTCACGCAAGCCCTGCTCGCCGCCTGGGGTGCGGAGGGCTGGCAGGCGGGCGCACCGCTCTCGGACGTCGAACTCGAAAGCCAGAGGCTCTCCGCCCTGAAGGCGAGGGACCGCCTCGGCTGGCAGCCGGTCCTGCCGCTCCCGCTCGTCGCCGCCTGGACCGTCGAGGGCTACCGCCGGCTGCTCGCGGGCGGGGACGACGGCTGGATCGACCGGCAGATCGGCGAACACTTGGCCCGCGCCGGACGCGTCGCGCATGCGGCTGCGGCCCGGCGGGAGGAGCCCGTCGATGCCGTCGCCTGAGGAGGTCCCCGTCTTCGTCCTGTGCGGCGGCTTCGGCACGCGGCTCTACGGCAGCGGTGCGCCAATGCCGAAGCCGATGGTCGAGATCGGGGACCGCCCGCTCCTCGCCCACCTGCTCGAATGCTACAGCCGCTTCGGGTTCCGCCGCTTCGTGCTCTGCACGGGTTACCGGGCGGAAGCGATCCACACCTATTTCGCGCTGCTTCCCAATCTCGTCTGCGATTTCACCCTCGACCTGCGCGATCACAGCTTCTCCTACCACCAGAACGGACCGCGGCCGGACTGGCAGATCACCCTCGCCCAGACCGGTATCGGCAGCATGACCGGCTGCCGCATCGCCATCGCCGCGTCGCGCTATCTCGGCGATGCCGAACATTTCGCCGTCACATACGGCGACGGTCTCACCGACGCCGATCTCGGGGACGAGCTGCGCTTCCATCTGCAGCACGGCGCGCTCGGCACCGTGCTCGCGGTCAATCCGCCCGACCGCTTCGGGCGCCTGACCCTGATGGACGACCGGGTCATGAGCTTCCGCGAGAAGCCGGTCGACGGGGAGGGCTGGATCAACGGCGGCTTCTTCTTCTTCCGCCGCGGCTTCCTCGACTATCTCTCGACCGATCCCGACTGCGTGCTCGAGGGCGAGCCGCTCGCCCGCCTGTCGCGGGAGGGAGAGCTCCGCGTCTACCGCCACCATGGCTTCTGGTCCTGCCTGGATACGCCGCGCGACCGCGAGCGCATCCAGGCCCTCTGGGAATCCGGAGCGCCGCCGTGGAAGCCGTGATCCGTTCCGAAGTCGAGCTGCTGGACCGGCCCCTGCCGGGAGTGGCGCTGCTTGCCTTCGACCCGCGGACCGACAGCCGCGGCTGGTTCTCCCGCGCCTACTGCCGCAGGCGGCTCGCGGATTTCGGCATCGCTCTCGACGTCGTCCAGGCCAATGTTTCGCGCAGCGACCGGCGCGGGACCCTGCGCGGCCTGCACTACCAGCTGCCGCCGAGCGCCGAGACGAAGCTCGTGCGCTGCATCGCCGGCGCGATTCACGACGTCGTGCTCGATCTCCGTCCGGGCTCGCCGGCCTTCGGCCGGCACTTCGCGACCCGCCTCGACGAGCACAACGCCCGGGCCCTGCTCGTCCCGCCGGGCTGCGCGCACGGCTTTCTGACCCTGACCGACGGCGCCGTCGTGCTCTACTTCGTCTCGGCCGCCCACGATCCCGCGCGCGAGCGCGGCATCCGCTACGACGACCCCACCTTCGCCATCCCCTGGCCGTTTCCGCCGTCGATCGTCTCCGAGCGCGACCGGTCGCATCCGGATTTCGATCCGGCCTGGCATCTGGCGGCATGATGCGGGTCCTGTTCACGGGCGGCAGTTCCTTCACCGGCGCGTGGTTCGCCCGGAGCCTCGCCGACGCCGGGTTCGAGGTGGTGCTGTTCGGCCGCAGCCGGCACGCCGCGCGCGACCCCGAGGCGCGCGCACGGCTGGAGCAGCTGCTGCCGGATCTCCGACGCATCGACGGCGCACCCCTCGGGTCGCCCGCCATGCTGCGCGCCCTCGAACGGGAGGCGCCGTTCGACCTGCTGTGCCTGCACGGCGCCGCGGTCGGCGATCATCGCGACCCGCATTTCGACGCGCTTGCGGCGGCCGCCGCCGACACCCGCGGCCTCGGCGGCATCCTCGACCGCATGCGGGCGCGCGGCCTGCGCGCGGTGGTGTGGACCGGGAGCCTGTTCGAGGCCGACGAGGGCTGCGGCGAGCGGCCGCTCCGGGCGTTCAGCGCCTACGGGCTCGCGAAGACCCTCGGCTGGCAGATCGTCCGCCACGCCTGCGAGACGCGCGGCATCACCCTCGGCAAGTTCGTCGTCGGCAGCCCGTTCGGTCCGTTCCAGAAGCCGGGGCTCTGCCGGGAGCTGATCGAAGCCTGGCTCGCGGGACGGGTGCCGGTGCTGCGGCGTCCGGGACTGCTCAGGGATCATGTCCATGTCGAGCTGCTGGCGACGCTCTACGCCAGCTTCGCGCGCGAGCTCGCGGGCGGCCGGGGCACATCCAGGCTGGTTCCGAGCTGCTACGCCGAGCCGCTCGCGGCCTTCGCCGAACGCCTCGCGCGCGAGATGCGCCCCCGGCTCGGGCGGCCCTGCCGGTTCCTGCCCGCCGACCCGCCGGAGCCGGGCGACGAACCGCACATGCGCTTCGGTCTCGAGTCGGTTGCGGCACTCGCGCCCGATTTCGACTGGAACGCCGCCTGGGACCGCCTCGCCGCATGGCATCTGGCCCGGGCGCGTGGGGACGCCCGGGACACGGGCGCGATGCATGCCCGGATCCCCGAGGGAGAGCCGGCATGAGCGCACGGAAGCCGTGGAAGCCCGCGGGTGCGGAGGTCGGGGTGGTCGTCGTCACCCACCGCGCCCGGGACCACCTGCCGCACTGCCTGCCGCCCCTCCTCGCCTCGCCCCTTCGCCCGCGGGTGCTGGTCGTCAACAGCTCCTCGGGCGACGGGACGGTCGAGCTGGCGCGCGCGCTCGGGGCCGAGGTGTTCGTGGTGCCGCGGCGCGCGTTCAACCACGGCGCGACGCGGGAGGCGGCACGCCGCCGGCTCGGCACGCCGGTCGTCGTGATGATGACGCCCGATGTGCGCCCGCGCTCGGCCGACATGCTCGGGGCCCTGACGGCACCGGTGCGCGACGGCCGGGCGGCGGTCGCCTATGCGCGCCAGGTGGCGCGCCCGGATGCCGATCCGATCGAGCGGTTCGGCCGCGACTTCTGCTTCCCCGACCGCAGCGCCCTGCGCTCGGCCGGGGACTGGGCGAGGGAGGGCACGGCCGCGCACTACTGCTCGAACGCCTGTGCCGCCTGGAGCAGCGCGGCGCTCGATGCGATCGGCGGCTTTCCGACCACGCTCGTGAGCGAGGAGACGATCGCCGTGGTCGAACTGCTGCGCCGCGGCCACCGCATCGCCTATGTCGCCGAGGCGGTGGTCGAACACTCCCATCCGACCGCGCTCGCGCAGGACTTCCGTCGCGCCTTCGACGTCGGCTACACCCGCCGGCTGTTCCGGAACCATCTGCTCGCGGCCGGACGCGACGAGGCGCGCGGCCTCGCCTATCTGCGCGGGCTGCTCGCGCGACTCGCCCGCGAGCGGCCGGGCCTTCTCCCCTACGCGGTGCTGCACACGGCGGTCCGCTTCGCCGGCTACCGGCTCGGCCTGCTCGGACCGCATCTGCCGGATGCCATCGCCGCCCGTCTGTCGGGCCAGGACTTCTTCTGGACCTCGACGGTGCGTCCGGAACCCGCCCTGTCTCCCGCCTGAGGCCATGCGCATCGCGCTCCTGACGAACAACCCCTTCCCGCCCCGCGAGGGCATCGGCTGGCACGTCGCCGCACTCGCCCGCGAGTTCCGCACCCGCGGTCACGAGGTCCGCATCCTCGCCCGCGGCAGCGATCCGCTGCGGTGGCAGCGGCTCGGCTTCGACGGCGTCGCCTGCGACCGGTATCCGTTCCTGCCGCTCCGCCCCTTCCACCACAGCCTCGCCCGGCCGCACATCGCCGCCTGGCTCGCCGGCGAGGCGGCCGGGGCCGACATCGTGCACGTACATCTGCCGCTGCTGCCGCCCGTGGACGTGCGCACATCCGTCGCCGTCACCGTCCACACGCCGATGCTCGCCGACAATGCCGCGATCGCCGAGCCCGGACTCGCTCCGAAGCTGATGCGCCTCAATGCGCGGCTCTTCAGCCGTCGCTACGAGCAGGCGTGGCTCGACCGCGCCGATGTGCTGTTCACCGTCTCGAGCCGGGTCGCCGCCGAACTCGCCGCCCATTACCGGCTCGGCGGCCGGGAGCCGATCGTCTGCCCGAACGGGGTCGACACCCGCGCCTTCGCCTTCGCGCCGCTCGCCGGACGCGAACCGTTCCTCCTCTACGTCGGCCGGCTGTCGTGGCGCAAGGGCGTCGCACGCCTGCTCGAAGCCTTCGCCATGCTGCGCACTTCGGGCCTGCGGCTCGTGATCGCCGGCGAGGGGCCGCTGCGCCCGGGGCTCGAGGCACGGGCGCGGGAGCTCGGCATCGCCGGGCGCACCGAGTTCCTCGGCTTCGTCGGACGGCCCGCGCTGCAGGCGCTCCTGCAGCGCGCGCGCTGTTTCGTCCATCCCTCGGACTACGAGGGGTTCCCGCTCGTCCTGCTCGAGGCCATGGCGGCGGGCGCTCCGGTGGTGACGACACCGATCGGCGCGCTCGCCGACCTCGGCCGCGACCCGCCGCTCTTCCTCGCCGCACCGGATCCGCGGGCGCTTGCCGCCGCCATCGACGACTGCCTCGCCGACGACGCCGCGGCCACCGTCCGGGCCGCCTGCGCGCGTGCGCTCGTGGAGCGCGCCTTCGACTGGCGGATCGTCGCGAGCCGGGTGCTCGCCGGCTACGGTTCGCTGCTGCGGCACGCGGCATGAGCGGCGCGCAGCGGAGCCCGACTGCGGAACCGGCGGCATCGCCGGTCCCGGCGCGGCCGTGCGTGCTCCTGCTCTGCTTCGGCTTCTCGGCGCGCAACCTGCACAAGCAGCCCTGGTACACGGTCGACGGCATCGCCCGGGGTCTCGTCGCGCACGGGCTCCGGGTCGTGGTGGCGACCGACGCCACCGATCCTCCGCAGCACGTGCCCTACAGGGTCCACCGCACCGACCGCCGGCATGCGAGCCTCGCCCGGATCGGTGCGGCCCTGCCGCGGCTCGTCCGCGATCTCGGCGCCGACCGGGTGCTCGCCGTGGTCGGTCTCGCCGAGCTCGCCCGCCTGCCCCGGCTCGATGCCGCGGTGCCCGTGCACGCGCTCGTCGCGAGCCCGCGCCTGCGGCTGTCCGAACTGCTGCAGCTGCCGGCAGCGGCCTGGGCGGCGGAGTGGCGGCTCCTGCTGCGCCCGCTCGCGAACGCGCTGCTGCCGGGCTTCCTTCTGCGCCGGGCGGTCGTGCGCTCCGGGCTCGCGGGCCTCGTCTGGCTCGGTCCCGAGACGCGCGCGCGGCTTGTCGCCGGTGGCCTGCCCGACGGGCCGCTCGTGGTCCCGGACGTCAGGCCGCCGGTGCTTCCGCCGGTGCCGCGCGACGTCGTGCCGACGCTCGGCTTCTTCGGACCGCCGCTGCGCCTGCGCGGGCTCGATCTCGTCCTCGACGTCTTCGAGGAGCTGCGCCGGCGCGGGCACAGGTTGCGGCTCCGGCTCGTGCTGCGCCCCGACGGCGGACCGCTTCCCGGCTGGCTCGCGCGGCGGCTGCGGCACTCGCCCGCCGCAACCGACATCGAGGTGCTGCACGAGAATCTTTCGCCCGACGCGCTCGCCCGCGCGCTCGCGGGCATCGACCTGTTCCTGCTGCCGTTCCGGATCACCGTTTCCGAGGCTCCGCTCGTGGTGCCGGAGGCGGCACTCGCCGGCCGTCCGGTGGTCGTCCTCGACCGGCCGGGGGTCGGCACCTGGGCGCGTCGGCTCGGCGGCCGCGCGGTCGCGAGACCGGAGGAGCTCGCCGACGCGGTCCTCGATGCGCTCGCCGCGCCTCCGAAGGTCACCCCGACCGCACGCTCGGACTGGCGGGCCGCGACCCTCGGGCTCCTGCCCGACCGGCTCGACGCCGGGAGCCGCCTCTGGCGGCTCCGCCTCGTCGCCCTGTGCGGTCCGGACGGCAGCGGCAAGACCACGCTCGCGCGGGCGCTCGCGAACCGGCTCGCGCGCCGGGGCGCCCCGGCGCGCTACGTCTGGAGCCGCTACCGCAACTACGTCTCGAAGCCGCTGCTCGCCCTCATGCGGCTCTGCGGCCTGAGCCGGCTGCGGGTGCGGGACGGGGTGGCCTGTCGCGAGCGCGACTTCCGGCGCCTGCCGGGCCTCGCCCTTCTGTTCCTTCTGCTGCAGACGGTCGACCAGGCGCTCGAGATCCTGCTGCGTCTGCGGTCGCGGGGCCCGGTCGTCGCCGATCGCTGCCTCTACGACACGCTGGTCGATCTCGCCCTCGAGACCGGCCGGGAGGCGTTCGTCCTCGACCGTATCGGTCCGCTGCTCGAACGGCTTCTGCCGCGACCGCGCGCCGTGTTCCTGCTCGAACGCGACCCGGATGAGATCCTGCGCGACCGGCCGGATGTCGCCGCCGATCCCTTCTCCGGGGAACGCCGCCGGCTCTACGCCGAAGTCGCCCGCCGCTTCGACCTGACGTGCGTGCGGGTCGGCGGACCGGTCGAGGATCTGGTCCTCGCGCTCGAGCGGCAGCTCGAAGCCGCCGCACGCAACACCTCCGTGGACCGCAAGCCGTGATCTACGTCTTCTACAACAACGATCCGCTCGCCCAGGACCAAGGTGGTGGTGCCGAGCATTTCCGCGCCCTGCACCGCGCGCTCGCCCGCGCCGGCGCCGACTACCGGCTGATCGCTTCCCGTCTCGGCGACGGACCCGGTCATCCGCGCGTCGACTACGTCTCGAAGGGAGCGGCATTTCCCCCGTTCTTCCTCGGCACCTGGCTCTGGTTCTGGCGCCACCGGCGGGAGTTCGGCGACGACGACGTGTTCCACTTCCACCGCAACTATGCCGCCTGGCCGAAATACGTGCTGGCGCCGCGCCGGGGCCGCGTCGTGATCAGTTACCACGGCCCGACCGGGAGGGTGCTCGAAAGCCGCCTCGGTCCGCTCGCGAAGCCGCTGCGCCGCCTGATGCTCGCCCTCGAACGGCGGGCGGTCGCGCGCGCCGACCGGCTCGTCCTCGTGCATGCCGCGGACCGCGCGCGGCTCGAAGCCGAGATCGCGGCGGAACCCTTCGCCCGCGCCGAGGTGGTCCCGGCAGGCTTCGATGCCGCGCCGTTCGAGGCGGTGCCGCTGCCGGGACCGGAACTGGCCACACGCCTGCTGTTCGTCGGCCGGATCTGCCGCCTCAAGAACCTGCCGCTCGCGATCGCCGTGCTCGAACGGCTCGTCGCCGCCGGCGGCGACCACACCCTCACCATCGTCGGCGACGGGGAGGACGCGCGCGATCTCCTCCGCCGGATCGACCGCAGCCCCGCCCGCTCCCGCATCCGCTGGCTCGGACGGGTACCGCATGCGGAGATCCCGGGGATCTTCGCGCGGCACGGCATCCTGCTCGTTACGAGCCTCTCCGAGGCCTCGCCGACCGTGGTCAAGGAGGCGCTCGCGGCCGGCCGGCCGGTGGTCACGACCGATGTCGGCGACGTGCGCCTCTGGGTCGAGGAGGGATGCACGGGCTTCGTGCGCCCGCCCTCGGCCGAAGCGCTCGCCGACGCCGTGCGGTCGGCCGGGGCGCTCGTGCGGGAGGGACGCGTGCGCCGTTCGGAGCGGGTGCGCGAGGTGCGGGAGGAAGTGGTGATGGACCGCCTCGTCGGGCTCTACCGCGAGCTCGCGCGGGCGGGCTGACGCCATCTTGCGGTCGCTCGCGCGCTCCGCCCGGCACGTCGGCACCCTCGCGCTCGCGCGCCTGCTCGCCGCCCTCGCGGGCTTCGTCGTCACGACGCTGCTCGCCCGCGCGCTTGGGCCTTCGGACTACGGGCGCCTCGCCATGCTGCTGGCGCTGCAGGGGCAGGCGCTGCTGCTCGCGGAGCTCGGGCTGCGATCGGTGGTGACCGCCGACTGCGGTCACGACGCCGGTGCCGTTCGCCGCGGGCTCGGGCGCTATTTCGGCCTGCGGCTCGCGCTCGCGGCCCTCGTCGCGGTCGCGGCCCTGCCGGCGGCCGTCCGGCTCGTGCCCGGAACCGGGGTCGCGGCGGCCTTCCTGCTCTCGGCCCTCTTCGCCTCGGCGTTTCTCTGCGACTGGATCGCGCTCGCCCGCGGCCGCTCACCCGAGGCCGCACTGCCGCTTCTCGCGCGTCCGCTCGTCGCGGCCCTCGCCATCGCCACCTCCGGTCTCACCGGCTCCGCCCTGTCGCTCGAAACCGCAGCGGCCCTGGTCGCCGCCGGCTGGTGGGCCTCGGCCCTCCTCTCGCTCGCGGCCCTGCGACACCTGCCACCTTCCGCAGTCGGGGCGCCGCCCGCCGTCTCCGCCCTGCTCGGCCGCGCGGTTCCGCTCGGTCTCGGCGGCATCGCCGCCCAGGCGCTCCTCGCCCTCGACATCCTGCTCGTCGGCCGGCTGCTCGGTGCGGCGCAGGCGGGCCAGTACCAGATCGCGGCGGGCGTGCTCGTGGCCGGCCTCGTCTTCGCCAATGCCGCCTCCCAGCTCGCCCTCGCCCGCGCCGGCAGGCTCCGCGACCGGCCCGCGGAGATCCGCCGCACCCTGCTTTCGGGCCTCGTCGCGACGGCGGCGCTCGGTCTCGCCCTCGCCGCCGCGGCGGCGGTCGTGGGCCCGCTGCTGCTGCCGCGGCTCTTCGGCGACGCCTACCGCCCCGCGGCCGGGCTCCTCTTCTGGTTCCTGCCCTGGTTCGCCCTGCAGCACCCCGGAAGCTGGCTCCAGGGCGTGCTCGCGGCGCTCGCGCGCGAGCGCGCCGTGCTCCGCGCGAACCTCGCCGCGCTCGCCGTCGGCCTCGCGCTCTTCCTCGTCGGTTGCTGGCTCGGCGATCCCCGCTCGGTCGCGCTCGGCCGCGGCGCCGCCGAGGCGGTCCGCATCCTGCTCCTGCTCGCGGCCCTCTCCGATCTGCGGCGAAGGGCGGCCGCCTCCGCCGGGCCCGCCGCCGTCATGCGCGCCGCCACATCCCCCTGAGGCGCTCCGCGAGGTCGAGCAGCACTTCCCCTCCCGGATCCGCCACCGCCGGCGCAGCCGCCACGGTCGCGGCTGGCCGAAGCGGTCCACCGCAGGGCACCGGATCGAGCTCGCGCCGGACGCCCGGCGTCAGGAATCGCGACGGCGCGGCCCGGACGTAGCGGTCGGAGCGCCGCGGCTCGGCGTGGACGTGACAGCGGAGCGGCTGGAGCAGGAACAGCCGGCGTCGCGCCCGCGTCACCGCGACATAGAAGAGCCGGCGCTCTTCCTCGATCTCGGCCGCGCTGCCCGTGGCCATGTCGGACGGGATCCAGCCGTCCACGAGCCAGAGCAGGTAGACGGCCTCCCACTCGCGCCCCTTCGCCGAATGGATCGTCGAGAGCACGAGCCAGTCCTCGTCGAGCCTCGGATCGGCGGCCTCGGCGCCGGTGCCGAGCGGCGGCTCGAGCGCGAGGCCGGCGAGGAACTCGCGGCGCGAGGGCGCCATGGCGGCGGCGAGCTCCAGCTGGTCGAGATCGCGCCCGCGTTCCTCGTGATCATCGAAGCGGGCGGCGAGCAGCGGCGCGAGGAAGCGGCGCAGCACGTGCACCGGCTCCGGCCAGGCATCGGCCGCGAACAGCCGGCCGAGCAGCGCCACGAACCCGGCCCAGATCCCGCGTGCGGGAGCGGGCGGCGGCAGCAGCGCGAGGGCCGCGGGCTCGAAACCGGCGGCTTCGAGGCGGTCGAGCGCCGCCTCGGCGAAGGCCGGGCCGATGCCCGGGAGCTGGCGGAGCATGCGCGTTCCGGCGAGGCGGTCGCGCGGGTTCTCGGCGAACCGCAGAAAGGCGAGGAAGTCCTTGACGTGTGCCGCCTCGAGCAGCCGCAGCCCGCCGTATTTCCGGTAGGGCACGCGCCTTCGGGCGAGCTCGAGTTCGAGCAGCGTGGTGTGATGAGAGCTGCGCACGAGCACCGCCTGATCGCAGAGCCGCACGCCCTCCTCGCGGAGCGCCAGCACCCGCGTCACCACTTCGCGGGCCTGCGCGGTCTCGTCGGCGACGACGAGGAGCTGCGGCCGCGGGCCGTCCCGTCCCCCGCCGCGAAGGCGCTTCGGGATGCGCTCGGCCGCTTCCGCCTGGATCGCGTTCGCGAGCCGGAGGACGGGTTCGGTGGACCGCCAGTTGCGCTCGAGCGTGAGCGTCGCCGCCGGTGTCGGAAAGAGCGACGGGAAATCGAGCATGTTGCGCACGCTCGCGGCGCGGAAGCCGTAGATCGCCTGCTGGTCGTCGCCCACCACCGTGAGCCCCTCGCCGGAAGGCCGGAGACCGCGCACGATCCGCGCCTGCAGCGGGCTCGTGTCCTGGTATTCGTCGACCAGCACGAAGTCGAAGAGTGCGCGCACGGCGTCGCCCGTGACCGGGTGCTCGAGCACCGTCGCGAGGGCGACCAGGAGATCGTCGTAGTCGAGGAGCCGCCAGGCGGCCTTGCGCGTGGCGTAGGCGTCGAACAGCCGCCGCAGCCCGTCCTCGACCGGCACGCACCAGGGCCAGCGGTCGGCGAGCACCCGGCCGAGCGGCAGCCCGGCATTCAGCGTGTAGCTGCAGATCTCGAGGCAGGTGCCCTTCTGCGGGAAGCGCACGCCACCATCGGCGAGCCCGAGCTCGCCTCGCAGCAGATCGAGAAGCTCCGCCGCATCCGAACGGTCGAGCAGGGTGAAGGCGGGATCGAGCCCGAGCGCGGGCGCGTGCGCGCGCAGGATCCTGAGCGCGACGGCGTGGAAGGTGCCGCTCCACGGGAGCATCTGCCGGTCGGCGAAGGGCACCCCGAGCCGCCGTTCGCAGATCGCCGCCGCCTTGGCGCAGAGCTCTTCGGCGGCGCGGCGGGTGAAGGTGAGGAGCAGGATCCGCCCGGGATCGGCGCCGGCGAGGACCAGTTCGGCGACGCGGTGCGCGAGGGTCGTGGTCTTGCCGGTGCCGGCTCCGGCGGCGATCCGGAGCGGCGGATGCGGCGGCGCACCCGGCGCGATGCCGAAGGTGGCGGCACGCCGCTGCCCGGGGTCGAGATCGTCCGGGGAAGGACCACCGCTGCTGCGTGCCGGCACCGTGTTCGACCGTCGAGGGAGCGCGGCCGAGACTGCGGCCCCGGGCGCGCCGCGTCAATCGCAGAAGAAGCGCAGCAGTTCCGCCGCGGTTTCGTCCGGTGCCTCCTCGGGAAGGAAATGGCCGCAGGGCAGCGCCTTCCCCCGCACCGGTCCGGCGGCCTTCGGCTGCCAGCAGGCGGGGACGTCGAAGTGGCGGTGGACGAAGCCCTTCTCCCCCCACAGCAGGAGCAGCGGGCAGGTGATGAGGCGGTCTGCGTCGGCGCGGTCGTGTTCGAGATCGATCGAGGCGCCGGCGCGGTAGTCCTCGCAGGTGGCGTGGATCGTCGCGGGATCGGAAAAGCAGCGGAGATACTCCCGGACCACCGCGCGCGGAAACACTTCGGAAGCGGGTGCGGCCGACCAGCGGCCGAGGATCCAGTCGAGCCAGAAGCCCGGGTCGGCGCCGATCAGCCGCTCGGGCAGCGGATCGGGCTGGATCAGGAAGAACCAGTGGAAGTAGCCGGTGGCGATCCCCTGGTCCGTCGCCTCGTAGAGGGTGCGGGTCGGCACGATGTCGAGCAGCGCCGCCTTGCCGACCCGGTCCGGATGGTCGAGGCAGAGACGGTGCAGGACGCGGGCGCCGCGGTCGTGTCCGGCGGCGAAGAACCGCCGGAAACCGAGCGCGTCGGCGAGCGCCACGATGTCGCGCGCCATGGCGCGCTTCGAGTAGGGCTCGTGGTCGGGCGTGGTCGCCGGTCGCGCACTGTCGCCGTAACCCCGGAGATCCGGACAGACGACGGTGAAGCGCTGCGCGAGCAGCGGTGCCACCCGGTGCCACATGAGATGGGTCTCGGGATAGCCGTGCAGCAGGAAGAGCGGCGGCCCGTCCCCGCCGATGCGGCAGAAGGCGTGGCCCTCCGGGAGTTCGATGCGCTTCGCCTCGAAGTGACGGAAGAGTTCCACGGCCAGCCTCACTCGGGATCCCAGGCCGGCGCCAGACCGGCGATGTCCACGACCCGCCCGCGCGGATCGGCAAGCGCGGAGATCTCCTCCATCTCCCTGGGTGTGAGGGCGAAATCGAAGATCTCGAAATTGCTCCGCACATGCTCCGGTTTGGCCGAGCGCGGGACGGCCGCGACCATCGGCTGCTGCACGAGCCATCGAAGCGCCACGTGCCCCGCGGACTTGCCGTAACGGGCGCCGATCCGTTCCAGCACCGGATGGCCGAAGACGCGGCCGCGGGCGAGCGGACAGTAGGCGGTGAGCGCCATGCCCGCCGCGCGGCAGGCCGCGAGCACGCGCTTCTGGCTCAGGAACGGATGGTATTCGACCTGGTTCGTCACCAGCGGCACGGGCGACAGGCGGATCGCTTCGGCCATCGACGCGGTCGGGAAGTTGCTGATGCCGATGTGCCGGGTGAGGCCGCGCTCCCGGGCGTCGACCAGCGCCCCGATGGTCTCGGCGAGCGGCACTTCCGGGTTCGGCCAGTGGAGCAGCAGCAGGTCCGGCACGAAGCCGAGGCGCTCGACGCTGTCGGCGGCGGCCCGCTGCAGCTCGCCCCTGCGGAAGCTGTCCGGCCAGATCTTGGTGGTGACGAAGAGCTCCCCGCGCGGCAGGCCGCTGTTGCGGACGGCGGTGCCGACCTCGCGCTCGTTGCCGTACATCCGCGCCGTGTCGATGTGCCGGTAGCCGACCTCGAGCGCGTATTCGACGATGCGGACGGCGACGGAGCCCGACAGCTCCCAGGTGCCGAGCCCGAGTGCCGGGATCCGGGCTCCGTTGGCCTCGATCACGATCACGGCGTTCCTCCCCGCGGATCTCGCGACCATCTTCGCCGCACCCGGACGGCGATGCAACAGCCTGCCGGCACCCGGCTCCGGAGCAACCGCGGCTCGTGGCGTGGTCAGAGCACCGGCAGCAGGTGGCGCAGGATCAGGGCCGAACTCGCCGCCACCTCGTCGACGAAGGCGTGGAAATCGAAGCGCGAATCGCGCCCGGCGAGATCGGAGAGCGCCCGGATGTCGAGCCAGCCGACACCGAACGCCTCGCACACCTGCGCGAGCGCCCCGCCCTCCATCTCCACCGCCTGTCCGCCGAGCTCGCGGTGCAGCCGCTCGCGCGTCGCCTCGCAGTGGATGTACTGGTCACCCGAGAGGATGGTGCCGAAGACGATGCGGGCGGGAGCTCCCTCGCCGCCGGCGCGGCGCGAGAGCGCCGGCAGGGAGAAGCCTTCGAGGCGCCCGCGGACCCGTGCGAGCAGTTCCGCCGGCACCTCCCACCCGAGCCGTTCGGTGGGATTGAAGAAGGGCACGTGGCCGGCCTGGTAGACGTGCAGCCTCCCGTCCTCGATCCAGCCGCAGTCGTGCTGCACGGTGCGTTCGGCGATCACCACGTCGCCGATGTGGAGATCCGGATCGAGCCCGCCGGCGACGCCGCTGAAGACGATCGGATCGGCACCGAAACGGTCGGCGAGCAGCGCCGCCGTCATCGCCGTGTTGACCTTGCCGATGCCGGCGCCGACCAGCACCACCTCGCGCCCTTCGAGGGTGCCGCGGGAGAACCGGAGCCCGGCCCGTTCCTCGACCACGCCGTCCGCGAGCGCGCGCCCGAGGTGGACCAGCTCCTGGGGAATGGCGCAGATGATGCCGATCGTCACGCGCGATCTCCCGAAGTCCGCTTGCCGGCCGCCGGCTGCGGGCGCAACTTAACGGCATCGCGGCGCGACGACGAGAGGAGACCGGGGCCGATGGACCGGCACATTCGCGGCATCGACCATCTGCTGGTGGGGGTGCGGGACCTCGGCGCCGCGGCCACCGTCTGGCAGCGGCTCGGCTTCACGACGACACCGCTGGGCCGCCACGTCGGCTGGACCACCGCGAACGTCTGCGTGATGCTGGAGCGGGGCTACATCGAACTGCTCGGGGTCCTCGATCCCTCGGGCGTCCGCCACGACATCGCGAGCTTCCTCGAGCGGTACGGCGAGGGAGGCATGGGCGTGGCGCTCGCCACCGACGACGCGGCCGGCACGGCCCGTGCCTGGGGTGCAGCGGGGCTCGGCGTGCGCGGCCCGGAGGCGCTCCGCCGCCGGATCGAGGACGGCGACGCGGAGGTGGAACTGCGGTTCTCGAACGTGGCGCCCGAGCTCGCCGCGCTCGACGGCTTCGTGCTCTTCGCCTGCTTCCACGAGACGCCGCGGGAGCTGCGACGGCCGGAATGGCTGCGCCACGACAACGGTGCCCTCGCGCTCAGGAGCTGCACGCTGCTCGCAGACCCGCCGCAGGCGGCGACCGCGGCGCTGACCGCGGTGCTGGGGGATGCAGCCGCCACCAACACCGACGAGGTCACCGCGTTCCACTGCGGCGGGCAGACGATCGTCGTGGCGCCCGTCGAGGACGTGCGGCTGTTCCATCCCGAGCTCGGCGAACCCGAGGCGACGGAGACGCCCCGGCTCGTCGCCGCCGAGATCGCGGTCGCCGATCTCGCCCGCACGCGCGCGGTCCTCGAACGGCAGGGCGTGGCATTCCGCGCCCGGGCCGGCCGGATCGCGGTCGATCCGTCGTTCGCGAACGGCCTCGCGCTCGAGTTCGTGGCCGACGGCCCGTCACGCGCAGGGCTCTGACAGCTCGACCAGATTGCCGTCCGGATCGCGGATGTAGATCGAGACGAGCGGTCCGGTCGCTCCCGTCCGCCGCACCGGACCCGCGATCACCGGATGGCCCAGCGCGGCGAGCCGCCGCGCGAGGGTCCCGAGCGGCTCGTCGACGAGGAAGCACAGATCGGCCGAACCCGGGACCGGCCGCGCGGCCGCGGGCTGGAACTCGCCCGGGCGGAAGTGGAGGTTGATCTTCTGGCGCCCGAAGTGGAGCGCGACCCGGCCGTCGTCGGATTCGCGCCACTCCATGCCGAGACCGTCGACCCAGAAGCGCCGCGTCGCCTCGCGATCGGTCACGGTGAGCACGAGATGGTCGAGGGCGCGGATGCTCACCTGCCGTCCCCCCGGCCCTCCATGCGCAGCACCTCCTCCTCGCTCATCCCGAAATGGTGCCCGATCTCGTGGGTGAGCACGTCGAACACCACTTCCTCGAGCGAACAGCCGCGCTCGCACCATTCGTAGAGCAGCGGCATGCGGTAAACGAAGATGATGTCGGGGCCGGTCGGGATCCCGGAGCTCCCCCGCTCGCCGATCGGGGTGCCGGAATAGAAGCCGGTGAGCTCGAGCGGGTCCTCGATGCCGAGCTCGTCGAGCACCTCTTCCTGCGGCCATTCCTCGACCCGCACCGGCACCGTGCCGGCGAGCGAGCGGAACGGCTCCGGCAGCTCCCGCAGAATCCGCTCGGCGACGGTGGCGATGTCGCCGAGGGTGGGCGCGTACATGGCACCCGGCCAGAATTCGTCGGTGACCCTCAAGTCGGCTGCTCCTGCGCTCGGCCCGGTCCGGCGTCCTCCTCCCGGAACTCGATCCCGGCCTCCGCGAGCGCCGCGCGCAGGGCGTCGAGCGCCGCGGCGATGCGGGCCGCATCCGGTGAACGCAGGACGATGTTGGTTCCGGGCCGGTCGAAACGGAAGAAGGGGTAACTCCCCATCTCGACATCCGTGAAACGCGCCTGGATTGCGGAGAGCGTTGCCGCCACCTCGCCTTCCGGGGCGAAGACGAGGAGCCCCCGGGACAGCACCGGCGGCCCGCCCGCGAGCTGGTGGCGGATGCCCTCGAACATGGCCTGCGCGACGCGCGGGATGCCCGCGAAGACGTAGACGTTCCCGATCCGGAACCCCGGCGCCACGCTCACCGGATTGTCGACGAGATCCGCCCCCTCCGGCACCTCGGCCATCTTGAGACGCGCTTCGTTGATCCGTTCGGGCGGGTAGTGGGCACGAAGCCGGCGTTCCGCCTCCGGATGGCGGATCAGGCGCCTGCCGAAGGCGCGGGCGATGGCGGCGGCCGTGATGTCGTCGTGGGTCGGGCCGATGCCGCCGGTCGTGAAGACATAGGTCCAGCGCCGCCGGCAGGCGTCGACCGCCTCGACGATCATGTCGGCGTCGTCGGGAACGAACCGCCCCTCGCGCAGGCGGATGCCGAGGGCGTTCAGTTCCCGCGCCAGCCAGGGCAGATTGGCGTCGACGGTGCGGCCCGAGAGGATCTCGTTGCCGATCACGATCACCGCCGCCGTCGCCGGCTCCCCGCCGCCGGTCATGCCGCCCGCCCCGTGAGCCACGGACCCCGGCCTTGCATCTGCCGCACCCTCTCCATCCCGGCTTCCTCCTCCGACGCTACAAGCGCTTTCTGGTCGATGTCGAGCTCGAGGGAAAGGGGCCGGTGACGGCCCACTGCGCCGATCCCGGGCGTCTGCCCGGCCTCGCCGTGCCGGGCGCCCGGGTCTGGCTTTCGGAAAGCCGCGATCCCCGCCGCAGCCTCGCCTGGACACTGGAGCTGATCGAGCAGGCGGGCGTTCTGGTCGGCGTCAACAGTCGCAACCCCAACCGCCTCGCCCGCGAGGGCCTCGAGGCCGGGCGCTTCGCCTTCGCGCGCGGTCGGCGTGCGCTGCGCAGCGAGCCGCGCATCGTCGACGGCACGCGGCTCGACTTCGTGATCGAAGGCGACGACGGCAGGCAGCTCTTCGTCGAGGTCAAGGGGATCACCTGGAAGCGGGACGGCCTCGCCGAGTTTCCCGATGCGCCCACCGTCCGCGGCACGCGCCACCTCCGCACGCTGGCCGGCCTCGTCGCGCAGGGACACGACGCCGCTCTGCTGCTGATCGCGCAACGCGGCGACGTCGAGGCCTTCCGGCCGGCGGCCGACATCGATCCGGCCTGGGCGGAGGCCTTTGCCCGCGCACGCGCGGCCGGCGTGCACGTCGAAGCCTGGCGGTGCATTGTCAATCAAAGGTTGATCCAGCTGGATTGCGAGATCCCTCTGGTTTAGAATGCCGGCATGCAGGACGGCACCGGCGATCCGCAGATCCCGACCCGCCTCGCCCGCTTCGGCCTCGAATGCCTGCGGCCGGAAGCGGAGGCGGAGGGCTTCCTCGTGCGCGGCAACACCTACCCGCTGCGGGAGGTGCTGCGGCGCTGCGGCGGACGCTGGCGACGCGAGGCGACCGCCTGGCAGCTGCCGCCCGAGGGCGTCGCGGCGCTCGCCGAGGAGCTCGAGCGTGCCGGCCCCGGGCTCGCCGAAGCCCCCGCCCCCACCTTCGAGGGGGCCGCGGGGCGCAGGCACTATCACGGCCACCGCGAGCGGCTGCGGACCCGCTTCCTCGAGGCGTCGCCGGCAGCACTCGCCGACTACGAGCTGCTCGAGCTGCTGCTGTTCTTCTCGGTCTACCGCCGCGACACCAAACCGATCGCCAAGGAGATGATCCAGCGCTTCGGCGGTCTCGGCGGGGTGCTGGCCGCCGATCCCGGGCGCTACGCCGAATGCTTCGGCCTCGATCCGGCCCGTCTGCCGGCCGACGACGAGAGGCGGCCGGTGCGCGAGGACGATCTCCGCTTCACGCAGGTGCTGCTCAAGGCGATCTACGAACTCCTGCAGCGGGTGCTGCGGGAGCAGGTGCGGGAGCGTCCGGTGATCGGCAGCTGGACGGCGCTCCTCGAATATCTCGACGTGGCGATGGCGCACGAGCCGAGCGAGCACTTCCGCATCCTGTTCCTCGACCGCAAGAACATCCTGATCAAGGACGAGGTGCAGAGCCGCGGCACCGTCGACCACACGCCGCTCTACCCGCGCGAGGTCGTGAAGCGGGCGCTCGAGCTCGGTGCCTCGGCGATCATCATGGTGCACAACCACCCCAGCGGTGATCCGACCCCCTCGCGCGCCGACATCGACATGACCCGGCAGGTGGTGCAGGCGCTCGCCGCCGTCGGCATCACCGTCCACGACCACGTGGTGGTCGGAAAGAAGAAGCACGCGAGCTTCCGTACCCTCGGCCTGCTCTGACCCCCGGGTCCGCGCCGGGCCCCGCGCCCGGGCTTTACCGCCGGCCCTGCCGGACCAGTTTGCGAAAGGTTACGACCGCGACGACGGAAGGAGGCTTCGCACGTGCCGCACGGGATCGGTCTGCTGCTGCTCCTCGGTCTGCTGGTGGCGCCGGCATCGTCGCGCGCGGACGAAACCGTGACCGTGGTGCCGGTCCTGGCACCGGGCGACGTCTTCGACGTGGTCGTCACCCGCGAGCGGTCGGTCGACAACGACGGCCACTGGCTGCTCGAGGCGAAGAGCCGCACCTTCGCCCGACTGCGGGTGCTCGCGCGCGGGCCCGACGGTTTGCGTCTCTCCTGGTCGGTCGCGCGCATCCTCCACGACCTGGCTCCGGGCGAACCGTCCGACGTGGCGAAGAAGCTCGGCTCGATCGCCGAGGGTCTCGCCTTCGAGGTCGAGGCGGACGCCCGCGGCCGGCCGCGGGCGATCCGCGAGCGCGGGCGGGTGCGGGAGTGGCTGCACGCCGCCACCGACCGGGTCGTCGACGACATCGAGCGGGGGCTCGTCGGCGGCGGCTATCCCGAGGCCCAGGTGGATGCTGTCGGCGAGGCCATGCGACGGCCGTTCCACGAGCTCGCCGACGCGCCGGACGAGCGATTCGACGGCGTCTGGCTGCGCGATCTCCTGACGCTGCTCGACCTCGCCGGCCGCGAACTGCCGGTCGGCGAAGAGCTGCACCGCGAAGCCACGGGCTCCGTGCCGATGATCGGCGACCGCGAGCCGCGGCTTTCGATCCGCGAGCAGGCGCGCTTCGAGGAGCGGGACGGTGCCCGCCGGCTCGTGGTCGAGCGGAGCGAGACGCCCGCCGAGGAGATCGCGCCGCGCGAGGTGCTCGCGCGTTTTCCCGGGCTTCTCGCGATGATCGCGCGCATGGAGCCGGCGCGGCAGCAGCAGGCCCTCGACGAGCTGCCGCCCGTGACCTTCGGGCGCGACACCGTCTGGACGCTCGACGCCGACACCTTCCTGCCGGTCCGGGTCGAGCTCGGAGAGACGCTCGCGATCGGCGGTCTCGGCCGCCGCACCCGGGCCGTCTACGAGATCGGCCGCGCCGAGCCCTGAAGGGCGGAGCGCTCGGGTGCAGGCGTTCGGCGTCTATCTCGCAGCCGCCCTCCTCGAGATCGCCGGCTGCTACGCGACCTGGATGTGGTGGCGGCTCGGCCGGACGATCCTGTGGCTGCTTCCGGGCAGCGCCGGTCTCCTCGCCTTCGCCTGGCTGCTCGCGCAGATCGACACCGCCTTCGCCGGCCGCGCGTACGCGGCCTACGGCGGCGTCTACATCGCCGCCTCGCTCGGCTGGCTGTGGCTGGTCGAGGGCACCTCACCCGACCGGTTCGACCTCGCGGGCACGCTCCTCTGCCTGATCGGCGCCGCGATCATCCTGTCCGGCCCGCGGCCGCTGTGATCGGCGGCCGCCGGCGCCCGTCCCCTCCCCCTCGCCCGCGAGATCGTCGAGGATCGGACAGTCCGGCCGCCCGTCGCCGTGGCAGCGCTCGGCGAGATGCAGGAGCGCCCGCCGCATCGCTTCGAGTTCGCGGATCTTGCGCTCGATGGCGGCGATGCGCTCGAGCGCGATGCGCTTGACCTCGGCACTTGTGCGGTTGCGATCGTCGTAGAGCGCGAGCAGCTCGCGGCACTCGGCGACGCTGAAGCCGAGCGAACGCGCCCGCTGGACGAAACGCAGCCGGTGCACGTCCGCCTCGTCGTAGTCGCGGTAGCCGTTGTCGCGCCGCCCGCCCGGCACGACCAGCCCGATCGCCTCGTAGTAGCGCAGGGTCTTGGCCGGAAGGCCGCTCGCGCGCGCCGCCTCGCCGATGTTCATGCCGGAACTCCCGTATCCGTCGCCGGCCGCCAGCCGCGCAGGGTGAGGGCGTTGGTCACGACGCTCACGCTGCTCATGGCCATCGCCGCGCCCGCGATCGCCGGATCCAGCAGACCCGCGGCCGCGAGCGGAATGCCGGCGACATTGTAGATGAAGGCCCAGAACAGGTTCTGCCAGATCTTGCGGCGCGTGGCCCGGGCGATGTCGAGGGCGGCCGGCACCAGCGACGGCCGCGGGCGCGCGAGCGTGATGCCGGCGGTCTCGAGCGCCACGTCGGCACCGCTGCCCATGGCGATGCCGACGTCCGCCGCCGCCAGAGCGGGCGCATCGTTGATGCCGTCGCCGACCATGGCGACGACCCGTCCCTCCCGCTGCAGCTCCGCGATCCGGTTGGCCTTGTCCTCGGGACGGACCGGTGCGAGCACGCGGTCGATGCCGAGCTCGCGCGCCACCGCCTCCGCCGTCGCGCGATTGTCGCCGCTCAGCAGCACCACGAGCAGCCCGCGCCGGCGCAGTTCCGCGACCGCCCGGGCGGCATCGTCGCGCGGCCGGTCGGCGAGCGCCAGCAGGCCGGCGAACGCCCCGTCGACCGCGACCGCCACGACCGTCCGCGCCGCCTCTTCGAGCGCCCGCGCGCGGTCCAGCCATGCGGCCTCCGGCACCTCGACGAAGCCCGGCCGGCCGATCCGCACATCGCGCCCGTGCACGCGCGCCTCGAGCCCCTGCCCGGGCACGGCGCGGAAGCTCTGCGGCTCCGTAATCGGGAGGCCACGTTCTTCGGCCGCCCGCACCACGGCCCGGCCCAGCGGGTGCTCGCTGCCGCGCTGGGCACTGGCCGCGAGCGCCAAAAGCTCGTCCTCGCCCGGACCCGCCGGCAGGACCTCCACCACCGCGGGCCGCCCCTCGGTGAGCGTCCCGGTCTTGTCGAACACCACCGTGTCGACGGCGTGCGCGCGCTCGAGGGTCTCGATGTCACGGATCAGGATGCCGGCGCGCGCGGCGGCTCCGGTTCCGGCCACGAGCGCCGTCGGCGTCGCGAGGCCGAGCGCGCAGGGACAGGCGATCACCAGCACCGACACGGCGGCCACGAGCGCCGGCTCCACCTCTCCCGTGCCGAGCCACCAGGCGAGGAAGGTCACGGCCGCGATGCCGACGACCACCGGGACGAACACCGCCGCGACGCGGTCGACGAGACGCTGGATCGGCGCCTTGCCGGCCTGGGCGTGCTCGACGAGCCGGGCGATGCGCGCGAGCGTCGTGTCGCGTCCGACGCGCGTGGCCGCGATGCGCACGAGCCCCGGGCCGTTGAGCGCCCCCGCGATCACCGTGTCGCCCGGTCCGCGCCGGACGGGCATGCTCTCGCCGGTGACCAGCGATTCGTCGAACTCGCTCTCGCCTTCGAGCACGCGCCCGTCCACGGGCACCCGCTCGCCGGGGCGCAGGACGACGATGTCGCCGACCCGCACCTCCGCCACCGGCACCTCGACCTCGGCACGGTCGCGCAGCACCCGCGCCGTCTCGGGGCGGAGTGCCATCAGCTTGCGGATGGCCTCGGAGGCGCTGCGCTTCGCCCGCTCCTCGAGCCATTTGCCGAGGAGGATCATGGTGACGATGACGGCGGACGCCTCGAAATAGAGGTGCCCCGCCGCCGCGCCGCCGTAGCGCAGCAGGAGGACGAAGCTGTAACCCCAGGCCGCACTGGTGCCGAGTGCCACGAGCAGGTCCATGTTGCCGACGCCGGCCCGCAACGCCCTGAAGGCCCCCGTGTAGAAGCGCGCGCCGAAGACGAACTGGACGGGAGTCGCGAGCGCGAGCTCGAGCCAGGGCGAGAGATGCCAGGAAAAGCCCAGCGCCCGCCAGACCATCTGCGCGACGAGCGGCAGCGTCAGGACGGCAGCACCGAACAGCGCCAGCGGCGGGCCCCGCCGCTCTTCCTCCGCAGCGGGCGCGGCCCCGCCTTCCGCGGGCACGGGCTCGGCCTCGTAGCCCGCCCGCCGCACCGCCGCGACCAGGTCGGAGAGCTCGACGGCACCGTCCAGAAGGCGCACCTCCGCCCGCCCGAGGGCCAGATTGACGCTCGCATCGAGGACGCCGGGCAGCGATCGCAACGCCTGTTCGACGCGACGGACGCAGGCGGCACAGCTCATGCCGTGGATCACGAGTCCGACTTCGCGGACGGGCAGGCGATAGCCGGCGCGGGCCACGGCTGCGACCGCGGCTTCGAGATCGGCCCCCGGTTCGAGCTCGACTTCGGCCTGCTCCAGCGCGAGGTTCACGCTCGCGCGGCGGACACCCGGCACCGAAGCGAGCGCCCTCTCCACCCGCCCGGCGCAGGTGGCGCAGGTCATGCCCTCGACTCGCACCCTGAGCCCCGCGCCGGCGGACCGCCTTCCTCCCGATGCCGGAGCTTCCGCGGCGTGTTCCGCCATTCCGGTGGCCATGTCCCCGCTCCGCGCTGCAGATCTCCCTGTGCGGGATCTGGACCTTCCAGCGGGTGGAAGGTCAAGGGCTCAGGCCGCCTCGCGCAGCCGCCAGGCGTGGCGGATGGCGAAATCGCCGCGGAAGCGCCGCTGCAGGGCCGGGCTCGCCCGCACCTGCGCTTCGATGCGGTCGCGCAGTGCCTTCTCGTCGCCGGTCGCATCGAGGCTGGTCGTCACCGTCACGAGATGCAGCGCCGGGACGATGGTCACGGGAAGCCAGCTCCGCCCGGAGCCCTCGCGGCCGAGCCGCTGCCGCAGTTGCGGCTCGACTTCCTCGTGCAGGGCCGCGGGCAGCCAGGCGTAGAGACGTCCGCCGACGAGGAACCCGCGCACGCCGTCGACCGGATCGACGGCGGCTTCGAGTTCGCGCCACTCGCGCGGGTCGGGGTCCTCGAAGATCTCGAGCGTCTCGCCGTCGGCGAGCGGACAGGCGGCGAAAAAGGGCATGTCGGTCTCCCGGGCCGGACGGGCGCCTGCCGGCGCCGGGGACCTTGTCGCGCAGGACGGTAAATTTCGCGTTAAGGTTGTCGAACTTCAACCACGCCCGCGGTAGGGTGGCACGCCCTGGTCGGGCAGCCACAGCCCCGCCGGCGGTTCGCCGGTCTGCCAGAAGACGTCGATCGGGATGCCGCCGCGCGGATACCAGTAGCCGCCGATGCGAAGCCAGACGGGATCGAGCACCTCCACGAGCCGCCTGCCGATGCCGACGGTGCAGGCCTCGTGGAAGTCTCCGTGGTTGCGGAAGCTCGCGAGATAGAGCTTCAAGGACTTGCTCTCGACGATGCGTTCGCGCGGCACGTAGTCGATCACGAAATGGGCGAAATCGGGCTGGCCCGTGATCGGGCACAGACAGGTGAATTCGGGGCAGGTGAAGCGCACGAGGTAGAGGGCGCCCGGGTGCGGATTGGGCACCGTCTCCAGCACCGCCTGCTCCGGGCTCGCCGGAAGCGGTGTCGGCCGGCCGAGCTGGGTCAGCCCGCTGCGCTGCTCTGCATCCATCGCCCCTCCGCCGCGACTGCTCCGTTCGCTGCCGGATGGCCGAGATGGCCCGGGCCGGCCACAGCGGCAAGGGGAGCGCCGCTCCCCGCGCGCGCCGCGGCGGCGAGCAGCAGGGCCGCGGCCGAGAGGTCGAGCACGGCCTCGAGCGAGAGTTCGGCCGCCACCAGGAGGGACCGCAGATCCGGGAGGAGCTTGCCGGCGAGATCGAGCCCGCCGCCGAGCCCGAGGCTCGCGGCCAGGAGGCCGGCGAGCGCGGCAGCGATCCCGGCCCTGCCCGCGCTCCCCGCCCGCGCCACCGCCCCGCAGGCGACGGCGAGCGGCAGAAGGCCTGCGAGGCCCGAGCCCGCGAGGAGAGCCGGCCGCGGCACCGGCGGCAGCGGTTCGAACGGCGCCACCGGCAGCCCGGCGAGGAGTGCACCCAGCCACTGATGCAGATCGGCGGCACGCACGAAGACGAAAAGCAGCCAGGCGAGGGCCGCGCCCGAAGGCCGGACGCCTGCGGCGAGCGCCGCGAGGGCGGCGACGGCGGACAGCAGCAGCGGCAGATCGGTGAAGGACACGACCGGCTCCCGCGGAAGGCTCCGCACCCGTTCTGCCGCCGGCCGGTTAACTTCACGTTAATGCCGCTGCGTCACATATCGGTTGCGGCGGGAGACCGCGATGCGGTCCGTTCGGACGCTGTCGTTTTCCTGCGACGGTCTGTCGCCACGAACGAAGTGACGGCCGGGCCGCCGGGTTAGGGCCCGTGCGCGATCGGGATCGGTCGGCTGCAGCCGGGAGACATGCGATGAGCGGGCAGGGCGAGGAACTCGATCTGCGGGAACTCGACGACGAGGAACTCGTCAAGCAGATCCAGGACGACCTCTACGACGGTCTCAAGGAGGAGGTCGAGGAGGGCGTGCGCATCCTCCTCGAACGCGGCTGGGCTCCCTACCGCGTCCTGACCGAGGCGCTGGTCGAGGGGATGCGCATCGTCGGCATCGATTTCCGCGACGGCATCCTGTTCGTGCCGGAAGTGCTGCTCGCCGCCAACGCCATGAAGGGCGGCATGGCGATCCTGCGGCCGCTCCTCGTCGAGACCGGGGCGCCGACGATCGGCAAGATGGTGATCGGCACGGTCAAGGGCGACATCCACGACATCGGCAAGAACCTGGTGTCGATGATGATGGAGGGTGCCGGCTTCGAGGTGATCGATCTCGGCATCAACTGCGATGTCGACAAGTACCTCGCCGCCCTCGAAGAACACAGGCCGGAGATCCTCGGCATGTCGGCGCTGCTGACGACGACCATGCCGTACATGAAGGTGGTGATCGACACGATGGTCGAGAAGGGAATCCGCGACGACTACATCGTGCTGGTGGGTGGCGCACCGCTCAACGAGGCCTTCGCCGAGGCGATCGGTGCCGATGCCTACTGCCGCGACGCGGCGGTGGCGGTCGAGACCGCCAAGGCCCTGGTCGCCCAGCGCCACAACCGGCTCGCGGCCCGGGCCTGAAGCCCCGGCAGGGGAGACCGACATGGAAGCCGCGGCACCAACGCGCACCGCCATCCTCGCCTGCGGTGCCCTCGCCCGGGAGATCCGCACGCTCCTGGCGCAGCCGGGCTTCGGCCATGTCGAGCTGCACTGCCTGCCCGCGATCCTGCACAACCACCCGGACCGGATCCCGGCGCTGGTCGAGGCGAAGCTCGGGGAGCTGCGGGCGCGCGGCGTGGAGCGGGTGTTCGTCGCCTACGCGGACTGCGGCACCGGCGGCGGACTCGACCGGGTGCTGGAACGTCACGGCGTCGAACGCATCCGCGGACCGCACTGCTACGCCTTCTACCGCGGCCTCGACGCCTTCCTCGCGGAGGCGGAGCGCGAGCCCGCGACCTTCTGGCTGACCGACTATCTCGTGCGGCATTTCGACACGCTGATCGTCCGCGGGCTCGGCCTCGACGCCCATCCCGAGCTCCTGCCGCTCTATTTCGGGAACTACGAAAAGCTGGTCCATCTGGCGCAAGTGCGTGACGCGGCGCTGCAAGAAAAGGGACGGGCGGCGGCCCAGTTCCTCGGCCTGCGGTACGAGTACCGCTTCACCGGTTTCGGCGAGCTCGCGGAGTTCGTCGGGCGCGCCGCGCGGAGCAGCGGGCATGGCGGAACGGATCGTCGTGTGGTGGCGGGACATCCCGGCGCAGGTGATCGTGCGGGCGGGCCGGAAGACCGCCCGGCGCGAACTCTCCCCGCGATTCCAGGAAGCTATCGATCGCGCGGCGATGCGCGCCCGTCTCACCGGAACCGACGCCTATCTCGCCGAGTGGCGAAGGGCAGCACCGGAACCCTGCGGTGACGATCTCGAAGCCGAAGCCGAAGCCGCTGCGGCCGCCCTCGAAGCCGCCTACCCGCCGGAGCGTCTGAAGGCGCTCGCCCTCGCCGGCGGTTTCGAATCCGGGCCCTCGCCCGCCTCCCGAGCCAACGGAGACAGCTGAAGTCATGACGGACACCGTCGTCAGTTCCGCGACCCGCGAGGTCGTGATCGGTTTCGATCGCCCCTTCGTCATCATCGGCGAGCGCATCAACCCGACCGGCCGCAAGAAGCTCGCCGCGGAGATGGCCGCCGGCGACTTCTCGACCGTCGAGCGGGACGCGATCGCCCAGGTCGAGGCGGGCGCCCACATGCTGGATGTCAACGCCGGCATCCCGCTCGCCGACGAGCCGGCGATCCTCGCGAAGACGGTCGAGCTCGTGCAGTCGCTCGTCGACGTGCCGCTGTCGATCGACAGCTCGATCGTCGCCGCGCTCGAAGCCGGGCTCCGCGTCTACCGGGGCAAGGCGCTCGTCAATTCGGTCACGGGCGAAGAGGAGCGGCTCGAGAGCGTGCTGCCGCTCGTGAAGAAGTACGGCGCCGCGGTGATCGCCATCTCGAACGACGAGACCGGCATCAGCGAGGATCCGGACGTGCGCTTCGCGGTCGCGAAGAAGATCGTCGAGCGCGCCGAGGACCACGGCATCCCGCGCGCGGACGTGGTCGTCGATCCGCTCGTGATGCCGATCGGCGCCATGGCCTCGGCCGGCCGCTCCGCCTTCCGGCTGATCCGGCGCCTCAGGGAGGAACTGAAGGTCAACACCACCTGCGGCGCCTCCAACATCTCCTTCGGGCTGCCGAACCGGCACGGCCTCAACGCCCATTTCCTCTCGATGGCGATCGCCTCCGGCATGACCTCGGCGATCATGAACCCGCTGCACCAGGAGGAGATGGTCGGCGTGATGGCGGCCGACGTGCTCCTCGGCCACGACGCCAACTGCCGTGCCTGGCTCGCGCGCTTCCGCGAGCCCGCGGCCGAGGGCCAGGCCGCGGGGGCGCGCGGCGATCGCGAGAGGCGGCGGCGGCGTGCCTGAGACGGAGCCCCGGGACGCGCTCGTCGTCTTCACCCCGTCGGGACGGCGCGGGCGCTTTCCGGTCGGGACAACGCTGCTCGAGGCTGCGCGGAAGCTCGGCGTCGACATCGACAGCGTCTGCGGCGGCCGGGCCATCTGCGGCCGCTGTCAGGTCGAGATCGCGGAGGGCCATTTCCCCAAGCACGGGATCGACAGCGGAGCCGGTCACGCGAGCGGGGTAAGCGCCGCCGAAGAACGCTACGCCGCGCGGCGCGGGATGAAGCCGGGCCGCCGGCTCTCCTGCCAGACCCGCATCCTCGGCGATCTCGTCGTCGACGTCCCGCCGGAAAGCCAGGTGCACCGGCAGGTGGTGCGCAAGCGGGCGGACGTGCGCGCGATCGAGCTCGATCCCGTCCTGCGCCTCCACTACGTCGAGGTCGAGAAGCCCGACATGCACCGCCAGCGCGGTGACTTCGAGCGGCTGTGCGAGGCGCTCGAAGCCCAGTGGGGCCTCCGCGGACCGACCATCGACCTGCGGTCGCTGCAGGAACTGCAGCGCAAGCTCCGCGAGGGCGATTTCAGGGTCACCGTCGCCGTCCACGACGGCTCGCGCATCGTCGCCATCCGGCCGGGCTTCTACGACCGCTGCTACGGCGTCGCGGTGGATGTCGGCTCGACCACCATCGCCGCCCATCTCTGCGATCTGCAGACCGGCGAGGTGCTGGCTTCGGCCGGCATGATGAACCCGCAGATCCGCTTCGGCGAAGACCTCATGAGCCGCGTCTCGTATGCCATGATGCATCCGGGCGTTGCCGCGGAGATGACGCGCGTCGTGCGCGAGACGCTGAACGTGATGATGCAGCAGCTCGCCGCCGAGGCGACGATCGATCCGGCGGACATTCTGGAGCTTGTCTTCGTCGGCAATCCGGTGATGCACCATCTGCTGCTCGGCATCGATCCGGTCGAGCTCGGCGGAGCACCGTTCGCGCTCGCGACCGACAGCGCGCTCGAGCTCTGGGCGAAGGAGCTCGACATCACCGCGGTCAACGACAGCGCGCGGGTCTACGTGCTGCCCTGCATCGCCGGCCATGTCGGGGCCGACTGTGCGGCCGTCGTGCTCTCCGAAGGGCCGCATCTCTCGGACGAGATCCGTCTCGTCGTCGATGTCGGCACCAACGCCGAGATCGTGCTCGGCAACCGCGAGCGCCTGCTCGCCTGCTCCTCGCCGACCGGCCCCGCCTTCGAGGGCGCGCAGATCTCCTGCGGCCAGCGCGCCGCGCCCGGCGCCATCGAGCGCGTGCGGATCGACCGCGAGACGCTCGAGCCGCGCTTCCGCATCATCGGCTCCGACCTCTGGTCCGACGATCCGGGCTTCGCCGACGCGGCCCGCCGCACCGGCGTGACGGGCGTCTGCGGCTCCGGCATCGTCGAGGTGATCGCCGAGATGTATCTCGCCGGCATCCTCGATTCCGACGGCACGATCCGCGGCGAGATGGCGGCGCGCAGCGACCGGATCGTGCCCGACGGGCGGACGTTCGCCTATGTGCTGCACCGGGGCGAACCCGAGATCCGCATCACCCAGAACGACGTGCGCGCGATCCAGCTCGCCAAGGCCGCCCTCTACGCCGGCGCCCGCCTGCTGATGGACCGGCTGGGGGTCGACCGCGTGGACCGGATCTCGCTCGCCGGAGCCTTCGGCAGCCACATCGACCCGGTCTACGCCATGGTGCTGGGGATGATTCCGGACTGCCCGCCGGAACGCGTGAGTGCGGCCGGCAACGCCGCCGGAACCGGCGCCCGCATCGCGCTGCTCAACCGCTCGGCGCGCCGCGAGATCGAGGAAGTGGTCGAGCGGATCGAGAAGGTGGAGACGGCGATCGAGCCGCGCTTCCAGGAACATTTCGTCGCCGCCATGGCGATCCCGCACCGCACCGCGCCCTTCCCGAACCTCGCACGCGTGGTGACCCTGCCGGAACCACGGACGCCTGCCGCCCGCGACAGCGGGATACGCGCGGAACGGCGCCGGCGGCGCGCCGGCTGACCGCCCTCTTGTGCAGCGCACGGGCTGCGGCTAAGGCCCATCCTGTCCCGGATCGCACACGCACGGGAGGAAGGCGTGAGCCACAGGTTCCGCAGGGTCCACGACGACTTCTGGGTCGCGCCGCAGCTCGGGCCCGGGGACTTCCCCGAGATCGCCCGGCTCGGCATCCGCACCGTCGTCAACAACCGCCCGGACGGCGAGGCGCCGGGACAGATGTCGGATGCCGAAGCACGCGCCGCCGCGCAAGCCTCCGGCCTCGTCTACGCCCACGTGCCGGTGACCTCTGCCGGCATCTTCCCCGATCACGTGGCGGCCATGGCGGAGGTGATGGAGAGCACGCCCGGGCCCTGGCTCGCCTGGTGCCGTTCGGGAACCCGCTCCTGTCACCTCTGGGCCATGGTCGCCGCACGCACCCTGCCGCCGCACGAGATCGTCGAGGGCGCCCGGGCGGCCGGCTACGATCTCTCCGCCATCTGGTCGCTGCTCGAAGCGATCCACATGGCGAACCGCGAGACGGCCCCGGCCCCCTGAGGGTTCCGGGCGGGGCGCCCGCAGGCCGCCCCGCCCCTTCCCGCTAGCGGATCACACCACAGGCGATGCGGCCCCCGCCCCCGCCCAGGGGTTCGGGCTGGTCGGAGTAATTGTCGCCGCCGGCGTGGATCATGAGCGAACGGCCGCGCAGCACCGTCACGTCGCCGATCCGCGGGGCCACCACCGGCAGTCGCGCGGAACCGTCGTCGGCGACGAACAGCCGCGGCAGGTCACCCAGATGCCCGGCTCCGAGCGGCCCCTCGTGACGGCCGGTCTCCTGCGGATCCCAGTGCCCGCCGGCGGCGAGCCCGGCCACCTTCTGGCCGTCCCGTTCACCGGGTCCGCAGTCCGGGTTCTGGTGTACGTGGAACCCGTGCTCTCCCGGCGGCAGCCCCTTCAGGTTCGGCACGAAGACGGCACCGTAAGGCGGGAAATCGACGATGGTCACCGTGCCGATCGCGTCGCCCACGCCTTCGGGCGAGATCGCGTGCACCGTGACGCTGAGCGAAGCCGCGGAAACCGGCGCGGCGAATGCGAACGGCAGGAGTGCGAGTGCGGCAGTGCCGCAGAGCAAGGAACGCATGCTGCTGGTCCTCCCTGTTGGGACGGCCCGGGACCGTCGACGACCCTCCATATACGCGCTTTCCACCTCAGCCGCGAGATGCCGCCGCGGGGGCGGCACGGCGCCGGACGTCGGCGCGGCGCGCCGAGCGCAAGGCCTTCTCGGCCTCGACGGCGAGAAGCGGCAGGGTGCCCGCGAGCAGCACGACGAGCCAGGTGACGGCGTCGAGATCGCGGGTATGGAAGAGGACCTGCATCGGTCCCCAATGGGTAAACGCGAGCTGGGCGACGATCACCAGCGCCGTAGCCACCAGCGCGGGCCGGATGCCGGCGAAGGCGGACCGCGCGAACGCGTATTCCCCGAACCGGCGGGCGCCGAACAGATACCACATCTCGGCCGCGACCAGGGTGCCGACGGCAGCGGTGCGCGCTTCCTCGAGCGAAGCTCCCGAGGACTCGCGCCACCAGAACACGCCGAAGGTGGCGACCAGAGAGACGGCCGAGACGTAGACGAGGCGCACCAGCAGCAGCCCCGACAGCAGGGCCTCGCGTGGATCCCGCGGCGGTCGTCGCATCACGTCCGGCTCCGGCGCCTCGAAGGCGAGGGCGAGCGCGAGCGTCACCGCCGTGATCATGTTGACCCACAGGATCTGCACCGGCGACATCGGCAGCACGAGCCCGAGGGCTACCGCGGTGACCGCGATCAGCGCCTCGGCGGCGTTGGTGGGCAGGATGAAGAGAATCGCCTTCTTGAGATTGTCGTAGACCGTACGGCCTTCCTCGACGGCGTGTGCGATCGAAGCGAAATTGTCGTCGGCGAGCACGATCTCGGCCGCCTCCTTCGCCGCATCCGAGCCCTTGCGCCCCATGGCGATGCCGACGTCGGCGCGCCGGAGCGCCGGGGCGTCGTTCACCCCGTCTCCCGTCATGGCGACGATCCGGTCCCTGCGCTGCAGGGCCTCGACAAGGCGCAGCTTGTGCTCGGGCGCCGTGCGGGCGAAGATGTCCACCTCCTCCGCCCGTGCCTCCAGCTCCTCTGCAGAAAGCCGATCGAGGTCGGCTCCGGTGAGCACGGCACCCGTGTTCTCGAGCCCGAGCCGCTCGGCGATGGCGCGGGCGGTCGCGGCATGGTCGCCGGTGATCATCTTGACGCGTATCCCCGCCTCGCGGCAGCCGGCCACCGCCGCGATCGCCTCCGGTCGCGGCGGATCGAGCAGACCCACGAGCCCGAGCAGCACGAGCCCCCGCCCGACATCGGCGAAGGTGATCGTCGTCCGGCCCGGCTCCATCCTCCGGACGGCGAGCGCCAGTACCCGCGCGCCGCGACCGGCGATCTGCTCCATGCGCGCGACCCAGTAGTCGACATCGAGCGGCTGCGGACGGCCGTCCGGCCCGGCCTGGCTCTCGCACATGGCGAACAGCCGCTCGGGCGCGCCCTTGACGAAGACCACGGCGTTGCCCTCGTGGTCGTGGTGCAGGGTCGCCATGAAGCGGTGCGCGGAATCGAAGGGGATCTCGTCCACCCGCGCCCGGCTGCGCCGCTCGAAGTCCGGGTCGAGCCCGGCCTTCATGGCGGCGACGACCAGCGCCGCCTCCATGGGATCGCCGTGGGCGATCCAGGTGCCGTCCCTCGCCTCCACCGCGGAATCGTTGCACAGCAACCCCGCGCGCAGCAGTTCGACGAGCTGCGGGACGGTGTCGGGATCGACGGCGGCGCCGTCGCTGCGGAACTCGCCGTGCGGCTCGTAGCCGGAGCCGGTGACCTCGAAGAACCGCAGCGGCAGGGCCACGCTCTCGACCGTCATCTCGTTCTTCGTGAAGGTGCCGGTCTTGTCGGAGCAGACGACGCTCACCGACCCCAGGGTCTCGACCGCCGGCAGGCGCCGGACGATGGCGTTGCGCCGGGCCATGCGCTCGACGCCGATGGCGAGGGTGATGGTGACGATCGCCGGCAGGCCCTCGGGGATGGCGGCGACCGCGATCGACACCGCGGCGAGGAACATCTCGTCCACCGCGAAGCCGTGGACGAGCACGCCGACGGCCATGGTCGCCGCGGCCAGCGCAAGGATCCAGACGGTGAGCACCCGGGCGAAGCGCGCGAACTGGCGCAGGAGCGGTGTGGTGCGGTGCTCGACCGTCTCGAGGAGCACGCCGATCCGGCCGATTTCCGTGTCGCGGCCGGTGGCCACCACGACGCCGATGCCCTGCCCGCGCGTCACCAGCGTGCCCGAGAACAGCAGGCAGGAGCGGTCGCCGAGCGGCGCATCGGCCGGAACCGGGTCCGGCTGCTTCTCGACCGGCAGCGATTCGCCGGTCAGCACCGCTTCCGTCGCCTGCAGCGCACGCGCCCGCAGCAGCCGCAGATCGGCCGGCACGCGATCGCCCGCCTGGATCACGACGATGTCGCCGGGCACGAGCTCTTCGGCCGGAATCACCACGCGGTGGCCGCCGCGCACCACCATCGCCTGCGGGGCGAGGAGCGCGCGCACCGCCTCCATCGCCCGCTCGGCGCGGCCTTCCTGGACGAAGCCGATGACGGCGTTGATCACCACGACGCCGTAGATCACGGCGGCATCGACGGCATGACCGAGCAGGAGCGTGATCGTGCCGGCGACCAGCAGCACGTAGATCAGCACATTGTGGAACTGCAGGAGAAAGCGCTTCAGCGCCGACGGGCGCTCCGGTTCCGGCAGCCGGTTCGGCCCGTGGACGGCGAGCCGGCGGCGCGCTTCCTCCGCGGACAGGCCGCTCTCGTCAGCCTCCAGACGGCGCAGGATCTCTGCGGCGTCGAGCGCGTGCCAGGGCAGATCCTCGCGCGGGCTCACCGATGCTCCCCTCTCGGGACGTCCCTTCGCGCAGGTGGGCCCGCTGCCGCTCTCCGCAATGCGCTCAGACGACGCGGTTCAGCAGCGGTTCGCCGGCCGCGAGCCTGCGGCAGTTCTCCACCGCGACCGCGAGCGAGCGCTCCCATGTCTCCGGCGTGAGCCAGGCGACGTGCGGCGCCAGCACGACATTGTCGAGGGTGAAGAAGGGATGATCCGGTGGTGGCGGTTCCTCGGCGAAGACGTCGAGGCCGGCGGCGGCGATCCGCCCGGAGCGCAGGGCGTCGACCAGCGCCCCCTCGTCGAGGAGGCCGCCGCGGGCGGTGTTGACGAGCACGGCCCCGGACTTCATCCGGGCGAAGGTGCTTGCATCGAACATGCGCTCCGTTTCCGGCACGAGCGGCAGGTGCAGCGAGACGATGTCGCTCCGTGCGAGCAGTTCGTCGAGCGGCACCTGTTCCGCATGCGGAGAGGTCCGCGGGCTCCGGTTCCAGAACAGGACGCGCGCACCGAGGGCGGAAAGCACCGGAGCGAGCCGCTGCGGCACGGCGCCGAAGCCGACGAGGCCGACCGTCCGCCCGCCGAGCTCGCCGAGCGCGAGCTGGTCGTCGGGTGGCAGTGCGAACCCCCTGCCCCGCCGGGTCGCGGCATCGAGCGTGACGAGGCGCCTCAGGCAGGCGAACATCAGAGCGAGCGTCATCTCGGCCACGGCGGCGGTGTTGGTGCCGGGCATGTTGCAGACGGCGATGCCGCGTTCACGGGCGGCGTCGAGATCGATCGTGTTGACGCCGACGCCGATCTTCTGCACGAGCCGCAGCCGCGGCGCTGCCTCGATCATCGCCCGGGTCGCCAGAGCGAGAACGTGCCAGAGCACCTCCGTCTCCGGCAGGGTCCGCCACAGCGTCGCCTCGTCGTCCGGCGGCACGACGGTGACGGCGAGCCCGCGGGCCCGGAGTCCGGCGAGACGCCGGCGCAGTGCCGAGGGTGCGTCCCAGTGCAGGAGAACGCGTTGCATCGCCGATCTCCCCGCGGCAGGAAACCCGCGCACATCCCGACCGCCGTGCGGCGCGTCCGTTGCCGCCGGCGGGAGCGAGGCCGATGAAGAGCGACATCCTGAGCGTGGTGCGGCGGGCCGGGCTGCTGTCCGTCGGACCACCGCCCCCCATGGAGCCGCTCACGGGCGGCGTGTCGTCCGACATCTGGCGGGTCGATCTTCCTTCGGGAGCGGTCTGCGTCAAGCGGGCCCTGGGTCGCTTGCGGGTCGCGGCCGACTGGCGCGCGCCCGTCGAGCGCAGCCGCTACGAGGTCGGGTGGATGCGGCAGGCGGCCCGGGTCGACCGCCGCTGCGTGCCCGGGCTGATCCACGCCGATGCGGCCGCCCCCGCGCTCGTCATGACCTGGCTCGATCCCGCCACGCACCGTTCGTGGAAGAGCGAACTGCGCGACGGCCGGGCACGGGTCGTCGATGCCGAAGCGGTCGGCGAGCGTCTCGTGCGCATCCACGCCGCCACCGCGCACGACCCCGAGGTCGCCGCCGGGTTCGCCTCGGATGCGATCTTCCACGCGATCCGCCTCGAACCCTATCTGCTCGCCACCGGCCGCGCGCATCCCGATCTCGAGCCGGCTTTCAAGCGCCTCGCGCGGCGCACCGCCTCGACCCGGATCGCGCTCGTGCACGGCGACGTCAGCCCGAAGAACATCCTGATCGGCCCCGAAGGACCCGTGTTCCTCGACGCCGAATGCGCCTGGTACGGCGATCCGGCCTTCGATCTCGCCTTCTGCCTCAACCACCTGCTGCTGAAATGCCTCTGGAACCCGGGTGCCAAGGACGCGCTCCGGGCCTGTTTCGATGCGCTCGCCGAGGCCTACCTCGCGGGCGTGACGTTCGAGCCGCGGCTCGCCCTCGAGGCCCGCGCGGCGAGCCTGCTGCCGGCACTCCTGCTCGCGCGCGTCGACGGCAAGTCGCCGGTCGAGTATCTGACGGAGGACGCGCAGAAGGACACGGTCCGGCGCGTCGCCCGCCGTCTGCTCGCGGATCCGCCCGAACGTCTCGCGGCCGTGCGCGACGCCTTCCACGGGGAGCTCGCGGCATGACAGCGACCCGTATCGCCGCCGTGCGCGGCCGCCGTGTCTGGGACAGCCGCGGGCGGCCGACGGTCGAAGCCGAGGTGACGCTCGCGGGCGGTGCCACGGGCCGGGCCATCGCCCCGGCCGGCGCGTCGCGGGGCTCCGGCGAGGCGGTCGACCTGCGCGACGGCGGATCGCGTTTCGGCGGTCTGGACGTGCGCCGCGCGGTGGCGATGGTCGAGGGCCCGATCGCGGGGGCGCTCGCCGGGCTCGACGTCGCCGATCCCGGGGCCGTCGACCGCGTGCTCGTCGCACTCGACGGGACCCCGGACAAATCGCGGCTCGGCGGCAATGCCACGGTGGCGGTGTCGATGGCGGCGGCGCACGCGGCGGCGGCGGCGCACGGCCTGCCGCTCTGGCGCTGGCTCGCCCGGACCTCCGGGACGACGCCGGCGATCCCCCTGCCCGAGATCCAGATCCTCGGCGGCGGCGCCCATGCCGGCCGCAGGATCGACATCCAGGATTTCCTTGTCGTCTGCCCGGATGCCGCCGACGTCGCCGAAGCCCTCGACCGTACGGCCGAAGTCTACAGGGCGGCGGGCGAGCTGCTCGCGGCCTCTGGGCGTCTTCGCGGCGTCGCCGACGAGGGCGGTTTCTGGCCCGAGTTCGACAGCAACGAGGAGGGGCTCGAGACGCTCGTGCGGGCGATCGAGCGCGCCGGCTTCGTGCCGGGCGAGGAGGTGGCGATCGCCCTCGACGTGGCGGCTTCGGAGTTCGGGCGGGGCGGGCGGTACCGCCTCGCCCGCGACGGGCGCGAGCTCGATTCCGACGGTCTCGCCGGACTGCTCCTGGACTGGGTCGAGCGCTACCCGATCGTCTCGCTCGAGGATCCCTTCGCCGAGGACGATGCGGAGGCCTTCGCCCGGTTCCGGGCGGCCCTGCCGCGGCCCGTGCAGGTGGTCGGCGACGACCTGCTCGTCACCGATGCCGCCCGGGTGCGCGAGGCGGCGGCATCCGGCCATTGTTCGACCGTGCTGCTCAAGCCCAACCAGCGCGGCACGCTCACCGAGACGCTGGAGGCATGGGAGGCGGCGCGGGCCGCGGGCCTCGGCGGCATCCTTTCGGCCCGTTCCGGCGAGACCGAGGACGTCACCATCTGTCATCTCGCGGTCGGCTGGGGGGTGCCGCAGATCAAGGTGGGGTCGATCACCCGCGGCGAGCGGACGGCGAAGTGGAACGAACTCCTGCGCATCGCGGAGGCGGCGGACCTGCCGTTCGCGGGCGCCCGCGGGCTCGCCGTCGGTGCCGGCTGCGGCCGGGCCGGCGCCCTCGGGCCGCGTCCCCGCGCCAAATAGGGAACGTATCGCGAACGGACTTCACGTCGAAGTCGAGAATACGGTCCCAACCACAATCTCCCCAGAAGTTCGCCCGGCCTCTCCACAAAAGCGAAAATTTTGTTTGAAATGAACCGCTTAGTGGGGTAACGTAGCCTCCGTCGAAAGGCACCGTCGAACAGAGAACCGGGTCCTTCTCACGGGTCGTCACGCGGCAACCCCAGCGAACGAGGGTACGCGGGATGGCGCAGTGGGGGAGTGGAGGTACCGTCGCGACCCCGTCGCGGCGCCGAATTGCGGCTGTGGGCCGTCGCGGCGCACGCGCCGCGGGCGAACTCGCCACGCCGATCGGGGCGGTCTTTCTCGGGCTCGCGCACATCGTCTGGACGCGCGGGGCGCAGGCCGCGGACGATGCGGAGACTTCCGCCTCCGCCGGCACGGGGGGTGGCACCGGAACCCCCGGATCGGCCGATGCCCCGGAGGGGGGCGCCGCGCCTGTCGCGGCCGTCCTGCCTTGGGTGCCTGCAGTCGCGGCCGACTCGATTCTCGTGAGCGGCACGTTCGTGGACCCCGGCACGGTCACGCGACTCTCCGGTGCCGGGCGGCTGGCCCCGGATCCACTCGCCGGCCACGCCGCGCCGGACGTGAAGGTCTTCACCGCGCCCGGGGCCGGAACCGCGACGGCGACGGCCGACGCCGTCATGGGCCCGGCTGCCGGCAGCCTGTCGCTCGAGCAGGTCGTGCTGCAGCTTCCTGATCCCGCGGGCGGCGGCGATGCGTCGGATCCGCCCGATCCGATCGGCGAGGTCGACGACGACACCGGCTCGGGGGGCGACCGCACGGGCACGGAGTACCGCGACATATTGCGTGGCGGCAGCGGCGACGACCGCATCGACGCGCGCGGCGGCGACGACACGGTCTACGGTGGCGACGGCGATGACACCCTGCTCGGCGGCGCCGGCAACGACCGGCTCGAGGGTGAGGGAGGCGACGACCGTCTCGAGGGCGGTGACGGCAACGACACGCTGCTCGGCGGCGACGGCAACGATACGCTGCTCGGCGGTGCCGGCAACGACCTGCTTTCGGGCGGCGCCGGCGACGATCTGCTCGACGGCGGGCCCGGAGCCGACCGGCTCGTCGGCGGGCCGGGCAACGACGTGCTGGTGGTCGACTCGCTCGGCGACGTGGTCGACGAGCGGCCCGAGGACCCGGGGATCGACACGGTGGCGGTGCGCGAGGGGTTCGCCGCCGAAGCCGCGCGCGCCTACCCGCATCTGACGCAGGCCGGCGAGACCACGTTCGTGCTCGGCGATCCGATCGGACGGACGCTGCCGCCCGAGACGCATCCCTTCGTCCGCGGCATCTCGCCCGGCGTCGAGAACCTGACCCTCGAAGGGACGGCGCCCCACGACATCCTCGGCGACGATCGCGCCAACCGCCTCGTGGGCAACGACGGCGACAACCGGATCTGGGGTGCGGGCGGCGACGACATCCTGCTCGGCGGGGGCGGTGACGATCTGCTCTATGGAGGCGACGGCGACGATCTGCTCGACGGCGGCCCCGGCGAGGATCTGCTCTACGGCGGCGCCGGCGACGACACCTATCTGCTCGGGCTCGCCGAGGACGGGCCCGACCGCATCTTCGACGGCGAGGGTGCCAACCGGGTGCGGCTCGACGGTGTCGACCCCGCCTCGGTCTCGGTCCGCAGCGACGGCGACGACCTCGTGATCGCGGTGGAGGGCAGCGACGTCGGCCGCATCGTCGGATACGCGCAGCAGCCCTCGGCCTTCCTCGGCCTCGACTTGGGCGACGGCCCCCGCCCCTTCGACGCCTTCGTCCGCGACGGCGGAGGCGGAACCGCGGACGACATCCTGGCCGGCTTCGAAACCGCGCCCCGCATCGAGGGTACGGAGGCGCGGGATCTGCTGTCGGGGACGGATGCGGGCGAGTGGCTGCGCGGGTTCGGCGGCAACGACCGGCTCGAGGGCGGCGGCGGCGACGACCTGCTCGAGGGCGGGGCGGACAGCGACCTCCTGCGCGGCGGAGCGGGCGACGATGTCTATCTGGTTCGCGCCGGCGAGGCCGGTGTCGACCGCATCGAGGACGCTCTGGGCACGAACCGCGTGGTCGTGCCCGACGCCAGGGCCGACATTCTGGCCGGGTTCTTCGCCGGTGACGATCTCTGGGTCACCGTCGACGGCAGCCCCGCCTTCGTCGTCGCCGATCACGCGAGCGCGCCCGGCGCCTTCGCCGGCGTGCAGACGGCGGACGGCTTCGTGCCGGCGGAAAAGCTCACCGGCACGCACGGCTGAGCGAGCCGTGGCGGACGGCGGACGGTCCGGCCGGAAGACGGGCACACGGCGGTCCGTCCCCGTCTTCCGCGCGCGGACCACCTGCCGCCACCACTTGGCGGTTGACGCCGGCCGTCGGGGGGCTAGCATGATCCGGCAACTCGCGTGTTGGGGGCGGGATGCCCACCGTCGGGGCAGCGACGGGAGAAGACGAGGGATGGCCACGCGGGCGTTCGAGAAGACGGACGAGGAGGACGCCGGACGAGAGCGTGACGGCGCGCTCGTCGGGATCGTGCGGGCCGTGCAGTTCGGAGCCCTGTTCTGGATCGCGGTCGGGCTGCTGATCTGGGCCTGGTGAGGCTGCCGCAAGGGCAGGAACATCGGGTGAACATTCTCGCTTGACGGGCACCCGCCCGACCGGTTATCCCTGTCGCTGTCTCGAACAAATCGTGAACATGAAAGCGGCGATGGTGTCCGATCCCGCACGCACGCACCGTCTCGAAGGCCTGCGGGCGACGCTGCGCGCGCTCGACGGCAGCCGGGCGCGGTTCGAACGCGACCGCATCGGCTTCGGGTCCGCGGCGCTCGACGCCCTGCTGCCCTGGCAGGGGATCCCGCTCGCGAGCCTCTGCGAGATCGCCGGCCCCGCACGCCGCGGCTTCGCCGCCGCCCTCGCCGGGCGGATCCTCGACCATCCCGGGACCCTGGTCTGGTGCACCGACGACCGGCACGAACGCCTGTGCGGCCGCCTCTACGGCCCCGGCCTCGCCCGCTACGGCATCGACACGCGGAGGCTCGTCCTCGTCCGCGCGCCCGGCCGGCGCGAGGTGCTGCAGGTGGCGGAGGAAGCGCTGCGCTGTCCGGCCGTGGTCTGCACGCTGGCCGAGACCGGGTCCGTCGATTTCCCGACCAGCCGGCGTCTGCTGCTCGCCGCCGAACAGGGCGGCGGCATCGGTCTGCTGCTCGCCGCCACGGTGCCGGATCTGCGGGCGAGCGCGGCCCTGATCCGCTTCCACGTCGCCCACGCCCTCGCCGGCCGGGAGCCGGTCTGGCGGCTCGACGCCCGGCGCGTGCGCGGCGGCGCTCCCTGGACGTGCGAGGTGCGGTTCGATGAGGCGACGCTGTCTTTCGCTGTGGCTGCCGGACTTCCCGATCGAGCGGGTGCTTCTGGCGACGCGGCGCCGCGGTCTCTCCTTCCCGGCGGAGACGGAGCCGGTCGCCCTCTGGCACCGGCAGGATAACGCCGACCGGCTGGTGGCGGTGAACGCCGCCGCCCGCCGCCTCGGCATCCGGCCCGGCCTCACCGTCACCGACGCCCGCGCCATCCTGCCGCGGCTGCGGCTGCTGCCGCAGGATGCGGAGGGCGATGCGCGCGCCCTCGAAGCGCTCGGCCACTGGTGCCGGCGCTACACCCCCCTGCCCGCGCTCGACCCGCCCGGCGGCCTGCTGCTGGATATCACCGGCTGCGCGCATCTCTTCGGCGGCGAGGAGGCGCTCTGCCGCGGGATCGCGGACCGGCTCGCATCCCTCGGCTTCAAGGTGCGCATCGGCATCGCCGACGGCCGGCTCGCCGCCCGCGCCTGGACCCGTTTCGGCGAAGGCGGGGTGCTCCCGGCCGGCCGGCGCGATGCCGCCCTGCGCGCCCTGCCGCCCGCCGCCCTCGGCCTCGATGCGGCGACGGCGGCGACCCTCCTGCGCCTCGGCTTCCGCCGCGTGGGCGAACTCGCCGATCTGCCGCGGGCGAGCCTGCTGCGCCGCTTCGGACCCGACCTCGCCGGACGGCTCGACGCCCTCTTCGGCGACGCGGCGGAGCCCTTCCGGCCGCTCGCCGAGCCTCCCGCCTTCTCCGTCCGTCTCGACTTCGCCGAGCCCGTCGGCCGGCGCGAGGACGTCGAGGCCGCACTCGACCGCCTGCTCGCCGATCTCGAAACCCTGCTCGAACGCGCCGGACAGGGTGCCCGCCGGCTGGTCCTGCGCCTGCTGCGCCTCGACGGTGGAACCGCGGACATCGCCCTCGCCCTCGGCGCGCCGATGCGGCGGGCCCGGGATCTCGCGCGGCTGTTCCGTCTGCGCCTCGACCGGATCGATCCGGGCTTCGGCTTCGAGACGGCGATCCTCGATGCCGTCGAAACGGCTCCCCTGCCCGCCCGCCAGTCGGGGCTCGTGCGCCGCGACGGCGACGACGCGCTGATCCGCCTCGTCGAGAGCCTGCGGCAGCGGCTCGGGCCGGAACGCGTGCTGCGTCTGGAACCGGTGGCGAGCCACGTCCCGGAACGGGCGATGCGCACCTTCGATGCGGCCCTGCCGGTGGAACGGTCCGACTGGCTCGCACCGCGACCGCGGCCCCTCGCGCTTCCGTCCCCGCCTCCCGCGATCGCGGTGATCGCACCGGTGCCGGACGGACCGCCGGTGGCGATCCGCCGCCACGGGCAGCTGGTCCGGATCGTCCGGGCGGACGGGCCCGAGCGCATCCTGCCGGAATGGTGGCGGGCGGAGGACGAGGGCGCGCGGGCGCGGGACTTCCACGATCTCGTCGACGCCACCGGCGCCCGGCTCTGGGTCTGTCGCGAGGGCGCCTTCGACGACCCCGAGCCGCCCGTCTGGCGCCTCTGCGGCTTCTTCGACTGAGCTTCGCACCTCCCTTGAGCGCTTGTGCCGAACTCCAGATCACCTCGAACTTCTCCTTCCTGCGCGGCGCCTCGCATCCCGAGGAATACGCCGCGCGGGCGGCGGAGCTCGGGCTCGCGGGTTTCTCGCTCACCGACCGCGCCAGCTTCGCCGGGGTCGTGCGCGCCCATCTGGCGGCGAAGGAACACGGCATCCGCTTCGTTCCGGGCGTGCGGCTCGACCCGGAGGATGCCCCGCCGCTGCTCGCCTGGCCGACCGACCGGGCCGCCTGGGGCCGGCTCTGCCGGCTCCTCACCCTGGGCCGGAGGCGCGCGCCCAAGGGATCCTGCCTGCTGCGGCTCGAGGACGTCCTCGCGCTCGGGGAGGGTCAGCTCTTCGCGATCCTGCCGCCGGAGCGCCCCGATCCGGACTTCGCGGAGACCCTCCGTGCCCTCGCCGGCCGCTGGCGCGGGCGCCTGTGGCTCGTCGTGCATCATCTGTACCGGGGCGACGATGCGGCCCGCATCGACCGGCTCGCGGAGATCGCCCATGGCCTCCGGATCCCGCTGCTCGCCACCAACGACGTCCACTACCACGTCCCGGAACGCCGCCGGCTGCAGGACGTGCTGACCTGCATCCGGGAGCACTGCACCCTCGCCGAGGCGGGGGCACGTCTGTTCGCCAACGCCGAACGGCACCTGAAGCCGCCCGCGGAGATGGCGCGGCTGTTCGCCCGCTGGCCGCAGGCGCTCGAAGCCGGCCCCGAGATCCTCGACCGCTGCCGCTTCTCGCTCGACGAACTGCGCTACGAATATCCGGACGAGACCGCGGACGGGCGAACGCCGCAGGAGGAGCTCGAATGGCGCACCTGGCAGGGAGCGCGCGAGCGCTACGGCGAGGAGATCCCGGAGAAGGTGCGCCGCCAGCTCGCGCACGAACTCGCGGTCGTCGGCGAGCTCGGCTACGCCCCCTACTTCCTCACCGTCCACGAGATCGTGCGCTTCGCGAAGCGCCGCAGCATCCTCTGCCAGGGGCGCGGTTCCGCCGCCAATTCCGCGATCTGCTACGTGCTCGGCATCACCGCCGTCGATCCGGCGCGCATGGACCTGCTGTTCGAGCGTTTCGTCTCGGCGGCGCGCAACGAGCCGCCCGACATCGACGTCGATTTCGAGCACGAGCGGCGCGAGGAGGTGATCCAGTACATCTACGAGCGTTATAGCCGCGACCGGGCGGCACTCGCCGCCACCGTGATCCGCTACCGCGCGAAGAGTGCGCTCCGGGAAGTCGGCAAGGTGCTGGGGCTCGGGGCCGACCGTCTCGATGCCCTCTCCCGCACCACCTGGGGCTACGGCCGCCGCGCCATCGACGCCGCACGCCTGCGCGAGGCCGGCCTCGATCCGGAAGACCGCACGCTGCGGCTGGTCCTCGAACTCGCTTCCGAACTCGTCGACTTCCCGCGCCACCTCTCGCAGCATCCGGGCGGCTTCGTGATCTCCCGCGGGCCGCTCGGGGAGCTCGTGCCGATCGAGAACGCCGCCATGGAGGGGCGCACGGTCGTGGAGTGGGACAAGGACGATCTGGATGCCCTCGGCATCCTCAAGGTCGACATCCTCGCCCTCGGCATGCTCTCCTGCATCCGCCGCTGCTTCGATCTGCTGCGCGCGCACTACGGCATCGACCTCGATCTCGCCCGCGTCCCGCCCGAGGATCCGGCGGTCTACGAGATGCTGCAGGCGGCCGATGCCATCGGCGTCTTCCAGGTCGAGAGCCGGGCGCAGATGTCGATGCTGCCGCGGCTGCGTCCGGCCTGTTTCTACGATCTCGTGATCGAGGTGGCGATCGTGCGGCCGGGCCCGATCCAGGGCGACATGGTCCATCCCTATCTGCGCCGGCGGCAGGGGCTGGAGCCGGTCGAATACCCTTCGGAGGAGCTGCGGCAGGTGCTCGGCAAGACCCTGGGGGTGCCGCTCTTCCAGGAGCAGGCGATGAAGATCGCCATCGTCGCCGCCGGCTTCAGCCCCACCGAGGCCGACGGGCTCAGACGCGCCATGGCCGCCTTCCGCCGCAGGGGCGCGCTCGAGCGCTGGCGGACGCGCTTTCTCGAGGGCATGCGGGCGCGCGGCTACGATCCGGAGTTCGCCGAACGCTGCTTCCGCCAGATCGAGGGCTTCGGCTACTACGGCTTTCCCGAGAGCCACGCCGCCAGTTTCGCGCTCCTCGTCTACGTCTCGGCCTGGCTCAAGTGCCATTTCCCGGACGTCTTCTGCTGCGCGATCCTGAATGCCCAGCCGATGGGCTTCTATGCCCCGGCCCAGCTCGTGCAGGACGCCGTCGCGCACGGTGTCGAGGTGCGACCGGTGGACGTGGAGCACAGCCACTGCGAGTGCACGCTCGAGCCGCTCTTCCGCCGGCGCGGGCCGCTGCGCACCGCCGTCCGCCTCGGCCTGAACATGGTCCGCGGCCTCTCCGCGGAGGATGCGCGGCGCATCGTCACCGCCCGGCTGCGTCCCTACGGCAGCATCGGGGCCCTCGCCCGGCGGGCGAAGCCGGGCCGGGCCGCACTCGAGATCCTCGCCGAAGCCGATGCCTTCCGTTCCATGGGCCTCGACCGCCGTCAGGCGCTCTGGCAGGTGCGGGCGCTCGGCGACGATCGCCTGCCGCTCTTCGACTGGGCGGCGGAAGCGGCGCCCGCCGGCTCGAACCTGCCGGTCGTCGACGTCCTCGAAGAGCCCTGGCTGGAGCTTCCGGAGATGCCCTTGGGCGAACAGGTGATCGAGGACTATGCGCGGCTGCGGCTGTCGCTGCGCGCCCATCCGCTCGCGCTCCTGCGCGAGTTCCTGAGCCGGCGGGGGGTGATGCGCGCCCGCGATCTCTGGGAGGTGGAGCCCGGACGGCGGGTGTCGGTGTGCGGCCTCGTGATCGTCCGTCAGCGGCCGGGCAGTGCGAAGGGCGTGATCTTCACCACCCTCGAGGACGAGAGCGGCTTCGCCAATCTGATCGTCTGGCCGAAGGTGTTCGAGCGCTTCCGGCCGCAGCTGATGGCAGCCCGCCTGCTCGCCGCCTCGGGCCGGCTGCAGCGCGAGGGCCGCGTGCTGCACGTGATCGCCGACCGCCTCTCGGACTGGACCGGCGAGCTCGCCCGCCTGCGCGACCACACCCTCGATCCGCCCGGCTTCGAGGCCGCCCTCGCCCGCGCCGACGAATGGCACCATCCCTTCCGGGACCTGCGCCGCGCGCTGCCGGAAGGCCGCAATTTCCACTGAGGCCGCGCGCACGGCCGCCCGGGGCACTCTTGCCCGCACCCCGCGAAACGGGCTAGTTGACGATATCCCGCCTTCGGTCGTGGAGGTGCGCCGGCTCCATGTCTCCGATACCGCGCCCCGCCGGGCCCTGCGGGCGACGCCGGGCCCTCGGCCTCGTGGCCGGTGCGGCCGTCGCGGGCCTGCTGCGGCCCGCAGGCGCCGCCGCGCCCCTGCGCTTCGGCCTGACCCCGGTGCTGCTCGACGACGATGCCGGCCTGCTCGCGGCGCTCGGCACCTATCTCGGCGAGAGCGCCGGCCGCGAGGTCGAGCTCGTCAAGCGCCGGAGCTACCAGGAGATCACCGTCCTGCTGCTCGCCGGACGGCTCGATGCCGCCTGGATCTGCGGCTATCCCTACGTCCAGTTCCGCGACCGGCTCGCGCTCGTCGCCGTGCCGGTGTGGAACGGCGCCCCGCTCTACCGTTCCTACGTGATCGTCGGCAGGGACAACCCGGCTTCGGACTTCGACGATCTGCGCGGCACGATCCACGCCTTCTCCGATCCGGACAGCAATTCCGGCTATCTCGTCACGACCGCGCTGCTGCGCCGCCGCGGCGAGGATCCGGGCCGCTTCTTCCGCCACGTCTTCTTCACCTACGGCCACCGCAACGTGATCCGCGCGGTCGGCCGCGGCCTCGCCGACGGCGGCAGCGTCGACGGCTATGTGTTCGAAGTGCTGCGGCGGACCGATCCGGCCCTGGTCGATGCCTGCCGCGTGCTGCGGAGGTCGGAACTGTTCGGCTTCCCGCCCGTGGTCTGTCGCCGCGAGCTCGCCGGCAGCGCGGACGTCGAGGCGTTGCGGCGGGCGCTGCTCGCCATGCCGCAGGCGCCGCGCGGCCGCTACGTTCTGCGCCTTCTCGGGCTCGACGGCTTCACGACCAGCGGACCGGAGCTGTTCGACTCGATCGCCGCCAACGCCCGCCTCGTCGCCCGCGCTGCATGATCCGCATCCCGCACCCGCGCGACTGGCCGCTCGTCGTCCGCATCCCGCTCCTCGTCGCGGCCTGCATGATCCTCGTCGGCACGATCGCCTCCTGGCTCGTGCTCACGGCCCTCGCCCGCACCCAGGAGACGCATCTGCGCCAGCTCGCCCGCACCGCCCTCTCGAGCCTCGGCGCCAGCATCGCGCCCTTCGTCGAGCGGCGCGACATCTGGGAGACCTTCGACGCGCTCGACCGTTTCGTGCGCGGCCGCGGCGACCTGCAGGTGACGCTGGCGCTCGTCGCGCTTCCCGACGGCACCGTGCTCGCCGCCTCGGATCCGAAGCGCTTTCCCACCCTCGAACGGCTGCCGCCGGGCTGGTGGGGAACGAGGAGCGGAGGCGGCGAGCTCCTGCTCGCCGACGGCGTGCCGGCAGCGCTGCTGCGCTCGCGTCTCGGCAGCGAAGCGGCCCCGATGGCCGAACTGTTTGCCGAGGTCGACATCTCGGGTCTGCTCGCGCAGCGCCGTCACGCCTTCTGGGCCCTGCTCGCGAGCAACGCCTTCCTCACGCTCCTGCTCGCCACCGGAGGCTATCTGCTGGTGCGCCGCATGCTGCACCCGCTGCGCCAGCTCACCGAGGCCGTCGAGCAGCTGCGCCGTGGCGGCCAGGTGGCAGTGCCGGCCGATCTCGCCGCCCAGGCACCGGAGTTCCGTACGCTCTTCGCCCGCTTCCGCGCCATGGCGCAGGCGGTCGAGGAACGGCAGGCGCTGCTCGCGCGCCTCGTCGAGGAGGAGCGTCTCGCCCAGCTCGGCCGGCTCGCCTCCGCCACCGCCCACGAAGTCAACAACCCGCTCGCGGGCCTGCTCACCGTGGTCGACACGCTGCGGCGCCGTGGCGACGATCCGGGCGTGCGGTCGAGCGCCCTCGATCTTCTGGAGAGGGGACTGCTCGGGATCCGCAATGTCGTGCGGGCGATGCTCGTCGCCTACAAGGAGGAGGACAGCGGCACGCCGCTCACCGCCCGCGCCCTCGACGATCTCGAGGTGCTCACCCGCCACGAGGTGCAGCGCAAGCGGCTCGTGCTCGACTGGCGCAACGGCCTGCGCGAGGCGTGGCAGATCGACAACGGCGGCGTGCGCCAGGCCCTGCTCAACCTGCTTCTGAACGCCTGCCGCGTCTCGCCGGTCGGGGGCCGCGTGCTGTTCCTCGCCGCCGAGACGGCGGAGGGCGTGCGGTTCGTCGTCGAGGACCGCGGCCCCGGCCTTCCCGCGCCGTTCCGTGAGCTCCTCGAGGCCGGCGAGCCGGCGGCGCCGCCGCCCGGAAGCGGTCTCGGGATCTGGACGGTGGCCCGGCTCGTGCGTAGACTGAATGGAAAGACAAGGGTCGAAACGCCTTCGGACGGAGGGACGCGCATCGTGCTGGAGTTCGCCGCCCGCCCGGTGAGGACGGCCGCATGATCCTCGACGGCGTGCGGGCCGTGGCGGTGGTCGAGGACGACCCGGTCCTCGGGCCCTCGCTCGTGCAGCGCTTCGCCGTCGAGGGGCTGACGGCACAGTGGTGGCGCAGCGGCGACGAGGCGCTCGCCGGCTTCTCCCGCCACCGGCCGAGCGTGGTGATCTGCGACATCCGGCTGCCGGACATCGACGGCGAGACACTGTTCGCGAAGAGCGCCCAGCTCTTGGGCGGCGTGCCGTTCCTGTTCATCACCGGCTACGGCGAGCTCGAACAGGCGGTGCGCCTCGTGCGCGCCGGCGCGGTCGACTACATCGCCAAGCCCTTCGCCGTGGACGAGCTGGTCGACAAGGTGCGTTCGCTGCTCGCGAGCGAGCTTCCGCCCGGAGAGGGGCGGCTCGGCGCGAGCCCGCAGATGCAGCGCATCGAGGCCCTGCTGCGGCGCATCGCCGCCATCGACAGTCACGTGCTGTTCCTCGGCGAGAGCGGCGTCGGCAAGGAAGTCTGCGCCCGGTTCCTGCACGCCCGCTCGCCGCGCGCGGGTGCGCCCTTCGTCGCCGTCAACTGCGCCGCGATCCCGTCGGAACTGGTGGAGAGCGAACTCTTCGGCCACGAACGCGGCGCCTTCACCGGGGCCCAGAGCCGGCACATCGGCTACGCCGAGCGGGCGGGTGGCGGCGTGCTGTTCCTCGACGAGGTGGGCGATCTGCCGCTGCCGGCGCAGGCGAAGCTGCTGCGCCTCGTGCAGGACCGGACGTTCTGCCGGGTGGGCGGCGAGACACCGGTGGCCTTCACGGCGCGCCTCGTCTGCGCCACCAACCGCGATCTCGCGAGCGATGTCCGAAGCGGCCGCTTCCGCGAGGATCTCTGGTACCGGATCAACGTGATCCCGATCACCGTGCCGCCGCTCAGGGAGCGCCACGAGGACATCCTGCCGCTTCTCCACCACTATGTGCGGGAATTCGCGGAGAAGTTCGGAAGCCCGGTCCGCGGCCTCACCACCGCCGCCGAGGAGTTCGCCCTCGAATGGCCCTGGCCCGGCAACGTCCGCGAGCTCGTCAACCGGGTCGAGCGGGCGGTGGCCCTGAGCGAGCGGCCCCAGCTCGGCATCGACGACCTGTTCCCCGAGCGCGCCGGGCAGACGCCGGCCGCCGCCCCGGAGGAAGAGCTCCTCACCCTGAGCGAGGCGCGCGATGCCACCGAACGCCGGCACATCGAGCGGGCGCTCGCGCGCACGGGTGGCCGCACCGGCGAGGCGGCGCGCCTGCTCGGGATCTCCCGCACGACGCTGTGGGAGAAGATGCGCCGTCTCGGCATCGCCGAGCCGGGCGGCAGCCTCCCCCGCTCCGGCGAGTGAACGTTCGGAAATCCGGACACCTCCCGCCGATCTGTCCGGAAATCCGGACAACACGGCGCACGGCAGCGGCCTTTTCGCCAGCAGTCTGGAACGATTCCGAACTGGCACGGGGCTTGCAGACAGCTTGGCGTCCAGTCCCAGCCAAGGGAGGTTCGAGGCGTGAAACGCTGCAAGCTCATGGTCGAGGTGGGCCGGCGCCAGTTCCTGCGCGGAACGGCCGTGACCGCCGCGGGTGCCGCCGCCGTCGCGGCGGTGAGCGGCGCCGCGAAGGAAGCCCGCGCCGCGGGCGCCATTTCCTATCCGGGCAAGAAGCTCGCGAACATCAAGGATCTCGAGGTCAACGTGCCGTTCGAGGTCGCCTACCCCGACGACGACGCTCCGGGCGTGCTGCTCAAGATGGGCCACGCGGTGGACGGCGGTGTCGGCCCCGACGGCGACATCGTCGGCTTTTCGACGGTCTGCCCGCACAAGGGCTTTCCGCTCCACTACGTCGCCGAAGACCGGACGTTCAACTGTCCGGGCCACTACTCCCGCTTCGATGCGGAGAAGGGCGGCCTGCAGATCTGGGGTCAGGCGACCATGAACCTGCCGCAGTACGAGCTGCGCATCGACGAGAACGGGGACATCTGGGCCACCGGCGTCGACGAGCTGCTCTACGGGCGGCTCTCCAACGTGCTCGCCTGAGGGAGGTGACGCGACATGGCCTACAAGCGCAACGTCGACCGACTGCCGATCATCCCGCCGGATGCGAAGGAACATGTGGCGATGTGCCACTTCTGCATCGTCGGCTGCGGCTACAAGGTCTACACTTGGGATGCCAACCGCGAGGGCGGCACGGCACCCGACCAGAACATCTTCGGCGTCGATCTCTCGCAGCAGCAGCCGGCCGAGACCCCGGCCTGGTACGCGCCCTCGATGTACAACATCGTCAAGCAGAACGGGCGCGACGTCCACATCGTCATCAAGCCGGACCCCGAATGCGTCGTCAACAAGGGGCTCGGCTCGATCCGCGGTGCGAGGCTGGGTGAACTGTCCTACTCGACCATCACCGGCACCCAGACCAACCGGCTCACCGACCCGATGGTCTGGCGTTACGGCCAGATGCAGCCGACGAGCTGGGAGGACGCGCTCGATCTGGTCGCCCGTGTCACGGTGCGGGTGATCAAGGAGTACGGTGAGGACGGGCTGTTCGTCTCGGCCTTCGACCACGGCGGTGCCGGCGGCGGCTACGAGAACACCTGGGGCACGGGCAAGCTCTATTTCGGCGCGATGAAGGTCCGCAACATCCGGATCCACAATCGCCCGGCCTACAATTCCGAGGTGCACTCGAGCCGCGACATGGGCGTGGGCGAGCTCAACAACGCCTACGAGGACGCCGAGCTCGCCGATACCATCGTCGCCATCGGCACCAACGCGCTCGAGACCCAGACCAACTACTTCCTCGCGCACTGGGTGCCGAACCTGCGCGGCGAGACGCTGGAGAAGAAGAAGGCGATGCTGCCGGACGAGCCGCACGAGCCGGGCCGCATCGTCATCGTCGATCCGCGCCGGACGGTGACCGTGAATGCCTGCGAGGTCGAGGCCGGCAAGGACCGGGTGCTGCACCTCGCGATCAACTCCGGCACCGATCTCGTGCTGTTCAACGCCCTGCTCACCTACATCGCCGACAAGGGCTGGATCGACCGCGAGTTCATCGAGAAGCACACGGTCGGCTTCGAGACCCCGCCCGGCGAGGCGCCGATGTTCCCGGCCCGTCCCGGCGGGACCTTCGACGAGCCGCGCTGGCCCGGCTTCAACGAGGTGCTCGCGGCCAACCGCACCTCGATCGAGGAGGCGGCGCAGATCTGCGGCGTGCCGGCCGAGGACATCGTCAAGGCGGCGCACTGGATCGCCGAGCCCAAGGGCGGCAAGCGGCGCCGGACGATGTTCGGCTACGAGAAGGGCGTGATCTGGGGCAACGACAACTACCGCACCATCGGCGCGATCGTGAATCTGGCGCTGGCGACCGGCAACATCGGTCGCGAGGGCGGTGGCTGCGTGCGCCTCGGCGGTCACCAGGAAGGCTATGTGCGTCCGTCCGACGCCCATGTCGGCCGGCCGGCGGCCTACGTCGACCAGCTGCTGATCTCGGGCAAGGGTGGCGTCCACCACATGTGGGGCTGCGACCACTACAAGACGACGCTGAACGCCCACGAGTTCAAGCGCGTCTACAAGCGGCGCACCGACATGGTGAAGGACGCCATGAACAGCGTGCCCTGGGGCGACCGCGAGGCCATGGTCGAGGCGATCATGGCGGCGATCCGCATGGGCGGGCTGTTCGCCGTCGACGTCGACATCGTGCCGACCAAGATCGGCCAGCACTGCCACGTCTGGCTGCCCGCCGCCACGCAGGGTGAGATGAACCTCACCTCGATGAACGGCGAACGCCGGATGCGCATCACCCAGCGCTACATGGACCCGCCCGGTCAGGCGATGCCCGACTGCCTGATCGCCGCCCGGATCGCCAATCACATGGAGCGCGTGCTGCGCGAGATGGGCGATCACGAGTACGCCGACAAATTCAAGGGCTTCGACTGGCAGACCGAGGAAGACGCCTTCATGGACGGCTACCACCAGCATGCGCACGGTGGTGAGCACGTCACCTACGAGCGTCTGATCGCCATGGGCACCAACGGCTTCCAGGAGCCGGCCCAGGGGGTCGACGAGAACGGGCGGATCATCGGTACGCCGCGGCTCTACACGGACGGCCGCTTCTCCACACCCGACGGCAAGGCCCGCTTCATGATCACCCAGTGGCGCGGGCTGCAGGCGCCGGGCAAGGAGGAACAGAAGCGGAACTTCCGCTTCCTGATCAACAACGGCCGGACCAACCACGTCTGGCAGTCGGCCTACTACGACGAGAACGACGCCTTCGTGCAGGACCGCTGGCCCTATCCCTTCATCGAGATGAACCCGGAGGACATGAAGGAGCTCGGGGTCCGGGAGGGCGATCTGGTCGAGGTCTGGAACGACGCCGGCTCGACCCAGGCGATGGTCTATCCGAACCCCTCGGCGAAGCGGAACGAGACCTTCATGCTCTTCGCCTACCCGCAGGGCGTGCAGGGCAACGTCGTCAACGACGGCGTCAACGAGCTCGTCATCCCGAACTACAAGCAGACCTGGGGCAACATCCGCAAGCTCGCGGACGCCCCCGGCGCCGTCCGGCACCTCTCCTTCAAGTCGCAGGAGTACCGGCCGGCCTGATTCCGGTTCGCCTCCCCCGAGCCGGCGAGCGGGGGCCTTCGGGCCCCCGCATTTTTTCCTCCGGCGCCGCGCGTGAGTTGGGCGGCACGAACCGGACGCGCCGACGCCGGAGCAGTAGGTCGGCGTTCGGACCGGATCCCGCCGCAATGCGTCAGCGGATCGCGACGGACTTCGCTCGCCCGAACCGGATCGGCGAGTCTCGATCCCGGTATAAGTTCGACAGCGACGGGGTGGGGTTGGTGGAGCCGAGGGGAGTCGAACCCCCGACCTCCAGAGTGCGATTCTGGCGCTCTCCCAACTGAGCTACGGCCCCTCGCGGCCGTTGGTATGGGTCGCAGGCGGCGCGCTGTCAACCTCGCAGCTGTGCCTGCCGCACGGCCGTGGCAGCCCGGCCGCGCCGGCGCACGGACCGCCCGCTTCCCTGGCGGCCAACGCCTGCGCACGGCGGTGCGCGGCAACCGCAGAGGCCCGTTAACGGCCCGTCAACCGTGTTACCATGCCGGCGTCAGCAGGACCCCGACGATGGCGGTCGGGACCGTCGAACCGCTCGTGACCATCCTCCTGCCGGATGGCCGCACCGTCCTTCCGGAACGCCGGCGTGGCGATCCGCTCCGCCGCTACCGGCCGCCGCGACCGGAAAGCGAACGGCGTTCCGGGCCGCGGCGCGACGATCCGGATGTGCGCGGCCGGAAGCTCGACATCTCCGTCTGAGCCCGTCCCCACGCGCCGCGAAACCCCCTCGGGGCGCTGCCGCCTGTCGCGGAGGGGGCGCGCGGAGTTCCCGGCGCGTCAGATGTGGATCGGCTTCGCGAAGGCGGCGAGGGCCGCTTCCTTGACCGCCTCCTCGAGGGTCGGGTGGGCGTGGCAGGTGCGGGCGATGTCCTCGCTCGAAGCGCCGAACTCCATCGCCACCGCCACCTCGGCGATCAGGGTGCCGGCCTCCGGTCCGAGGATGTGGCAGCCGAGCACGCGGTCGGTTGCAGTATCGGCGAGGATCTTGACGAATCCGTCCGTGTCGCCGGTCGTCCGGGCGCGGCTGTTGGCACTGAACGGGAACTTCCCCACCCGGTACTCCACGCCGTCGGCCCGCAGCTCCTCCTCGGTCCGGCCCACCGAGGCCACTTCCGGTGCCGTGTACACCACGGCGGGGATGATGCCGTAGTCGATGTGCGGCACGCCGCCGGCGATCGTCTCGGCGACGAAGATCCCCTCCTCTTCCGCCTTGTGCGCGAGCATCGGCCCGCGCACCACGTCGCCGATCGCGAAGATGCCCTCGACCGGCGTCCGCAGATGGTCGTCGACGGGGATCCGGCCCCGCTCGTCGGTGGCGAGCCCGACGGTGTCGAGCCCGAGACCTTCGGTCGAGGGGCGGCGACCGATCGCGACCAGGACCGCGTCGGCATCGAGGACCTCGCTTTCGCCCTCGCCCGCCGCGGGCACCGTGACGATCCGCACGCCTTCCGCCGTCTTCTCCACTGTCCCGACCCTGCGGCCGAGGCGGAACTCCAGCCCCTGACGCGCGAGGATGCGCTGGAACTGCTTCGCGACCTCGGCGTCCATGCCGGGCGTGATGCGGTCGAGGAACTCGACCACCGTCACCTTCGCGCCGAGGCGACGCCAGACGGTGCCGAGCTCGAGGCCGATGTAGCCGGCACCGACGACGACGAGATGCGCGGGCACACGGTCGAGGGCGAGCGCCCCCGTCGAGGTCAGGATCCGCTCCTCGTCGAAGGCGACACCCGGCAGGGCCGCAGGCTCCGATCCGGTCGCGATCACGACGTGGCGCGCCTTCACCCGCGTCACGGAGCCGTCGTCCGCGCGCACCTCGACCTGTCCGTGCCCGGCGAAGCGCCCGTGGCCACGCAGGTGCTGCACCCCGTTCTTTTTGAAGAGGAAGGCGATCCCCCTGGTGAGGTCGGCCACCACCCGGTCCTTGCGGGCCATCATGCGGCCGAGATCGAGCGAGAGGCCGTCGACGGCGATGCCGTGTCCGGCGAAGTCGTGACCCGCGAGCTCGAAGAGATGCGAGGAGTGCAGCAGCGCCTTCGAAGGAATGCAGCCGACGTTCAGGCAGGTGCCCCCCAGGGTCTCGCGCTTCTCGATGCAGACCGTGCGCAGCCCGCGCTGGGCGCAGGCGATGGCGCAGACGTATCCGCCCGGCCCGCCGCCGACGATGGCGACGTCGCAGTCGACTTCCGTCATGGGTGGCTCCCCGGAGATTCAGACCTCGAGCATCAGCCGCTCGGGCTGTTCGATGCATTCCTTGACGCGGACGAGGAACGAGACCGCCTCGCGCCCGTCGATGATGCGGTGATCGTAGCTGAGCGCCAGATACATCATCGGCCGCACGGCGATGCTGCCGTCCCCGAGCGCCACCGGCCGGTTCTGGATCTTGTGCATGCCGAGAATGCCGACCTGCGGCGGGTTCAGGATCGGCGTGCTCATGAGCGAGCCGAAGACGCCGCCGTTCGTGATCGTGAAGGTGCCGCCCGTGAGCTCCTCGACCGAGATCCGCCCCTCGCGGGCGCGACGGCCGAGATCGGCGATCGCCTTCTCGATCTCGGCGAACGACATGGCATCCGCGTCGCGCAGCACCGGCACCACGAGCCCCTGGTCGGTGCTGACGGCGACGCCGATGTGATAGTAGTATTTGTAGACGATCTCGTCGCCGTCGATCTCCGCGTTCACGGCCGGGAAGGCGCGGAGCGCGTCGATGCAGGCCTTGACGAAGAACGACATGAAGCCGAGCCGGACGCCGTGCCGCTTCTCGAAACTGTCGCGGTAACGCTCGCGCAGCGCCATCACCGCGCTCATGTCGCATTCGTTGAAGGTGGTGAGCATCGCCGCCGTGTTCTGCGCCTCCTTGAGGCGTTCGGCGATGCGCTTCCGGAGCCGGGTCATGCGGACCCGCTCCTCGCGTCCCCGCAACGGCGCCGGCCCGGGGGGCAGGGCCGGTTCGGCGCGCGCGGCCGGCGCCCCGGCGGTCGCCTGCGGGAACGCCAGCACGTCCGCCTTGGTCACGACCCCTCTGGGGCCCGTCGGCGGCACGGCGGCGAGATCGATCCCCTTCTCGGCGGCGACCCGGCGGGCCGCCGGCCCGGCGCGGACCTCGCCCCCGGGTCTCGCCTGCGGCGCTGCCGGAGCGACAGGTGCGGCCGCGGCGGGAGCCTCTGCCGCCGCCCCGCCCACCCCCGCCGGTTCCGCGGCCGGCCTTCCGCGGGCTTCCGGCGCCTCTTCGCGGGCCGCGGGCGCGGCCTCTGCGGCCCCCTCCTCGATCCGCCCGATCACCGCCCCGACGGCGACGTCGCTGCCCTCGGGCGCCACCACCTCGGCGAGCCGGCCCGACGCCGGCGCCGGGATCTCGAGGCTGACCTTGTCGGTCTCGAGCTCCACGAGCGGCTCGTCACGCTCCACCGCCTCGCCGGGCTTCTTCAGCCAGCGGGCGATCGTCGCCTCGCTCACCGACTCGCCGAGGGCAGGGACCACGATCTCGACGGTCATGCATCGTCTCCCGCGGAACGTTCACCGGGCCCGACTTCGAAGGCCGCCGCGACCAGGGCCGCCTGCTCGCGCTCGTGCTGGGCGAGGAATCCCGTGGCCGTCGCCGCCGACGGCCGTCTGCCGGCATAGGCGAGCCGCGGGTGCCGCCGGCCGAGGTCGGCGAGCATGTTCTCGATCCGTGGCGCCACGAAGAACCAGGCGCCCATGTTGCGCGGTTCCTCCTGGCACCAGACGTGGACGGCGTCGGCCGGGTAACGCCGCAGCTCCCCGGCGAGGGCCTCCTCGGGGAAGGGTGCGAGCTGCTCCAGCCGGACGAGCGCCACGCGGTCGTCGAGCCCCCGCTCCTCGCGCGCCTCCAGCAGATCGTAGTAGACCTTGCCGCTGCACAGGATCACTCGCTCGATCGCGGCATCCGCCTCGCCGGGCGGCCGCTCGTAGAGCACGCGGTGGAAGCTCGTGCCGACCCCCATCTCCTCGATGTCCGAAACGCAGCGCTTGTGCCGCAGGAGCGATTTCGGCGTGAAGCAGATCAGCGGCTTGCGGAAGTCGCGATGCAGCTGGCGCCGCAGGACGTGGAAGAAGTTGGCCGGCGTCGTGCAGTTCACGCACTGGATGTTGTGCTCGGCATAGAGCTGCAGGAAGCGTTCGATGCGGGCCGAACTGTGCTCCGGCCCCTGCCCTTCGTAGCCGTGCGGCAGCAGGCAGACGAGTCCGGACATGCGGAGCCACTTGGCCTCGCCGGAGCTGATGAACTGGTCGAAGTAGACCTGGGCGCCGTTGGCGAAATCGCCGAACTGCGCCTCCCAGATCGTCAGGCAGTTGGGATCGGCGAGCGAATAGCCGTATTCGAAACCCAGCACGCCCTCCTCGGAGAGCATGCTGTCGACGATCTCCACACTCGCCTGGTCGGGCGCGAGATGGGCGAGCGGGATGTAGTGTTCCTCGGTGACCTGGTCGACGATGACCGCATGCCGTTGCGAGAAAGTGCCGCGCCCCACGTCCTCGCCCGAGAGCCGGACGGGATAGCCTTCGACCAGCAGCGAAGCGAAGGCGAGCTGCTCGGCGGTCGCCCAGTCGATGCCTCTGCCCTCCTCGATCGCCCTGCGGCGCTGGGCGATGATGCGGCGCAGCCGCGGATGCACTTCCAGATGCGGCGGCAGCTCCGTCATCCGCAAGCCGAGCTCGCGCAGGCGCTCGACGGGCACACCCGTGGTGCCCCGGACATAGACGACGGGGGCCGGCCGCAGGCCCGCCCAGGCGCCCTCGAGCCAGTCGAGCTTGTTCGGCCGGTAGTTGCGCGAGGCCTCGTGCGCCTCCTCGAGCGTGCGCTGGACCGCCTGGAGCATCTCCTCGGCCTCGCCCGGGGCGATCACCCCCTCCTCCTCGAGCCGCCGCGCGAGGATCTGGCGCACCGTCGGGTGCTGGGCGATCCGCTTGTACATGAGCGGCTGGGTGAAGCTCGGCTCGTCGCTCTCGTTGTGCCCGTGCCGCCGGTAGCACCAGAGGTCGATGACGACGTCCTTGCGGAAGCGCTGCCGGAATTCGGTCGCGAGGCGCGCCACCTGCACGACGGCGATCGGGTCGTCGCCGTTGACGTGGAAGACCGGGCACTGCACCCCGCGTGCCACGTCCGAGGGATAGGGCGAGCTGCGCGCCTGCGCCGGGCTCGTGGTGAAACCGATCTGGTTGTTGACGATCAGATGCACCGTGCCGCCGACGCGGTAGCCCTTGAGGTCCGACATCTCGAGGCATTCGTGCACGACGCCCTGACCGATGAAGGCGGCATCGCCGTGTACCAGCACGCTCACGACCCGCGTCCGCTCGGTGTCGCCCTTCTGCCGCTGCTTGGCGCGGGCCTTGCCCATCACCACCGGATCGACGGCCTCGAGATGCGACGGGTTGGCCGTGAGCGAGAGGTGCACCCGGCGGTCGCCCAACACCCGGTCGGTCGAGGTGCCGAGATGATACTTGACGTCGCCCGAACCCTGCACCGCGTCGTAGACGGCCTCGCCCTGGAACTCGGAGAGGATGGCGGCGTAGGGCTTGCCCATCACGTTCGCCAGCACGTTGAGCCGGCCGCGGTGCGCCATGCCGAGCACCACCTCCTCGGCGCCGAGCTCGACCGCGGTGCGGATGATCGCCTCGAGCGCCGGGATCGTGCTCTCGCCGCCGTCGATGCCGAAGCGCTTGGTGCCCGGGAAGCGGCGGTGCAGGAAGGTCTCGAAGCCCTCGGTGGCGGTGAGCTGGCGCAGGATCTCGCGCTTGTCCCCGGGCGGCGCGTCCCAGACGCCGCCCTGCCCCTCGATCCTCGCCTGGATCCAGGCCTTCTGCTCCGGATCCTGGATGTGCAGGAACTCGACGCCGACCGTGCCGCTGTAGGTGCGGCGCAGCACCTCCATGATCGTCCGCAGCGTCGCGCGCTCGAGCCCGAGCACGTAGTCGAGATAGAATTCCCGGTCGAGGTCGTCGTCGCCGAAGCCGTAGGTTCGGTAGTCGAGCTCCGGATGGTAGGTGCGCTCGGTGAGCCCGAGCGGGTCGAGATCGGCGATCAGGTGGCCGCGCACGCGGTAGGCACGGATCAGCATGATCACGCGGAGGTGATCGCGGATCAGCCCACGCACGCTGTCGTCGTCGATCGACACCTCGAACGGCCGCGCCGCGGGGGACACGGCCCTCGCCGGCCGCGGCCGCACCGCCTCGCGCATCCGCTCGAACAGGCCGCGGTTCTCGCCGTCCAGTTCGTCGAACAGGGCCCGCCAGGACGGGTCGACGCTCTCCGGGTCACGGAGATAGCGCGCGAACATCTCCTCGATGAAGGGTGCGTTCGGGCCGTAGAGGAACGAGGAGCGCTCGGTTTCGGCGACAGTGGTCATCGGGAACACCACCTCCGGGGCGAGTGGCGCGGAGTCTGGACCTGATTGGTTAACGGTGACTTAAGCCCCTCCCCGGCTCCTGTCCACCGCCCGCTCAGGCCCGGCCGGCACGCCGCAGCGCCTCGACCATCGCCTCGCCGATCCGCGCCGGATTGTCGGCGACGACGATGCCTGCCTCGCGCATGGCCCGGATCTTCTCCTCGGCACCGCCCTTGCCGCCGGCGATGATCGCCCCGGCGTGACCCATGCGCCGCCCGGGCGGTGCCGTGCGCCCGGCGACGAACCCCGCCACGGGCTTCTTCACGGGGGAACCCGCGAGGAAGGCCGCCGCCTCCTCCTCGGCGGTGCCGCCGATCTCGCCGATCATGACGATCCCTTCGGTCTCGGGATCGTCGAGGAACAGCCGCAGCACGTCGACGAACTCCATGCCCTTGACCGGGTCGCCGCCGATGCCGACGCAGGTCGACTGGCCGAGGCCGAGCGCGGTGGTCTGGGCCACCGCCTCGTAGGTGAGCGTGCCCGAACGGGAGACGATGCCGATCCGTCCCGGGCGGTGGATGTGCCCCGGCATGATGCCGATCTTGCACTGGCCGGGCGTGATCACCCCCGGGCAGTTGGGGCCGACGAGCCGCGTCTTCGAGCCCTGCAGCACGCGCTTGACGCGGACCATGTCCATCACCGGGATGCCCTCGGTGATGCACACCACGAGCGGCACTTCGGCCTCGATCGCCTCGAGGATGGCATCGGCGGCGAACGGGGCCGGCACGTAGATCACGCTCGCGTCCGCCCCGGTCTCGCGCACCGCCTGCGCCACCGTGTCGAAGACCGGCAGCCCGAGATGGGTGGTGCCGCCCTTGCCCGGCGTGACGCCGCCGACCATGCGGGTGCCGTAGGCGATCGCCTGTTCGGAGTGGAAGGTGCCCTGGGCGCCGGTGAAGCCCTGGCAGATCACCCTGGTGTGACGGTCGACCAGAATGGCCATCAGGCGGCCTCCCGCACGGCAGCCACGATCTTGCGCGCGGCATCCTCGAGATCGTCGGCCGGCACGATCGCGAGACCCGACTCGGCGAGGATGCGCCGGCCCAGTTCGACGTTCGTGCCCTCGAGCCGGACCACCAGCGGCACGTTGAGATCGACCTCGCGGGCGGCCGCCACGATACCCTCCGCGATCACGTCGCAGCGCATGATCCCCCCGAAGATGTTGACGAGCACGCCCTCGACATTCGGATCCGAAAGGAGCAGGCGGAAGGCCGCAGCGACCCGCTCGCGCGTCGCGCCGCCGCCGACGTCGAGGAAGTTCGCCGGCTCGCCGCCGTGCAGCTTGATGATGTCCATCGTCGCCATGGCGAGACCGGCACCGTTCACCATGCAGCCGATGTTGCCGTCGAGCTTGATGTAGTTGAGCTCGTGCCGGCTCGCCTCGATCTCCATCGGCTCCTCCTCGTCGAGGTCGCGGAGCTCGAGGATGTCGGGATGACGGAACAGGCCGTTGCCGTCGAAATTCATCTTGGCGTCGAGCGCCAGCAGCTCGCCACTTCCGGTGACCACGAGCGGATTGATCTCGACGAGGCTCGCGTCCTTCTCGACCATGCAGTCGTAGAGACCCTTCATGAAGGTCACCGCCCGGCGCACCTCCTGGTTCGAGAGCCCGAGGCCGAAGCCGAGCGCGCGCCCATGGTGCGGCATGAAGCCGGTCGCCGGGTCGATCGCCACCTTGAGGATCTTCTCCGGCGAGCGCGCCGCCACCTCCTCGATCTCCACCCCGCCCTCGGTCGAGGCCATCAGGGTGACGCGGGAGGTCTGGCGGTCGACGACGGCGCCGAGATAGAGCTCGCGGGCGATGTCGCAGCCCTCCTCGACATAGATCCGTTTGACCACCCGCCCCTCGGGGCCGGTCTGGTGGGTGACGAGGCGCCGGCCGAGCAGCTCCTCCGCGAACTGGCGCACCTCGCCGATCGAGCGCGCGAGCTTTACGCCCCCGGCCTTGCCGCGGCCGCCGGCGTGGATCTGCGCCTTCACCACCCACACCGGACCGCCGAGTTCGCGGGCCGCCTCTTCCGCCTCCTCGGGCGTCCAGGCGACCCGGCCGCGGGGCACGGCGACACCGAAGCGGCGAAGCAGTTCCTTCGCCTGATACTCGTGGATGTTCATGCGGAGGACCTTCCGTTCAGAGCTGCACCGCCTCGCACAGCGACCGCACCGCCTGCACCGAGCGGTCGAAGGCCGCCTTCTCCTCGGGCGTGAGCGAGATCTCGACGATCCGCTCGACGCCGCCGGCGCCGATCACCACCGGCACCCCGACATAGAGCCCGTCGACCCCGTACTGGCCCGAGAGCCAGGCCGCACAGGGCAGCACCCGCTTGCGGTCGAGGAGATAGCTCTCGACCATGGCGATCGCCGAGGAGGCCGGGGCGTAGAAGGCGGAGCCGGTCTTCATGAGACCGACGATCTCGGCGCCGCCGTCGCGGGTCCGCTGGACGATGCGCTCGATGCGCTCGGGGGTCGACCAGCCCATGGCGACGAGATCGGGGACCGGGATGCCGGCGACCGTCGAATAGCGCACGAGCGGCACCATGGTGTCACCATGGCCGCCGAGCACGAAGGCCGAGACGTCCTGCACCGAGACGCCGAACTCCTCGGCGAGGAAGTAGCGGAAACGGGCCGAATCGAGCACGCCGGCCATGCCGCAGACCATGTGGTGGGGCAGGCCCGAGACCTTCTGCATCACCCAGACCATGGCATCGAGCGGATTGGTGATGACGACGACGAAGGCCCCGGGGCAGTAGCGCGCGATGTTCTCGGCCACCGTGCGGATGATGCCGGCGTTGGTGGCGAGCAGGTCGTCGCGGCTCATGCCGGGCTTGCGCGGCAGGCCGGCGGTGACGACGACCACGTCCGACCCCTCGAGGTCGGCATAGTCGTTGGTGCCGGTGATCCGGGCGTCGAAGCCCTCGACGGGGCTGCTCTCGACGAGATCGAGCGCCTTCCCCTGCGGCATGCCCTCGACAATGTCGAAGAGCACGACGTCCCCGAGCCGTTTGAGACCGATCAGATGGGCGAGCGTGCCGCCGATCTGGCCGGCGCCGACGAGAGCGATCTTCCTGCGTGCCATGGCGATGCCGGTCCCCGCGCCGTCGTGGTGTCGGACGTTCCGCGGCCCGTCTACCCCCGATGCTGCAGCGCGGCAAGCGCGGCGGGACGCCCGGCCGCAGGCCGTACGTGAAAAGGGCCGGCACGGGCCGGCCCTTTCCTCCCCGGCGGGACGCCGGAGCGCGCGGTCAGGCGAGATCGGCGATCGTCAGCGGCCCGGGCGAGAGGCCGGTCGGATCGTTCAGCACGAACACCGGATGGAAGGCGTGCAGGCTGCCGCTGCCGTCGAGGTCGACGCTGACACGGACGTCGTCGTTGACGCCGTCGCCGTCCCGGTCGATCCGTTCAACCCGGACGAAGTCGCCGGCCGCCGGCGAGTCGGGGCCGCCCCAGCCGCTGCCCTTCAGCAGGCGGTCGAGATCGAGCCGGTCGCCTTCGGCACGGTTGAAATCCAGGATGGTGTCGGGGCCGTCACCGAGGGCGGTGACCATGAAGGTGTCGGCACCGGGGCCGCCGATCAGCGTGTCGTTGCCGGGCCCGCCGTTCAGCACATCGTCGCCGTCGCCTCCGCGCAGCCGGTCGTCGCCGTCCCCGCCGTCGAGGAAGTTGTTCGCGCCGTTGCCGATCAGCACGTCGTCGCCGCCGCGCCCCGAAAGTGCGAAGATCTTGTTGCCGGCGTGCAGCACGTCGTCGCCCTCGGTGCCGACGATCAGATTGTCGAGCAGGTCGATCCGCGTCGTGTCGGTCCCGGAGACGTGACCCTCGGCATCGGTCACCCGGAAGCCGATCACGCGGTCGCCGGGGCGGTCGCTGTCGGTCTCGAAGACGATCTGGTTCAGCACCTTCTCGTAGTTGCGGATGGTGTCGACACCCGTGAAGGTGAGGCTGCCATCCGGGTTGCGGACCATCGAGATGTTGGTGCCGTCGAGGATGCCGTCGCCGTCGCTGTCGGCGAAACCGACCCGCTCGAGCCGGTCGCCGGCCCGCCGGCCGCTGACGAAGAAGACCTCCGCGCCGGAGAGATGGGTGCTGTCCGGGTCGGAAATCCGCACGCCGAAGTCGTCGTCCGCGTGATCCTTCCAGAAGATGAAGCGCTGGTACACCGGACCGTAGTGCACCCGGAAGACCACGTCGTTGAAGTCCTGGTCGGAGTGCACGATCCGCAGGTCCTCGAAGCCGATCACGTAATCGCCTTCGCGGCCGTTCCAGCCCGAGACCGTCTTGCCGGCGCCGTCGGGATGGAGCGGATTGTCGGCCGGATCGGCCGGCGTCGGATCGACGGTCAGGAAGGGGGTTCCCTTCAGCACCGTTACCGTGCCGTCGTCGGCGACGTGCACGAGCTGCGGCTTCGCAGCCGGATCGTCGACGTCGAGCACGCCGCCGGTGCGCGCGTCGCGCAGCTCGAAGTGCCCTTCCGAGAGCAGCCGCGCGAGGCCGCGGTTGCGGTCGGCGCCGTCGGGCAGGAGGAAGAAGCCGAAGCGCGTGCCGGCGGGCAGCACACCGAGCGACACCGCGCTCTCGCCCTCGACGAGCGGGCCGGTGCCGTCGCGTTCGGTCGGGAAGGAGGGATCGAAGCGGCTGCCGTTGACGTCCGGGAAGACAGCGCGCACATCGCCGACCGTGCCGTCCCGCTGCAGCACGAAGAAGCCGAGCGAGTTCCGGAAATTCGCGCCTTCCTCCTCGAAGATCACCGTCACCTCGCGCGCCGCGTCGAGCCGCAGGTTGCGCTGGTCGACACCGTTCGGGTCGACCGCCCGGCCTTCCTGCAGGTCGGGGAGATGCTTCGAGGAGTGGGGCTGGAAGCCGATGCCCATTTCGGCGAAGGTGCCGCGGCGGAAGGCCTTCACCGTGATCACCGGCGGCTCGCCGGGTGCCGGACCGGCGGGCCCGCCCGCGATACCCGCTTCGGGCGTCGGGAAGGTGGCGCCGAAGGCGAGGGCGGTCGGCCCGAGCGGACCGGTCGGCGCGAGACCCTCGCCGATGTCACCGGCCTCGAAGGGCGAGAAACCGGCACCGCCGCCGTGCGCCGGAGCGGCCGCACCGGGCCCGGCCGCGGGCTCGACCTGCGGCACCTGCTCGGCACCGGCGAGCAGGTCGGTCGCGCTCTGCGCCGGGCCGCCGAGGACCGAGAGGGTCGGCGGCAGCTCGCCGTGCGCGAAGAAACCGTCGAGCCGCAGGATGCCGCCGTTGCCGAGCGTGATCACGAGATCGTCACCGTCGACCACGTAGCGGGCGACATCAGGGTCGAAGGCGGGATCGGTGAGCACCACCATCACCCCGGCCGGAACCGGCACGATCACGGTCTCACCCGCCGGCGGCGGGGTCGGGGTGAGGGTCCGGACCGCGGCGGCCACCGGCGCCTCGGGGCCGGCCGGCTGCCGGGCGGAAGCGGAGGCCTCCGCCGCCGGCGCCCCGGGAACCAGAGGCTGCGGCGCCGGGGCGGCGCCGGCGGCCTGCTCCTCCTGCGTCACCACGGGGGCCGCGGGCTGGGCCTGCGCCAGCACCACGGGTCGATCGGTGTCGAGGGTGGGCCGGGCCGGGCTCGCATCGCTGGTCTGGGGCATCGGGTCTCTCCGTGATGACGAAAAACCGTTCACGTTAACCGTCTGGTTACCGTTTCTTTACCGAATCGAAACTTATCGCCGGCATTCCTCGGGCTCAACCGGAAACTGCCGCGAGGCTGACACCATGGTACATCGGCGCAACACCTCCGCTCCGGAGGCCCCGCGATGATCCGCAAGACCATGCGCGTCGGGGAGATCCGGACCTCGATCAAGCTCGAGCAGGAGTTCTGGGACTATCTGCGGGAGATCGCCGAGCAGCGCGGGGTGCGCCTCGGCACCGTGGTCAACGAGGTGGCCCGGGGCCGGCCGGAGAAGGGCAACCTCGCCTCGATGCTGCGCACCTACTGCCTCGTGCACGCGCGCACGCGCTGCGAGACGCTGCAGCGGGAGCTCGAGCAGCTCGCGCTCGCCGGCAACTCGCGCGATCTCGCCCGGGTGCTCGAGGCCTGTCCGCTGCCGTCGCTGGTGCTGGATGCGGACCGCCGAATCCGCCAGCTGAACCGGGCCTTCGTCCAGTGGCTCAATCTCGACCCGAAGGCGACCCTGGGCCTGCGGCTCGACAACATCATGATCCTGCGCGGCAACGGCATGCGCGAGATGTGGGCCAATCTGCAGCAGGGCCGGCTGCAGCGCGGGATCTTCAACGCCACCTACGTCTCGCCGGGCAAGGTCCGCACCTCGCAGGCGGTGGCGGTGGCGCTCGGCGGCAATGGCGGGGCCGGCGGCTTCGTCGTCATGTTCGAGACCCTGGCCGCCCGCGGCTGACCGGCCCCGACCGGCACCCGTCACCGCCTCGGCGGCACCGCACCTGCCCGCGGCGCGTCGCGAGCGGCCGCAGGCGCGCGCAACCGTCCGTTCCGTCCGTTCGCGTTGCGAACGGGCGCGCAGGTGGCTGGCCGGATACCGCGGCCCGCGGCACGATGGCGGAGTGTCCCGAACGCGGCAGTCCCGGGTAGCGTGTCGATCGGGCGTATGTGAAAGGCCGCCTCACGCCGCCGGCTGGGTGCGCTCCTGGCGCGGGGTCTTGCCGTACATCTGACGGTAGCAGGTCGAGAAGTGCGAGGCCGAGACGAAGCCGCAGGCGCAGGCGATGTCCATGATCGGCAGATCGGTCTGGTAGAGCAGGTGCCGCGCCCGCTCGAGCCGCAGCTCCAGATAGTACTGCGCCGGCGTGCGCCCGAGATGCTTTCTGAACAGCCGCTCGAGCTGGCGGCGCGACAGGCCGACGTACTTCGCCAGCATGTCCTGCGGCAGCGGCTCCTCGACGTTCGCCTCCATGAGCTCGATCGCCGCGATCAGCTTCGGATGGTGGACGCCGAGGCGCAGGCGGATCGGCATCCGCTGGCGGTCGCGCGGACCGCGGATGCGGTCCATGATGCACTGCTCGGACACCTTGGCCGCGAGCGCCTCGCCGTGCTGCAGGGCGATCCGGTAGAGCATCATGTCGAGCGCCGCCGTGCCGCCGGAGCAGGTGAAGCGGTTGCGGTCGAACTCGAACAGATCGGCGGTGACGTCGATGTCCGGGAAGGCCTCGACGAAGCCCGGCAGGTTTTCCCAGTGGATGGTGCAGCGCTGGTCGGTGATGAGCCCTGCGCGCGCGAGGATGTGGGTGCCGGTGCAGAGCGCGCCGATCGGGGCGCCGTGCCGGTCGAAGCGCCTGAGCCAGGCGAACACCTCGCGGTCCTGCCAGCGCTCCGCCCCGAGGCCGCTGCAGACGACGATGCTCGGCGGCGGGCTGGTGTCGGCGGGAAGATCGTTCATCGCCATGTCCACCTGCACGGCGATGCCGTTGCTCGCCCGGACCGGCCCGCCGTCCTTCGACACCAGCACCCAGCGGTAGAGGAGCGCGCCCGCCATACGGTTCGCGATCCGGAGCGGCTCGACCGCGCTCGAGAAGGCGATCATCGAGAAGTTGGGCACGAGGAAGAACGCCATCGTCTCGGGCGTCACCCCGTCCCGGCTGGCCCCGTTTCCCGCCACGGCCTTCGCTTCGTCCTTCATGGCCGTCGCCCCGTTCCCCCGACCGCTTCATCCTGTCGCAGATCTAGCACCGGCGACGTCGCATATCCAGCACCGGATGCCGCCGGCGGGCAAGGTGGGACTCCGGAAAGCTCGCGGCCCGCGCGCCCCGGTGGCTCCGTCCGGCGGCGCAGGTCGACGTCGCAGAGACGCAAGCGGGGCCCGCCGCTTGCGGCAGATTGCGGCGCGCACCAGAAAGGTCGCGCACGTCGGGGACGAGAGCGGGGGAGCCCGGCATGGTCCGCTATTCGATCTTCACGCTGGCGCGGAACGCGCTCACCGGCCACGAGTACTGGCCGCGCGCGTGGCGCAGTCCGGAACCGAAGCCTTCGTACGAAGTGGTGATCGTCGGCGGCGGCGGGCACGGGCTGGCGACGGCCTACTATCTCGCGAAGGAGCACGGGATCCGCGACGTCGCCGTCGTGGAGAAGGGCTGGCTCGGCGGCGGCAACACCGGCCGCAACACGACGATCGTCCGCTCCAACTACCTCTACGAGGAAAGCGCCGCCCTCTACGACCACGCCGTGAAGCTGTGGCAGAACCTGTCGCAGGAACTCAACTTCAACGTCATGTACAGCGACCGCGGCGTGATGATGCTCGCCCACAACCACCACGACGAGCAGATCCTGAAGCGCCACGTGCACGCGAACCGCCTCGCCGGGGTCGACAACGAGTGGCTGACACCCGAGGAGGCGAAGGAATACTGCCCGCCGCTGTCGATCGACCGCAACGCCCGCTATCCGGTGGTGGGAGCCGCGCTGCAGCGGCGCGGCGGCGTCGCCCGCCACGATGCGGTGGCCTGGGGCTATGCGCGGGCCGCGGACGCACTCGGCGTCGACATCATCCAGAACTGCGAGGTGACGGGGATCCGCCGCGAGGGTCCGCGGGTGGTCGGCCTCGAGACGACGCGCGGCTACATCGGAGCCAGGAAGGTCGGCATCGTCGTCGCCGGGCACACGAGCGTGCTCTGCGCCATGGCCGGCTTCCGCATGCCGCTCGAGAGCGTGCCCTTGCAGGCACTGGTCTCGGAGCCCGTGAAGCCGGTCTTCCCCTGCGTCGTCATGTCGAACACGGTGCACGCCTACATCAGCCAGTCGGACAAGGGCGAGCTCGTGATCGGCGCCGGCACCGACCAGTACGTCTCCTACAGCCAGCGCGGTGGCATCCAGATCGTCGAGCACACGCTCGAAGCGATCGTCGAGCTGTTCCCGATCTTCTCGCGCATGCGGATGATGCGGCAGTGGGGCGGCATCGTCGACGTCACCCCGGACCGCTCGCCGATCATCGGCAAGTCCCCGGTCGAAGGCCTCTACCTCAACTGCGGCTGGGGCACGGGCGGCTTCAAGGCGACGCCGGGCTCGGGGCACGTCTTCGCCTGGACGATCGCGAAGGACGAGCCGCACCCGATCGCCGCGCCCTTCTCCCTCGACCGGTTCACGACCGGCCGGCTGATCGACGAGGCGGCCGCCGCCGCCGTCGCCCACTGACCGGCCGCACGCGGAAGCCTGCCATGCTGACGATCCCCTGCCCGTTCTGCGGTCCGCGCGCCGAGATCGAGTTCCGCTGCGGCGGCGAGGCGCACATCGTCCGGCCGCCGGATCCCGCGACGCTCACCGACGAAGCGTGGGCCGACTATCTGTTCATGCGCAAAAATCCGAAGGGCATCCACCACGAACGCTGGTGGCACGTGCACGGCTGCCGGCGCTGGTTCAACGTCACGCGCGACACGGTCGCGGACCGCATCCTCGCGGTCTATCCGATGGGCGCGCCGCCGCCCCCGACCGGCGGGGAGGAGGAGCGATGAGCCCGGCCCGGCGGCTCCCGGCAGGCGGGCGCATCGACCGCACGCGGCGGCTGCGCTTCGTCTTCGACGGCCGGAGCTACGAGGGCCATCCGGGCGACACCCTCGCCTCCGCCCTGCTCGCGAACGACGTCCTGCTCCTCGGCCGCAGCTTCAAGTACCACCGCCCGCGCGGGATCTTCTCGGCGGGCAACGAGGAGCCGTGTGCGCTCGTCCAGCTCGAGCGTGCCGGCGAACGGAGCGACCCCAACACCCGGGCGACCCGGATCGAGCTGTTCGACGGGCTGGTCGCCCGCTCGCAGAACCGCTTTCCCGCGCTCCGCTTCGATCTCGGGGCGGTGAACGACCTGCTCTCGCCGCTGTTCCCGGCGGGCTTCTACTACAAGACCTTCATGTGGCCGCGCCGGGCCTGGAAGCGGATCTACGAGCCGCTCATCCGCCGCATGGCCGGCCTCGGCGAGGCGCCCGACGCACCCGACCCCGACCGCTACGAACACCGCTTCGCCCACTGCGACCTGCTGGTGGCCGGCGCCGGCGCGGCCGGGCTGCAGGCGGCGCTCGTCGCGGTGCGCGCGGGGCTGCGGGTGATCGTCGCCGAGGACGACAGCGAGCCCGGCGGCTGGCTCCTCGGCGAGGGGGCGGCGCGGGTGCGGATCGACGGCGAGCGGCCCGACCTCTGGATCGCGCGCCTGCGGTCCGAGCTCGAGGCGGCCGCGGGCTGCCGGTTCCTGCGGCGCACCACCGTCTTCGGCTGCTACGACCACAATATGGTGGGCCTGCTGGAGCGTGTCGCCGACCATCTGCCGCAGCCGCCCGCGGGCCAGCCGCGCCAGCGCCTCTGGAAGGTGCGGGCGAAGCGGGTGCTGGTCGCCACCGGCACGATCGAGCGGCCGATCGCCTTTCCCGGCAACGACCGGCCGGGGGTGATGCTGGCCGGCGCCGCCGCTGCGTACCTGCACCGCTGGGCGGTGCTCGCCGGACAGGAGGTGGTGCTGTTCGGCAATCACGACGGGCTCTACCCGATCGCCCGCGATCTGCGGGGCGCCGGAGCGCGCGTCACCCTCGTCGACAGCCGCCTGCGCCCGCCGCCCGCGCGCGTGGACGAACTTCGCGCGCTCGGCTGCGACGTGCGCACGGCTTCGGTCGTCACCGGAACGGGTGGCAGGCTGCGGCTGCAGCAGGTGCACGTCACCTCGCGCGCCCGGGCGGCGGAGACGACGGGGCTGCCGGAGGTGATCCCGGCCGACCTGCTGCTGGTCTCGGGCGGCCACAATCCCGATCTGGCGCTCTGGGCGCAGGCGCGCGGCAGCCTCCGTTTCGAGGCGGAGCGGGGCATCTTCCTGCCCGATCGGGCGCACTGGCCGATGGCCGCCACGGGCGGCGCGAACGGCTGCCGCACGGTCGGCGAGGCGCTGGCGGACGCCGTACGGGTGGCGGCCGACATCGTCCGCGATCTCGGGAGAACGCCGCCGGAGGTGACGCTGCCGCGGGTCGAGGAACCGGAAGCCGCCGGCATCGAACCGCTCTGGCGGGTGCCGATGCCGAAGCGCAGCCGGAAGGCGAAGGCGTTCGTCGACCTGCAGGACGATGTCACGGTCAAGGATCTCGAGCTCGCGATCCGCGAGGGCTACGGCGCGATCGAGCACCTCAAGCGCTACACCACGACCGGCATGGGCACCGACCAGGGCAAGACCGGCAACGTCGTCGCCCTCGGCGTGGTCGCGGAGACGCGGGCGACAACGGTGCCGGAGGTGGGCTTCACCACCTTCCGCCAGCCCTATGTGCCCGTGACCTTCGGCGCCATCGTCGGGCCGCACCGCGGCCGGCTGTTCGATCCCGTGCGCCTGCCGCCGAGCCACGCCTGGGCGGAGAAGAACGGTGCCGTCTTCGAGGATGTCGGGCAGTGGAAGCGCGCGCGCTTCTTCCCGAAGCCGGGCGAGGACATGCACGCCGCGGTGCAGCGGGAAGCGAAGGCGGTGCGCGAGCGCTGCGGGCTCATGGATGCGAGCACCCTCGGCAAGATCGACATCCGCGGGCCGGATGCGGCCGCGTTTCTGGACCGCATCTACACCAACGCCTGGGCGAAGCTCGCGATCGGCCGCTGCCGCTACGGCCTGATGCTGCGCGAGGACGGCATGGTGTTCGACGATGGCGTCGGCGCGCGCCTCGGCGAACACCACTTCCACATCACGACCACGACCGGCGGTGCGGCGCGGGTGCTGGCGTGGCTCGAGGAATGGCTGCAGACCGAGTGGCCGGATCTCCGGGTCTTCTGCACTTCGGTCACGGAACAGTGGGCCGCCTTCGCCCTGAGCGGCCCCCTCGCGCGCGAGGTCCTGCGGCCGCTCACCGAGGGCGTCGACCTCTCGCCCGGGGCCTTCCCCCACATGTCGGTGCGCGAAGCGCGGGTCGCGGGTGTGCCGGCGCGCATCTTCCGCATCAGCTTCACGGGCGAAGCCGGGTTCGAGATCAACGTGCCGGCGGGTTTCGGCCCGTATGTCTGGGAGCGGCTCGTCGCGGCCGGGGAGCCGCACGGTCTCACCGTCTACGGCACCGAGACCATGCACCTGCTGCGTGCGGAGAAGGGCTACATCATTGTCGGCCAGGACACCGACGGCACGGTCACCCCGTTCGATCTCGGCATGGACTGGATCGTCTCGAAGGCGAAGCCCGATTTCATCGGCAAACGTTCGCTCGCGCGCCCGGACATGCAGCGCCCCGACCGCAAGCAGCTCGTGGGCCTGCTGCCGGTCGACGGGCGGACGGTTCCGGACGAGGGCGCGCAGATCGTCGCCGATCCGACCGCCACGCCGCCCGTCCACGCCCTCGGCCACGTGACCTCGGCCTACTTCAGCCCCAACCTCGGCCGCGCCTTCGCGCTCGGCCTCGTCGAGGGCGGGCGTGAACGCATCGGCCAGCGGCTTTTCGCCACGCGGCTCGACGGCCCGCCGGTCGAGCTCGAGATCACGGCGCCCGTCTTCTGGGACCCGGAAGGACAACGCCTCCATGCCTGAGCCCGCACTCTCGACACCTCTCTCCGGCCGTGCCGCCATCGGCGGGCCGGGCCAGCCGGTGCACGCCTTCGAAGCACCCTTCTCGGCGAAGTTCGCACTCCGGGTCGCGGAAGAGGCGCTGCCCCGGCTCGACGGACCGCTCGGCCTCGCCCTGCCGCGCGATCCGCTGCGCGCGGCCTTCGGCGAGGATATCGGCGCCATGCGCCTCGGCCCCGACGAGTGGCTCGTGGTGGCGGCCCCCGGACGGGCCGAGGCGCTCGAGGCGGCCGTCGGGGGCGCGCTCGAAGGCGTGCACGCGGCCTTCGTCGACATCTCGCACCGCACGACCGAGATCGCGGTCGAGGGGCCGGCCTGGCGCGAGCTGCTCGCCGCCGGCTGTCCGCTCGACCTCGATCCGGAGATGGCCCCCGCCGGGTTCGCTTCCCGATCGCTTCTCGGCAAGTGCGAGATCGTGCTGGTCGTGCGCGAGACGGATGCCGCCTCGCTCTTCGTCGACCGCTCCTTCGCGCCCTACGCCATGGACTTCCTCGAAGAGGCGGCGAAGAGCCTGCTCGCCGCCTCCCGGGCCTGAGCGTCAGCTCCGCGACAGGATCCAGTCGATGGTCTTGTCGGCGAGCCGGTCGAGCGCCTGCACCGAGAGCTCGATGTGCTCCCTCCTAGTGTCCTCGATCTTGTTGTGGCTGATGCCGTGCAGGCTCTGCACGAAGATCATCTCGGTCGGAATGCCCGCCCGCGCCACTTCGGCGGCGTCGTGCAGCGGACCGCTCGGCAGCCTGTGCGAGACACCGGCGACCTCGCGGATGGCCTGGTCGCAGAGCTCGATGAGATCGGGGTGGAAGTGGATCGGATGGATCCGCCAGATGGTCTCCCATTCCGGCGGCGGCAGGCCACCCTCGCGGGCGAAGCGCTCGGAGGCCTCCTTCGCCTCGGAGAGAAGGGACGCGAGACCGTCGGCCTCGAGGTGACGCTGGTCGAGGGTGATGCGGCAGGTCTCGACCACGCTCGTGACGATGCCCGGTTCGGTCGTGCAGCTGCCGATCGTCGACACCCCGCCGTGGCGCCCGGTGATCGCGTAGATCTCCGGGGCCATCTTCGCGGCGGCGAGGAACGCGTCCTTCCGCTTGTCCATCGGCGTCGAGCCGGAGTGCGCCGCCTGGCCGCGGAAGGTGATGGCGTGGCGTTCCACCCCGAAGGTGCCGAGCACCGCCCCGAGCGGCAGGTCGAGATCCAGGAGCACCGGCCCCTGCTCGATGTGCAGCTCGAGATAGGCGGCGGCGTTCTTCTGCTCCGCCTGCGCCTCGAGCATCCGGTCCATCTCGACCCCGCAGCGCCGCAGCGCGTCCTCGAGGCGGATGCCGTCCTTGTCCCGCCGGTCCTTCTCGAGCTCCGGCTCGAGCGTCCCGGAGAAAGCGGACGAACCCAGGAGGCTGCGGCCGAACCGGGCGCCCTCCTCGTCGGCCCAGTCGACGAGCCGCACCGTGACGGGCGGCCGGCCGCCGTACTGTTCGGCGATGCGCCTCAGCACCTCGAGGCCGGCCAGCACATTGAGGCAGCCGTCGAGCCAGCCGCCGCCGGGCACCGAATCGAGATGGCCGCCGATCAGGAGCGCCTGCTCGCGTTCGCCCGCGAGGGTCGCCCAGATGTTGCCGGCGGCATCCTCGTGCACCTCGACCGGGAGGTCTTCGAGCTTCTTTTTGTACCAGCGGCGGGCCTCGAGCCAGGTGTCGGTCCAGGCCACCCGCCAGGCGCCGTTCTCGTCGGCGGTGAAGGACCGCAGGTCCTCGAGCTCGGCCACGGTGCGTTTCGGATCGAGCGGCATCTCGCTCCTCCCCCTTCCGTGAAGCGGGCGGGACGCCCGCGGGCGCCCCGCCGTCCGGTTCAGCTACGGCACTCTTCGACGGTCTTGCCGATGGCCTCCTGCCAGGGCCCGTAGTCGACGGTCCCCTCGTCCGGCGCCTTGCTCAGGATCTTCTGATCCAGCAGCAGCTGCACCGACGCCTCGTAGTCGGCCGGGTCGAGCAAGCCCGGACAGCCGCGCTCGGTGGCACCGGCCATGTACAGCTTCGCGATCTCCTGCATCTGCCACATCTGGTGCGAGCGCGGATCGGAGCGCGTGCCGGAGCCGGCGCAGGTGTTGCCGCAGACGGGGAGCACGTACTTCTCGACCGTCTCCTCCTGGTTGGCGACAGCCCAGTCCCAGCCCCTGAGCGTTGCACGGATCAGGCGTGCCGCGATCTCGCGGCCCGACATTCCGGAGCCCTTGTAGTCCTCGGCGGCGAGCACCTGCTCGGTGGTGAAGATCAGGTCCTCGAGCAGGTTGATGCCCTCGTCCGGCAGCAGCCAGACGTCGAGCTTGTCGAGGTCGTAGCCGAGGCCGACGATCTGGTCGACCTCGTTGTAGATCATGGCCGAGACCAGGTCGACGCGCTCGGGGAAGACGAGTGCCGGATCGAACGGGTAGGTCACGGCCGTCACGTCCGGATTGGACACCGTCGGATCGAGCGAACTCGTGAGCCCGCACTTGCGGAACAGCGCCACGGCGGGATATTCGTTGCCGGACGGCCAGACGCCGACGCTGCGGCCCTTCAGGTCGCAGAGATTCTTCAGGCCCGTCGACTTCAGCGCCACCATGGCGAAGCCGGAGCGCTGGAAGATCTGGGCGATGTGGACCACCGGCAGTCCCTTCTCGCGCGCGGTCAGCAGATCGGCGATCCAGGTGGTGCCGAAGTCGGCGGCACCCGAGACCACGGTCTGGATCGGCGACTGGTCGCCGATGGGCAGCAGCGTGACGTCGAGCCCCTCCTCGGCGTAGAAGCCCTTCTCCTTCGCCACGAAATAGCCGGCGAACTGCGCCTGCGGGAACCACTTGAGCTGCAGGTTGATCGCCACGTTCTCGGCCCCGGCCGGGGCGGATGCGAGACCGGCCGCGAGCACGGCGCCGGCGAGGATCGTCCGTTTCATGCCTTCTCTCCCTCTTCCGTTGCGGACATCGAAGGTGACGGTGGCACGGCCTCACTCCCGCATCGACACGTGCCAGCCGGTGAACCGCCGCTCGAGCCACACCACCAGCCCGAACCAGGCGATTCCGAGTACCGAAGCGATGATGATCGCCGCCCACACCATGTCGAAGCCGAAGCGGCCCGCCTCGATCTGGATGCGGAAGCCGAGCCCCTGCCCGGTCGCGCCGAAGAACTCGCCGACGATGGCGCCGATCATGGCGAGCGTCGTGCCGAGCTTCATGGCGGTGAAGAGGAACGGCAGGGCGTTCGGGATGCGCACCTTGCGGAAGGTCTCGCCGTCGGTCGCCGCATAGCTGTGCATCAGCTCGAGGAGGTTGCGGTCGACCTCGAGCAGACCGCGCACGCAGTTGACGACCACCGGGAAGAACACGGTGACGGCCACCACCGCGGCCTTCGACTGCCAGTCGAGCCCCAGCATGTGCACGGCGACCGGCGCCATGGCCGGGATCGGGATGCTGGAGAAGGCGGCGGCATAGGGCATGAAGCCCCGCTGCAGGAAGACGTGGCGCGCGACGAGGTAGGAGACCGGAAGCGCGAGCCCGACGCCGATGGCGAAGCCGATCACGGCCTCGAGCAGGAAGGTCTGGACGGCGTCGGCGAACAGCACCTCCCGTGCCGTCCAGAACTTCGAGAACACCGCACTCGGCGTCGGCCACAGGCCCGGCGGCACGTCGTGCGCGCGCAGCAGCGCCTCTCCGGCGAGAAACCCGAGCAGGAGTGTCAGCGCCGCCGGCAGGAAGCCGCGGATCCGGCCGGTCGTCGTGGCGGCAACCCGGCGGGCGATGCCGGCGACGCCGGCGGCGGATATCGCGACCCCGATCCAGAGGCCGATCCGGTGCGGCAGCGGTGCCGGGGCATCGACGTCCCACCACGCCACGACGAAGGACAGCAGTCCGAGATGCCCGAGCAGCCAGGCGGCGAGTGCGATGCGCAGCGGCTCGACGCCGCCGGCGGCCTCGCCCGTGCGACCGAGTGCGCCGCTCACCGTCGCCATGGCGTCGCGAGCCTCTCGATCCAGCCGACCACGGCGACGAGCAGGATGCCGAGGATCGCGCAGGCGATCATCAGCACCCAGGTGCCGACGACGTCCGAGGCGCGGGCGTTCTCCGACAGCATCTTGCCGAGGCCGAAGAAGCTGATGGTGGACATCTCGGCGATGATGGCGCCGATGAGTGCCGCCGCCGTCGAGACCTTGAAAGCGGTGAAGAGATACGGCACCGAGGCCGGAATCCGCAGCCGGGTGAACACCTGGAACGGACTCGCGTTCCAGGTCTTCATGAGATCGAGCGCGAGCCGGTCGGGGCTCTGCAGGCCCTTGGCGAGCCCGACGGTGATCGGGAAGAAGGCGATATATGCTGCGATGATCGCTTTCGGCAGCCAGCCCTGGACGCCGTAGCGGCCGAGGATGACGACGAGCATCGGCGCGAGCGCGATGATCGGCACCGTCTGCGAGGCGACGATCCAGGGGAGGAAACTGAGCTGGAAGGCGCGCGAGAGCACCAGCAGGACGGCGAAGACGAAGCCCACGGCGGCGGCGAGGGCGAGGCCGACGAGGGTCTCCACCGCCGTCCAGAAGGCGTTGATGGGGATGGCGTAGGGTGCGTCCGGCGGCCAGGAGAGCGCCACGATGCCGCGCAGCAGCTGGCCCGGCGCCGGGAGCACCGGGTTCCTGAGCTCGAAGGCGCAGGCGAGCGCCGTCTCGCAGGGCAGCGAGGCGCCGCGCGCGAGCGTGCGTTCCGCGAGCGGGTAGTTGGCGACGAGGACGAGCGGCACGTAAAGGGCGATCGCCCCTGCCGCCACCACCAGCATCGGAACGAGGTTGGGAAACCGCGCGCGCAGCACCGCCGTCCCCTGCCCTCAGGGCATCACGCCGCTCGGGATCGGATGCAGGAAGCCCTCGATGGAATCGCTCCCGAGGATTCCGACTTCGTGCAGGCGCTTCGCCATGTCGCGGATCTTCGCCTCGTCGATGTAACCGAGGCCGTGCGTCTTCGTTTCCTCCGTCACCATGATGGTCCGGATGCGCTCGATCGCCGCCAGTTCGAAGTCGCGATCGAGGTTGGGGTTGTACCGGAGCAGGATGTCGACCGCTTCTTCCGGATTGTCGAGCGCATACTTGAAGCCGCGGTAACGGGCGCGGACGAAGTCGGCGACCTTGTCGCCGTAAGTCTCCAGAACGTCTTCGGTGGTGAAGAGAACGTTCTCCGGCCATTCGATGCCGAACCGGTCGTAGGAATAGACGTAGTACGGCTCCTTTACCACGTTCTCGGCCACCATGACTTCGTTGTAGATCATGGCCGAGGCGAAGTCGTACTGCTTCGCGATCCAGCCGCCGAGCGTCGCCGGGTCACCCTGCTGGTTGACGACCTGGATCCTGTCTTCCCAGCCCTTGCCGACCACCGCCTTGATCGGCTTGTCGTAGCCGATCCAGGTGGCGAAGACGCCGCGGATGTCGTCCGCACTCCCGATCGGCTTCCAGGAGAGAATGTGCATGGCCGATTTCTGGAAGTCGGCGGCGAGCACCACGAGCGGCAGGCCCTGGCGCTGGCGCGCATCCAGCAGATTGTAGGGGTAGTCGATGCCGAGAACGAGCGCACCGTTGCGCGCCTCGGCCATCACCCGGTCGATGGGCGACAGGCCCGGGCCGCCGGGCACCACGGTGACGTCGAGGCCGGCTTCGCCGTAGAAGCCCTTCTCGACCGCCACCGGATCACCGACCGATTCGGCGTGGATGAACCAGGACTCGATGATGGTTCCGGGCTGGTTCGAGGCCTCCGCGGCCGGGGCGGCGAGACCGACGGCGAGGGCCACGGCCGGAAGCGCTGTGAGCAGGTGGCGACGGTGCATGGCATCGGTCTCCTTCATCGTTGTGCGGTCATTTCGAGGTGCCAGCCGACGACCCGGCGCTCGGCGAGGGTCAGGATCGCGAGCAGCAGCCAGCCGACCAGCGTGCAGAACACGGCGGCGAGGAACACCCGCGCGGTGTTGCCGACGTAGCGCGAATCCAGAATGACGAAGCCGAGCCCCTGGAAGGCGCCGAACAGCTCCCCGACGATGGCGCCGTTGACGGCCGCCATGGCGCCACCCTTGAGGCTCGTGAACAGCACCGGCAGCGCCGAGGGCAGCTTGAGGTAGCGGACCCGCTGGCCGAAGCTGGCGTTGTAGGAGGTCATGAGTTCCTCCTTGAGCGGATCCGTCGACACCATCTCCTTGTGGGCGAAATAGACGAGGGCGAAGAAGGCGTAGAGCCCGGCGATCACCACCTTGGACGCGATGCCGTTCACGCCCACCCAGACGACCACGAGGCTCGCGAGCGCCACGAAGGGGATGGAATTCAGGGTGACGACGGCGCGGAAGATGAAGTCCTCGAGCCATTTCGGCACGACGAGCAGCAGCAGTGCCGCGGCCATGGCGATCAGCGAGCCGAGGACGAAGCCGATGACGATCTCCTGGGTGGTGATCCAGGCGTGCAGGAGGGTGTGCGCGGGCGCGCGCAGGAATTCCTCCAGCACCCGTGACGGCCAGGGCAGCAGGAAGGGTGCATCGTACAAGCGCGCCGCCGCCTCCCAGAGCACCAGCACGATGGCCGCGAAGCCGACCCAGCGCAGGGCCTCGCTGTCGCCGAAGGGGCGTGTGGCCGATGCGGAGTTCACGCCGTCGCTCCCGCGCGCAGGAAGCGCACCTCGCGGCCGGCCACCCGGCTCGCGGCGGCAGGGGTCTCGGCGACGATGCGGCCCTTCTTCAGCACGAAGCGGCGGGGCGGCAGGATCCGGAGCGCGTCGTCTTCCGTCGGCACCGGCCAGACGATCAGATCCGCCGGATTGCCGACCGCGACACCGTGGCCTTCGAGCCCCTCCGCGCCGCGGACGGCCCGGTTGTGCCAGATGGCGGCGGGGCGGCTCGTGAGCATCGGGAACAGGTGGCGCCGGTCGTCGCGGCCCGACATGTGCCCGAGGTGCAGCAGCACGAAGGCCGAATGCAGCGGGTCGCCGCAGCCCATCGGGTACCAGGGATCCATCACCGAGTCGTGGCCCGCGGCGACATTCACTCCGGCCGCCAGCAGCTCGCGCACCCGGGTGAGCCCGCGGCGGATCGGATAGTGGTCGAACCGCCCCTGCAGCACCGCATTGTCCGGCGGATTGCAGATCACGTGCAGGCCGGCACGGCGGACGTTGCCGATGATCTTGTCGGCGTAGGCGTTGTTGTAGGAATGCATGGCGGTGGTGTGGCTCGCCGCGACGCGGCCGGTCATCTTCCGCTTCCAGGTCTCGAGGGCCAGGGTCTCGAGGAAGCGGGAATGGTCGTCGTCGGTCTCGTCGCAGTGCACGTCCACCGGCAATCCGGCTTCGTCGGCGAGCGCCATGAGAAACCGGATCTGCTCGACACCCTGCTCGCGGGTGATCTCGTAGTGGGGAATGCCGCCGACGACGTCGGCACCGAGCTCGACCGCACGCCGGACCAGTTCGTCGCCGCCCTCGAAGGAGTAGACGGAGAGCTGTGGGAAGGCGACGAGCTGGATGTCGATCAGATCCCGCACCTCCTCGCGCAGTTCGAGCAGTGCGCGCAGTGCGGTGAGCTCGGGGTCGCAGACGTCGACGTGCGAGCGGATGTGGGTCACGCCGTGCGCGACGAACCAGGGCAGGGCCTCGAGCACGCGGGCGCGGACGTCCTCGCGGGTGAGCCGCTTCACCCGCTCCGCCCAGATGGCAATGCCCTCCCACAGGCTTCCCGAGCGGTTCGGCCGCGGGTCGCCCTCGGTCAGAATGGCGTCGAGGTGGATGTGGATCTCGTAGAAGCTCGGCGTGACGAGGTTGCCTTCGGCCGGAATGCGCTCGCCGCCGGAAAGGCGCGGTTCGATGGCGACGATGCGGCCGCCCTCGATGCCGATGTCCACGGGTCCGTCGCGACCGGCGATCCTCGCCTGTTCGATCACCAGATCCATGGAGATACCGTCCCGCCTCCCCCTCGCCGCCTCAGGCCTCGACCTCGAAGCCGTGGCCACGCCGCAGCGCCTCCCGCACTTCGGTGGCGATCTCGAAGAACCGCGGCGTCTCGCGGGTGTCGAAGTCCCGCGGCTGCGGCAGATCCACCGGGATCACGGTCTCGATCTTTCCGGGCCTCGGCGTCATGACGACGATGCGCGTGGACAGGAAGACGGCCTCCGGGATCGAGTGGGTCACGAAGATCACCGTCTTGCCGGTCTCGCGCCACAGCCGCAGCAGCTCGAGATTGAGGTTCTCTCGCGTGATCTCGTCGAGCGCACCGAACGGCTCGTCCATGAACAGGAGCTGCGGGTCGAAGGAGAGCGCGCGGGCGATGGAGACGCGCTGCTGCATGCCGCCCGAGAGCTGCCAGGGATAGTGATCGGCGAACTTCTCGAGGCCCACGAGCGCCAGCATGCGCCGCGCCCGTTCCTCGCGCGCCGCCTTCGGAAAGCCCATGACTTCGAGCGGCAGCAGCACGTTGCCGAGCACCGTCCGCCACTCCATCAGCGTCGGCGCCTGGAAGACGTAGCCGTAGGCGCGCGCGCGACGCGCGTCTGCGGGTGTGCGGCCGCCGATGGTGATCGTTCCCGACGTCGGCTCGACGAGATCGGCGAGCAGCCGCAACAGCGTGGTCTTGCCGCAGCCCGAGGGACCGATCAGGCTCACGAATTCGCCCTCGGCGATGTCGAGGCTCGCCTTCTCGAGCGCGATCGTGCCGCCGCCATAGACCATCGTGACATCGCGGATCGAGACGAGCGGCGGGAGGGTCGTGCGCCCTTCGATCTCGTCCGCGGTGGCGGTCCCGGCGAGGCTCATGGCCTCAGAACCACGACGGCTCGCGGCGCAGCAGCCGCCCGCGCCCCCGCTCGCCCACGAACTGCCCGTCGCGCACCTGCACCCGGCCGCGCACGGTGACGACGTGCGGCCGGCCGTCGAGCTCGTAGCCCTCGAAGGGGTTGTAGTCGTTGTTCATGTGCTGCGTCGCGGCGCTGATCCTCCCGCGCCAGTCGGGATCCCAGACGACCAGATCGGCATCCGCCCCGACAGCGATGTTGCCCTTCTTCGGGAACAGGCCGAACAGCTTCGCCGCCCGCGTGCTCGCCGCGTCGACGAAGCGGTGGATGTCGAGCCGCCCGCGCTTCACGCCGTAGGTCCAGAGCAGGTTCACGCGATCCTCGATCGCCGGCATGCCGTTCGGGATCTTCGTGAAGTCGCCGCGGCCCATGTCCTTCTGCTCGAGGTCGAACGGGCAGTGGTCGGTCGCCACCGTGTCGACGAAGCCGTGCGCGAGCGCGTTCCACAGCACGGGCTGGTTGCGCGCATCCCGCAGCGGCGGCGACATCACGTATTTCGCCCCCTCGAAGTCCGGCTTCTCGGCGTGGGTCTTGTCGAGCATCAGGTGCGGGATCACCACCTCGACGAACACCGTGACCCCGCGCGACTTGCCGGCCATGGCGGCGGCGAGGGCGGGCGCGCAGGAGAGGTGCACCACGTAGCCCGCGGCACCCGTATTCTCGAGGAAGGTGACGAAGCGGTGCGTACCCTCGGCCTCGACGCTTTCGGGCCGGCTCGGCTCGTGGCCCTCGGGGCCGGTGATGCCGCGGGCGAGCACCGCCTGCTGCAGCTGCGCCACGAGTTCCGCGTTCTCGCAGTGCGCGGTGGTGATGACGCCGAGCTCCTTCGCCAGTCTCAGGGTCTGGTAGAGCTCTTCGTCGCCGACGCCGAAGAAGTTCTTGTAGGCGAGAAAGACCTTGAAGGAGGCGATGCCGTCCTTCACGATTTCGCGCAGTTGCCCCTCGGTCTTAGCGTCGAACTTCGGCACCGCCATGTGGAACGTGTAGTCGCAGGCGCTGTTGCCCTCCGCCTTCGACTTCCAGAGCTGGTAGCCCTCGAGCAGGTCGTCGTTGCGGTTCGGGCAGCACATCTCGATGTAGGTGGTGGTGCCGCCCACCAGCGCGGCGATGCTGCCGGTCTCGTGGGTGTCCTTGGCGAAGGTCCCCATGAACGGCAGGTGGATGTGCACGTGCGGATCGATGAAGCCGGGAAAGACGTACTTGCCGGTGGCGTCGATCACCTCGGCGTCGGGCGGGGCGTCGAGGTCGCGGCCGATGCGGGTGATGGTCTCGTCCTCGACGAAGATGTCGCCACGGAAGCGCGAATCGGCGGTGACGATCTCGCCGCCACGGATCAGCAGGGCCATGCTTGCCTCCTCCCGACGCGCCGTTCAGTGGATCTCGATGCCGACTTCGCGGCGGTAGCGCTCCATCGCCTCCCAGTCGGTGCCGACCTCGGGCCGCTCGCGCACGAGTTCCGCCCAGGTGATCGGCGGCCTGCCGGAATCGACCTCGACCATGGTGATGCAGCCCTCGACCGGACAGACGTTGTGGCAGAGCCGGCAGCCGACGCAGTCGTCCTCGCGCACCCGCGGACGCGGCCGGCCCTCAGTCGCGGCGCGCCTGCCGTTCGAGCGCTCGTCCCAGCTGTTCGGCTGCACCACGCGGCCTTCGCCATCCACGAGATCGATGCACTGGTGGGCGGTGTCGTTGCAGGCGACCCAGCAGAGATCACAACGGATGCACTTCTCCTCGTCGATGCGCGCGACCGTCCTGAACGAGAGATCGAAGTTCTCGAAGGCCGAGATCCGCGGCACCGACCGGCCGACGACGTCGTCGATGGTGGCGAAGCCCTTCTCGTCCATCCAGCGCGACAGCCCGTCGATCAGATCCTCGACGATGCGGAAGCCCCAGTGCATCACACTCGTGCACACCTGCACGCTGGTCGCACCCAGCAGCAGGAACTCGGCCGCATCGCGCCAGGTGGCGATGCCGCCGATGCCGGAGATCGGCACCTTCGCGGCCTGCACCTCGGAATCCGAGGCCACCGCCGAGAGCAGGTGCAGGGCGATGGGTTTCACGGCCGGGCCGGCGTAGCCGCCGTGGCCACCCTTGCCGCCGATGTCCGGAACGATCTTCAGTGTGTCGAGATCGACACCGACGATCGAGTTGATGGTGTTGATCAGGCTCAGCCCGTTCGCCCCCGCGCGCACCGCCGCCCGTGCCGGCCAGGTGATGTCGGTGACGTTCGGCGTGAGCTTGACGATCACCGGGATCGAGGCCTTCTCCATCACCCAGGCGGTGATGCGCTCGCAGTATTCGGGCACCTGGCCGACGGCACTGCCCATGCCGCGCTCCGACATGCCGTGCGGACAGCCGTAGTTGAGCTCGATGCCGTCGGCACCCGTGTCCTCGATGCGGGCGACGATGTCGTGCCAGGCCTCGCGCGTGCTCTCGACCATCGCCGAGACGATCACCGCCCGGTCCGGCCAGGCCTTCTTGACCTCGGCGATCTCGCGCAGGTTGACCTCGAGCGGCCGGTCCGAGATCAGCTCGACATTGTTGATCGCGAGCATCTTGTGGCCGTTCCAGTGCCAGGCGCCGTAGCGGTTGGCGACGTTCAGCACCGGCGCGCCGATGGTCTTCCACACCGCTCCGCCCCAGCCGGCCTCGAACGCCCGGTGCACCTGCTTCGCCGAATTGGTCGGCGGCGCCGAGGCGAGCCAGAACGGGTTGGGCGAGGTGATGCCGGCGAAACGCGTCGTGAGATCGGCCATCGCTCTCCTCCTCACTCGGCCGCTGCGGCGCGCGCGGCGAGCGCCGAATGGATCGACCGTGCCGCGAGCTTGCCGTCCTCGACGGCCATCACCGTCGAGGCGGAGCCGGATGCGCGGATGCAGTCGCCGCCGGCCCAGACGCCTTCGAGGCTGGTCCGCAGCCCGTCGTCGACCCGGACGTAACCGTTCTCGATCGCGATCCCGTAGCGTTCGAGCCAGTGCGGCTTCTCCTGGCCGATGGCGGCGATCACCTGATCGCAGGGCAAGAGGAACTCCGAGCCCGGCACCGGTTCCGGACGTGCCCGCCCCGACGCGTCGGGCGCGCCGAGGCGCATGCGCACGCATTCGAGCCCGCGGACGGCACCGCCCTCGACGACCACCCGCACGGGCTGGGTCAGGAAGCGGAAGTCGATGCCCTCGAGCCGGGCGAAGGCGTATTCATGGTCGTAGGCCGGCATTTCGGCGCGCGAACGGCGATAGACGATGGTGACGCGCTCCGCCCCGAGACGCACGGCCACCGTCGCCGCGTCGATGGCGGTGTTGCCGGCGCCGATCACCACCACCTCCCGGCCCACCTCCATCGTCTCCGGTTCGAACTTGCTGCGCTCGATCCAGGAAAGCCCGTCGATCACCCGCTCTTCGCCCGGGATCCCGAGCTTCGGCATGCCGCCGAGACCAATCCCGAGGAAGATGGCGTCGAAATCCCGCCGCAGCCCGTCGAGCGTCACGTCTTCGCCGAAGGTGACGCCGGTGCGGATCTCGACGCCGAGGCGGCGGATCATCTCGACTTCGGCGAGCGCCACCTCGACGGGCTCGCGCAGGACGATGATCCCGTAGGTGGAGAGCCCGCCCGCGAGTTCGCGCTTCTCGAAGACGGTGACGGCATGCCCGAGCTTCGCGAGCTCCGCGGCACAGGAGAGGCCGGCGGGCCCGGCGCCGACCACTGCCACCCGGCGTCCCGTCGGAATCCCCGGCCGGAACAGCTCGATGCCGTTCGCGTAGACGTGATCGGTGGCGTAGCGCTGCAGCCGGCCGATGGCGATCGGCTTCTCCTCGGCGTTCAGCACGCAGGCCCCGACGCAGAGTTCCTCGACCGGGCAGACCCGCGCGCAGGTGTGGCCGAGGATGTTGGCCTCGAGGATGGCCTTCGCCGAGCCCACCGGGTCACCCGTGGCGATGCGCCGGATGAACTTCGGCACGTCGATGTGGGTCGGGCAGGCGTGGGTGCAGGGCGCGTCGTAGCAGTAGAGGCACCGCCCCGCCTCGTGGATGGCCTCGTTGTCGTCGAGCGGCGGCAGATGTTCGCCGAGCCCGGCCCCCTGTCCCGCCCTCACCGCGTCCGTGACCTTCATGACCTCCGACCCTGCCTCCCGTGGGACCGGCGGATGCTACCGCCGCCGGCACCGCCGTCAAGCGGCGTCCCCGCGGGTTGCGGACGCCTCGACCGAAGCAGGTTCCGTGCCATGCGCGTCCCGAGCCACGGCGGCCCGGCGGCGGGCACTGCGCGGAGCCCGGATCTGCACGCGCACCGCGCAGGCTGCCCGCCGGACGGGCAGAGGGGCGTGCCGGCGCGGGTGCCGGGGTCGCGAAGGCCCGGTCGGGGACCGCGGCTCACACCAGAGCGAAGAGCCGCGCGGGGCCGCCCGTCGCCCCCTGCACCGCCGGCGTGCCGGCGACGAGCGTCGCGCCCACCGGCGGCAACGTGCCGAGGTTCTTCACGTTCTCGAGACCCCAGCGGTTCGTCGGCAGCCAGGCGTAGTGGGTCGCGAAGTCCTTCGACGGGCCGTAGTCGAGCGACAGCGTGTCGACGGCCATGCCGACCACGTTGCGCCCGCCCTCCATCAGCATCTGCGCCGCCTCGACGTGGAAGCCCGGGAAGTGCATCACGCCCTGATCATCGGCGTTGCGGAACTTCGCCGTCGCCACGTGCCGCTCCCAGCCGGAATACATGGCGACACAGGAGCCGTCGGGCAGCGGGCCGTGCTTCGCCTCGAAGGCGGCGATGTCGTCCGGCGTCACCTGCGCGTCGGGATCCTCGGCGGCGCGCGCCGCGATGTCGATCACCACGAGCGGCACCACGAGATTCTCCGCCGGCACCTGGTCGGCCGTCCAGCCGTTCTCGGAGAAATGGAACGGCGCGTCCATGTGCGTGCCGGTGTGCTCGACCACCGACCACTTCTTCATGTTGAACTTGTGTTCTGCGTAGTTGAACAACACCTCGATCTCGAGCTGCGGCTTGCCGAAGTAGGTGGGAAAGTCGGGCGTGAGCGTGTGGGTCAGATCCACCACCCGGCCGAAGCTCCTCGGCTCCGCCGCCCGCGGTGCCCGCGGCAGGGCGAAGGCTGCCGCGGCTCCCGCGGCGAGGCCGAGGCGACCCAGAGCCGCACGTCGGCTCAGGCGATCCTGGACATGTTCGAGACAGCCGGGAACACACATGACACGAACCTCCCTTCCGGTGCGGATCCGGGGCGGCCGGATCTTCGCCCTGCGCCTCCCGCCGCGCAAGCGTCCGGGCGCGACGCCCGCAGGAGCTCCGCATCCGGCTCGCGCCCGGCTTCCGTGCAGGCGGCGGTGGACTCCTCGACGAGCTCGGAGCCCCCTTCTCCAGGGCCGCCGCCAGCCGCCGCAGATGCGGAACGACGAGGCGAAGACCCTCTTCGGCCCGCTCCAGCGCTTCCTGGACGCGCGCGAGGCCTCGGAAGATCTCCGCCATCGTACGCAGCGCATTCGCCAGGTCCCGGCTCGAAGGCGCCGGGCCCGCGCGCCGCGAGGCGGCGAAAGAGAGCCACCGCCTGCCGGATGGGCCCCAGCGCCCCGTGCCGTCGACCGAGGGCGGCGAGACGGTTCGAGAGGTTGTTCTGGCTCAGGGCCAGATCCGGCGCGAAGGCGACGGGGCTGCAGGCCCCGAGGTGGCGCAGCAGCGCCACCGCCTCCCCGATCGCCGCGGGCGCCTCCTCCCGCCGGCCATCGGTGGCGAGGTGTGCGCACTGCCCCTCCCTGCCTTGGCCAGCTCTTCCGCCGCCGTTAACGAAGTCTCAACCCGTCCGCCGCTACATTCCCGGACGGTGGAGAAGGGGCCGCGCGGGGATGTATCGCCGGCACGGACTCCCAGCCTCGCACGGTGTAGCGGAAAAGGGTGAAAATTTCGTGAAGGGCGGCCGGGGGGTGCGAGCGGAAAGGGGCCATCGGGAGCCGCTCAGCCGTCCGGTTCCCGGTCACCCGCTTGGAGGCGCTCGAAAATCGCGACCAGCGGTGCGAGAAGCTCCGCGTCCGGCGCGCGGCCGAGGGTATCGCAGCGGCGGCGGTAGTCGCGGACGATCGCACCCATCAGGCCCGCCTGGGCCTGCGGCAGCCGCAGAAGGTGCGGCAGCAGGGGGCGGACGGCCTCCTCCGCTAACGCCACCGCCTCCCCGATCGCCGCGGGCGCGTCCTCCCGCCGGCCATCGGTGGCGAGGTGTGCGCACTGCCCCTCCCTGCCTTGGCCAGCTCTTCCGCCGCCGTTAACGAAGTCTCAACCCGTCCGCCGCTACATTCCCGGACGGTGGAGGAGGAGCCGCGCGGGAATCCGGCGCGGGCACGGAGTCCCAGCTTCGCACGGATGTAGCCGAAAAGGGTTGAGAATTCGTTGCCGGCGCGAGACCGGAGGTCGGGCCGCCTCGGGCCGGGGGGACCGGGGGCGCCCCACCCGTTAACGAAGTCTCTACCCCTTCCCCGCTAAGATCCCGGACCGTGGAGAAGGGGCCGCGCGGGAATCCGGCGCGGGCTCGGACTCCCAGCTTCGCACGGTATAGCCGAAAAGGGTTGAGAATCCGTTGCCGGCGCGAGGCCCGAGGTCGGGCCGCCTCGGGCCGGGGGGACCGGGGGGCGCCCCACCCGTTAACGAAGTCTCAATCCGTCCGCCGCTACATTCCCGGACGGTGGAGCAGGGGCCGGGCGGGAGTCCGGCGCGGGCACGGAGTCCCAGCTTCGCACAGTATAGCCGAAAAGGGTTGAGAATTCGTTGCCGGCGCGAGGCCCGAGGTCGGGCCGCCTCGGGCCGGGGGGACCGGGGGCGCCCCAGCGGTTAACGAAGTCTTTACCCCTTCCCCGCTAAGATCCCGGACGGTGGAGAAGGGGCCGCGCGGGGATGTATCGCCGGCACGGACTCCCAGCCTCGCACGGTGTAGCGCCACAGGGTGAAGATTTCCTTGCCGCCGTGCGGCTGAAGATGGCGCCCTGCCGGACCGGAAAACGTCAGCGCTTTCTTCACGCCTCCTCCGCCGGATTCCCGGACAGCGGAACGGAGGCAGCGCAAGACTCCGGTGCCGGCGCGGACTCCCAGCCCGGCTCGGTGTAGCGCGAAGGGGTTGGACAAGCGTCGACAGGCGCAGGCCCGGGGTCCGGGCGCATCGGACCCGAAGCCCCGCGGCGTCCGGGTTCCGAAGCGGGGCGCGCAGGATCCGGGCGCACGGCCGCCGTGCGGGCGGGGCTCGCCTGAGGCAGAGGCGGGCGCGAAGGTGCCGGCGGGGGGTGGATCCGCACGCACATCGCGCAGGCTGCTCCCGGGGCGGGCAGACGGCCGTGCCGGCGCGCGTGCCCGGATCCGGGCGGCCGGTCCAGCGGGCGCGGCGCAGAGGAGAGCGAACACGCGCGCGGGGCCACCCGTCGGCCCCGTACCGTCGGCGCGCGGGCGACGAGAGTCGCGGTCCGGCAGCGCAGGGGCTCAGGCACGGGCGGAGCTGGCGCGGCGTTCCCACCAGAGCTGGAACCAGACGCCCGAGACGATCACCGCACCGCCGAGGATGGTCCAGGGATCGAGCCGTTCGTCGTAGACGAGCACGCCCACGAGCGCGATCAGCGGCAGGCGCAGGAAGTCGATCGGCAGGACGAAGAGCGCGTCGGCGAGCTGCATTGCCCGCGAGAGCGCGTAGTGCGCCGACAGTCCGCAGACGCCGACGAACAGCAGCCAGGGCAGATCGGCGAGGGCCGGCGTCACCCACTGCCACAGCGTCGGCGGCAGGGCCAGCAGCGCCTGCACCACGCACATCCAGAAGACGATGCCGAGCGGATGGTCGGTCGAGACCAGCTTCTTGGTGGCGACGTTGGCGAAGCCGAAGCCGATGGCCGCGAGCACGATCGCGACCGTCGGCAGCCCGACCGGCAGGATGCCGGGGCGGACCACGAGCAGCATGCCGAGGATGCCGCAGAGAAGGGCGCAGAGCCGTGCCGGGGTCGGCCGCTCGCCGAGGAGCAGGACGGCGAGCAGCGCCCCCCAGACGGGCGAGGTGAACTCGATCGCGAACACCTCGGCGAGGGCGAGGCCGGCGATCGCCACGATCCAGCCGACCTGGGCGGCGAAATGGACGCTGTGGCGGAACAGCTGCCAGCCCCACTGGCGCGAACGCAGCACCGTGGGATCGGCCGTGCGCAGCACCACGGTGGCGACGATGGCGACACCGGTCAGGCTGCGCACGAACAGGATCTCGAAGGGGCCGAGCGTGTCCGAGAGCTCGCGCACCCCAACGGCCATGGCGGCGAGCGAGCCGAGCGAAAGGAGCATCCAGCCCGTCGCCCGCAGGAGCGGCCCGACCGCCGCCGTCGCGCGCCTGCCCGCCATCGCCTCCCCGCCCCGCTTCATGCCGCGGATCCGGCCCGCACGGGCCGCGGCAGCTCGCGCCGCAGGCGCCGGGGCGCGGGTGCGTGCAGCTCCTCGGCCGCCCGCCTGCCGGCATGGACCGCGTGCGCGATGGTCGCCGGCGCCCGCGCATCGCCGATCAGCACCAGATCGCGGATCGGATGGCCGGGCCGCCCGGCGCCCTGCCGGCGCAGCTCGCGGTACAGCCGGTCCTCGGGCTCGCGCGCGGTCACGGGCACCAGCGTGCCGCAGGCGAGCCGCTCGCGCCTGCCGGTGTAGACGCAGGCGATCTCGACCTCGCCCGGAAGACCGGCGACCACCGCCTTCGAGAGATGCAGCACCACGCCGAGCTCGAGGAGCCCCGCCTGGATCCGGGTCTGTTCGAGGGTGAAGCGGGTCCAGGAGGAAACGAGCGGCTCCGGCGTCACGAGATGCACTTCGAAGCCGGCCCGGCGCAGCTTCTCGGCGAGGACCCCGCCGAGGTAGTAGTGGTCGTCGTCGAAGATCACCACGGGGCCCGCGTCGGGCAGCGCGCCATCGAGCAGCGCGTCGGGGCCGAGGACGGGAAGGGCGGGGTGGACCGGCAGGGGCGTCGTGTGGAAGCGGCCGACACCGTCCGTGCGCCAGCGCGCACCCGTCGCCACGATCACCGTATCGGCCCCGAACTCCAGCACGTCCGCGGGTTCGAGCCGGCTCTGCAGATAGAGCTCCACGTTCGCGAGCTTCGCGATCTGCGCCATGCGCCAGTCGCGCACCCGCATCCAGGCGGCGAGGCCCGGAAGCCGCGCCTCCCGCGCCACCCGGCCGCCGGGTTCGTCCCGGGCCTCGGCGAGCGTGACCTCGTAGCCGCGTCGCCCCAGCCAGAGCGCGCACTCGAGGCCGGCGGGGCCGGCCCCCACGACGAGCACCCTCGCCTCCCCCGTCTTCGGACGGATGCGCTCCGGGTGCCAGCCGCGCCGCCACTCCTCGCCCATGCTGGCATTCTGCGTGCAGCGGATGGGCGAGACGGTGAAGTCGCCGGAGACGCAGATGTTGCAGCCGATGCACTCGCGGATGTCGTCGAAGCGGCCGTCACGGATCTTGGCGGGAAGGAACGGGTCGGCGATCGAGGGGCGGGCGGCGCCGACGAAATCGACCAGGCCGCTCTTCACGATCCGGAGCATGGCATCGGGCGTGGTGTAGCGGCCGACGCCGACCACCGGTTTCGTCGTGAGCGCCTTCAGCCCCGCGAGCGCCTCCTCCTGGAAGCCCTCGTCGGCGAAGCGCGAGGTGCGCGAGTCGGAGGCCCAGCCGGCGAGGCAGAAATCCCAGAGATCCGGCAGGTCCGCGAGCATCGACACGAGCTCGCGGGTCTCGACGGCATCGAGGCTTCCGGTCCCGAGATCCTCGCGGATCGCGAGCCGGACCGCCACCGCGGCGCGCCCGGCACAGAGCGCGAGCGTCTCCTCCAGCACTTCCCGGAGGAGGCGGGCACGGTTTGCGAGGCTGCCGCCGTAGGCGTCCGTCCTGTGGTTGAAGCGGCGCGAGAGGAAGTGCTCGAGCAGGGTCAGGCCGTGGCCGGCGTAGACGTAGACGAGATCGAAGCCGGCCCGCAGCGCCCGCCGCACCGCCGCCCGGTGCCAGTTCCGGAACGCCGCGATGTCCCGGCGGTCCATCGCCGCGGCCTGCACCGGCGGCACGCCCGCGATCACCGGCAGCGAGGAGGGCGCGAGCGGCACCTCGCGGCTCCAGTGATTGGGCGCGTCGAGACCGTTGTGGCAGAGCTCGATGCCGGCGAGCGCGCCGTGTGCATGCACCGCGTCGGCGATGCGGGCGAGCGCCGGGACGTCGCGGTCGTCCCAGATGCGGAGCTCGACATAGGGTGCGATGTCCGAGGAGGGGTGGATTTCCACCTCCTCGGTGCACACCACGCCCCAGCCGCCCTCGGCCTTGATCCCTCGCATGGCGGCGAGCGCCGAGGGATCGCGCCAGCCCATGCCGTTGCAGTGCGGCACCTGGAAGAAGCGGTTGGGTGCGGTGACCGGCCCGATCGCCACCGGCTCGAAGAGGATGTCGAAGCGGGGATCGCGGCCCACGGGCTCAGACCTCCGCCGCCGCGACACCGGACGGCAGCCGGATCTCGCGGAGATGCCCCGTCTTCACCCAGACGGAGGCCCCTTCCCCGCCGGCTTCGGCTTCGAGCCGGCTCCCGGGTGGAAGCCTGAGCCAGGACCAGCGGCCGAAGCGCTCACCGCCCTCCGCGAAGCCGCCCTCGAGGCAGAGCACTTCGAGGCCGCCCGCGCAGGCGAGGCCCACCGTGGCGCCGGGCGCCCAGCGCTCGACCCGCACCTCTTCCGCGCCGTGGCGATGCAGCACCGCCACCTCCACGCCGTCGCGGTCGGGCACGCGCGCGAGCGGCGTGTCGAAGGCGCGCCGGATCGCGAGCTTCCGGTCGTCCGGCGCGAACTGCCAGAGCTTCACGAACAGCGCGCATCCCGGACCGCTTCCGGGCGCGTGCCGGGTGCCGGCCGGATTGCGGACGTAGCTTCCCGCCGGAAAGGCGCCGGTCTCGTCCTCGAACGTGCCTTCGAGCACGAGGAACTCCTCACCGCCGCCGTGCGTGTGCACCGGGAAACGGCTGCCCGGAGCGAAGCGCACGAGCGAGGTCGCCCGGGCCACCTCGCCGCCGATCCGGTCCAGCATCAGCCGCTCGACGCCGCCTGCCGGCGACGGCACCCAGAGATCCGGGGCCGGATGGACCGCCGCCCTCCGGTCGAACTCCGCCCGAACGCGCATCTGCCGCCTCCGCCGAGCGCCCGTCCGCGGCCGAGGGTAACGTCCGGCCCGCGTCGGTCCAGCCCCTCCGCCGCGATGCCGGAATTGCGCCGGACGCGCTTGACAACATGCCCGCGGCCGCCATCTTCCGGGCGTGAAAGAGGACCGAGGCGGTCCTCATTCGACGGATGTCCGGGGGCGAGGTGATCCGACTGAGCCGCGTGTGCGATTACGGGGTGGCGATGCTCACCCACCTCGCACGCGCCCCGCACCTGCAGCACAGCGCGAGCGAGGTGGCGGAGGCGACCGGCGTGCCGGCGCCGATGGCGAGCAAGATCCTGAAGCAGCTCGGCCGCGCCGGTCTGCTCGCCTCGCACCGCGGCGTGCACGGCGGCTACGGCCTCGCGCGACCGGCGGCGACGATCACCGTGGCCGAGATCATCGAAGCGCTCGAGGGCCCGATCGCGCTCACCGCCTGCGTCGAGGAGGGTGCCGGGGACTGCGGCATCGAACGCTCCTGTCCGGCGCGGGCCAACTGGCAGCGGATCAACGAGGCGATCCGCCGGGCGCTGGACGAGGTCACGCTCGCGGACATGGCCGAGGCCATTCCGCCGGCCTTCCTGCTGCCGGAAGAGCGCGCGGCGCTCGACCGGGAGCGCTGAACGCGGTTTGCGAGAACGGGGACCGACCGCATGTCGAGCACGATCGAGACCGTCCGGGAATATGTCTCCGGTGAGTACAAGTTCGGCTTCGTCTCCGAAGTCGAGGAGGAGCGTGTCCCGCCGGGCCTGAACGAGGACATCGTCCGGCTCATCTCGCAGAAGAAGGGCGAGCCCGGATGGCTCACCGAGTGGCGGCTCGGCGCCTACCGCCGCTGGCTGCAGATGGAGATGCCGGACTGGCAGAAGCCGAAGTTCCCGCCCATCGACTTCCAGGCCATCAGCTACTTCGCCGCCCCGAAGCAGAAGGAGCGGCCGAAGTCCCTCGACGAGATCGACCCCGAGATCCGCCGCACCTACGAGAAGCTCGGCATTCCGATCCGCGAGCAGGAGATCCTCGCCGGCGTCGCCGTCGACTATGTGTTCGACAGCGTTTCGGTGGCGACGACGTTCAGGAAGAAGCTCGAAGAGCTCGGCATCATCTTCTGCTCGATCTCGGAGGCGGTGCGTGACCATCCCGAGCTGGTGCGGAAGTATCTCGGCTCGGTGGTGCCGCCGGGCGACAATTTCTTCGCCGCGCTCAATTCGGCGGTGTTCTCGGACGGCAGCTTCGTCTACGTGCCGAAGGGCGTGCGCTGCCCGATGGAGCTCTCCACCTACTTCCGCATCAACGCCGCCGGGACCGGCCAGTTCGAACGCACCCTGATCGTCGCCGACGAGGGCAGCTATGTGAGCTACCTCGAAGGCTGCACCGCGCCGATGCGCGACGAGAACCAGCTGCACGCGGCGGTGGTCGAGCTCGTCGCCCTCGACGATGCCGAGATCAAGTACTCGACGGTCCAGAACTGGTACCCCGGCGACAGGGAAGGCAAGGGCGGCATCTACAACTTCGTCACCAAGCGCGGCATCTGCCGCGGCCGGCGCTCCAAGATCTCCTGGACGCAGGTGGAGACCGGCTCGGCGATCACCTGGAAGTACCCGTCCTGCATCCTGCAGGGTGACGACTCGGTGGGCGAGTTCTACTCGGTCGCGCTCACCAACAATTTCCAGCAGGCGGACACCGGCACCAAGATGATCCACATCGGCAAGCGCACCCGCTCGCGCATCGTGTCGAAGGGCATCTCCGCCGGCCGGTCCGACAACACCTACCGCGGGCTCGTGCGCATCCAGCGCTCGGCCGAGGGTGCACGCAACTACACGCAGTGCGACTCGATGCTGATCGGCGACCGCTGCGGCGCGCACACCATCCCCTACATCGAGGTCCGGAACCGCTCGGCCAAGGCCGAGCACGAGGCCACCACCAGCAAGATCAGCGACGACCAGCTCTTCTACTGCCGCTCCCGCGGCATTCCGGAGGAGGACGCGGTGGCGCTGATCGTCAACGGCTTCTGCCGCGAGGTCATGGACGAGCTGCCGATGGAGTTCGCCGTCGAGGCACGGAAGCTGCTCGGCATCTCGCTCGAAGGCAGCGTCGGCTGAACGGAACGCAGGAGCGACACGTGACCCACATGCTCGAGATCCGCGATCTGCGCGTGACGGTCGAGGGCAAGGCGATCCTCAAGGGGCTCTCGCTGACGCTCGACCGCGGGCAGGTGCACGCCATCATGGGCCCGAACGGCTCGGGGAAGAGCACGCTCGCCTATGTGCTCGCCGGTCGCGAGGGCTACGAGGTGACGGGCGGACAGGTGCTGCTCGACGGCGAGGACCTGCTCGCCATGGAGCCCGAGGAGCGCGCCGCCGCCGGCCTGTTCCTCGCCATGCAGTACCCGGTCGAGATCCCCGGCGTCGCCAACATGTATTTCCTCCGCCAGGCGCTGAACGCGGTGCGCAAGGCGCGCGGCGAGCCGGAGATCGGCCCGGCCGAGTTCATGCGCAGGCTGCGCGAGGCGGCGAAGCTCGTCGGCATCCGCGACGAACTCCTGAAGCGCGACGTCAATGCCGGCTTCTCGGGCGGCGAGAAGAAGCGCAACGAGATCCTGCAGCTCGCGGTCATGGAGCCGAAGCTCGCGATCCTCGACGAGACCGACTCGGGGCTCGACATCGACGCTTTGCGGGCGGTCGCGGCCGCGGTCAATGCGCTGCGCTCGCCCGAGCGCTCGTTTCTCGTGATCACCCACTACCAGCGTCTCCTCGAGCACATCGTGCCCGATGTCGTGCACGTGCTGGTGGACGGGCGGATCCAGCGGTCGGGCGGCCGCGAGCTCGCGCTCGAGCTCGAGGAGAAGGGCTACGAGATCTTCGGCGAGGCGGCCTGAGATGATGGTCATGGGTGCGGCCAGACGGCGGACCGATCCGGTCCCCGAACTCGTCGAGCTGTTCCCGCGCGTCCGCCCGCGGCTGCCCGGGCGGGGCGTGGAGATGCTCGAGAAGATCCGCGAGCTCGCCTTCGAGCGCTTCGTCGAGCTCGGCATCCCGACGCGCAAGGCGGAGGAGTGGAAGTTCTCGCCGGTGGCGCGGGTGGCCAACCGGCCGATGGACCTCGCCCGCCGCGAGGCGCCGGCGCAGGAGACGCTCGCGCAGTGGTTCGCAGGTGGCCCGCGGGCCCGCCGGCTGATCTTCGCGAACGGTCATCTGCTGCCCGAGCTCACCCACGTCGGCGGCCTGCCGGCGGGTATGCGGGTGACGGGCCTCGCCCGGGCGATCGAGCAGATGCCGGGGCGGGTCGCCGAAGCGCTCGCCACCCTCGACGACGGCCGCAGCTTCACCTTCCTCAACACCGCCCTGACCCAGTCGGGGGCGTGGATCGAGGTGGATGCGGGCGTCGAGGTCGACGTGCCGCTCGAGCTCCTCTTCGTCACCGTCGGCGAAGATTCCGCGGCGATGACCCATCCGCGGGTGATCGTCCGGCTCGGCGAGGGGGCGTCGCTGCATCTGATCGAGGTGCACGCGACCGCCGTGCCCGGCGCGGTCTTCACGAACCTCGTCTGCCAGTTCGAGCTGGCACCGGGCGCGAAGCTCGTGCGGGAGAAGCTGCAGATCGGCGACGCCGCCACGAGCTTTCTCGGCAAGACGGCGGTCAGGCTCGGCGCCGGCGCGCGGCTCACGGACAATGTCGCGAGCCTCGGTGGCGGCTTCACCCGCAACGAGAGCGAGCTGTTCCTCGACGGTCCGGACATCGAGGCGCTCCTGAACGGCGTCTACATGCCGCGCGGCAGCGAGCATGTGGACACGCTCGTGCGCATCCACCACCGCGCCGGCGGCTGTCACTCGAACCAGTTCTACAAGGGCGTGATCGAGGAGCGGGCGCACGCCGCCTTCGCCGGCAAGATCATCGTCTACCGCGACGCGCAGAAGACCGACGCCTTCCAGACCAACAACAACCTCCTGCTCTCGGACGAGGCGGAGATCGACACCAAGCCGGAGCTCGAGATCTACGCCGACGACGTCAAATGCAGCCATGGCGCGACCGTCGGCGCCATCGACCCCGAGGCGCTGTTCTACCTCCGCGCCCGCGGGCTGCCGCGCGAGGTGGCCGAATCGCTCCTCGTGTACGCCTTCGCCGGCGAAGTGCTGGAGCGGTTCGTGGATCCGGCGCTCGCATCGCTCGCGCGGCGCGCGGTGCTCGAACGGGTGCCGGGTGGAACGGCCCTCGAACCGGAAGGCCTGCTCGAGCCATGACGCAGCCGGCGGTCGCCCGTCCCGGAGAGACCTTCGACGTCGAGGCGGTGCGTGCGCAGTTCCCGATCCTGCGCACGAACATGAACGGGCGGCCGCTCGTCTATCTCGACAGCGCCGCGAGCACGCAGAAGCCGCAGCGGGTGATCGACGCGCTGGCGCGCTTCTACGCCAACGACTACGCCAACATCCACCGCGGCGTCTACGAGCTGAGCCAGCGCGCCTCGGAGCTGCACGACCGGGCGCGGCGGCGGGTGCAGGCGTTCCTCGGCGCTTCGGACTGGCGCGAGATCGTCTTCGTGCGCAACGCCACCGAGGGCATCAACCTCGTGGCCTGGTCCTTCCTGCGGCCGAAGCTCGGGCCCGGCGACGAGATCCTCGTCACCGAGATGGAGCACCACGCCAACATCGTGCCCTGGCAGATCGTCGCCGGCGAGACCGGCGCGCGGGTGGTGGCGGCACCGATCACCGATGCCGGCGAGGTCGATCTCGACGCCTTCGCCGGGCGCATCGGCCCGCGCACGAAGCTCGTGGCCTTTACCTGGGTGTCGAACGTGCTCGGCACGGTGAACCCGGTCGCCGACATGATCGCGATCGCGCGCAGGCACGGCGTGCCGGTGCTGGTGGATGCCGCCCAGGCGGTGCAGCACATGCCGGTCGACGTCGGCTCGCTCGGCGCCGACTTTCTCGTCTTCTCCATGCACAAGCTCTACGGGCCGACCGGCGTCGGCGTGCTCTGGGCGCGGGCGGAGATCCTCGATTCCATGCCACCCTGGCAGGGAGGTGGCGACATGATCGAGCGGGTGAGCTTCGAGGGCACCACCTTCAACGAGATCCCCTTCCGCTTCGAGGCCGGCACCCCCGACATCGCCGGCATCGTCAGCTCGGCCGAGGCCATCGACTTCGTCGAGGACATCGGTCTCGGAGCGATCGGCCGGCGCGAGGGCGAGCTCCTCGCCTACGCGGAAGATGCGCTCGCGCAGGTGCCGGGGCTCGGGATCCTGGGATCGCCGCGGAAGCGGGCGAGCGCCCTCGCCTTCACGCTCGAGGGCGCGCATCCGCAGGACATCGGCATGCTGCTGGATATGGACGGCATCGCCATCCGCACGGGTCACCACTGCGCCATGCCGCTGCACGCGCGCCTCGGGCTCACGGCGAGCGCCCGCATGTCGATCGGTGTGTACACCACCGAAGACGAGATCGACGCGCTGGCCGCGTCGCTCCGGCGCATCGCCGACATGTTCCGGTGAGGTGGGAGATGAGCGAGGAACCGCTGGATCGTGCCGAAGCGGCCCTCGGGCCGGATGCCGACGAGGAGGCGAGGAGGCGGCGTCTCGAGGAGGTCGGCCGGCTCGGCGAGAAGATCATCGAGCAGCTGCGCACCGTCCACGACCCGGAGATCCCGGTCAACATCTACGAGCTCGGCCTGATCTACCGGATCGACGTCGAGGACGACAACACGGTGGTGATCGACATGACGCTCACCTCGCCGCACTGCCCGGTGGCCGAGAGCCTGCCGGACGAGGTGGCGGCGAAGGTGCGCGAGGTGGAGGGGGTGAAGGACTGCCGGGTCAACATCGTCTGGGACCCGCCCTGGCACCCCTCGATGATGACCGAGGAAGCCCAGCTCGAGCTCGGTTTGATCTACTGAGGGCCGAAGGCATGTCCGGTGCGCGGAACCCGCGGCCCGGCAAATCGCGGACAGGGGCGATGGTGCCGTCGACTGCCGGCATCCGGTTGCAGGGTCTGCGGCCGGCCATGATGCCGGAGACCGGGAGCGGCACCCGGAGGTACTTCGGAGATCGTGCACGCAACCGGTCGTGGGCCGCTGCTGCGGGTAGTTGACGGGCGGCGGAAACCGGACCATTTCGGTCCCGGTTTCGCATCGTGGCCGCCGGCCTTCCCGACGGGGCGGCGGCACGGAGAGGGAACGCGGGATGCATCCGAGCGACGCCGAACTCGTCGGACAGCTCAAGACGCGGGGCCTGCGGCCGACCCGTCAGCGGCTCGCCCTCGCCCGGCTGCTGTTCGCGAACGGCCCCCGGCACGTCTCCGCCGAAGAACTCTTCCAGGAAGCGCGCGAGGCCGGCATTCCCGTCTCGCTCGCCACCGTCTACAACACGCTGCACCAGTTCACCCGCGCCGGCCTCTTGAGCGAGGTCGTGGTCGGCAGCGGCCAGAGCTATTTCGACACCAACACCACCTCGCACTACCACTGGTACGACCGCACCACCGGACGCATCACCGACATCCCGGACCACGAGATCGCCTTCGCGCGCCTGCCGGCGCCGCCCGAGGGCTGCGTGGTGGACCGCGTCGATGTGGTGATCCGCGTCCGGCGGGTCGGCCGGCCGGCTATCCGCCGTCCGGCTGCTGCGGACTGAACGGCAGCACGCCCCAGAGGCGCTCGCGCTCGACCCAGCCGCGCACGCCGTCGAATTCGACGAGGCACCACTCCGGCTGGCAGCGCGACAGGCTCCCGATCACCCCCGGCTCGACGCGGAGCAGCACCCGTGCGGCGCGGCTCGGCGTGCGACGCACCTCGGCGATCGCGCCCCGGACCATGATCGTCCGGCGGCTCGAGAGACGCGAGGAGTGGATCCAGCCGACCTCGCCGTCCGGGTCCTCGACCTTGCGCCAGACGTCCGCTTCGTCGACGATCCGCATCGGCAGCCCCTTGCGCCGGTAGACCCAGCGGATCGGATATTCGAGCCCGGGCCCCTTGCGCATGTTGACCTCGTCCGACGCGAGCGAGGCGAATCGGGGCAGCGGCAGACCGCTCGGCCCGGTGCGACGTTCCTCGGCGGCGAGCGGTGCCGCGGCCAGGAGCAGCAACAGGACGGCGAACCGCAGGCCGGGGTTCGGGCGCCGGACGGAACCGCGGCGGAAACGGAAGACCACGTCGACCGATCTCCGGGAGTGGACGGGCTGCGACGCGCCAGGGCGCCGCCGATGCGTTTGAGCTCGCTGCGGCTTTTTGCTAAGGCCGGCGGCGTCGGAGCACAAGCCTTCCCTGCGGGAGAGAATCCATGCCGCGAGTCCGGCCGCTGGTCGTCGTGACCCGGAGGCTGCCCGAGGTCATCGAGGCGCGCATGAAGGAGCTGTTCGACGCGCGCCTGAACGACACCGACGAGCCGATGACCCGGGCGCAGCTCACCGAGGCGGTGCAGACGGCCGACGTGCTGGTGCCGACCGTCACCGACCGCATCGACAGCGCGCTGCTCGCCCATGCCGGACCGCGACTGAAGCTGATCGCCAACTACGGGACCGGCGTCGACAACATCGATGTCGAGGCCGCCTACCGGCGCGGCATCACCGTCACCAACACCCCGGGCGTGCTCACCGAGGACACGGCCGACATGACCATGGCGCTGATCCTCGCGGTCGCCCGGCGGCTCGTCGAGGGCGAGCGGCTCGCCCGCTCCGGGGAGTGGAAGGGCTGGGGGCCGACCTTCATGCTGGGCCACAGGCTCTGGGGCAAGCGGCTCGGCATCCTCGGCATGGGGCGCATCGGCACCGCCGTCGCCCGCCGCGCCCGCGCCTTCGGCCTCTCCATCCACTACCACAACCGGCGTCGGGTGCACGAGAGCGTCGAGGAGGAGCTGGAGGCCACCTACTGGGAGAGCCTCGACCAGATGCTGGCGCGCATCGACATCCTCTCCGTCAACTGCCCGCACACGCCCGCGACCTACCATCTGCTCTCGGCCCGCCGCCTCGCGCTGCTCAAACCCCACGCCATCGTCGTCAACACCTCGCGCGGCGAGGTGATCGACGAGGCGGCGCTGACGCGCATGCTGCGCAACCGGCAGATCGCCGGTGCCGGTCTCGACGTGTTCGAGCACGAGCCCGCGATCAACCCGAAACTGCGCGAGCTCGACAATGTCGTGCTGCTGCCGCACATGGGCTCGGCGACCATCGAGGGCCGGATCGACATGGGCGAGAAGGTGATCATCAACATCAAGACGTTCGTCGACGGCCACCGCCCGCCGGACCGCGTCCTGCCGAGCATGCTCTGAGCCGCGGGCGATCCCGCTCACGGCGCCACGCGCCCGGGCTGCGGCATGTCGGCCGACTGCGCCCGATACCACGCGAGGGTCGAACGGATGCCGTCGTCGAGCGGGATGCGGGGTCGCCAGCCGGTGGCGGAAAGACGCGAGACGTCGAGGAGCTTTCTGGGCGTGCCGTCGGGCTTCGCGGGATCGAAGACGATGGCCCCGTCGAAGCCGACGAGACGGCAGACGAGCCGGGCGAGGTCGGCGATGGCGATGTCCTCTCCCGTCCCGACGTTCGGGGCCAGCTCGTCCGACCAGTGGCGCAGCAGGTGCACGCAGGCATCGGCGAGATCGTCGACGTGCAGGAACTCGCGCCGCGGCGTTCCCGTGCCCCAGACCCGCAGCACCGGGGCGGCACCGGTGCGGCGCAAGCCGTCCTCCGCGCGCACGAGCCCGAGATCCGCGAGCACGTCGTCGGGGATCCGGCCGAAGCGGGCCTCGTCGCGCGCCACGCCGGCGAGATCGCCCGCGGCCGCGAGCCGCGCGAGCTCGGCCTTGCGGAGGAGCGCCGGCAGCACGTGGCTCGCTTCGAGGTCGAAACTGTCGAACGGCCCGTAGAGGTTGGTCGGCATGCAGGCGACGAAGTCCGCCCCGTACTCGCGCCGGTACGCCCGGCACAGCTCGAGCCCGCAGATCTTGGCGAGCGCGTAGGCGCGGTTGGTCGCCTCGGGCGGCCCCGTGAGCAGATATTCCTCGCGGATCGGCTGCGGGCAGTCGCGCGGGTAGATGCAGGAGGAGCCGAGGAACAGGAGCTTCGCCACCCCGGCCGCGAAGGCGGCGCGGATCACTTCGAGCGCGATGCGCAGATTGTCTTCGAGGAATTCGACCGGCCGGGTGGCGTTGGCGAGGATGCCGCCGACCCGCGCCGCCGCCACGATCACCACATCCGGCCGCCTCTCCCCGATCCACGCCCGCACCTGTGCCCCGTCGCGCAGATCCACCTCGCTCCGCGGCACCGTCAGGAGCGTCACGGGCTCGCGCGCGAGCCTGCGGCAGAGCGCCCGGCCCACGAGCCCCCGGTGCCCGGCGACGAAGATCCGCCTGCCTTCGAGTGCGAAGGGGACGCGCATCAGTCGGCCGCCTCGACGATCCGCCGCCCACCGAGGAGCTCGCGCCGGAGCGCCTCCAGATCCGCCCGCACCATTTCCGACACCAGCTCCGCGAAGCCGACCCTCGGCCGCCAGCCGAGCACGTCGCGTGCCTTCGAGGCGTCGCCGCGGAGATGCTCCACCTCGAGCGGGCGGAAGTAGCGCGGATCCACCTCCACCAGCACCTGGCCGGTGCGCGCGCACACCCCCTTCTCCTCCACCCCCTCGCCCCGCCAGATGAGCGGCCGGTCGATCTCCGCGAACGCCCGCTCGACGAACTCCCGCACGCTGTGGCTCTCCCCCGTCGCCAGCACGAAGTCGTCGGGCTCCCCGTGCTGCAGGATCCGCCACATCCCCTCGACATAGTCGCGCGCGTGCCCCCAGTCGCGCCGCGCCTCCAGATTGCCGATCCACAGCCGCCGCTGCAGCCCGAGCGCGATCGCCGCCACCGCCCGGCTGATCTTGCGGGTGACGAAGGTCTCGCCGCGGACCGGGCTCTCGTGGTTGAAGAGAATGCCGTTCGCCGCGAACAGCCCGTAGCCCTCGCGGTAGTTGCGCGTGATCCAGTAGGCGTAGAGCTTGGCCGCCGCATAGGGACTGCGCGGCCGGAACGGTGTTTCCTCGTTCTGCGGCGGCGGCGCGTCGCCGTAGAGCTCCGAGGTCGAGGCCTGGTAGAAGCGCACCCGCTCCCCGAGCTTCAGGATGCGGATCGCCTCCAGGAGCCGCAGCGTCCCGAGCGCGTCCGCATTCGCCGTGTACTCCGCCGTCTCGAAGCTCACCTTCACATGGCTCTGCGCCGCGAGATTGTAGATCTCGTCCGGCTGCACCTCCTGCACCACCCGGATCAGATTGGTCGCATCCGTCATGTCACCGTAGTGCAGGTGGAACCCCGCCGGCCCCTCGTGCGGATCGCGGTACAGGTGGTCCACCCGCTCCGAGTTGAAGCTCGACGCCCGCCGCTTCAGCCCGTGCACCTCGTAGCCGCGCGCCAAGAGAAACTCCGCCAGATACGCCCCGTCCTGGCCCGTGATCCCGGTGATCAGAGCGCGTTTCGTCACGCCGTCCGCCTCCAGCCGGTTTCCGCCTTCAGTCCCTGCCACGGGAAGGTTAAGATCCGGTTGACGGGAGCGGGGCGGAGGGCCGGATGCTGCCGCGAGCGCGCACCTACGCCGAGCTGCGGGCGAAGTTTCGCTGGCGGATCCCCGCCCGGTTCGACATCCCCTCGGCCACCGTCGACCGCCACGCCGACGGCAGCGGGCGCGAGGCGGTCGTCGAGCTGGATGCGGCCTCGAACCGGCGGGTGTGGACCTTCGACCGGATCGCCGCGGATTCACGGCGCGCCGCGAACCTGTTCGAGGCCTGCGGCATCGCCCGGGGCGACCGCGTCGCGATCCTCCTCGGCCAGCGGATCGAGACCCTGATCGCGCATCTCGGCGCCTGGCGGCTCGGCGCCGTGACGGTGCCGCTCTTCTCCCTGTTCGGTCCCGATGCGCTCGAATACCGGCTGCGCGACAGCGGCGCGCGGCTGATCGTCACCGACCCGGAAGGTGCGCGGAAGATCGCGGCGATCCGCGACCGGCTCCCGGATCTCGCCCGGATCTTCGCGACCGACGGTCCGACGGAAGGTGCGGAGGATTTCGCCGCGGCGCTCGGACGCGCCTCGGACGGATGGACGCCGAGACCGATCGCGGCCGACGATCCGGCGCTGGTCATCTATACTTCGGGCACGACCGGGCCGCCCAAGGGCGCGCTGCACGCGCACCGGGTGCTGCCCGGACATCTCCCCGGCGTGCAGATGCCGCACGAATTCTTCCCGCAGCCGGGCGACCGGTTCTGGACGCCGGCCGACTGGGCGTGGATCGGCGGGCTGCTCGACGTGCTGCTGCCGAGCCTGTATTTCCGCGTGCCGGTGGTCGCCTGGCGCGCTGCGAAGTTCGACCCCGAAGCCGCCGTGGCGGTGATGGCGAGAGAGGGCGTGCGCAACGTCTTCATGCCGCCGACGGCGCTGCGCCTGCTGCGGCGGGCGGAGGTCGACCCGGCGAAGGCCGGGGTGCGGCTGCGCACCATCGGCAGCGGTGGCGAATCGCTCGGAGCCGACATGCTGGAGTGGGGACGGGCGCGCTTCGGCGTCACCATCAACGAGTTCTACGGCCAGACGGAGGCCAATCTCGTCGTCTCCAACATGGCCTCGCTCCTGTCCGTCCGGCCGGGCTCGATGGGCGTGGCGGTGCCCGGTCACGAGGTCGCCGTGGTCGACGACAACGGCGAGCCGGTGCCGCCCGGCGAGACCGGCGTGATCGCCGTGCGTCGCCCCGATCCCGTGATGTTCCTCGGCTACTGGCGCAATCCCGAAGCCACGGCGGCGAAGTTCCGCGGCGACTGGATGACGACGGGCGACCTCGGCCGCATGGACGCGGACGGCCATTTCACCTACCTCGGCCGGGAGGACGATCTCATCAACAGCGCCGGCTACCGGATCGGCCCGGCCGAGGTGGAGGGCGTGCTCGCCCGCCATCCGGCGGTGGCGATGTGTGCGGTGATCGGCGTGCCCGACCCGCTCCGCGGCGAAATCGTCAAGGCGTATGTGGTGCCGCAGCCCGGATGGCGGCCCGGACCCGAACTCGAGCGCTCGATCCGCGAGTTCGTCCGCACGCGTCTTTCGGCACACGCCTATCCGCGCGAGATCGCCTTCGTCGACGATCTGCCGCGCACGGCGACGGGCAAGATCCGCCGGGCGGAGCTGCGCGCCCAAGAGCAGCGCGCGCGCTCCGGCGACGCCGACGCGGCGCCGTCCGCTCCGTGAGCCCGCGACGTCCGGGCGGTCCGCCCCGATCCGCCGTGGACCTGCAGCCGGTGCTGCAGGTGGTCGGCGTCGTGCTCTGCATTCTCGCGGTCGCCATGCTGCCCTCGATGCTGGTCGACCTCGCCGCCGGCAATCCCGACTGGCAGGTGTTCCTCGCGAGCGCGGCCTTCACCGGCTTCGTCGGGGTGAGCCTGCTGCTCATGCACCGCCACGCCGCGCCGCGCGGCCTCACGGCCCGCGAGGCCTTCCTGCTGACGAGCCTCGTGTGGCTGGTGACGGCCGCCTTCGCCGCCCTGCCGCTCGCCTTCGCCGGTCTCGGCCTGTCCGCGGCCGACGCCTTCTTCGAGGCCATGTCCGGGCTGACGACGACGGGATCGACGGTGATCGTCGGCCTCGACAGGGCTCCGCCGGGGCTCCTCCTCTGGCGCGCACTGCTGCAGTGGCTCGGCGGCATCGGCATCATCGTCATGGGGGTGGCGATCCTGCCGATGTTGCGGATCGGCGGCATGCAGCTGTTCCGTACCGAGAGCTCCGATCTCTCGGAGAAGATCCTGCCGCGCGCGACCCAGCTCGCGACCGGCATCGGCGGCATCTATCTGGCGCTGAGCCTGCTCTGCGCCGCGCTCTACTGGGGTGCCGGGATGACCGCCTTCGAGGCGCTGGCGCACGCCATGACGACCATCGCCACCGGCGGCTTCTCCACGAGGGACGCGTCCCTCGGCCATTTCGGCAGCCCTGCGATCGAATGGATCGCCATCGTCTTCATGACCGCGGGCGGCATTCCCTTCGTGCTCTACCTGCAGTTCCTGCGCGGCCGGCGCGACGCCCTGATGGGCGATGTCCAGGTGCGCTGGTATCTCGCCGGCCTCCTCGTCGCCTCCCTGCTGCTCGCGCTCTGGCTCGTGCTGCACGGCCACGCCGGGCCGCCCGAAGCGATCCGGCAGGCGCTCTTCACCACGATCTCGGTCGTCACCGGCACCGGCTTCGCCACCGTCGACTACGGCGCCTGGGGCACGTTCCCGACGGCCTATCTCTTCTTCCTCATGTGCGTCGGCGGCTGCACCGGTTCGACGACCGGCGGCATCAAGGTGTTCCGCTTCGTGGTCCTCTACGCCGTCGCCCGCGTGCAGTTCCTCCGCCTGCTGCAGCCGAACGGCGTGTTCCGGGCCCTCTACAACGACCGTCCGATCAGCGATGCCACGGCGATCTCGGTGCTCGCCTTCCTGTTCGCCTTCGCGGCGAGCTTCGCCGTGCTGGCGGTGCTGCTCGCACTGCTCGGGCTCGACTATCTGACGGCGATGTCGGCGGCACTTACGGCGCTCGCCAACGTCGGCCCGGGCCTCGGCGAGATCGTTGGCCCGGCCGGCAACTTCTCGCCCCTGCCGGAGGCGGCGAAATGGCTCCTCGCCTTCGGCATGCTGCTCGGCAGGCTCGAGCTCTTCACGGTGCTCGTGCTGCTGCTCCCCGCCTTCTGGCGTGCCTGAGCCCGCCGGATGCGAGCCGGCCGGAACCTCCCTAGCCTCTTCCGGACGGGGTCCAGAGGCAGCGAAACTCTTCGAGCACGCTCGCGTAGACGTCGCGCTTGAACGGCACGATCCCGGCGAGGAGCTCGTCCGGCTCCGCCCAGCGCCAGGCCCGGAACTCGCGATGCGGCTGGTCGATGTCGATCTCCCGGTCCTCGCCCAGGAACCGGAAGGCGAGCCAGCGCTGGGTCTGGCCGCGGTAGCGTCCGCCCCACATGCGGCGTGCGAGATCGCCCGGCAGATCGTAGGAGCGCCAGACACGGCTCTCCTTCAGCAGCTCGACCCGGTCGGTGCCGACCTCCTCGCGCAGCTCGCGCAGCCCCGCCTCGAGCGGCGTCTCGCCCGGATCGATGCCCCCCTGCGGCATCTGCCAGGCGGGGAAGGAGAGATCGGCGCGCTGACCGACGAAGATGCGGTTGCGGCGGTCGAGCAGCAGAAGCCCGACGCAGGGACGGTATCCGGGGGGTGGAACGTCGGTCACGCGACAGCTCATCTCGACCCGTCCATACGGTCACTCGAACAGCGCGCCGGGAGGCACGAGCGCGAGCCCCTTCCGCGGCAGACCGGGAAGCCACTGCGCGAGCCGCTGCAGCGACAGGGGCAGCGGCCGCAGATAGCCGATGGCGCGGCCGTCCCCGAGCGCCGCCGCTTCGAGCGCGCCGAAGGCCCGGTCGAGCGCCTCCGGTGTCTCGATCCGGTCGATCTCCACGGCCGCGCTGGCATAACGCACGCCCGCCGCCCGCGCCACTGCGCGGAGTGAATCGCCGCCGAGCTCGAGAAAGCCGAGCCCGCGTCGCGCGAGCTCGTCCGCCACCCGCCGGAAGCGCTCCGGGTCGGCCGCGAAGGCGCCGGCCTCGCCCGCGAGCGCGAACACACCCCCGGCCTTGCCCAGAAGCTGCACCATGCGCCCGTCGACCGCCTGCGCGTCCATGTCGGGCGCGAGCGCCAGCGGGCCGCGATCCTCCCGCGCGGGATCGGCGGCCTGCAGCGGCAGCCCGAGGAGGGTCTCGTGACCGTGCCAGCGGGCGAGCCGCAACCAGGCCCCCGCCCCCTCGGCGTAGGGGGAGAAGAGAAGGCCGACCGGCGGCGGCGTTTCGAGCACGAGGGCGCTCACCCGTCTGTCGAGCCCGAGGTCCGCGACGACGATCGCAACCGCGGGTGACGGAACCGGTTCCGGAAACGGGCGCCGGTAGACCTCGAACGGCGTCGCACCGTCCGGCCCCGGCCGCGGCAGGGCCCCGAACGGCCCGGGCTCGAGCATCGCCGCGAGCGGCTCCACGGGCGGGCCACCGGGCGCGGGCTCGCCCTCGGGAAGCCGCGGCGCCGGCGCGCTCTCCTCTTCCGCAGCCGAGGCTTCGGCCGTTTCGCCTGCGGGCGGCATCGGCATCGTCACGGCCGGCAGGTCACGATAATGGAGAGCGCCTTCGAAGCCGGCGAGCCGGGCCGCCGCCGCGGCCAGACCGGCACCGGCGAGGACAAGCGCCAGCAGCCGGACGGGAACGGTGCGCAGAAGGGCCGACAGCCACGTCATGCGCACCTCGATTCAGCCGCCCCGGAGACGCCGTGGCCCGGCGCGGCGCCCGCGCGCTCCACGCCTCACCGGCCGCCGGAGGCCGCCTGCCCGAAGAGGGCGATGCCACGGAGCAGATCGACCGCCCGGGCGAGCTGGTAGTCCTGCGCGTCGAGATCGGCCGTTTCCTCGGCATTGCCGTTGTCGCCGCCGGGCGCGTCGGCCTCGAGGCGGCCCCGGAGATCGGCTTCGCGCCGGCCCTCCTCGTCGTCCACGAACTCCACCTTCGCCTGATGGACGATGATGTCGGGCGTGATCCCCTTGGCCTGGATCGAGCGCCCGGACGGGGTGTAGTAGCGCGCGGTGGTGAGCCTGAGGGCACCGTGACCGGGGATCGGCACGATGGTCTGGACGGAGCCCTTGCCGAAGGACTGGGTGCCCATCACCACCGCCCGGCCGTGGTCCTGCAGCGCGCCGGCCACGATCTCCGAGGCGGAGGCCGATCCGCCGTTGATCAGCACCACCATCGGCAGCCCGTCGAGGATGTCGCCCGGCCGCGCGTTGAAGCGCTGGATGCTGTCCGGCCGCCGGCCGCGGGTCGAGACGATCTCACCCCGGTCGAGGAAGGCGTCGGCCACCGCCACCGCCTGGTCGAGCAGACCGCCGGGATTGTTGCGGAGATCGAGCACGAGGCCCTTCATCTCGCTGCCGAGTTCGCGCCGCAGTTCGCGCACCCTGTCGCGCAGGGCGTCTTCCGTCTGTTCGTTGAAGGTGGTGACCCGGACGTAGCCGACGTCTCCCTCCGCACGCGCCCGCACCGGACTGATGCGGATCACGGCGCGGGTGAGCTCGACCTCGAGCGGTTCCTTCTCGCCCTTGCGCAGGATCTCGAGGCGGATCTTCGTGCCCACCGGCCCGCGCATCTTCTCGACCGCCTCGTTCAGGGAGAGCCCCATCACCGGCTCGCCGTCGATACGCGAGATCAGGTCTCCGGCCTTGATCCCGGCCCGCCACGCCGGCGTGTCGTCGATCGGCGAGACCACCTTGACGAGGCCGTTCTCCATCGTGACCTCGATGCCGAGGCCGCCGAACTCGCCGCGCGTCTGCACCTGCATGTCGCGGTAGCGGCTCTCGTCGAGATAGCCCGAGTGCGGGTCGAGCGCGGTCAGCATGCCGTTGATCGCCGACTCGACGAGCTTCTCGTCCGGCACCTCCTCGACATAGTCGGCGCGCACGCGTTCGAACACGTCGCCGAACAGCTTGAGCGCCCGGAGCGTCTCGCTGCCCGGAGACTGTGCCTGCGGCGCTCCCGGAGAGAGAAGCGCTGCCGCCGCGACGAGCGCCAGCACCGTCACCGTCGGTGCGATCGCGCGAAATGCCCACCGGCGAAATCGTGTCATCCCGAACCTGCTTCCCCGCTGTGCCCCGAGGCGAGCCACGGCAACGGATCCACGGGCTCGCCGTGGCGCCGCAGCTCGATGTAGAGCCGGCGCGGTCTGCCCGGGCCGGCGACCAGCCGCCCGACCGCCCGACCCACGCCGACTTCCGTTCCCACGGTGACGTCGATCCGGTCCATGCCCGCGATCAACGTATGATATCCATCGCCGTGATCGAGAATCAACAACGGTCCGAAATCGCGGAACGGTGAGGCGAAGACCACCCGTCCGCGGCGCGGACCGCGCACCGTGCCGGGATTGTGGACGAGGACCGTGACCCCGCGCCAGAGCGGCCCCGCGCGCCTGTCGCCGTAGGCGTGGGCGAGCACTCCCCCGACCGGAAGAACCGCCGGTGGCACGCCGGCGAACGGCGCGGCGTCCACAAGGACGGGTGCCGCGAGCGCCGCCGAGCCCGTGGGGACGGCCGCCGTCGCCACCAAGGACGACGGGGAGCCCCGGGCCGGAAGCCGGGACAGGGCGACGCCGGCAGGCGGCACCGGTGCGGCCGGAAGCGGCTCGCGGATCCACGCCCGTGCCGCCGCGAGCCGCGCCGCGCGTTCGAGATCCCGGAGCCATCCGGCGTGACGCAGCGCCGCCTCGTGCCGGCGCAGTCGCGCCGTGCGCGCCGCGAGCACGGCCGCGAGCCTGGCCGCCGTCCGATCCCGGTCCTGGCCCAGGGCGGTGAGCCGGCCGGGAAGTCCGTCGAGGGCCTCCCTGTTCCACGCGCTCAGGCGCATCGCCCGGCGCCGCTCCTCTCCGAGCGCTTCGAGGGCCGCCCCGGCCTCGGCAAGGGCGCCGCGGAGGCTCGCGAGGACCGCGATCGTGCGGGCGAGGCGCGGGTCCTGCGGCCGGTCGCGACGCAGGGCAGCCGCCACCCCCGCGAGGCGCCGCCAGGAGGCGAGCGTCTCGGCCAGCCGCGCGCGGGCTGCCGGGATCCGCCCGTCGATCTCCCTGCCGAGCGCCTCCGCCCGGTGCACCGCCGCTTCGAGGCCGTTCCGTCGCGCCCCGGTGGTCGCGATGTCCCGGTCGATCGCGGCGAGACGGAGCCGGAACGCGTGCACCGCGCCTTCGAGGCGCGCGGTTGCCCGGCCGTGCGCGTCCGCCTGCGCGACGGCCTGCCGGATCGCGGCGGCGACGGGAGCCGGCGCTGCGGCGCGGGCCGCTCCGGCGGCGACGGTCGCGCCGAGCACGACAACCGGCAGCACCACCGACAGACGACGCGCGGCGTGCAAGGTCGGTCAGCTCCGCGGCTGCAGGAGCGGGCGGCCGGTCATCTCGGCGGGCTGCGTCAGACCGAGAAACGGGAGGAGGGTCGGGGCCACGTCGGCGAGGATGCCGTCGTGCAGCCTCGCCCCCTCCGGACCACCGAAGAGGAAGCAGGGCACCGGATTGTGCGTGTGCGCCGTGTGCGGCCCTCCCGTCTCCGGATCGCGCATCAGCTCGCAGTTGCCGTGGTCGGCCGTGACCAGCGCGATCCCGCCCGCTTCTCCGACCGCGCGCAGCACCCGCCCGAGGCACCGGTCGACCGCGGCCACGGCGGCGATCGCGGCCTCGAGCCTGCCGGTGTGGCCGACCATGTCGGGGTTGGCGTAGTTCACGAGGACGAAATCGAAGGTCTTTCGGGAGAGCGCTTCGACCAGACGGTCGGTGACCGGTTCGGCCGACATTTCCGGCTGCAGGTCGTAGGTCGGAACCTTCGGCGACGGCACCAGGATCCGCTCTTCACCGGGAAACGGCTCCTCGCGGCCACCGTTGAAGAAGTAGGTGACGTGCGGATATTTCTCGGTTTCGGCGATCCGCAGCTGGGTGAGGCCGGCGGCGGCGACCACTTCGCCCATCACGTTCGCGAGGCTCTGCGGCGGGACCAGCACCTCGAGGCGGCGGTCGAGTTCGGCCGAATAGCTCATGAGGCCGGCCGTCCAGGAGAAACGGACGAGCCGCGGGCGCGCGAAGCCGTCGAACTCCGGATCGAGCAGCGCCGTCAGGATCTGCCGCACACGGTCGGCGCGGAAGTTGGCGCACAGGAGGCCGTCGCCGTCGCGCATGCCCGCATAGTCGCCGATCACCGTCGGCGGGACGAACTCGTCGGTGACACCCCGCGCATAGGCCTGCCGGACCGCCGTTTCCGGATCGGGCGCCCGCTCCCCGTCGGCCTCGACGATCGCGCGCCATGCACGCTCGGTGCGCTCCCAGCGCCGGTCGCGATCCATGGCCCAATAGCGGCCCGACACGGTGGCGACGGCCACGCCCGGCAGATCGCGCAGCTCGTCCCGCAGCCACGCCATGTCCCCGACCGCGGACCGGGGCGGCGTGTCGCGCCCGTCGGTGAAGACGTGGAGCAGGACCGGAACGTTCTCGCCCGCGAACATCCGCGCCAGCGCCACCACGTGCCGCCGGTGGGAGTGCACGCCGCCGGGTGACATCAGTCCGAGGATGTGCAGCCGCCCTCCTTCCGCACGGAGCCGCTCCACGGCGCGTCGCAGACCGCCGGACCGCTCGAACTCGCGGTCGGCGAGCCAGCGGTCCACCCGGGGCAGGTCCTGGAGCACGATCCGCCCGGCGCCGAGGTTCATGTGGCCGACCTCGGAATTGCCGAACTGACCCTCCGGCAGCCCCACTGCCGGGCCGTCGGTACGGAGGAAACAGCGCGGACAGGCGCTCCAGCATCGGTCGAAGACGGGCGTCGGCGCCAGCGCCACGGCGTTGTCCTCCCGCTCCTCCCGCCAGCCCCAGCCGTCGAGGACGACCAGCACGACGGGGCCCTCGCACTTCTCCATCTCCGCCCTTCTCCGCGCACGGGTTCCCGAGACCGCCCGGCCCGCACGGACACTCGGCTGCCGGCTCGTCCCCGCCGAACGGACCCGCCCGGCGGGAAGAGCCGGAACACCGTCCCGGACGGGCCGTCCGGGCTGCACGACGGGCCGCGAGACCGAACCTCTCCGGCCGTTTCGCACCCCGGACCCTGTAGTCGAAACACCGGCAGACGGCCAGCGGCCAGCCGACGCAGGCCACGGACGGCGGCGCCCGTGTGCCCCGCCCGCTGCCGGGACCGCGCGCCGGTCCCTCGCGCGGGAGCTCGTGCGGTCACGCCGGTTCCGACACCGAAACGACATTCCGCGCGGCTTCCCGCCGCCGGCGTCCCGTTCACCCGTAACGTACCCCGGTCAGGACGAATTCCATTTCCACGTCGGGCGGGTAGTAGAGCACCGGCCCCCCTTCGAACCGCACGAAATGCAGGCCCGTGACGTCCTCGCCGGCGGCGGTGACGTGGGGCGGCGCCTTGCCGGTCTCCGCCGGGAGCAGCGGAACCACGATCCGGAAGCGGCGATCGAAACCGCCCGGCCTGAGGACGATCTCGCCGCCGCTGTCGGGAACCAGTTCGGTGAGAAGCAGCACGGGCGGATCGGCCTCGGTCCCGTCGGCCGGCGCGATCCGATCGATCAGTCGGGCGACGAGTGCGGCCTCCGCGAAGGACGCCGTCGGGGAATCGCGGTCGTCGTCGAATTTGCGCAGCGCGGACATCCCGTGTCTCCTGTCGGGCCGGCGCAGCGCCCGCTCCGCCGGCTGGTCGAGCCCGCGCCGTTGTCCTCCGGATCGGTGAAGATTTCGTTAAGGCCCGAAGACGCGAATGGCGCCGGCATACGCGCCGGCGCCATTCCCCGATCCCGACCGGTGCTTCCGGCTACTGCCCGCCGTCGCCGCCGAACATCGCCTTCCAGAAGCTCCGGAAATCCTCGTAGCGTGCCGGCCCCTCCGACGCCGCCGATGCCTGCGGCTGCGCCGGGGCCTCCGCGACCTCCGTCGCGGCCGGGACGACCTCCTGCGCACCGGCCGCCGGCGCGGCCTCCGCCACCGTCCGGCCGCCGCCGGTCAGGGCGTTCCAGAATTCGGCGAAGTTCGCGTAGGAGGCGGTCGTCTCGCCGGCGTGCAGATCGATCCGCCCGACGGGCTCGGCGGGCGGCGCGCCGACGTGCGGTCCGGCGTCGTAATCCTCCACCGGAGGCTCGCCCGCCTCCTGCCCGCGCAGCGGCCGCGGCTCCATCTTCGGATCGACGAGCTCCTGCGTCTTCTCCTCGATCCGCTCCGCGGTGGCGTCGTCGGCAGGCGTCCGCCAGATGTCGATGTGCTCGCGCGGCGGCGCCAGATCGAGCCGCTCGAGCAGGCCTCCGACGGAAGCCAGCAGGCGGTAGCCCGCGAACATCTCGGTGAACTCGGCGGTCGTCAGCGCGACCCGCGCGAGGAACAGTTCGTTCTCGGCATCGAGCAGGTCGAGGAGCGAGCGCTGGCCGATATCGAACTGCGCGGCGTAGGCGTCGCGCGTCCGGCGCTGCGCTTCCGCCTTGGCCCGCAGGGCCTCGACCCGGGCGATCGCGGTCTCGCGCGCGTTCCAGCTCGTCCGGGCGTCCTCCTCCGCCTGCCGGCGTGCCTTCGCGAGCGTCGCGCGCGCCTCGTTGATGCGGTGGAACGCCTCGCGCTCGCGCGCGATGTCGGCCCCGCCGCGGAAGAGATTGTAGCGGAGCACGACCAGCGCCGAGGCATCGGCCGTGTTGCCGGTGCTGCCGTCGATGTTGTTGCCGGCGGTGGCGCCGAGTTCGAGATCGACGCGCGGATAGAAACCGGCCCGTGCCTTGGTCAGTTCGGCGCTGGCGACGTCGACGTCGGCGGCCGCGATCAGCACGGTCGGGTTGCGGGTCGAGGCGATCCGCGCCGCCTGTTCGGCGTCGGCCGGAAGATCGGCCGGCGCCACGCCCTGTGCGCGCAGATCGGACGGCCGCTCGCCCACCACCCGGATGTAGGTGGCGATCGCATCGGCGAGCCGACCCCGCGCGATGGCGAGACTGTTGCGGGCCTCGGCGAGCCGGGCCTCGGTCTGCCGGACATCGGCGATGTCGCCGCGACCTTCGCGCTCGAGGCGGCCCACCTTGCCGAGGATGCTCTCGTGCTGACGGACATTGTCCTCGTTGAGCTCGACGATGCGCTGCGCGCGCATCACTTCGAGATGCGCCTCGATCGCGTCGAGGGCGACGAACTCCGCCGCCTCGGCGACACGCCGGGCGGCGCTGTCGACCCGCGCGCGCTGACGCTCGATCTCGCCCTGCGTCTCGAAGCCGTCGAAGAGCAGCTGCGAGAGGCTCAGCTCCGCCTCGGAACGCAGGAGCGTCCGGCTGTCGTCGCCGTCGCTCACCGAGCGCGTGTTGCCGTTGTGCGAGATCTCGGGACCGACCGCCGCGCGCACGTCGATCGACGGCAGCAGCCGGGCGCGGGCCTGGCGCAGCTCCTGGTCGACGGCCCGACGGTCGTGTTTGACCACGCCGATCTCGGGATTCGTCTCGAGGGCGGCGCGCACGCTGTCGGTGATCCCGCCAGCCCCGGCGGCGTCGGCGAGGCCGAGCCAGGCTGCGGAAGCGAGCAGCGACGAGAGGAGCCACCGCGCGGTCGAGTGGATTGTGGGTCTGGCTAGCATCTGTCCTTCCGCCTTCGAGGCCGGGAAATGCCGAGGAATCCTGACGAAACACCGCGAGGGTGATAGACAGCCCGCCTGCGAGCGTCAATCCCGCCCTCCCCCGTCGCCCCGCGCCTCGCGGCATGTGTGGTTTTTTTGCTGCGCACCGGCTTCCGGTTTCCGCGCATCCCCGTTAACGATATGTTAGGTCGGGGGTGTCAGAGAGGGGGAGGTCCGGCCACGTCGGACCGCCCGTGAACGGAACGCTGCATGAGTCACGAAGACGATACGCGCGCCGCCCCGGATGCGGACGTCGTCGGGCCGGAGCCGGCACCCGGACCCGAGGTGCCGTCCGCCGATCCCGGCGAGTGGCAGGCGCCGCCGGAGCAGGGACCCGAAGATCCCCTGCGGGACTGCCTCGTTCTGCTGGCCCGCCTGCTCGAGCGTCCGATCTCGCCGACGGCGGCGACCGCCGGCTTGCCGCTCGCCGACGGGCGTCTGACGCCGACCCTGTGCGTGCGGGCGGCGGCGCGCGCCGGTCTCGTGGCGCGCATTCTGCGGCGCAGCCTCGACGAGCTCCTCGCCGGGCTCGTGCCCTGCATCCTGCTGCTGCGCGGCCGCCGCGCCTGCGTGCTCCTCGGTCGTACGGACGGCGGCCGCCTGCGGGTCGCGCGTCCCGAGGCGGCCGGCGGCGAGGACACCGTTCCGCCGGAAGATCTGGCGCGCGAATACCTCGGTCTCGCCATCGTCGCCCGGCCGGTGCCGGGCAGCGAGCGCGGCGACGAGGAAGCCCGCCGCAGACCCGCCGGCCACTGGTTCTGGTCGGTGCTGCTGCGCCAGTGGCCGCTCTACGCGGAGGTCCTGCTCGCGGCGCTCATGATCAACCTGTTCGTTCTGGCGAGCCCTCTCTTCGTCATGAACGTCTACGACCGCGTGGTCCCCAACCGCGCGATCGAGACGCTCTGGGTGCTGGCGATCGGCGCCGTCACGGTGTTCGCCTTCGACTTCCTGCTGCGTACCCTGCGCGGCTATTTCGTCGATTCCGCCGGGCGCATCGCCGACATCAAGCTCGCTTCCCGCATCTTCGAGCAGGTGCTCGGCATCCGCATGGAGGCGCGCCCGGCATCGGCCGGCGCCTTCGCCAATCACCTGCGCGAGTTCGAATCCCTGCGCGACTTCTTCGCCTCGGCGACCGTCACCACGCTCGTCGACCTGCCCTTCGTCCTCCTGTTCATCGGCCTGATCGCGCTGATCGGCGGACCGCTGGCGCTGGTCCCGGCGGTCGCCGTGCCGATCGTCCTCGGCGTGGCGCTGCTCGTGCAGATCCCGCTCGACCGCGTCGTCCGGGCCACCTTCCGTCAGGCGGCGGCCAAGCACGGGCTTCTGGTCGAGGCCATCAACGGGCTCGAGACGCTGAAGGCGGTCGGCGCCGAGGGGCGCACCCAGCGCGCCTTCGAACAGTATGTCGCCGACACCGCGCTGTCCGCGAACCGTTCGCGCCTGCTCTCGGCGATCACGGTCAATTTCACCGCGCTCGCCTCCAATCTCGTCTATGTCGGAACGGTGGTCTACGGCGTCTATCTGATCGCCGAGGGCGAACTCACGGTCGGCGCCCTCGTCGCCTGTTCGATCATCGCCGGCCGTACCATGGCGCCGCTCGCGCAGACCGCCGGGGTCCTCACCCGTTTCCACCAGGCGAAGATGGCCTACCGCACACTCGACCGGATCATGCAGCTCCCCGCCGAACGGCCCGCCGGGGCGCGCTTCGTGCATCGGCCGACCCTCGACGGGGCGATCGAGCTGCGGCGGGTCCGGTTCCGCTATCCGCGCCAGAAGGAATGGGCGCTGGACGGTGTGGATCTCGTGATCCGGCCGGGCGAGCGCGTCGGCATCGTCGGGCGCATCGGCTCGGGAAAGACGACGATCGGCAAGCTGATCCTCGGCCTCTACGAGCCCCAGGAGGGCGCCGTGCTGGTCGACGGGGTCGACGTGCGGCAGATCGATCCGGCCGACCTGCGGCGCAACATCGGCTGCGTGCTGCAGGACGGGCTGCTGTTCCAGGGAACGCTGCGCGAGAACATCACGCTCGGGGCCGGCGTCGTCGACGACGCGACGCTGCTGCGGGCCGCGCGCATCGCCGGCGTCGAGGACTTCGCCCGGCGCCACCCGTTGGGCTACGACATGCCGATCGGCGAGCGCGGCGAAGCACTCTCGGGCGGCGAGCGGCAGGCCGTGGCGCTCGCCCGGGCGCTGCTGCTCGACCCGCCGATCCTCGTTCTCGACGAGCCGACGAGCGCCATGGACAACGCCGGCGAGAACGCGCTGATGCGCCGGCTCGCCGGCGTCCTCGAGGGCAAGACCCTGGTCCTCGTCACCCACCGCGGCAGCCTGCTCGCGCTGGTGCAGCGGCTGGTCGTCGTCGACGGTGGCCGGATCGTCGCCGACGGTCCCCGCGATCGCGTGCTCGAGGCCCTGAGGCAGGGCCGCATCCGGGGAGCCCGCTGAGATGTGGTGGAGCGGTCCGCGCCCATCGGGCCGGCGCGCACGCGTCGACAGCGACTGGCCCGCCGGCCTGCTCGTCGACCCCGAGGAGGTGCGGCCACGGGGGCTCGCGCACTGGCTCCTCGTGGTGATCGCGGTCTTCTTCGTGGCGTTCGTCGGCTGGGCCGCCTGGGCGAGCCTCGAGGAAGTCACCCGTGGCGCCGGGCGGGTGATCCCGTCGCGTCAGGTGCAGGTCGTGCAGCATCTCGAAGGCGGCATCGTCGCCGAAATCCTCACGCGCGAGGGGGCGACGGTCGAGCAGGGCGAGGTGCTGATGCGCATCGACAACATGCGCGCGGCCAGCGACTACCGCGAGAAGAAGGCCCGCTATCTGGCCGTGCTCGCCGGCATCGCACGGCTCGGGGCGGAACTCGGCGGCGGCGAGCCGGACTTTCCCGACGAGGTCCTGCGGGAGGCGCCCGAAATCGCCGAGGCGGAGCGGCGCCTGTTCGAGACCCGCGCGGCCGATCTCGCCAATACCCTCGCGGTCCTGCAGAGCCAGGAGGAGCAGCGGCGGCGCGAACTCGAGGAGGCGAAGAGCCAGATCGCGCAGCTCGAGCGCTCTCTCGCCCTCGCCCGCGAGGAGCTGGCGCTCACCCGCAAGCTCGCGAAGGACCGGCTCGTCGCGCGCGCGGATCTCCTGCGGCTCGAGCGTCAGGTCAACGAACTGCAGGGCCAGTACGACCAGCTCCGTCTGTCGATCCCCCGGCTCGAGGCGGCGCTGCGCGAGGCGGGGGAGCGGATCGCCGGCGCCCGCAGCAAGGCGCTTAGCGAGGCGCAGCGGGAGCTGTCGATGCTGCAGAGCGAACTCGCGGGACTGCGCGAGATCGTCCTCGCCGGCGAGGACCGCGTGCGGCGGACGGAGATCCGCTCGCCGGTGCGCGGTACGGTGAAGAAGCTGCACGTCAACACCATCGGTGGCGTCGTCCAGCCCGGGGCCGATCTGGTCGAGATCGTGCCGCTCGAGGACACGCTTCTGGTCGAGGCCAACATCCGCCCCTCCGACATCGCCTTCATCCGCCCCGGACAGGAAGCCAGGGTCAAGATCACCGCCTACGACTACTCGATCTACGGCAGTCTCGAAGGGCGGGTCGAGCACATCTCGGCCGACACCATCACCAACGAACGCGGCGAGAGCTTCTTCATCATACGGGTGCGGACAGAGAAGAACTATCTCGGCTCGGCCGAGCATCCGCTCGAGATCATTCCGGGCATGACCGCGGAGGTGGACATCCTGACGGGAAGGAAGACGGTCCTCGACTATCTGCTGAAGCCGCTCCTCAAGGCCCGCGACAACGCGCTCCGGGAGCGCTGAGGCCGGACATCGTCCCGCGGGGACCCGGTGCGATCGAGCGGGACGCGATGCCGGAAGGCGCGGATGGTCCGGTGGTGCCGGGGGCGCGTGCCCGCTGCCCCGCGGCTGTGGCCCGTGGCGAACGCGGCGCGCGGACCGGTGTCGTGGCGCGGCGCCAGGCGGTCGGAGCGCGCCGGGTGTCCCGGCGGGTGGACCGGCCGGGCGGCGGGGTGGAAGCGCGCCCGGGGCGGCGACGACGAACGGAGACGGCGAGCACCATGACCAAGATCCTCTTCGTCTGCACCGGCAACACCTGCCGCTCGCCGATGGCCGAGGCGGTGCTGCGCCACCGGGTGGAGCGCGAGAAGCTCGCCGTTCTCGTGGACAGCGCCGGCACCACCGACCTGCATGCCGGCAGCCCGCCGGATCCCCGCGCCCGGCGGGTGCTCGCGCGGCGCGGCTATCCGGTCCCCGACCATCGCGCCCGGCGCGTGCGACCGGACGACTTCCACGGCTTCGACCTCGTGCTCGGCGCGACGCGCGGCCACGTCCGCGAGCTCGAAGCGCTGGCGCCAGCCGGGGCGCGCGCCCGCATCCTGCCGCTTCTCGCCTTCGCGCCCGACATCGGCGTCCCCGACATCCCCGACCCCTGGTCCGGCGGGCTCGCCGACTACGAGTACGCCCTCGACCTGATCGAGCGCGGGGTGGAGGGGCTGATGGACGAGCTGCGGAGGCCGCCCGCCGGGCGGACCGTGACGGGGTGACGGCACCCGAAGTCCGGCGCCGGGCCCCGCCCACTCCGGCTCAGCCGCCGCGCGGCGCGTCCGCTTCGAGGGCACGCGCGAGGAAGCGGCCCATCGAACGCAGATAGGCACCGGGATCCGGAAGGGGTTCGCCCTCGACGATCCGGGCCTGGTCCAGGAGCAGCCGCGCGAGTTCGTCGAGCTCCGGCCGCTCGCCCTCGCCGGCCGCCATCCCGGCCATGCGCCGGATCAGCTCGTGCCGCGGGTTGATCTCGAGGATGCGCCTGCCGAGCTCGCGGATCTGCGAATGCTGCAGCAGGAAGCGCTCGAGGCGCAGATCCATGGCCCCGGCGTCGGCGACCAGGCACACCGGGCTCTCGCGCAGCCGCTTCGACGGCCGGACATCCTTCACCGCATCGCCGAGCGCCGCCTTCATGCGGGCGATCAGGCGCGCGAGCGCCGCGTCGTCCACGGCCGCCTCCCCCTCCTCGGGCGGCGCCGCGGCTTCGATGCCGGACAGGTCGACCTCGCCACGCGTCAGCGAGACGAACGGGACGTCCCGGTATTTCTCGACCGCGGGCAGCCAGAATTCGTCGACCGGGTCGGTCATCAGCAGGACCTCGACGCCGCGCGCGAGCGCCTGCTCGAGCTGCGGGTGGGTCCTGAGCGCCTTCGGATCGTCGCCGCCGATGTAGTAGATCGCCTTCTGACCCGGACGCATGCGGCCGAGATAGTCGTCGAGCGACACCCAGTCGTCCGTGGCGGTGCTGCGGAAGCGGGCGATCGCCAGCAGCTTCTCGCGGTTCTCCTCGTCCTCGTAGAGCCCCTCCTTGAGGACCGGACCGAAGTCCTCCCACCATTCGAGCCAGCTCTTGCCCGGGGAGGCAGCCGCCTGTTCCGCGGGCTCCGCCTCTCCCCCGTCCGGCCGCCCGGCGTCCCCGCCGGACCCGGCCGCCCGGCGTGCGAGCTCGTCGAGCACGCGCCGCGTCAGGGTGTTCCGCATCCGCGCGATCAGCGCGTTGTGCTGCAGGGTCTCGCGGCTGACGTTGAGCGGCAGGTCGTCGCTGTCGACGACGCCGGAGACGAAGCGGAGATAGCGCGGCAGCAGCCCCTCGAGCTCGTCGGTGATGAACACCCTGCGCACGTAGAGCTTCACGCCGTGGCGCCGGCGCGGATCGAACAGATCGAAGGGCCGCACGCTCGGGACGAACAGCAGCGCCGTCCAGGAAAGCGTGCCCTCGACGCGGAAATGCACCCGCGCGAACGGATCGTCGAAGGCGTGTGCCACGTGGTGGTAGAACTCGCGGTACTGCTCTTCGCCGATCTCGCTCTTCGGCCGCGTCCAGAGCGCGCTGCCGGTGTTGATCTGCTGGCGCTCGTGCAGGCTGGTCTTCGTGTCGCCGGGCTTCGGCACGACCTCGAGGAAGATCGGAAAGGCGATGTGGTCGGAGTAGTTGCGGACGATCTGGCGGATGCGCCAGGGATCGAGGAACTCGTCCGCGTCCGCCTTGAGGTGGAGGGTGACGGCGGTGCCGCGCGGCGGCAGCTCCTCCGCTTCGCTCACCGCGAAGCCGCTGCGGCCGTCGGAAGCCCAGACCCAGCCGTGGTCGTCGCCGGCGCGACGCGAGACGACGACCACCCGGTCGGCGACCATGAACGCCGAATAGAAGCCGACGCCGAACTGGCCGATCAGCTCGAGATCGCGCTTGCGGTCGCCGGTGAGCTCCTGGAGGAAACGCGCGGTGCCCGAACGCGCCACCGTGCCGAGGTTCTCCACCAGCTCCTCGCGGTTCATTCCGATGCCGTTGTCGCGCACGGTGATCAGCCGCCGGCCGAGATCCAGCACGATGTCGATCGCGAATTCCGGCTGGTCGCCGAGCAGTTCCGGCTCCGAGAGCGAGAGATACCGGAGCTTGTCGCAGGCATCCGAGGCGTTCGAGATCAGTTCCCTCAGGAAGATCTCGCGGTGGCGGTAGAGCGAATTGACGACGATGTCGAGGACGCGGCCGACTTCGGCCTCGAAGGGCTGCAGCGTCTCCTGCATGATGCACGACTCCGATGCGATCACCGGGCGGACGGGATCTCCCGAGAGCTCGATGTGGGAAAGCCGCCGGGCCCCTTCAACATCCGGCCCCGCCCCTTGCCGGCGGCGCGGAACGGGACGATTGTCGGGACATGATCCGGAGCGGTTCCGATCGGTCCCGTGTGGTGGCGGTGCTGGGTCCGACCAACACCGGCAAGACCCACTACGCGGTCGAGCGCATGCTGGCGCACGAGAGCGGTGTGATGGGCTTCCCGCTGCGCCTGCTCGCGCGCGAGATCTACGACCGCATCGTCTCCCTCAGGGGCGCCCGGCTCGTCTCGCTCGTGACCGGCGAGGAGCGGATCGGCCCTCCCGACGCGCCCTATGTCGTGGCCACCGTCGAGGCGATGCCGGTCCGGCGGCGCTTCGCCTTCCTCGCCGTCGACGAGATCCAGCTCTGCGCCGACCGCGAGCGCGGCCACATCTTCACCGACCGCCTGCTCCACGCGCGCGGCACGCAGGAGACCCTGTTCCTCGGCTCCGACACCATCCGCCCGCTGCTGCGCCGGCTCGTGCCCGAAGCCGAGGTCGTCACCCGGCCGCGGCTGTCGACGCTGCGCTACGCCGGGCCCACCCGCCTCGACCGGCTGCCGCGCCGCAGCGCCATCGTCGCCTTCACCGCCGCCGACGTCTACGCCCTCGCGGAAGTGATCCGCCGCCGCAAGGGCGGCGCCGCGGTGGTCCTCGGGGCGCTCAGCCCGCGCACCCGCAATGCCCAGGTGGCGATGTACCAGGCCGGCGAGGTCGAGCATCTGGTGGCGACCGACGCCATCGGCATGGGCCTCAACATGGACGTGGCGCACGTCGCCTTCGCGAGCCTGCGCAAGTTCGACGGCCAGGAGGTGCGCGCGCTGACGGCACCTGAGGTGGCGCAGATCGCCGGCCGCGCCGGGCGGCACATGGCCGACGGCACGTTCGGCGTCACCAACGGTCTCGGCGAGCTCGACGCGCGCCTCGTCGAGGCGGTCGAGTCCCATCACTTCCCGCCGCTGCGCTGGCTCAACTGGCGCAACTCGGACCTCGACTTCTCCTCGCTCGCCGCGCTCGCCGCGAGCCTCGACAGCGCGCCGCCGGCTCCGGGGCTCAGGAAGGTGCGCGACGCGCTCGACGACCGCTCGCTCGCACTGCTCGCCACCCGGCCCGAGATCCGCGCCCGCGCCGACCGCCCGGAACGGGTGCGGCTTCTCTGGGAAGTCTGCCAGATCCCGGACTTCCGCAAGACGCTGACGGACGCGCATCTGCAGCTGCTCGCCACCGTCTTCGAGCATCTCACGGGACCGCGGGGGATGCTCGCCACCGACTGGGTCGCGCGCATGGTCGACCGGCTCGACCGCACCGACGGCGACATCGACGCGCTGGTCGCGCGGATCGCGCACATCCGCACCTGGACCTATCTCGCGCACCGCCCGGAATGGATCCCGGACGCGGCGCACTGGCAGGAACGGACCCGGGCGGTCGAGGACCGGCTCTCGGACGCGCTGCACGAGCGGCTCACGCAGCGCTTCGTCGACCGCCGCACCACCGCACTCCTGCGCCAGCTGCGCGAGCGCGGCGAGCTCGACAGCCGCGTCGAGCCCGATACCGGCGAGGTCCTCGTGGACGGCCGCCCGGTCGGCCGCATCGAGGGCCTGCGCTTCGTACCCTGTGCCGCGCCCGACGACCTCGAAGGCCGGGTCCTGGCGCGGGCGGCACGGCGGGCGGTCGGCCGGGAGCTTGGGCGACGGCTCGGGGCGATCGGCACTGCGGCGTCGGCCGCCTTCACGCTCGCGGGGACGGAGGTGCGCTGGCAGGGCGGCGCGGTCGCCCGGCTGGTGCGCGGCCCCTCGCCCTGGCGGCCGCAGGTGGAACCGCTGCTCGCGCCGGAGATCGTCGATCGTGGCGTGGCGCTGCGCACCCGCATCGAGGACTGGCTCGGCGAGCGCTTCGCCTGCGTGCTCGGTCCGCTCGAGGCCCTCCTCGCCTTCGCCGATTCCCCGGAAGCCGCGGGGAGTGCCCGGGGTCTCGCCTTCCAGCTCGCCGAGGCGGCCGGCGTCGTGCCGCGCTCCCGGGTCGAGGGTCTCGTGGCCGCGCTCGCCGAGAGCGACCGGCGCCTGCTCGGCCGCATCGGCGTGCGCTTCGGGGTGCTCCACGTCTATCTCGCCCCCCTGCTGAAGCCCGCGGCGATCGAGGCGCGGGCGCTGCTGCTCGGGCTCTGGACGGGCTGCCCCGTCGATCCCCCGGAACCCGGCCGCACGGTGCTGCGCGGGCTGCCGCGCGACGTCGGGGATCGGGTGCTGCAGCTCGGTTTCGCCCCGTTCCGCGACTTCGCGCTCAGGGTCGACGTCGCGGAGCGCCTCGCGGCACGGTTGCGGGCGCTCGCGCGCGAACAGGGGCGGTTCGCGCCGCCGCCGGCGCTCGCCGCCGAGGCCGGGCTCACGCGGGCCGAGCTCGCGGCGGTGATGCGGGCCCTCGGTTACCGGCCGGCGGGCGCGGCCGGGGGCGAGGGTGGCGAGGCGCTCTGGACGATGCCGCGCCAGAGGCGGGCGAAACGGCGCCGGCCGGCGGATGCGGCCCGCGGACGGCCGCCGGAGGCCGCGCTCTCGCCGTTCGCCGTCCTCGCGAAGCTCAGGGTGGGCGATTGAGCGGGGCGGATACGCTGCGCATCGACCGCTGGCTGTTCCACGCCCGATTCGTGCGCCGCCGCGAGCTCGCGGCCGTCCTGCTCGGGGAACGGCGGGTCCGCCTCAACGGCCAGCTCGTCGCGCGGACCCACCAGCCGGTCCGCCCGGGCGACGTGATCACCCTCACCACACCCCGCCGGGTCCTGGTCCTGCGGGTGCTCGCGCTCGGCGAACGCCGCGGCCCGCCGGCGGAAGCGCGCGCGCTCTACGAGCTGCTCGAGGGGTCGGACCCGCTGCCCTGAGCCGGCCGCTTCGGCGGGCGCTCGCCGAAGATCGCGGTCCCCACCCGGACATGCGTGGCGCCGAAGGCGATGGCGGTCGCGAAATCGTGGCTCATGCCGATGCTGACCCCGGAAAGCCCGTTCTCCCGCGCGAGCTTCGCGAGCAGGGCGGCGTGGGGGGCCACGTCCTCGTCGAAGGGCGGGATCGCCATCAGGCCGCGCACGTCGAGGCCGTACTCTTCCCTGCAGGCGCGCACGAAGGCGTCGACCTCGCCCGGCAGCACGCCGGCCTTCTGCGGCTCCTCGCCGAGATTGACCTCGACGAACACCGGGAGCTGCCGGCCGGCCTTCTCCATCTCGCGCGCGAGCGCGGCCGCGAGCCTCGGCCGGTCCACGGTCTGGATCACGTCGAACAGGCGCACCGCGTCGCGCGCCTTGTTGGTCTGCAGCGCGCCGATCAGGTGCAGCTCGACGCCGGCGAAGCGTTCGCGAAGCCCCGGCCAGCGCGCGGCCGCCTCCTGCACGTAGTTCTCGCCGAAGACACGCTGACCCGCTTCGAGCGCCGCCTCGATGCGCGCGGGCGGCTGCGCCTTGCTCACCGCGACGAGCGTGATCTCCGAGGGATCGCGGCCGGCCTCCCGCGCCGCGCGCACGATCTCCGCCCGCACCGCCGCGAGGCGCGCCGCGACGTCGACCGGCCCTTCGCTGCCGTCCACCTTTCCGCTATCTCCGCTCCGACCACGGGCGACAGTGTCCGCAACCTTCCGGGTGTCAAGCCATGAGCGCAGCGATCACGAGCTTCGACGACCTGCTCGCGCCGATGGACCGGGCGACCTTCGAGCGGGAGTACCTCGACCGCCGTCCGGCCTACATCGAGGGGGGCGCGGAGAAGTTCCGCGCGGTGATGAACTGGGAGATCCTGAACCGCCTGCTCGGCATGACGACCGTCTGGTCGCACCAGTCGCTGAAGCTCGTGCTCGACAAGGAGCCGGTGCCGGCGACCGAGTACGCTTCGCCGGCGCCCGGGCGCGACGGTGGCCAGGTGCTGCGGCCGGAGCCGGAGCGGGTGCGGAGCTGGCTCGCCCGGGGGGCGACGCTGGTCGCGAACGACATCGACCAGCTCACCCCGGAGCTCTCCACCCTCGCACGGGTGATGGAGGAGGCGCTCGGCGGCAAGGTGCAGGCCAATCTCTACCTGTCGAGCCGCAGGAAGCAGGGATTCCGGGTGCACTACGACACCCACGACGTGTTCGCCATCCACTGCGAGGGCGAGAAGACCTGGTTCGTGTTCGAGGGCCGCGCCGAGGTGCCCATCGCCCATCCGATGTTCAAGAACGTGCCGCAGGAGGTGCACGAGACGCAGAAGGGCGCGCTCTGGCGGGAGATCCGGATGAAGCCCGGCGACCTCCTGTACCTGCCGCGCGGCCAGTACCACTACGCGCTCGCGGACGAGGGCGGCTGCATCCACATCGCCCTCGGCGTGACCTTTCCGATCGGCCTCGACGTGGTGAGCTACCTGTTCGACCGCATGGTCGCCGAGCCGCTCGCGCGCCGCAACCTGCCGCGCGGCGACGATGCGGCGCTGGCGGCGCGCCTCGGCGAGCTCGGCGAGCGGATCGCGGCGGTGCTGCGCGAGGATCGGACCCTCGCCGACATGCGGCGGTTCCTCGCCGGCTACCGCTGGCCGCGCGGCACCTACGACCTCCCCGACCCGCTCGACCCGGGCCGCGTGCGCTACCGGGTGACGGCGGGCCGGGTGCGCCTCGTGACGAAGAACGGGCAGGCGGCGCTCGTCGACACGGTCACCCGCAAGGGGGTGCCGGTGCCGCCCGGGCTCGTGCTGATGACCCAGTGGGTGCTCGGACGCGAGGCGTTCGACCGGCGGAGCTTCGACCAAGCTTTCACGGCCGAGCCCGCCGCCAAGCGCGAGAAGTTCCTGAAGGACATGGAGAACATGGCGATCCTGCGACTGGACGCCTGACCGCTTGTTGCGCGCCCGTCACACCCTTTTTCCGATGCCGCGCACTTCCGGGGCGGCTTGTTGCGCGTCTGGTGACCGGTTCCCATAAACACGGGCGCCAACGGAGGAAGTTTCGGACTTCGTCCGTCTGCAGGGCCGGTTCCACCGGCCCGGCGAGTGACAGACGCCCAACGGGAACGAGGAGAGAACGACGATGTATCTGAAGAAGGCGTTGCTGGGCACGACGGCCCTGCTCGGCGCTGGCGCGGTGCTGGTTGCGGCGGCGGGCGAGGCCTCGGCGCTCGATGTCAAGGTCGCCGGCTACGGCCGTACCGGCGTCATCCTCGGTGATACCGACGAGGCCGCCGGCGTGACGGGAGGCGTGCACAGCCTCTACTTCCGCAACGAGTACGAGGTCCATGTCAAGGCGTCCGGCAAGGACGACGCCACCGGCATGGAGTACGGTCTCGCCATCGAGTTCCAGGATGACAACGCCCTCGCCAACGTCTCGACCGACGAGGAGTGGCTGTACATCAAGGGTGGCTGGGGCGAGCTCCGCTTCGGCGACAACGACGGCCCGGTCGACGATATGAAGGTCACGGCTGCGAGCATCGCGGCCGGTACCGGCGGTATCGACGGCTGGGGCGAGGTCAGCCTCGTCGGCTTCTACCTGAACAACAGCGCCGACGCCACCAAGGTGATCTACCTCTCGCCGGTGGTCGGCGGCTTCCAGATCGGCGCCAGCTACACCCCCGATGCCAACCATGTGGCGGGCGGCACCTTCCCGACCACCGCGTCCGGCCTCGGCGACTGGATCGAGGTGGCCGCGACCTATTCGGCGAGCTTCAGCGGCGTCGACCTCAAGGTCGGCGGCGGCTTCAGCACCGCGCAGGACCAGGACGGCGCCGTCGGTGACGACTTCTCCGGCTACGGCGTGGGTGCCCAGGTCGGATTCGCCGGCTTCAGCGTCGCCGGCAGCTGGGCGCACAACGACTTCGACGTCACCGGCGATTCGGACCGCTGGACGGTCGGTGCCGGGGCGTCGCTGGGTCCGGCCGATCTTTCGGTCACCTATGTCAAGCAGAACAACGACAACAGCACGACCGATCCGAACAACCTCGTGTTCTCCGGGACGGTGGGGCTGTTCCCGGGCATGGCGCTGCAGGCCGACGTCGCCATGTTCGATCTCGACACGGGCGCCAACGACGACGGGTGGATCGGCGCTGCGCGCCTCAACCTGTCCTTCTGATCGACGTTCCGGCTCCGGCCGGACGGCGGAACGGCGGGCTCCGGCCCGCCGTTTCGGTCTGTTGCGCTGCGGCCCGGGCGTGGCATCCGCGGTACAGGCGTAGGATGCCGGTCACGGGTCCGCGAAGGATCGGGGCGCAGCGCTTGCAGCGGTGCGTGCCCGGACCGATATTGCAGCCGATTGCGATCGTCGGTTGAAGGCGATGGACATGGTTTCCGGCCTGCGTCGAATGCTCCCTGTGGCGGCGGTGCTCTGGTTCGCGCCGGCACAGGCGGCGCAGCTCGTGCCCGGTGGTTACGGCGTCGTCGGGTCCGAGCCGTCGGCCGAGGCTTTCACGATCGAAGGTACGGCTGCTCCGCTCGTCGTCGATTTCACGCCGCGCAGCTCCGCTGCGCTCCTCCTCGGAAGCCGGGACCTGTCGGGGACGGGGCGAACCGGTCGGGGGACCGGGGGACCGGAGCCGCTCACCACTCTCGAGCGTCTCGGCCTCGTCACGCCTCCGGCCGGCGATTCCGGATTCGTGGTCGGCGGCGCGCTGCGCCTCGACGAGGTGACGGTCACCGCAAGTTTCGCCCGTCCCACCCTGCTCGGCACCCCGAGCCAGCTGTTCGCGGCCGGCCTGTCGGTCGGCCGGATCTCCGCGACCGTGGGTTACGCCACCGCGCTCGAGCCCGATTCCGATCCGCTCGACATGCTCATGCTGCGGACCGACCTCGCCGCCCTGCCGTGGCTGTCGCTCGAGAGCGAGATGGCGATCAGCGACAGCGTCGAGGCCGGGGCGCTCGCCGTCGGCCGCATCGGCGTCCGCCTCAACTTCTGAGCCGGCACACGGTCCCGCCGCCGCCGGCCGTGCTGGAAACGGCAGCGGCGCGGCGCTATGTTCGCCGCGTCCCGTCCAACTGCCACGGAACGCACCAGGCATGACGACAGCACGAGCGTGGCGCGCCGGTATTCTGGCGGTCGCCCTGGCGGCGGTGCTCGCCGCCTGCAGCGGCGCCGACGTGCAGCCGCCGCCGCAGAGCGACCAGATCGGTGATCCCAAGGACGACCGGGTCCGTCGGCAGTACGGCACGCTCTTCGGCGAGGATGCCTTAGTCTTCGGCACCAGCAAGCGGCGGCGCGAGGACGAAGGGACCGGTGGTGCCGGCATCGGCGTCAACGCCTTCCTCTGGCGGGCGACGCTCGAGACCCTCGATTTCGTGCCGCTCGCCTCGGCCGATCCGTTCGGCGGCCTCGTCATCACCGAATGGTACCAGCCGCAGGACGCGCCGGACGAGCGCTTCAAGCTCAACGTCCTGATCCGCGACACGGTGCTGCGGGCCGATGCCATCAAGGTCGCGGTGTTCCGGCAGGTGCGCGGTCCGGACGGGAGCTGGCTCGACGCCCCGGTGGCGCCGGAGACGGCACGGGCGATCGAAGACAAGATCCTGACCCGGGCCCGCGAGCTGCGCATCGCGGCGGTCCAGGCGTCGCAATAGATCCGCGGGGCCCGGGGCCGGGCCCGTTTCCGCTGTCCTTAGAGGCGAGGTCGATGTCGCGTTACCCGTTCCGGGCGACCGAACAGAAGTGGCAGCGCATCTGGGAGGAGCGGCGCTGCTTCGAGAGCACGACGGATCCGGCGCGGCCGAAATACTACGTGCTCGAGATGTTTCCCTATCCCTCCGGCCGCATCCACATGGGCCACGTGCGCAACTACACGCTCGGCGACGTGGTGGCGCGGCTGAAGCGGCGCACGGGCTGGAACGTGCTGCATCCGATGGGCTGGGACGCCTTCGGGCTCCCGGCCGAGAACGCGGCGCTCGAGAAAGGGGTGCACCCGGCCGACTGGACCTGGTCGAATATCGCCGAGATGCGGGCGCAGATCCGCAGCATGGGCTGTTCGCTCGACTGGAAGCGCGAGATCGCCACCTGCGACCCCGCCTATTACCGGCACGAGCAGGCCATGTTCCTCGACATGATGGAGCGCGGCCTCGTCTACCGCAAGGAAAGCTGGGTCAACTGGGATCCCGTCGAGCAGACGGTGCTCGCGAACGAGCAGGTGATCGACGGCCGCGGCTGGCGCTCGGGCGCGCCCGTGGAGCGCCGCAAGCTGTCGCAGTGGTTCTTCCGCATCACGGCCTATGCCGAGGAGCTGCTCAAGGCCCTCGACCGCCTCGATCGCTGGCCCGAGAAGGTCCGGCTCATGCAGCGGAACTGGATCGGCCGTTCGGAAGGCGCGCGGGTGCGGTTTCCGATCGTCGGCCGCGGGGATGCGCTCGAGGTCTTCACGACGCGCCCGGACACGCTCTGGGGCGCATCCTTCGTGGCGATCGCGCCCGACCATCCGCTCACGGCCGAACTCGCCGCGAAGGATCCCGCCCTCGCAGCCTTCGTCGCGGAATGCCTGCGGATCGCGGCATCCGAGGAGGCGATCGAGAAGGCCGAGAAGAAGGGCTACGATACCGGGCTCAGGGTCCGTCACCCGCTCGCCGCCCACGGCGCACCCGCCGAGCTTCCCGTCTACGTGGCGAACTTCGTGCTGATGGAATACGGCACCGGCGCCATCTTCGGCTGCCCGGCGCACGACCAGCGCGACCTCGAATTCGCGCGGAAGTACGGCCTGCCCGTGAAGCCCGTGGTGCTGCCGCCGGGCGCCGATCCCGCCACCTTCGAGATCGGTGGGGAAGCCTTCGTCGGTGACGGCACGCTCTTCAATTCCGCATTTCTCGACGGGCTTCCGGTGCCCGAGGCCAAGGCGCGGATCATCGCCTTCCTCGAGGAGCACGGCCTCGGCCGGCGCGAGATCACCTACCGGCTGCGCGACTGGGGCGTGTCGCGTCAGCGCTACTGGGGCTGCCCGATCCCGGTGATCCACTGCGACAGCTGCGGCATCGTGCCGGTGCCGCGTGACCAGCTGCCGGTCACCCTGCCCTACGACGTCGACTTCTCGAAGCCGGGCAACCCGCTCGACCGGCATCCGACCTGGAAGCACGTCGACTGCCCGAAGTGCGGCCGGGCGGCGCGGCGCGAGACCGACACCTTCGACACCTTCGTCGAGAGCTCCTGGTACTTCGCCCGCTACTGCTCGCCGGATGCCCAGGACGTGCCGTTCCGGCGCCAAGACGTCGACTACTGGCTGCCGGTCGATCAGTACATCGGCGGCATCGAGCACGCGGTGCTGCACCTGCTCTACTCGCGCTTCTTCACCCGGGCGCTGCGCGACTGCGGCTATCTCGATCTCGACGAGCCGTTCGCCGGCCTCTTCACCCAGGGCATGGTGACCCACCTGACCTTCCGCGACGAGCGCGGCCGCTGGCTGCAGCCCCACGAAGTGAAGCGGGACGAACGCGGCGAATGGGTCACCCTCGACGGCCGGCCGGCGATCCCGGGTCGCGTCGAGAAGATGAGCAAGTCGAAAAAGAACGTCGTCGACCCGCAGGGCATCATCGAGGGTTACGGCGCCGACACCGCGCGGCTGTTCATGCTCTCCGACAGCCCGCCGGAGCGCGACCTCGAATGGACCGAGGCCGGCATCGACGGTGCCTTCCGCTACATCAACCGGCTGTGGCGGCTCGTCGACGAGCGGCTGCCGCTGCTGCCGCCGGCCGGGAGCCCGCTGCCGGAGCCGGCGAACGAGGCCGAGACCGCCCTGAAGCGGCTCACGCACCGTACCATCCGCCGGGTCGGCGACGCGCTCGAGCGCTTCCACTTCAACAAGGCGGTGGCGCTCGTGCGCGAGTTCACGAACGGCATCGACGCGTTCCGGCCGGAAACCCCGAGCGGCCGGGCGCTGCTGCGCGAGGCGCTCGAGACGCTCGTGTGCCTGATCGAGCCCATGGTGCCGCATCTCGCCGAGGAGCTGTGGGAGAAGCTCGGCCACAGCCGGATCCTCGCCGAGACGCCCTGGCCCGAGGCCGATCCGGCCTGGACGGTCGAGGAGACGGTGCGCATCGCCGTGCAGGTGAATGGCAGGCGGCGCGCCGAGATCGAGGTCGCGGCCGACGCTTCCGAAGAGGAGATCCGCGAACGCGCGCTCGCCGAGCCCGCCGTGCGCCGGGCGCTGGACGGGAGCGAGCCGCGCCGGGTGATCGTGGTGCCGGGCCGCATCGTCAATGTGGTGGCGTGAACGCGGCAGGCTCCGGCCGGCGGCGTTCCTGCTCGCCCCGCTTCTGCTGCTCGCGGGCTGCGGTCTGCAGCCGCTCTATGGCGGGGCCGCCGGCGAGCGCGTCCGCGAGGCGCTCGCATCGCTCACGGTCGAGGCGCCGCGGACGAGGATCGGGGCCGCCCTGCGCGAGGCGCTGCAGAGGGAACTCGAAGCGGCCGGACCGCCTGCGCCATCTGCGCGCTATCTCCTGAAGCTCGCGATCGAGCGGCAACGCGAGGCACTGCTCGTGCAGCTCGACGACAGCATCACCCGCTACGAGCTCACCCTCACCGCGCGCTACGATCTCGTCGATCTCGGGCAGGACCGCGTGCTGCTGCGCACCGCCGCGCAGCGGTCCGCGAGCTTCAACGTCGTGCAGCAGCCCTACGCCGACACCATGGCCGAACGGGACGCCGAGGAGCGCGCGGCGCGCGAGCTCGCCCGCGCCGTCCGCAACCGGCTCGCGCTCTTCTTCGCGGGAGAGACGCCCTGAAGCTCGACGCGCGTCGGACCGAGGCCTTCCTCGCCCGCCCCGATCCGGCCCTGCCGGTGGTGCTGGTCTACGGCCCGGACCGCGGGCTCGTGGGCGAGCGCGTCGCCCGGCTGATCGAGGCCGCGGGCGTCGACCCGGCGGATGCCTTCGCCGTGACCCGGATCGACGCCGCCCTGCTCGAGCGCGAGCCGGCGCGGCTCGCCGAGGAGGCGCAGGCGGTGTCGATGTTCGGCGGCAGGCGGGTGGTGGTGGTACGCGACGCCGGCGAACGCTCGGTGCGGGCGCTGGGCATCCTCCTCGAACTGCCCGAACCGGCCTCGCTCGTGATCCTCGAGGCGGGCGATCTCGGCCCGGCGTCGAAACTGCGCCAGACCGTAGAGCGGGCGAAGAACGCCGTCGCCATCGCCTGTTACCGCGAGGAAGGGCCGGCACTGCAGCGGAGTGTGGCGGCGCTGCTGCGCGAGCACGGCCTCGAAGCCTCGCCGGACGTGGTGGCACGGCTCGCGGCCCATCTCGGCGCCGATCGGGCGGTGACGCGGAACGAGATCGAAAAGCTCGCGCTCTACATCGGCGACCGGCCGGATCGTCGGGTGCATCCCGAAGACCTCGCCGCGGTGGTCGCCGATGCCGCGCATCTCGGCGTGGATGCGCTGGTCGATGCGGTGCTGCTCGGGCAGCCCGTGGAGGTCGCACGGCTGCTCGACCGGCTGTTCGCCGAGGGCGAGTCGGGGGTCACCCTGCTGCGCCGGACGGCCATCGAGATGAAGCGGCTGCTCGGCCTGATCGCCGCGCTCGACGAACTCCCCGATCCCGCACGGGTGGTGGAAGCGGCACGCCCGCCGATCTTCTTCCGTCGCCGTCCGGTGTTCGAGACGGCGCTGCGGCGCTGGTCGGCGCGGGCGGTGCTGGCGGCACTGGCCGCGCTCGGGGAGAGTGAGGTCGCCTGCAAGACCACGGGCATGCCCGATCAGGCGATCTGCCGTCAGCGGCTCGTCGGGCTCGCGGCCGGCTCCGTGGCGGGCTGACGCTCCACGCGGCCTTCGGGATATCGGAGACGCCAGACGGGGAGCCGGTCGAGGGGCACGGGTTCACCGGGCCGCAGCGCCGGCAGCAGGCCGGTGGCCCGCGGCGGCAGGCTGCGCAGGGTCGCGACGAAACGGGCGCGGTCGAGGCGGCGGCCCGCGGCCTCGAAGGCGTCTTCGAGGAACAGGAGCGAGGCGAAGGCGAGCCGGGCGAATCCGGCGCGTTGCGGATCGAGGCCCAGAGAGCGGGCGAGCGCCGCGAACCGCCGCGCGTCCTCGGCAGTTGGATCCGCGAACGGGTGCACGTCGAGGAGTTCCAGAACGAAGGCCCGCCCGCGCGGCAGCGCCGCGATCGCGCCGGCGAGGCGGTCGAGCTCGCCGAGCAGAAGACCGCCCGCGCCCTCGGAGAGCGCTTCGGAAAGCTCCGCCGGTGAGCGCACGATCCGCACGCGCCCGGCACCCTGTTCCGCGAGCAGCCGCGCCCGCTCCTCCAGCAGCCGGTCGACCTCGGCCTCCGAGGGGAGGAGCGACATCGGCGACGGCGCGTCGTCGCGCACGAGCGGGAACAGGTCGGGCACGTCCTCGAGACCCGCGGGCACGGGCCGCATGCGCAGAACGAGGGCGAAGATGTCCTCCGCACGCCCGTCCGCGGGGAGTTCGCGCAGCAGCAGCTCTCTCCCCCAGAATCCGCCCGCCCGGTTCCAGTCCTCCACGACCGCCCGCGCCACCGCCCGCACCCGGTCCGCGGCCGGGTACCGTCCTTCCGGAGGCAGCAGGAGCCCGAGGCGAATGGTGCGGGCGTCCACGCCGGGCACGGCACGCCGGTCGAGCCCTTCGAGGAAACGGGCGAGGGCCTCGACCTGCGCGGGCTCCAGAAGGAACCGCGGCATGACCGGGTGCAGCAGGTTGCCGGCGGGATCGCGGCCCTGCGTCAGCGCGACCGCGAGCGTCCCGATGTCGTAGCCCGGCCGGTGGCGCGTCGGCAGCGACAGCGCCCGCCAGCCGACAGGGGGCACCTCGATCCCGCCCTCCCGGCCGCCGCGGCCGTCGGCGCCGTGACAGCGGGCGCAGGCGAAGGCGGTCGAAGGCAGGAGCGGCCCGTCCGGGCCCGGCCGCGCACGGATCGCGGCATCACCCCGCGCGAAGAATGTCGCCGCATCGAATTCCCCCGACCGTGCGCCGGGCATCGCCGCGAAGAGCGATGCCAGCGCCACGCCGAGAAGGGCGAAGCGCGTCACGAGGCGCCGCCCTCGCGTGCCCGGGCGAGCTCGTCGAGCACCGCCAGAAGCTCTTCCGCGGAAGGAAACCCGTAGAGCCGGCGCCACACCCCACGCGCGCCGTCACCGACCAAGAACACCGGCGGATGCTCGGTGAAGTCCGCGCTGTAGGCGCCGATCGCCGCCGTCAGCCGGTCGAGGTCGCGCTTGCGGCCCGTGAGCCACAACCAGCCGTCGCGCGCGCCCGCCTCGCGCGCCGCGGCCGCGAGCCTTGCCGGTGTGTCACGGGCGGGATCCAGCGTGACGGCGAGCAGCCGGACCCCGGCGCCCAGCCGGTCCCCGAGGCGCCCCTGCAGATCCTGCAGGATGACCGTGGTGATCGGGCAGATGGTGGTGCAGTCGGTGTAGATGGCCGCGACGACCACGAGCCGGTCGCCGACGGCCTCGCTGCGGAAGGCGCGTGTGATCCCGTCGTGGCCGGTCACCGGCACGTCCGGCAGCCGGAGGGCCTCCGCGCGTGCGAACGCCACGGACGAGACGAAGACGAGGGCGATCAGCGCGGTGCGCACGGTCATGGCGTTTCCTCCCGCGGCCGGACCGTGATCGGGGGCAGGCGTGCGTGTTCGAAGGAAAGGCGGAGCGCCGCGCTCTCGACGAAGAGGCGGTAGGTGCCGGGCTCGACCGGCGGCAGCTCCACGCGCGCCCGCCCGTCCACGGCGCGGGCCCGCAGCCGCCGGAACCAGCTCGTCCCCTCGCGCATGGCGAGCACGGAGAGTTCGGCCCGAGCCGCGAGGCGCCTGCCCGTGCGCCGGTCCCGCAGCTCCAGATCGAACGCGAGCGGCTCGCCCTCGACCGGCGTCCCGGAGAGCTTCAGCTCCACGTCCGGCGACGCGGCCTGTTCCCCGACCGCTCCGTCCAATCCCCGGATCTCGACCTCGCGGCAGGCCGCGAACGCCGGCTGCGGCAGGTGCAGCAGGAATTCCCACCGGCCAGGGCCGGGAAAGCGCAGCGTTGCCTCGTAGACCCCCGGCCGGGTCTCGGCCAGCGAGCGGTCGAACACGGCGACCGCCACCGGCGGCTCCGTCCACAGACGGAAGGCGTTGGCCGGAGCCTGCATCCCCGTTTCGGTGGCGAGGAAGAGCGTGCGGTCGGCCTCGCCGGCGACCAGCGCCCCGCCCCCCTCGGGGAGCGGCGCGACGGGAGACGGTCCGTCGGGCAGGGCCGTCGCCGGCGGCTTCGAGCCGAGCGCCACGGCCAGCACGCCCGGCTCGCGCCGGTCGTCGAGGGAGCCGATGTGGACGAGGTCGAGCCGGGGCGCCCCGGTCTGGCGCAGGTAGAGGTAGTCCCCGCTCACGGCCATGCGGTCGGGCCGGTCGGGAAAGACGAGCGCGTGGCGCAGGCGACCGCGGGCGAGATCGACGACCGACACGATGCCCCGGCCGCGGTCGAGGGCGAACAGCCAGCGTCCGTCGGGCGCGAGCAGCAGCGCATCCGCCGCACCGGCGAGCTGGACGCGGCTCCGCAACTCGCTGCCGTCGACGTGGAGGAGCCCGAGCGCCTCGTCGCCCGCCGGCGCGAAAACGACGACATCTCCGCGGGGGCTGTAGGCGAGCCGCGAGGCCTCCGCCGGCACCTCGTACCGGCCGACGACCCGCATCCCGCGGAGATCGATCTCGAACAGCCGCGCGGAGCCGGCGGGGAGCACGAACAGCCGGCCGCGCTCTTCGTCTGCCGCGAGCGCTGCACGTCCCGGGAGTGTCGCGGCTTCGCCGAGGATGGCACCGGTGGCGGGATCGAGCTGCAGCACGGCGCCCGCCGCCTCGTCGGCGACGACGGGACTGCCGTCGCGCTCCAGCAGCAGGGGCGGACCGGGACGCCCCACGGAAGCCCGCCACAGCTCGTCGCCGCCGTGCAGGTCGAGGGCGCGTACCTCGCCGCGGTCCGGCAGGCTCAGGAACAGGCGCGCCTCGCCGTGGTCCAGCGCCCAGCCTGCCGGCCGTTCGGGCAGCCGTTCGAGCCACACGAGATTGCTGGTCGCGAGATCGAGCCGCGGGTCGACGAGGCCCACGGTGTCGTCGGCGTGCAGGGAGAGGAAGGCGTAGCCGTTGAGGTCGATGTCCCGCACCGCGTTGGCGCCGGCCGCGAGATAGGCGGAGACGGCGGTCCGGCAGGGCGTCCGCCCCTCCACCGCCGGGCGGAACCAGCCGCCGGGATGGAGGCCCGAGAGCGGATAGCCCGTCGTCGCATCGCGCAGGGCGAGCCGCACCCGAAGCGTCCGGCCGGCCTCCGGCGGACCGTCGCCCTGCAGCGGCAGGAGCTGCAGGTCCAAGGCCGGCTCTGCCGATGCCGGCAGCGGCGCCGTCCACCAGCAGAGCAGGAGCCCGAAAAGGCCGCGGACGGGACCGGGAACACGCCTCATCGGGACACTTCGAGCGTTCCCCAGACGCCGCCCGAGACATGCTGCGCCGGACCGTCGCGCCACAGCCAGTATCCTGGCGCCACCCCGCCCGGTCCGTCCGTCGCCGTGCTGTCGAGGCGGGCGGTGATTCCCTTGCCCGGCGCGATCAGCACGCTGTGCGGCGAGCCGAACTGCGGCAGCAGCTCGGGATAGTCGTGGCCGAAGACGAGAAACGCCCGCTGACGCGCCCGTCCGTGCGGCTGCACGACCCGGAACACCACCTCCTCGCCCGCCCCGGCCGAAAGGCGCGGGGTCGGGATCCGGCGATGGCGGGGGGTGAAGAAGTCGGGCGGGAACTCGAAGGCATTGAGCTCGCTCTCGGGCCTGCCGCCGAGCCGCGCCCAGAAGGGTGCGGTCCGGTAGTTCACCGCCTTCTCGCCGCGGTCGTAGGAGTCGTCGCAGATCAGGCAGTCGGGGATCGGCTCGCCCCGCCAGCGCAGGTTGAGCCCGTCCTGGTAGAGCAGCACGAACTCCCGGAACGACGAGCCGTCGGCCCGCTCCACGGTGACGTCCGTGCCACCCGCCCAGCGTTCCGCGCCAGTTTCGGGATCGCGCGGGGTCGTTCCCGCCTCCTCGATCACCAGCGCGCCGATCAGCCCCTGCTCCCCGTGCTCCATCGGGTCGGTGAGCGAAACGAGCGCCGCAGGGTTCTCGAAGGCGCGCGGCTCCGCGACGAGGCGGAGCTTTCCGGGCTCCGCCGCCGGCTCCAGCTCGATCGTCCCGGCATACCACACGTAAGTCGCAGCTTCGTCCGGAGCGGCGAGGGTCGTCTCGTCGCCGAGGTCGGGATTGCGGCCGACGCGCGCCCCGCCCATGAAGGGCACGTTGAAGTTCACGAGCTGCGGCATCAGCGACACCGCCGCGGAGGGCTGCACGCCCGAAAGGTTCAGGCTCGTGATCCGCGGCGCGTCGGGATCGAATGCGTCGTCTGGCACCGGATCGGGCAGCCGGTTCACGAGCCGGACGACGATGCATTCGCCGGCGCGCGCCCGCAGCACCAGGGGCTCGACCGGATCCTCGCCGCGCGCGTAGGCCTCGCGGTGTTTCGCCCGGAGCGCTTCGCGCGCGGCCCCGGCAGCCGAATCGAAGGCGCCGCCCACGGCCTGCACGAACACCTTCGCGGGCGACATGCCGGTTTCCGGGTCGTGCGCGAAGCGTTCCGCGTAAACCGGCGCGAAGAAGAGCGCGTTCCAGTCGGCGATCGAGCTGTTGCGGTCGTAGAACAGATAGGCCCGGCGGCCGCTGCCGTCGTCGAGCCAGTCGCGCACGCTCCACGCCTCCACAACGAACAGCCGGGTATCGGCGTCCAGCGGGCAGGCGTTGACGCCGCGGGGCGTGAACTGCTCGAAGTTGACGATCCGGTCGTCGACCTCGCCCTCCCCGACCGGCGCGAGCCGCTCGCCGATGGTCGCGGTCCGGCCCGCCGGGTCCAGAGCCTGCGTCCCGTCGAAGCTTCGGATGAAACCCCAGGCACCGTTCCACATCGCATCCTGGGTGTCGAACCGCCAGAGGTAGTCCGCGAGGTCGCTGCCGAGTGCGACATTGTCGAGCGGCGGCAGGGCCATCTCGAAATGCTCGGAAACCCCGATCTCCTGCGCCGCCACGAGCGGCGAAGCGGGATTGGCGACCTCGCGCCGCCAGGCCATGCCCTGGATCGCGAGCATGTGCTGCACTTCCTGCGCGCCCTGGATCACCCGGAGCTGCAGCCGCTCGCCCTCGTAGGCCTCGAGGATCGGCGTACAGGGGTCGCCGTGCACGGCGCTCGAAAAGACGTTGGCCGGATCGCCTTTCGGCCCGTCCGCCTGACGCGCCGGATGCGGCGCCTGCCAGGTCCCGGCGCGGAAGTCTTCGACCCGCCGGACGAGCTCGTCGGCATCACAGGCGCGCCCGGCCCGGTCCTCGCCGCCCGCGCCGATCCGGAGCGGGATCGGGGCGTTGCGGTAGTTCACCACATAGGGGTTGTGGTGGTTCTTGCTGATGCCCTCGGGCAGGAGCGGCGGATCCACGGGCACGCCGTGCCGGGCGCGGATCGCATCCCGCCTCGCGGCGAGCGCGAGACGCGTCTCTTCGGGCAGATCGCCCGCTTCGGCCACCAGCCGGTCGAGACCCTTCGCCTCTTCGCCTGTCGGCGCGGGTTCCGTGTGCGGCGAATAGAGCAGTGCGAAGTCCGCGATCGCCATGGCGAACTCGCGGTGATCCGGGTGCAGCTCCGGATCCCCGGCACCCCTCACGATCGCCCGCGAGCCGACCGCGGGTTCGCAGTCGAACGCCGCATCGAGCGCATCGCCGTCGCACAGGCGCGCTCCGTCCTCCGCGTACCACTCGCTGCCGGCAGGCTCGACGAGGAGGGCGGCATAGAAGCCGTGCTGCTGGATCGAGGAGGGTGCGAAATGGTCGTGGGTGAAGACGGTGCGGATGGTGCGATCCGGGCCGGTGTCCGAGCCCGTGAGCGGGTCCGCGTACCAGCGCTGGACGGTGGTCTGGCGGAAGCGCGCGAGATCGGGATGCTCGGCTTCGCAGAATGCGTCGAGCCGCAGCTCCGCCGGCAGCGCCTCGAGGCCGTCGCGGCCGCGGCGCTTCCAGCCGCCGTGCGCCCGCGCCGCGCACAGCCGCTCGAGCACCGCGTCCGGCGCCAGCGTCCCGTCCTCGTAATTGAAGCCGTTGGCCGAGCCGTCGGAGGCCGTGACGTCGAACTTCACGAGGTGGATGTGCTGGCCGATGGTGTCGGTCGGCGTGCGGACCTGGAAGTCGTCGAGCCCGAGATCCTTGGGCGTGCGGTTGGTGTGCCGGAATTCGATGCACTCGCCCGATTCCGCCCGGAAGAAGAAGGGCTCCACCTTGGCCGTGGTCGTGCCTTCGAGCGCGTCGGCCTCCGCCGCCAGCACGTTCACGCGCGCCTGCGGGTCGTGCCAGCCGGCTTCGTTGACCACGAGATCGAGCTGGATGGCGGCGACGTCGTAGCGGCGCGTGCGAACCGGCCCGAACCTGCCGTCCGGATCGGCGACGCACGGATCAGCGAAGGGTGCCCCCGGCTTCGGCGAGGCCGCATTGACGCGGAACAGGGCGGGAGCGCCCTCGGGCGTGCGCGAGCGGTAGCCGCGACCGGCCCGCACCGCGACCTCGCCCGTCGGCAGCGGCAGGGCCGCGACGTCGGCGGCATGCACCGCCATGGCGCGACGCTCTTCGGGCTCGCCCGCGGGATCGAGGACCACGATCTCCGCCTCCTCGAGCTCGGCGGAGAAGTTGCCGGAAGCCAGCGCGAAGGCGACGAGATCCTCCGGGGTCATCTCCGCCTGCGCGGCGGGCGGAAGGCCCGAGACGGCCCGCTCGCCCTCGCCCGTGAACACGTGCCGCGGCAGGCCGCCGTCCTCGACCACATCGAGCGGCGGCTGCGGCGCACGGTGGCCGGGCTCGCCCGGGATGTAGAAGGGATAGCCCGGAAAGCCGTCCGCGCCGTAGGTGGGCGCGGGCGGCAGGGCCTGGCCCGGAAGCGGCACGACCGCGGGGATCGGCGTGCCGCCCGTGGTCTCGCCGGTCATCGGGTCCGTGCCCGGGCCGAGCTCGCCGTCGGGGAGCCGGCGGGTGCCGTCCTCGAACACGTCGTGCACGCGCCACAGAGCCCACATGCCCTGGGCGAAGTGCGGATAGAGATGGCAGTGGAAGATCGAATCGCCGGGCGTGAGATTCCGGTTGCCGCTGCCGCCGTAATAGATTTCGTAGGAGAACCCCTGCTGCGGCGCGATGGTCTGGGAATCGAGATAGGTGCCGCGTTCGCGTTCCGGCTCGTCCTCGCGCTGCGCGAGCCACTGGTGCGCGTGCAGATGGAAGACGTGGGTCTCCTTCGGGCCCGCGTGCAGATTGCGGAACTCCACCCGATCGCCGAGATAGGCGTGGAAGACGTTCGACGGATCGTCCGCGAACTCCGGCAGCAGCGCCGGATCGCCGTTGGCCCAGCTCTGCAGGAAAAACTCCTCGTAGAAACATTCGAGGCAGTCCTTCGCCGGGCCGATGCCCTTGCGGTTGGCGAGCAGAATGGTGCCCATGCCGGAGGCGCCGTAATTGATCGCGAAGCCGTCGCCGACGGACTCGAGCTGGTAGGTCTCGAGTTCGCGGAAGGCGTCGGCGTAGAAGGTCTTGAGCTCGTCGTGAAAGATGACGGTGAACTCGCGGAACGCCGGCGGCTTGGGGTTGCCGTCGGGATCCCGGCAGACCGGCGCGTTCGCGCGGTCGCCGATACAGTCGAGGATGATCGCCGTCAGGTCGCCGTGGACGAGCTCGTAGGTCCGGTCCTCGCCCGGAACCGGCTTCAGCAGGTCGAGCACCGGCTCGCCGTCCCGCAAGGCGTCGTAGGCGAGAAAGGCCGGCGCCACCGCCCGGCTCCGCGCATGGGCGAGATCCTCGGCCGACACCTGGCTGCGGAACCAGCGGCTTCCGGCGGGCTCCACGTGCAGCGCGCCGAACAGCCCGTGCACCAGCGAGCCGCCGTCGCCCTCACCGCCCGAGGGCGCGCCGTTGCTGAAGAAGAGATGCGTGCCGGTGCGCTCGGCGCGGTAGCGGTAGACGAAGCACGCCCCGGGCGGGATCGCCTCGATCCCCGAGACGCGCGGGTCCGAGGCATCGAGCCACCCGTCTTCCGCCGCGTCGCACGGGCGGCCGGCGACCGGCGTGAGCCCGGCAATCGTGATCGAGGCCGTACGCGTGCGCGGCCAGTCGGCGCTGTCGGCGGGCCTGCCGTCCGGGCCGAGGCCGACGGGCTCGGGCGGCTCGCCCGCGGCGTCGGGCTCGGCGAGCTTGCCGTAGTCGTCGGCGTAGGGGTAGCCGTCCGGGTAGCGGCGCGTCGCCGGATCCGGCCCCTCGATGTCGACCCAGTTGCAGCTCGAGAGATCGGGCTGGCGCGGCAGCAGCAGGTTGCGGAAGGTGATCTCTAGGGTGTCGCCTTCGTTCGCCCGCAGCACCAAGGGCCGCGGCCGTCTGCCGTCACGCAGGCGCACCTCGCCTGGGCAGGTGCTGGCCCCGACCGGCAGCCCGGTCTCCGCCTCCACCACGTCGCGCGCGAGCGCGTACATCATGCCGTAGGGATTGACCGAGCCGAAACGGTTGTAGGTGATCGGCTGGTCGAGGGCCACGACCTCGGCGCGGATCGTCCGCCCCGTCTCCGCCGGCTGCGGCAGCGCCGCCGGTGCCAAAGGCGGCTCCGGCGGCAGCGGGCAGCCCGCCAGCAACAACACCGGCAAGGCGACGATGGACGGCATGCGCGAAGCGTGCTGTGGGCGCGCCATGTTCCGTCCCCCTCAGTCGATCCGGATGCCGTCGATCAGCAGCGACGCCGGAAACGAGGCGCCGGCTTGCCGCTCTGCGTCGGTGGGAGGCCCGGCGGCGAAGCGCTTGCGATAGCCGTTGCTGCACAGCCAGCGGATCCTGCCGCGGAAGGTGCCGGGCGGCCGCCAGACCGCGAAATCCCACGCCACCGTGTCGTAGCTGTTGGTGGCGAGGTCGAAGGTGCGGGCGAAGGGCGAGCCCAGCGGCTCGGCCCAGTCGCCGCCATCGGGCCGCACGAGGAACAGCGCGAAGTCCTCGAGCGCCGGCAGCGACGGCGGCGAGACGAACTTCCATATGAAGCGGAGGCTCTCGCCCGGATCGATCTGCACGCCGTCGAGCTCGATCCAGGCGCCGTCCACTCCCCACATCACGTTCGTGCCGACGCGCACCGAGAAGGCCGAAGTGTCGGCCGGTGGCACGCCCGGCGCATCGACCGACGGCTTCCTCGTGCCGTCGGCGTTCACCGCCCGCACGTCGTCGATCACGGCGAAGGGACCGGGCGCGAAGGACTGAACGGTGCCCGCACCGCCCGGCAGCGCCATGCGATCGAGCACGAAGCAGGGTCCGGCGGTGGTCAGCCCGGAAAGATCGCCCGCCTGGAAGCTCCAGTTGGCGATGAACTGCGCGGGCAGCGGCATGCGGCGACTCCCGAGGTTCGCTCCCTGAACGACCGCTCTGCCCTTCGTCGGCGACGTTCGATTATCCGGTTCGTAGGCGGCAGAATGACACAACGTGGGCTTCCGGCCAAGCCCCGCGGGGCAGATTTGGTCGAAATCTAGCCCGGATTGTTACACTGGAAGAGGTAAACGACTTCTGGTTGATGCGATGTGCAAGACAAAGGCGGGCCGGAGCCCGCCTCGTCCTCCGTCTGCCGCGTCGGCCGGCGCTCAGGCCAATCGGCCGTGGCACTGCTTGTACTTCTTCCCCGAACCGCACGGACAGGGGGCGTTGCGCGGCACCTTCCCCCAGCTCTTCGGATCGCGCGGATCGACATCCGATGCGCGCTCTTCGCCGTCCGCCATCGCCAGCGCCCGCGCCTTCGCCCGTGCGGGCGGCGCCACCGGAGCCGGTTCCGGCTCCGGCTCCTGCATGCGGATCTCGAGGTGCGAGAGCACCTGGGTCACGGTCAGCCGCAGGTTCGCGAGCATCGCCTCGAACAGGGCGAAGGCCTCGCGCTTGTACTCGTTGAGCGGGTCGCGCTGGCCGTAGCCGCGCAGATGGATGCCCTGCCGCAGATGGTCGAGGTGCAGCAGGTGCTCCTTCCAGAGATGGTCGAGGATCTGCAAGAGCAGGCTCTTCTCGGCCATGCGCATGAGCGCCTCGCCGTACTGCGCCACCTTCTGCGCCATGCGCCGGTCGCTCGCCTCGATGATGCGCTCGCGGATCTCCTCGTCCGCGATCCCCTCCTCCTTCGCCCATTCGCCGATCGGCAGGTCCAGACCGAGGATGCGTTTCACGTCCGCCGCGAGGCCCTCGACGTCCCACTGTTCGGGATAGGCCTTCTCGGGGATGTGCTTCGCCACCAGATCCTCGATCACCTGGTGGCGCATGTCGCGCACCGTCTCGGAGACGTCGTCGCTCTCCATCAGTTCGCGACGCTGCTCGTAGACGACCTTGCGCTGGTCGTTCATCACATCGTCGAACTTGAGGAGGTTCTTGCGGATCTCGAAGTTCCGGGCCTCGACCTTCTGCTGCGCCTTCTCGAGCGCCTTGTTGATCCACGGGTGGACGATCGCCTCGCCCTCCTTGAGGCCGAGCTTCTGCAGCATCCCGTCCATGCGCTCGGAGCCGAAGATGCGCATCAGATCGTCTTCGAGGGAGAGGAAGAACTTGGAGCGGCCCGGGTCGCCCTGCCGCCCGGAGCGGCCGCGGAGCTGGTTGTCGATCCGCCGGCTCTCGTGCCGTTCGGTGCCGATCACGTAGAGGCCGCCGAGCTCGACGACCCTGTCGTGCTCCTCCTTCACCTCGCGGCGGATGCGCTCGACCTCGGCCGGATCGGGGTCCTCGCCCAGCTCCTGACGGATGCGCATCTCGGCGTTGCCGCCGAGCTGGATGTCGGTGCCGCGGCCGGCCATGTTGGTGGCGATGGTGACCGCGCCGAGCCGGCCCGCCTGGGCGATGATCTGCGCCTCCTGCTCGTGGTAGCGGGCGTTCAGCACCTGGTGCGGGATGCCCTTCTTCTTGAGCATCTCCGAGAGGAGTTCGGACTTCTCGATGGAGACGGTGCCCACCAGCACCGGCTGGCCGCGCCTGTGCGCCTCCTCGATCTCGGCGACGATGGCCTCGTACTTCTCGCGCGCGGTGCGGTAGACCTCGTCGTCCTCGTCCTTGCGGATCATCGGCCGGTGGGTCGGGATCTCGACCACCTCGAGGCCGTAGATCTCGGCGAACTCGGCCGCCTCGGTCGCCGCCGTGCCGGTCATGCCGGCGAGCTTCTCGTAGAGACGGAAGTAGTTCTGGAAGGTGATCGAGGCGAGCGTCTGGTTCTCGGCCTGGATCGGCACCCGCTCCTTGGCTTCGAGCGCCTGGTGCAGCCCGTCGGAATAGCGCCGGCCCGGCATCATCCGGCCGGTGAACTCGTCGACGATGACGACCTGGCCGTTGCGGACGATGTAGTCGACATCGCGCGCGAACAGCTTGTGCGCCCGGAGCGCCTGCTGCACGTGGTGCACCAGCGTCACGTTCTCGATGTCGTAGAGATCGCCGGACTTGAGCAGCCCCGCCTCCTCGAGCAGCCGCTGCATGTGCTCGACACCCTTCTCGGTCAGGGTGACGGCGCGCTGCTTCTCGTCCTTCTCCCAGTCCTCGGGGCCGAGCTGGCGCACGAGCTCGTCGACCCTGCGGTAGAGCTCCGAGCTGTCCTCCGCCGGACCGGAGATGATGAGCGGCGTCCTGGCCTCGTCGATCAGAATGCTGTCGACCTCGTCGACGATCGCATAGTAGTGCCCGCGCTGGACCATGTCCTCGAGGCGCAGGCGCATGTTGTCGCGCAGATAGTCGAAGCCGAACTCGTTGTTGGTGCCGTAGGTGATGTCGCAGGCATAGGCGCGCCGGCGGGTGGCGTCGTCGAGCCCGGGGACGATGCAACCCACCGTCATGCCGAGGAAGCGGTAGATCTGCCCCATCCACTCGGAATCGCGCCGGGCGAGATAGTCGTTCACCGTCACCACGTGCACGCCGCGGCCGGTGAGCGCATTCAGATAGGCCGGCAGCGTGGCGACCAGCGTCTTGCCCTCGCCGGTCTTCATCTCGGCGATCTTGCCCTGGTGCAGCACCATGCCGCCGATCATCTGCACCTCGAAGTGCCGCTGGCCGAGGGTGCGTTTGGCGGCCTCGCGCACCGTGGCGAAGGCCTCGGGCAGCAGATCGTCGAGGCTCTCCCCCTTCGCGTGCCGTTCCCGCAGCCAGGGCGTGCGCGCCCGCAGTTCGTCGTCCGTGAGCTTCTCGAGCTCCGGCTCGAGGGCGTCGATCTTCGCGACTTCCTTCCGGAGCTGCTTGATGACGCGATCGTTGGCGGTGCCGAAGATCCGCTTCGCGAGAGCACCGATCATGAGGGGATGCGACCTTTCGGGCAGACGTGTCGAACTTGCTCCGAGATAGGCAGGCGGCCGCCCCCTTTCAACGCGACGCGCCGGCGGGCCCGGTCAGGGGTACCATGCCGGCTCTCCGCATGGGCCCGCCCGATGCGCGGCAGTGAGCTTACGATCGTTGCCCGAGACCGGTCGCCGGAGCCGGCGCCAGAGTCCGCCACGACGCCGCACCGGACCTTTCCCCCGTGCGCAGCAGGCGCAGCGCGTTGGCCACCACGAGGAGCGAAGCGCCGACATCGGCGGTGATGGCACCCCAGAGGGTCGCGTATCCGGCGAAGGTGAGACCCGCGAACAGCGCCTTGACCGCGAGCGCGAAGGTGATGTTCTGCCGGATGGTCGCGAGCGTCCGTCGGGAGTGCCGCACGAGCCACGGCAGCCGTTCGAGATCGTCGGTCATGAGGGCGATGTCGGCAGTCTCGATGGCGGCGTCGGAACCGATGGCACCCATGGCGATGCCGACGCTGGAGCGCGCGAGCGCCGGTGCGTCGTTGACGCCGTCGCCCACCATCGCGACAGTGCCGTAGCGGCCGACCAGCCGTTCGACGACGGTGACCTTGTCTTGCGGCAGCAGTTCCGCGTGCACCTCGTCGATGCCGGTCTGCCGGGCGATCGCCTCCGCGGTCCTGCGGTTGTCGCCGGTCAGCATCACCAGATGGCGGATGCCGAGCTCCCGCAGCGCCCGAAGCGCAGTGGCCGCCTCGGGCCGGACGGTGTCGGCGATGGCGAGCAGGCCGCAAACGTGGCGCTCGTCGCCGACGGCCACCACCGTCCGGCCCTCCCGTTCGAGGGCTTCGGCCAGCTCCGCGCTGCGGGCGTCCGTCTTGCCGCGCTCGACGGCGTACCGCCAGGAACCGATCCAGACCGGCTGCCCGTCCACCATCCCGGTGACGCCGCGTCCGGCCACGGCGCGCACATCGGTGGCGGGAACCGGTTCGCCGCCCGCCTCACGGGCGCAGGCGATCACGGCCCGTGCCAGAGGATGGGCGCTGCGCGCCTCGAGGGCGGCGGCGCGCGCGAGCACCTCGGTTTCGCTGTGGCCGTGGAGGGCGTGGAGCCCGACCACCGCCGGCTGGCCGCGCGTCAGCGTGCCCGTCTTGTCGAAGGCGATCGCCGCGAGGCGCGCCGGCGCTTCGACGAACGCGCCCCCCTTTACGAGAACCCCGCGCCGGGCGGCGGCGGCGAGAGCCGCCACGACACTCACCGGGGTGGAGATGACGAGCGCACAGGGGCAGGCGATCACCAGCAGGACCAGAGCGCGGTAGAACCATTCCGCCCAGTCGCCCCCGAAGAGCAGCGGCGGCAGGACGGCGATCACAGCGGCGAGCACGATCACCGCCGGGGTGTAGATCCTCGCGAACCGCTCGACCCACTGCTCCGCCCTCGCGCGGCGGCTGTGGGCCTCTTCGACCATCCGCACGATGCGGGCGAGCGTGGTATCCGAGGCCGCCTTGGTGCTCTCGACTTCGAGGACGCCTTCGCCGTTGATGGTGCCGGCGTAGACCTCTTCGCCCGGCTGCCTTGTGACGGGCACGCTCTCGCCCGTGATCGGCGCCTGGTCGACCGAGCTGGTGCCCGCGACCACGCGGCCATCGAGCGGAATACGCTCACCGGGGCGGACGAGAAAGCGGGTGCCGACCGCGACCTCGGCCGCCGGCCGCTCGACCTCGCGGCCGTCCGGCAGCAGGACCCGCACGGTGGGAGGGGCCAGATCGAGCAGTGCCGAAATGGCCCGACGGGCGCGCTCCACACTCCAGCTCTCGAGCGCGAGCGAGACAGCGAAGAGGAAAGTGACCGTGGCGGCCTCGAACCACTCGCCGATGGTGACGGCTCCCGCGACCGCGATCACCATCAGAACGTTGATGTCGGGGCGGAGCGTGCGTGCCGCCACCCAGGCCCTGGGCAGGACCAGCCGCAGCCCGGAGCCGATGGCGAGTGCCAAGACCACCATCTCGGGCAGGGGCACGACGCCGCCGTCGTGACCGGCGAACAGCCGCAGGGCTTCGCCCGGGCCACCCGCGAGCCAGGCGTGCAGGACGATGCCGGCGAACACGAAGAACCCGCTCGCGACCGTCCACATCAGCTTCCTGCGGCGTTCCGTGCCGGCGTCGGCGGCGTCCGCCGCGCCGGGCCGCCATTCCTCGGCGCTCATGCCGGCCGCCGCCACGGCGCGCCCGACCTCATCGACCGAAACGGGCCGCGCTTCGGGCAACACGAACATGCGTCCGTTGACCACGTCGAAGGCGAGCTTGTCCTCCCCTCCCACGAGCGGGCCGACGGCGCGTTTCAGGACCGCCACCTCTTCAGCACAGTCCAGCCCGCGCACGCGCAGGATCAGCCGCGCGCCGGTGTCGGGTTTCCCGTCCGCCCGACCCACCACCGCCGGGGCTTCGCCTGCCGTACAACCGCAGCAGGCGACGGGATGGCCGTGCCGGTGGGCATGTTCGTGCCGGCCGCTCTCGTGCATGGTACGATTCCCGATGGCCGCCGCGCCGTCCGCCGCCCCACGAGCGGACCGGATCGGCGCGAGACGGGCGGTTCACTGCCGAGATGGGACCTTCAGTGACTGAAGCTTCAAGGGGCCCCGGAGCATTTCCCCGCGCCGGTCCGTGCACCATCTGGCGGTCGGAAAAGGGAACGACCATGCGAGACGACGGCAATCTCACCATCGGCGATCTCTCGCGCGAAACGGGCTGCAAGGTGCAGACGATCCGCTATTACGAACGGATCGGACTGATGCCGGCGGCGGATCGTTCGACGGGCAACCAGCGCCGCTACCGAGCGCGGGACCGCGACCGGCTGGCGTTCATCCGGCACGCACGGGAGCTCGGGTTTCCGCTGCGGGCGATCCGCGAGCTGCTCGACCTCGTGGACGACCCGGAGCGTCCGTGCGCCGCGGCCGATGCGATAGCACGGGCCCAGCTCGGCGAGGTCCGCAGCCGCATCGCGCGGCTCCGCGCTCTCGAAGCGGAACTCGAACGGATGATCGAAGAGTGCGCCGGCGGGCGCATCTGCGAGTGCCGGGTGATCGAGGTTCTCGCCGATCATTCGAAGTGTCTGCACAGGGAGCATTCGGGCGCCGGCTGAGTCTGTGGCGTCGGGCCATCGCCCCGGCGCCGCTTCCGTGTACGACCGGCCCGCCGGTTGACCGGCGGCGCGGGCTGCGGCAAGCCGGAGGCAGAAGATCGCGCGCCGCGCGCTGTCCGGGGAGTGCCCGCATGTCCGAAGCCGCCGCGCCGGCCCTGCCGGAGCTCGCCTGCTTCTCGGTGATCGACCACTACCCGCCGGACCTCTACCCCGGCCATACGCGCACGATCGCCGAATTCTACGACCAGGTGCTGGAGCAGTGCGTGCTCGCGGAGGAGCTGGGCTATCGCAGCTTCTACGTCGCCGAGCACCATTTCGACGAATACGGCGTGATCCCGAACCCGGCCGTCTGGCTGGCTGCCGCCGCCATGCGCACGCGGCGCATCCGCCTCGGGCCGGCGGTCGCGGTGCTGCCGTTCCGCGATCCCGTGCACGTCGCCGAGGACTACGCCATCCTCGACCAGCTCTGCCGCGGCCGGCTGGTGCTGCCGGTGGGCTCGGGCTACCTGCGGCACGAGTTCGAGGGCTTCAACATCGACGGCGCCACCAAGCGCTTCCGCTTCGACGAGACCCTCGCCCTGATCCGGGCGCTGTGGCGCGGGGAGAAGGTGCGCTACGCCGGGCGCTACCACGCCCTTTCCGGTGTCGCCCTCAACGTCCTGCCGTACGAAGGCCGCATGCCGGCGATGCCGATCGCGGTGCTGCGCGCCGAGGCCGCGTACCATGTCGGCAGGGCGGGCGAGGATCTGATGACGGTGCCCTACGCCACCCTCGACCGGTTCGAGGACATCCGCGGGCTCCTGGACGCGTTCCGCGAGGGCCGGGCTGCCGGCGGCCACGACCGCGGGCGCACCTACGTGGCGCTCCACACCTATGTGGCGGAGACCGAGGAACAGGCGCGGGGCGATGCCGCCGCCGCCTTCGACCTCTACGTCGAGACGCGCAAGTACGCGAAGCGGCAGACCTACGACGACATCCAGAAAAGCGGCCTGTCGCTCATGGGCTCGGTGGAGACCGTGGCCGAAAAGCTCGTCGCGCTCGCCGACATGGGCGTGGACGAGCTCATGATCCTCTGCAATTTCGGCGACCTGCCGCACGCGCTCGCCTGCGCGTCCATGCGCCGGATGGTGGAGCAGGTGCTGCCGCGGGCGAGGGCCCGGATCGTGGCCGGAGCCGTGCCGACGGCCGGGGCGCAGGCGGCGGGAGCGAAGTGAGCGAAGAGCGGGAGAGCGGCGACCGGGCCGTCGATCCCGGCGAGGGCGGCGTCTTCCCCCTCACCCGCGAGCGCATCGCCTCGGGCTGGATCCGCGAGATGGTCCGGCGGGCGGGTGTGCCCGTGCGGATCCTCACCGACGAAGAGATCGAGGCCTCGCTGCAGGCGACGCTCGTGGCGAAGCCGAAGGGTGCGCCCGTGCGCGTCTTCGCCTACGGCTCGCTCATCTGGAACCCGACCATCCGCTGGACGGAACGCCGGATCGCCCGCGTCCACGGCTACCACCGCCGCTTCTGCCTGCGCACCACGCTCGGCCGCGGCACGCCGGAACGGCCGGGGCTGATGCTCGGGCTCGACCACGGCGGCTCCTGCCGCGGCATCGTCTACCGCCTGCCCGAGGACGACACCCTCGGCGAACTGCGGCTCCTCTGGCGGCGGGAGATGGTGACGGGCGCCTACCGGCCGCGCTGGCTCGCCGCGCACACCGAAGGCGGTCCGGTACCGGCCATCGTCTTCACCATCGAGCGCCGCCACGACCGCTACTGCCGGGACCTGCCCGAACGCGAGATGCTCGACATGCTGGCGACCGGCGAGGGGCCGCTCGGGCGCGCCTGCGACTATCTGTTCGACACCGCGCGGCACCTGCGCGAGCTCGGCATCCCCGACCGGCACCTCGAGGAACTCGCGGAACGCGTGCGCGCCCGCCGCAGCGAGCTGGCCGCGACGGGCGCGATCCCGGAATAGACCGGGCCGTACGGATCAGCGGAAGAGGAACGGATCCGGCTGCCTCTTGGCGAGCGGCACCTGCTCGTCGCCCCATTCGCGTTCGATCTCGTGCGCGTGCACGTCCTTCGCGCCGTGCTTCTGCAGGATCTCGATCGCCTTCTTTTCCTGCTCCGCGTCGCGCACCTGCACCCAGAGCAGGAGGCCGCCGGCGCGGATCTGCTCCTCGATCTCGCGCGCCCGCAGGTCGCCGAGATACTTCGCGAGCAGCCCGCCGATGGTGCCACCCGCACCACCCCCGACCGCGGCCGCCAGGATGGCGATCGGGATCGAGATCTCCGCCGTCACCACGAGCCCCAGCGCCACGAAGCTTCCGAGCAGCGCCGTGCCGGCCGTGAGCGCGGCTTTGCCCTCGGCCACCTCGTGCCGGTCGACGGGATTCTCCGTCGGCGCATCGGGATCGTCCTCGAGCTTGCGGATGTCGACGCGGTCGCCGAGCTTCTCGCGGGCCGTGTCCTCGTGCACCAGCAGATTGATCTGCGAGCGGTCGAAACCCGCGAGCTCGAGATCCTCGACCGCATCCTCGAGCTCGTCGTAACTGTCGAAAACACCGACGACCTCGCGAACGCGGTAGCGGTGCGCCTCCTTGTCTGCCATCTCCCTTCTCCCCTGCTCTCCGGTCGGGGCGCGACAGTCATATGGGCACCCCCGAGGTGCGACACAATAGCACAGCCGGGAGCGCGCGGAAGCCACGCCCGCGTGAGCGGCAAGGCCTGGGGGCTCAGTCCACGTCGTCCCGCGGCCGGCCAGCCGCTTCCCCGACCACTTCGGAGGCCACTTCGTAAGAGAAACCCGCCCGCGCGAGCGCCGCGAGCGCCCGGCGCCTCGCTTCTTCCGTCCAGTCCGCGCCCGGCTGCGGCAGGAGCCCGCGGCGGCGCAGCAGCGCCCGCGCCGCGACGCGCTCCGGATCCGCCCCGAGTTCCTCGCCGAGGCCCGCGAGCTCTTCGGCCGCGATCGCGGGCGCGATGCCCCGCTCCGCCAGATCCGCCCGCAGACGCCGGACCGACGCGCCACGCTGCACGAGCCGACGCAGCCGCGCGCGGGCGTGCGTCCGGTCGTCCACAATGCCGAGCTCGGCGCAATGCCCGACGACGCGCGCGATCGCCGCGCGGAGGCCAGGGTCCGGCGTCTTTCCCGCCCGTTTCGCGAGCCGCAGCGCCCGACGCTCGAGATAGGCCGCGAGCCGTGCCCGGCTCGTCGCGTAGCGTGCGAGATAGCGCAACGCCCAGTCGCGCAACCGCGCTTCGTCGGGCATGTCGGCGCTCAGCTCCCGACCTCCTCCGGTTCGGCCGACCCGGGCGCGGTGGCGGCGATGCCGGCCGCCCGCTCGCGCTCGAGCGCGGCGATGCGGTCGAGAATGTCGAGGAAGCGTTCGCCGAAGGGCGTGAGCCGGTATTCGACGCGCGGCGGCACCTCGGCGAAGATCCGCCGCTCGAGCACGCCGAAGGCGACGAGCCGGCGCAGGCGCTCGTTGAGCACCTTGGCCGACAGGCCCGGAACCGCCCGCTGGATCGCCCCGGGCCGCACGATGCCGCGCCGCACGCAGTCGAGCACGTGCAGCGACCATTTGCAGCCGACGATGCGCTCGACCATCGCGGCGACGGTGGGTGGTTCGGAAGTCTTTCGCCGGCCGTTCACCGATTTGCACCGTTCGGTTCGCAACAGACCGGAAAGTGCCCGCTCGACACGTACGGCCTCGCCGGAGAAATGGGAAGCGGACCGCGACATCGGGAGGATCCGCCATGCATGTCCTGCGCGCTTCCGTCCTCGCCCTCGCCTGCGCCGCGGCCGCCGGCCTGCCGCTGCGCGCGGAGGAGGCGAAGGTCGCCTTTCCCGAAGGCTACCGGAGCTGGTACCATGTCAAGTCCATGCTGATCGAGGAGGGACATCCGCTCTACGAGGCTTTCGGCGGCCTGCACCACATCTACGCCAACGACGCCGCGCTGGAAGGCTACCGCACCGGCACCTTCCCCGACGGTGCGGTGATCGTGTTCGACCTGCTCGCGGTCGAAAGGACCGACGACCATGCCGTCGTCGAGAAGGAGCGCAAGGTGCTGGGCGTCATGCAGCGCGACGCGCGCGCCTTCGCGGCGACGGGTGGCTGGGGCTACGAGGGCTTCGGCGGCGGCGATCCGGAAAAGCGGGTGGTCGGCGCGAACGCCGCGGAAGCCTGCCACGCCTGTCACCAAGGTGCCGCACCCGACTTCGTCTTCAGCGAACCGCGGCCCTGACACCTTGGCCCAGCCCGGGGCCGGCGCGGGATCCGACGGGCGCGCCCCTCCTCCGTCTGCCGGAATGCGGCGCTCAGGCGGGCGATTCCGCCGCTTCCGGTCCGTCGGCTGCGGCGGCCGTCCGCTGTCGCCCCCGCGCCGCGCTCCGCCGGTCCGCCCCGGGCGGATAGAAATCACCACGGAAGCGGCGGTCCGGCCCGACGTATTTCGGGCTGTCGACGAACTGGCGGCGATCGCGGTCCATGGCGTCGAGCCTGCGCTGGATGCGCGCCACGGTGAAGACACCGGTCAGGATCGCGCTGACACCGGCGTCGCGCAGCCGGTAGAGCCGTTCGGGCACGAGGTCGCGGTCGAGCACCAGCACCCAGGCCCGGCGGCTCGGGTTCGTACGGTCGTGACGCAGCGACCGTGTGAGCGCCGCCGCGTCGATCACCCCCTCCGCATCCTGCTCGATCACGACCAGATCGAACGTCTCCTGCGCGAGGCGCGACATCGCCGAGTCGGACGAGCCCGCGCGCGTCACGAAGAAGCCCCGCTCCCGCAGAACGTCCCGAAGAATGTCCGCGAGACCGCTCTCGGCCGTGACCACGAGCGCGCGCCGCGAATCCTCTCCGGACCGCCCGCCGGCGGTCGTCGCCTGCATCATCCCGGCCCTCCGTACAGGCTGTCCCGATGGCCGGCGTGATCGTGGGCCGGATCCGTCAATTTTCCGTAAACGCAGCGTACCGGCTATTCGGCAGCGACGGCCGGCGTCTCGGCCGGCTCGACGCGCGCCGCGCAGAACTTGAACTCCGGGATCTTGCCCCAGGGATCGAGCTGCGGATTGGTCAGGATGTTGGCGGCGGCCTCGCGGTAGCAGAAGGGAATGAACACCACGCCCTCGGGCACCGCCGGATCGCGCCGGGCCATGAGTTCGATCGCACCCCGACGGGTCGCGACGCGCACGCGCCTGCCCGGCTCCACCCCGAGCTTCGCCAGATCGCGCCCGTTCATGGCGCAGAAGGGCTCGGGTTCGAGAGCGTCGAGGACGGTCGCGTGGCGCGTGATGGCCCCCGTGTGCCAGTGCTCGAGCGTGCGTCCCGTGGTCAGGATCATCGGATACTGCTCGTCGGGCACTTCCGCCGGCGGTTCGACCTCGGCGGGGACGAGACGCGCCCGGCCCGAAGGCGTGGGGAAGCGGTCCTCGAACACGACCCCCTTGCCCGGATGGTCCGGCGCCGGGCAGGGATAGGCCACCGCATGCTCCCGCTCGAGCCGGTCCCATGTGATGTTGTCGAGCGACGGCATCGCCTTCTTCATCTCGGCGAAGACGTCGGCGGGCCCCGCATAGTTCCAGGGGAGCCCGAGCCGGCGGGCGATCTCCTGGATGATCCAGAGGTCCTGCCGCGCCTCGCCCGGAAGCGGCAGCGCGATCCGGCCCATCTGCACCTGACGGTTGGTGTTCGTCACCGTGCCCTGCTTCTCGGGCCAGGCCGAGGCGGGCAGGACCACGTCGGCATGCCAGGCGGTCTCGGTCAGGAAGATGTCCTGCACCACGAGATGCTCGAGGGAGGCCAGCGCCTCGCGCGCGTGCTGCGCATCCGGGTCCGACATCGCCGGGTTCTCGCCCATGATGTACATGCCGCGGATCTGCCCGGCGCGGATCGCGTCCATGATCTCGACCACCGTGAGCCCGGGCTCGGGATCGAGCTTCGCCCCCCAGAGCTCTTCGAGGAACTGGCGGTAGGTGTCGTCCCGGGTCGGGTGATAGTCCGGGAAGACCATCGGGATCAGGCCGGCATCCGACGCGCCCTGGACATTGTTCTGGCCGCGCAGGGGATGGAGCCCGGTGCCGGGCCGGCCGACATGGCCGCACATCACGGCGAGCGAGATCAGGCAGCGGGCGTTGTCGGTGCCGTGGACGTGCTGGCTGATGCCCATGCCCCAGAAGATGATGGCGCGCTCGGCGCGGGCGTAGGCGCGCGCGACCTCCCGGAGCGTCTCCGCCGGGATGCCGCACACCTCCGCCATCCGCTCGGGCGGGAACTTCGCGAGATGTTCGCGCAGCCGGTCGAAGTTCTCGCTGCGCGCCTGCACGTACTGTTCGTCGTAGAGCTTCTCCTCGACGATCACGTGCATGAGCGCGTTCAGGAGCGCCACGTCGGTGCCGGGCCGGAACTGCAGCATCCAGGTGGCGTGGCGTTTCAGGGCCTGGCCGCGCGGATCGGCGACCACGAGCTTCGCACCCCGCTTGGCCGCCTGCTTGAAGTAGGTCGCGGCGACCGGGTGGTTCTCGGTGGGGTTGGCGCCGATCACGAAGATCAGATCGGCATTCATCGCCTCGGTGAAGGGGGCCGTGACCGCGCCGGAGCCGATCCCTTCCATGAGCGCCGCCACCGAGGAGGCGTGGCAGAGCCGCGTGCAGTGGTCGACGTAGTTGGAGCCGAAGCCCGTGCGCACGAGCTTCTGGAACAGATAGGCCTCCTCGTTGCTGCCTTTGGCCGAGCCGAAGCCCGCGAGCGCACGCGGCCCGTCGCGGTCGCGGATGCGCCGCAGGCCCTCCGCCGCACGCTCCAGCGCCTCCTCCCAGGTGGCCTCGCGGAAGTGCGTCCAGGGGTTCCCGGGGTCGACGAAATCGTCCGCCCGCTTCGGCACGTCCTCCCTGCGCACGAGCGGCACCTTCAGCCGGTGCGGATGGTGGACGTAGTCGAACCCGAAGCGGCCCTTGACGCACAGCCGGTTCTCGTTGGCCGGCCCGGGCGCACCCGACACCCAGGCGATGCGGTCGTCGCGGATGTGGTAGGTGAGCTGGCAGCCGACGCCGCAGTACGGGCAGACGCTCCGCACCTCGCGATCGGCCGTCCGCGCGCCCCTTCCGGTCTCGCGATCGACGATGGTCGCCGGCATCAGGGCGCCCGTCGGGCAGGCCTGGACGCATTCGCCGCAGCCGACGCAGGTCGAGCTTCCCATCGGATCGCCCATGTCGAACACGACGCTCGCCCGGTGGCCGCGCCAGGCCATGCCGATGACGTCGTTGACCTGGACCTCGCGGCAGGCGCGCACGCAGAGGGTGCAGTGGATGCAGGCATCGAGCTGCACCGCCATCGCCGGATGCGACCAGTCGGGCTCCGGCTGGTGGCGCTTCGGAAAGCGGCTCTCGCGGACGCCGGCGCGCTCCGCCCACTGCCAGAAGCGCGAGGTGGCATCGTGCGCCTCGGCCTTCGGCGGCTGGTCGGCGAGCAGCAGCTCGATGACCAGCTCGCGGGCGCGCTTCGCCCGCTCCGAGGCGGTGCGCACCACCATGCCCGGCTGCGGGGTGCGGATGCAGGAGGCGGCGAGCACACGCTCGCCCTCGATCTCGACCATGCAGGCGCGGCAGTTGCCGTCGGCCCGGTAACCGGGCTCCGGCAGCCAGCAGAGATGCGGGATCTCGACGCCGAGGCGCTTCGCCACCTGCCAGATGGTCTCACCCGGCCGGGCCTCGACCTCGCGGCCATCGAGGGTGAAGCGGATGGGCTCGCTCATGTCGTCGCCTCCCCGGTTGCGGGACGTTCCGCGAAGAAGCGGAACAGGCAGCGGATGGGATTGCCCGCGGCCTGACCGAGGCCGCAGATGGACGCGTCGCTCATGACCCGCACGAGATCGCCGAGCTTCTCCGGATCCCAGTCGTCGGCGCTCATCAGCCGCACGGCCTTCTCGGTGCCGGCACGACAGGGCGTGCACTGGCCGCAGGACTCGTCCTCGAAGAAACGCAGGAGATTGAGCACGGCCGCCTTCGGGTCGTCGCGGTCGGAGAGCACGATCACGGCGTGCGAGCCGACGAAGCAGCCGTGCTCCTCGAGGGTGCCGAAGTCGAGGGGGATATCGGCCATGGATGCAGGCAGGATGCCGCCCGAGGCGCCGCCCGGAAGGTAGGCGGCGAAGCGGTGGCCCTCCGCCATGCCGCCGCAGTACTCCTCGATCAGCTCGCGCGCGGTGATGCCGGCGGGCGCCAGCTTCACCCCGGGCTCCCTGACCCGGCCCGAGACGGAGAAGCTCCTGAGCCCCTTCCGGCCATGACGCCCGTGACCCGCGAACCAGTCCGCGCCCTTCTCGAGGATGTCGCGCACCCACCAGAGCGTCTCGACATTGTTGACGAGTGTCGGCCGGCCGAACAGGCCCTTCGATGCGACATAGGGCGGGCGGTGGCGCGGCAGTCCGCGCTTGCCCTCGATGCTCTCGATCATCGCCGACTCTTCGCCGCAGATGTAGGCGCCCGCACCGCGGCGCAGTTCGACGAAGCCGGCCGGCACGATCCCCGCACCCTCGAGGGCCGCGATCTCGCGTCCCAGCACCTCGTGCAGTTCCGGATACTCGTCGCGCAGATAGATCCAGATGCCCTCGACGCCCACCACATGCGCGGCGATCAGCGCGCCCTCGAGCATCCGGTGCGGGTCGGTCGAGAGATAGTGGCGATCCTTGAAGGTGCCCGGTTCGCCCTCGTCGGCATTCACGCACATGTAGCGCGGCGCCGGCTGGTCGCGGACGATCTGCCACTTGCGCCCGGTCGGGAAGCCGGCACCCCCGAGCCCCCGCAGCTCCGCCCGCGAGAGTGTGTCGATCACGTCCGCCCGCTCGCCCCGGCGGACCGCTTCGAGCAGACGGTAGCCGCCCATGTTGCGATAGGCGTCGAAGGCGACGTAGGGCGGCAGTTCGGGCGCGAGATCGCCGGATTCGACGACGGCGGCGATCCGGTCCGCATCCGCGGGCGCCACCCTCCGCCGGCCGACCATCGCCGCCGGCGCCTCGTGGCAGGCCCCCATGCAGGGCGCGCGCAGGACGCGCACGTCGGCATGATCGAACAGGTCGCGCAGCTCGCCGATCAGCCGTTCGGCCCCGGCCATGGCGCAGGACAGGCTGTCGCAGACGCGGATCGTGACCGCGGGCGGCCGACGCTCGCCCTCGCGCACCACGTCGAAATGGGCGTAGAAGGTCGCGACCTCGAACACTTCCGCCTGCGAGAGGCGCATCTCGTCCGCGAGTGCCGCGAGATGCGCGGCCGACAGACAGCCGAAGCGGTCCTGGATCAGGTGCAGGAACTCGATCAGGAGATCGCGCCGGCGTGGCCGATCGCCCAGCAGCTCCCGGATTTCGGCGCGTGCACGTTCGTCGACCTGACGGCCGCGCGGCTCGGTGCGTCCCCGCCGCTCTGACTGCGGGCTCCGGCGCATCCTCCACCCCCTCTGCAGGTCCGGCCGGACCGCGCCGCGCGGACCGACCCCGTGCCCGCTCCTAACCCCGAACCCGCCCCGGGATCAATGGTCGGCACGGCCGTCGGCGATCGGGCCCGGACACCTCCACGCCCCCGCCCCGGCGCCGGCGAACGGCGGCGGATCGAACACGAGGCGCGCCCGCAGCCGGGCGCAGTCCTCGAGCCCGGGCGGCAGGTCGCGCGCGGCGCCGGCGAGCGGTGCCGCGGGTGCGAAGGTCGGTACGGCGACCGGCGCCGGCATCACGTCCGGATCCAGCCGGACCGTCCCGGGTGCCGCGGCCGCGTTGGCGGCGTTCCACTCCGGGCCCAGCGCGCGGAAGGCGAAATGGACGCCGACCGCGATCAGCACCGTCGCCACCAGTGCCGAGAGGAAAGCCTTCATCGATCACCCTCCGTTCCGCGGGCCCGGCCGCCGTCGCCGCCGGCAATACGTGCGATATAGGCGACGAGGGCCGCCCGGTCTTCGGGATCCGGCATGCGCTGCAACGGCATCCGCGAGCCCGGCACGAATGCTTCCGGCCCGAGCTCGAACAGCCGCGACAGCGTCTCCTCGGTCCAGACGATCCCGCTCCGTGCGAGCGCGGAGCTGTAGGGATAGCCGGGCACGGCTCCGGCGGGCCGCCCGATCAGATGGTAGAAGGTCGGCCCGGCCTTGTTCTCGTCGTCCGGTGTCACCGAATGGCAGCCCACGCACTTGCGGAAGAGCTCCGCTCCGCGGCCGCCGTCGAGCATCTTGTCGGTGGCGGCCAGACGACGGGCCCGCGGCCCGGCGAGCTGCCCGCCGGTCGCCGTGTCCCAGACCCGGATCGCGCCATCGCCGTGTCCGGACCAGAGCCGTCGTTCGTCCGGACCGAAGGCGAGCGACCACACCGGCCCACCCTCGGCGCGCAGCACCCGTTCGCCGCGCCGTTCGGGCACGTGCCAGAGATAGATGGTGCCGAGGGCAGTGCCGCTCGCGAGCCACCGCCCGTCCGGCGAGAGAGCGAGCGAGAGCACCGGTTTCTCCTGACCCTCGAGGCGGAACAGCTCGCGCCCGTCGGCCGCCGACCAGCCGCGGATCGTGCCGTCGATCGAGCCCGAGTAGAGTTCGTCGTCACGGGCGAGGAGACGGGTGAGCGGAAAACCGTTGCCGGGCGTGCGCCACACGGTGCGCGCGGTTTCGATCTCCCAGCGCGTCAGCCCGCCCGCCTCGTCGGCCGCGACGAGCGCATCGCCCGTGACGAAGACGACGCCCGTGTAGTGCAGGTGCGGATCGCCGAAGCGGGCGATCTCGCGGCCATCGGCGAGCGACCACAGCCGCACCGAGCCGTCCCAGCTCGCGGATGCGACCCGCGTCCCGTCCGGCGAGACCGCGACCGCCACCACCTTCGCCGCGTGCCCGGTGAACCGGGCGAGCGGCCGCGCGGCGCCGACATCGAGGACGCCGACCGTGGCATCGTCGCCGGCCGTGACGGCGAGCGCGCGCCCGGGCACGACCGCGACATCGTTCAGAGGGCCGTCGTGCGCGACGAGCCGGGCCAGCATCCGGCCGCCGTCCGGATCCCAGAGGACGACGCTGTAGTCGAAGCCGGCCGACAGCAGCCTGCCGGACGTCGGCTCGAACCCGAGGTCCCGGACCGGGCCGCCGTGCGCCACGAAGGGCTCTTCGGCCGCGGGCACCGGCCCGCCGGCGAGGGCGACGACCACCGCCACCGCCACGGGCAACCTGCGCCGCCCCGAGACCGTTCCGTCCGCTCCGCCCCGGACCATCCCCTCACCCCGTCAGCGGATCCGGTCGCGCGCGAGACTCTCCCGCCGCAGCACCGGCCCGGCGGGCTCGGGCGCGGAAACCGGCGGTGGCGCAGCGCTCCAGCCGTCGGGCCGGTGGAACAGCCGCGGGACCGGCCGGCCGGTTTCGGCATCGAGCAGGAGCGTGCCCACCTGGAAGGCGGCGTTCCCGGCATCCCGCGGCAGCATCACGGTGACGGCGAAGAGCCTCTCGCCGTCGCGCTGCACTTCCTCCACCTTCAGCACCTCGACGCCGTAATCGGCCGCGAGCCGTGCCGCCACTTCGTCCGGCGTCAGGGCCGCAGCCGGGGCCGCCCAGAGCAGCGCCGGCACCGCGAGGATCCGGAGATCACTCCGCCGGCTGCGCCACCGACCGTTCCGCGAGTCCACGGCGCTCCAGCTCCTCGGCCCAGAGATTGTGGTGTTCGCGCGCCCACTCGAGGTCCACCTCGCCGTTCCACATGGCATCGAAGGCGCCCTCCATGCCGAGCGAGCCGATGTAGATATGGGCGAGGATCACTCCGATCATGAAGACGCCGACGATCCCGTGCCACACCACCGCGAGCTGCTGCTCGGCGAGCGGCGAGAGCCCGGTCGGGAGATCCGTGCCCAACCAGGCGTTGAGGGTCGCGAAGGTGTCGCGGAAGAAGTGGAACTGGTAGGGGAACAGCAGCTGCAGGCCGGAGAGGCTGAGCGACAGCCCGCCCAGCACCACCAGCCAGAAGATGATCTTCTGACCGGCGTTGAACTTCTTCGCCGGCGGGTGTCCGCCGCCGAACAGACCACCGCCCCGGAGCAGCCAGACGAGATCGTGGCGGTTCGGGATGTTGAACCACACCCACTGCAGGAACATCAGCGCCACGCCGAGCATGAAACCGAAGGCCAGATAGTTGTGGGCGAGCTTGCCCCAGATGGCCCAGACCGCGAACGCTTCTTTCCCGACGAGCGGCATGACCAGCTCCCGCCCGTACATCAGCGACAGGCCGGTGACGCCGAGGACGATGAAGCAGGTGGCGGTGAGCCAGTGGGTGAAGCGCTCGAACCAGCTGAAGCGCGGCACGCGCACGCCGGCCGGCGGATGTTCGAGCCGGATCCGTCCGCGCAGCAGGAAGAAGACGAGAAGGGCGGCCACCACGCCGACGAGAAACCAGCCCGCATAGGCGCGATAGGGCCCGTTGCGCACGTCGCGCCAGACCTCGCCCTCGGACTGGATCAGGACCGGCCCCATCGGCCCCGCGACCGGAGACTGGCCGGCATCGCCCCTGCGGATGCGGGCCCAGATCTCGCTGTCGCTCGCCTCCGGCTGGAGATTGACAGGTGGCGGTCCCGCCTCCCCCCGGACCGCACCCGCGGGCGGGCGGACCGGGTCGGGCACCACGGGGACCTGCTGGGCGAGTGCCACCAGCAACGGCAGCCCGTAGAAGCCGAACAGCAGGAGCGGCAGCCAGAGGCGCCGCCAGAGCCGTGCGCCGTGCGTCTTCCTCACCCTTCTCCCTCCCGCCTCAGAAGGCCTGATGGCGCGCCCGCAGACGCGCCTGCTCGCGCGCGTCCTCGTCCGTCGGCTGGTCGGCGGGTCCCTGGTAGACGCCCTTGATGTCGACGATCGGCCGCGGCGAGAGCGGCCGGTCCTTGAAGCCCCACACCGACCACAGGATCACCAGAAGGACGAGCAGTGCGAGCCCGACACGAAGAGCCATGCCCATCGATGCTCCCGGTTCCGGAAAGCCCGCCGTCGTTGTGGCGGCGGACGGCCGGCCTGCCAAGCCCGATCGCGGGCCGGCTGCGAAAAGAGCGGCGAGGCCCGGCCCCGCCGCTCCCTCCGGCGGCAGGAGGGTCCGCCCGGTGACCCGGACGGACCGCCGACCTCAGATGCCGCCCTTGATGCCGTAGGCCGTCCCCCAGCCCCAGGCACCGCTGCCGAAGCCGCGGGCGACGATGCGCTCGCGGTAGATGTCGGCGATCACGTCGCCGTCACCGGCGAGCAGCGCCTTGGTGGCGCACATCTCGGCGCAGAGCGGCAGCTTGCCCTCGGCGAGACGGTTGCGGCCGTACTTGCGGAACTCGGCCTCGCTGTTGTCCTCTTCGGGTCCGCCGGCGCAGAAGGTGCACTTGTCCATCTTGCCGCGGGTGCCGAAGTTGCCCGCCTGCGGATACTGCGGCGCCCCGAACGGGCAGGCGTAGAAGCAGTAGCCGCAGCCGATGCAGAGGTCCTTGCTCCAGAGGACCACCCCCTCCTCGGTCTGGTAGAAGCAGTCCACCGGGCAGACCGCCATGCAGGGCGCGTCGGAGCAGTGCATGCAGGCGACCGAGATCGAGCGCTCGCCGGGCACGCCGTCGTTGATGGTGACCACCCGCCTGCGGTTGATGCCCCAGGGCACCTCGTGCTCGTTCTTGCAGGCCGTGACGCAGGCGTTGCACTCGATGCAGCGCTCGGCGTCGCAGAGAAAGCGCATCCGTGCCATCGTCGTGCCTCCTTACGCCGGCATGATCCGGCAGAGCGTCGTCTTGGTCTCCTGCATCTGGGTGACCGAGTCGTAGCCGTAGGTCTGTGCCGTGTTCGACGCCTCGCCCAGCACGTAGGGATCGGCACCGACCGGATATTTGCTCCGACGGTCCTCGCCCTGGAACCAGCCGCCGAAGTGGAACGGCATGAAGGCGACGCCGCGTCCGACGCGTTCGGTCACCAGGGCCATCACCAGCACCTTGCCGGCACCGCCGACGCCGACACCCTCGACCCACACCATCTGCCGGTCGCGGATGCCGAGGCTGTTCGCGTCGTACGGGTTGATCTCCACGAACATGTGCTGCTGCAGTTCGGCGAGCCACGGGTTCGAGCGGGTCTCGTCGCCGCCGCCCTCGTACTCGACGAGACGCCCCGAGGTGAGGATGATCGGATAGTCCTTCGAGACGTCGTGGTCCTGCAGCGACTTGTAGAGGGTCGGCAGGCGGTAGAACTTCCGGTCGTCGTAGGTCGGGTACTTCGCGACCAGATCCCGCCGCGGCGTGAACAGCGGTTCACGGTGCAGCGGCACCGGATCGGGGAAGTTCCACACCACGCAGCGCGCCTTGGCGTTGCCGAAGGGCGCGCAGCCGTGCATCAGCGCCACCCGCTGGATGCCGCCCGAGAGGTCGGTCTTCCAGTTGGTCTTGGGCCCGTCGATGGCCTCGATGGTCGCCCGCTCGTCGGGCGTGAGATCCTTGTCCCAGCCGAGCTGGATCAGCATCTCCATGGTGAACTCGGGATAACCGTCCTTGATCTCCGAGCCCTTGGTGTAGCTGCCCTCGGCCAGCAGGTTCTCGCCGTCCCGCTCGACGCCGAAGCGCGCCCGGAACGGCAGCCCGCCCTCCATGACGTGCTTGCTCGTGTCGTAGAGGATCGGGGTGCCGGGATGCCTGAGTTCCGGCGTGCCCCAGCACGGCCAGGGCAGACCGTAGTACTCGCCGTCCACCGGCCCGCCGTTCGCCCTGAGCGTCGTCTTGTCGAACACGTGCTGCCACTGCATGTGCAGCTTGATGCGCTCCGGCGACTGGCCGGTGTAGCCGATCGTCCACATGCCGCGGTTGAACTCGCGGGTGATGTCCTCGACCACGGGCTCGGTGCCGTTCACCCGGATGTTCTTGAAAAGCTGGTCGGCGAACCCGAACTTCCGCGCGAAAAGATACATGATCTCGTGATCGACTTTGGACTCGAACACCGGGTCGATCACCTTCTCGCGCCACTGCAGCGAGCGGTTCGAGGCCGTCACCGAACCGTAAGTCTCGAACTGCGTCGCCGCCGGCAGCAGATAGACCCCGTCGCTGCGGTCGTGCAGCACCGCGGTGAAGGTCGGGTACGGATCGATCACGACCAGAAGGTCGAGCTTCTCCATCGCCTGCTTCATCTGCGGCAGGCGCGTCTGCGAGTTCGGCGCGTGACCCCAGAACACCATCGCCCGGATGTTGTCGGGCTGGTCGATGTTCTCCTTCGCCTCGAGCACGCCGTCGATCCAGCGCGACACCGGAATGCCCGACGACTCCATCAGCTCCTTGGAGGCGAAGCGGGAGAGCAGCCAGTCGTAGTCGACGCCCCAGACCCGCGACCAGTGCTTCCACGCGCCTTCCGACAGGCCGTAGTAGCCCGGCAGGTCGTGCGACACCACGCCGAGGTCGGTCGCCCCCTGCACATTGTCGTGGCCGCGGAAGATGTTGGTGCCACCGCCGGCCACGCCCACGTTGCCGAGTGCCAGCTGCAGGATGCAGTAAGCGCGCGTGTTGTTGTTGCCGTTGGTGTGCTGGGTGCCGCCCATGCACCAGATCACCGTCGCCGGCCGGTTGTTGGCCATCAGCATGGCCACGCGGCGCACCTGCGACGGCGGCACGCCGGTGACGTTCTCGACCTCCTCCGGGGTCCACTTCCGCACTTCCTCGCGGATGCGGTCCATGCCCCACACCCGGCTGCGGATGAACTCCTTGTCCTCCCAGCCGTTCTCGAAGATGTGCCAGAGGATGCCCCAGATCAGCGCCACGTCGGTACCCGGACGGAACCGCACGTACTCGTCGGCGTGCGCCGCGGTGCGCGTGAAGCGCGGGTCGAGCACGATCAGCGGCGCGTTGTTCTGCTCCTTGGCCTTGAGGATGTGGAGCAGCGACACCGGATGCGCCTCGGCCGGATTGCCACCGATCAGGAAGATCGCCCGCGAGTTGTGGATGTCGTTGTAGGAATTGGTCATCGCACCATAGCCCCAGGTGTTCGCCACACCTGCGACCGTGGTGGAGTGACAGATGCGCGCCTGATGGTCGACGTTGTTCGTACCCCAGAACGCGGCGAACTTGCGGAACAGATAGGCCTGCTCGTTGCTGTGCTTGGCGGAACCGAGCCAGTAGACCGAATCCGGCCCCGACTCCTCGCGGATCCTGAGCATCTGGTCGCCGATCTCGTCGATCGCCTGCTCCCAGGAGATCCGCTCCCACTTCCCGCCGACGAGCTTCATCGGATACTTGAGCCGCCGCTCGCCGATCGCGTGCTCGCGCACGGATGCGCCCTTGGCACAGTGGGCGCCGAGGTTGAACGGGCTGTCGAAGCCCGGTTCCTGCCCGACCCAGGTCCCCTGCCGCACTTCGGCGAGCACCGTGCAGCCGACCGAACAGTGCGTACACACGGATTTCCGGATCTCGACCCCGGCGGCGACCGCGGCCTGCGCCTCGGCCTTCTTCACCATGCCGCCCGAGAGCGTGCCGACCGCCGCGAGCCCGCCGGCCGCGAGCCCGGAGCGCTTCAGGAAGGTGCGGCGGTCGACCGCCGCCGACGCCGCCCCGGCGAGCACCGATGCGAACCTGCCGCCCTCGATGCGTCCACCCGTCCTCTTCTTCAGCATCGTCCGCTCCGCTCCGTTGCCGCCCGCTTCAGAAGCGCGCGAGCTCGTAGGCCTTCTTCACATGCTCGGTGACGCGGTAGCCGGCACCCTTGCGGCCTCCGGCCTCCTCCGCGCGCACCGGCAACGCCGCGCCGGCGGCGGCCGCCGTCCCGGCCACCGCACCGAGACCGGCGAGCTTCAGGAAGTCCCGCCGCCCCTGCCCGTTGCGCCTGCTGTCCTGTTTCATCGCTCACCTTCCCCTTGCCGCAACTCGCCTGCCGCCGCGGCGGCCGTTCACTCCAGCATGCCGAACGCCACCCGCTCGATCTCGAGCAGCGCCCGACCGAGCCGCGCCACCGGCCGGTAGAGATCGGCCGACGTCGCCTGTTCGAGATCGGCGAAGAACCTGAGCCCCCACGGGTCGATGTGGCGCTCGAAGAAGGCCTTCTGCCCGGCGAGACCGCCGTCGCCGAAACGTCCTTCGATCAGCCCGGCCATCACCTCGAGCACGCTCGCGATGTGGTCCTCGGGTTCGGGATTGCCCTCCGCGCGCGCGATGCCGAGCCGCGCGAGGTCCTCGCGCAGCTCCGCGAGCGGCCGTTCGTAGAGGAAACCCGTGAGATACCAGGAGGCATAGGGCACGAGCTCGCCACGGCCGAGACCGACGAAGAGCGCGTCGTACTCTTCCCGCGCCCGCGCCGGATCGGCGGTGCGGGCCTTCGCCGCGAGCTCGCCGAGTGCCGTTCCGATCGGCGTCGCGTCGCCCGCGAGACCGGCGACCAGGGCGAGCAGGTCACGGTCGGGAGGGGCCGCGAGCAAGCGGGACAGAAGGCCGTAGAGCACGGCCCGGGAGCGCTCCGTTTCCGGCTCCACCGTGTCGCTTTCGGCCGCCCGCGTGCTCATCCGGTACCCCCGGTGCGCGCCCGTGGCGCGCCATCCCCGAACCTGAACGTCTGAAGCAATTTTAGAATCCCCCCGGATACCACGCAAGCGCCTTGTTTCACACGTCCCTTTCGTCCTTTGCGGCTTCCGCCGTCCCCGCCTCCCCGGTCCCGGCAACCTGCCCGGGCGCGGCTTCGGCGGCGGGCTTTCGCGCATCCGCCTCCGCCAGGCGGTCGAGCGCGTCGAGGCCCGCCTTGAACACGCTCTTCAGATCCGGGATCACCGTCGCCGCGTCGGTGTAGTCCTCGCCGTGGTCGACCAGCGGACAGACCGACGAGATGATCGGATTGACCCGCCACAGCCGCCGCAGCGCGCGCTGCCGGAGTTCCTCGGGGACGCCCTCGCGCAGGAAGATCCGGAAATCGGCCGTGGCATCGAGCGTGTCCGGATCCGGCAGCTCGATGTCCGGGGCCGGAACCCGCTCCCCGGTCCGGGCCGGTTCCTCCCCGGATTCCGCCGCGGGCGCGGGTGCCGGCGCGGCCCGAGGTTCCGCCTCCTCCCCGACGGCGCCGCCCGCCCGCTTCAGGCGCGACCAGCGCGCGAGGAACGATTCGTCTTCACGATCCCGTGTCGCCATCACCCGTCTCCCGCCCGAGCGGCACGAAGTCGCTCGGATCGGCGCTGCCGCGATCGTGCCCCTTGCGCCGGCGCTTGTAGAACGGACGGTCGACGTGGTGGCGGTCGACGAACGCCTTGAGCCAGGCGATCACCGGCTCGGGCATCGCCACCGCGTCCACCTGTTCCTCGCTGCCGCCGGCATAGGCCTCGGCCTCGAACGGCGAGACCGTGAGCAGCGCCGGCCACCAGGGGAAATCCGGCCGGCTCCCGGGCCGCAGCACCACGTACACCTGCGGCTCGTGCCCGGAGAGATTGTACTTGTAGGATTCGGTATCCGTGCGGTGCACCTCGAGCGGCAGCGTCGCCACGTGCCAGCTTGCGACACCGGCCTCCTCGTCGCGCACGAGCTCGCGCACCTCCGCGATCTCCGGCGCCCAGGGGATCACCGCGATCGCCCGCCAGCGCTCCTTCTGCCAGGGGTGGTCGATGCGGCGGCGCTCCAGCACGACGCCGAGACGGATCACGGCGCTGCGCTCCGACGTCCCTCCCGCGGTTCCGGTCCCGGCCGGCACCTCGCTCCTTCTCCTTTCCGTGGCAGCGCCGAGTCTCCACTTCCGCGGAGGTTGCGTCAAGGCGTCCCCCTTGCGCCGTGCCCGCGGCGGCGCGATCGGTGGCCCGCAACCCGATGGAGGCCCCCTTGACCGCCCTGCTCGCGAGCGTCGCCGACGTCGACGAAGCCGCCCTCGCTCTCGCCGGCGGCGCCGACATCCTCGACCTCAAGGACCCCTCGGCAGGAGCCCTCGGCGCCTGGCCGCTGCCCGCGCTCGTCGAGGCCGTGCGGCGTTTCGGCGGACAGCGTCTACTGAGCGCCACCATCGGCGACCTGCCGCTGGATCCGCCGGTTGTGGCGGCACGCGTGCGCGCGGTGGCGGGCACCGGCGTGGACATCGTCAAGATCGGCATCTTCCCGGGCGATCTCGACGGCACGCTCGCCGCACTCGAACCGCTCGCGCGATCCGGCGTCCGCCTCGTCGCGGTGCTGCTCGTCGACCGCGATCCGCCGCTTCGGCGCATCGCCGACTTCGCCCGGGCCGGCTTTCTCGGCGTCATGCTCGATACCGCCGACAAGCGGGCGGGTCCGCTGCGGGCCCAGCTGGGCGAAGACGTCCTCGCGGCGTTCGTCGACCGGGCTCACGCAGCCGGCCTTCTCGTCGGCCTCGCGGGCTCCCTCGCAGCGGCCGACATCCCGGTCCTCGCGCCGCTCGGCCCCGACTATCTGGGCTTCAGGGGTGCGCTCTGCGCGGGCGGGCGTTCCGGCCGGCTCGACCCATCACGTCTCGCCGCGCTGCGCACCGCCCTCGCCCGCTTCCGGAGGCCGAACGAGCAGCAGCCGGGCGACGGCGAGGGCCGGTGCCACGACCGAGGCCTCGCGGCCGGCGTCGCCGATGCCCGGAAGGTCCTCGAACCGCAGCACCGGTCGGCCCAGCCGCCCGCCCAGCCGGGCGACGAGGAAGGCGCCGGCGCCGGCCGCCACGAGCGGTGCGTCGGGGCCGAGCTCGCCCCGTGAGAGGACGAGCCGCGCCGCCTCCTCGAGGATCGCGAGCTGCCGGGCGGCGAACCACTCCGCGAGCATCCGCCAGTGCCAGACGTCGCCGTCCCCGAGATCGCAGCCGATCATCCGCGCGAGCCGCCGCGCGCTCGCCTGCGGGGTCTTCGGCCCGTTGTCGGCGGCGGGATGGAGGTCGCAGGCTTCGTCGAGCAGACCGAGCAGGCGGTAGACGTCGGCGGTGGTGGCGAACCATTCGTTCATGAGCCCGTGCCAGACGCCCCGGAACGGCGCGCGTTCGGCGAGGGCGCAGAGCGGGGTGCGCACCACTCCCTGGTAGACGAGCTCGCCCCAGGCGAGCCGGGAGCGGTCGTCGATGCCGCGCGCCGACACCCGCCCGCCCGCGACCGGCAGGATGTCGGTCGTAGTGCTGCCGCAGTCGACGAGCAGCGCTTCGGGCAGGAGTCCGGCCACCAGCTCCGCCGTGGCGCGCCAGTTGGCCGAGGCGACCGCGCGCGCGCGGCCACGTGCCGCCGCGAGGTCCAGAAGCCCGGCGCGGCCGGCGTAGACCGCGACCGGCAGATCCGGGAAACGCTCCGTCACACGGTCCAGGATCGCGCGCACACCCTCTTCCCGGTCCGAAAACAGGTCTACGAGCTCGCCGGTCATGGTGACCGCCACCGCGGACGGCGGCGGAAGGTCGTGAAGCGCCGCGTCGAAGGCCGCATCCAGCCTGTCGAGGCCCTGCCAGAGTGCGCAGGCGACCTGCCGCAGCGCCAGCGGACGGCCGGCGGGATCGAGGAGTGCGAGCTTCAGATGCGCCCCGCCGATGTCGAGCCCGAGCGTTCCGCCCGGGGCTCCGTCGGGCCGCGACCGCTGTCCCGAAGGAGAGGAAGAGGAGAGAGTCATGTTCGACGTCCTGCCGGTGCTCGATCTGCGTCGCGGGCTCGTGGTGCACGCGCGGGCCGGCCAGCGCGAGAGCTATGCGCCCGTCTCCGGCTCGGTGCTGTGCACGGGGGCCCGGCCGCAGGAGGTGGTCGAGGGCTTTCTGGCCCTCCACCCGTTTCGTGAAATGTACATCGCCGATCTCGACGCCATCGGCGCCGGGCCTGCCCAGACCGCGCTCGTCGCCGAGCTCGAAGACGCCTTCCCGGACGTGACGTTCTGGCTCGACGCCGGCTTCTCGACCGCGGAAGCGGTGGAAGCGCATCTGGCGCGCACGCGGGGCCGCTGTGTGCTCGGCAGCGAGAGCCAGCCCGATGCGTCGCTCGTCGCACGCTTCCGCGGGCACGAGCGCGTCGTCCTGTCGCTCGATCACCGCGGGGACGAGCGGCTCGGCCCGCCGGAGCTGTTCGCGGACCCGGGGCTGTGGCCGGAGCGCGTGATCGTCATGACGCTCGCCCGAGTCGGCACCGGCACGGGCCCCGACACGGAACGGCTGCGGGCGGTGCGGCAGATGGCTCCGGAGGCGCGGGTGTACGCCGCCGGCGGGATCCGGGACGCGCGCGATCTGGAAGCGGTACGCGAACTCGGATGCGCCGGGGCGCTGGTGGCGACGGCGCTGCACACGGGCCGCATCGGAGCCGCGGAGCTCCAGCGGCTCACGACGTGAGGTCCGCTCCGGCGCGGACCGGAGCGGAACCTAGTCGCGACGCAGACCAAGAATCCGGAGGAGGGTCCGCCACCAGCCTGTGCCTTGGGGGGCCGCCGGTCCCGCCGGTGGCGGTGGAGGCGGCCGCCGCGCCGGAGGTGGTTCCGGCATCGGCGGCTGTTCCATCCGCCGCGCCGCCTGCGGCGCGGCCTCGCGATCGAGATCACGCGGCCGCGACGCTTGCGGCTCCGGCGCAGGTGGGGCCGCTCGCTCCCTTCAGGCGCCGGCCTGGAACGGATGCTTGGTCTTGTCCTTGAGGGCGACCATGCGGCCGGCGGTGGGCTGGCCCGTCACCGCCCGCTCGATGGCGAGCTTGGTGGCCTCGTAGTTGTACTGCTGGATCTTGGCGTCGTCCTCGGCCTCCCAGTGGATGAACACGCCCACCGAGATGAACAGGTCCTCCGCCTCGTCCGCCGGGATCGTCCCCTCGGCGACGCAGTCGGCCACCGCCATGGCCACGGCCCGCTGCGCCGGGCCGAACATCTGGACCGCCTGCTTGGCGTTCTTGATGGTGACCTTGTTGAACATCACGGTCGCGGGCTTGACCATCAGGTTCGGCTCGAGCACGGCGAGCAGCGCGTTCACGCCTTCCTTCTGGTTGGTGAGCGTGAGCGCGAAGGCGGTCTCGGCGGGTGTCCCGCGCGGACCGATGATGAGATCGATGTGGGCGACCTCGTTGCCGTCGCCGACCAGAGCTTCACCGACGAGCATGCGATCGATCTTGGGCATGACGACCTCCCTGCAGGGTCCAAGTCGGAATGACGGAGAAGCCCATACACGCCGCGCGGAATCCCCGCAACAGGCAAGTTGGCGCGCTCCGCCCCCCGCGACGGGGCTGCACAGGACGGGCTGCCGCCCCTATATCCCTGCGCGGTCGCAGCGGATGCGGCCGGGCGTGGCCCCTCGCGCGGGAACGCCCGGACAACAGGGGAGGACACCCATGGCGGCAAGGCCCGGCCTTGCGCGGCTGATCCGGTTCTTCGCGCTGCTGCTCGCGACGGGCGGCACGGCGGGCGCCCAGGTTCCCGGTGCTCCGGCCGACTGGCCCTGCCCGCAGCAGTACATCCCCGAGCTCTCGCTCGCGCAGGTGTGGCGGGACGCACCCGCGCCGGAGAACGCCGGCCCGTGGGCGGCGGACCCGGAGATCGCCCCTCTGGTCCCGAAGATCGCCTCGACCGACCGCCCGCTCGACGAGGTCGAGACCGAGATCGACCGCTTCGCGGCGACCCTCCCGCCGGCGGAGCGCGAGCGGCGTCTCGGCCTGCTCTTCCTCGGCGCCTTCGAGCTCCTGAACGCCGAGCGGAGCCGGGCGGTCCAGGGTGCGCTGCGCTTCGCGCGCCACCAGCGCGAGCTCACCGCCCGCATCCGCGAGGAGAGCGACCGCCTGCTCGGGCTCGAGCGCAACGGCGATCCGGCCGGCGAGGCGGCGGCGCTGCGCGAGCGGATGGCGTGGGATCTGCGGCTGTTCGAGGAGCGGCGGTCGACCACGGCCGCGGTCTGCGAGCAGCCGGATCTGATCGAGAAGCGCATCTTCGCGCTCGCGCGGGCGATCCGCGAACGCATCGGCCGGGGAGAGGGCGGATGAACACCCGGACCCTCCCGTTCGCCGCCCTGCTGCTCCTCGCGGCCGCCGGAGCTGCCGGGGCCACGCAGGCGAGCCTGCAGGAGATCGTCTTCGCCCGCGCCCCGTTCGCGTCCGTCGATCATCCGGCGACCTTCCGCTACCGCTACGTGCTGCGCGGCAGCACTATGCCGGAGGACTATGTGAGCGAGGCGCGGATGGAGGTGCGCGAGGTGCGCGCCGACGGCCGCAAGCTCGTCTGGTTCGACATGTTCGACGGCCCCAACCATCGCGCCTTCGGCCCCATGCCGGCCGAGGACCAGAACCCCATGCTGCTCGTCTTCCTGCAGCGCGACGTCACCACCATGGCCAATCTCACCGGGGGGGCCGCGGGCTATTTCCAGCAGCAGATCCGCCGTGCCTTCGACGATCCGGCCGAGGTCGAGAGCGTGACGGTGCGCTGGGACGGGCGCGAGATCGAGGCGCGCCGGCTGCAGCTGCGGCCGTTCGCGCACGACCCGCAGATCGACCGCTTCCCGCAGTTCCGGGACAAGACCTACGAATTCGTGGTCGCCCCCGGGATCCCGGGCGGCTTCTACAGCTTCGCCGCGCGCGTCCCGGATCCGCGCGGCGGCGTGCTGCTCGAGGAGACGCTGACGCTCGAGGCGGTCCGCTGACCGGGCCGGACCATGTCACCATCCGCAGGGAGTGAACCCTTGAAGGCCATCCGCAATCTGCTGTGTGCGACCCTCCTCGCCGCGCCGGTCGCGGCCGCGGCAGCTCCGGCCGACTATCCGACCGAGGCGCTCGCCGACTACGTGCTCGGCTGCATGGCCGCGAACGGCGAGACGCCCGAGATGCTGCGCCGCTGCTCCTGCTCCATCGACACCATCGCCGGCAAGCTGAGCTACGAGGAATACGTCGAGGCGGAGACGGTGCTGCGCATGCGTCAGGAGAAGAGCGGGCGCGACCAGATCGTCATGTTCCGCTCCTCGAAATGGGCGCAGGACATGGTCGACAGGCTGCGCCGGGCGCAGGTGGAAGCCGACCGCAAATGCTTCTGAACGGTGCGGCGTGTTCACGCTGCAGCAGCTGCGCGTCTTCTGGACGCTCGCGCACAGCCCGTCGCTGACCCAGGCGGCGAAACAGCTCGGCGTCTCGCAGCCCTCGCTCTCGCAGCAGCTCGCCCGCCTCGAGCGGGCGGTCGGAACGCGTCTCTTCGATCGCCGCGGCGGACAGCTCGAACTCACCGATGCCGGCCGCTTCCTGCTCGCGCGGGCGGGCGAGGTGCTGGCCGACGTGGAGCAGGTCGAGGTCGGGCTCGCCGCCTTCCGCGAGGGCAGACGCGGACGGATCGCGGTCGGCGCCCTCGCCTCGCTCGGCCGCGCGCTCGTGCCCGGAGCGCTGCGCCGGGCGCGCGAGCGCGTGCCCGGTCTCGAGGTCGACCTGCACGAGCTCGCGCCGCGCGACGCGGTCGAACAGCTCTACGGCCGGAGCCTGCAGCTGGCGGTCGTCTCCGAGACCTCGGTCGCGAGCGAACACCTCGATTTCGCCCGCCGCCCGCTGTGCGCCGACGGCTATGTGCTGGCCGTGCCGCGCAGCCTCGACCTCGCCGCCGTCGTCGACCCCGCGCGCGATCTCCCCGCATCCGAAGCGCAGATCCTGCGCAGCGTCGTGCAGTTCAACTTCGGCACCCTCCACCAGGCGCGCATCGAGGCCTGGTACCGCCGCGTGCTCGGCCGATTCGAGACGGTCGCATGCACCCGTCAGTACGAGAGCGCGCTCGCCATGGTCGAGGCCGGGCTCGGGGTCGCCCTCGTGCCGCTGCTCGCGACCCAGCTCGACGGCAGGCCGCTGTTCGATGTCCGCCTCTACGCCGTCCCCGAGTTCGAGCGCCGCATCGTCGCCCTCTATCCGGCGCACTATCACCACCTCGAGCCGTTCGCGACGTTCCTCGCCGCCCTTGTCGCCGAAGGGCGCGACCTCCGGCTCCTCGAGCCGCTGCCGCCGCCCCCCTGGCTCGCCGGGATCCCGGCGCCCGCCGCGCAGGCCCGCGGCGAAGCCCGCGAGGTCGGGACATAACCGCCGCCCTATGACGGCCAGATCTCGCGAAAGGGATGCGGCGCACTACGATCCGGATGCCGGCCGATGGCCGGAGTGACCGCACGAACGGGCGGTCGAGCCGCAACCCGCAACAGGGAGCATCGAAATGCGCAAGGTCTGGAAGACTCCGCGTGTGACCACGCGTCCGGTGAGCATGGAAGTCACCATGTACCTGCCGGCCGAGGTCTGAGGCTTCGGCACGCCGCCCGACGGCCGGAACGATGCGCGTGCTCGTGCTCGGTGCCGCCGCGGGCGGCGGCTTTCCGCAGTGGAACGCGGCGAGCGACGCCTGCCGGCGGGCGCGGGCGGGAGATCCGGCGGCGAGGCCTGCGACCCAGGCCTCGATCGCGGTGACGGCCGACGGCGAACGCTGGCTGCTCGTCAACGCCTCTCCGGATCTGCGCCAGCAGATCGAAGCCAACCCGCAGCTCCACCCGAAGTTTGCGCCGCGGTCCTCGCCGATCGCCGCGATCGTGCTGACCAACGCCGACGTCGATGCGGTCGCCGGGCTGCTGCATCTGCGCGAGGGCACGCCCTTCGCGCTCTACGGCGGTGAACGGACGCTCGCCGTGCTCGACCGCAACCCGATCTTCGAGGTGGTCGACCGGCGCATCGTCCCGCGCCGGATCCTCCCCGTGGACAGCTGGTTCGAGCCGGAGGATGCGGCGGGCAGGCCGCTCGGGCTGCGGCTCCGGGCCTTCGCCGTGCCCGGCAAGCCGCCGCTCTGGCTCGAAGGCGAGATCGCCGGGGATCTGGTGACCGACGCCGAGGGCGGCGACGTGCTCGGCCTCGAGATCGTCGAGGGCGGCAGGCGGCTCGTCTGGCTCGGCAACTGCGCCCGGATCACGCCGGCGCTGCGCGAGCGCATCCGCGGCTGCGATCTGCTGTTCCTCGACGGCACGCTCTGGCGCGACGACGAGATGATCCTCGCCGGTGTCGGCACGAAGACCGGGCGCCGCATGGGCCACATCTCGATGAGCGGGCCCGACGGCGCGATGGCGGCGGTGGAGGATCTTCCGGTCGGCCGCAGGCTGTTCGTCCACGTCAACAACACCAACCCCGCCCTGCTCGTGGACTCGCCCGAGCGGGCCGAGCTCGAACGTCGCGGCTTCGAAGTCGCGGCCGACGGCATGGAGATCCGGCTTTGAGCGAACTCGACCGTTTCCGCGACCTGCAGAGCGCCGAGGAGCTGGAAGCGGCGCTGCGCGCCATCGGCGAGGAGCGCTACCACATCCACCACCCGTTCCACCGGCTGCTGCACACCGGAAGGCTCACGCGTGGTCAGGTCCAGGCCTGGGCGCTCAACCGCTACTGCTACCAGGCCCGCATCCCGATGAAGGACGCCTCGCTGATCGGCCGCTGCGAAGACCGCGCCATCCGCCGCGAATGGATCGTGCGTGTGCTGGATCACGACGGCTTCGGCGAGGACGAGGGCGGCATCGAGCGCTGGCTGCGGCTGTGCGAGCATCTCGGCCTCGACCGCGACTATGTGGTCTCCGAAGAGGGCGCGCTGCCGGCGACGAAGTTCGCGGTCGACGCCTACGTCCGCTTCGTGCGCGAGAAGAGCCTGCTCGAGGCGATCGCCTCCTCGCTGACCGAACTGTTCGCGCCGAAGATCCACGAGGAGCGGATCCCGGGGCTGCTCTCGAACTACGATTTCGTGACCGAGGAGATGGTGGCCTACTTCAGGAGGAGGCTGACCCAGGCGCCGCGCGACGCCGGTTTCGCTCTCGACTATGTGAAGCGTCACGCCGACACGCCGGAGAAGCACTTCCTCGTCTGCAGGGCGCTGCTCTTCAAGTGCGACGTCCTCTGGGCCCAGCTCGACGCACTGCATCATGCCTATGTGCTGGGCGGCGGCATTCCGAAGGGCGCGTTCGTGCCCGAGGACTTCGAGGCTACGCGGAGGCCCGCGGCATGATCCGGGACGAACGGTGCATCGTCGCGCCGAAGGCGGGCGTGCGGCTGCGCTTCGACCCGGTGCGCGGCCGGCACGTGCTTTTGGCGCCGGAACGGGTGCTGTTCCCCTGCCCCACCACGGTCGAGATCCTGGGGCGGATCCCGCCCGGAGGGATCCGGATCGACCGGCTCGTCGACGCGCTCGCGGCCGAATACGACGCGCCGCGCGAGGTCATCGCGCAGGACGTGCGGGATCTCCTCTCCGGCCTCGCGCGGGACCGGATGATCCGTGTCGAGCGGGAGACGCAGGATGTCGATGCCGCAGCCTGACGCTACCGTCTTCGCACGCCCGGAGATCGAGCCGCCCATCGGGCTCCTCGCCGAGCTCACCCACCGCTGCCCGCTGCAGTGCCCCTACTGCTCCAACCCGCTCGAACTCGTGCGCCGCAGCGCCGAGCTCGCGACGGACGAGTGGAAGCGGGTGTTCGACGAGGCGGCGGCGCTCGGCGTCCTCCAGCTCCATCTCTCGGGCGGCGAGCCGACCGCGCGGCCGGATCTCGAGGAGCTCGTGGCGCACGCCCGGAGTCTCGAGCTCTACTGCAACCTGATCACCGCCGGCGTCGGCATCCCGGAGACCCGCCTCGACGCCCTCGTGGAGGCCGGCCTCGAGCACGTCCAGCTCAGCATCCAGGATGTCGATCCCGAGGGCTGCGACCGCATCGCGGGCTACCGGGACTCGCTCGCGAAGAAGCTCGCCTTCGCCCGCGCGGTGCGCGCCCGCGGCCTGCCACTGACGCTCAATGCCGTCGTCCACCGGCACAATCTCGACCGGCTGGAGCGCATGATCGGGCTCGCGCTCGAACTCGGTGCCGACCGCATCGAGGTGGCGCACGTCCAGTACTACGGCTGGGCACTCGCCAACCGCGCCGCGCTCGTCCCGACCCGCGCCCAGCTCGAACGCTCGATCGAAGTGGTGGAACGCGCCCGCCGCGAGCTCGAGGGCCGGCTCGTGATCGACTTCGTGGTGCCCGACTACTACGCCCGCCGCCCGAAGCCCTGCATGAACGGCTGGGGCCGGGCGGTGCTGACGGTCGGGCCCGACGGCCGGGTGATGCCGTGCCATTCCGCCCACGTGATCCCGGGGCTCGTCTTCCCGAACGTCCGCGAGATGCCGCTCGCCGAGATCTGGTACGAAAGCGACGCGTTCGGGCGTTTCCGCGGCACGGGGTGGATGAAGGAGCCCTGCCGCTCTTGCCCGCGCCGGGAGATCGACTTCGGCGGCTGCCGCTGCCAGGCGATGCTGCTCGCGGGCGATCCGGAAGCGACCGACCCCGCCTGCGAGCTCTCGCCTCACCACGCAGCGGTGGTGGCACTGGCCGAGTCCGAGTCCACGACCCCGCCACCGCCCTTCCTCTACCGCACCCTCGCGGGCGGCCGCACGCGTCGCGAGCCGGCGCCGACGGTCTGAGGCGCGCCGGCACTTGCGAAGGACGGGAAAGGGGGCCCGGAGGCCCCCTTTCCGTGCGGGTGCGAGACCCGGAGGGAGACGGCTCAGCCGCCGATGCCCTCGGGGAACGCCTTGCCCTGCTTCCACGCTTCGAGCAGCGTCTCGTAGGGTACCGTCACACCCTGCGGCTTCTCGTTCTCGAGCTTCGCCTTGGGCGCGCCCGGACGCTTCAGCCACTCCTCCGGATCGATTTCCGGGTTGAGCTTCGGGCCGCACTCACCCTGCACGCCGGCGCGCTCGAGCCGCGCCATCACCCGGTCCATCTCCTCGGCGAGATTGTCCATGGCGGTATCCGGCGTGACCTCGCCCGAGACCGCCTCACCGATGTTCTGCCACCAGAGCTGCGCGAGCTTCGGATAGTCCGGGACGTTGACGCCCGACGGCGTCCACATCACCCGCGCCGGGCTGCGGTAGAACTCGACGAGACCGCCCAGCATCGGCGCGCGCTCGGTGAAGGACTCGTGCCGGATGTCGCTGTCGCGGATGATGGTGAGACCGACGTGGCTCTTCTTGAGCGACACGGTCTTGGAGACCGTGAACTGGGCGTAGAGCCAGGCGGCCTTGCGGCGCTCGACCGGCGTCTGGTTGAACAGGGTCCAGGAGCCGGCATCCTGGTAGCCGAGCTTCATGCCCTCTTCCCAGTACGGGCCGTGCGGTGAAGGCGCCATCCGCCACAGCGGCCGGCCCTCGTCGTCGACGGTGTTGTTGCCCTCGCTCTTCGGCGCCACCATCGAAGCCGTGAAGGCCGTGTACCAGAAGATCTGCTGGGCGACGTTGCCCTGCGCGAGGCTCGGCAGCGACTGGTAGAAGTCCATGCCCAGCGCTCCCGGAGGCGCGTACTTCCGCAGCCACTCCATGTACTTGCGGAGCGCGTATTTGGCGGCCGGACCGTTGGCGGCGCCGCCGCGGCTGGTCTTGGAGCCGACGGGGTTGCAGCCCTCCATGCGGATGCCCCACTCGTCGACCGGCCGGCCGTTCGGCAGGCCCTTGTCGCCGGCGCCGGCCATCGACAGCCAGGCGTCGGTGAAGCGCCAGCCGAGGTCCGGCGCCTTCTTGCCGTAGTCCATGTGCCCGAACACGGCCTTGCCGTCGATCTCGCGCACGTCGTTGGTGAAGAACTCGGCGATGTCCTCGTAGGCCGACCAGTTGACCGGCACGCCGAGGTCGTAGCCGTACTTCTCCTTGAAGCGCCGCTGATACTCGGGGTTGCTGAACCAGTCGTAGCGGAACCAGTAGAGGTTGGCGAACTGCTGGTCCGGCAGCTGGTAGATCTTGCCGTCGAGACCGGTGACGAACGGCAGGCCGATGAAGTCCTCGAGATCGAGGGTCGGCAGGGTCACGTCCTTGCCCTCGCCGTTCATCCAGTCGGTGAGGTTGACGACGTAGTTGTAGCGGATGTGTGTGCCGATCAGATCGCTGTCGTTGACGTAGGCGTCGTAGATGTTCTCACCCGAGGCCCACTGGGTCTGCAGCTTCTCGATGACGTCGCCCTCCTGGATGAGGTCGTGCGTCACCTTGATGCCGGTGATCTCCTCGAAGGCCTTGGTCAGCACCTTCGACTCGTACTCGTGCGTGGGAATCGTCTCGGAGACGACCTTGATCTCCATGCCGCGGAACGGCTCGGCGGCCTGGATGAACCATTTCATCTCCTCGAGCTGCTGCTCGCGGGTGAGGGTCGAAGGCTGGAACTCCTGGTCGACCCACCTCTCGGCTGCCGCCATGTCGGCCGAGGCCGGCGCGGCCTGGGCGAGCAGCGCGACGGCCGCAGCCCCGAGGCACAATCGGTGCACCACTCTGCGTTTCATGCGGTTTCTCCTTTTCGTTCCGCCTCCCTGATCTCCTCTCGCCCGTGGTGGAGCGAGCCCCGGACCGGGGAAGCACGGCGGTCCGGGTCGAGGAGTCCGGTGTCTCAGGCCCAGCGCATCACCACGCCACCCCAGGCGAGGGCGATGCCGGAGCCGTACCACAGCGGCAGGTCGGTGAGCCCCAGCCAGGCGAGATGGATCCAGGCGGCGGACAGCAGCGAGATGAACAGCCGGTCGCCGCGGCTGGTCGCGATGGGCAGGAAGCCGCGGCGCTCCACCGACGGCCAGACCAGCTCGAGGATCGTCATGAAGACGAGGATTGCGGCAATGGAGGCGAAGAAGATCGCCGTCGGCAACGTCCACGCCATCCATTCGAAGGTCTCGAGGACGCCCACGTCACACCCGCCCCAGGGCGAAGCCCTTGGCCATGTAGTTGCGCACGAACCAGATCACGAGCGCGCCCGGCACGATCGTGAGCACGCCGGCGGCGGCGAGCAGGCCCCAGTCGAGGCCGGTGGCGCTCACGGTGCGCGTCATCACCGCGGCGATCGGTTTCGCTTCCGTGGTCGTCAGCGTGCGCGCCATCAGCAGCTCGACCCAGGAAAACATGAAGCAGAAGAAGGCCGTCACGCCGACGCCGGTCTTGATCAGCGGCATGAAGATCTTGAAGAAGAAGCGGGGAAAGCTGTAGCCGTCGAGATAGGCCGTCTCGTCGATCTCGCGCGGCACGCCGGACATGAAGCCTTCGAGGATCCACACCGCGAGGGGGATGTTGAACAGCGTGTGGGCGAGGGCGACGGCGATGTGGGTGTCGATCAGCCCGAGCGTCTGGTAGAGCTGGAAGAAGGGCAGCACGAACACCGCCGGCGGCGCCATGCGGTTGGTCAGCAGCCAGAAGAACACGTGCTTGTCGCCGATGAAGCGGTAGCGCGAGAAGGCGTAGGCCGCCGGCAGCGCCACCGTCACCGAGATCACCGTGTTCATGCTGACGTAGATGATCGAATTGATGTAGCCGTTGTACCAGGCCGGGTCGGTGAAGATCTTGATGTAGTTGTCGAGCGTCAGGTTCGTCGGCACCAGCACGAACTCGGCCAGGATGTCGGCGTTCGGCCGCAGCGACATGTTGACCATCCAGTAGATGGGCAACAGCAGCACGAAGATGTAGAACAGCAGCCCGAAGGCGGCGATGGCCCGCTTCATGCGCTCCTCCCCCGGCCGACGTTCTGCAGCACCTGGTAGAACAGCCAGCTGAACAGCAGCACGATCAGGAAGTAGATGATGGAGAACGCCGCCGCCGGCCCGAGGTCGAACTGACCGAGCGCCACCTTGACGAGATAGATCGACAGGAAGGTGGTGGAGTTTCCGGGACCGCCGCCGGTGAGCACGAAGGGTTCGGCGTAGATGAGAAAGCTGTCCATGAAGCGCAGCAGCACGGCGATGGTCAGCACCCCGCGCATCTTCGGCAGCTGGATGTAGCGGAACACCTTCCAGGCACTGGCGCCGTCGATCGCCGCGGCCTGGTAGTAGGCCTCCGGGATCGCCTTGAGGCCGGCGTAAGCGAGCAGCACGACGAGCGGCGTCCAGTGCCAGACCTCCATCAGCATCAGCGTGATCCACGCATCGAGCGGCGATGCGGTGTGATCGAAGGCGATGCCGAGGCTGTTCAGCGTGTAGCCCATGAGGCCGATGTCGGGGCGGGTGAAGATGATCCAGATGGTGCCGATGACGTTCCAGGGGATCAGCAGCGGCAGGGCCAGCACCACGAGGCAGATCGAGACCGCCCAGCCCTGACGTGGAATCGCGAGGGCGATCAGCACGCCGAGCGGGATCTCGATCAGCAGGACGAGCCCGGAGAACAGGAACTGCCGCCACAGCGCCTCGTGCAGCCGCTCGTCGTGCAGCACCTGTTCGTACCATTCGGTGCCGACCCAGAAGCGCTGCCCGGGGCCGAAGATGTCCTGGACGGAATAGTTGACGACGGCCATCAGCGGCATGATGGCGTTGAACGCCACCATCACCACGACCGGGATCACGAACAGCCAGGCGGCGTTGTTCTCGGGCTTGTGCACCGCTCTCCTCCCCTACACCACCAGCCGGCCGTCGGCGTAGAGCCGGGTCCAGCGCGGCGCGAAGCGCAGATGCACGCGGTCGGGCGGCACCGGCCGCTCCTCGGGCACCTTGGCCACCACCCGGTGCGGGCCGAGGGCCGCGGTCACCTGGCGGTAGTTGCCGAGGTCCTCGACCGAGATCACCGGCACGCTCACCGTGTCGGCGTCCTCCCGCTCCGCCACCTCGAGGAACTCCGGACGGATGCCGAGCTCGAGGCGGGCGTCGGGGCGCAGCTTCGCGGCCTCGAACCATTCGCCGCCGACGAGGATCTCGGTGCCGTCGATGCCGAGACCGTCCGCCTTCAGGTGGCAGGGGAGGAAGTTCATCCCCGGCGAGCCGATGAACCAGCCGACGAAGCGGTGCGCCGGCCGTTCGAACAGTTCCTGCGGCGTGCCGACCTGCACGATTTCGCCCTCGTACATGACGATGACGAGATCGGCGAAGGTGAGCGCCTCGTTCTGGTCGTGTGTGACATAGACGAGCGTGTGGCGGTAGCGCGCGTGCACCTCCTTGAGCTTGCGGCGCAGCAGCCACTTGAGGTGCGGGTCGACCACGGTGAGCGGTTCGTCGAAGAGGATCGCCGCGACGTCCTCGCGCACGAGGCCCCGGCCGAGCGAGATCTTCTGCTTCTGGTCGGCGGTGAGACCGGCGGCCCGGCGGTCGAGGATCGGATCGAGCTCGAGCATCCCGGCAACCTCGGCCACCCGGGCGCTCACCGCCTCGCCGCGCAGGCCGCGATTGAGGAGCGGGAAGGCGAGGTTCTCGGCCACCGTCATGGTGTCGTAGACGACCGGGAACTGGAACACCTGGGCGATGTTGCGCTGCGCGGGCGTGAGCAGCGTGACGTCGCGGTCGTCGTAGAGGACCCGGCCGCGGGTCGGGCGGATCAGGCCCGAGACGATGTTGAGCAGCGTGGTCTTGCCGCAGCCCGAGGGGCCGAGCAGCGCATAGGCCCGGCCGTCCTCGAACACCATGTCGAGTTCGCGCAGCGCCCAGTCGGCATCGCCGCGCGGCTCCCCGAGGTAGCTGTGGGCGATCCGCTCGAGATGGATGCGCGTCATCGGACCACGCTCCCGAGCCTTTCGTGGACGAAGTCGGGAGCCGCCTCGAGCGCGCCCGTGTCGCCGAAGGCGTAGAGCGTCGCCGGATCGAGGTACACGGAGATCTCCTGGCCCAGCGCGTGCTCGTGCACGCCCTGCTCCTGCACCACCCACTCGACGCCGTGATGGGCGACGTGGAGGAAGGTCTCCGAACCCGAGACCTCGGCGAGCAGCACCCGGCCCGGCAGTTCGATCTCCTCCGGTCGCCGGCGGCGGATCGAGAGGTGGGCCGCGCGCACGCCGAACACGTAGCGCCCCGGCGCGAGCCCCGCGAGATGCCCGGCGAGCGGGATCCGCAGCCCGCGCGGCGAGACCGCGGCCCCGTCGCGGACCGCGACCTCGATCGTGTTCATCGGCGGATCGGAGAAGACCCGGGCGACCCGGACCGAACCCGGCCGGTGGTAGACGGAGGTGGTCGGTCCGGCCTGCAGCAGCCGCCCCTCGTCGAGCACGAGCACCCGCCCGCCCATGGTCAGCGCCTCGAGCGGCTCGGTGGTGGCGTAGACCACCGTCGTCTCCTGCCGGCGGAACAGCTCCCGGAGCTCGACCCGAAGTTCCTCGCGCAGCTTGTAGTCGAGGTTGACGAGCGGCTCGTCGAGCAGCAGCAGCCGTGCCCGCTTGACGAGCGCGCGGGCGATCGCGACCCGCTGCTGCTGGCCGCCGGAGAGCTCGCCCGGAAGCCGGTCGAGATACGGCTCGATGTGCAGCATCGCCGCCACCTCGCGCACCCGCCGGACGATCTCGGACCGCGCCTCGCCGCGCACCAGCAGCGGCGAGGCGATGTTCTGGAAGACGGTGAGGTTCGGATAGTTGATGAACTGCTGGTAGACCATGGCGACGCTGCGACGGCGCACCGAGACGCCGGTGACGTTGCGCCCGTCCTCGATCACGCGTCCCGTGGTCGGCCGCTCGAGCCCGGCCATGATCCGCATCAGCGTCGTCTTGCCGGCGAGGGTCGGTCCGAGCAGGACGTAGAGCTGCCCGGGCTCGAGGGTGAGCGAGATGTCGTCGAGATGCATCTCCTCGCCGACGGTCTTGCCCACAGCGCGCAGTTCCAGACTCATCGCCCGCTCACATCGCCCGTTCGCACGCCCGCGCCATCCAGCGGCCCACCGCCTCGGCCTCGGGCCGCCCGAGACGCAGCCCGAGCTTGCTGCGCCGCCACAGCACGTCCTCGGCGTTCCGTGCCCACTCCTCCCGCACGAGATGTTCGAGCTCGCACTCCGACAGACCGGCGCCGAAATCCCGGCCGAGCTCCTCCGGCCGTTCCGCCGCCCCCAGGACGCGGTCGACACGCGTGCCGTAGGCGCGGGCGAGCCGGCGCAGGAGAGGGCGCGGGAACGCGGGACGCCGCGCCGCGAGGGCCGCGAAGAACTCCTCGAAGGCGGCATCCGGGATGTCGCCGCCCGGAAGCGGCGCCCCGGCGGTCCAGGGCCCGCCCGGCACCGGCATCACGCGGGCGAGCTTCGCGAGCGCGTGCTCGGCGAGCCTGCGGTAGGTCGTGAGCTTGCCGCCGAAGACCGAGAGCAGCGGGGCCGCGCCCGCGGGCGCTTCGAGGTCGAAGACATAGTCGCGGGTGACGGTCGAGGGATCGCGCGAGCGGTCGTCGTAGAGCGGCCGCACGCCGGCATAGGTCCAGACGATGTCGCCGCGCTGCGGCGGCTCGCGGAAATAGCGGCCGACCGCCCGCAGCAGATAGTCGATCTCCTCCTCCGTGATCGTCTCCTGCAGCGGGTCGTCGTCGACCGGCACGTCGGTGGTGCCGATCAGCGAGAAGTCGTCCTCGAAGGGGATCACGAAGACCACGCGCCGGTCGTCGTTCTGGAGGATGTAAGCATGCTCGCCGTCGTACAGCCGCGGCACCACGATGTGCGAGCCCTTGACGAGACGGATGCGGCTTCGGGAATCGGTCCGCGTCGCTTCCTGCAGGAAGCGGGACACCCAGGGGCCGGTCGCGTTGACGAGGATGCGCGCGCGGACCTCCTGTTTCGCGCCGCTCTCCACGTCCTCGAGCTCGGCGCGCCAGACGCCGTCCTCGCGTTCGGCCCGCACGCAGCGGGTGCGGGTGCGGATCTCGGCGCCGCGCTCGAAGGCGTCGCGGGCGGTGAGCACCACGAGACGGGAATCGTCGACCCGGCAGTCGCTGTAGGTGAAGCCGGTGCGGAACTGCGGCCGGAGCGGTGCGCCGAACGGTTCGTCCGGCGACAGACGCACCTGCCGCGAGCCCGGCAAGAGCTCGCGCCCGCCGAGGTGATCGTAGAGGAAGAGGCCAATGCGGATCATCCACGTGGGGCGCATGTCCGGCGCGTGCGGCAGCACGAAGGTGAGCGGGCGCACGAGATGCGGGGCCGCGCGCAGGAGCACCTCGCGCTCGGTCAGCGCCTCGCGCACGAGGCGGAACTCGTAGTGTTCGAGGTAGCGCAGGCCGCCGTGGATCAGTTTGGACGACCAGGAGGAGGTGTGGCTCGCCAGATCGTCCTGCTCGACCAGCAGCACGGACAGTCCACGGCCCGCCGCGTCGCGCGCGATGCCGACGCCGTTGATGCCGCCACCGACGACCAGGAGATCCAGGGTTGCACCCGACACGCGGGGCTCGCCTCCCTCGGGATGCCGCCCGCCCGGCGGCGCGCGCATGACCGCGATGACCGTAACGCCGCTCCGGCCGGTTCGCAAGCGAAAATTCGTGTTCGGAAACGAACGGCTCAGTCTTCGGCGACGTGCAGATCGGTGTCCACCTCGCGCAGGATCGCGCGGATCTCCGGAGGTGGCGGCCGGTCGGTGAAGAGCGCGTCGACATCGCGCAGATGGCCGAGCCGGGCCATGGCGCGGCGGCCGAACTTGGAGTGGTCGGCACAGAGATAGACGGTGCGGGCGTTCTCGATGATCGCCTGGGCGACGCGCACCTCACGGTAATCGAAATCGAGCAGCGTGCCGTCGGGATCGATCGCGGAGATGCCGATGACGGCGAAGTCGGCCTTGAACTGGCGCACGAAGTCGATGGTGGCCTCGCCGACGATGCCGCGGTCGCGCGAGCGCACCACCCCGCCCGTGACGATCACCTGGAAGTCGGGGTTCGCCGACATCAGCACGGCGACGTTGAGGTTGTTGGTGATCACGGTGAGCCCGCGGTGGTCCATGAGCGCCTTCGCCACCTCCTCGGTGGTGGTGCCGATGTTGATGATGAGCGACGCCTCGTCGGGGATATGGCGGGCGACGGTGCGGGCGATGCGCCGCTTGGCCTCCTGGTTCAGGACCCGCCGCGTCTCGTAGGCGAGGTTCTCGACGCTCGACGGCAGACCCGCACCGCCGTGGAACCGCCGCAGCCGGCCGTCCTGCGCGAGGGCGTTGATGTCGCGGCGGATCGTCTGCGGCGTGACCGCGAACTCCTGCGCCAGCGCCTCGATGGCGGCGAAGCCCTGCCTGCGGACGATCTCGACGATACGTTCGCGCCGCGTCGCGGTTCCGGACACCCCTCCCTCCCCCGGCTCGCGCTTTTCGGAATCGAAAAGACCCGGCCGAGACTAGCGCCGCGCGGCGGTCGCGTACAGAGCCTGCGCCGGTCGCACCCGGTCCGGGGGGCACCTGCGGCTCAGAACAGACTCCCCTGCGCCGCGCGCTTCGGTCCGTGCCGGATCTCGGGTGGAGCCTCTTCGACCGGCTGGACGAGCTCCGGGCCTTCGTTGCGCGGGTCGTTGACCCGGCGGCTCACCGGCACGGCTTCGATCTCGCCGTCCCCGGGCGGCGCCAGCAGCTCACGCAGCAGGGCGGGATCCCGCAGCGCCGGATCCAGCCAGGCATCGAAGCGGTCGGGCGCCACGATCACCGGCATGCGGTGGTGGATGCCGCGGATCGACGGCAGCGCGTCCATGGTGAGGATCGCGCAGGTGTCGAGCTCGCTGCCGTCGGCGAGGCGGGTCCGCCACCACAGGCCCGCGAAGGCCATGGGCCCGCCGTCCCGCATCCGCACGAACCAGGGCCGGCTCGGACCGCCGCCGCCCTTCTGCCACTCGTAGAAGCCGTCCGCCGGCACGAGGCAGCGGCCGCGGCGGAAGGCGGCGCGGAACATCGGCTTTTCGGCCGCGGTCTCGATCCTCGCGTTGATCTGGCGGGCGGGATCGGCCGGGTCCGACGACCAGGGCGGCAGCAGGCCCCAGCGCACGGGCACGGCCTCGCGGAGGCCGTCCACGCCCGCGCGCACGACGAGGATCTCGCTGTCGGGCGTGATGTTGAAGCGCGCCGGCATCTCCGGCGGCTCGCAGCCGAAGACGCGCCGGAACTGCGCCGGGGTGATCGAGAGCGCGAAACGGCCGCACACGGGCCCGTTCCTCCACAGGCACTGGTGCCTTGCATATCGGTCGCGTCTCCGGCAGGTCGAGACCGTCGCTCTGCGCCGCTTCGCGCTCCCCCCGGAGTCGACCGGCACGGGCGGAAACCCGAGTGCTCGCCAGCGCAGCGTAGCAGGGAGGGTAACCGGCGCCGTCTTCGGCCGAAACGCATCCGGCCGCCCGCGGGCGGCCCGACCGGAGGGCCGCCTTATCGGCTCGGCTCCGACCCGTCTCCGTCTGCCTCCGCAGCCCTCGACGCGGCGGACGCCGGTCGCCGCAACGTGGTGCTGCGACACGACATCCGGCGGCTTTCGCCCGGACGGCGGGTGCCCGTGCAGTTCGGCTCGAGAGAAGACACGCGCACAGGAGCCACGGGCTGCACTGCCGAATTTCACGGCGCACGGGCATCGGGCGCTCCCAAAAGTTTGGTCAAAGGCTGCCCCTTTTGAAAGCGCAAGCAAGACTCCAGGGCCGCTAGGTATCGGCGGCAAGGCGCTGACTCTGTGTGTCTGTCGCCGTCGGCCCGTCGCGAACGTCCTCGCCCGCCTCGGCCGGGAGCGGACGTAGCCGCGCCGATCCGGTCGCCGGCACGGTCTCGGCGGCCGTTTCCGCCTCCCGGTCGACCGGGCGCCGGACGTCCCGCGAATTTCCTTGCAAGCCGGTACCGTCGGGGTAAGTAGAGGCGCGCGAAGGGCGGGGGTGACCTCGCCCCGGCCCGTGTCGTGTGCGTACCGGGCCAGTCACCAGGGAGAAGGAACGATGCGCCGTCTCGCACTGACCGCACTGGGTGCGGCCGCCCTGGGTCTCGCCGGAGCCCCCGCCTCCGCCGAGATCCTGATCGCCACCGCCGGCCCGATTACCGGCCAGTACGCCGCCTTCGGCGACCAGATGAAACGCGGGGCCGAGGCGGCCGTGCGCGACATCAACGCCGCCGGCGGGGTGCTGGGCGAACAGCTCGCGCTCGAGATCGGCGACGACGCCTGCGATCCCAAGCAGGCGGTGGCGGTCGCCAACCAGCTCGTCAACAAGGGGGTGGTGTTCGTCGCCGGTCACTTCTGCTCGAGCTCGTCGATCCCGGCCTCCGACGTCTACGCCGAGGAGGGCGTGCTGCAGATCTCGCCGGGCTCGACCAATCCGCAGCTCACCGAGCGCGGTCTCGCCAACGTGTTCCGCGTGTGCGGGCGCGACGACCAGCAGGGCACCTACGCCGCCAATTACGTGGTCGAGAAGAAGATCGGCTCGAAGATCGCCGTCCTGCACGACAAGAGCGCCTACGGCAAGGGTCTCGCGGACGAGTTCGTCAAGGGCCTGCAGGCGCACGGTGTCGAGCCGGTGATGTACGAGGCGATCACGCAGGGCGACAAGGACTTCACGGCGCTCATCACCAAGATGAAGGACGCCGGCGTCGACGTCGTCTACCTCGGCGGCTATCACACCGAGGCCGGTCTGATCGTGCGGCAGATGCGGGACCAAGGTCTCGCGGCCCAGTTCATCTCCGGCGACGCGCTGGTCACCGACGAGTTCTGGCAGATCACCGGTGACGCCGGCCAGGGCACGCTCATGACCTTCAGCCCCGACCCGCGCAAGCGTCCGGCCGCGGCCGAGGTCGTGAAGCGTTTCCAGGACGAGGGTTACGATCCCGAGGGCTACACGCTCTACACCTACGCCGCGATCCAGGTGTTCGCCCAGGCGGCCGAGAAGGCGGGCTCGCTCGATCTCGACGCCCTGATCGACGTGCTGCACAACGAGACCTTCGAAACGGTGCTCGGCACGATCGACTTCGACGAGAAGGGCGACGTGACCGGTTCCAACTACACGATGTACGTCTGGGACAACGGCCAGTACCACGAGGTCGGCGGCTGAGCCGCGCACCACATCTCTTCCGTTCTTCCGGGAACCGGGCCTTCGGGCCCGGTTTCTCTTTCGGCCCCCGCGGCGGCACGAGCCGCCGCGCGCCGCATCTGCGGCGGAGCGACCTCCGCCCCCGCGGCCGCTCCGGTCCGCCGCCTGCGCACCACGCTCCCCTCTTCTTCCCTGCATGCCCCCTGCGCCGCGGGTGGCCGGCGCACGGCCACGCCTCACCCGGCGGTTCGGGGCGCGGCTGCCGATTCCCCGATGCCTCGCCAGCACCGGCAGCCTGTGTCGGGGTCGGCCTCCGGGACCGCTTCGAACAGGTCGCGGCCGGGGCCGTGCCGGAGCCGGGAGACGGCTGCTTCCGCGCATCCCCGGTCGCGCCGACCGGCTTCCGGACCTGTCCACCCGACCATGCCCGGACTCTGTGCCGATCAGCGGGCGTCCGCCCGCCGCGTCGCGGCCGATGCCGGCGCGCTCCGGGTCCCCGCCCCCCGGCCGCTCCGGACCGACGGAATCGCCTGCGGGCGGACCATTTTGGGGCCGGCGGTCCGCTGCGGGAGCGCATCGCCCGCGCCCGGTTTGCAGTCTGTCGTGAACGGTTCTGCGGTCCGGCGGTGGCCGCGATGCCGCATCCGACCAGTGGGGCACGGGTCCTTGCGGACGGTCGCCGCACGTCACCGTGCTTCGTCGGCGACACGGGCCGTTCCGGGTGCGGCGGGCGCCCGGGGAAAGGCGGGCTCCGGAACCGCCGCGGCGACGCCTTCGCCCGCGAGGATGTCGACGCCCGCGCACGCGAGCCTTTGCCGTTCCTCCGCGGTCTGCACGTCCGCCAGCACGAGCAATCCGAGCTCGTGCGCGAGGGCGACGGTGTGGAGGAGCGCGCGTTCGGCCGCCGGACCCGCGCGTCGGCAGAGTTCCGGCGGCAGGACGATGCCGGCGGCACCGCGTTCGCGCGCCTGGACCAGATCAACCGCGGCTCCGCCGGTGGCGACGAAGCAGCGCGTGCCCGGGGCCGCCTCCGCCGGAGCCGCGGGATCCGGGAGCAGGTCGGCGGTCATGCTCGTATCGAGGATCAGATCGAGACCCGCGAGACCTGCCGCAGGTGATCCGGCGGACCGGAAAGCGCGCGCGATGTCCAGAGGCCGGATCGGCGGCCCGCCCACGGGCAGCGCGAGCCGCACCCCGGGTGGATGGCCCGAAGTCAGGCCCGCGAGCGCCCGGAGCACGGGCCCGGGCACCGGTTCCCCGGCCGACAGCCGCGCGAGGGCCGGCCAGAGCTCCACGGTCGTCACCCGCCGGCCAGCCGCGCGGACGGCGATCACTTCCACGGCGACGATTTCGCCGGAGCGCGCGTCGACCCAGGGTCGGGACTCGGGCTCGAAGATTCCCTCCGCGACCGCCCGGGCGACGTGCGTCGTCCGGTCCTCGGCCGCCGCACGCTCCACGGCGCTCCCCGGCCGGAAGACGCAGAGCGCCGTCCCCGCGCGCTCCTTGGCCCGGTAGCAGGCCGCGTCCGCAGCGCGCAGCAACGCGTCGGGAGTGTCGGCATGGTCCGGCGCGACGGCGAGCCCGACGCTCGCGGCGACCGGATGGGCCCGCCCATCGAACGGCACCGGCCGATCGAACACGGCGAGCAGCTCGCGGGCGCGCTTTTCGGCCTGTTCGGGCGACGGCACGTCGCCGAGCAAGACCGCGAACTCGTCGCCGCCGAGCCGCGCCACGAGGTCGCTCTCGCGGACCCGGCGCAGGAGCCTGCGCGCGACTTCGACGAGCACGGCGTCTCCGGCGGCATGGCCGAAGCGGTCGTTGATCGGCTTGAAACCATCGAGATCGATCAGCAGCAGGGCACAGCGGGCTTCACCGCCCGCCTTCGCCACGGCGGCCCCGAGCCGCTCGCGGAAGCGCGTGCGGTTCGCGACACCCGTGAGCGGGTCGTGGTGGGCGAGAAAGTCGAGCTGCGCCATGGTCCGCGTCAGCGAGGTGACGTCCCGGACCCAGAGGATGGTGTCGCCCGGCTCTCCGGCTTCCGCGGGCAGGCGCACGGGCTCGACGATCAGCCACTTCCGGCCCGAAGGTGCCACGAGGTCGAGCTCGACCGGTTCCGTTGCGTCGCGACATCGTCCGAGTTCGGCCCTGAGACGCCGCAGTTCGCCACTGTCCTCGCTCTCACCCCAGATCTTCCCGAGCGCGGGGTTCGCGTAGACGATCCGCCCCTCCGGGTCGAAGCGGACGATGCCGACCGGCGCGTGGTCGGCGAGTGCCTGCAGGCGCGCTTCGGCGAGCTGCGAGCGCCGCGCGGCCGCTTCGAGCTCGCCGGCCCGCAGCCGGAGCTCGCCGAGCAGCCGCTCGCGGTCGAGCCGGAGGAGATGGGCGTCGACGAAGGTGCGCTCGAAGCTCCGCGCAGCACCGGTGAGCAGGACGCCGTAGAGAACGACGAGGCCGCCGAGCGCGACACCGGCCGGCTGCAGATCGGACGCGAAGCGGAACGCCACCGGCATCAGCACGGGCAGGAGAAAGGCTAGCACCGTCGGCCTGTGGGTGGCGTTGAGCGCCGCCGCGCCGGCGCCGATCCCGGCGAAGAGCGCCACGAGATGGTGACCGGTCGCGAAGCTTCCGAAGGGCGGGACGAGGAGCGCGAGGGCTCCCCAGCAGCAGCCGGTGGCGAAACTGCCCGCGGCCCCGAGGCGCAGGGCACGGGCCGGCCCGGACGCTGCGAGCCGCTTCGCGACACGGCCGAGCAGAAGGCGCCCGATCAGCGTCGCGAACAGGATCGCGGTCCAGCCGGCGAGCAGCCCGTCCGGAAGCACGCCGTGCAGCAGCAGGACGGCCACCGCCGCGTTCGCCAGATTGCCGACCAGCTGCGAACGCAGGCGGGCGAGCGCCAGCCGGCACCGCACACTGTCGATGCCATCCGTGCTCTCCGACGCCGGCAATCCCGCCGTCGGACCGTCCGTGATCCCGCCCGACATCCGCTCTCCGACCGTCGATCCGGGCGCGATCCTGCCGCCGATCCGTTAAAGGTCCGTGAACGTCGCCGTCGCGGCCGGCCCCGGTCACGTGCGTGCTGCGGTCGGCCACGGCCCGGGAGCTCAGCGGACGTGCAGCGGCGCGTCGGGGAAGAAGGCGCGGAACGCGAAGGCGAAATCGATGCTGTGGACGGCGTCTTCGAGCCGACCGTCCGGCAGCCGCCGCTGGACGACGACGTTACCGACGTCGAAACCGTCGGCGACCGTGGCGGCGCCGAGCGCGGAAGCCTGGCCCGGCTCCCAGGTGATCACCAGTGCGCCGGTGTCGATGCGCCCCCGCTCGCGCACGAGATCGAGGCTCCAGGCCTCTTCGCCGACCCGCACGACGCGTGCGAGCGGCGGCAGTTCGGCTGGCAGCGGCCCGTCGAAGAGGAACGGGACCGCCGAGCGATCGTAGCCCACATAGGGATTGCGGCCGTAGGCGCGCATCTGCTCCCCGGGTGGGATCAGCACCTCGCCCTCCGGATGCCGCGCACGGAAACGGGCGAAGCTCTCGAGACGCGCCGGCAGCATGCGCAGGCGCGTGCCGGTGAGCTCGCCGACGATCGCTTCGCCCGTGAACTGCTGCCACCAGCTCTCGGTCTGGCGGTCGTACATGACGAGATCCGAGTGCCGCAGCCTGCCGGTGGTGCCGAAGTCGAGCACACGACCGTCGTCGAGGCGGCGCTGGAAGACGATGCCGGTGTTGCAGAGCGGGCACCAGGTGACGGCGACCGGCACGCCGCCGATTTCGTCGTTGACGATTTCGTGCCAGATCAGGATGCGCAGCGGATAGGCGCGCGCCTGCCCGCCCACACGCACCGAGATCACGCCCTCCCGGTCCGTGAGCCCGGCCGTGTCGACCGGGACGAAGCGCGGCCGGTCGATGGCCGGGATCCCGTCCCGCGGCGGCCCGCCGGAGACGATCTCTTCGAGTGCGACCGAACGGGTGTCGAAGTCGGTCTTCGGCCATTCCCGGCGCAGCGACCAGGGCTGCGCCAGCGCCGTGGCGGGGACGAGCAGGAGCAGGAACGCCGCGAGGATCCGCATGATCACCTCCGATGCGGGGAACGGACGGTCCGCGCGCCGGGCATGTGGTAGCGGTGCGGATACCGGTCAGCTTCGCTCGCCGTTTCGTGACGCGTCGAGGGCTACGGCGTGCGCCCACGCTCTCCACCCGGCGGGCGCTGGCGGACCGGCGGCGTTGCTGCCCCCGGGGCCGTGGCCTAGATTGGGGCTGTCGCGGGGCGTAGCGCAGTCCGGTAGCGCATCTGCTTTGGGAGCAGAGGGTCGGCGGTTCGAATCCGCCCGCCCCGACCAGGAAAATCAGGCTCTTGGCGGAAGCCTGCCCGACGATGTGTCGGCCCTTCGGGCCTCCGGGCCACATGCGCGGCCGGCGCGCGGGAACGCAAGGCGTACGGTGCGCGCGGAGGGACCATGACCGCCGCGACGCAGCGGCCGCGCCCCGGGGCGCGGCTCTCGAACAGGCAGGGTCACCTCGGGGTTGCGTGCCGTTTCGGCAACAGTCGGCCGTGTTCGCAGTCGAAACCATTGCGCTTCAGAGGTTTGCAAGCGTTCAACTTTGTGATAGGCATCGGGTGCTCCATCGAGCGTGAACCCGGGAGTGATTCGATGACCCTCGACGATCTGACCGCCGCCGTCGCCAGAGAGACCGGAATGACCAAGGCGAGCGCCTCGAAAGCGGTGCATGCCGTGCTGCACGCGATCCAGAACGCCCTCGCCGGGGGCGAGCGGGTCGCCATCGCCGGGTTCGGCGTGTTCGAGGTCTCCCATCGCCCGGCGCGGACCGGCCGCAATCCGCGCACCGGCGAGACGATCCAGATCGCCGCGCAGAACTCGGTCAGGTTCAAGGCCGGCAAGGGCCTGCGCGACGCCGTCAACAAATAGTCGAAAGGCGGAGTCACGCGTCGGAGCGGGTCGCGGCGCGAAGGTCCTCGCGGTCCGCTCCATTCGCCCACCACAGCCACATGGCGGCGGTCCAGGAGAAGTCGCGGCCGCCGAGTCCGCTTCCGTCGAGCGGGTGGAAGTATTCGCGAAAGCCCGCACCTTCGATCAGCCTGCGGGTCGATGCGCGGATGCGCTTGGCGGCATCCGGAACGCCGAATTCCTGAACGCCGCGGGCGATCATCCAGTTGACGATGGCCCAGACCGGTCCGCGCCAGTAGCGGCGCGGGTCGAACACGGGCGCACCGGGCTCCACCGTCGCCACGACGTGCGGCGTGGCGTCGAGCCAGGCGGCGAGCTGCTGCGCGAGCGGCGCATCGCCGAGACCGGCGAAGAAGGCGAGAAAGGCGGCGTTGGTCCGCACCGGCAGGCGCTCGTCCGTGCGCAGGTCGCGTGCGTGCCAGAAGCCGGTCGCCGGGTCGCGCAGGAGCGCCGGGAGGCCCTGCTCCGCCCGTTCGATCCAGGCTTCGAGCTCCGCGGCGGCGTCCCTGTCCCCGAGCACGCGCGCCAGTGCCAGCAGGTCGCGGTCGCCGCGCAGCAGCAGGAAGTTGGTGCAGGGGTCCGCCACCAGGAACGGCGAGCGGGCCACCACCTCGCGCGGGTCGTAACCCACGGAGCGGAACAGCTCCACGAGCGTCATGTAGCGGTCGTACTCGGCCTTCGTCGGCCGCTCCGAAGCGTCCACGTGCTGCAGATCCCGCCGCTCGTACGGGGTGAGATCCGGCGCCACCTCGACCCGCCCGAGCGGCCCGTCCCAGGCCGGGCTGTTGTCCATGCCCGTCTCCCAGGGGTGCACGGTGGCGACCACCCCGCGGCTTTCCGGATCGCGGAAGGTGTGGAACCAGCGGTGCCAGGCGAGCAGCTTCGGAAACAGCGCGGCGATCTCCCGCCGGGCCCGCTCGCGGTCGGGGTCGGCCTCGAACAGCATGCGCGCACAGCTCGCGGCGACCGGCGGCTGGGTGATGCCGGAGGTGGGCGGCGTGCGCCCCGTGGCCCAGATCTCCGGGCCGGGGAAGTAGCCGGGATCCGGCCGGTGGAAGACGATGTGCGGCACCATGCCGTCCGGCCACTGGGCCGAGAACAGCGTTTGGATCTCCTGCCACGCGCGCGCCGGATCGAAGGTCGCCCAGCCCAGCGCCACGAGCGCGCTGTCCCAGTTCCACTGGAAGGGATAGAGGCCCGAGGTCGGCACGGTGTAGCCGCCACGGTCGTTGGCCCGCAGGATCTCCTGCGCCCTGCGGTCGAGATCCTCCGGTTCCGCAGTCATGCGCGGATCGCCTCCTCGCTCTCGGGATCGAACCAGCGCACCCGGTCGGGGCGCGGCCGCAGGCGCACCGGGTCCCCCGGCCGCAGCGCGCGGTCGATGTCGGTGGCGAAGCGGATCTGGCCGTGGTCGGTCCGGAGCGCCACGAGCAGGTGCGATCCCAGCGGCTCGGCCACCACCACGCGGCCGCCGATGGCGGGTTCACCCTCCGGCGCGAGCTCCATGTCCTCGGGGCGGATGCCGAGGATCAGGCGCGGCCGGTCGGTGCCGGGAACCTCGTATTCGAGCTCGCCGACCCGGTAGCGCCCTTCGGCCGTCCGTTCGGCGTCGAGGAAGTTCATCGGCGGGTTGCCGATGAAGCCGCCGACGAAGACGGTCGCAGGGTTGCGGTACACTTCCATCGGCGTGTCGTACTGGACGATCCTGCCGCCGTGCATCACCGCGATGCGGTCGCCGAGGCTCATCGCCTCCACCTGGTCGTGGGTCACGTAGATGGTCGTCGTCCGGCTCTCCGCGAGGATCGCCTTGAGCTCGGCGCGCATCTCGAGCCGCAGCAGCGCGTCCAGATTGGAGAGGGGCTCGTCCATCAGCAGCACCTGCGGCCGCACGGCGAGCGCGCGCGCCACCGCCACCCGCTGCCGCTGGCCACCCGAGAGCTGGCCCGTGTATTTTTCGAGCTGGGACTCGATGTGCAGCAGTTCCGCGGCCCAGCGCACCGTCTTCCCGATCTCGGGTTCCGGCGCCTTCTTCTGCATCCGGAGCCCGAAGGCGATGTTGTCGAACACCGTCATGTGCGGGAAGACGGCGTAGTTCTGGAACACCATGGCGATGTTGCGCGCCCGCGGCGGCAGGGCGTCGACGCGCGCATCCCCGATCCACACCTCGCCCGAGGTCGCCGTCTCGAGTCCGGCGACGATCCGCAGAAGCGTGGTCTTGCCGCAGCCCGAAGGGCCGAGGAGGACGGAGAACTCGCCGTCGCGGACTTCGAGCGAGACCGATTTCAGCGCCTCGAAGGTGCCGAAGACCTTGCGGATGTCCTTGCAGAGGATGCGCGCCATGGCGGAGGTCCGGCTCAGCGGTTGGCGATGGCCCACATGGAGAAGAGGTAGCGGCGTACCGCGAAGATGAAGACGAGTGCCGGAACGATCAGGAACAGACCGCCGGCGAAGCGGAAATCGCGCGGCGATTCGTTGAGGCTCGTGAGCAGATAGGCGGCAAGCGTGCGCTCGCGAAGGGTGAGTACCGAGGCAGCGAAGACCTCGTTCCAGGAGACGACGAAGGCGAAGATCATGGTGGCGGTGATGCTGGGGCGGGCGAGCGGCCAGACGATCTTCGTGAAGGCCTGCAGCCGCGTGCAGCCGAGCGTCCAGGCCGCCTCCTCGAGCTCCCGCGGGATCCCCATGAACAGGCTCGAAGAGACGAGGATCGCGAACGGCAGGGCGAGCGCGGTGTGCACCAGTGCCACCGCGAACACCGTGTCGTCGATGCCGATCTGGATGAAGCGGACGGTGAGCGGCAGGGCGAGGATGGCGATCGGGAACGCCCGGGTGAGCAGGATCAGCAGCCGGTAGCTGTCCTTGCCGGGAAAGACGAAACGGGCGAGCGCGTAGCCGGCGGGGGCGCCGATGAGGATGGCGAGGACCATCGTCATCAGCGCGACCAGCACGCTGTTGAGGATCGCCCGCCACACGCCCTCGACGCCGAAGAAGAAGGCGAGCGTCTCGACCGAAAGCGTCTCGGGCAGGAAGCCCTTGGGCCAGGCGTTGATGGTCTCGGTGCCGCCCACGGCGTTGATGGCGAGCAGCCAGATCGGCACCAGCACCCAGATGCTGGCGATCACGGCGAGCGAGACATAGAGGTAGCGTGCCGCCTTCATGCCGGCGTCTCCTGGCGCACGCGCAGCAGCCGCAGATAGAGCGAGGTGGCGGCGAGCGAGACGACGAGGATGAGCACGGCATAGGCCGCGGCGACGCCGGGGTGCTGGTAGTCGTACTGCCGGGCGAAGGCCTCGCCGGCGAGCACTGGCAGGTTGCGCCCGCCGAGGGCGATGGCCTCGGCGGACACCTCGAAGGCGAGAATGGTGCGCAGGATCAGCGCCGTCTGGATGCTCGGCCGGAGGGTGGCAGCGTCACCTTGACGAAGCGTTGCCACGGGCCGGCACCGAAGATCTCGGCCGCCTCGTAGTATTCCTTCGGCACGAGCTGCATGCCGGCGACGACGATCACCAGCACGATGGCGGTCGCCCGCCAGATCTCCGCCACCGCCACCGAGACGAAGAGCGCGAGCGGCGTCTCGTAGGAGAGCCACAGCGTCGGGCCGTCGATCAGCCCGAGCGCGTGCAGGAAGGAATTGATGTAGCCGCGCTCGCTCATGATGGCGAGCCAGACGATCCCGGCGGCGAGATCGGAGATGCCGAGCGGGATCGTCCAGATGTAGAGGAAGGTGTCGCGGCCGCGGTCGAGATTGGAGAGCAGGACGCCGAGGGCAAGGGCGAGCTGGATGGGGACGACCACGACCACGAGACCGACGGTGTTGCGCACCGCCTCCCAGAAATTGATGCCGTCCGCCATCTGGCGGAAGTTGTCCAGCGTGAAGCCGCCCGAGCCGTCGCCGAAAGCGATCAGGAAGGCTTCGACGAGCGGCCAGAGGAAGATGGCGGCGAGGAAGGCCACGCTCGGCGCCAGCAGGAGAAACGGCAGGACGCGTTCGTCGCTCACGGGCCCTCACTCCGGCCGGATGGTCCGGAATCGACGGGGAGCCCGCGCTCGGGCTCCCCGCTCGCACCGCCCTACTCGACCGGGCAGGGCCCGTCGGAGGGCGCGTCCGGCGCCCAGCACGGTGCGCCGGTCTCCTGCATGATCGCAGCGAGCTTCTCGGCCTGGCGGGCGAGCGAATCGTCGATGTCGCGGCCGCGGATGACGACCAGCTCGAAGGTGTCGCGGTAGACCTTGTTGAACTCGCCGCCCTTGTCGCCGAGGCCCACCGGCAGCAGCGACGGCAGGGCGTCGGCCGATCCCGACTGGGCCGCGATGGCATCGGCCGCGAGGCGGATGCCGGCGGGCAGGTCCTCCGGAATCGCGGCCGAGACGACCGGATAGAAGCCGACCTCCCGCAGCGTCACCACCTGGGTCGAAGGCTGCGTCAGATAGTCGATCAGGCGCGCCGAGGCCTCGCGGTCGGGCGTCCCCTTCGGCACGGCGAGACCCGCGACCACCGGCATGAAGCCACGGCCCTTCGGCCCGGCGGGTGCCGGGAAGGCGACGAACTGGTCGGGCTTCTCGGTGAGCGCGTTCATGAGCCGCGGGGTGTGGTCGAAAGCGACCCAGACCTCGCCGGCGAGCAGCGGCTCCTGCATGAAGTCGTAGGAGGTCGAACGCGGATTGACGGACTTCCAGATCTCCCGGAACGCCGCCCACATCGCCTTCGCGTCTTCGCTCCGGAAGGTGCGCACCACCCCGCCCGTGAAGGACGGATGGAGGTAGCCCTGCAGGAAGCGGTGCATCAGGCCCTTGGGGCCGGCGGGAAAGCCGAGCTTGCGCTCGCCCGTCGCCTCCCGGATCGCCTCCCCCACGCCGCGAGCTGCCCGTAGGTGAGGCTGTTCAGGTCCGCGCCCTCGGGCAGATACTGCAGCGCCTCGCGGTTCGCCGCCATGATGTAGGTGGCCTGCATCCAGGGCACGTACATCTGGTTGCCGGAGCCGAGCTTGCCGAGCTGCACGAACGCCGGCACGAAGTCGCGGTCGGCATCGAGCTTGGCGAACACGTCGTCGAGCGGATCGAGATGGGAGAGCACCGGCGGGAAGTCGCCGTGCAGCCCGCCGAGCACGCCGACCGTCACCTTGCCGGCCTCGGCCCTGATGCGGTTGAGGAACGGACCGGTCTCCTCGGGGATGAACTCGACCGCCTCGGGGAAGCCCTTGTGGATGACAGCGCGGACCTTCTGCGCTTCCTCGATCGGACGCAGCTACGTCGACAGGAAGAGCAGGTCGGCGCGCGCCGGCCCCGAGAACGGCATCGCGGCCATCGACAGCAGGGCGGCGAGAGCGAAGATGCTGCGTACGGACGTCATGCGATCCCTCCCGTTTCGTTCTTCGACCTGGCCCGCGCGGGGCAGTGACAGCGCCGCCCGCATTCTGGGACAACAAGATCGCCGGCGGGTCGACCTTTTTTCCCCGCGGTACCCGGGTGTCGCGACCATCTGGCCCTTGCGCGCGGGCGGTTGCCGTCCGCCCGGAGGGGATCCTAAAGGATGCCCGGCACCGGAGTCGTCCGGTCCGCCCGCGCCGAGGAGCCGATGCGCGATCTCGTTCTCGTGGCGATCCTGCTGGGCCTGGTGCCGGTGATCCTGGCCCGGCCGCACGTGGGCATGCTCGCCTACGCCTGGCTCTCGCTCATGAACCCGCACCGGCTGACCTTCGGCTTCACCTACGGCCAGCCGTTCGCGGTCGCGGTCTTCGTGCTCACCGTTGCCGCCTGGCTGTTCTCGCGCGAGCCGAAACTCCCGCGCATGCACCCGCTTCTGTGGTCGATCGTCGTCTTCGCCCTCTGGTTCAGCTTCACCACGCTGTTCGCCTGGGCGCCCGAGGCGGCCTTCGCCAAATGGGACCGGGCGATCAAGATGACGGTCGCGGTCCTGTTCACGGCGGTGCTGATCACCGACCGCGAACGCTGGCGGCAGCTCCTCGCGGTGCTCGCCTTCTCGATCGCCTTCTTCGGCGTCAAGGGCGGCCTCTGGACGGTCGCCACCGGCGGCAGTTTCCTCGTCTGGGGACCGCCCGAAAGCTACATCGCCGACAACAACGCGCTCGCCGTGGCACTCGTCATGGCGATCCCGCTCGTCCTCTACTTCCACGAGACGGGCGCGCGCCGGTGGCTGCGGCTCGGCTGCCTCGCCGCGGCGGGCCTCACGGCCCTCGCCGTCCTCGGCACCCACTCCCGCGGCGGCCTGCTGACGCTCGCCGTGGCGGGTTTCCTCCTCTGGCTCAGAAGCCGCCACCGCCTGCTCACGGGAGCGCTGCTCGCGACCTCGATCGGCTTCGGCATCGCCTTCATGCCGGAGTCCTGGTTCGAGCGCATGGAGACGATCGAGAACTACGAGCAGGACCGTTCCGCCAACATGCGCTTCGAGGCCTGGGCCTGGGGCCTCGGTGTCGCGGAGCAGCGGCCGCTCACCGGCGGCGGGTTCATGGTGTACACGCTGAACGGCATCGAGCACGCCGGCGGCCGGCTCTCCTATCTGAACGCCCACAGCATCTATTTCGAGGTGCTGGCGGAGCACGGCTGGCCCGGGCTCGCGCTGTTCCTCGGCCTGATCGCGGGTGGCATCCTCACCGCGCGTGCGATCGTCCGCGACAGCCGCGACGTGCCGGAGCTCGACTGGGCGGCGCGCTTCGGGGCGCTCGTGCAGGTGAGCTTCGTCGCCTATGCGGTGGGTGGCGCGCTCCTCAACCTCGCCTTCTACGATCTCTTCTACTACCTGCTGCTGGCGACCGCGGTGGCACGGCTCGAGGTGCTGCGCGTGCGCCAAGGCCGAGGATCCGCCGCGACGGCGCCAGCTCCGCCCGTGGACCATGCGGCGGCACCGGCGGCCGGAGGCGCGCAGGCAGGAGGGCTCGTCGACATCACCGGCGCGCCGCTCGGCTGGGGTGGCGGACGGCGCGGCCGGGACGCGACTCCGGGGTGACGCGTCAGGCGCGGTCCTTGCGGCGGCGCAGCTCGGCGAACACCTCGACGTCGCTCGCCCGTTCCATGCCGAGGCGGGCGCGGATCCGCGGATCGCCCGCGCGCAGGAACGGGTTGGTGCGCAGCTCCAAGTCGATCGTCGTCGGGATCGTCGGCCGCCCCTCCCGGCGCAGCTCCTCGACCTCGCGCGCCCGCGCCTGCAGATCGGGGTTGTCCGGGTCCACGGAGAGGGCGAAGCGGGCGTTCGAGAGCGTGTACTCGTGGCCGCAGAAGACCCGGGTCGAAGGCGGCAGGGCCGCGAGCTTCGCGAGCGAGCTCCACATCTCTTCGGGCGTGCCTTCGAACAGCCGGCCGCAGCCCATGGCGAACAGCGTGTCGCCGCAGAAGAGCGCGTCCTCGGTCGGGAACCAGAAGGCGATGTGGCCGCGGGTGTGGCCCGGCGTCTCGAACACCCGGAACGCGATGTCGCCGAACGCGCCCTCGTCGCCCTCCACCATGCCGACATCGCGCCCGGCCTCGAACCCCGGAATGCGGGCCGCATCCTTCCGTGCCGCGACGATGCGGGCGCCGTATTCCTGCTGCAGCGCCACCACGCCGCCGGTGTGGTCGGCGTGGTGATGGGTGACGAAGATCAGATCCAGACCGCGGCCGAGTCCCGCGAGCCGCTCACGCACCGGTCCGGCCGCGCCCGGATCGACGACGCCGCTCGTCCCGGTGTCAGGGTCGAACAGCAGGTAGACGTAATTGTCGTCGAAGACGGGCACAAGCTCGATCGCGAAGGTCGTCCCCGGCACCGCTTCCTCCCCTTCGGCGCGGTCGTCGCACCGGCTTCAAATCCTCGTCCCAAGCCGTATATCTGGGGTCGTCGCGAGCCGTGCCAAGAAGGCGGAGCGCCGTGCGTCCGCAGATCCCGGAACTTCGCGAGTTCTACGCCACGCCGCTCGGCGCCTGCGTGCGCCGGTTCGTCGGCGCGCGGCTCGCCGAGCTCTGGCCCGACCTGCCGCGGCAACCGCTGCTCGCGGTCGGCTATCCCCTGCCCTTCCTGCCCGATGCCGCCGGGCCCGGCGCCGTGGTGGCGATGTTCGAGACCCAGGGCGCCGAGCGGTGGCCGGCGAATGGCCGCAGCCGCGTGGCGCTGGTGCGCGAGGACGAGCTGCCCTTCCCGGACGCGAGCTTTCCGCGCATCCTGCTGGTCCATGCGCTCGAGAACGTGCGGCATCCGAACCGGCTGTTGCGCGAGAGCTGGCGGGTGCTCGCCGACGGCGGTCGGCTGCTCGCGGTGGTGCCCAACCGTCACGGCCTCTGGTGCTGGAGCGACCACACGCCGTTCGGCAGCGGCCGCCCCTTCACCCTGGGCCAGCTCGACCGCCTGCTCGCGAACAACCTCTTCGCGCCGACCGCCGAGGGCGCGGCGCTCTGGCTGCCACCGGTGCGCTCCGCGCTCGCGCGCCGTCTCGCCGGCCCCGTCGAGCGCGCGGGGCGCAGACTGGCGCCGCACTTCGCCGGCGTGCTGCTGCGCGAAGCGGAAAAGCGGATCTATGCCGCCCCGCCGGTGTTCGCCACGGTCCCCGACCGCCGCCGGCGCTACGTGGGCCTGCCGCAGGGAGCCGCCGCCCGCGACGGCGACGGGCGCATCGCCGCCCGGCGCTCCGGGACAGGCGGCTGAGCCCCGCTCAGGCGGCCTTCGCCTCCACTTTCTCGGTTCCGATCTTCGAGATGTCGTAGGGCGTCGTCTGGTACATCTCGTTGATCCAGTTGCCGAACAGCAGGTGGGCATACGCCCGCCAGCAGTTCTTCGGCGGCTTCTCCGGATCGTCGTCGGGATAGTAGTTGATCGGAAGATCGACGTCGTTGCGCTTCGATTTGTCGCGCATGTACTCGTCGTGAAGCGTGTAGGTGTCGTACTCGAGGTGGTTGAACATGTAGACGGCGCGGTGCTTCTCCTCCCAGAGGAGACAGGGACCGGCCGCGTTCGACACCGCCAGCACCTCGAGCCCGACGTCCTTCGGAATGTCCTCGAGCCTGACTTCGGTGTGCCGCGACACCGGCACGTGGAAGATGTCGTCGAAGCCGCGCATCAGCGGCGGGCGGCGGGCGTCGCGCCGTTCGATCACATAGTGCACGTAGATGCCGAAGCGCTTGCAGGGCAGCGTGTGCTTGGGCACACCATAGAAGTGGTAGAGGGCCGCCTGCGCCCCCCAGCAGATGAAGAACGACGAGTGCACGTTGGTACGCGACCAGTCGAAGATCTGCGTGAGCTCGTCCCAGTACTTGACCTCTTCGAACGGCAGCATCTCGACCGGGGCGCCGGTGACGATCAGGCCGTCGAACTTGCGCTCCCTGACCTCCTCCCAGGTGCTGTAGAAGGCCTGCAGGTGCGACAGCGGCACAGTCTTCGGCCGGTAGGTGGAGGTGGTGAGCAGGGTGAGTTCCACCTGCAGCGGCGTGGCGCCGAGGAGCCGCGCGAGCTGGGTCTCGGTCTTGGGCTTCTCCGGCATGAGATTGAGGAGGGCGATCTGCATCGGCCGGATGTCCTGCCGCAGCGCCTCCTCCTCGCCGATGACCCGGACTCCCTCCGCCTTGAGCTTCTCGGCGGCGGGCAGATCGTTCGGAATCTTGATGGGCATGCGGGCCTCCAGTTCGATCCTCCCGACCGGCAAGATCGGGTCACGGAGGCCCCGACCTTTTAGCCGCTTGTTTAACGTGGCCGCAAGCCGGTCGGCGCAAATCACCACGGATCGCCCCCTTTGGTAGTGGCGCCGCCCCCCCTGTCAAGGGTGGCGGGCCCGCGCCTGCGTGCGGAGCGTTGCAATCCGCCGCCGGCATGGTATCCGTGTACCGCCCTCCGGCAGCGGCGCCGGGGGAGGAACATCGATACGGATCGGGGAGACTTCCCATGTCGCGTCATGCTTCGGTGGCGGCGGTCGCCGCCGCGCTCACCCTCGCGATCGGCGCTCAGGCCCGGGCCGAGTGCTCGGCCGAGAACTGGAAGGACTGCAAGGGCAAGCCCTGGGTGATCGGCGAACCCGAGACGCCGATCGGCGAGAAATGGTGGCCGAACCCGCTCTGGGGCGAAGGCGACGAAGCCGGCTCCACCAACTGGTACACGAAGCCCGAAGTGGTGCTGCGCGGCCTCGCCGAGGCCGACAGGGGCAGGGTCTACCGGCTCGGCCGCCCCTACGACGCCGAGATGCCGCTGTTCGGATCGCGCAAGTTCAGCCTGCGCATCCCCGGCACCCCGACGGGCGGCCCGTTCGGCGCCAACCACGTGATCTGGCACGACGAGTTCCTCGCCACCGAGATCGGTCAGGTCGGCACCCAGTTCGACGGCCTCGGGCACATCGGCGTCCAGGTGGGCGGGCCCGGTGACAAGGATTCGATGCGCTTCTACAACGGCTTCACCGAGACCGAGGTGGGCTCGGCCTACGGGCTCCGCAGGCTCGGCACCGAGAAGCTGCACCCGATCGTCGGCCGTGGCATCCTGATCGACGTCGCCGGCGCGAAGGGTGTCGAGATGCTGGACGCCGGCTACGAGATCACCATGGCCGACGTGCGCGAGGCGCTCGACAGGCAGGGGATGGCCGACTTCCGGTTCGCCGAGGGTGACGGTGTGTTCTTCCACACCGGCTGGGGCAAGCTCTGGAAGGTCGACAACGCGAAGTTCAACTCCGGCGAGCCCGGCATCGGCATGGAGGTGGCGCTCTGGCTCACCGACGAGGTGAAGGTCGGCGTGGTCGGCGCGGACACCTGGGCGACCGAAGTCGTGCCGAATCCCGACCCGGCCTGCGCCTTCTGCGTGCACCAGCACCTGATCGCCCGCCACGGCGTGGTCAATCAGGAGAACATGGTCTTCGACGACCTGCTCGCCGACGGCGTCTACACCTTCCTCTACGTCTACAGCCCGGCGCCGATCGTCGGTGCCACGGGCTCCATGGGCGCACCGCTCGCGATCGACTGAGATCCGGGCGGCGTGTGCGCCGCGGGAGGGCGGCCCCGGAGCCGCCCTCCCCGCCTCCGGCACGACGCTTGCGCGCGTCCGGGAAACGGCGATAATCCGGGCGTTCGCGAGCATGCGAACCGATGCAACCGATCGGGGAGGACACCCTCATGGCACGCGTGCAGCTGCACCGCTTCGTCGATCTCGCCGCCGACGTCACGCCGACCGAGAAGCCCGGCTTCGACCGCCGTCGCTTCATGGGCTGGGCCGCCACCCTCGCCGCCACCACCGCCATGGCGAAGGACGCGTTCGCGCGCAGTTTCTCGCCGGATGCCGAGCCGGTGCGCTATCCGGAGCCCGACGTCGTGGTGCTCGACAGCCGCTTCAAGTACAAGCTCGGCAACACGCCGATCATGCGGCTCTACCAGGGCACGCTCTGGGCCGAGGGGCCGGCCTGGAACGCCGTCGGCCGCTATCTGCTGTGGTCCGACATCCCCAACAACGAGCAGCTCCGCTGGATCGAAGAAGACGGTCACGTCTCGCGGCGGTTCCGCTCGCCTTCCTTCCACTCGAACGGCAACACCTTCGATTTCCAGGGCCGGCAGATCAGCTTCTGCCACTACCCGCGGCAGGTGGTGCGCTACGAGTGGGACGGCTCGGTGACGGTGCTCGCGGACAAGAACGATGAGGGCGGACCCCTCAACGCTCCGAACGACGGCGTCGTGCATCCCGACGACGGTGCCATCTGGTTCACCGACCCGGGCTACGGCGCGCTCATGAACTACGAGGGCGAGCGCGTGCCTGAAAGTGCGACCAACCCGCAGCCGTTCGTGAAGGAGGCGATCTACCGGATCGACGCGCAGACCGGCAAGATCACCAAGGTCGCCGACGAACCGTTCAAGCCCAACGGCATGTGCTTCAGCCCGGACTACAGGACGCTCTACGTGGCCGACACGGGCGCCTCACACTATCCGGATGCGAAGAAGATCATCTGGGCGTTCGATGTCGTCGACGGCACGAAGCTCGCCAATCCGCGCGAGTTCGCCGACATGACGCTGGATGGCAAGGCCGGCTTCGCGGACGGCATCCGCTGCGACGAGGACGGCAATGTCTGGGCGTCTGCCGGCTGGGTCGGCGACGGCTACGACGGCGTGCACATCTTCGCGCCGGACGGCACCCGCATCGGCCAGATCCGGCTGCCGGAGATCTGCTCGAACGTCTGCTTCGGCGGCAGCAAGCGCAACCGGCTGTTCATGACCGGCAGCCAGTCGCTCTACGCCGTCTACGTCGAGACGCGCGGCGCGCACATCACCTGAGCCCGTGCCTCGGGGTGCCGGCGGCCGCGCGCCGCCGACACCCCTCTCGAGCGACGGCAGGAGGGAACTTCCGGCCGGTTCGGCCGTTCTCTCCGTGTCCCGAAGCGGAGGAAACCGCCATGAAGGCTTCGTTCCTGCTGTCGGCTGCCCTGTTGCTGCCGCTCGCGCTCTCGGCCTGCGGTGAATCGAAGACGGACCGCGGTCTGAGCGGTGCCGCCATCGGCGCCGGTGTCGGCGCGGCGGCCGGTGCCGTGACCGGCGGAAGCCCGGTGACGGGGGCGGTCGTGGGCGGTGCCGCGGGCGCGGCTGCCGGTGTCCTCACCGACGAGCACGACGTGAACCTGGGCAAGCCCGTCTGGAAGAAGTGACGGCGCGCCGGAGGCGGCTCAGCCCGCGAGCCGCTCCGTCCAGGCGGCGAGCGCGGCGAGCAGCTTGCCGAGAAGCTCGCGGGTCTCGACGTCGACGAGGCGGCCTTTGTCGTCGAACTTCGATCCGGCCTCGCGGATCAGCACGTCCGGCCGCCACAGCACCTGCGCGCCGAGGCTCGCGAGCACGAAGCGGAGATGCGGCTGCACCCGGACCGTGCCGAAGGCACCGGGCGAGGCGCCCATGGTCGCGACCGGCTTGCCGGCGAAGGGCTGCTCCGGCGGCCGCGAAACCCAGTCGATGGCGTTCTTGAGCACGCCCGGAATCGAATAGTTGTACTCGGGCGAGACGACGAGGAGCGCGTCGGCGGCGCGGATCTTCTCCCGCAGGGCGTGGACCGGCGGCGGATAGCCCTGCTCCGTGCGCACGTCCTCGTCGTAGGGCGGGATGTCGTGCAGCAGCACGAGCTCGCCCGTCCAGCCCTCCGGCAGCAGCTCCAGCGCCGCACGCGCCGCGGCGGTGTTGTACGAGCCGCGACGCAGGCTGCCGGAGATCGCGAGAAGCCTGCGGGATGCCGTCACGCGCCGTCTCCGCTCACGGATCGAGTGCCCGGACGATCTCTTCGGTGACCTTCTTTGCGTCACCGAACAGCATCATGGTATTGTCGCGGTAGAACAGCGGGTTGTCGATGCCGGCATAGCCCGGGGCCATCGACCGCTTGACGAAGAAGACGGCCTTGGCCCTCTCGACATCCAGCACCGGCATGCCGTAGATCGGCGAACCCGGATCCTCCTTGGCGGCCGGGTTGGTGATGTCGTTGGCGCCGATCACATAGGCCACGTCCGCCGTCTGGAACTCGTTGTTGATCTCCTCCATCTCGAAGACGACGTCGTAGGGGATGTTCGCCTCGGCCAGAAGCACGTTCATGTGCCCGGGCATGCGGCCGGCGACCGGGTGGATCGCGAACTTCACCTCCACCCCCTTCTCTGTGAGCTTGTCGTAGAGTTCGCGCACGGCGTGCTGGGCCTGGGCCACCGCCATGCCGTAGCCCGGCACGATGATGACCTTCTGGGCGTTCTCCATGATGAAGGCGGCATCCTCGGCGGAGCCCGCCTTGACGGTCTTCTCGCCCTCCTCGGCCGCGGCCGCCCCGGTCTCGCCGAAGCCGCCGAGGATCACCGAGACGAAGGAGCGGTTCATCGCCCGGCACATGATGTAGGAGAGGATCGCACCCGAGGAGCCGACCAGCGCGCCCGTGATGATCAGCATCGGGTTGTTGAGCGTGAAGCCGATGCCGGCCGCGGCCCAGCCGGAGTAGCTGTTCAGCATCGAGATCACGACCGGCATGTCGGCGCCGCCGATCGGGATGATCAGCAGCACGCCGAGGGCGAAGGCGAGGAGCGCCATGAGCAGGAAGACGAGGCCGCTCGCGCTGGCCATGAACAGCCCGAGGAGCACCACGAGGGCCACGCCGATCGCGACGTTGATGACGTGCCGGCCGGGCAGCAGGATCGGCTGGCTGCGCATGAACAGCCGGAACACGCGCAGCACGGGCTCGGGGATCTTCTCCTCGACGTGCTTCGGGAAGCGCGCCTGGAGCTTGCCCCAGGCGATCACCGATCCCGTGAAGGTGACGGCACCGACGATGGTGCCGAGGCCCATCTCGAGCAGCGAAGCGGTCTTGATGCCGTGCGGCCCGAGGATGCCGAAATCGGCCGGATTGTTGAGGGCACCGCCGGCGACCAGCACGGCCGCCAGACCCACGAGCGAGTGGAAGGCGGCGACGAGCTGCGGCATCGCCGTCATCTGGATGCGCTGCGCGATCACGTAGCCGATGCCGCCACCGACCGCGATCCCGACCACGATCAGGAGGTAGGACAGGAAGGAGGGGTGCGGCAGCACCAGCAGCGTGATGAGGATGGCGAGCGCCATGCCCGTCATGCCGTAGACGTTGCCGGCGCGGGCGGTCGCCGGATGCGACAGGCCGCGCAGCGCGAGGATGAAGCAGACGGCCCCGACGAGATAGCCGAGGGCGGCGAGATTGGCGCTCATGGCTCCGCGTCCCTCAGCTGCGCTTTCTGAACATGGCGAGCATGCGCTGGGTCACCGCGAAGCCGCCGAAGATGTTGACCGACGCCAGCACCACCCCGAGGAAACCCAGCACCGTGTGCAGGCCGAATTCGCCCGCGCCGGTGGCGACGAGCGCTCCGACCACGATCACGCTCGAGATCGCGTTGGTGACCGACATCAGTGGCGTGTGCAGGGCCGGCGTCACCGACCAGACCACGTAGTAGCCCACGAAGATCGCGAGCACGAAGACAATCAGGTTGACGATGCCGGGATCGACGGCTTCCATGGCAGCTCTCCGGCTCAGCTCTGGAAATTCGGATGGACGATGCGGCCGCCCTGCGTGAGCAGCGTGCCGGCGACGAGATCGTCGGAGGTGTCGATGGTCGGTCCGGTGGCCCCCTCCTTCACGAGCAGTCCGAGGAAATTGAGGAGGTTGCGCGCATAGAGCGGGCTCGACGTGGGCGCCACCCGGGCGGGCAGGTTGCGCGGACCGAGGATCGTGACCCCCCCGGTCTCGACCGTCTCACCGGGCCGGCTGCCCTCGACATTGCCGCCGCTCTCGACCGCCATGTCGAGGATCACGGCACCCGGCTTCATGCTCGCCACCATGGCCGCGGTGACGATGCGGGGGGCGGTGCGCCCGGGCACCTGGGCAGTGGTCACGACCACGTCCTGGCTGCGGATGTGATCGGCGAGCACCTGCCGCTGCTTCTCCTGCTCCTCGGGCGTCAGCGGCCGCGCGTAGCCGCCGGCGGTGGCGGCATCTTCCGGAATGAAGCCGACGAACTTGGCACCGAGCGATTCGATCTCCTGCTTCGCCGCCGGCCGCACGTCGGTGGCGGTGACCACGGCACCCATGCGGCGGGCGGTGGCGATCGCCTGCAGGCCCGCCACACCGGCCCCGACCACGAACACCTTGGCCGGCGTCACCGTGCCGGCCGCGGTCATCATCATCGGCACCACCCGGCGGAACGCCGCCATCGCCTCGACCATGGCGCGGTAGCCGGCGATGTTGGCCTGGCTCGAGAGCACGTCCATGGCCTGCGCACGTGTCGTGCGCGGCAGGAGCTCGAGCGCGAACGCCGTCACGCCGCGTTCCGCGTACGCCGCCACCTGCTCGCGGTTCATGTACGGGTCGAGCATGCCGACCAGCACCTGCCCCTCGCGCAGAAGCGCCATCTCGTCCCCGGTCGGGCGCTGCACCTTGAGGACGATGTCGGCTCGCCCGAAGACGCCCGCGGCATCGTCGACGAGCTCCGCCCCGGCCTGCGCGAAGGCGTCGTCGGACATGAGCGAGCCCGCACCGGCGCCGCGCTCGACGAGCACCTGCTGGCCGAGACCGACGAGGCGTCTGACGGTCTCGGGCGACGCCGCGACGCGGGCTTCGGCTTCGCGGCGTTCCTTCGGCACACCGATGATCATGACGGGCGATTCTCCGGGACTCTGGACCTGGCCGCGACGAGGCGTGGTTCTGCTGCCGGCGCCCGCGTTCTAGGCGGATGTGCGCGCGTCCGCAATGCGGCGATCGGACCGGCCGGAGGCCCGGCCGCCGGGTTCAGGCGACGGCCGCCGGGCGGTGTCCGCTCTTGCTGCGGTACATGAGCCGGTCGGCCCGGCGCAGCAGCGAGTCGAGATCCTCGCCCTGGGTCGGGAAGAAGGCGAAGCCGAGGCTGCAGGACACCTGGATGGTGCCGTGCGGCAGCTGCACCGGCTCGCCGACCCGCCGGCGGATCTTCGAGGCGACGGCGAGCGCCGAGCGCTCGCTCCGGATGCCTTCGAGCAGTACCACGAACTCGTCCCCGCCGAAGCGGGCGACGATGTCCGAGCCGCGCAGGGTCTCGCGCAGCCGCGTCGCGGTGGTGCGGAGCACGAGATCGCCGGCGTCGTGACCGAAACAGTCGTTGACCGCCTTGAAGCCGTCGAGATCGACGAACAGCAGCGCGCCCGGCTCGCCGCTGCGACGGGCCCGCGCCACGGCGTCCGCCACCTTCTCCTCGAACAGCCAGCGGTTGGCGAGGCCGGTGAGCCGGTCGTGGGTGGCCCAGTGCACCAGCCGGCGCTGGTCGCTGCGGTGGCGGGCGAGACGCGCGAGCGCCCGGGCGAGCGAGCCGGGATCGCAGGACCCGCCTTTCTCCGGGTCCGGACCGGCCATGGCGAGCGGCAGCACGGCACAGCCGGGAGCCGTCGACACGAGGCGCAGCAGCGCTTCCCCGACCGGCAGCCGCTCGGCGGGTTCGGCGACGAAGACGAGATCGCTCGGTTCCTCGACGAGCCGCCCCACCGCCTCGTGCACGCTCTCGCAGTGATCGAGACGCAGGTCGCCGATGCCGGCGTCGCGCGCCGCTTTCGCGAGCAGGGCGAGGCCCCGCCCCTCCCGGTCGACGAGAAGGATGCGCAGCGTCATCGGCAGTCGCCCTCGAACCGTCCTCCGCCGCAGGCATAGCATCTGCTCCGCCCGGCGCAACGATCGTCGCGCAAAGTAAATCTAAAATTAGCCGGAGTTGCCAGACAAATGCGGCGGGAGCGACGGTTCCCCGCCCTCCAGCATCGCCCGGAGCCGCAGGGCATCGCGCACCGCGTGCGCCTCCCCGTCGGTGTTGTCGAAGAAGACCCACACCTCGCGACCCTCTCCGAGGCAGCGGCCGAGCCACCGGGCCCAGTCGGCCAGCACGGCGTCCGGATAGGCGCCGCGGTAGCGCCGCGCGTGACCGTGCAGGCGCACGTAGACGAATCCGGCGGTCGCGACGCGCGGCGCGGTCAGCCCGGCGAGGTCGAACGGGCAGAAGGCGGCCTCGTGGCGCCGGAGGATCGCGTACACCTCTTCCGTGTGCCAGCTCGGGTCACGGAACTCGAAGGTGTAGCGATAACCGCCGGGCAAGGTCGCGAGAAAACGGTCGAGCCGCTCCGGCTCGGCGGGAAAGCGCGGCGGCAGCTGGAACAGGATCGGGCCCAGCTTCGCTCCGAACAGATCGGCCACGTCGAAGAACGGCCGCAGCAGATCCTCGCAGTCCGCGAGCCGCCGATAGTGGGTGATCGCGCGCCATCCCTTGAGGGCGAAGCGGAAATGCTCCGGCGTCTTCGCGAGCCAGCCGCGCACGAGGCTCTCGCGCGGCAGCCGGTAGAAGCTCGCGTTCACCTCGACGGTGTCGAGATGGCGGGCGTAGAAGGCGAGCCAGTCGCCCTGACGCAGCCCGCGCGGATAGAACACCCCGCGCCAGTTGCCGTAGGCCCAGCCCGAGGTGCCGATACGGATCGCCGGCACGTCGCCGCCTCCCCCGGTCGTCCCTCCCGCATGTGGGGAGGACGGCCGGAGGATGCAGCCCCGCCCTGGCTCAGATGTAGCCGTCCTCGACCAGCCTGTGCGCGATCTGCACGGCGTTGAGCGCCGCGCCCTTGCGCAGATTGTCGGCGACGACCCACATGGCGAGCCCGTTCTCGACGGTCGGATCGCGGCGGATGCGCGAGACGAAGACGGCGTATTCGCCGACACACTCGACCGGCGTGGCGTACTGGCCCTCTTCCGGCCGGTCGAGCACCACCACGCCATCGAAATTGTCGAGGGCGAGGCGCGCCTCCTCCTCGTCCACCGGCTCCTCGAACTCGACGTGCACGGCCTCGGAATGCCCGACGAACACCGGCACTCGGACGCAGGTGGCCGAGACTTCGATCGCGGGATCGAGGATCTTCTTCGTCTCGACCCGCATCTTCCACTCCTCCTTGGTGAAGCCGTCCTCGAGGAAGCGGTCGATCTGCGGGATGAGGTTGAAGGCGATGCGCTTCGGGAAGACCTTCGGTTCGGGCTGCTGGTTCATGTAGATGCCCTTGGTCTGCTCGAAGAGCTCGTCCATGGCCCGCTGCCCGGCGCCGCTCGTCGACTGGTAGGTGGCGACCACGACCCGCTTCACCCGCCACAGGTCGTGCAGCGGCTTCAATGCCATCACCATCTGGATGGTCGAGCAGTTCGGATTGGCGATGATGTTCTTGGCGCGGAAACCGGCGAGCGCCTCGGGGTTCACTTCGGGCACCACGAGCGGGACTTCCGGATCCATCCGCCACTGCGAGCTGTTGTCGATCACCACACAGCCGGCCGCGGCGGCCTTCGGCGCGTACTCGGCCGAGACGGCGCCGCCCGCCGAGAACAGTGCCAGATCGACGCCCTCGAAATCGAAGGTGGCGAGGTCCTTGACCTTCAGACGGATGTCGTCGCCGAAGCTCACCTCCTTGCCGACCGAGCGGGACGAAGCGACGGCGTAGACCTCGTCGACCGGAAAACCGGTCTCGTGCAGGATCTCCAGCATCTGGCTGCCGACCGCACCGGTGGCACCCACGACAGCGACCTTGTAGGCCATGTCTTCGTCTCCTGTCTTCGAGTCACGATCGGGTCGCGTTCCGGAGCCGTCGCCCGATCCTCGGGCCGCGCTACGTCCGGAAATTCGGGTCGAGAAGCTGCTGCAAGGTCCAAGGGCACTCGTCCGGCAACTCCCGGGCTGCGTCGTGCTCGTGCCATTTCCGCAGGTCACGTTCGGCCTGCCGTCGTGCACGTGCGAAGAGGTCCGGCAGCCGGGCGGCCAATTTGGCCTCCACGACAGGACTCCGGTGGCGGTCGAGCTTTCTCCGCGCGTTCCGGACGGATTTCTTCCACCCCTCACGCGGATCCCGGGCCGGCGAATACGTGAGTTTCAACAAATGGACAATGATATTCTCCAGATAACGCTCAGATGAGTATAAATCTTTCTTGGACATATCAATCTTGACCTTGATTTTGATATATCACTTAGTTTGTAATGAATGTTTAACATTCCATTACACTTCGAAGAGAGCGAAACTTACTTGCCATGCGTCCGGATTTTCCACTGATTTTCTGGCCAGAAGCTCTCCGCCAGAATGTCTTCCAATGTCCAAGGACAAATATCTGGCAATGCACCCAAGATTTCATCTTCATGGCGATGCCGGAGCACGTGCTCGGCACAGCGCCGCGCGTGACCGTAGAAGTCCGCCACCCGGGCTTCGATCTCGGCCCGCAGCGACGGCGTGAGGCGCCGCCCGACCTCGCCGCGGGCACGGTCGACGATGTTCTGCCACGCGAACCGTTCCGCCCTGCCGGGTGACCAGGCGAGCAGAATTAAATGCTCGAGGATCTGTTCGATGTAGCCTTCGACCTCGGACCGCTGCTCTCGTCCGAGTCCTTCGACTTCTTCAGCGAGGTTCTCGAGGTCGAGCTCCACCGGAAGATTCGGGCGCATGGCCGCAAGGTGCCGCAGCGCTGCAGCTTGCTCACGCGTCCAGGCGTAGAAGTCTTCGTCGTAGGACACAGGCGGCACGGGTTCCCGCTCCAGGTGGCGCCGGAGGAGATAGCGCGTCCCGGCTCGGGCGGAAAGCGCCGTCAGCGCGCGGGACGTTCCCCCCGCCGGACCGGCCACCAGTTGTCGTCGAGGAGCTCGGAAAGCGTGTACGGACAACGCTCGGGCAGCTCCTGCGCAGCCGCTTCCTCACCGTACTGCGTCAGCGCATCGATGGCGTTCAGGCGGGCCCGCTCGTAAAGTCTGGAGAGCCTTCTCGCCACGGCCCGGCGGATCGACGGCGTGAGGCGCCTCTCGATCTCACCGCGCGCCTGCCGCACGGTCCGACGCCAACCCGGCCGGGGCTGTTCCGCAGGCGAGTATTCGAGTTGCAGCAGATGCTCGAGGATGCGCTCGAGCTGGCTCTCGACCGCGAACCGCTGCTCGTTGCCCAGCGCCTCGATCTCCTCGGCGAGATGCCCGAAATCGAGGGGAACGTTCAGCCTGTCCCTCTGGGCCTTGCGCAGGAGTTTCGCCTGTTCCCGCGTCCAGGCGTAGAAATCCTGCTCGTAGCCGACCGTTCCCATGCGCTCCGACCGCGTCCCCTCAGGCGAGCCGCTCCAGCGCCGCCAGCACCCGCCGGCCCATCTCCTCGGTGCCGACCTTCGTCGTGCCTTCGGTCCAGATGTCGGGCGTGCGGAAGCCCTCGTCCAGCACCTGCGCCACCGCCCGCTCGAGACGGTCCGCCTCCTCGCCGAGGTCGAAGGAATATCGGAGCAGCATGGCGAAACTCAGGATACAGGCGAGCGGGTTCGCGAGGTCCTTCCCGGCGATGTCCGGGGCGCTGCCGTGTACCGGCTCGTAGAGCCCCTTGCGCCGCCCGGATTCGTCGGGCGCCCCGAGCGACGCCGACGGGAGCATGCCGAGCGAGCCCGTGAGCATCGCCGCCGCATCGGAGAGCAGATCGCCGAAGAGATTGTCGGTGACGATGACGTCGAACTGCTTCGGCTGGCGCACGAGCTGCATGGCGCAGTTGTCGGCGTACATGTGGACGAGGCCGACGTCCGGGAATTCCTCGTCGTGCACCCTCTGCACGGTCCGCCGCCACAGCACGCCCGTGTACATGACGTTGGCCTTCTCGACCGACGTCACGTGGTTGCGGCGCCTGCGGGCGAGCTCGAAGCCGACGCGCGCGATCCGCCGGATCTCGGGCGTGGTGTAGACCTGCGTGTCGACCGCCCGCTGCTCGCCGTCCGCGAGATCCTCGATGCCGCGCGGCTCGCCGAAATAGACCCCGCCCGTGAGCTCGCGCAGGATCAGGATGTCGAGCCCTTCGACCAGATGCCGTTTGAGGCTCGAGGCGTCGGCGAGCGCCGGGAACACCATGGCCGGGCGCAGATTGGCGAACAGGCCGAGTTCCTTCCGGAGCCGCAGCAGCCCCTGCTCGGGCTTGAGGTGGAACGGCAGATCGTCCCACTGCGGCCCGCCGACGGCACCGAACATGACGGTGCCGATCGCCTTCGCCTTGGCCAGCGTCGGCCCGGCGAGCGGCGTGCCGTGGCGTTCGTAGGCGGCGCCGCCGACCACGTCCTCCTCGACCTCGAACGGCAGGCCGCGCCGGTCGTACCAGTCGATGATGCGGCGCACCTGCGCCATGATCTCCGGGCCGATGCCGTCACCCGGAAGGAAGAGAATGCCCCGCGCGTTGCTCACCCGACGCTCCCTTTCAGGCCGCCCGCGTCCACAACCAGGGCTGCTCGCGCCGCTGGCGTGCCTCGAAGGTCTCGATCGCCGCGGCCTTCTGGAGCGTCAGGCCGATGTCGTCGAGCCCGTTCAGCAGGCAGTGCCGCCTGAAGGGCTCGACCTCGAACCGGACCGGCTCGTTGCCCGACGGCCGGTGGATCAGCTGCTCTTCGAGATCGACCGTGAAGACCGGTTCGGCCGCCGTCTCCGCCTCGGCCATCAGCGCATCCACCGTCTCCTGCGGCAGGACGATCGGCAGGATGCCGTTCTTGAAGCAGTTGTTGAAGAAGATGTCGGCAAAGGAGGGGGCGATCACGCAGCGGATGCCGAAATCGAGCAGCGCCCAGGGCGCGTGCTCGCGCGAGCTGCCGCAGCCGAAGTTCTCGCCGGTGATCAGGATCACCGCCCGACAGTACGGCTCGCGGTTGAGCACGAAGTCGGGGTTCTCGCTGCCGTCCTCGCGATAGCGCAGGGATTCGAACAGGCCGACGCCGAGACCGGTGCGCTTGATCGTCTTCAGCCAGTGCGCCGGGATGATCTTGTCGGTGTCGACGTTGACCATCGGCAGCGGCGCGGCGATGCCCGTCACTTTTCGGAAGGGCTGCATTCCTGAGTCTCCTTGTCTCCCTTACGGAGAACGCCCACCAGTTCCTTCGCAAGCCTTCGGAGCTGTTTCTCTCGATCTTCCGCGTCTTGAGAACCCACGGTCTGCACATACTCCCACACCGATCCGAACGCGTCACGTATCTCGGCGCTCCCCAAGATACCTGCTGTGTTGCGTTCTAAATCATGTTTTTTTTCAACGTCAATCACCTCCGCCTTGGGAAAGCTCATCCGCGCCCGTACGCCCTGCAAAGGCTGCAAGGCATGGGCCACACGTTCAGCCCAGCTGCGGTCTTCCCCTTTATAAATTGTAATATGCGGCACACCGTTTGGGAAGTCTCTCTTTTTCCAAATCTTCCTGAAGTCTCCTCTTAACTTGAGCCAGACAATGTACTCGTCACCATAACGCTCCATGCCGACGCCGTCCAAAAAAGCCTCAACAGTCCTCATCTTGATCTTCACTTTCCTGCAAAACGGCCCGGCAACGGTTACATGGGCCGGCAAGGAAAGCTTCCCGTTGGCTATCAAGCGCATTTTGTCTAATATCTCTCGCACCCCGTCAGCCGGGAGCAAAATTCGAAATTTTGTGGCCTTGTGTTCCATTTCTTCTCAGACCAACAGATACCGCATAAGATTTGCTTCTTCGGCTAGCTGTTGCACGCTCTCCGCAATAATTTTTCCGAAGTCGTCGGCTGCTTCGAATATCTTTGAGCGTTTCGACTTGTCAGTCAGATCCCGGAAGACCTCCTTTGCAGGCCTTCCAGTAAATCGAAGATAGTTTTCGTATGCGTCCTCGATTTTCTGCCTGGAATCGGACGAAACAAAGTGAGCAATGCGGTCTATTGGGGCTGTCCTTACCCCGCTCAGCAATGTGTCTGGCGGCACATCCTTCTGCTCTTTGACTTTTCCAAGGATCCAAATTACTAATGAGTAACACGTCATGACGCGCGCGAACTTTAGCTTCAGGTTTCTCAGATGGATTTTAGCCTTGTCATTTTCGGATATATTCTGGCGCACCCTCTTATGCTCATAATTCAGGCATAGGGTGCGCCAAAAACGCAAAACGTCGTTCATGAGAAAAACCGGCCGGAATTCACCGACGTGATCATGGTAATCATTGTAGTAAGCGTCGATTATTTTTCTCTGCGCCTCATGAAACAACTTTTCGTTATGTATGGCTTGTGATTCTGTCAGCATTAGTATCCTGGCGGTGAAGTGATTCTCATAGTCATCCGAAGGACTTCCTAAGGCATGCAATATTTTATGGACATTGTGCACGCGCAAGAAAACCCCGTCATCAGAAGGATCGGGAAACTTGCAAGAGCGGAGCGCATTTATCACCGCGGCTTGAAGTAGTATCTCGTTCAAACGCGAGAGTTCGGCATTATCTTTCGAGGAGTAATAGAGAAGAAATAAATCTAGGTCGGAGTGCTCGCCGGCTTCGCTCCGACCATAGCTGCCCGTGACGTAAATCGAGATATCGGGCGGCGCCCCCGCTTTGAAAACATGGTCAAGTTCTTTATCTAAGTGGTTCTTGAATTCTTTGAGCCGTTCATTCGTATGTTTTTTTCGCTGATCGAGCAAGCGATCCGACATGGCCGATCTCTCACCCTTAGCCGGTCAGGCGGCGAGCTTGCGGACATCGGTGAGCTTGCCGGTGAGCGCCGCCGCCGCGGCCATCGCCGGGCTCACGAGATGGGTGCGGCCGCCCTTGCCCTGCCGGCCCTCGAAATTGCGGTTGCTCGTGGAGGCGCAGCGCTCGCCCGGCTGCAGCCTGTCGGGGTTCATGCCGAGGCACATGGAGCAGCCGGGTTCGCGCCACTCGAAGCCGGCCTCGATGAAGATGCGATCGAGCCCCTCCTCCTCCGCCATGTGCTTCACGATGCCGGAGCCCGGCACGATCATCGCGTGGACGTTCGGCGCCACCTTCTTCCCCTGCACGATCTTCGCCACCACCCGCAGGTCCTCGAGTCGAGCGTTGGTGCAGGAGCCGATGAACACCTTGTCGATGCGGATCTCTTCCATCGGCGTGCCGGGCTCGAGCCCCATGTAGGCGAGCGCCCGCTCCATCGCCGCCCGCCGCTTCGGGTCCTTCTCCTGCTTCGGATCGGGCACCCGACCGCTGATCGGCACCACGTCCTGCGGCGAGGTCCCCCATGTCACGAGCGGCTCGATGGTCGAAGCGTCGAGCACCACCTCGGTGTCGTAGCGCGCGCCGGGGTCGGACGGCAGCGTGCGCCAGAAGGCCACCGCCTGCTCCCAGAGCGCCCCCTTGGGCGCCATGGGCCGGCCCCGGAGCCAGTCGAAGGTCTTCTCGTCGGGAGCGATCAGTCCGGCGCGCGCGCCCGCCTCGATGGACATGTTGCAGATCGTCATCCGCCCTTCCATCGACAGCGCCCGCACCACCGGACCGGCATATTCGATCACGTGGCCGGTGCCGCCGGCGGTGCCGATCCTGCCGATGATGGCGAGGATGACGTCCTTCGCAGTCACGCCGAGGCCGAGTTCGCCCTCGACCGAGATCCGCATCGTCTTCGGCTTCTTCTGCAGCAGCGTCTGGGTGGCGAGCACGTGCTCGACCTCGCTCGTGCCGATGCCGAAGGCGAGCGCGCCGAAGGCGCCGTGGGTGCTGGTGTGGCTGTCACCGCAGACGATGGTCGTGCCCGGCAGGGTGAAGCCCTGCTCCGGGCCGATGACGTGCACGATGCCCTGACGGACGTCGTTCATGCCGAAGAGCTCGATGCCGAACTCGCGGCAGTTGCGCTCGAGCGTCTCCACCTGGATGCGCGAGGTCTCGTCGGCGATCCCCCGCGCCCGGTCGGTGGTCGGCACATTGTGGTCGGGCACCGCCAGCGTCGCGTCCGGGCGACGCACCGGCCGGCCGGCCTGGCGCAGCCCCTCGAAGGCCTGCGGGCTCGTCACCTCGTGCACGAGATGGCGGTCGATGTAGAGCAGGCAGGTACCGTCCTCCTGCTGCTCCACGACATGGCTGTCCCAGATCTTCTCGAAGAGGGTCCGCGCCTCGCTCATCGCCTCCGTTTCCTCCCCGCGCGGGCGTCCCTCAGGACGTCTCGCCCGCGCCGTTGTCGTTCGCCTCCGCGCCGCCGCGCATCTGATCCGGACGACGCTCCGCGATCCGAGCCGCCTTGCCGCGCCGGCCGCGCAGATAGTAGAGCTTCGCCCGCCGCACCCGGCCGCGACGCACCACCTCGATCCTGTCGATGCGCGGACTGTAGAGCGGGAACACGCGCTCGACGCCTTCGCCGTAGGAGATCTTGCGCACGGTGAAGGAGGAGTTGATGCCGCGGTTGCGGCGCGCGATGCACACGCCCTCGAACGCCTGCACGCGCTCGCGGTTGCCCTCGATCACCCGCACGTGCACGCGCAGCGTGTCGCCGGGGCGGAAATCCGGAATCGGCCGCTCGGCCACCAGTCGGGCGATCTGGTCCTTTTCGAGCTGTTCCAGCAGGTTCATGATCAGTCTCCGCACGCCGGGGCCGGCCGATCGCCGACCGGGTTGATGGTCCGTCAGACGGGTTCTTTCAAGAGGTCGGGCCGGCGCTGCCGGGTGACGGCGAGGGCCTGTTCCCGCCGCCACTGCCGGATGCGCGCATGGTCGCCCGACAGCAGCACCTCCGGCACCTCGCGCCCTTCGAAGACGCGCGGCCGGGTGTACTGCGGATATTCGAGGAGGCCGTCGGCGAAACTCTCCTCCTCGAGCGAGACGGCGTCGCCGACGATGCCGGGAAGCAGCCGCACGCAGGCATCGATCACCGCCATCGCCGCAATCTCGCCGCCCGACAGCACGAAATCGCCGATCGAGATCTCGCGGAAGCCACGCGCCTCGATCACCCGCTGGTCGACCCCCTCGTAGCGGCCACACAGCAGGACGAGACCGGGGCCGGCGGCCCATTCGCGCACGATCGCCTGGGTCAGACGCTCGCCGCGCGGCGTCGGATAGACGAGCGGGCCGGGCGCACCCGCCTCGCGGGCCGCATCCACCGCCCGCGCAACCACGTCCGGGCGCATCACCATGCCCGCACCGCCGCCGAAGGGTGTGTCGTCGACGCTGCGGTGGCGGTCGGTGGCGAAATCGCGGAGATCCACGGCCCGCAGCGCCCAGAGCCCGCGCCCGAGCCCCCTGCCCGCGAGCGAGAAGCCGAGCGGCCCCGGGAACATCTCCGGGAAGATGGTCAGCACGGTGGCGGTCCAGGGCGGGCTCACGCGGCATCCTCCCCGCGCCCGGCGGGTTCGACGAAGGCCGCCCGCACCACCACGACACGGCCGCCGGCGACGTCGACCTCGGGCACCGCCTCCCGGCTGAAGGTCACGAAGCCGGTGCGCCCCGGCGCCGTCTCGATCTCGAGCAGTTCGCCGGCGCCGAAGTCCTGCACCGCCACCACCCGGCCGAGCACCGCACCGCTCTCGTCCCGCGCCTCGAGCCCGACGAGATCGACGTGGTAGAACTCGTCCTCGCCCGCCTCCGGAAGCCGCTCGCGCGGCACGTACAGCCTGAGCCCGCGCAGGAACTCGGCCGCCGTGCGGTCACGCACGCCTTCGGCCTCGACGATCACGCCGGCCCGCCAGTGGCCAAGGATGCGGATCCGGAGCGCTTCCCGCCCGCGCTCGTCGAGGAGCGGACCGTAGCTGGCGACGTTCTCGGGTCGCTCGGTGAAGCAGCGCAGCTTGATGGCGCCGCGCACGCCGTGCGCCGTCGCCACCTCGGCGACGCACACCAGATCGTGCCGCACCTGCCCGCGCCCTTCCGTCACCGGTCCCCGCCTCCGCGCCTCAGCCCTGCGCCTCGGCCACCTGCTGCTGCGCCTGCCTGCCCGTCCCGCGCATGCGCGTCGCACCGGGAACGATGCCCGCCTTGTCGAGGAAGCGCGCGACGCGGTCGCTGTACTGGGCGCCCACCGACAGCCAGTAGCGGATCCGCTCCTCGTTCAGTACCACCCGCTGCGGATGGTCGTCGGGCAGGCGCGGATCGTAGCTGCCGAGCCGCTCGATGTAGCGGCCGTCGCGGGGGCTCCGCGAATCGGCGGCGACGATGCGGTAGGAGGGGCGCTTCTTGGTACCCATGCGGGTGAGACGGATGCGTACGGCCATCGTCGGGAACCTCTCCTCTCGGGACCTTCCGAACGGGTTCAGTGTGGCAGCATGCCGGGCGGCAGGCCACGGCCCAGAAGCTTCTGCATGCCGCCCGCCTTCTTCACGCGCTTGAGCATGTCCTGCATCTGGCGGTGCTGCTTCAGAAGCCGGTTGACGTCCTGGACGCTGGTGCCGGAGCCGGCGGCGATGCGGCGCTTGCGCGAGGCGTGGATGATCTCCGGCCGGCGCCGCTCCTCGGGCGTCATCGAATCGATGATCGCACACTGGCGGACGATCATGCGATCGTCGAGCTTCGCCTCCGCGAGCTGCTGCTTCACCCTGCCGATGCCCGGCAGCTGGGCGAGGATGCCGCCCATCCCGCCCATCTTCCGCATCTGCTCGAGCTGCTTCCTGAGATCGCCGAGATCGAAGCGCCCCTTCTCGAGCTTCTTCGCCATCTTCTGCGCCTGGTCGCGGTCGACGACCTCGGCCGCCTTCTCGACCAGCGAGACGACGTCGCCCATGTCGAGGATGCGCGACGCCATGCGCTCGGGATGGAAGGGCTGAAGCGCGTCCAGCTTCTCGCCGACACCGGCGAACTTGATGGGCTTGCCCGTGACCGCGCGCATCGACAGCGCCGCACCGCCGCGCGCATCGCCGTCGAGACGGGTGAGCACGATGCCGGTGATGCCGACCCGGCCGTCGAAGGCGCGGGCGACGTTGACCGCATCCTGACCGGTGAGCGCGTCCGCGACAAGGAGCGTCTCGGACGGCTTCGCCAGATCCCGCACGCGCACGAGCTCGTCCATGAGCTCCTCGTCGATGTGCAGGCGGCCCGCCGTGTCGAGGAAGACGACGTCGTATCCCTCGCGCCGTGCGACCTCCAGCGCCCGCCGCGTGATCGCCAGCGGATCCTCGCCCGGCACGATCGGCAGCGAGGCCACGCCCGCCTGCTTCGCGAGCGTCTCGAGCTGCTCCTGCGCAGCGGGCCGGCGCACGTCGAGGGACGCGACCAGCGCGCGCCGGCGCAGCCTCTCCTGGACGAAACGCGCAAGCTTGGCGCTGGTCGTGGTCTTGCCCGAGCCCTGCAGGCCGACCATCAGCACGACCGAGGGCGGCGGGCCGAGGCGCAGCTCCGCGTGCTCGCCGCCGAGGAGTTCCACCAGACGGTCGTGGACGATCTTGACCACCATCTGGCCGGGCGTGACGCTCCGGATCACCTCGCGACCGACGGCGCGCTCGCGCACGCTCGCGACGAAGTCCTTGACGACCGGCAGCGCTACGTCCGCCTCGAGCAGGGCGATGCGGATCTCCCTGAGCGCGGCGTCGACGTCCGCCTCCGTGAGCGCGCCGCGGCGCCGGAGCCGGTCGAAGACGTTGCCGAGGCGGGTCGTCAGGCTTTCGAACATGCGGATCCACGCGACAACGGGCGCTCGGACGCGACTGCCCGAGGCCCGCACCAGAGGCTCGTTCGAGGATCGGCGACCGGCCGCGGCCGCCGCACGAAGCACGGGTTCTTATGGGCCGCTCCGGCCCGGAGTCAAGCCGCGGGCGGTGCCTGCGGCCCGCCCAGGACACCCGCGAAGAAACGGGCGAGTTCGTCGTGGGCGGCAAGCGGCAGCACATGCGCGACGTACTGGTCCGGGCGGACCACCACCACGCAGCCCTGCCGCCGGTCGATGCCGCGCAGCTCGAAGATGTCGCGGTCCGGTGCGGGATCGGCGAAGAACAGCTTCTCGTAGTCGACGAGCCCGAGCCGGCCCTTCCGCGGCAGCATGAGCGGCGGGAGCCGCGCGGGCGCGAAGTCCGCGAGCCGTCGCTGCAGCACGAACCGCACGTCGATCACCGAATCGACGTCCCGGCCCGGTGGCGTGAAACGCCGCACGGGGCTCCCGGGATCGTCGAGGAGGAACCGGCAGAGGCGGGCGACGGCGCTGCCGGGCTCGGTCGGATCCTCGTCCGGGCAGAACACGAAGAGACGGAAACGGCCGTCGGCTTCGACCACATGGCCGAGATGCAGGCTGCGGGCGTCCGCCTGACGGATCACCGGTGCGGAATGGAAGCGCGTTCCGGTCTCGAAGCCGGGCGCGAGATGCCCGAAGCGGCCGTCGCCCGTGAGCGCCGAGGGCGCGTAGCGGACGGAAAAGCCGGCGGTGAACCGGCCGTGCTCGACGAAGTAGCGCTGGAACAGGGGCTTGCCCGTCTCCGGATCGAGCCGCGGCGGCTCGCTCATGATGCGCGCCCATTCGCGATCGAAGTCGATGAGCTGCTGCGCCACCGCCTGCCGTTCGGCCGAATAGCTCGCGAGCAGTCCGGGCGGCGCCAGACCGCGCAGCACGAGGGCGAGTTTCCAGCCGAGATTGAAGGCGTCGCCCATCGACACGTTCATGCCCTGCCCCGCCTTGGGGCTGTGGGTGTGGCAGGCGTCGCCGCAGATGAACACGCGCGGCAGGCGCTGTCCGGCCTCCTCCGGCGGCACGTCGTCGAAGCGGGAGGTGAGGCGCTGGCCGATCTCGTAGACCGACCACCACACCATCTCCTTCACCTCGAGCGTGTAGGGGCGGAGGATGCGACGGGCGGCATCGACCAGCTGCCCGGCGGTGATGCGCTCGCGGTCGAGCCGCGCACCGGCGGGCAGGGCGTCGAGCTCGACGTAGAGCCGCACCAGATGGCCGCCCTCGCGCGGGATGATCAGCATGTTCCCGGCATCGTCGGTCTGGATCAGCGTCTTGAAGCGGATGTCCGGGAAGTCGGTGACCGCGAGGACGTCCATCACTCCCCAGGCCTGGTTGGCGCTGTCGCCCGCGAGCTCGAGACCGAGCAGCCGGCGGACGGTGCTGCGCGCGCCGTCGCAGCCGACGAGGTATCGCGTGCGCACCGTGCGCAGCACGGGGCGGCCGTCCGCGCCCGCGGTCGCGAGCACCGCCGCAACGGGATGGTCCGGCTCTTCCGGCTCGAGCCGGAAGTCGAGGAGCGTGGTCGCGTAGACCGGCGCGAGCCGGTGCGGCGATTTCGCCATCAATTCGAGCCAGAGATCGTGCACTCGGGCCTGGTTCAGGATCATGTGCGGCATCTCGGACAGGCCCTCTTCGACATCCGGCACGCGGCCGGTGCGCACGATCCTGCCGGGGCGCTCCGGATCCGACTTCCAGAAGGTGGTCTCGACCACCTGGTAGCCTTCGCGGATCACCCGGTCGGCGAAGCCGAAGGCCTGGAACATCTCCATCGTCCGGCAGGAGATGCCGTCGGCCTGACCCTTGGTGAGCGGGCCCGGCCGGCGCTCGACGATCCGGGTCGTGACCTCCGCGAAGCGCGAGAGCTGCGCCGCGAGCGTCAGGCCCGCGGGACCGGCCCCGACGATCAGTACGTCCACCCGCCCGGGCAGCGGCTCCGGACTGCGGCCCGGCGCCTCGGGAAGAAGTTCGGGATCGCCCGGGCGGAAACCGTCGAGATGGAACTGCATCGCCGCTCTCCCCGCGAGGACAGGGGCGGGCGGACGGCCCGCCCCCCCGTCTCCCCGCTCACCGACCGCGCAGCGCCGCGACGAAGGCGCTCGCCGGCAGGCCGGCGGCATCTGCCTCGGCGATCACCTGCTCCGTCACCCGTGCGGAAGCGGCGTCGAACTTCGCCACCTCCTCGGGTGCGAGGGTGATCACCTCCTTGCCCGGCATCGCCGCGAAGGCGGCCAGCGCCTCGTCAGCCGCCGCCTGCCAGGCAGCGTGCCCGTTACGCGCCGCCGCCCGCCCGGCCTCCAGCAGCACCTGCTGCTGTTCCGCCGACAGTTCGGCGAAACTGTCCCGGTTCATGATCAGGAAGAAGCTCGAGATGGTCGAGGCCATGCCGGTCGTGACGAAGCGGGTGACCTCGGCGAGCCGGAAGGCCCGGAGCGTGGTCGCGTCGATCATCGCGCCGTCGATCACGCCGGTCTGCATGGCGTTGTAGATCTCGGGCGCCGGCATGGAGACGGGCGTCCCTCCCCAGGCCTCGACCACGAGCCCGGCGTTGCGCGAGGGCACACGGATCTTGAGGCCGCGCAGGTCCTCGAGCCTGCGCACCGGCGTCTCCGCGGTCAGGATCAGGTTCGGCGCATTGTTCCAGAGCGCGAGTAGCACCACGCGGCGGTATTCGTCGGCGAGACGGTCGAGGTTGGCGAGGATGCGCTCGGTGCCGGTGCGGGGATCGATCACCCCGGGGAGCTCGGTCAGAAGCGTCACCGGAAAGAGCGAAGCGGTGTAGCCGGGAAGCCCGAATGCGATGTCGGTGACCCCGTCGACCGCGCGATTGTACTGCTCCGCCGGGCCGGGCCCGAGCTCGCCGCCCATGAAGATGCGCACCGTCACGGCCCCTCCGGTGCCGCTCGCCACGGCCTCCGCGAAGGGACGGTAGACCCTGTCGACCACGAAATGGGTGGGGGGCTGGAAGTCGGCGAGCTTCAGCTCCTTCGCGACCGCCGCCGTGGCGAAGGGCAGAATCGAGGCCAGCAGCGCGGCGGCGAGCGTGGAACGGCGGGTCGGCATGGCGTCTCGTCTCCTTCGGGCTGGGCCGGCTTCGGCCGGCGTTGGCGGACTCCCGCGCATCCTCCCGCACCCTCAGCCGAACATGGTGGCGGGAAGGAACAGCGCGAGCTCGGGGAAGGCGACGATCAGCAGCAGCGCCGCGACCATCGCCAGAAGAAAGGGCAGGACGCCGCGGAAGACGGTGGCGAGCGGCACGTCCCCGGCAACGCTGCGGACGACGAAGACGTTGAGCCCGACCGGCGGGGTGATCATGCCCATCTCGACGACGATCACCAGCACCACCCCGAACCAGACCGGATCGAAGCCGAGCCCGGTGATCACCGGATAGACGATCGGCACGGTGATCACCAGCATCGACAGACCGTCCATGAACATGCCGAGCAGGACGTAGGCGAGGAGGATCACCGCGAGCGTCCCGTACGGCCCGAGCTCGAGGGCGGCGAGGGCGCGGCCGAGCGTCGCCGGAATGTCGGTCACCGCGAGGAAGGGGTTGAACACGCTGGCCCCGGCCACGAGCGCGTAGAGCATCGCCGAGGTCGAGAGCGTGTCGGCCACGGCCCGTGCGAAGGCCGCCCGGCCGAGCCTCCGGCGCAGGAGCGCGAGCCCGAGGACCAGCGCCGCGCCGACCGCGGAGGCCTCGACGGGTGTGAACACGCCGAGGTAGATGCCGCCGATCGACAGCAGCACGACCGCGACGAGCGGTGCCGCCTCGCGCAGCAGGCGCCGACGTTCGGCCGGCGGCACGCGCGGCCCGCGCGGCCCCGCCGCGGGATCGAGCCGGCAGACCAGCCCGATGGCGGCGACGAACAGCAGCGTGAGCAGGATCCCCGGGATCACCCCGGCCATGAACAGGCGGCCGATCGAGCCTTCGGTGAGGATGGCGTAGAGCACGAAGCCCGAGGAGGGCGGGACGAGAAAGCCGAGCGTGCCGCCCGCGGCGATGGCGCCGGTGGCGAGGCCGGGCGCATAGCCCAGCCGCCGCATCTCCGGCAGCGCCACGCGGCCGATCGTCACCGCGGTCGCGACGGACGATCCCGACACCGCCGCGAACACGGCACAGCCCAGCACCGAGGCCGAGGCGAGGCCGCCGCGCCAGGCGCCGACCCAGGCGAAGGCGGCATCGTACAGCCCGCGGCTGAACCCGGCAGCGGCCGCGACGTTGCCGAGCAGGACGAACATCGGCACGACGATCAGATTGTAGTTGGCGACCGTGGAGAAGGTCTCGGTCAGCAGCATCGCGCCGGCGCTCTTCGCGCCGGCGACCACGAGATAGCCGAGATAGCCCACCGCGAGCATGGCGAAAGCGACCGGCGTGCGGAGGGCGAGCAGCAGGAAGAGGGCGGCGATGCCGGCGAGCCCGGTGAGAACGCCGCCGCTCATGCCGGTCCCCGGAGCAGGATGCGTGTGCCGCGCAGCACCACGACCACGAGGGTCAGCCCGGCACCGCCGGCGAGCGCCGCGTAGAACGGCCAGACCGGCAGCTGCAGCATGTTGGTCGCATCGCCCCAGGCCCGGGCATCGGCCGCCTTGAGGCCGGCACGGCGGGACAGCTCGAACAGCACGACCGCGGCGAGCAGGTGCCACAGCAGATCGCCGAGATGGCGGCCGACGGGCCCGAGCGGCCGTTCGAACACGTCGACGGCGACATGCACCCCGGAATGCGTGCACCAGGGAAGGGCCGCCGCCACCAGCAGCACCGCCGTGAGCTGGACGATCTCGTTCACACCGAGCAGCGGAGCGGCGAAGACGTAGCGCATGACGACGCCGGAGCAGACGAGGCCGACGAGCGCGAGAAGGAAGGCCGCGCCGGCGAACGCGAGAAGCCGGCAGACGATGCCGATCCGCTCGAGGAGGCGTTCGACCCGGGCTTCCATCGCTCGCTCCCGAAAGCGCCCCTCCGGCGCGCCAACCCTCCCGGCGGCCGTACCCGTGGCCGCGCGCGGTCCCGGACTGCCATGCGGCCGGGCGGGGCGCCAATTCGAAGCGCGGCAGCGGATATAAGTGGCGGCTATCGCGGTTCCTGCGCGCCGGCCGCCGGGCGGCACGGCGGGCGCGTCCCGCGGCGCCGGCTCAGGTTCGCAGGGGCGGGATGTCGCCGCGCTGCCAGTCTTCGGCGAAGGCGGCGGCGAAGGCTTCGAGGCGGCGCTCTTCGATCGCGCGCCGGATGTTCCGCATCAGCTCCTGGTAGAACCAGACGTTGTTCCAGGTGAGCAGGATGCAGCCCAGGATCTCGTCCGACTTCACGAGATGGTGCAGATAGGCGCGCGAATAGTCACGCGCCGCGGGGCAGTCGCTTGCTGCATCGAGCGGCCGCGGGTCGTCGGCGTGCCGGGCGTTCTTCAGGTTCACCGGGCCGAAGCGGGTGAAGGCCTGCCCGGTGCGGCCGGAGCGGGTCGGCAGCACGCAGTCGAACATGTCCACACCGCGCAGCACCGCACCCAGGATGTCGAGGGGCTTGCCCACGCCCATGAGATAGCGCGGGCGGTCGTCGGGAAGATGCGGGACGGTTTCCTCGATGGTCGCGAACATCACCTCCTGCGGTTCGCCGACCGCGAGCCCGCCGATGGCGTAGCCGTCGAAGCCGATGGCGACGAGCCCTTCCGCCGAGCGGCGCCGGAGCTCCGGATCGGTGCCGCCCTGGACGATGCCGAAGATGCCGTAGCCCGGCCGGTCGACGAAGGCCTGCCGGCTGCGCCCGGCCCAGCGCAGCGACAGCTCCATCGCGCGCCGCATCTCCGCCTCCGGCGCCGGCAGCTTCAGGCACTCGTCGAGCTGCATGGTGACGTCGGCATCGAGCAGGTGCTGGATTTCGACCGCCCGCTCCGGTGTCAGCTCGTGCAGGCTGCCGTCGATGTGCGAGCGGAACACGACCCCGCGCTCGTCGAGCCGGCGCAGGCTCGCAAGCGACATCACCTGGAAGCCGCCGCTGTCGGTGAGGATCGGCCCCGGCCAGCGCATGAAGGCGTGCAGCCCGCCGAGCCGCGCCACCCGCTCCGCGCCCGGCCGCAGCATCAGGTGATAGGTGTTGGCGAGGATCATCTCGCTGCCGGTGGCGCGCACCATCTCCACCGTGAGCGCCTTGACGGTGGCGGCGGTGCCGACCGGCATGAAGGCCGGCGTCTCGACCGTGCCGTGCGCTGTCGTGAGCCGGCCGCGGCGGGCGGCACCGTCGGTGGCGAGGACCTCGAAGCCGGTGCTCACGGCTCCTCCGGCGGCAGGTCGTTGCCGTCCTGCCGCTCCAGCAGGCAGGCGTCACCGTAGGAAAAGAAGCGGTAGCCGCTTTCGATCGCGTGGCGGTAGGCGGCATGCATGCGCCGGAACCCGGCGAAGGCGCACACGAGCGCGAACAGGGTCGATTTCGGCAGGTGGAAGTTGGTGAGCAGCCGGTCGACGACACGGAAGCGGAAGCCCGGCAGGATGTAGAGCGAGGTCTCGCCGCTTCCGGCCTCGACCGTGCCGTCCCCGCGCGCCGCGGTCTCGAGCGTGCGCACCACCGTGGTGCCGACGGCGACCACCGCACCGCCGCGCGCACGGACATCGGCGATCGCCCGCGCCGTCTCCTCCGGCACCTCGTACCACTCGCCGTGCATGACGTGGCGGCGGAGGTCGTCCGCGCGCACGGGCTGGAAGGTGCCGATGCCGACGTGCAGCGTCACCCGCGCAAGGCCGACGCCGCGCTCTTCGAGCGCCCGCAGCAGCCGGTCGGTGAAGTGCAACCCGGCGGTGGGCGCGGCGATCGCCCCGTCCCTCCGCGCGAACAGCGTCTGGTAGTCGATGCGGTCGCGCGGCAGCGGCTCCGGGCGGCGGATGTAGGGCGGAAGCGGCATCGCCCCGTGCCGGCGGATGGCGCCGAGCAGCGCCTCGCCCTCGAGGTCGAAGGCGAGGATCACGCCGCCTTCCCCGTCGCGCCCCTCGACGGTCGCCTCGAACCCCGGCGCGAGCCGGACGCGGTCTCCCGGGCGCAGGCGCTTCGCGCCCTTCGCGAGCGCCCGCCAGCGCCGCGCGTCGAGGGCGGAGACGAGCGTGATCTCGATCCGCGCCTCGCCGCGCCGGGCGAAGAAGCGCACCGGCAGCACGCGGGTGTCGTTGACGACGACGAGGTCGCCGGGCGACAGGTGCCGCGGCAGGTCGCGCACCACCGAGTCTTCGAGCCGGTCGCGGTGCACCACGAGCAGCCGGGCGGCATCGCGCGGTTCCACCGGATGCTGGGCGATCCGCTCCGCCGGCAGGTCGAAGTCGAAGAGGTCGGGCCGCATGCCTCAGGCGCGGCGGCCGCGCTTGCGGTCGAGCGCGGCGAGAACGTAGGGCGAGACGAAGCTCGACACGTCGCCGCCGAGCGCATGGATCTCCTTGACGAAGCGCGAGGAGATGAACTGCACGGTCTCGGAGGCCATGAGGAAGACCGTCTCGAGCTTCGGCGCGAGGCGCTTGTTGTTGGCGGCCATCTGGAATTCGTATTCGAAGTCGGAGACCGCCCGCAGTCCGCGCACGATCATCTCCGCCCGCTGCGCCTCGGCGAAGTGGACGAGCAGACTGTCGAAGGGCACGACCTCGATCCGGGCGCCGTTCGTGGCGTTCGCCGCCATCAGCCCGGAGACGTCGGCCTCCACCATCCGGGCGCGTTCGTCGAGGCTGAAGAGCGGCTCCTTGCCGGCGTTCGCCGCCACCGCGATGACGAGGCGGTCGACGAGGAGCGTCGCCCGCCGGATGATGTCGATGTGGCCGTTGTGGATCGGATCGAAGGTGCCGGGATAGACCCCGGTCCGCATGCGCATGGCCTCGTCCTCCCGCGGCACGCCGGCCGTCAGTCGTCGCCGTCCGCGTCCTCGTCCTGTTCGGTCTTGCCGAGGCGCGCGGCCGAGACGACGTGCTCGCCGGGCTCGATGTCGAACAGCCGCACGCCCTGGGTCTTGCGGCCGGCGATGCGGATCTCGGCGACCGGGATGCGGATCAGTTTGCCGCGGTCGGTGACCAGCACGAGATGATCGGTGTCCTCGACCGGGAAGGTGGCGGCGACCCGGCCGTTGCGCTCCGAGGTCTCGATGTTGATGATCCCCTGCCCGCCCCGGTTGGTGATGCGATACTCGTACGACGAGCTGCGCTTGCCGAAGCCGTTCGCGGTCACCGCCAGCACGAACTGTTCGAGGCGCCGCAGCTCCTCGAACCGCGCAGGCGTGAGCACCTCGAAGGGCGGGGTCTCGGCCTCGGCCCCCTCGCCGTTGGCCCGGCGCATGGCACCGGCGATCCGCAGATATTCGTCGCGCTCCTCCGCCGTCGCCTCGACATGGTCGAGGATCGACATGGAGATGACCTCGTCCTCCGGCGCCAGCTCCATGCCGCGGATGCCCTCGGAGGCGCGCGAGCGGAACACCCTCAGGCTCGAGACCGGGAAGCGGATCGCCTTGCCTTCGGCCGAGGCCAGCAGCACGTCGTGGCTCTCGTCGCAGACCGACACGCCGATCAGCCGGTCGCCCTCCTCGAGGCCCATGGCGATCTTGCCGTTCTGCGGCACGCGGACGAAGTCGGAGAGGTCGTTGCGGCGCACCTTGCCACGGGCGGTGGCGAAGGTGACGCTCATCTTCGCCCAGCCCGATTCGTCCTCCGGCAGCGGCAGCACCGCCGTCACCACCTCGCCCTCGGACATGGCCGGGAAGAGGTTGATCATCGCCTTGCCGCGCGCCTGCGGCGTGCCGAGCGGCAGCTTGTAGACCTTGAGCTTGTAGACGCGGCCGAAGTTGGTGAAGAACAGCACGGGCGTGTGCGTGTCGGCGATGAACAGCCGGCTGACGAAATCGTCCTCGTGCGTCTTCATGCCGGCGCGGCCCTTGCCGCCCCGGCGCTGCGCCCGGTAGGTCGAGAGCGGCACCCGCTTGATGTAGCCCCTGTGGGTGACCGTGACGACCATCTCCTCGCGCTGGATCAGGTCCTCGATGTCGGTGTCGAGTTCCGCATCCGCGTCGATCTCGGTCCGCCGCGGCGTCGCGAACCGCTCGCGGACCGCCTCGAACTCGGCGATCATCACCTGGAGCAGCCGTTCGCGCGAACGCAGGATCCGCAGGAGGTCCTCGATCTTCCGGCCGATCTCCTCGAGTTCGCGGTGGATCTTCTCGCGCTCGAGAGCGGTGAGCCGCTGCAGCCGCAGCTCGAGGATCGCCTGCGCCTGACGCTCGTCGAGCCGGCGGGTCGGCACCTCGACACCCTCGCCGAAGCCGGGCTCGACGAGGCGCAGGAGCGGCAGGATGCTCCCGACCGGCCAGTCGCGGGCGCAGAGTTCGGCCTTCGCCGTCTGCGGATCCGACGCCCGGCGGATCAGCGCGATCACCTCGTCGATGTTGGCGACCGCGACCGCGAGGCCGACCAGCACATGGGCCCGCTCGCGCGCCCTGTCGAGCTCGAAGGCGGTGCGCCTGAGCACCACCTGCTCGCGGAAGGCGAGGAACGCGTCGAGCACCTCCCTGAGCGTCAGGGTCACCGGGCGGCCGCCGGAGAGCGCGACCATGTTGACGCCGAAGCTCGTCTGCAGCGGCGTGTAGCGGTAGAGCTGGTTGAGGACGACCTCGGGGTCGACCTCGCGCCGCAGCTCGATCACCACCCGCACGCCCTGACGGTCGGACTCGTCGCGCAGATCCGCCACCCCCTCGACCCGTTTGTCGCGCACCACCTCGGCGATGCGCTCGACCAGCCGGGCCTTGTTGACCTGGTAGGGGATCTCGCTGACGACGATGGCGAAGCGGTCCTTGCGGATCTCCTCGATGCTGCAGCGGCCGCGCACGACGATGCTGCCGCGCCCCGTGGCGTACGCCTGCTGGATGCCGGCGCGGCCGAGGACGATGCCACCGGTCGGGAAATCCGGTCCGCGGACGATCTCGAGGAGATCGGCGAGGTCCAGATCCGGATCGCGCAGCAGCGCGATGCAGGCGTCGATCACCTCGGCGAGATTGTGCGGCGGGATGTTGGTCGCCATGCCGACGGCGATCCCGCCCGCCCCGTTCACGAGCAGGTTCGGGAACTGCGCCGGCAGGACGACGGGCTCGCTCGCGCTCTCGTCGTAGTTCGGGCGCCAGTCGACCGTGTCCTTGTCGATGTCGTCGAGCAGCGCGCCCGCCGCCGGAGCGAGGCGCGCCTCGGTGTAGCGCATCGCCGCCGGCGGATCGCCGTCCATCGAGCCGAAATTGCCCTGGCCGTCGATCAGCGGCAGGCGCATGCTGAAGGGCTGCGCCATGCGCACCATGGCGTCGTAGATCGCGGCGTCGCCGTGCGGGTGGTACTTGCCCATGACGTCGCCGACGATGCGTGCGCTCTTGCGGTAGGGCCGGCCGATGTCGTAGCCGCCCTCGCGCATGGCGTAGAGGATGCGCCGCTGCACGGGCTTGAGCCCGTCGCGGACGTCGGGGAGCGCCCGGCTGACGATCACGCTCATGGCGTAATCGAGGTACGAGCGCTTCATCTCCTCCTCGAGGGAGACGAGCTCGACGGATCGCGGATTCTGCGTATCGCTCAAGGTGCGGGATGTCCGGTCGGAGGTTTTCCGGGGGTCGGCGGACACGGGGAGTCTAGCGGAGCGCCCGGCCGTCCACAACATATTGCGCTGCAGCAGAACGGCAACGGCGGCGCCGGGCCCGGCGTGCCGCCCGGCCGACTCCATGCCGCGGCGCGAAAAGGGTCTTTACAGCGGCGGCCCGGGGGGCCATATGCGCGGCCCGTTGTTCAGCCCAAGCACTGCGGCGCGCGCGGCGGCGGCTGACTGATCGTCTCGACTCGACCGGTTGGGAGGTCGGTATGGCTGAGTGGCTCTGCAGCGCCGCGGCGCTGCGCACGCGTCTTCCCGAAATCACCCCGGCTGTCCTGATCCGCCCGCAGCAGCTGCGCAGGCGGGCCCGGAGCACGCTCGCCTCCTTCCCGGGCGAGGTGCTCTACGCGGTCAAGTGCAACGACGCCCCCGAGGTGCTGCAGGCTCTCTTCGAGGGTGGCGTGCGCGGCTTCGATGTCGCCTCGATCGGCGAGATCCGGGCGCTGCGCCGGCAGTTCGGCGACGCCGTCCGCCTCGCCTTCATGCATCCGGTGAAGCCGGCGGAGGCGATCCGCGAGGCGTACTTCGTGCACGGCGTGCGGCGCTTCGCCTTCGACCACGGCGAGGAACTCGACAAGATCCTGGCCGTGACCGGCCGGGCGCCGGACCTCGAACTCGTGCTGCGCATCGCCGTGCCGGGCGAGGGCGCGGCACTGCCGCTCGCCGGCAAGTTCGGCGTCGAGCCCGCGGAGGCGGTGGCGCTGCTGCGCCGTGCCCGGCCGCACGCGGCGGTGCTCGGCATCACCTTCCACGTCGGCTCGCAGTGCGAGCGCCCGGAGAGCTTCGCCGCGGCGATCCGCCTCGCGGGCGAGATCGCGGCCCGCGCCGGCGGCATCGACCATCTCGATGTGGGCGGCGGCTTCCCGGCCCGCTACCGCGGCAGCGAGCCCGACTTCGAGAGCTTCGTCGCGGTGATCCTGCGCAGCCTCCGCGAGGCCGGCCTCGCCCGTGCGACCCTCGCCTGCGAGCCCGGGCGGCTCTTGGTCGCCGACGGCGCATCGGTGCTGACGCGGGTCGAACTGCGGCGCGGCCGCGCCCTCTACCTCGACGACGGCGTCTACGGCAATCTCGCCGAACTGCGCTGGCTCGGCCCCTGCTTCCCGATCCGCGCGCTGCGCGCGGGTCGCGTGCTCGCCGGCGCGGAGGCGGATTTCGACCTGTTCGGGCCGACCTGCGATTCGATCGACAGCATGCCCGGGCCGCACCGCATCGTCGCCGGGGTGCGGGCCGGCGACCTGCTCGAGGTCGGCATGGCGGGGGCCTACACGCACGCGCTCCGCACCCGCTTCAACGGCTTCGACGAGGCGCCGCGGCTGTGCGTCGACGATCCCGCCTGGTACCTCGCCGGCAGCGACGGAATGGCGATCGCGGCTTGACAGCCGTCTCAATTCATGGTTGAAAATCATCGCGCCCGGTTTTCCGGAAACGGTGGATCGGGCGCGTGACGAACCGAAGAGACGGGACCCGGGGGCCGTCCGCGAGGGCGGCCCCTCGTCGTTTCCGGAGGCCGGTCAGCGGGCGAGCTGCGCGCGGATCGCGGCGAGCTCCGCCTCCGAAGGGGCGGCGAGCAGGAAGCGCAGATCGATGCGGCGGTTGCGCCTTCGCGCCTCCGGCGTCGTGTCCCGCACCACCGGACGGCGGGCCTCGTAGGCTGCGACCCCGAGCAGGGCCTCGCCGCGGCCGTTGCGCAGCAGGTCGAGCGCGGGCTGGAACTCCACGAGCGCCTTGTAGGTGTTGACGCCGCGCGCCGCCGCGAGCTCCCAGTTGTCGCGGAACGGGCCGCCGTGCACCGGCACGTCGTCCGTGTGCCCCTCGACCAGCACCGCTTCGAGGATGGGTTGCGGAGCTTCCGCACAGTCGGCCTGGGCCGGTGGCGGGGCGACCGCGTAGCAGGGCAGCACCCGCGCCAGCACCGTCGCGAGTTCCCGGAGGGCCCGCTCGCCCTCGCCGCGCAGCACGGCGCTGCCGGAATCGAACAGCAGCTCCTCGGGCAACCGGAGAATGCCCTCCTCCGGCGACAGCACCACCTGCACGTCGCGCCGGGCGAGCAGCGAGACGATGTTCTGCAGCATCCCGAGCCGCTCGGCCTCGCGGGCGGAAAGCCGGCGCAGCAGTTCGCCGAGCGTGCGGCGCTCCGCGAGCAGCCGGTCGCGCTCCGCCTCGAGACGCTCCCGCTCGCGGGCGGTGGCGTCGAGCTCCTGCACGAGCCGGGCGCGCTCCAGGGTGGCGTCCCGCTCGGCGACCCGGAAGGCGAGGGCGAAGGCCATGAGCAGGATGACGAAGACGAACAGCAGCCCCACCATAAGGTCGCTGACCGAGGCGAGATAGCCGCCTTCCTCCGCCCCGGCGCGCCCGACCGGCCCGGCCCTCACCGCCGCTCTCCGGACGCGGCGGAGACATCACCGGGCTCGGGCACGAGCTCCCCGAGCCGGCGACCCGCCTCGTCGAGGGCAGCCTCGAGCCGGCCGAGCACCGCCGCCTCCTCACCGGCCGCGTCCGCCGTCACGGTCGTCCGCAGCCGCCGCACCGCCTGCGCACCCTCCTGGACCCGGGCGTAGAGGTCGCGCAAGAGCAGCGTCAGTTCCTCGCGCAGCCGGGCATCCTGCGGGCCGCCCGCGAGCCTGCCGTAGAGCGCGCGCAGGGCCGCGAGGAGGCCGCCGAGCCGCCGTTCGGCGCGTTCCGCTTCCTCCACGAGCCCGGCCGCGGCAGCAGGCGGCGTCGCCAGCTCGCCGGGCCGGGCGGCGCCGGCGGCCGCGCCCCGTTCGAGGCTGCGGCGGATCTCGCGCAGTTCCTGCAGCAGCGCCGGACCGAGTTCGCGGGGCCCGCCGCTCTCGACCGCAGCCGGGCCGAAGCGCCGCCGTCCCGCCACCGGCGCCGGCCCGTGCATCGCTTCGGCGAGCCAGCTCGGGTCCCGGCCGAGACGCGTCGCGAGCTCGGCCAACGCGCTCCGGAGCGGGGCGAAGGCGGCCCGCGCCTCCTCGACGAGCGCCCGCTCGACCCCCTGCGGCAGACCTTCGAAGCCGCCGCGCGCGAGACGCTGCAGATCGGCGCTCTGACGGCGCAGTTCCTCGAGCTGCGCGAGCGCGACGCTCTCGGCGGTCACCGGCACGGTGCGCGCCTCGAGGGCGTGGCAGAAGCGGAGGATGCGGGCGTGCGCCCGGTGCAGCTGCGCCTTCTCGCGCCAGGAGAAGAGGATCGAGCTGCCGAGACCGGCGATCGAGGTCGCGAACTTGAAGGTCGCCGCCGCCAGAAGATCGCCCAGCGCCGCCTGCGCCACCGCCACGTCCGCCGCCCGCACGCCGCCGCTCGCGAAATGCAGGGCCGCCACGAGACCGACGAAGGTGAAGAGCAGCCCGAGGCCGACCAGCAGATTGGGCACGGCCTGGTAGAAGCGGATGTTGAAGCCGGTCGACAGCAGCAGGCTGTCGTCGAAATGCTCCTGCGGCCGTCGGGTGTAGCCGAGCACCTCGCCCGACCGCGGCGCCGGCTCGAGCGTCACCGCGAACGCCCGCCAGACCTCGCCGAGCACCGGGTTGGCGGCGAGTTCCTTGGAGATCGCGGGGAAGCGGTTGCGGAAGCTCGCCGGGCCGTCGGTCTCCTCGACGACGGCGATCGCCCGGTCGAGCGCCGCGAGCACAGGCGCGAGCCGGCTGCGGAACGCGCCCCACAGCAGCAGCGCGCCGAGCGCGATCGCGGCCGACAGCAGCCAGGGGATCTCCGGACGTGCCAGCAGGCGGAACAGATCCTCGATCACGCTGCCGCTTCCATTGTGCCGGACGGAATCCGGTCGCGGGTCCCGCCCGGTTTCATGACGCTGGACAGATCGGCATGCCACGGTCTAGCAGCAAGGGACATACCTGCCTACCTCGGCCGGTCGCGGCCCGGTATCGGATCTCAACGATTGTTCGCCTAGAACTTGCACAGGATGCGTATCGCCCCTATCCTCTGGATGTTGGCGGGGCACGCCTCCTGCCGGGGCCCTGTCGCCAGCCGGGATGCGCCATGTCGCAGGTTGTGGTCGTCGACGACCGCGTCATCAACCGGAACATCATCGCCCGCCTCGCGCAGTCGGTCGAGGAAGGCGTCACCGTCCGCACCTTCGCGAACGCCCGCGAGGCCCTGCAGGCGATGCTCGCCGGCCCGCCGCCCGATCTCGTCGTCACCGACTACAGCATGCCCGAGATGGACGGCGCCACCTTCGTGACCCTGGTGCGTTCGCAGCCGGGGTTCGAGGACGTGCCGATCATCGTCGTCACCGTCTACGAGGACCGCGACTTCTGCTACCGCGCGCTCGAGGCCGGCGCCACCGACTTCCTCCTGAGCCCCGTCGACCATGTCGAGTTCAGGGCCCGCGCGCGCAACCTTCTGACGCTGCGGCGTCAGCAGAAGATGCTGGCCGAACGCGCGGCCCAGCTCGAGAACGTGCTGCGCGAACATCCCGTGCCGCACTTCTGGGGCCCGGAGGCGGATTTCCGCGCCCTGGTCGAGGCGCTGCCGGCGGCGGTGAGCGTGGTCGACGCCCAGGGTCGGCTGGTCTACGTCAATCCCGCCTATGCCTCGCTGTTCGCGACCACGCCCGAGCATCTCGTCGGCAGGCTCGTCGGCGAGGCGCACGGTGAGGAGTACGCGACCCGCCACGCGGTCCTCAACGAGAAGGTGGTGCAGTCGGGCCGGGCGCTTACGGTGCCGAAGCGCGAACGGCTCGAGAACGGCCGTGAGGCTCATGCGCTGCTGACCGTCAAGGCGCCGCTCGAGACCGGTGCGAGCCTCGAGCGCAGGATCGTCTCCCTCTCGCTCGACGTCACGGGCGTCGCCTTCGCCGAGGAGGGGCGACGGCGTTCGCACGACCCGCTGACGGGTCTGCCGGGCGAGGAGGCGATCCGCGAACGCCTCACCGAGGAACTCGTGCGCGGCCGGCGACACGGTCGCATGGTGGCGCTGCATCTGATCGACCTCGACCGGTTCAAGGGCGTGTCCGACGCCTTCGGGGAGGCCTTCGGCGACGAGCTGCTCACGGCCGTGGCCGGGCGCCTCGCCGACCGGCTGCGCGAGACCGACTATCTCGGGCGGGTCCGCAGCGACGAATTCGCCATCGTCCAGACGGGCCTGACGCGGATCGACGACGCCGCCGAGCTGTGCCGGCGGGTCGGCGAGAGCTTCTCCGAACCGTTCGTGGTCTGCGGTCAGGAGGTGCACCTCAGCGCCAGCACCGGGGTGACGCTGTTCCCTGGCGACGGCCGTACCGCCGAGACCCTGTTCAAGAACGCCGAGCTCGCGCTCCTGCGCGCGAAGAAGGCCGGGCGCGACACCTACCGCTTCTTCGCGGCCGAGATGAACACCGCGGCGCGGCGGGCCGTCACCCTGGAGCGCGAGCTCCGCCAGGCGCTCGCCGCCGACCAGTTCCTCGTCTACTACCAGCCGAAGATGGACCTCCGGACCCGGCGCATCGTCGGCATGGAGGCGCTCTTGCGCTGGAACCACCCGCATCGCGGGGTCGTGCGCCCGGGCGAGTTCATCGGCCTCGCGGAGGACATCGGGCTGATCGCGCCGCTCACCCACTGGGTGCTGCAGACCGCCTGCCGTCAGCTTCGCGCGTGGCACGAGATGGGGGCCACCGACCTCGAGCTTTCGGTCAATCTGTCGCCGGTGCAGTTCCGCGAGCGTGGCATCGAATTCCTGATCGAGCGGGTGCTGCGCGAGACCGGCATCCCGCCGCACACGCTCGAGCTCGAGCTCGTCGAGAGCGCGGTGATCGACAACACCCGCACCGCCCATGCGAGCCTCCGGTATCTGCAGAAGCTCGGCGTGCAGCTGTCGATCGACGATTTCGGCACCGGCTACTCCTCGCTGTCCTATCTGCGCCGGCTGCCGGTGCAGAGGCTCAAGATCGACCAGTCCTTCATCCGGCATCTCGAGGACGGCTCGAGCGACGAGGTGATCGTGCGCGCCATCATCGGGCTCGGCCACAGCCTCGATCTGCGGGTGGTGGCGGAAGGGGTCGAGACCCGCACGCAGTTCGACCGGCTGCTGCGCCTCGGCTGCGACGAAGTGCAGGGCGATTTCGTCGCGAGCCCGATGCCGGCCGCGGAGTTCGAGGAAAAGTGCGTCCGCCCGCTGATCGCCCAGCCGGCGTGAACGGAACGCCTCGCACCATGGCCGCCAACACACCTCACGGCGCGCGGGAAGGAGGGCACCGGGGCCCCGGCGCGCTGCTGCACCGCATCGGCGAGCGTCTCGCCGGACGCCCGGACAGCGAGCACGAGCAGGCGATCATCCGCCTCGTCGTCGTCTGCGGCATGTACGCCTACATGCTGCTCGCCCCCTTCCCGCCCGAAGAGCGCGGCTCCGTGCTGTTCTGGAGCACGCTGCTGTTCGCGGCCGGCCTGGCCTCGGGGCTCCTGATCTTCGGCCACATCCTGTGGCAGCCCGGGATCTCGCCCGTCCGCCGCGTGATCGGCATCGTCGTCGATACCGTCGGCATCAACGGGGCGATGCTGATCGGCGGCCATCTGACGACGCCGTTCTATCCGCTCCTGCTCTGGATCATCTTCGGCCACGGCTTCCGCTACGGCAACCGCTACCTGTTCGTCGCGGCCGGGCTGTCGCTCGTCATGTTCGGCTTCGTTCTGGTGGCGAACAGCGATCTCCGCGTCTACACGACGCTCGACGTCGCCCTCGTCCTTTCCCTCGTCGTCCTGCCGGCCTACGTCTCGATCCTGCTCAAGAAGCTCACCGACGCGCTCGAGCGCGCCGAGGCGGCGAGCCGCGCCAAGAGCCGCTTCCTCGCCACCATGAGCCACGAGTTCCGCACGCCTCTGAACGCGATCCTCGGCACGACCCAGCTGCTCGCGGGCGAGGCGGGCGAGGCGGAGCGGCGCGAAGGCATGCGGACCATCGAGACCTCCGCGAGGAGCCTGCTCGGCATGGTCGACGCGCTGCTGCGCCTCGCCCGGATCGAGGCCGGGCGCATCGAGGTCGAATCCGCGCGCTTCGACCTCGACGCCTTCCTCGCCCGCATCCTCGCCATGGTCCGGCCGGCCGCGAACGCCAAGGGGATCGACCTGCGGCTCGAGCTCTGCCCGGACGTCCCGAGCTTCGTGCGGGCCGCCGAGGACAGCCTCGAGCACGTGCTGCTCAATCTCCTCGCCAATGCCGTCAAGTTCACCCGCGAAGGCGGGGTCGTGCTGCGCGCGTCCCTCGTCCGCGAGGCCGGCGGCGGGTGCCGGCTGCGGTTCGAGGTGCAGGACACGGGCATCGGCATTCCCGAAGAGGCGCGGGCGCGGATCTTCGAGCGGTTCGTCCAGGCCGACGAGGACACCCGCGTGCGCTTCGGCGGCAGCGGCCTCGGCCTCGCCATCGCCCGCGAGCTGGTCGAACTCGTCGGCGGTTCGATCGGGGTCGAGAGCGTCCCCGGCACCGGCTCGACCTTCTGGTTCGAGGTCCCGATCGAGGCCGACGGAGAGGCCGGGGAACCGGTCGAGCCCGGCGAGGGCGGAGTCGTGGTCTTCGGCAACGCCCTCGGCTCGCTCGCCGTAGCCGAACGGCTCGAGGCTCTCGGCGTGCGGGCCCGGATCGCCGCCAGCCGGGCGAGCGTGTTCGACAATCTCGCCCGCATCGAGGGACGCCCGGCGGTCCTCGCCATCCCGCCGACCGATGCCGCCGCACTGCGCCGCCTGCGCGACGAGCTCCGTGCCCGGCGCCCGGGCGAGCCGATCGCGATCGTGGCACTGGGCATCGCCGCCGGAGTCGGGACCGATCTGCCGGTCCTCGCGCATCTGCCGGCCGACGCCGACGACCGGACGCTGCTCCGGGTGCTGCGGGCGGCCCTGCCGCCGGGGACCGCGCCGGAACAGGCGCCGGCCGACGGGGCTGCCGCCGGTCCGGGCGGGCGCGCGGCGCGCATCCTGCTCGCCGAGGACAACCGCGTGAACCAGAAGGTGATCGCGCGGCTGCTCGAACACTGCGGTCACGAGGTGGAGGTGGTGGACAACGGCCAGGCCGTGCTCGAGCGCCTCGAGACCGAGCGCTTCGACCTCGTCATTCTCGACGTCAACATGCCCGACACCGCCGGGCCCGAGGTGGTGAAGCTGCTGCGCTTCACCCACGATCCGGCGAGCCTGCCGCCGATCGTGGCGCTCTCCGCCGACGCCACGCCCGAGACCCGGAACCACTGCCTGTCGCTCGGCTTCAGCCGCTATCTCACCAAGCCCGTGACCCGCGAGGCCCTCGCCGCCACGGTCGCCGAGCTGGTGCCGGAGGAGGCGCGCACCGGGAAGCGGAGGGCGACCGCCCGGGCGGCATCCGGATCTGCGAGGGAGACGCTCGTGCAGGACCGGAAATCGGGGTCCGAGGCCAAGGTGATCCCGCATCCCGCGCTCGCGCGCGGTGACGCGGACGCGGTGATCGACAGCACGAGACTCGGGCAGATCGCCGACCTCGACGCCGATTCCAGCTTCGTCGAAGGCCTCGTGCGCGATTTCCTCGAAGACGGCGCGGCGCTCGTCGCCGAGCTGCAGAAGGCGGCCGAGACCGGCGACATGCGGGCCTGGCGGGACGCCGCCCACGCGCTCCGCAGCAGCGCCGCCCACATCGGGGCACGCGGCCTGTGGGCACGGACCCGGGAGTGGCGGGAGCTCGACGACCACGCCCTGCAGATGCGGGCCCCTGCCGAAGCCCGCGCCGTGGCCGAGGAGTTCCGCCGTGCCCGCGAGGCCCTGCAGCGCTACCTGCGTTCGCGCGCATCCTGACCGGCCGCCGGTCCCGCGAACGGAAACGGCGGCCCGTGGCCGCCGCTTCCTGCCCGCGCCTGCGCGCGCTCAGTTTACATAGTACTTCTGGTACTTGCCGTAGTACTGGCCGACGTCGCCATAGCCGTACTGCGCGTGCTTCTTCACGTCCACGAGGGTCAGGACGGCACCGGCGATGCTCGCCCGCACCTCGTGCAGATGCCGCAGCGCGTTCCTCGCCGTCTCGGCGTTGGTCTGCTCCCACCGGACGACGAACAGGACCTTGTCGGCGAGCCGCGAGACGATCTTCGAATCGGTGACGCCGAGCAGCGGTGCCGAGTCGATGACGATGAAGTCGTAGATCTCGCGCAGCTCCTCGATGAGCCGTTTCATGCGCTGGCTGCCGAGGAGATCGGTCGGATTCGGCGTCTGGCGCTTGACCGGCAGATAGTCCACACCGGTCTCCTCGTGATGCCGGACGACTTCCTCGAGCGTCCGCTCGCCGGCCATGTACTCGACGAAGCCGGCCTGCGGGGTGAAGCCGAGCTCGCGCTGGATGCTCGGATGCCGCAGGTCGAGGTCGATCAGCAGGGTGCGCTGCGAGGAACGGGCCGCGAAGGTGGCGAGGCTGACGGCGAGCGTCGTCTTGCCCTCCTGCGGCAGCGACGAGGTGACGAGGATCACCTTGGGCGGGTTGTCGACGTCGGAGAGCTGCAGGCTCGTGAAGATGGCCCGTATGGACTCGGCATAGGCCGAGAGCGGCTTCTGGATCAGATACTGGTGGGGTTTCTGGTCCTTCTTCAGCCGGTCCAGTTTCGGCACGAGGCCGAAGGCGGGAAGCTGCAGCTCGGCCTCGATCTGCCGGCCGCTCCGGAGCCCGCTGTCGAGACGCTCGAGCAGCAGCGCGAGCAGCGTGCCGAGCATCATCGAGGCGGTGAACCCGACCGCGGCGAACAGCTTCGGTCCCGGCGTGCTGGGTTCGTCGGGCGGTGCCGCCTCGGAGACGACACGGGCGTCGGACTTGACGATGTCGGCCTGCTCGCGCGTCTCCTTGAAGCGCTGCAGGAAGGCCTCGTACAGCTGGCGGCTCGCCTGCGCCTCGCGCTCGAGCTCGCGGAGCCGCACGAGCTTCTGCCGCTGCTCCTCGGTGACTCCGGAGAGCTGCTCGAGATCGCGCTCGAGCGAGGCCACCCGTGACCGCGCCACGCGCACGTCGTTCTCGAGGTTGCGGATGATGCGCTCGACCTCCTTCCCGATCTTGTCCTGGAGATTCTGCTTCTCGTTCAGGAGGTTCTGCATCTTCGGATGCTTCTCGCCGTAGTACGTCTTGAGCTCCGCCTCGTCGCGCAGCAGCAGCGCCTCCTGCTGGCGGAGATTGACGATCACCGGCGAGTCGATGACGTCGGCGATGGAAGCCAGATCCTCGCCACGCGCGCGGAGCTCGCGGATCAGGTTGAGCTTCGCCTCGCGCTCGGCGAGGTCGGCGCGCGCCACCGAGAGTTCGCGGTTGATGTCGGAGAGCTCCTGCTCCTTGAGCGACTTGCCGCCGGCATCGACGAGGCCGGCCTCGGCCCGGTAGGCCTCGACCGCGCGTTCGGCCCTGATGACCTCGGCCCTGAGGGTCTCGAGCCGCTCGGCGAGCCAGCCCGAGGCTTCCTTCGTCGCCTCGACCTTGCGGTTCCGCTCCTGCTCCACGTAGAGGGTGGCGACCGCGTTCGCGACCCGCGCCGCCTTGACCGGATCGACCGAAGTGAAGTTGATGGCGATGACGTAGGAGCGGCCTTCCTGGGTCACCTTCAGATTGTCGTCGAAGGCGGCGATCGCGGCCTCGTGCGCCGACCATTCCGGCACCTCGCCGTTCTCGTCGAGGACCGGCTCTTCGGCGAGCCCGGTGGCGATCAGCACCGGCTCGGGGAGCCAGCCCAGGAGCTGTTCCCAGATGCCGCCGAATTTCACCGCCACCCGGTGGTCGCCCTCACGCAACGCCGGGTTGAACTCGGCATCGGCGAACAGGCGGAGGTGATCCATGACGCGCTCGATGTGCGCGCGCGACTTGATCACCTTGATCTGGGTCTCGACCACGGCGGCGTCGGGGTTCAGCCCCTGCAGCACCTCCTCGACGTTCACGACCCGCTCCTTGCGCGGGTCGATCATGACGAGGGCCTTGGCGGTGTACTTCGGCGTCAGCTGCAGACCCACGAGCGTCGCGAGCGTCGTGATCAGCAGGACGGTGGAGAGGATCACCCACCGACGCCGGCGCAGGATCGCCAGCAGGTCCTTGATGTCGAGACCACCCTCGTCGTAGCCCGGCGGGACGTCGCCGTAGGGGTAGCCGTACGGAGCGTACGGATCCTTGCGCGCCGGGCCGGCGGCGCTCTGCGCGGGTTCCTGCATCGGTGCCCTGTCCACTCGCATGTCGTCGGTACATCGGCCGGAAGCGCTCTCCGAGCGGTCCGGCACGACGATTCTATAGCATCCGGAGACCGGCCGGGCCAAGTCTTTCGGCGGCTTTCCGTCGTTTTCACGCGTTCCGCGAGCGGTCGCTGCAGGCTGCGCAACCCCGGATGTCCCGGTCCGCCCGCACCCTCCGCGGACCGCTTGCTGCATTGCAAAACCCGCTCCGACCCGCTAACCGTTGGCAGACATCCGGAAAGCGACGATGGTCGGAAGCGGCGCACCGGCGGACCTCGAAGCGAAGATCGCGGAATGGTGCAGGCTCGCGGCCCGCGGCAGCGGCGGACGTGACCTGCGCGCCCGCTCGCCCGACGGGATCACCCTCGACGTCCTCTGCACGCGGCGTTCGGTCGCGGGCGAAGAGGGCGTTCCGGGCTTCGCTCCGCGGATCCGGGGCAGCAGTGCCGCCGGCACGCTCGTCACGGCGGGGTGGGAGATCCGCCAGCTGCATGCGCTCGCCGACCCGGCCGCGACCGCCGCAGCGATCCGCGAGGACATCGGCGGGGGGGCGCGGGGTGTCTGGCTGCGGCTCGACCTCGCCGGCGGAGCGACCGCGCGCGGTGTGTGCCTCGACAGCCTCGAGGCGCTCGGGACCGCGACCGCCCCGCTCGATCGCACCCGGCACATGCTCGCCTTCGATCCCGGGCCCTGGCTGCTGCCGCTCGGCGCGCTCGTGCTCGCCGAAACCCGGCGGAACGGCGAGGACGGCGCACGGCTTTCGCTCGGCCTCGATCCCCTGGGTGCGGCCGCACTCGGCGAACTGCCGTCACCGGCCGATGCGCTCGCGCAGACCGGGGACGTGCTGCCGTCGCTGCTCGCGGCCCGCCCGAAGGCCCGGCTGCTCGCGAGTTCCGGTCTTCCCTTCCACGAGGCCGGCGCCAGCGCCGCGCAGGAGCTCGCCTGCATCGCCGCGGGCGCCGTGACGCTGCTGCGCTTCGGCGAAGGTCTCGGGATCGCGCCCGAAGCGCTCGCGGAGCGCATGGAGCTGCGGCTCGCGACCGATGCGGACCTGTTCACCGGGGCCGCGAAGTGCCGCGCGCTCCGGCGACTGTGGAGCACGGTCCTCGGCGCCGCCGGGATCGAGGCCCGGCCCTTCCTGCACGCCGTCACCGGCCGACGCATGCTCGCCAGGGTCGATCCCTGGACCAACATGCTGCGGCTCACCGCGGCGACGGCCGCGGCCGTGCTCGGTGGGGCCGATGCCGTGACCACCCTGCCCTTCGACGACCCGCTCGGCCCTCCCGACAGCTTTTCCCGGCGGATCGCCCGCAACACCCAGGCGGTGCTCGCGCTCGAGAGCCGTCTCTTCCAGCCGGTCGACGCGGTCGGCGGCAGCTTCTTCCTGCACCGCCTGACCGACGCACTCGCGCACGAGGCCTGGGCGCTCGTGCGCCGGATCGAGGCCGCGGGCGGCATGGAAGCGGCACTGGTCGCCGGCACGGTGCAGGAGTGGATCGCGCTCGCGCGGCAGGAGCGGGAGCGGGCGGTCGCGACCCGCGAGGAGCTGCTGGTCGGGGTCTCGGCGTTCGCCGACCTCGACGAGGAGCGGCGCGAACCGGCCCCGACCGTCGCGGCAGCCGCCCCGGCCCCGGCCGACGGGCCGGTCGTGGACCCCGCGAGCATGTCCGCGGACGAGCTCGTCGCCGCCCTGCGCGCGGGCGCCCGGCTCGTCCCGCCCGAAGCCCGCGAACCCGCGATCCGCGTCCTCGAGCCGTTCCGTCTCGCCGAACCCTTCGAGCGCCTGCGTGCGCGCGGCGAGGCGTTCCGGGCGCGGCACGGCGACCATCCGCGCCTCCTCCTCCTCTGTTTCGGCAGCCCCGCCGTCTGGGTCCCGCAGGCCACCTTCGCGAAGAACCTGTTCGAGGCGGGCGGCATCCGCACCGTCGAGCAGCGCGTGGCCGACGGACGCGACGCGGCGCTCGCCGCCGTTGCCGGGATGGATGCCGCGCTCTGCGGGATCTGCGGCAGCCTCGATGCCGCGCTCGAGGGCGAGCTCTGCTCACGTCTGCGAGAGCGGGGCGTGCGGCGGCTCTACCGCTTCGGTGATGGCGTCGCGGCGGACTACGACGCGCGGCCGGCCGAGGGGAGCGATGCGCTCGCGCTGCTCGCCGACGCCTGGTCGACACTCGGGGAGGAAGGATCGTGACCCGGATCCCGGATCTCTCGGCGGTCGAGCTCGCCCCGCTTCCCGACGGGGTGCCCGTCGAGGCGTGGCGCGAGCGGTTCCGGACCGAGACCGGCGAGGCGCCCGAGCCCTTCGCGCACACCACACCCGAAGGCATCGCGCTCGCCGCGCTCTACACCCCGGCCGACCGCGAAGGGCTCGACTTCGTCGACAGCCTGCCCGGCCTGCCACCCTATGTCCGCGGGCCCTATCCCACGATGTACGTCACCCGGCCGTGGACGATCCGGCAGTACGCCGGCTTCTCCACCGCCGAGGAGAGCAACGCCTTCTACCGCAAGGCGCTCGCCGCCGGCCAGAACGGTCTGTCGATCGCCTTCGACCTCGCCACCCACCGCGGCTACGACAGCGACCATCCCCGCGTCGCGGGGGACGTCGGCATGGCCGGCGTGGCGATCGATTCGATCCTCGACATGCGCCAGCTGTTCGACGGCATCCCGCTCGACCGGGTCAGCGTGTCGATGACCATGAACGGCGCCGTGCTGCCCGTGATGGCGCTCTACATCGTCGCCGCCGAAGAGCAGGGCGTGCCGCCGGAGAAGCTCTCCGGCACGATCCAGAACGACATCCTCAAGGAGTTCATGGTCCGCAACACCTACATCTTCCCGCCCGGACCGTCCATGCGCATCGTCGGCGACATCTTCGCCTACTGCGCGAAGCACATGCCGAAATTCAACAGCATCAGCATCTCCGGCTATCACATGCAGGAGGCGGGTGCCACCGCCGATCTCGAACTCGCCTACACGCTCGCCGACGGCGTCGAGTACATCCGAACGGGTCTCAAGGCCGGTCTCGACATCGACGACTTCGCACCGCGGCTCTCATTCTTCTTCGCCATCGGCATGAACTACTACATGGAGGTGGCGAAGCTGCGGGCGGCGCGGCTGCTCTGGTGCGAGCTGGTCGACGGCTTCGGCCCGAAGGACCCGCGCTCGCGCATCCTGCGCACCCATTGCCAGACTTCGGGCTGGTCGCTGACCGCCCGTGACGTCTTCAACAATGTCGTGCGCACCTGCATCGAGGCGCTCGCGGCCACCCACGGCGGCACCCAGTCGCTGCACACCAACGCCTTCGACGAGGCGCTCGCCCTTCCCTCCGCGTTCTCGGCGCGCATCGCCCGCAACACCCAGCTCTTCATCCAGCACGAGACAGGGGTCTGCCGCAGCATCGACCCCTGGGGCGGCAGCTTCTTCCTCGAGCGCCTCACCCACGAACTCGCCGGGCGCGCCCGCGCCCACATCCGCGAAGTCGAGGAGATGGGCGGCATGCTGCGGGCGATCGAACAGGGCCTGCCGAAGCTCCGCATCGAGGAAGCGGCGGCCCGCACCCAGGCCCGCATCGACAGCGGCCGGCAGCCCATTGTCGGGGTCAACGTCTTCCCGTTCGAGGGCCACGAGGAGGTGCCGGTCCTGCGCATCGACAATGCCGCCGTGCGCGCCCGCCAGATCGCCAAGCTCGAAGAGCTGCGGAAGAGTCGGGACGCGGAGGCGGTCCGGCGGGCACTCGCAGCGCTCACCCGGTGCGCGGAGAGCGGCGAGGGCAATCTCCTCGCGCTCAGCGTCGAGGCGGCGCGCGCCGGTGCCACCGTCGGCGAGATGACGGAGGCGCTCGAGCGGGTGTTCGGCCGCTACGTGCCCGAGAACCGGGTGGTGCGCGGCATCTACGCGAAGGAGGCCGGATCCGTGGCCGAGGTCCAACGCGTCCGCCGCATGGTCGAGGCCTTCGCCGAAGCCGAGGGCCGGAGGCCGCGCATCCTCGTCGCCAAGCTCGGCCAGGACGGCCACGACCGCGGCCAGAAGGTGATCGCCTCCGCCTTCGCCGATCTCGGCTTCGACGTCGACATCGGGCCGCTGTTCCAGACGCCGGAGGAGGTGGCGCGGCAGGCGGTCGACAACGACGTCCATATCGTCGGCATCTCGAGCCTCGCCGCCGGGCACAAGACGCTCGTGCCCGAACTCGTCCGGCAGCTCCGCGAGCAGGGACGCGGGGACGTGCTCGTGGTGGTCGGAGGCGTGGTGCCGCCGCAGGATTTCGAGGAGCTGCGCCGGGCCGGGGTCGACGCCATCTTCCCGCCCGGAACGCCGGTCGCGGGCGCCGCCATCGAGCTCCTCGAAAAGCTCGCGGACCGCCTCGGCCACCGTCTGCAGGCGGCGGAGTAGGCCCGGCTCCGGCCCGGAGCCCGGTTCAGCCCGCCGCTTCCTGCGCCGCGGCGACGATCTGCGCCTGCAGGCGGTCGGGGACTTCCTGCAGGTGGTCGAAGGTCCACTCGAAGAAGCCCGTGCCCTGGCTCAGTGAGCGCAGGCTGACGATGAGATCGTGCATCTCGCCCTGCGGGATCTGCGCCCTGATCTCGTCCCAGCCGGGCCAGTCCGGCTTGCTGTCGTAGCCGAGGATCTGGCCGCGCTTCTGCGAGACGAGCTGCAGCGTGCGCGAGGTGTATTCGCTCGGCACGCTGATGGTCACCGCGAGGATGGGCTCGAGCAGCACGGGCGCGCACTTCGGCAGACCCTCCTTGAGGGCGAGCCCGACCGCGAGCTTGAACGACAGTTCGTTGCTGTCGACGGTGTGGTACTGGCCGTCGTAGAGGGTGATCCCGACATCGACGACCGGAAAGCCGAGCGGTCCCTTCTGCAGATACTCCCTGGCCCCGGCCTCGACGGCGGGAATGAACTGCTTGGGGACGGCGCCGCCGACGATCCGGTTCTCGAACTCGAAACCGGCGCCGCGCGGCAGCGGCCGGATCTCGATCTTGACGTCGCCGAACTGGCCGTGGCCGCCCGTCTGCTTCTTGTGGCGGCCGTGCGACTGGGTGCTCTTGCGGATGGTCTCGCGGTAGGGCGTGCGCGGCGGCCGCCCCTCGACCGCGACATTGTACTTGTTGGCGAGCCGGTCGAGCGCCACCCGCAGGTGCATCTCGCCCTGCCCCCAGAGCAGCGTCTGCTGCAGTTCGGCATCGTGTTCGAGCCGGAGCGCCGGATCCTCGTCGAGCAGCTTCTGGAGCGCGCCCGAGAGCTTGACCTCGTCGGCGCGGTTCGCCGCATGGATGGCGAAGGCGAACATCGGCTTCGCCGGCTCCACCCGCGGCAGCGGCAGATCGGGGAGTTCGCCGCCCGCGTGCAGGATCTGGCCGGTCCGCGCCTCCTCCATGCGCGCGAGCGCCACGATGTCGCCGGTCTCCGCCGCCTCCACCGGCTCCGTCTGCAGCCCCATCAGGCGGTAGACGCCGCCGACCCGCATGCCCGAGAGGGTCATGCCGTCCTCGATCCGCCCGCTCCAGATGCGCACGAGCGACAGCTTGCCGGCGTGCGGCAGGTAGTAGTTCTTGAGGACCTGCGCGACCGGCCCGATGTCGGTCGGGATGCCGAGGGCCTGCTCGTGCGTGAGCGGATCCGGCGCCTCCCGGGCGATCGCCTCGAGCAGGCGGCGCACGCCCTTGTCCTGTTCGGCGACGCCGAGGAACACCGGCACCACCTGGTCCGCGGTCAGGGTCTTGCGGAGGTCGGCGACGATCTCCTCGGGGGTCGGCTGCTGGTCCTCGAGCAGCTTCTCCATGAGATCGTCGTCGAAATCGGCGAGCGTCTCCAGCATCTCGGTCCGCGCCTGCTGCTCGCGCTCGCGATATTCCTCGGGCAGCGGGATCTGGCCGGACGGCTCGCCCTGGCGGAAGGCGTAGGCCTGCTCGGTGACGAGGTCGATGTAGCCGACGAGCTCGCTGCCGCGGCCGATCGCGTACTGCTGCGGGATCACCGGCCGCGAGCTGAGCTGGCGCAGCGCATCCAGCAGGTCGCGGTAGCGGACCTCCGAGCGGTCCATCTTGTTGATGAAGACGATGTGCGGAATGGCGTGGGCATCGAGGAACTGGAAGAAGGGTGCGAGCGTGATCATCCGCTCCAGCACCGGCTCGACCACCACGACGGCGAGATCCGCACCGACGACCGCGTTGCGCATCTCCTGCAGGAAGTCGACCGCGCCGGGCGTGTCGAGGAAGTTGAACCGGATCCCGTCGCGGACCGCCGTCGCGGCGTTCACTTCGGTGCTCATCTGCCGCTCGCGCGCTTCCGGGCTGGCGTCGCCGACGGTGTTGCGATCGGCGACCCGCCCCTTGCGGCCGACGGCGCCGGCGACGAAGAGCAGGCTCTCGAGCAGGGTCGTCTTGCCCGAGCCGCCCGGTCCGACGATCGCGACGTTGCGGATGCTGTCGGCTGCCATGTGACCTCCCTCGGCGAACCTCCGGCCGCGCCCCCCGCTGGACGCAGCGGCGCGCGAGCCTCATTTTGACGGACGGAGACCGCATGGCAAGGCGAATCCCGCCGCTGTCCGCCAGCACGCCGGAGCGCGGTTTGCCGTTGCGGGGCGTCGCGGTTTCTGGGAGAGTGACGGGGGTCGCCGGAGGCGGAGCACGGCGCGGAGACCGCCGTGGAGGGAGCGTCCCATGCATTGCGCCGATCTCGATCGCTATCTCGAAGCGCATCTCGACGGCCGTCTCGGACGCACCCGCGCCGCCTCGCTCCGACGCCACCTCGCCGTCTGCGGCAGCTGCCGGCGCCGCGTCCTCGTCCTCGACGCCTTCGCCCGGGAGGTCGCGGAACACGTCTCCAGCCGGTGCGGCGAGACCGTGTGGTCGTCGCTGCTGACCCCGGACGTCCACCAGGCGACGCTCGGCCCGCCGGTCGCCCTCGCCCTGCCGCCGCCCCTTCCCGGCCGCAGGAGCGAAGCTGCGCGTGATGCCCGTCTGCCGGTTCCGCCGCTCCTCCGCGACGCGCCACCGGCTCCGTCCGCCGCCCCCTCCCGCGTCCGCCGGGTCCTGCTGCGCGGGGCCGGTTTCCTCGTCCTGTTCGCGGCGCTCGGCACCGTGTTCCAGCTGGTGAGCGGCGTCGTGGCGCCGTCGCCGCCGCCACCCGCCACCGGCTCCCTCGCATCCGTCCCCGAGCCGGCGCCCCCGCTTGTCCTCGACATCGAGACCGGCGATCCTGACGTGCTCGCCGCCTGGTTCGAGGGGGTGCTCGGCGAAGCCTATCCGGTGCCCGCCGCTCCCGCCGGCTTCGAGCTCCTCGGCGGGCGCCGCGAGTGGGTCGCGGGCCAGCCGCTCGCGGCCGTCGTCTACCGCCGCAGTCCCGACGTCCTGACCCTCTACGTGACCCCCCTGACGGGCGGTCCCGACCTCCGGGCCCTCGCTCCCTCCTCCTGGGCCGGGAGCAGTTGGGTCTTCGGCATCGCCGGCAACTGGCGGGAGCGGGACGTCGAGGCCTTCCGCGCCGCCACCGCCGACGTCCCCGGGCAGGCCGCGGCGGTCGCCCGCTGAATGCGCTGGCACCGCGCGGCGTCCGTCCTGCTCGCCCTTTTCTCCTCTCTCGCGACCCCGCCGGCCGTGGCCGACTTCGTGATCGAGCTCAGGGACGGCCGGCGCTACGTGCTGCCGTTCGGACCGGACGACGTCGCCCGCACCTGGTTCACGCCCGGGACCGCCGGGCGCGGGCCCGTCCGCCAGCTCGCACCGGGTACCGGCGAGGCGCCGGATGCGGCCGGGGCCCCGGATGCAACCGCGACGCCGGCGGCCGCGGACCTCGGCCCGGTCCTGCGGGTCGGCCCCGGTGCGCCGTTCGCCCTGCCCTCCGAAGCGGCGGCGGCCGCACCGGACGGGGCGGTGGTCGAGATCGCCGCCGGCACCTACCGGGATCTCGCCTTCTGGCCGCAGTCCCGGCTCACGATCCGGGGCACCGGCGGCACGCCCGTGATCGACGGCGGCGGCGACGGCATCCGCGGCAAGGCGGTGTGGGTGATCGCCGGGCAGGACGTCACGATCGAGAACGTCGAGATCACCGGTGCCGCCGTGCCCGACCGCAACGGCGCCGCGATCCGCGCCGAGGGCGGGAACCTGACCCTGCGGCGGGTCAGGATCCACCACAACGAGATGGGCATCCTCACGAGCCGCGACTTCACGGGCACGCTGCTGATCGAGGATTCCGAGTTCTTCGCCAACAGCGTCGACCATCTGCGATACGACGTGCCGCCCGGTCACAACATCTACGTCTCCGGCGGCGACCGCTTCGTGCTGCGGGGGAGCTGGATCCACGCCCCGCGGTCGGGCCACAACGTCAAGAGCCGCGCCCGCGCCAACGACATCCTCTACAACCGCATCGAGGACGGCGAGGGCGGCGGCTCCTACGCCATCGACATCGCCGAGGGTGCCCCGACCCGCATCCTCGGCAACGTGATCCGGCAGGGACCGTGGGCGGAGAACCGCACCCTCGTCTCGTTTGCCGCCGAAGTGCCGGCGCCGCCCGGCACACCGCTGCTGGTCGCCTTCAACACCTTCGAGAACGCACTTCCCGCCGGGACGTTCCTGCGCATCCGCGGGCCCGCGGATGTGGTCGTGCGCAACAATCTCTTCCTCGGTGCCGGCATCACGGTCGAAGGCGAAGCGCGCGCGGCCGGCAATCTGCAGTTCGCGGATGCGCGGGCGGCCGGGCTCGATCCGGAGACCTTCGTGCCCGAACCCGGATCACCCGTCGTCGATGCGGCCATGGTCGCGGACGGCGAGATCCTGCCCGACCGCGTGCACCGCTTTCCGCGCGGCACCGCGCCGCGGGCGGTACGCGGCACGGGCCCGGACGTCGGGGCCTACGAGGTGGAGTAGCCCCCGGCCCTCCGCTCAGGGCCACTGGGCGCCGTTCGAGGGGGTCCAGACGGCGTAGAGCGACTGGCTCGCGGTAATGAACAGCCGGTTGCGCTTCGGCCCGCCGAAGCAGAGGTTCGAGCAGATCTGCGGGATGCGGATCTTGCCGAGCAGCTCGCCCGCGGGCGAGAGCACGTGGATGCCGTCGTCGCAGGCGCCCCAGACGTTGCCCGCGAGGTCGCAGCGGATGCCGTCGAAGCGGGTCGCGTCGCAGGTCGCGAACACCTCTCCGCCCCGCACGTGGTTGTGCTCGTCGACCTCGAACACGCGGATGTGGCCGGGACCGCCCTCGACCGCCGTGATGCCCGAATCGACGATGTAGATCCGCTTCTCGTCGGGCGAGAAACAGAGACCGTTGGGGCGCACGAAATCGTCGGCGACGACGTCGATGCTCCCGGTCTTCGGATCGACCCGGAACACGTAGCAGCCGCCGTACTCCATCTCGCCGCGGTGGCCCTCGAGATCCGAGGCGATGCCGTAGGCCGGGTCGGTGAACCACACCGTGCCGTCGGACTTCACCACCACGTCGTTCGGGGAGTTGAGCCTGTGCCCGTTCCAGCTGTCGGCGAGGACGGTGATGCGGCCGTCGACCTCGGTCCGGGTGACGCGCCGGGCGCCGTGCTCGCAGGAGACGAGCCGGCCCTCGCGGTCGCGGGTGTGGCCGTTGGCGTTGTTCGCGGGCTGGCGGTAGACCGAGACCGTGCCGCCCATGCCGGTGAGGTCGGGCACGAAGCGCAGGATGCGGTCGTTCGGGATGTCGCTGAACAGCAGCACGCCCTGATCGGCGAACCAGACCGGCCCCTCGGTCCAGGCGGCACCGCGCCAGAGCTCGATCACCCGCTGGTTGCGGTTGACGCACTGCCGGAACCGGCGGTCGTGGATCTCGTATTCGAACAGGGTCTCGACCAACCACACCTCCCCTCGCTTGACGGCGGGTCCGCCGGTCCCTAGCGTCCCGCCCCGCATCCGCCCCGAAGAGACCAGAACCGGCCATGCCCGACAAGCCCAGGAAACGCCCCGAGGAGCTGCGCTCGCACCGCTGGTTCGGCGTGCAGGACCTGCGCGCCTTCGGCCACCGCTCCCGCATCAAGCAGATCGGCTACGGGCCGGAGGACTATGCCGGCAAGCCGGTGATCGGCATCGTCAACACCTGGTCCGACATCAACCAGTGCCACGCCCATTTCCGCGAACGGGTGCAGGACGTCAAGCGCGGCATCCTGCAGGCGGGCGGATTCCCGCTGGAGCTGCCGGCGATGTCGCTCTCCGAGCCCATGGTGAAGCCGTCCACCATGCTCTACCGCAATTTCCTCGCGATGGAGACGGAGGAACTGCTGCGCTCGCACCCGATCGACGGTGCGGTGCTGATGGGCGGCTGCGACAAGACCACGCCGGCGCTGCTCATGGGCGCCATCTCCATGGACATTCCGGCGATCTTCGTCCCCGCCGGGCCGATGCTGCGCGGCAACTGGCGGGGGCAGATCCTCGGCTCCGGCTCCGACGTCTGGAAGTACTGGGACGAACTCCGGGCCGGCAACATCACCAGGGACGACTGGGAGGAGATCGAGAACGGCATCGCCCGCAGCTACGGGCACTGCATGACCATGGGGACGGCCTCGACCATGACGGCGATCGCCGAGACCCTGGGCTTCTGCCTGCCCGGCGCCTCCTCGATCCCGGCGGCCGATTCCAACCACCCGCGCATGTGCGCCGCCGCCGGCCGGCGGATCGTCGAGATGGTGTGGGAGGATCTGAAACCTTCGGACATCCTGCGGCCGGAGAGTGTGGACAACGCCATCCGCTGTCACATGGCGATGGGCGGCTCCACGAACGCCACCATCCACGTCGTGGCGATCGCCCGCAGGGCCGGCATCCCGCTGACGCTGAAGCGCTTCGACGAGATCGCCCGCGAGGTGCCGGTGATCGCCAACGTGCGCCCGTCCGGGACGTACCTCATGGAGGACTTCTATTACGCGGGCGGGATCCGGGCGCTGCTGAAGCAGCTCGAACCGCTGCTCGACCGCGACTGCCTCACCGTGAACGGCCGCACGATCGGCGACAACATCCGCGACGCGCAGGTCTGGCTGCCGGATGTGATCCACGGGCTCGACGCTCCGGTCTCGAAGGAGGCGACGGCGGTCCTCTACGGCAGCCTCGCGCCCGACGGCTGCGTGATGAAGCCCTCGGCGGCCGATCCGCGCTTCCTGAAGCACCGCGGACCGGCCTTGGCCTTCGAGAGCTACGACGAGATGGCGGCGGCGGTGGACCGCGAGGATCTCGAGGTGACGCCCGACACCGTGCTGGTCCTCAAGAACGCCGGACCCGTGGGCGCGCCCGGCATGCCGGAGTGGGGCATGCTGCCGATCCCGAAGAAGCTCCTGAAGCAGGGCGTGCGCGATATGCTGCGGATCTCGGACGCGCGCATGAGCGGCACCTCCTACGGCGCCTGCATCCTGCACGTCTCGCCGGAGGCGGCGGTCGGCGGGCCGCTCGCCCTCGTGCACACGGGTGACATGATCGAGGTCGACGTGGCGGCGCGTCGCATAGACCTCCTCGTGCCCGAAGAGGAGCTCGCCCGCCGGAGGGCGGCCTGGAAACCGAAGCCGGAATGGCCGCGCGGTTACCTGCGCCTGTTCACGGCCCACATCCGGCAGGCGCACGAGGGCTGCGATTTCGACTTCCTCGAAGGGACGGAGCGGCTGCCCGAGCCGGAGATCCACTGAGAGCGGCGGGCCGCCGTTAACCCGATCTTCACCGGAGGCTGGCAGAAGGGAGGGCGAACCCCGGCTGCGGGAGATTCGCCACGTCCGCCGAAAGCACAGCGCCGAACCTGCCGGCTGACGGTGCCGCCGCGCGTCTGCTCGCCCGCGATGCGACGGACGGCCGCGTCGTCGGCTTCCGCGTCGACCGGCTCGCCGACGGCGAGCTGCTGCTCGAGCGGTTCTCCGCCCGCTATCTCGCGAAGGTCGTCGAAGGTGCGGTCGCGGGGCTGCGTGTCGGGATGCGCGTGCGGCTCGCGCTCGACGCTCCGCTTCCGGATGTCGCGGCCGGAAGCGGAGCCGGATCTCCCGTGCGGGCGCGGATCCTGCCCGCCCGGGGCGGGGCCGGCGGGGCCGTGGTCGAACTGCGGCAGCACCTCGGGCCCCGGCCGACGGTCCGCCCCGGGCCGGCGGCTTCGCCCCCGACGGACCCGCGCTTTCCGGCCAGCCTCGAGGTGCGCGCGCCCGACGGGCAGGTGCTCCGCTTTTCCGTGCGGGCGGCCGGAGCCCCCGGTGCGGTCGTGCAGGCCGTGGACGGCGGGCCACCACGCGGCGGCGAGGGCCCGCTGCTCGCCGCCCGGGTGGTCGCCGGACCGCGGCCGGGAAGCCTCGCGCTGGAACTGGACGGCCTGCGGTTCACCATTCTGGGCACGCCGTCGCTTCCGCCCGGAACGCGTCTCCGCCTCGCGCCCGCCGGGCCCGGTGCAGACATGCCGTCGGTGGTGGCGCCGGCGGAGGAGACGGCTCCGCGGGGCACCGGGGGAACCGACGCTGCAGCCGCTGCTCTGTACCCGCTCGGCGCGCACGGACCGGTCGCCGCGGCCCGGGCCGAGGGAGACGATCTCGCCGACGCGCTGATGCGCGTGCTGCTCCGCACCGCATCCTCCGACGGGGGCGGTCCTTCCGCCGCAGCAGCCGGAAAGTTGCCTGCGCCCCTGCCGGCGGGGGTGGAGCCCGCGGGCGACGGGCGGCCCGCTGCAGGCAGCTCCGCCTGGCTCCTCGCGCAGCCAGCCGCGGAGCCGGCGTTGCTCGACCTCGCGGTGGAAACGGACGGGAGCCCGGACGCCGGGGGCCCGTCGGGTGACCGCCGCTTCCGCATCGATCTCGACCTGAGCCGCCTCGGGCGGGTGCGGATCGAGCTCGCCTGCATCGGCCGGGCGCGGCACCTCCTGCTGCGCAGCGAACGTCCACTTCCGGCCGAATGTCTCACCGAAATCGCCGACCTGTTCGGCGCCGCGCTCGCGATCGCCGGCCGACCCGGCCGTTTCGTGGCGGGCCGGCTCGCATCCGCCCGTCCCGGCGCCCCGCCCTCCCCTGCAGCCGCCGCCCGCGCCGGAATCTGGGCGTGAAGCCGCAGAGCGGCTCCGGCTTGCCGCCCGCGGTCCGCCGCGGCATGCTGGGAGCGGACGGATGGACGGGGGGGCACGTGGAGAGCCGACCGCCGATCGAGGATTTCCTGCCGCAGTCGGGCATGGACCTGCCGCGCTTCGCCGGCATCCCGACCTTCATGCGGCTGCGCCACATCCATCTCGCCGGGGCGGAGGACGTCGAGATCGGCCTCGTCGGCGTGCCCTGGGACGGTGGCACGACCAACCGCGCCGGCGCCCGGCACGGGCCGCGCCAGTTGCGCGACCTCTCGACCATGATCCGCATGATCAACCAGGCGACCGGCGTGTGCCCGTTCCGCCTCGCCCGCTGTGCCGATCTCGGCGACGCGCCGGTGAACCCGGCCGACGTCGCCGATTCGCTCGAACGCATCGGCCGTTTCTACGCGGAGCTGCGCAAAAAGGGCATCGCGCCGCTGACGGCCGGCGGCGATCATCTGGTGTCGCTGCCGGTGCTGCGCGGGCTCGCTGGCGACCGCGGCCCCGTCGCCATGATCCATTTCGACGCGCACACCGACTTCTACGACAGCTATTTCGGCGGCTTCCGCTACACCCACGGCACCCCCTTCCGCCGCGCCGCCGAGGAGGGGCTCCTGGACACTTCGCGGGTCGTGCAGATCGGCATCCGCGGCACCGCCTACGACGGCGAGGATGTGGTGTGGGCGCGCGCCCACGGGGTGCGGGTCGTGTTCATCGAGGAGCTCGAGGACCGCGGCTTCCGCGCGGTGATGGAGGAAGCCCGCGCCATCGTCGGCGACCGGCCCTGCTATGTGAGCTTCGACATCGACGCCATCGACCCGTCCCAGGCGCCGGGAACGGGAACGCCCGAAATCGGCGGCATTGCGACGCTCACCGCACAGCGCATGATCCGCATGCTCGACGGTCTCGACCTGATCGGCGCCGATCTGGTCGAGGTGAGCCCGCCCTTCGACCCGTCCGGCCAGACCGCCTGGGTCGGGGTCAACCTGATGTTCGAGCTCCTCTGTGTGCTCGCCCGCGCCGTCGAACGCCGGCGGGGTGCCGCCGGCTGACCGGGCGCGCCGTCAGCCCTCCGCCTCGCGCGCGTCGGCCATGGCCGCGAGGGTCGGGAAGCGGAAGTCGGGTTCGACCGCAGCCGGCGGCGGCGGTGTGGCGCCACCCGGCCGGCCCTGCCGGCGGTCGATCCAGCAGGTCGGGAGCCCCGCGGCCTTCGCCGGAACATGGTCGTGGAACAGGCTCTGGGCGGTGTGCAGGACCCGCTCCTTCGCGATGCCGAGCTCCGCGAGCCGCTCCAGCATGTAGGCGAAATTGCGCGGAGCCGGCTTGTAGGAACCGATGTCCTCGGCCGTGAACACGCCATCGAAGGCGACGCCGAGCCGCCGTCCCGAGCCCTCGAAGCTCTTCCGGTCGACGTTCGAGAGGACGAAGAGCCGGTAGTGCCGCTTCAGTCGCGCGAGCGCCTCCGGGCTGTCCGGGAAGGCCGGCCAGTCGCCGACGGAGGCGCCGAAGGCCTGCATGTCCGCATCGTCCACCGGAACGCCGAGGTCACGGCCAATGCGCGCGAGCACCCGCCCGAGCAGCTCGGAATAGCGCATGGCCGGGGTCTCGGACTGCTGGGCCGATTCGTGCCGCGCGAAGAGGTCGAGCAGCGTGTCGGCGTCGCGCTCGCGGTCGTGCCGGGCGAGCCAGCGCCCGAGGGCTTCGACGATGCCGGTCTCCCAGTCGATCAGCGTGCCGTAGCAGTCGAAGGTGAGGACGTCGAAATCGGCAAGGCGCACAGTTTCCTCCGAAAACGGGCAGCAGCGGCGCGCATCGGGAAGCCGGAAGGGCTGCGGGGACGGCATATGCGGGCCTCGCCACGGCATTGCAAGAGACGGGATCGTGGAATATCTGGGCGGGTGCGGTGGGGCGTCGCCAAGTGGTAAGGCACCGGATTTTGGTTCCGGCATTCGCAGGTTCGAATCCTGCCGCCCCAGCCACCCGTGCCTTTTGGTTCAGCGTGGCCCGATCGTGCCCTTGCGGCGCCGGAGCTGCACCGCCTGTCCGCGCTTCGCCGAGACGATGCCGCGGTTGACACCGAGCCAGCCGATCTCGCCGAACAGCCGACCGTATTCGATCTTCGGGCAACGGTCCATCACCACCTCGAGCCCGGCCTCCCGGGCCCGCGCCGCCGCTTCCTCGCTGACCACACCGAGCTGCATCCAGATGACCTTCGCGCCGATGCGAATCGCCTCCTCGACGATCGGCGGCACCTCCTCGCTGCGGCGGAAGATCTGGACCATGTCCGGCACTTCCGGCAGCGACGCGAGGTCCGGGTACACCTTCCGGCCGAGGATCGTCTGCCCGGCCGCGCGCGGGTTGACCGGGAAGATGCGGTAACCCTTGTTCTGCAGGTAGAGCATCGCGAAGTAGCTCGGGCGCATGTCGTTGGTGGATGCGCCCACCATGGCGATGGTGCGCACCTTCTGCAGGATGTCCCGGATGCGGGCGTCCTCGGAAGTGTCGGCGGTCATGCCCGTGGTCCCGGCGGTTCCGGCCGACCAGATAGGCGCACACGCTTCGACCGTACAGGCCCGACGCCGGACCCGCCCGGCGGCCGCGGCGCGGGCCACCACTGCCGACTGCCCTGTCAGGCGGCGGCCGCCGCGGGTTCGCGGTGCAGATCGGTGGTCAGCCGCCGGAGCTCCTCCTCGTCGAGCGTCTCCGTCTCGAGGAGCCGCCTGGCGCAGCGGTCGAGGACCTCGCGGTTCGCTTCGAGGATGGCGCAGGCGCGCTCGAAACATTCTTCGACGATGCGGCGCACGGCGAGGTCGATCTCGCGCGCGGTCTCCTCGCTGTAGCGGCGCTCGGACACGCTCTGTCCGGGCGCCGGCTGCAGGAACGGGCTGCGGTCCACCTCCCAGGCGACGTAGCCGAGACCCTCGACCATGCCGTAACGGGTGACGAGGCTACGGGCGATGTCGGTGGCCTTGACGAGATCGTCGGCAGCTCCCGTCGAGAGATGGCCGAAGACCAGTTTCTCGGCCGCGCGGCCGCCGAGGATGACGCAGATCTTGTCGAGGAGCTCCTCGCGGGTCATGAGGTAGCGGTCCTCGGTCGGCCGCTGGATGGTGTAACCGAGCGCGCCGATGCCGCGCGGCACGATCGACACCTTGTGCACGGCATCCGCGCCCGGAAGCGCCAGCGCCACGAGCGCGTGTCCCGTCTCGTGCCAGGCGACGATCTCGCGCTCGCGCGGGTTGAGCACGCGGTTCTTCTTCTCGAGGCCGGCGACGATGCGTTCGATCGCGCGGGTGAAGTCGTCCATGGTCACCGCATCGGCCCGCCGCCGGGTCGCGAGCAGTGCCGCCTCGTTGACGAGATTGGCGAGATCGGCCCCGGAGAAGCCCGTGGTCATGGCGGCGATCTTCCCGATGTCGACGTCGGCGGCGGTGCGGATCTTCCGGATGTGCACCCGGAGGATCGCCTCGCGGCCCCGCCTGTCCGGCCGGTCCACCAGCACCTGGCGGTCGAACCGGCCGGCGCGCAGCAGGGCCGGATCCAGGATCTCCGGCCGGTTGGTGGCGGCGATGATGACCACCCCCTCGCTCGGGTCGAAGCCGTCCATCTCCGAGAGGAGCTGGTTCAGGGTCTGCTCGCGTTCGTCGTGGCCGCCCACGGCCGGGAACGGAGAACGGGCGCGGCCGAGCGCGTCGAGCTCGTCGATGAAGATGATGGCGGGAGCGTGTTTGCGCGCCTGCTCGAACAGATCGCGCACCCGCGCCGCCCCGACGCCGACGAAGAGTTCGACGAACTCGGAGCCGTTGATGGAGAAGAACGGCACTCCCGCCTCGCCGGCCACCGCCCGCGCGAGCAGCGTCTTGCCCGTTCCGGGCGGGCCCACGAGCAGCACGCCCTTGGGGATGCGCGCGCCGAGCCGCCCGTAGCCCTTCGGGTCCTTCAGGAACTCGACGATCTCCTGCAGTTCCTGTTTGGCCTCGTCGACGCCGGCGACGTCCTCGAAGGTCACACCGGTGTTCTTCTCCATGAAGACCTTGGCGCGGGAGCGGCCGATGGACATCAGCCCGCCCATGCCCTGCCGTTCGACGAACCTCCGGAAGAAGAACGCCCAGATCGCGAAGAACAGGACGATCGGCACAACCCAGGAGAGGATGTCCCGGATCAGGGTGTTCTCGACCGCTCCCGTGAAGGTGACGTCGTACTGCTCCAGTTCACGGGCGATCTCGGGATCGACGCGCGGGGTCACGAAACGGACCTTGCCGTCGACCGGCTCCCTGAAATACCCCGTGATGTATTCGTCACCGACGACGACGCGTTCGACCTTGCCGCTCTGCAGATAACGCGCGAAGTCGCTGTAGGGGACGACCTCGGTCGTGCGCGCGGCGTGCCACCAGTCCTGGATCAGCAGGAGCAGCAGGAACGCCGCGATCAGATACCAGAGGTGGAACTGGCTCTGCCTGTCGTTCAACATCGCTCTCCGCGGACCCGCCTGTTCCCGGTCCGGCGCTCCCCAGGCGCCACGGGGATCGCATCGTTCCATCTGGGGACGGCCGGGCCCGCTGTCGACCCGTCCGCGGGTCGCGGAGCGTCGCACCGGCCGGAATGCGCCGGCGGGACGGGTGCTGCGGCCACGGCAGCTCAGGCCGGCGCCGCCCCCGTCGGTCCCGGTCCGCCGGATGCCTGCAGGGCCGGCGCGACCCCCGCCCCGGGCGGCTCCGCCGCGAGCGGTGCCCGCGCCGCCCGCAGGCCCGCTTCCCTCAGCCTTGCGGCGAGCGGCGACAGCGTGCCGGCGGCGACATCCGCCGGGAGCCGGCGCCCGGTGGCTTCGATGGCGGGGCCCTGCCCGCCGGGGTCCGGAAGTGGATCCCGCGACGGCGGGCGATCGACGCTGGGCATGGTAGCGGACCCGCTGCCGCATGCCGCGAGGGGGGTGCGGGACGGCGCCGTCTCTCCGGCCGCCGCGAGGCCGCTTCCGGTGGCGAACCGGACGCCGAGGCGGACGAGGCGCGGGACGATGCGCGGATCGCGCACGTCGGTGACGACGACCGTGGCGCCCGCGGCAGCGAGCCCTGCGATCCAGTCCGCGACACGCGTCGCCCCGTCTCCGGGCAGGTCGGCCGTGCGCAGCATTGCGCCGGCATCGACGAGGACGAAGCGGAGGTCGAGCCCGGCCACTTCGGCGGGTTGCGGCACGAGCGGAGCGGTGCGCAGGGCGGGCAGCACCCCCTCGATGCCGCTCCAGGCCCGCAGCCGCCATCCGCCTTCCGCGAGGGCCAGCGACGCCTCGATCTCGGGCACGAGCGGCATGTCGATGCCGGCTTCTCCCCCGAGACGCCGGCGAAGCCGCTGCGCCGCGTCGGGATCCCCGAAGACTGAGCCCGGAAGCGGGACGAACAGCGCGATTCCGGCATTGTGCCAGGCGAGCCTCCCGCGCTCGCGCAGGACCGTCCCGAACCAGGCGTCGATCGCCGCTCCGTCGCCGCATGCGGGCGGTTCGGGCGCGAGCCAGCGCCGGTAGCAGGGACGCGAACCGGGAAGGCGCAGGATCGGCACGGTCCGGACCTCGGGAGCGCTCCCGTTCGGCTCCGTCCCCTCCGTCACGGCCCCGTCGCCATCCGCTGTCCGCCCGGCCGACATTCCGTTACCGACCGGGTCGCCGCAGAGGCGCCAGCCCGCGGCGACCGCTTCCCCGGTCGACACCGGGGGCGGAGACGGTCCGCACCCGGCCGTCGTGGTCGGCTCCGGGGCGTGTGGCAGCGCGGGCGAAGGATCCTCCGCCGGCCCCGAGGTCCGCACACCCGCCTCGCCGGGTGCGACCCGCCGGTCGAGGAGGATGTCGCCCGAGGCTTCCCGGGAAGCGGCCACCACGGCGGCGAAGGAGGCCAGCACCAGCCCGCCCGTCGTCAGCAGCGTGGACAGGCGCGGATCGACGACGGCGGCACCGGGCGCATCGAGAAGCGAGCCCGCCGTGACGCCGAGCACGAGCGCGAGCAGGAAGAGAAGCGGCATCGTCCCCGTTCCGGTTCGACCGGCACGAGCTTGCCACGCCTTCCCTAACGGGCGGTTAACGCTCCCCGCCGCCCGCAGCCGCGACGGTCGTGCCGCCGGGCGCTGCCGCTTCGCGTGCGGCATTGGCGAAGGCCTCGCCGAGGAGCGCCCGGCAGGTCGCGGCTTCGAGCCCGCGCGCACCGATCACGACCAGCCTGGAGCGCCGCGCTTCGCCGCTCCCGAAAGGCCGGTCGAACCAGGTCTCGACGCGGTCGCCCACCGCCTGCAGGACGAGGCGCAACGGTTTGCCCGCGATCGCGAGAAAGCCCTTCGCCCGGTAGACCGGCTCGAGGCGTGCGAGGCCGCGCACGGCTTCGGCGAGTGCGGCCGGATCGGCGATCTCGCCGGCCTCGAGCACGAAACTCGTGAAATCGTCGTGCTCGTGGTCCTCGCCGCCGTCGACGTGCGAAGGCCGGCTTTCGAGATCGTCCTCGACGGCCGCGGCGATCCCGAGCAGGATCGTCGGATCCACCCGCCCGAAGCGCGCCCGCACCACCCTCACACCCGGCCGCAGATGCGCCGCCACGGCCGCCTCGGCGCGGGCGAGGGCATCGGCGTCCACCCGGTCGACCTTGTTCAGGACGACGAGATCGGCGCAGGCGATCTGTTCCTCGAACAGCTCGGCGAGCGGACTGTCGTGGTCGAGAGCGGGATCGGCCTCGCGGGCCCGCTGCACGGCGACGGGATCGGGCGCGAACAGCCCGGCCGCGGTCGCCTCGGCGTCGACGAGGGCCACCACCCCGTCGACGGTCGCGCGGGTGCGGACCTCGGGCCAGGTGAACGCCTTGACGAGCGGCTTCGGGAGCGCGAGGCCGGAGGTCTCGACGAGGATGTGATCCGGGGGGCGGTCGCGATCGAGCAGGCGCCGCATGGTCGGCAGGAAATCGTCGGCGACCGTGCAGCAGATGCAGCCGTTCGCGAGCTCGACCAGATCCTCCTCCGCACACCCCTCGATGCCGCAGGCGGCGAGGATCTCCCGGTCGACGCCGACCTCGCCGAACTCGTTGACGACGACGGCGATGCGACGGCCGCCCGGATGGGCGAGGAGGTGGCGCACGAGGGTGGTCTTGCCGGCACCGAGAAAGCCGGTGACGACGGTGACGGGCACACGGGACACGAGGGGCTTCCTCCGCGGGCTCAGTGGAGACGGGACCGGCCGGCCGGCCGCTGCGCGAGACGCGCCCGGGGCCAGTCCGCGATCTCGCGCAGAAGGCCCGAGAGCTCGGCGGCCTCCGCGCCGGCCGCGGCCGGCCGGCTCGCGAGGATGCGCCGTGCGGCGAGCGCCGGATCGAGCTCCGCCGGCAGGCGCAGCAGCCAGACGAGCACGAGGTCGCGCGGTCCGGCAGCCGCCTCACGGCCGTCGAAGGCACGGCGCAACAGGCCACCCGGATCGCAGCGTTCGAGGTCCGGCAACGGGACCGGCGCGGTCGGGGGAACAGGTGGTTGCGGCATCGGGCTCCTCCGGGGACACCCCGCCCCTGTGGTTGGCACCAGCGCGACGGCAGGTCTCCTGGCTCGCGGGTCCCCGCCCGGATCCGCCTTCCCGGGTCACCCCAGTGGCACCGTGGATCCGGGCTCGCCGCCTACAGTTGCGGGGGCAGCGCCGGCCTTGGCCCGTGGCCGCACCGGCTTCCCTCTTCGTCCCTCGCGGGAACCGTCGCTCCTCCTTCCTAGACTGCCCGAAGGCCGCCGGCAATCGGCATGGTTCGAGCTGCGTCCGCGTGTCGGCGCGGCCGCGCCGGCGGCGACCGGTGCACGCGCCCGGCCGTGGTGCGCTCAGCGCCGGAGCCGGACCGCCGTGCCGCTCGCCGAGACCAGCAGCATGCTCTTGTTGTCGCCGGCGATGACCTCGTAGTCGAGGTCGATGCCGATCACCGCATCGGCACCGAGCTCGAGCGCCTGCTCGACCATGCCGTCGATGGCGGCCTGCTTCGCATCCCGCAGCACCTTCTCGTAGCCGCGCGTCCGGCCGCCGACGATGTCGCGGATGCCGGCGAAGAAATCGCGGAACAGGTTGGCACCCATGATCGCGTCATCGGACACGATGCCGAGATATTCCTCGATCTCGCGTCCCTGGATCTCGTTCGTGGTAGTCAGGAGCATTCCGTACCTTCCGTTCCGTCCGTGACCGGTTCGAACGCCGCGATGTCCGCGATCCGCGCTGCAGCGAGGGGTCTGACGCGCGCACGGATCTCGTCGCCCTGCTCGCGTTCGGTGCGCAGCAGATCGTAGCGCTGCTGCAGGTTCAGCCAGAACTCGGCTGTCGTCCCGAAGAACCGCGCGAGCCGCAGAGCGGTGTCGGGCGTGATGGCACGCCGGCCATGGACGATCTCGTGGATGCGCGTCGGCGGCAGGTGCAGCTCCCGGGCGAGCCGGTTCTGCGAAATGCCGAACGGGCGCATGAACTCTTCCAGAAGGATCTCGCCCGGAGGGATCGGCGGCAGGCGATCGTCCTCCCGCTCAACGGTGATAGTCGACGATCTCGACTTCTTCGGCATGGCCGTCTCTCCAGACGAAGCAGAGGCGCCAGCGATCATTGATCCGGATGCTGTGCTGTCCGGCACGGTCGCCCCGAAGCGCCTCCAGGCGGTTACCCGGAGGCACCCGCAGATCCTCCAGATCCGCCGCCGCATGCAGCATTTCGAGCTTGCGTCTCGCGACGGGCTCGAAAGCCCGAAGGCGGGGGGCGACGGCTCGCCCCTCGAACAGCACTGCCGTCTCCCGGCAACGGAACGACCGGATCATCGATCTGCTCTGTACGACATATTACGCCAAGCGAAATGAAAGTCCACCGCCACCGGCTTCGCTCGACCCTGCTGCCGACACCTCGTTACGTCGGCTGGCCCCCGAAGGCGACCGCGTTCTGTCCCACCTGCCACAGCAGGCGCAGCGCCAGCAGGGTGAGCAGGATGCGGAACGCGAGGGCGAAGCGGCTGTCGGGCACGAGATCGAGGATGCGCCGGCCGACGAGTGTGCCGAGGAACCCGACACCGATCATGGCGAAGAGGAACGGCAGCCAGGGCAGGAACGGAAAGCCGAGCGCGGCGAACGCCCCGACCTTGAGGCCGTGCTGGACGGTCATGCAGGCGGCATGCGTCGCCACGACACCGTGCCGGCCGAGACGGTCGGGATCGAGGAAGGCGGCGACGAAGGCGCCAGACGCGCCGACGAACATGGTGAGGAAGCTCGTCACCGCGCCCACGATCGGGAAGATCCGCGGGCTCGCGCGCGACGGGCGCGGGCCGCGACCCCAGCAGGACCAGAGAATGAAGAGCGCCAGCACCGTCCGCAGGGCGTCGATCGGAAGCTGGACGACCACCGATGCGCCGAGCGCGATGCCGACGATGCTGCCGAGGGCGAAACGGCCGACCGTCGCCACCTCCACATGCCGGCGCATGACCAGCACCCGGCCGGCATTGGAGCCGATCTGGACGAGGCCGTGCACGGGAATGACGACCGTGGGCGGCAGCAGGCTCGCGAGCGCGGCCAGCATCAGGATGCCGCCGCCGAGGCCGAGTGCGGCGGTCAAAAGCGAAGCCGTGAAACTCACGGCCAGCAGGATCGCCCCGGTGGCGGGTGCGACCTCGGGCGGCAGCAGTGCCGCGAGGGGCGTCAAAGGCCGACGCGCGCGAGCTGTCCCGGCGGATAGCGCTCGCCCGCGGTGATGCCGGGGCGGAAGGTGCGGTCCAGAAGATCGAGCTCGTCCGGCGCGAGCGTGATCTCGAGGGCACGGATGTTCTCCTCGAGGCGCTTCGGCCGCCTGATGCCGGGAATGGGGACGATGTCCTCGCCGCGCGAGAGCACCCGGGCCAGTGCGATCTGCGCTTCTCTCGCTCCATGAGCGACGGTCGGGAGCCGGCGACCCGGTGGACTGCAGGCTTCGCAGCCGATGCCTGGCCCAGGGCAGCTCGCCAGGAGATCGACTTCGACCTCCCGCGGGCGGAGACTGTCATCGCTCTCGAGCGCCGCGCGCGGATGAGTCGCTTGCGCGCGCCGCAGGGAGCCGGCGGCTGTCTCCGAGACCCTGATGCGCCGCGCCTTTCCCTGCCGCACGAGCGCAGCCACGGCGACGATAGTCTCCGCGATCGGTGCCTCGGGGCCCACTCCGCGCCGGTCACAGGGTTCGCTCACCTCCCTCCCCCGAGACGTCCCAGAGATCACAGGCGACCGGCACATCGTCCGACCTGCCGTTCCCGGTCGGCTTGCCGGCCGGCGCGGGCGGCTTGCCGCACCCTGTGGCGAGCACCTCCGGCTCCCGCACCCCGCGCCTCGCCTCGCCGACCGGAAACTCCTCTCGACCTTGGCCGCAGGGCTTCGGCACCGTCAATGACAGTCACGCTCAATCGCCCGGCGGCGTGTCGTGATCGACGGCCGGTCGTCCGACGGCCCGCAGCCTCTGACACACCGGTACAGGCGAGACTGTCGGCCGGGACTGCGCGGCCACCTGGTGCGGCAGCCGGTGCGCGAGGCCCCGCGATGTCGGCGGTCTGCCGGGTGCCACCAGCTCGCCCCGGCTGCCCGGGCCACGACTCTGGCGGGACCGCGGCATGGCGGCGGCCGATCACGCCGGACACCCGCGCGAACCCGATGGCGAAGGCGGCGCCGGAGTTTGCGAAGGTGGCGATCTTGAGCGAGAGGACGGTCGGGACGGAAAGGCCGATCGGCAGCAACACCGCCTCCCCGATGCGCCGGGCGAACTTCCGGCCGCTGCGCAGCATCGTGATGCAGCGGCATCGTGATGCAGGTGACAGCCATCGCTGCTCTTGTGGATCGTGCCCATGAGCGTCTCCGGCCGCACATGACCGAATGGGCGACGTGAGCCGTCGCGTCGGTCGAAACTCAGCCGGTCCGCGCACTGAACCGAAGTGGCCAATGAGGACCTGGATGCGAACGGCGGGCGCGTGCGTCGCGGCGCGGGCGGGGATCTCTGGCCGCATGTCGACGCATGAGTTGTCGAGACCCCGTGCGGCGAAGAATTCCATGGCCGAGGACCACGGACGCCCCGGCACCTGCAGGTCGAAGGTCGGCTGCGAGGCCATGGACGAGCCGTGGACGAACAGGATCGCGGGCCTGCCGTCGGCGCTCCCCGCGTACTTCCGCCAGAGGAACAGACGGACGTCTTCGCCCTTGGTGGTCCAGTGTTCTTCGGCGGTGATCGTTGCCGTCACCCCGGCGCGATCCCCGTTTCGTCGCCGGATCCGGTCCCGGCTGGTCCGACCAATCCACAATTGGCCGAAGCTGTCAAGCCGGCAGGGTCCGCGGGCAGCGGACCCCCGTGCCGCGGCCGGGGCCCGGACTCAGGCGGAATGCTGTTCCGGCCCGCCGGTGTTGCGGTGGATCAGGACGAAGATCGTGACGACGCCGAAGAGGAAGAGCAGGTAGCCGAACAGCTCGAAGGCACCGTCCCGGGCGTGGCTCGCGAACACGAGCCCGAGGAACGCGAGGATACCCATGAGCGCACCGAAGATCCACTGACCCATGGTCTTCTCCCGTCGTCGAGGGGTTCTGCCCCGTTTCTACCCGGTCGCGCCCGCTCCGCCAGCCCCTCCGCCGGCGAGATGCCGCAGGAACTCCCGAACCAGACGTTCCGCCGCCGCGCCGGGGGCCGTGCGACCCTCCGCCACCGCCGCTTCGATCTCGGGAAACCGGCGGGCGATCAGCGGATCGTCGCGCAGCAGCCGCTCGAGGCGTTCGTCGAGGGCGCTGCGGAACCAGGCCACGCGCTGCTCGCGCCGCCGCCGCTCGAAGGCGCTCGTGCGCCCGAAGATGTCGCGGTGCCGCTCGATCACCGACCAGAGCTCGTCGAGGCCTTCGCCGGTGCGGGCGCTCACGCACAGCACGGGCGGCCGCCAGTCCGGATGCTCCGGCTCGAGGATGGCGAGCGCGTTCCTGTAGTGTCGCGCTGCCTGCTCGGCCCGCAGCCGGTTGTCGCCGTCGGCCTTGTTGACCGCGATCGCATCGGCGAGCTCGAGCACGCCCTTCTTGAGTCCCTGCAGCTCGTCGCCGGCACCCGGCAGCGCGAGCACGAGGAAGAAATCGACCATGCCCGCGACCAGCACCTCCGACTGGCCCACCCCGACGGTCTCGACGAAGACGAGATCGTAGCCGGCCGCCTCGCAGAGCAGGATGGTCTCGCGGGTGCGCGCGGCGACGCCGCCGAGCGCGCCGCCCGAGGGCGAGGGACGGATGTAGGCGGCGGGATGGGCGGCGAGATTCGCCATGCGGGTCTTGTCGCCGAGGATCGAGCCGCCGGTGCGCACGCTCGAGGGATCGACCGTGAGCACCGCGAGACGGTGACCGCGCTCGACGAGGCGCATGCCGAGGGCGTCCACGAGCGTGCTCTTGCCGACGCCGGGCACGCCCGTGATGCCGATCCGGTGGGCGCCCCCGGTGCAGGGGAGCAGGCGTTCGATCAGCGCATCCGCGAGCCGGCGGTGGTCGGCCCGCCGGCTCTCGAGCAGCGTGATGGCACGCGACAGCACCGCCCGGTCGCCGGCGCGGATACCGGCGACGAGCTCGTCGGGCGACAGCCGTCCGGGGCGCTGCGACACGGCTCCGGTCAGGTCCCTTCGGGAGACTCTCCCCGCCTCGCGGGGCGCGCCGCCAGATGGCACATCGCCCGCCCGCGGCCAAGCCGGGGCGAATCCGGCTGACGTCCGCAAGGCGGCCGACTATATTGCCTCGACCGGGGACACACGCCATGGCCGAGACCGCCCGACGCACCTTCCGCACCACCCGCGAATTCCTCGAATGGGAGGAACGCCAGCCGCTCCGCTACGAGTGGATCGGCGGCGTGGTCCGGGCGATGGCCGGCGGCACCATCCGCCACGACCGGATCACCGGCAATCTGATCGTCGGATTGCGAAGGCGGCTGCGTGGCGGTCCCTGTCGCGTGCACGGGCCGAACGTGCGGGTCGCCTCGCCGGCCGGGGACGTGTTCTATCCGGACGTGTTCGTGCGCTGCGGGCCCGAGGACGACCGCTGGCGCGAGGTGCGCGATCCCGTGATCGTCTTCGAGGTCCTCTCGCCGGGCACCGCCGAATACGATCTCACGCGCAAGAAGCGCTTCTACCAGCAGATCGGCAGCCTCGCCGCCATCGTCTACGTGTCGCAGACGGCACCGCGCCTGTGGATCGTCGAGCGCCGGGCGGACGGCTTCGAAGAGCGGGAGGTCGAGGGCCGGGAGGCGGTCGCCCGGCTGCCGGGGCTCGACATCGACCTGCCGCTCGCCGAGATCTACGAGGACGTCGACTTCGAAGCCGGGCCGCCCGAAGAGCCCGGGGACTGAAAGGGAGGCTGCGGTGCCGGAACTCGCCGCGGTGACGCTCGAAGACCGCTACCGTCTCGAACGCGGCCGGATCTTCCTCACGGGCATCCAGGCGCTGGTGCGTCTGCCGCTCGAACAGCGCCGGCGCGACCTCGCCGCCGGCCACGACACCGCCGGCTACATCACGGGTTACCGCGGCTCGCCGCTCGGCACCTACGACCAGCAGCTGCAGCGGGCGAAGCGGCTCCTCGACGCGCACCACATCGTCCACCAGCCGGGCGTGAACGAGGATCTGGCGGCGACAGCCTGTCAGGGTACCCAGCAGGTGGGCCTCTTCGGCGAGAGCCGGTACGACGGCGTCTTCGCCATCTGGTACGGCAAGGGGCCCGGCGTCGACCGTTCGGGCGACGCCATCCGCCACGGCAACCTGTTCGGCACGAGCCCCTTGGGCGGTGTGCTGCTGCTGCTCGGCGACGATCACCTCTGCGAGAGCAGCACGACCGCCCACCAGTCCGAATACGCCATGGTCGATGCCCGCGTGCCGGTGCTCAACCCGGCAGGGGTCGGCGAGATCCTCGAGTACGGGCTCTACGGCATCGCCATGTCGCGCTTCTCCGGCGCCTGGGTGGCGCTCAAGTGCATCCACGACACCGTGGAGAGCACGGCCACCGTCGAGGTCGCGCCGGACAGGCCCCGGATCGTGCTGCCCGAGGACTACGTGCCGCCGCCCGGCGGGCTGAACATCCGCTGGCCCGACAATGGCCTCGGCCAGAGCATGGCGCTCGCGCAGGAAGAGCGGCTCGAAGTCCACAAGCTCGAGGCGGCCCGCGCCTTCGCCCGCGCGAACCGCATCGACCGGATCGTCCTCGATGCCGACCGTCCGGCGCTGTGCCTGGTCACGACCGGCAAGTCGTACATGGACGTGATCGCGGCGCTCGATCTGCTCGAACTGGCGCCGGAGCGCGCCGCCGCCCTCGGTCTGCGGCTCTACAAGGTCGGCATGACCTGGCCACTCGAGCCGCAGGCGCTCGGGCGTGCCGTGGCCGGCTGCGAGCGCGTGCTGGTGGTCGAGGAGAAGCGGCCGCTGATCGAGGATCAGATGCGCACGCTCCTCTACGACAGCGGCCACCGGCCGCTGATCGAGGGCAAGCGCGACCGCAGCGGGGCGTCGCTGTTCCCGGCACACGGGGCGCTTGCAATCGATGCGATCGCCGTCGCCATCGGCCGGCGCCTGCTCGAGGCCCGGAGCGATCCCGCCCTCGACCGCCGCGTGCGCGAGATCGAGACGGCACGCGGAAGCGCCCGGCGCAATCCGCCGATGACACGGCTTCCGTACTTCTGCGCCGGCTGTCCGCACAACACCTCGACCCGCGTGCCGGAGGGCTCGCGGGCGCTGGCCGGCATCGGCTGTCACTTCATGGTCCAGTGGATGGACCGGGAGACGGTGACCTTCACGCAGATGGGCGGCGAAGGTGCGTCCTGGCTCGGCCAGGCGCCCTTCTCGACGCGGCCGCACGTGTTCCAGAACGTGGGCGACGGCACCTTCTACCACTCGGGTTCGCTCGCCGTGCGCGCGGCCGTCGCCGCCGGCGCGAATATCACCTTCAAGATCCTCTACAACGATGCGGTCGCCATGACCGGCGGCCAGAAGATGGAGACCGCCAACCTCGCGGTGCCGCAGATCGCGCAGCTCCTTCGCGCCGAGGGGGTGGAGGAGATCGCCGTCGTCACCGACGAGCCCGGCAAGTATCCGATCGGCGCCGGCTTTCCGCACGGCGTGCGCATCCACCACCGCGACGAGCTCGACGCGGTACAGCGGCGGCTGCGCGAGGTCCCGGGTGTCACCGCCATCATCTACGACCAGACCTGCGCTGCCGAGAAGCGCCGGCGCCGCAAGCGCGGCGAATACCCCGATCCGCCCGAGCGCGTCTTCATCCACGAAGATGTGTGCGAGGGCTGCGGCGACTGCGGGGTGCAGTCGAACTGCGTCGCGATCCTGCCGAAGGAGACCGCCTTCGGCCGCAAGCGCCGGATCGACCAGTCCGCGTGCAACAAGGACTTCTCCTGCCTGAAGGGGTTCTGCCCGAGCTTCGTCTCGGTGCGGGGCGCGAAGCCGAAACGGCGCGCCGCCGCGCGCGACGACGTCCCCTTCCCGCCCCTGCCCGAGCCCGAGCTGCCGCCGCTCGACCGACCCTATGGCATCGTCGTCACGGGGATCGGCGGCACGGGTGTGGTCACGGTCGCAGCACTCCTCGGCATGGCCGCCCACCTCGAGGGCAAGGCGTTCGCCGGCCTCGACATGATCGGCCTCGCGCAGAAGGGAGGTGCGGTCGTCTCCTTCGCCAAGATCGCGCCGGCGGACGTGGACATCGGCGCGCCGCGCGTGGCGCCCGGCGGCGCGGACCTGCTGCTCGGCTGCGACATGGTGGTGGCGGCCGGCCGGCACGCCCTCGAGACAGCCCGCCGCGGCCGCACCCGCGCCATCGTCAACGCCGAAGAGACGGTGACCGGCGATTTCACGCGCGATCCCGATCTCGCCTTTCCCGCCGCTGCGCTGCGCGCCGCCGTCGTCGGCGCGGTCGGCGGGGATGCGGCCGAGTTCGTCGATGCGACGCGTTTCGCCCGCGCGCTGCTCGGTGACGCCATCGCCGCCAACCTGTTCCTCGTCGGCTACGCCTTCCAGAAAGGCCTGCTGCCGCTCTCCGCGGAGGCGATCCTGCGGGCGATCGAGATCAACGGGGTCGCCGTCGGCTTCAATCGTGCGGCCTTCCTCTGGGGGCGGCGGGCCGCGCACGCCCCGCAGGCGGTGGAGGCGGTGCTGCGGCGGAGCGAACCGCCCGCGGAGACGCCGCCCGCCGACCTCGACGCGCTGATCGCGCATCGCGCCCGCCATCTCGAGGCCTGGCAGGATGCCGCCTGGGCGCGCCGCTATGTGGAGATCGTGCAGCGCATCCGCCGCCGCGAAGCCGAGATCGTGCCCGGCCGCGAGGATCTCGCCCGCGCCGCCGCCCTCGGGCTCGCGAAGCTCATGTCCTACAAGGACGAATACGAGGTCGCCCGGCTCTACAGCGATCCGGCCTTCGAGGCGCGGCTGCGGGCGGAATTCGACGGCTGGGAACGGCTCGAATTCCATCTCGCCCCGCCGCTCCTCGCTTCACGCGATCCGCAGACCGGCCATCTCCTCAAGCGCCGCTACGGGCCCTGGATGCGCCACGCCTTCCGCCTGCTCGCCCGCATGAAGCGGCTGCGCGGGACCGTGTTCGATCCGTTCGGGCGCACGGCCGAACGTCGCCGCGAACGGGCGCTGATCCGCGAATACGAGCAGATCCTCGACGAGATCCTGGAACGGCTCTCGCCGGAGACCCACGAGATCGCCGTGCAGCTCGCCCGCCTGCCGGAGCGCATCCGAGGCTTCGGCCACGTCAAGGAAGCCTCCATCGCCCGGTTCGAGGCCGAGAAGGAAATGCTCCTCGCGCGCCTGCGCGGCGAACGGCCGCTGCTGCGCGCCGCGGAATAGCGCCGGAACCCCGGCTCAGACGGAAGGCGCCATGCGCACCATCGCCCGCCGCGGACCCCAGCGTCCCGGTCCGGCCTCGAACACGCCCGGAATCGGGTGACCGCAGCTCCGGCAGCAGCCCTCCGCATCCAGATTCCAGGTCGTGAGCCGGTACCAGTCGCGGCCGACCAGCTTCGCCCCGCAGCCCGGGCAGAAGGTGCTCTCCGCCTCCTCGTCGTGGACGTTGCCGACGTAGACGTAACGCAGCCCCGCACGCCGCGCGATGTCGCGCGCCCGGCGCAGGGTCGCAGGCGGCGTCGGCGGCACGTCCAGCATCTTCCAGTCCGGATGGAAGGCGGTGAAATGCAGCGGCACGTCCGGCCCGAGGCGGTCCGCCACCCATTCCGCGAGCCGCCCGATCTCGGCGTCCGAATCGTTGTGACCGGGGATCAGCAGCGTCGTGATCTCGAGCCAGCACCGGGTCTCGCGGTGGATGTATTCGAGCGTCTCGAGCACCGGCCGCAGATGCCCGCCGCAGATCCGGTGGTAGAATTCCTCGGTGAAGGCCTTCAGGTCGACGTTCGCCGCGTCCATGTGGGCGAAGAACTCCCGGCGCGGCTCGTCGCAGATGTAGCCCGCCGTCACCGCCACGTTGCGGATGCCGCGCTCCCGGCAGGCCTTCGCCGTGTCGACCGCATATTCGAGGAAGATCACCGGGTCGTTGTAGGTGTAGGCGACCGAGCGGCAGCCGGTGCGCACGGCCGCCTCGGCGATGTCTCCGGGCATCGCCCGGTCCTGAAGGCGGTCGAATTCCCGTGCCTTCGAGATGTCCCAGTTCTGGCAGAACCTGCAGGCGAGGTTGCAGCCGGCCGTGCCGAAAGACAGCACCGGCGTGCCGGGCAGGAAGTGGAACAGCGGCTTCTTCTCGATCGGGTCGATGCAGAAGCCCGAGGAACGGCCGTAGGTGGTGAGCACGATCCGCTCGCCGCTGCGGGCGCGCACGAAGCACAGGCCGCGCTGGCCCTCGTGCAGCCGGCAGAAACGCGGGCACAGGTCGCACTGGATGCGACCGTCCGGAAGCCTGTGCCAGTAGCGGCCGGGAACGCCCTCGACCGGCTCGGCCGCGGCCGCTGCCATCTTCGCTGTCATCGGGTTCCCTCTCCGTTCACGCTCCGTATATGGGAACCGGATGTGACCTGGTCACACGGGGGTCTCACCGTGAACATCCGCCCGCCCGCGGTCGCCGGCCGCTTCTATCCCGACGATCCGCAGCTCCTGCGACGCGCCGTCGCCGGCTACCTCGCCGCGGCGCAGATCCCGAACCTTCCCGGCCGACCGAAGGTGGTGATCGCGCCGCACGCCGGCTATCCCTACTCCGGGCCGGTGGCCGGGGCCGCGTTCCGGGCGCTCCCGACCCTGGCCGACGGTCTCGCCCGGGTGGTGCTGATCGGTCCCGCCCACTGGATTCCGTTCCGCGGCGTCGGCGTTTCCCGGGCGCACGCCTTCGCGACGCCTGCGGGGCTGACGCCGGTCGATCGCGAGATGGTCGGCGAACTGCTCGACCGGGGAGAAGCCGTCCCGGCCGATCGCCCGCACGCGCCGGAACACGCGCTCGAGGTCGAGCTGCCGTTCCTGCTGGCCGTGGTCGGGGAGGTGCCGATCGTGCCGCTGCTCTTCGGCGAGACCGGCGACGATGCGGTGACCGCGGCGCTGCGCCGCGTCTGGGACGGCCCCGAGACCCTCGTGGTCGTCAGCTCCGATCTCTCGCACTACGAGCCCTACGGGCTCGCCCGCAAACACGACGCGGCGACCGCGGCGGCGATCGAGCGGCTCGACCCGTCGATGATCGGGCCGTCCGAGGCCTGCGGTTTCCGGGCCGTGCGCGCCGCCCTGCAGCTCGCCCGGGAGCACGGCCTCGTGCCCGTCCGCCTGGCGCTCGCCAACAGCGGCGACACGGCCGGCCCTCGCGATTCGGTCGTCGGCTACGGCGCCTGGGCGTTCTGCGAACCGGCCGGAACGGGCCGGGGCGCCGTCAGTCCAGGAAGCCGGTGACCCGCGGCAGCCAGAGCACGATCTCGGGAAAGGCGATGCAGAGCGCGAGGCCGATCAGCTGCAGCGCCACGAAGGGAATGATGCCCTGATAGATGTCGACCAGCGAGACCTGTGGCGGCACCGTTCCCTTCATGTAGAACAGGGTGAAGCCGAACGGCGGCGTCAGGAACGAGGTCTGCAGGTTGACCGCGATCAGGATGGTGATCCAGGGCATGAAGGCGAAGGTGACGCCGACGTGCTCGGTGAAATCCAGCCGGGCGAGGATCGGGTAGAAGATCGGCAGGACGATCAGCGCGATCTCGATGAAGTCGAAGAAGAATCCCAGGACGAACACCAGGATCATGAGAAAGATGACGACTTCCCATCCGGTGTCGATGCCTGCCGCCTTCAGGATGTCGGCGACGATGTAATCTCCACCGAGGGCCCGGAACACATAGGAGAACAGCGTCGCGCCGAGGATGATGAAGAAGACCAGCGCGTTGGTGAGACCGGCGTTGTCGATCACCTCGCGCAGCATCGGCATGTTCAGCCGGCCGTTGGCCCAGGCGAGGAGCAGCGCACCGGCGACGCCCACGCCCGACGCCTCGGTCGGAGTCGCCCAGCCGAGGAAGATCGACCCCAGCACCGCGAAGATCAGGAACGCGGGCGGAATCAGGCTCCTGAGCACCATGCCGAGGAGCTCGAAGCCGCTCACGTGGTGTTCTTCGGCGAGCGGCGGCGCCATCTGCGGCCGGGTGAAGCTCACCGCCATGATGTAGAGCATGTAGAGGCCGGACAGCAGCAGCCCGGGCACGAAGGCGGCGGCGAACAGGGTGCCGACCGGAACCTGGGCGAGATCGCCGAGGATCACCAGCATGATCGACGGGGGGATCAGGATGCCGAGCGTGCCCGAAGCGGCGATGGTGCCACAGGCGAGGCGCTTGTCGTAGCCGCGCTCGAGCATGGTGGGCAGGGCCATCAGCGTCAGCATGATGACCGATGCGCCGACGATGCCGGTGGTGGCCGCCATGATGGTGCCGAGGGCCGCGACGGCGAGGGCGAGTCCGCCGGGCACGCGGCGCAGCAGCACCTGCAGCGCGTGCAGCAGGTCTTCGGCGAGCCGCGCCTTCTCCAGCACCAGCCCCATGAAGATGAACATCGGGATCGCCATCAACACCTGGTTCATGACGGCGCCGCCGTAGATCCGCGGCATGATGCTCGCGAACTGGATCCAGCGGAACTCGTCGAACAGCCAGCCGACGAAGCCGAACAGCACGCCCATGGCGCCGAGCGAGAAGGCCACCGGATAGCCGCAGAACAGCGCCACGATCAGCGAGAAGAACATGACGACGGCGAGGTGGTCGACGATCCATTCGACGATCACAGCTCGATCTCCCGGTGATTGCCAAGCTTGCTGTGCAGCTCCGGCGGCCCGAACAGATCGACGTATTTGCGGCAGAGGAGCGAGATCGAGGCGAGCAGCAGGGTGAAGATGCCGAAGGCGAGAATGCTCTTGATCACGAACCGCGCCGGCAGGCCGTTGGGCGCATCCGAGCTTTCGAGCTGCTGGAAGGACACCCAGGCGAACTCGATCGCGAAGGGCAGCACCAGCAGGCTGTAGGGAATGGCGAAGAAGAGCGTGCCGAGGAAATCGATCCAGTCCTTCTTGCGCTGGTCGAGGTGTCCCGTGAACACGTCGATGCGCACGTGCGTGTCACGCACCACTCCATAGCCGATCCACCCCAGAAACAGGGTGGCCGCCAGGTGCCACTCGAGTTCCTGCAGACGTGTCGAAGTGAAATAGGGAAGCTGGAAGCCCCATTTGCGGGTGACGACGTCGAAGCAGATGACGATCATCGTGCCGAGGAACAGCCAGCCCGTGAGCCGGGCGAAGCTGCCGAGGAACGCGTCGATCCGGTCGCTGATGGCGAGAAGCCTCTCGGCCGCCACGTCTCACCTCCCCGAAGCCGGCGGGACGAAGAAAAAGTTCTCAGGGAAAGGAAGGCGGCTCGCGCCGCCTTCCACCATGTGTGCTCAGTCTCGCAGGTAGCCGAGCTCGCGCCAGAGCGCGTAGTCGTCCCGGAACTTCGAGAGCGACTCCCACGCCTTGGCGAACATCGGGCTCTTGGCCTTCTCCTCTTCCACCACCTCGGCCCAGGCGGCGCGCATGGCATCGAGGATCTCTTTCGGCCACATGTGGATCTGGACGCCCTTCTCCTTGAGCTCCTTGAGCGCCGGGCCCTGCAGGGCTTCACCGTAGGCGAACTGCCACATCATGTTGGCGTCGCACGCCGTCTCGATGATCGCCTTCTGCGTGTCGTCCATCTCGTTCCACAGATCCATGCGGATCAGCAGGTCGTTGAAGGTGGACTGCTGGTGCCAGCCCGGGAAGTAGTAGTGCTTGGCGATCTGGTAGAAGCCGTAGGAGAGATCCATTACCGGCATCGAGAACTCGGTGGCGTCGACGGTGCCGAGCTGCAGCGCCTGGAAGATCTCGCCGCCGCCGATGAGCTGCGTCGAGACCCCGAGCTTCTCCATCACCCGCGCGCCAAGACCGTAGAAGCGCATCTTGAGACCCTTGAGCTGGTCGAGGGTCTTGATCTCCTCGCGGAACCAGCCCGAGCCCTCGGGCGGAATGAGCCCGCAGGGGATGGCCTTGACATTGTAGGAGCCGTAGAGCTCCTCCCAGATCTCCTGCCCGCCGCCGAACTTCACCCAGGCGACGTACTCGCCGGCCGCCGGGCCGAACGGCACCGCACCCAGCAGGTTGAACGCGCCGTCCTTGCCGTTCCAGTAGCCGGGCGAGGTCCAGGCGGCATCGAGCGCCCCGCTCGCGATGGCGTCGAAGGACTGGAGATTCGGCACGAAAGTGTTGGGCTCGTGGAAGCGGACCTCGATCGAGCCGCCGGAGATCCTGTTGATGGTCTCGACGAGGTGCAGCTGGGCCGGGCCCAGAAGGCCGACGTTCGAGCCGTAGCCGCCCTGCAGGTCGATCCTGATCGTCTTCGCCTCGGCGTCGGCGGCGCCGAGCGCGAGGGCGGCGGCGCAGGTGGCGCCGGCGAGCGCGAGCGTGAAGGCGCGCATGGACATGGTGAGCCTCTCCCTGGTTCCGATGAACGGCCGGCATTGCCCCGGCCCCGCCTCCCCCCGTCGGGGAGGCGGGGCGACGCTAGCAGAGTCCCGACGGCATGCAAGCCGTGCGCGGCATCACCACGGGGCTCCGGCATCCCCCGGGGCCCCGTGACGGCGCAACCGGGCTCACCTGCCGAGATGACCGCGTTCGGCCCAGCGCCGGTAGCTGGCCCGGAAGGTCTCGAGCGACTCCCAGGCGCGGGCGAAGGTCTCGTTCTCCGCCTTCAGCTCCTCGACCACTTCTCCCCAGGCGGCGCGCATGGCCTCGAGGATCTCCGGCGGCCAGGTGCGGATCTCGACCCCCTTCGCCTCGAGTTCGGCGAGCGCCGGGCCCTGCCGCGCCTCGCCGTAGCCGATCTGCCAGAGGATGGTGGCGTCACAGGCGGCCCGCACGATCGCCTTCTGGCTGTCGTCGAGCTGGTTCCACTTGTCCCGGCTGATCATGAGGTCGAGGAAGGAGGCCTGCTGGTGCCAGCCGGGCAGGTAGTAGTACTTCGCGACCTGGTAGAACCCGTAGGAGAGATCGATGCTCGGCATCGAGAACTCGGTCGCGTCGATGGTGCCGAGCTGCAGCGCCTGGTAGATCTCGCCGCCGGCGATCAGCTGCGTCGACACGCCGAGCTTCTCCATCACCCGCGCGCCGAGACCGTAGAAGCGCATCTTGAGGCCCTTCAGATCGTCGACGGTCTCGATCGGACGACGGAACCAGCCGGAGCCTTCGGGCGGCAGCAGGCCGCAGGGAATGCCGACGACGCCGTAGCGGCCGTAGAGCTCGTCCCAGAAGGCGCGGCCCCCGCCCTCCTCGACCCAGGCGAGGAACTCGCTCGTGCCCGGCCCGAACGGCACGGCGCCGAGCAGCGCGAAGGTGGCGTCCTTGCCGGTCCAGAAGCCCGGCCCGGTGTAGGCGGCATCGAGCGCCCCGCTCGCCACCGCGTCGAAGGACTGCAGCACCGGCACGAGCGTGTTGGGCTCGTGGAAGCGCACCTCGAGCGAGCCGCCCGAGAGGCTGTTCGCGAGCTCGACGAACTTCAGCTGCCCCTGGCCCAGCACGTCGATGTTGGAGCCGTACCCGCCCTGAAGGTCGATGCGGACCTTCTCCGCCGCGGCATCGGCCGCACCCAGCGCGAGCGCGGCGACCACGGCGACGGCACCGGACAGCCTGTGCCATGTGAGGATGTGCATCGGATGGATCTCCCCAATTCCCGGCGCGGCCTCCCCGCCGCGCCCGTGCGCGGCCGCACCCCCGGACCGGCCGCGCGCGGACGCTAGCAGAGACCGGCGCGCGACGGAACGCCCCGGTTCCGGGGCGGCGGCCGAACCGCGACCCTTGCCGCGGGCAGGCTCCGGCCACCAGATCGCAGCAGTCGGCGAAAGTGCGGACCGACATGGACCGCAACCGGAAGGCTCCGAGGCTCGTCCGCTTTCTCGTGCGCAACGCGCTGCTCGGGATCGCCGCAGGCTGGAGCCTGCTCGTCCTGCTGCTCTACACCGACACCTTCGGCCTCGGCCGGCTGGTCACCGGCAGCGAGCACGGCTGGCTCGCCGTCGTCATGCTCGCGGCCGGCTTCGCCATCACGTTCGGCAGTGCGGCGATGGGCACGGCCGTCTTCCTGCTGCGCCCGGACGGGGAGGAGGACGGGGACTAGACGGGCGGGGAGGAGGAGGGCGACCGGCGCGCGGACGGCCGTTCGCGCACCTCGAGGCAGAGGCAGGGCTCGCTGCCCTCGGCCACCGGCGCGTGTTCGATACGGGGATCGCAGATCACCACGTCGCCCGGCCGGTAGCAGCCGTATTCGTCGCGGAAGCAGCCCGCGAGCACGAGCACGAACTCGCGCGCCTCGTGGCCGTGACGCCCGGTCGTGCAGCCCGGCTCGATCCGCAGCACCCGCGCATCCAGCGCCTGATCGGCCGGAGCCGGCAGCGGCGCCTCGAACACCCCCTCCGCGGCGGTCTGCCAGTGCAGCCGGTCGAGCGCGAGCGGCAGCGGTTCGGGCCGTCGCGGTGGCGGATCCCCGGCGGGCCCGGTGTCCCCGGTCTCCCGCCCCAGTCTGCCGAGCAGCGCCTCGCGGCGGCCCGGGTCCAGAGGCACCGGTTCGAGCCGTTCGAGGCAGAGGCCGGCGAGCTGTTCGTAGAAGCGGAGACGCTCGCGGCTCTCGGGGCAGAGCCGCAGATGGCAGCGCACGAGGAGCGCGAGCGGCGCCGGCAGCGTTCCGGCCGCGTGCGCCATCAGCAGATCGTCGAGATCGATGCCGTCGCTCATCGCGAGCGATCGAAATAGGACCGGAGCCGCGCCACGGCCAGCCTGAGGCGTGACTTGACCGTGCCGAGCGGCAGCCCGAGCTCGTCGGCGATCTCGCCGTGCGCCTTGCCCTCGAGGAAGAAGCGGCGGAGCACCTCGGCCTGCTCCGGCGGCAGGGAGTCGATCGCACGGGCGAGCCGCTCACCCATGAGCCGCGCATCGCTCGCCTCCATCTCCAGGGCGAACTCCTCCTCGCCGCCCTCCCCTTCGTCGAGCGCGACGCTTTCCGGCTCGTGGCGACGCAGGAGATCGATGCGGCGGTTGCGGGCGATCGTGTAGATCCAGGTGGCGGCGGTCGCCTTGCGCGGATCGAAGGTCGGGGCCCGGCGCCAGACGGTGAGCATGACCTCCTGCGCGAGATCCTCGGCGCGGTCGGGGGGAAGGCCGGCACGCACGAGCCAGGCCTTGATGCGCGGCGCGAAATGGTCGAACAGGCGCGCGAACGCCTCGCGGTCGCGTCGCTCTGCGACCGCGAGCAGGTCCGCGTCGAAATCGGGGCGGCGCTCCGGGTCCTCGGCCGTCATGGCGGCGAGTCAACCGCGCCGGTGCCGCGAACGCAAGGGGCGGCGAGGTCGCCCCGCCGCCCCTCCCGGCTCAGGCCTGCACGCCCTCGACGTACCAGTCCATTTTGTGGATCTCCTCGTCGGAGAGCACCTGGCCCTCCGGCACCCGGAGTTCGCCCTTCTGGTCGCGGATCGGCCCGGCGAAGGGATGGACGGTCCCCTCGACGATGCCCTTTCGCACGCGTTCCGCCTCGGCGACGACCGTCTCCGGGAGCGCCGGATTGTAGGGGCCGATCTGGACCATGCCCTCCTTCAGGCCCCACCAGATGGAATGGCTCTGCCAGGTGCCGTCGAGCACCGCCCGGCAGCGCTCGACGTAATAGGGCCCCCAGTTGTCGATGATCGAGGTCAGATGTGCCTTCGGCGCGAACCGGCTCATGTCGGAGGCCTGGCCGAAGGCCCAGACGCCCCGCTCCTCGGCCACCTGGACCGCCGCCGGGCTGTCGGTGTGCTGGCTCAGGATGTCCGCCCCCTGGTCGATCAGCGCCTTCGCCGCATCGGCCTCCTTGCCGGGATCGTACCAGCTGTCGACCCAGACCACGCGCACCTGCGCATCGGGCCGCACCCGGCGCAGCGCCAGGGTGAAGGCGTTGATGCCCATGACCACTTCGGGAATCGGGAACGAGCCGATGTAACCGACGATGCCCGACTTCGTCATGTGACCGGCGATCGTGCCGATGACGGTGCGGCCCTCGTGGAACCGGGCGTTGTAGACGGCGACGTTCTCGGCGGTCTTGTAACCCGTGGCGTGTTCGAACTTCACGTCGGGGAACTGCTGCGCCACCCGGATCACGGAATTCATGAAGCCGAACGAGGTGGCGAAGACGATGCCGTGGCCGCTCGCGGCGAGCTGGCGGATGACCCGCTCGGCGTCCGGCCCCTCCTGCACGCTCTCGACATAGGTCGTCTCGACGCGGTCGCCGAGTGCCGCCTCGACCTCGCGCCGGCCGACGTCGTGGCGGTAGGTCCAGCCGTGGTCGCCGATCGGACCGACGTAGACCCAGCCGGCCTTCAGCTTCTCCTGCGCGTGCAGGCGGGCGGAGGCTCCGGCGAGGACAAGGCTCGCGCCGGTGCCGAGCAGCACGGATCTGCGGGTGGAACGGACGGGCATCTCTGGGTCTCCTTCGCTTCGTGGCTCAACGGGGTGGCAGGAACGGCCGGCCGAGACAGGCCGGGGCGGCGAGCCGTCCCCGCCGGGGGCCGGCGGCGATCGCCGTCAGGACGACGACGGTCGCGAGATAGGGCAGCGTCGAGAGGAGCTGCGACGGCACGGCCACGAGGCCGAGGCTCTGGGCGTGGAGCTGGAGGATGCCCACACCGCCGAACAGCCACGCACCGAGCAGCAGCCGCCACGGCCGCCAGGACGAGAAGACGACGAGCGCAAGGGCGATCCAGCCGCGGCCCGCGGTCATCTCCTCGGCCCACATCGGCGTGTAGGCGAGCGAGAGATAGCCGCCCGCGAGCCCGGCCGTGGCGCCGCCGAACAGCACCGCGAGCTGGCGCACGAGGAGCACGGGATATCCGAGGGCGTGGGCGGCTTCGGCGTTCTCGCCGCACGCCCGGAGCACCGTGCCGGCATGGGTGCGGGAGAGGAACCAGGATGTCGCCGGCACCAGCGCCAGTGCCAGATAGACGAGGGCGTCGTGGCCGAAGACGAGCGGGCCGAGGAGCGGGAGGTCGGACAGGCCGGGGAGATCGAGGCGCGGCAGACGCTCCACGGGCACGCCGACGTAGGCCGAGCCGAACAGCGCCGAAAGGCCGATGCCGAAGATCGTGAGCGCGAGGCCGCTCGCCACCTGATTGGCGAGCAGGCCGAGGGCGAGCAGCCCGAACAGCAGCGAGAGGGCGGCACCGGCCGCAGCGGCGGCGAGCACGGCGAGCGTGGCACTGCCGGTCGCGAGCGCGGTGGCGAAGCCGGCCACGGCACCCGCGAGCATCATGCCCTCGACGCCGAGATTGAGGACGCCCGATCTCTCGACCACGAGCTCGCCGATGGCGGCGAGCAGCAGCGGCGTCGCCGCCGTCACCACGCTCACGAGGATCGCCGTCAAGGGGTCCATGCCCGGGTCCCTCGGTGCGGCCGCGCGGGGTGCAGCCGGCGGATGCGGTAGCGGGTGAAGAAGTCGCTCGCCAGCAGGAAGAACAGGAGCATGCCCTGGAACAGGCCGGCTGCCGCCTGGGGGACGCCGGCCTCGATCTGCGCGTTCTCGGCGCCGATGTAGGAGAGCGCGACGAGCAGGCCCGCGAACAGGATGCCGACGGGGTGGAGCCTGCCGAGAAAGGCGACGATGATCGCGGTGAAGCCGTAGCCGGGCGAGATCTGCGGCACGAGCTGGCCGATCGGCCCGGTGATCTCGAAGGTGCCGGCGAGCCCGGCGAGACCGCCGCTCGCGAGCATGGTGCCCCAGATCGCACGCTCGCGCGAGAAGCCGGCGCAGGCGGCGGCACGCGGCGCGAGACCGACGGTGCGCAGGCGGAAGGCCGCCATGGCGTGACGGCCGAAGAGCCAGGCGAGGGCGACGACGGCGAGCGCGACGAGGGCGCCCGCGTGCAGACGGGTTCCGGGCCAGAGCGGCGCGAGCGTCGCTGCGGGATCGAACATGCGCGACTGGGGGAAATTGAACCCTTCCGGATCCTTCCACGGCCCGTAGACGAGAGCCTGCAGCAGCAGCACCGCGACATAGGAGAGCATCAGGCTCACGAGGATCTCGTTGACCTCGAAGCGGGCCCTGAGGAAGGCCGGCACCGCGGCCCACAGCATGCCCCCGGCGATCCCGGCCGCGAGCACGAGCGGCAGCACGAAGGGCGCATCCGTGCCCCAGAACCAGAGGGCGACGCCGCCGCCGCAGATGGCCCCGAAGGTGAGCTGGCCCTCCGCACCGATGTTCCACACCCCCGCCCGGAAACCGAAGGCGAGCCCGGTCGCGATCAGCACGAGCGGTGTCGCCTTGAGGCCGAGCTCGCCGAGCCCGTAGACGCTCGATAGGGGCGTGACGAAGAAGGCGCGCAGCGCGACGACCGGATCGCGGCCGAGCAGCGCGAACAGCAGGCCGCCCGCGAGCACGGTGGCGAGGAGCGCGAGCGCCGGCGCGGCCCACAGCAGGCCGCGCGGGACGTGGCTCCGGGGCTCGATGCAGAGCGGCATCGCCTCAGACGACCTCCCCGAGGTCGTGCAGCCCGCCCATGAGCAGCCCGACCCGTTCGATGTCGGCCTCGCGGGTGACGAGCGGCTGCGACAGACGTCCGCCGTTCAGGAGGGCGATGCGGTCGGTGATGGCGAGGAGCTCGTCGAGATCCTGCGAGATGACGACGACCGCCACCTCGCGCGCCGCCAGTTCGAGGAGCGCCTCGTGGATCGCCGCCGCGGCACCGGCATCGACCCCCCAGGTCGGCTGCGAGACCACAAGCACCACGGGGTCCTGCAGGATCTCCCGGCCCACCACGAACTTCTGCAGATTGCCGCCGGAGAGGCTCGAGGCCGGCGCGTCGGGGCCACCGCAGCGGACGTCGAAGCGCTCGACGATGCGGGCGGCGAAGGCACGTGCCTGTCGCCAGCGGACGATGCCCCGGCGCACGAGCCCGCGGCGCGGCCAGGCGGTGAGCAGTGCGTTCTCGGTGAGCGTGAAGGCGTCGACGGCGGCGTGGCCGTTGCGCTCCTCGGGCAGGGCGCAGAGGCCGAGGCGCCGGCGCGCGGCGGCCCCGAGATGGCCGACCGGCCGGCCGGCGAAGCGGATCGCGCTTCCGTCGGCGAGCACCCGCTCGCCCGCGAGCACCTCGAACAGCTCCTGCTGACCGTTGCCGGCGACCCCGCCGATGCCGAAGATCTCGCCGCGTCCGACCGTGAAGCCGATGTCGGAGAGCCGGACTCCGAAAGGAGTCGTGGGCTCGGCCGAAAGGCCTTCGACCTCGAGCACGGGGGCCCTTTTCGCGCGCGCGGCTGTGCGACGCGGCTGCGGCAGATCGCGCCCGACCATGAGCCGGGCCATCTCGCGCGGCCCCGCCGCGCGCGGATCGACGGTCGCCACCACCCGTCCGCCCCGCAGGATCGTCGCCCGGTCGCAGAGGTCCGCGACCTCGCCGAGGCGGTGGCTGATGTAGAGGATCGAGCGGCCTTCGGCGGCGAGCCGCCGGAGCGTCAGGAACAGCCGCTCGCTCTCCTGCGGCGTCAGCACCGAGGTCGGCTCGTCCATGATCAGAAGCGTCGGATCCTGCAGCAGCGCCCGGACGATCTCGACCCGCTGGCGCTCGCCGACCGACAGCGCGTGGACCTCGCGGTCGGGCTGAAGCGGCAGGCCGTAGGCGTGCGACACCTCTTCGATGCGGCGTGCAAGCTCGCTCCGGCGCGGCCGTTCTTCGAGGCCGAGCGCGACGTTCTCGGCGACGCTCAGGGCCTCGAACAGGGTGAAGTGCTGGAAGACCATGCCGATGCCGAGCCGGCGCGCGACGTGCGGACTGTCGATCGTCACCGGCCGGCCGTCGAACAGGATCTCGCCCTCGTCCGGCTGCAGCACGCCGTAGACGATCCTGACGACCGTCGACTTGCCGGCGCCGTTCTCGCCGAGCAGCGCGTGGATCTCGCCGGGCCGCACCACGAGGTCGACCCGGTCGTTGGCCAGCACGCCGCCCGGATAGCGCTTGACGATGCCGCGAAGCTCGAGACGCGGCGGCGCGTCCGCGCCCGCGCCCCCGCACCCGGCCTGCGAACGGCCAGCTCGGCTCCTCACCTCGGCCACCATCCCCCAAGAGCACCCCGGCGCGCTCGCACCCCGGCGCCGGCCCGACTATATGGGGCAAGATGCGGCACGGCGATAGCGGCCGGCCGCGCCGAGGGGGAGCGCCGTGAGACGATACGTCAGGTGGTTCGAGGAACTCGGGATCGACGACGTGCCGCTGGTCGGCGGCAAGAACGCGAGCCTCGGCGAGATGGTGCGCGAGCTTTCGGCATCCGGCGTGCGCGTGCCCGGCGGCTTCGCGGTCACCGCCGAGGCCTACCGCGACGCGCTGACGCGGGCGGGCGCCCGGGAGCGGCTGCGCGCCGAGCTCGAGGGGCTCGACAAGAACGACGTCGCCGCGCTGCGCCGCGCCGGCAGGCGCTGCCGCGAGATCGTCTACGCCGCGGGCCTGCCGCCGGAGGCGCGCGAGGAGGTGCTCGCGGCCCATGCCGAGATGCGGCGGCGGTACGGCGAGGATCTGTCGCTCGCGGTGCGGTCGTCGGCCACCGCCGAGGATCTGCCGACGGCGAGCTTCGCCGGCCAGCAGGAGACCTATCTCAACGTCCGCGGCGACGAGGAGCTCTTGGATGCCATCCGGCGCTGCTTCGCCTCGCTCTTCACCGACCGCGCGATCTCGTACCGGATCGACAGGGGCTTCGACCATTTCGCCGTGGCGCTGTCGGTGGGCGTGCAGAAGATGGTGCGCTCCGACCTCGCGAGCGCCGGCGTGATGTTCACCATCGACACCGAGTCCGGGCATCCGGATTTCGTCTTCGTCACCGGCGCCTTCGGCCTCGGCGAGCCGGTGGTGCAGGGTGCCGTCGACGTCGACGAGTGGTACGTGCACAAGCCGAGCTTCGGGCGCGGCTTCCGCCACGTGGTCCGGCGCGTGCTCGGCGACAAGAAGATCAAGATGGTGCTCGCCGAGGGCCGCGGCCGGCATCCGCTCGTGACCCGGCCGACCTCGAAGCGCGAGCGCGGGAGCTTCTGCCTCCCGGATGCCGAAGTGGTGGAGCTCGCCGGCATGGGCATCGCCATCGAGCGGCACTATTCGGAAAAGTCCGGCCGCTTCAGCCCGATGGACATCGAGTGGGCGAAGGACGGGCTCGACGGACAGCTCTACATCGTCCAGGCGCGGCCCGAGACCGTGGTCTCGCGGCGCAGGGCCACCGAAGTCGAGGAGTACCGGCTCACGGGCACGGGCCGCGTGCTGGTCACCGGCCGGGCGGTGGGCCACCGGATCGCCCACGGCACGGTGCGCGTGATCCACTCGACCGAGGAGCTGACGCTGTTCCGGCCGGGCGAGGTGCTGGTCGCCGACACCACCACCCCGGACTGGGAACCGGTGATGAAGAAGGCCGCGGCGATCGTGACCAACCGCGGCGGCCGCACCTGCCACGCCGCCATCGTCGCCCGCGAGCTCGGCCTCCCGGCCGTCGTCGGGGCGGAGGATGCGACCGAGACCCTGGCGACCGGTTCGGAGGTGACGGTCTCCTGCGCCGAGGGCGATGTCGGGAAGGTATACGAAGGCCGGGTGCCCTTCGAGGTCGAGACCATCGACCTCGCCCGGCTGCCGCGGCCGCAGACGCACATCATGGTCAATGTCGGCAATCCGGAAACCGCGTTCCGAACGGCCCTGCTGCCGGTCGACGGCGTCGGGCTCGCGCGCCTCGAGTTCGTCTTCTCCGAACATGTCCGCGTGCATCCGATGGCACTCCTGCACCCCGAGCGGGTGGAGGACGAGGCGGAGCGGGAGGAGATCCGCCGGCTGGTGCGCGGCTACGCCGATCCGAAGGCGTATTTCGTCGAGCGTCTGTCGGAGGGTGTCGCCACCATCGCCGCCGCCTTCTGGCCGCGGCCGCTGATCGTGCGGATGTCGGATTTCAAGTCCAACGAGTACGCCACGCTCCTCGGCGGCCGCTGGTTCGAGCCGCGGGAAGAGAACCCGATGCTCGGCTTCCGGGGTGCCGCCCGCTACACGCACGAGGCCTACCGGGACGGCTTCGCGCTCGAATGCGCGGCCATGCGGCGGGTGCGCGACGGGATGGGTCTCGTCAACACGAAGCTCATGATTCCCTTCTGCCGGCGCCTCGACGAGGCGGACCGGGTGCTCGCCTTCATGGCCGAACAGGGGCTCGTGCCGGGCGAGAACGGCCTCGAGATCTACGTGATGTGCGAGATCCCGAGCAACGTCCTGCTCGTCGACGATTTCGCGAAACGCTTCGACGGCTTCTCGATCGGCTCGAACGATCTCACCCAGCTCGTCCTCGGCGTCGACCGCGACAGCCCGCTCGTCGCACCCGCCTTCGACGAACGCGATCCGGCGGTGAAGGAGATGCTGCGGCTCGCCATCGAGGGTGCGCGGCGCAATGGTCGCAAGGTCGGCATCTGCGGCCAGGCGCCCTCGGACTATCCGGAGATCGCCGGGTTCCTGGTCGAGCACGGCATCGACAGCATCAGTCTGGTGCCGGACGCGGTGCTGCGCACGATCCGCCAGGTGCTCGAGGTCGAACGGCGGCTCGGCCGCGCGCCGCGGGAGACGGCAGCGTGAAACGGATCGTCACGCTCACCGTCAACCCGGCCATCGACTACAGCGCCGAGACCGACGAGGTGGTGCCGGCGCGCAAGATCCGCACCCGCGGCGAGCGCTTCGATCCGGGCGGGGGCGGCATCAACGTCGCCCGCGTCGTCCACATCCTCGGCGGTCGCGCGAAGGCGGTGCACACCGCGGGCGGCCTCACCGGGCCGATCTTCGAGGGGCTGCTCGCGAAGACCGGGGTCGAGGGTGTGATGGTGCCGGTCGCCGGCGACACCCGCATCTCGCACACCGTGCGCGAGCTCGCGACCGGCCACGAGTTCCGCTTCACGCCCGAGGGGCCGCGGCTGTCGGCGGCGGAGTGCGCGGCCGTCGCGCAGGCGGTGGTGTCCGATCCGGGCGAGCTGCTGGTGCTCTCGGGGAGCCTCGCCCCGGGCATGCCGCAGACCTTCTACGCCGACATCGTGCGGGAGGTGCGCGGTTCCGGCACGCGGGTCGTGCTCGACACCTCCGGCGCCGCGCTGTTCCACGCGCTCGGGGCCGGCGTCCACCTCGTCAAGCCGAACAAGCGCGAGCTCGAGCATCTGATGGGCCGGCGGGCGCCCGATCCCGCCGACGAGGAGCGGCTCGCGCAGGATCTCGCACGTTCCGGCCGGGCGGAGATCGTGGCCCTCAGCCTCGGCCAGCGCGGCGCGGTGCTGGCCACCGCGGACATGGTCTGGCGGGTCGAGGCCCCGCGCGTGCCGACCGTCAGCACGGTCGGTGCCGGCGACAGTTTCCTCGGCGCGATGGTGCTGTCGCTCGCGCGCGGCGAGCCGGTCGAGGAGGCGTTCCTCTGGGGCGTGGCGGCCGGAGCTGCCGCTGCGATGACGCCCGGAACCGAGCTCTGCCGGCGACCCGACGTCGAGTGGCTGCACGACGAGCTCGTGCGCCGGGAGAGCGCGCGCCGCCCCGGGCGGGCTTGACCGGGTCCGGCCTGCCGATATGTAGGCCAGTTGTCGCGGACAGGCGCCATTTCCGGAGACACGGCATGGCCAAGCCCACCACCCAGCTCGTCAAGCTCGTGAGCACGGCCGGAACCGGCTACTTCTACACGACCAAGAAGAACACCCGGAACACGACCGAGAAGCTCAGCTTCCGAAAGTACGACCCGAAGGTGCGCAAGCACGTCGAGTTCAAGGAAGCCAAGATCAAGTGAACCGCGGCCGGCTCCGCGCACCGCGGAGCCGGGCCCCGGAGTGCCGGCACGGACCCGCCCTCGGGCGGGTTTCGTTTCGGGCGGCCCGCCGGCATGGCATTTCGCGCGAGTTCGTGTTAGAAGCGGTCCCGTCAGGGTTGATCGAACGCCCGTGTCCGCTCCGGAGGCCGCTCGCGTGAAACCGGGACATCTCCGCTGGACCGCTCTCCTCGCCGTTCTGCCGCTCGTCGCCGCCGCGGAGGCTCCGGGCAGAGCCGTGCAACCTCTGATCGACACGCCCCTGCCACTCGTCCTCAAGGACGGGCGGATCGCCCGGATCGGCGTCTACGGCGTGCCCTTCGCCACCGGCTCGGCCGAGCCGCTGCCCGGTGCCCTCGAGGAACTCGACCGCCTCGCCGCCGGCTGGGCGACGGACTGCTTCCTGAGCGCCCAGGTCATCGGCCATGTCGCTCCGGGTTCGGGGCGGGACGGCGACACGCTCGCCGCCCACAGGCTCGCCCGCGCCCGGGCCGACCGGCTGCAGGCGGCGCTGATCCGGCGCGGCCTCCCGCAGGACGCGATCGCCAGCGTCTGGGACTGGCAGTTCTTCGTGCCGGAGAGCCGGGCGACGCTCTGGGTGTTCGAGCTGGTCCCGGGCGAGGACTGCGACGGCAGGGCCCTCGCCGCCCGCGACGGGGACACGCCGGCCGCGCGGCCGCAGGAGGCCGCCGGCCGCGGAACGCTCGCGCAGGCCGCCCCGCCTGCCGACGCCGGCGACGCGTCGAGGGAGCGCGAACCCGAACCGACGCCGCTTGCCGGCGACGCGGCGGGTGCGACCGGGACGGCGGAGGACGCGGGCGGGGCGATGCCGCAGCGGGCCGAGGCTTCCGCCGGCGAAGGGGAACCGCGCGTCGAGGTCGCCGAAGCCGGGGTCTCGTCGGAGCAACCGGTGACCGCTGCGCGCGCCGGCGCGAGGGAGGCGGGCGGCTCCGCCGGTTCGCGCAGCGCCTGGGGGGATACGGACGGCGCCGCGTCGCAGCCGGTCGCCGGAGACGCGTCGGCCGCGGTCGCTGCCGCGGACCCGGCCGCCGACACGCCCGGGGCGCAGGAGCCGGCGGGCGACGAGGCGGTGCTCGAGGTGCAGTTCGACCTCAACAGCAGCTTCCTGCCCGAGGGGGCGAGCCGCGAGCTGCGGGAGTTCCTGGACCGTCTCGGCGAGGGCCGCTTCGCGATCCGTCTCGAAGGCGCCGTCGCCGAGGGCGGGGTGGCGAACGCCCGCACACCCGAAGAAGCGCGCCGCTACAACGAATGGATCACGACGCGGCGGGTGAACCGGGTGCGCGAATGGCTGGAGCGCCACGCATCCGGGCGCATCGTCGAGGTCGAACAGGAGCTGGTCGGAAACGACCCGTCACGACGTGTGGTGATCCGGGTCCGGCGTCTGCCCTGAACCGCCGGGGCCGGGCGGAGGCACCTCCGGCGGACCGGCCGCCGCCCCCGCCCGCCTGCGCGGCTATTCGATCACGTGCACGGTCGAGGCCTGCGGGCCGAAGGGGCTTTCGTTCTCGGCGACGTGCACCCGCACCCTCGAGCCGGTCTCGAGCTTCTCGAAGCCGTTGTTCACGACGGCGTTTCTGTGGAAATAGATCTCCTGGCCGTCGTCCAGCTGGATGAAGCCGTAGCCCTGATCGCGGAACAGTTTGATGACGCGGCCCTGCGGCGGCTCCTCGTGGTACTTCACGTCGCCGCGGATCTTCTCCTTGAATTCCTTGAGCTCCCGGGCCGCCGCATCGAAGGCTTCGCGCAGCGCGAACTTGAAGTCCTCGCGGGCGGGATCGTCGCGCTGGTTCTGGTTGACCACGATCTCCTTGCCCGGGACGTGGATGAAGATGCGGATCCGGTAGGCGTTCCCCTTCTGATGCCGGTTGCTCTCCTTGTCGATTACCACTCGCACGCTGTGGATGCGGTCGTAGATCCTCTCGAGCTCCTCGACCTTCTCGCGGACCCGGGCTTCGATGAAATCCGAGTGCGGCACGTCGTGGAACCGGATCTCGAGGGGCTTGTCCATGTCGTCTCCTCTTCGGCTCGAAGAACGCCTGCTCAACCCTTGACGACGACGAGCGGGGCGAGCCGCGCCACCCTGCGCGCCAGCCTGGCCGCCTCCGCCGCCTCGACCACGGCGTCGACGTCCTTGTAGGCGCCGGGCGCCTCCTCGGCGACACCCCGCATGCTGTGGCTGCGCACCCGCACGCCGCGGCGGCGCAGCTCCTCGACCACCTGCTCCCCGCGCCAGCGCTTCGCCGCCTGGTGCCGGCTGACCGCGCGCCCGGCGCCGTGGACCGCCGAGGCGAAGGCCCGCGGCCCGTCCGGTGCGACGCCGACCAGCACCCAGGACCCGGTGCCCATGCTGCCGCCGATCAGCACCGGCTGCCCCAGGGGCCGCAGATCGTCCGGCAGATCCGGATGGCCCGGCGGAAAGGCCCGCGTCGCGCCCTTGCGATGGACGTGCAGCAGCCGTTCCCGCCCTCCGACCCGGTGCCGTTCGACCTTGCAGGTGTTGTGCGAGACGTCGAACAGGAGCGGCAGCCGGATCCCGGGGAAGAAGCGCTCGAACACGGTGCGCGCCAGATGGCCGATGATCTGCCGGTTGGCAAGCGCGCAGTTGGCCCCGGCACGCATGGCGCCGAGATAGCGCTCGCCGACGCGCGAGCGGATCGGCGCGCAGGCGAGTTCGCGATCCGGCAGCTCGATGCCGTGCGCCCGCGCCGCCTGCACCATCTCGCGCAGATAGTCGGTGCCGATCTGGTGGCCGAGACCGCGCGAGCCGCAGTGGATGGTGACCACCACCGCGTCGGGCGCGAGCCCGAAGGCGCGCGCCGTCTCCGGGTCGCACACCTCCGCCACGAACTGCACCTCGAGATAGTGGTTGCCCGACCCGAGCGTGCCCATCTCGGCCCGCTGCCGTTCGCGCGCCCGCGGCGAGACCGCGTCCGGGTCCGCCCCCGCGACGCAGCCGCGCTCCTCGATGCGCTCCAGATCCTCGGCCCGGCCCCAGCCCTGCGAGACCGCCCAGGCGGCGCCGCCCGCGAGCATGGCATCGAGCTCGCGATCCGAGAGGCGGATCTTCCCGTGCCGGCCGAGCCCCGCCGGCACGGTCTCGAACAGCGCGTCGGCGAGCCGGTCGAGCAGCGGTTCGACCTGCCGGCGGTCGAGGCCCGTGAGCATGGTGCGCACGCCGCAGGAGATGTCGAAGCCGACGCCGCCGGCCGAGACCACACCCCCCTCCCCGGCATCGAAGGCCGCCACCCCGCCGATCGGGAAACCGTAGCCCCAGTGCGCGTCCGGCATGGCGTAGGCGGCCTCGACGATGCCGGGAAGGCTCGCGACGTTGCAGATCTGCTCCGCGACCTTGTCGTCCATCTCCCGGAGCAGCGGCTCGCTGGCGTAGATCACCGCTGGCACGCGCATGCGGCCGTGCGGCTCGATCCGCCAGCTCGTCGCGTCGACACGGGTGAAGCGTGCGGGGTCCATGGCGCTACGGGGTGCCGCGGGTTCAGACGTCGACCACGCATTCCGCCACCCAACGGCCGTCCGGCTCCTCGCGGACGTCGAGCGCGGTGTAGGTGGCGCCCTTGATCTCGACCGCGGGCTGGTGGCGCGCGGGATCGACCGGCTCGCCCCAGGCGGTGGCCACGAGCTCGCCGTCCCGGATGCGGACCCGGAAGCGCGAGAACAGCATGCCGAGCGTCGACATGGCGTACACCAGTTCGTTCAGCCACTCGACCAGCAGCATCTCGTCGTCCGGCGCCGAGCAGCGGATCGCCACCGGCTCGCGCGGCTCGATCCGGGCGGGATCGGTGATCGCCGCGGTCAGCGCCATAGCCGCCTGCTCGAATGCCGCCGCCCTGGTCGGACCGTAGCCACGCAGCCCGACATCGGCGCCGTGCGGGAAATGCTCGTAACCGGCTGTCGCCGGGACATCCGTCACCACCCCCCTCTCCCCGTGCTGCGGGCGGGCCGCGACCGGCTTCCGGCCTCTTCCGAGATGTGGGGACGCGGCATCCGACGCGCTAGCCCTCCATCACGCCCGTCACCGTGAAGCCGCCGTCGACCCCGATCACGTGACCGGTCGTGAAACTGCAGGCATCCGAGGCGAGCCAGACCGCAGCGGCGCCGACTTCGAGCGGATCGCCGAAGCGCGGCAGGCTCATGCGGCAGGTGAAGGCCGGCGACGGCACCTCTTCGCTGGTGCGCTCGGTGCGCATCGGACCGGGTGCGATGCAGTTCACGAGGATGCCGTAGGGCGCGAGTTCGATCGCCATGGTCTGGGTGAGGTTGACGATCGCCGCCTTGCTCGCGCCGTAGGCGGCCCGGCCACGGCCGCCGAAGATGCCCGAATTCGACGAGATGTTGACGATCCGCCCGCCGCGTCCCTGCGCCACCATGGCCCGCGCCGCGGCCTGGCCGCAGACGAAGTATCCCGTGAGATTGAGGCGGATCAGTTCCTCGAAGAACCCGAGCGTCATGTCGAGGAACGGCATGCGGTCGGTGCGTCCGGCGTTGTTCACGAGAATGTCGATGCCACCGAAACGCTCGCGGCAGAACGCCACCGCCGCCTCGGCCGAGGCCGGATCGCGCACGTCCGTGACGTGCGGCTCGACGACGAGGCCGGAGCTGCGCAGCCGCCCGGCGGTCGCCGCCGCGGCGTCCCCGTCGATGTCGGCGATCACCACCGCGGCACCGGCCTCGGCGAGTTTCTGCACGATGCCACGGCCGACGCCGCGCGCTCCGCCCGTGACGATCGCCGCGCGACCTTCGAGTGCCTTCATCTCCGCCCCCTCTCCGCCTCGACTACACACCAAAAAACGGCTATCGTGATCAAAGGGTTCCCGGGAGACGTCCCGCCGTGGCCGGCAATCTCTGGAGGTGGGCGGCCTGGACGATCCTCTTCGCGGTCGCCCTCCTCGTCCTCACGCTCAAGGCGCTGTTCCCGGAACTCTGACGGGCATGGCCGTCACCAGCTCGCCCGCCCGCCCGAGAGGTCGAACACGGCACCCGTGTTGTAGCTGCACTCGGGAGACGCGAGCCAGGCGATCAGCGCCGCCGCTTCCCCGGGCTCGGCGACTCGGCCGAGCGGACATTTCGCGAGCATGGCGGCCACATGGGCCGGAGGCATCCCGGCGATCATCGCCGTGTCGACCGGTCCCGGCGCGATCGCGTTGACCAGCACGCCCGTGCCCGCGAGCTCCTTGCCGAGGGCCTTCGCGAAGGTCATGACCCCGGCCTTGGAGGCGCTGTAGGCGGCGGCCCCCGGCGTGCCTTCCTTCCCGGCGATCGAGGCGAGCAGCACGATCCGCCCGTAACCGGCGGCGCGCATCGCCGGCACGACTGCGCGGCAGGTGTGGAAGATGCCGTCGAGGTTGACCGCCATCACCCGCCGCCAGGCCTCGGGCGGGTACTCCTCGACCGGTGCGACGGGACCGTGGATCCCGGCGCTGCAGACGAGGATGTCGATGCGGCCGTGACGCCCCAGCGTCGAGGCCACGGCCGCTTCCACCGTCTCGGGCTGCGTGACGTCGACCGGCAGCCATTCGAAGCCACCGTCCCCGGGCGGCTCCAGATCGAAGATCACCGGCCGCGCCCCCGACTCCGCGAAGCGCCGGACCACCGCGAGACCGATCCCGCGGCTGCCGCCGGTCACGACCGCGACCTGCCCCCCGAGATCGATCCGGACCCCGCCCATCGCCCCCGCCTCACGCTGTTCCGGCCGGCTCGCCCGAGGGGAGCGGCACGCCGGTCCCGCCGAGCCCGCAGTAGCCGCCGGGATGGCGCGCGAGATACTGCTGGTGCAGCGGCTCCGCGTACCAGAACGGGCCCGCCGGCGCGATCTCCGTCGTCACCGGCCCGAAACCGGCGCGGGCCAGCGCTTCGCCGTAGCGGGCGGCGGCGGCGCGGGCCTGTTCCAGCTGCTCCGGCGTCGTGGCGTAGATGGCGCTCCGGTACTGGGTGCCGACATCGTTGCCCTGGCGCATGCCCTGCGTCGGGTCGTGACCGGTGAAGAACAGCTCGAGCAGGCGGGAGAACGGGATCTCCGCCGCGTCGTGGACGACCAGCACCACTTCGGCGTGACCGGTCCGCCCGGTGCAGACCTCCTCGTAGGTCGGATGCGGCGTGTGGCCGCCGCTGTAGCCCACGGCCGTCACCCACACCCCCGGCTGCTGCCAGAACAGCCGTTCCGCACCCCAGAAACAGCCCATGCCGAACAGCACCTGCTCGCAGTGTTCGGGGAACGGCGGCAGCAGCGGGCGACCGCTCACGAGGTGCGTTTCGGCGAGCGGAAAGGCGTAGGCCTCCCGTCCCGGAAGGGCCTCGTGCGGCTCCGGAAGCCGAAGCGGTTTGCGCGCGAACCAGCCCATCGCCCGTCTCCTCCTGTCACCCGCCGCCGAAGCCGTCGACCTCGAGCTCCTTGGGGAAGATCACCGCGAAGCCGAGGCGGATCTCCCGCTCCTCGCCCGGCGCGAGGGTGGCGCGCCAGGCCAGCACCCCGCGCCTGCCCTGGACGTCGCGCTCGTCCGGCGGTGTCGTCTCGCGGGTGAGCTCGACGCGGATGCGCTCGTCCTGCGGCACCGGAATGCGATCGAGGAGCTCGATCTCGACCGGCCGGTCGTGGCCGTTGCGGACACGCGTCACGTAGTGACGCTCGACGCGCCGGTAGGTCTCGAAGATCCCCTCCTCCGAGCGGAAGCCGGTATCGAGGCGGCGCTCGACGGCGACCGCCTCGTCGCGGCCGAAGCCGAGCCGGAGCTCGGCCCCGGGCACGGTCGCCGGCAGCTGGTCGAGGCCGGCGGCGACGCCGTCCCGGAACAGGCGCAGCTCGCCCGGCAGGAGCGGCTCTCCGCCGTCGTAGACGAAGCGCGCGAGCAGAAAGGCGTCCGGATCGGCGGCAGGATAACTGGTGACGACGAGCCCGGCCTCGTGGCGTCCGCTCGCGAGAGCGAAGGCGCGCTCGCGCCCGTCGGCCGGGAGATCCACCGGTTTCGGCAGCCGGTAGCGGACGGCGAAGGGTGTCGCGTCGACCACGGCCGCGGCGAACGCCGGCGCCGCTTCCGACGGAGCCGGCGGCGCTGCCCGCTCCGCGGTGATGCCGCGCGGCAGCGCCCGCAGCTCGCGCACGTCGACGAACCAGGGCTCGGGCTGCGGCGGTTTCGTCGGCCCGGTGCTGCGCACGCTCGCGAGCACGAGTTCGACGCCGGACCAGTCCTCCCCCGTCCGCTGCCAGACCACGGCGCGGCGGCGCAGCCCGACGGTCCCCTCGCCGGTCGCGAGATGCGCCTCGTAGACCGGCCGGAACCCGGCTTCGGGATGGTCGTAGCGCAGCACGAGGGCGAAGGGGCCCGGCCTTTCGACCTCGAGCTCGACGCCGAGCACGCCCTCGGCGCGGGCGCCGGTCGCCACTTCGTCGAGCTCGCGGCGCTTCGCCTCGATCCGGCGTTCGATCTCGCGCGCCTCGTATTCGTTGTCGCGGATGTTGGTCAGAATCTCGAGGGCGCCGGTGCCGAGCGTCTCCCAGCCGCGCCGCCAGGCTTCGGGCGCGGGCCGGCCGGCGAGCACGTCGTTTGCGGCCAGCGCCCCCGAGAGCTGGGCGAGGCGCCGGAGCATCCGCAGCTGCAGTTGCCCCGCCTCGATCCGGTCGCGGCGCAGGTCGCGCTCGCGTTCGAGCGCCTCGATCTCGGCGAGGAGTTCCCGCTCGCGGGGGTGCGCCGGACCGGCGAACACCTGCTGCCGCAGATCCACGGCCGAGACGGCGGCGGCATCGGGCGGCTCGACCGCGACCTCGATCGCGCCGGCATCGAGCTTCGCCGGCAGGCCGCGCAGCTCGACCCGGACGGGGCCGGCCCCGAGCTCGACCTCCGCCCGCCGTGTCAGCCGTGCACCGGCCGGGTAGATCTCCACCGCGACGAGCGGGGCCTCGACGACCGGGGCGTCGGCGGCGGATGCCGGAGCGGTGGCCGCGAACAGGAGCAGCGACAGCAGGGAGACGAAAAAGGCCATCGAATTCTCGCTCTTTGCGCGAGTGTGCGCGCCTCGTCCGCCCTTATAGGCCGGAGCCGCCCCGCCTCCAAGCGCGCCCCGCGCCCGCCGCGGCCGCGGGCCGCCACGCCCTTCCGGGCGCCCGGCGCCGCGCTATATCCCGCGCACCTGCGACCATCGTGAAGCGGACCCGGATGAGTCACCCCGAGCTGCGCAACATCGCCATCATCGCCCACGTCGACCACGGCAAGACGACCCTGGTCGACCGCCTGCTGCAGCAGTCCGGCACGTTCCGCGACAATCAGCAGATCGTCGAACGCGCGCTCGATTCGAACGACATCGAGCGCGAGCGCGGCATCACCATCCTCGCCAAGGTGACGAGCGTCGTCTGGCGGGGTGTGCGGATCAACATCGTCGACACCCCGGGGCACGCCGATTTCGGCGGCGAGGTCGAGCGCATCCTGTCGATGGTCGACGGCTGCCTCCTGCTCGTCGACGCGGCCGAGGGGCCGATGCCGCAGACCAAGTTCGTGCTCGGCAAGGCGCTCGCCCGCGGGCTCCGGCCGATCGTCGTGGTCAACAAGGTCGACCGGCCCGACCAGCGCGCGGCCGAGGTGGTCGACGAGGTGTTCGACCTGTTCGCGGCTCTGGGCGCGAACGAGGAACAGCTCGACTTCCCCTGGCTCTTCGCCTCCGCCAAGGAGGGCTGGGCGAGCCGCGAACTCGATGGCGCAAGACGCGACATGACGCCGTTGTTCGAGACCATCCTCGAACGCGTGCGGCCGCCCGTGGTCGAGCGCGACGGCCCGTTCCGCATGCTCGCGACCATCCTCGAATACGACCCCTTCCTCGGCCGGCTGCTCACCGGACGGATCGAGTCGGGCAGCCTCGAACCCAACACCGTGCTGCACGCGCTCGATCGCGACGGCCGCGAGATCGAACGCACGCGGATCACCAAGATCCTCGCCTTCCGCGGCCTCGAGCGCCGGCCGCTGGAGCGGGCCGAGGCCGGCGACATCGTCACCCTCGCGGGCTTCGGGGTCGCCACCGTCGCCCAGACCCTGTGCGATCCGGAGGTGGCGGAGCCGCTGCCGGCGATTCCTGTGGATCCGCCGACCGTCGCCATCACGGTGTCGATCAACGACAGCCCCTACGCCGGCCAGGACGGCGACAAGGTGACTTCCCGCCAGCTGCGCGCGCGTCTGTTCCGCGAGGCCGAGGGCAATGTCGCGATCCGCGTGCGCGAGACCGAGGACGGCGACAGTTTCGAGGTCGCGGGTCGGGGCGAACTGCAGCTCGCGGTGCTGATCGAGACCATGCGGCGCGAGGGCTACGAGATGTCGATCTCGCGTCCGCGCGTGCTCACCCGCGACGATCCGGAGTCCGGCGAGACGCTGGAGCCGGTCGAGGAGGTGGTGATCGATCTCGACGAGGACTATTCCGGCGTGGTGGTGGAGAAGCTCACCGCCCGCCGCGGCGAGCTCGTCGAGATGCGGCCGACCGGCCCCGGCCGGGTCCGGCTCGTCTTCCGCGCGCCGTCGCGGGCGCTCATCGGCTACCACGGCGAGTTCCTGACCGACACCCGCGGCACGGGCGTGATGAACCGGGTGTTCGCGGGATGGGAACCGTGGAAGGGGCCGATCCGCGGCCGCCACACCGGCGTGCTGGTCTCCTCCGAGCAGGGCGAGGCGGTGGCCTATGCGCTCTGGAACCTCGAGGAGCGCGGGCCGCTGTTCATCGGCCCGGGCGAGATGGTCTATTCCGGCATGATCATCGGCGAGCACACCCGGGGCAACGACCTCGAGGTCAATCCGCTGAAGGCCAAGAAGCTCACGAACATCCGTGCCGCCGGCAAGGACGACAACATCCTCCTGAGCCCGCCCGTGCGCATGACGCTCGAGCGGGCGCTCGCCTGGATCGCGGACGACGAGCTGGTCGAGGTGACGCCGAAGCACATCCGGCTCAGAAAGCGCCACCTCGACCCCAATCTGCGCCGCAAGGCGATGCGGCGATCGGCGCGCGAGGTGGCGTGACGGAGCACCCCTGGTCCGGGAGGAGGTGCGGGACATGTACGTGCCGGTGCATTTCCAGGACGACGACCGCGAGCGGCTGTTCGCCTTCATCCGCGCGACCGGGCTCGCCACCTTCGTGACCGCCACCACCGACGGCCCGTTCGCGACGCCGCTGCCGCTGCTTCTGGACGAGAGCGAGGGCGAATGGGGTACGCTCTACGGGCATCTCGCGCGCGCGAACCCGCACTGGCGCCTCGAGCCGATCGGTCCCGCGCTCGCGATCTTCACAGGTCCCGACGCCTATGTGAGCCCGTCCTGGTACCCGTCCAAGCGCGAGCACGGCAAGGTCGTGCCGACCTGGAACTATGTCACGGTCCACGCCTACGGGCCCGTCGAGTTCTTCGACGACCCGGACCGGCTGCTCGATGTGGTGACGCGGCTCACCGACCGGCACGAGGCGGGCCGGCCGGAGCCCTGGAAGGTCGCGGACGCACCGCCCTCGTTCGTGCGCGCCCAGCTTCGCGCCATCGTCGGGGTGCGCATGCCGGTGGTGCGGCTCGAGGGCAAGCGCAAGCTGAGCCAGAACCGGACCCCGGCCGATCGCGCCGGCGTCGCCGCGGCGCTGGCCGCGAGCGACCGCGAAACCGAGCGCGAGGTTGCGCGGGAGATGTCCGGCCTCGGCTAGCCGCCGGCCGTGCGGCCGGCCTCCGTCCGCTCACCTCCCGAGACACGCCGCGGCGCAGGCATCCAGAATGGCGTCCGTGTCGATGCGGTGCAGGCGGTAGAGGTCGGGCACGTCGCCGGACTGACCGAAGCGGTCGACCCCGAGGGCATGCACCCGCTGGCCGCGCACCGCGCCGAGCCAGGCGAGTGTGGAAGGCGGACCGTCGACGACCGTGACCAGCGCCGCGTCCGGAGCGAGCGGCGACAGCAGGCGCGAGGCCGGGCTCGCGCTCCGCTGCCGCCTCCAGTCCGCGAACAGCCGGTCGGGCGAGGTGACGAGCAGCAGGCCCGCTTCCGGCACGTCTTCGCGCACCTGATGCAGGGCTTCGCGCGCTTCCGGCACCGGCGCGCCGCAGCAGACGATCGCGAGCTCCGCCCCCTCCCCGGGCGGCTCGAGCCAGTAGCCGCCCTCGAGGATGCGCCGCTCCAGCTCCCCCGTCATCTCGCGCTCGGGCTGCCGGATCGGCCGGGTCGAGAGCCGGAGATAGACCGAGCTTCCGTCTTCGGCCTGGATGTGGGCGAAGGCGAAGCGCAGCACGATTGCCACCTCGTCGGCGAAGGCGGGCTCGAAGTAGACGAGATTGGGGAGGCCCATGCCGACGAGCGGGGTGACGATCGACTGGTGCGCGCCGCCCTCCGGCGCCAGCGTGATGCCCGAGGGCGTGGCGACGAGGACGAAGCGGGCGTTCTGGTAGAGGGCGTAGGTGAAGGCGTCGAGCCCGCGCGCGACGAACGGATCGTAGACGGTGCCGACGGGCAGCAGACGTGCGCCGAAGAGCTCGTGCGCGAGCCCGGTCGCGGCGAGGGCGAGGAAGAGATTGTGCTCGGCGATGCCGAGCTCGAGGTGCTGGCCCTGCCGGCTCTCGCGCCAGCGCGTCGGCGAGCTTACGTTCTCGCTTCGGAAAACGTCTTCGTGCTCCTTGCGGTTGAAGACGTCGCGGCGGCTGACCCAGGCCGCGAGCCCGGTGGAGACGGTGACATCGGGCGAGGTGGTGACGACGTGGTGGGCGAGCGGCAGGTTGCTCTTCGCGAGCTCGCCCATGATCCGGCCGAAGGCCTCCTGGGTCGAGGTCTCCGGGGCCTTCCGCCCGGCCTGCAGCACGGCCGGCACCTCGACCGGCGGCGCCACGTGCTTCTCGATCCGCCTGCGATAGGGGACTTCGGCGAGAAAGGCTTCGAGCTCCTCGGGACCGATGTCGAGGCCCGCCGTCTTCGACCATTCCTCGCCCGGCGCGATCCGGTTCTTCTGCCGGAAGTCCTCCATCTGCGCCGGCGTCATCAGGCCCGCGTGATTGTCCTTGTGGCCTGCGAAGGGCAGGCCCCAGCCCTTGACGGTGTAGGCGATGAAGCAGTGCGGCAGGTCGCTGTCGACGCCGTGGAAGGCCTCGAGCATGGCCCCGAGGTCGTGGCCGCCGAGATTGGTCATGAGTGCTGCGAGCTGCGCGTCGTCGTGGCTGTCGAGGATGCGGCGGATCGCCGGGTTGAGGCCGAGATCGCTCTCGAGATGCGCCCGCCAGGCAGCACCCCCCTTGAAGGTGAGCGCCGCGTAGAGGTCGTTCGGGCAGGCGTCGATCCATTCCCGCAGCGCCTCGCCGCCGGGCTCGGCGAAGGCCGCCTGCAGCTTCTTGCCGTATTTGACGGTGACGACCTTCCACCCGACCGTTTCGAAGAAGCTCCGGATCTTCTCGAACAGCCGCTCCGGCACGACGCGGTCGAGGCTCTGGCGGTTGTAGTCGATCACCCACCAGAGATTGCGGACATCGTATTTCCAGCCCTCGAGCAGCGCCTCGTAGACATTGCCCTCGTCGAGCTCGGCGTCGCCGACGATGGCGATCATGCGGCCTTCGGGATCGCTTTCGGGCACCAGCCCGCGCATGCGCACCATGTCCTGGGTGAGCGAGGCGAAGAGCGTCATCGCCGCCCCGAGCCCGACCGACCCGGTCGAGAAGTCGACGCCGCAGATGTCCTTGGTGCGCGAGGGATAGGCCTGCGCTCCGCCGAGGGCGCGGAAGTTCACGAGCTGGTCGACCGGCTCGCGGTCGAGCAGGTACATGGCGGCATGGTAGATGGGCGAGGCGTGCGGCTTGACGGCGATGCGGTCACCGGGGCGCAGCACGTCGAAGAAGAGCGAAGTCACGATCGTCGCCACCGAGGCGCAGGAGGCCTGGTGACCGCCCACCTTGAGCCCGTCGCGCGACGGGCGCACGTGGTTGGCGTGGTGCACCGTCCAGCAGGCGAGCCAGAGAAGCTTCTTCTCGATCTCGCGCAGGACCCGGAGCCGCCCGATATCGGCCACCGCCCCCCGCGCCGCGACTGCCGGCATCTCCGCCATGCCCGACCTCCGTCCGCTTCCGCCGGCCCGACACACGAAGTCTAGCATCCTCCGACCGATCGGGAAGGCCGCAGCGCCGGGGACGACACGGGCTGGTCACCGCCGGAGCGCCCGCGAGACGGTGTGAGCGCTTTCGACGACACCGCCGGTCGAAACGCAGGCCTGCGACATCCCGCGCACCCGTTCCCTTGATCTGCCTCAACGATCGCTTCCGCTTCGCGCGCATGAGTCACGCGCGGCAAGCGAACGGAGGCAGAGCCATGGCCATGCATCGGGACGGTCCGCGCACGGGGCGCCGGGCCTTCCTCGCGGGACTCGGCGCGGCAGGCGCCGGAACGGTGGCCGGGGCCAAGCCGGCCGCCGCGGCGACCGTCAATCCGGGTTACGACTCCGGGGATCCCGCTTACGTCGGCCAGAAGGGCCGGCGCTGGGCGATGCTGATCGATCTCAGGAAGTGCATCGGCTGTCAGGCCTGCACGGTGGCGTGCAAGTTCGAGAACAACGTACCCGAAGGGCACTTCCGGACCTGGGTGCCGGACGTCGAGCTCGGCACCTTCCCGCATGTCCGCCGGGCCTTCCTGCCCCGTCTCTGCAATCACTGCGAGCGGCCCTCCTGCATCGAGGTCTGCCCCTCCGGTGCCACCTGGCAGCGCGACGACGGTGTGGTCGAGATCGACCACGAGATCTGCTGGGGCTGCGGCGCCTGCGTCGACGCCTGCCCGTACGACGCACGCTTCATCGATCCGGTGACCCGCACCGCCGACAAGTGCACCTTCTGCACCCAGCGCATCGACCAGGGCCTGCTGCCCGCCTGCGTCGAGAGCTGCGTCGGCGGCGCCCGGCAGTTCGGTGACCTGAACGATCCCGAGAGCCCCGTCGCCCGCGCGATCCGCGAGGAGCCGGTGCAGGTGCTGAAGCCGGGCACCGGCAACGAGCCACGGGTCTTCTACATCGGCCTGCCGCACGAGCTGCAGAACAACCTGCCCGGCCGGCCGGCGCTCTGGTTCGAGGATCGCGAGGAAGCCGGACAGATCGGCGAGCACGTCGAGTGGCACCTCGTGAGCGGTGAGGAGGCGAGCCATGTCTGATCTCGTGCACGGGCTGCCGCCCCTGAACGAACTGTTCAACGTCGCCCACGCGCGGCCCTATTCGCTCCTGCTCGTGAACTACTCGTTCGCCCTCGGGCTCGCCGGCGGCATGGCGGTGATCTGGGCCGTCGCCGCCTGGCTCGGCCGGCGCGAGACGCCCGGCTTCCGCTTCGCCATGCCGCTCGTCGTCGGCCTGATCGTCGCCGGCTTCATGAGCGTGCTGGCCGAGGTGCAGCAGCCGGGGCGCCTGATCTACGGCTATCTGCACGGCTGGACCTACATCGACACGGCGATCATCAAGTACGGCATCTTCCTCCTGCCGCTCTTCCTCGCACTCTCCTGGTGGCTGATGTTCCAGGCGGTCGAGCGGGAGCGGCTGGAGCGCGGCATCGAGGAGAACGTGCCGGCGCCGCTGCGGCCGCTGGTGCGCTTCGTGACGCTGTGGAGCTGGCGTTACGGTCTGCTCGACATTCCGGTTCTCGGGCGGCTCGTGCTGGTCGCGCTCGTGCTGCTCGGGCTCTTCGCCCAGGCCTATTCCGGCATCTTCCTCATGAACGAGCACGGCGTGCCGCTCTGGAACTCCCCGGCGCAGGTCATCCTCTTCGTCGTCACCGGCATCGGCGGCGGAGCGGCGCTCTTCGTCTTCGCCGTGCCGTTCCTGCACTGGCTCGCCACCGGCGCGTGGCATCGTCCCGGCGGTCACTATCGCTGGGTGATGCTCGCAAGCGCCCTGTTCGCGATCCTCGTCGGCTACGCCTGGATGTGGTGGATCCACTATTTCGGCGACATCGAGAACCAGCGCGCGGCGGCGCTTCTCTGGGGGCCATATTTCCCGACCATCGTGTGGCACGTCGCCGTCGTCGGCCTCGTCATGCCGGCCATCGTCCTGCTGACGCCGCTCGGTCGTCTCGTCGTCGCCGACATCGTCGCCGGATTCGCGATCCTGTGGGGTGCGTGGGCGCTGCGCTACCTGGTCCTGCTCGGCGGACAGGCGCTCAACCGCAGCGGTGCCGGATATCTGGCCTTCGAGCCGAACGCGGAAGTCTACTGGTACACCGGCGTCGAGGCGCTGCTCGGCATCGCCCTCGCCGTCCTGCTCGGCATGCTGCTTCCCGTCGGGACGCCCGGTCCCGCGACAGCCACCCGTACCGGAGGGCACTGAGATGACGACCCGCAGGAGCTTCCTCCAGCTCGCGGCCGCCGGCGGCGTCGGCGCCGGCGTCGCCGGCAACTACGACGTGCTGTGGCACATGATTCCATTCAACGACCGCGGCGAGAAGCCGGGCCATCCGGTGTGGGGCAATTCGGATCCGCCGGAGTGGCTGCGTGATCCCGCCACCGGCCGGCACCGGATCAACCCGGACATCGTGCTGCGGCACACGACGGACCTGCAATGCCACAGCGAATGCGGGCTGCGGGTCAAGATCGACAGGCGGACGGGACGCGTGATGCGCATCATGGGCAACCCGTACCACAAGAACTGCCGCGAGGACTACGTGCCCTACACGGTCCCGCTCGCCGACACCGCGGTCCTGCCGGGTACCGTGTGCGCGCGCGGCAATGCCGGGTTGCAGACGGCCTACGATCCCTACCGGCTCACCGTGCCGCTCAAGCGCGTCGGCCCCCGCGGCAGCGGCCGGTGGAAGCCGATCGAATGGGACCAGCTGATCGAGGAAGTCGTCGAAGGCGGGAAGATCTTCGCCGACACGGAGGATCCGGCGAGCCGCGACCTCGAGGTCCTCGGCTTCCGCGGCCTGTACGCGAAGCGCGAGGAGCCCATGGATCCGGAAGCCCCGGAGCTCGGTTCCCGGGCCAACGGCTTCGTCTTCCAGGGCGGCCGCATCAAGAAGAGCCGCTTCGACTTCGCCAAGCGGTTCACCCACGCCTTCGGCTCGGTGAACGTGTTCGAACACACGAACGTCTGCGAGGTCTCGCACCACGTCGCCACCGAGGCGGTCTACCCGACCAAGCACGCCATCAAGCCCGACGTCATGGGGGCGGAGTTCCTGATGTTCTGGGGCACCTCGCCGGGTGACGCCAACTTCCCGATGCAGACGTTCGGACGCATGGTGGCGGACGCCCGCAGCCGCGGCATGCGCTACGTCTGCGTCGACCCGGTCTGCCACCGCGGCAGCGTCGTCGGCGAGTTCGCCGAGTGGGTGCCGATCCGGCCGGGCACCGACGGTGCGCTGGCGCTCGCCATGTGCCGCTGGATCATCGAGAACGAGCGCTACGAGCGCGAGTATCTGTCGTTTCCGAACCGGCAGGCGGCCCTGCGGCACGGCGAACTCTCGCACACCGACGCCGCGCATCTGGTGATCGTCGATCCCGATCACCCGCGCAACGGCGCCATGCTGCTGCCGGAAGAGGCGGGTCTCGTGCCGCCCGGCGGCGAGCCGACGCGCTTCGAGGTGAGCGAAACCGAGTGGTACATGGACAAGGGCCTCGTGCTCACTCCGGAAGGCGACGAGAAGCGCGTCGTCGTCGACGGTGCGACCGGCGAACCGGCGCTCGCCGTCGAGGCCGACCGCGCCGTGTACGACTGGGAAGGCCGCGTCAACGGCATCCATGTCAAGACCGCCTTCCGGCTCTTCCGCGAAGCCGCGTTCGAATACACGATCGAACAGTACAGCGCGATCTGCGGTGTGCCCGTCGAAAAGATCGCCGACCTCGCCCGCGAGTTCACCTCGCACGGCAGGCACGCCGCCTGCGAGTTCTACCGCGGGCCGGTGAAGCACCCGAACGGCTTCTACAACGGCTTCGCGATCCACATGCTCAACCTGCTGGTCGGCAACTGCAACTGGAAGGGGGGCATCGGCGCCGGCGGCGGCCATTACGACTGGACGCAGGGCCGCTACGACCTGAAGTCGATCCCCGGGCTCGCGGCGAAACCGAAGGGCGTCCCGATCAGCCGCGAGGGGGTGTACTACGAACGTTCCACCGAATACCGGCGCAGGGTCGAGGCGGGCGAGAACCCGTACCCGGCAAAGCGGCCCTGGTTCCCCCATTCGTTCCACGTCTACAGCGAGATCCTGCCTTCGGCGATCGAACGCTACCCCTACGGCGTCGACATCCTGCTGTGGCACATGGCGACGCCGTTCTACTCGGTGCCCGGCCAAGGCAACGAGGAGATGATCGAGAAGGTCAAGGATCCGAAGAACATCCCGCTGATCGTCTCGTGCGACATCGTCGTCGGCGACACCAGCATGTACGCCGACTACATCGTTCCCGATGTCACCTTCCTGGAGCGCTGGGTGCACATCGGCATGCACGAGCTCACCCAGGTGAAGGGGACATCCGTGCGCTGGCCGGTCATCGAGCCGATCACGGGCAAGACGAAGGACGGCCGGCCCTTCTCGCTGGAGACCTTCCTCATCGACGTCGCGGAGCGTCTCGGCATGCCCGGCTTCGGTGCGGAGGCGATCCCCGACGACACGGGAAAGCTCTGGCCGCTGCACCGGATGGAGGACTACTATCTCAAGGCCACCGCCAACGTCGCATTCGCCGACGGCGAGCCGGTGCCCGCGGCCAGCGCGGAGGACATCGAGATCTGCGACCTCGCGCCGCTCGCCGAACGCTTCGCCGACGCGCTGCGTGAAGAGGAGTGGCCGCAGGTGCTGTTCGTGCTCGCACGCGGCGGCCGGTTCGAGGCTGCGGACAGTCCGTGGACGGGTGAGCGGCTGCGCCACCTCTACACCCACAGGATCAACTTCTACAGCCAGTCGGTGGCCACCGCCCGGAACAGCGTCACGGGCGAACGTTTCCGCGGGACCGCGCACTGGGTGCCGCCGCGGGCGGCCGACGGCACGGGTGTCGAGGAACTCGACGATCCTGCGGAGTGGCCGCTGCAGATCCTGACCTACAAGGGCTCGCTGCAGACACACTCGCGCCTGACCTCGAACTACGTGCTGCGCGAGATCCAGCCCAGCAACTGGGTGGAGGTGGCGGCGGCGGACGCCGAACGGCTCGGGCTGCGCGACAACGACACGGTCGAGGTGGTCACGCCGCACGGCCGCCGGCGCGGCCGGGTCAAGGTGCGCCAGGGGCTGGTCCCCGGTACCATCACCTTCTCCGTCGGCTTCGGGCACTGGGGCTACGGCGCCACCCAGCTCGAGATCGGTGGCACGCCCGTGAAGGGCGACCGCGTCCGCCGTGCCGGGATCCATCTCAATCCGGTGATGCGCCGTGACCCGGCCGTCTGGCAGATGCCGCTGATGGACCTCCTCGGTGGCAGTGCCAGCTTTTTCCAGACGCGGGCGCGCCTCGAGAAGGTGACCGAAGTTGCCTGATCCCCACGACACCGCCGCGGCCGTCGAGGCCGCGGCGGGCCTCCTGCTGCGCGAGCCCGACGGGCGCGTGGCGGATCTCGTCGCCGCCTGGTCCGGCGGTCCGGCGCCGTCCCTGCCCGCCATGCGGCAGGACTTCCACGATGTCGTGTGCATCCCGCAGTCCGGGCGTTACGTGCCGGCCTTCGAGCACGTCGTGCGGCGGGCCCGGCGCGAGGGAAGGCTCTGGATCTTTCCGCCCGCACGGTACGACGGTGGACGGATCGTGGAGGGCTATTACGCCCGGCTCGGTTTCACACCCGCGGCGCTCGAAGTGGCGCCGGTGTTCCGGGCACCCCATCTGCCCGGCGACCATCTCGGCTTCATGCTGGCCTTCGCGGCTTTCCTGCTGCGGGCGCGGGAGCGGGCACGGGACAGCGGAGACGTCGACAGATGGCTCGGCATGTTCGTCCGCCGTCACCTCGACCGCTGGCCCGAGACCTATGCCGCCCTGCTCGAGGATCGCGGCGGACCGTACCTCGAAGCCGTGGCAAGCGGCGTGCGCGAGGCGGTGGCCTTGCTGCGCGAGTGCGCCGGCCGGGTGCGTGCGGCGGCCTGAGCGGGCGGGCTCCGAAGCGGAAGACAAGCGGGACCGGCCCGTGGCACGCTTCCGGTACTGCTCGCTAGCCGCAACGGTCGGCGGCGATTTCCTCTCACCGCGATGCTTCCGGCGGCGGGCCCGACGCGCTAGGACGGCGCCCGTGGGATGTGGTCGGAAGCGGAGGCAGGGATGAAGACGGTCGAGCTCACCATGGCGCAGGCGCTCGTGCGCTTCCTGATGGCGCAGCGCACGCGGATCGACGGCGCGGAGGTGCCGCTGTTCCCGGGCGTGTTCGCGATCTTCGGCCACGGCAACGTCACCTGCCTCTCGGAGGCGCTCGAGGCGGTCAAGGACGAGTTCCCGACCTGGCGCGGGCAGAACGAGCAGGGCATGGCGCTCGCCGCCGTCGCCTTCGCCAAGGCGAAGAAGCGCCGGCAGATCATGGTGGCGACGAGCTCGATCGGGCCCGGTGCGACGAACATGGTGACGGCCGCCGGCGTGGCGCACACCAACCGGCTGCCGGTGCTGCTGCTCTCGGGCGACTATTTCGCGAGCCGGGCGCCCGATCCGGTGCTGCAGCAGGTCGAGCATTTCGGCGATCCCACGATCTCGGTGAACGACGCCTTCCGCGCCGTCACCCGCTACTGGGACCGCATCACCCGGCCGGAGCAGATCCTCGAATCGCTGCCGCAGGCGGTCGCCACCCTGCTCGATCCGGCCGACTGCGGGCCGGCGTTTCTGGGCCTCTGCCAGGATGCGCAGGCCGAGGTGTTCGCCTGGCCGGCCCGCTTCTTCGAGACGGTGGTGCACGAGCCGCGCCGGCCGCGGCCGGATCTCGGCGAGCTGAAGCGGGCCGTCGAACTGCTGCGTTCGGCGGAGCGGCCGCTGCTGATCGCGGGCGGCGGCGTGCGCTACTCGGAGGCCGAGGCGGAACTCGCCGCCTTCGCCGAGCGCCACGGCATTCCCGTCTCGGAGACGGTGGCGGGCCGGGCGGTGCTACCGCACGACCATCCCATGAACGTCGGGCCGGTCGGCATTCTCGGTTCTTCCTCCGCGAACAATCTCGCTTCCGAAGCGGACGTGATCGTCGCTGTCGGCACGCGGCTCCAGGACTTCACCACCGGCTCCTGGACGCTCTTCGGCGAGGATGCGCGCTTCCTCGGCATCAACGCCGCCCGCTTCGATGCCCGCAAGCACATGGCGCAGCCCGTGGTCGGCGACGCGCTGGTCACCCTGCGCGAACTTTCGGAAGCGCTCGGCGACTGGCGCGCGCCCGAAGCCTGGCGGCAGAAGGCCGCGAAGGAATACGCCGCCTGGAACGCCTTCGTCGAGGAGCGCACCCGGCCGACCAACGCCGAACTCCCCTCCTACGCCCAGGTCGTGGGTGCGGTGAACCGGCTCGTCTCCGAGCGGGATCTGGTGCTCACCGCCGCGGGCGGCCTTCCGGGCGAGCTCTGCATGAACTGGCGGGCGAAGGCACCGAACACCTTCGACTGCGAGTTCGGCTATTCCTGCATGGGCTACGAGATCTCGGGCGGCTGGGGTGCGAAGATGGCCGACCCGTCGCGCGAGGTCGTCGTCATGGTCGGCGACGGCAGCTACATGATGATGAACTCGGACATCTACAGCTCGGTGCTCACCGGCCACAAGCTGATCGTGGTCGTGTGCGACAACGGCGGCTTCGCGGTCATCGACCGGCTGCAGCGGGCGAAGGGCATCCCTGGCTTCAACAACCAGCTCGAGGACTGCCGGGTGAAGGATCTCGTGCGCGTCGATTTCGCGAAGCACGCCGAGGCGATGGGCGCGATCGGGCTCAGGGCGCGCGGCATGGGCGAGTTCGAGGACGCCTTCCGCCGCGCGCAGCAAGCGGACCGCACCACCGTGATCCACATCGAGACCCACCCGCGCGACTGGACCGAGGGCAACGGCGCCTGGTGGGAGACGGGAACGCCGATGCTGTCGGTGCGCGAGAGCGTGCGCAGGGCGTTCGAAGCGCACCTCGAAGGCAAGCGCCGCCAGCGCCTCGGCGTCTGACGGAAGAACGCCGCCCGCGGACCGCGAGGCCCGCGGGCGGAGGTCTTCAGGCCGCCTTGCGGGCGCCGTTCAGCGCCGACCAGACCACCTGCGGCGTCGCCGGCATGTCGAGGTGCCGGACACCCTGGTCCTTCAGTGCATCGACGAGGGCGTTGATGACGGCGGCGCAGGAGCCGACGGAGCCCGCCTCGCCGCAGCCCTTCACCCCGAGCGGGTTGTTGCGGCAGGGCACTTCCACCGTCGAGAAGTCGAAGAACGGCAGATTGTCCGCCCGCGGCAGGCAGTAGTCCTGGAAGGAGCCCGTCACGAGCTGGCCGCTGTCGTCGTAGACGGTGCGCTCGAAGAGCGCCTGTCCGATGCCCTGCACGACGCCGCCGTGCACCTGCCCGGCGACGAGGAGCGGGTTCAGCACCACGCCGAAATCGTCGACCACCGTGTACCGCAGAATCTCGACGATGCCGGTGGCAGGATCGACCTCCACCTCGGCGATGTGGCACCCGTTCGGGAACGTCCAGGCGGAGAGCTGGATCACCGTCTCGACGTCGAGCCCGCCTTCCATGCCCGCGGGCGGGTTCGGCATGGTGCGGGCGATCTTTGCGAGCTCCAGGATTTCGATCGCCCGGTCGGTGCCGGCCACCCGGAAGACACCGTCCGCGAACTGGATGTCGGCGACGGCGGTCTCGAAATGCTGGGCGGCGTAGGCCTTGCCCTTCTCGATCACCTTCTCCGAGGCGTCGAGAATCGCCACGCCCTCCGCGGTGAGCGAGCGCGAGCCGCCGGTGCCACCTCCCGAAGGGAGCGCGTCGGTGTCGCCCTGGACGATGCGGATGCGCTCGAACGGCACACCCAGCCGCTCGTGCAGCACCTGGGCGAAGGCGGTCTCGTGACCCTGGCCGTTCGACTGGGTGCCGACGTAGACCGCGACCGTGCCGTCCTCCTCGAAGACGACCTTGGCCCGCTCGCTCGGATCACCCATGGTCGATTCGATGTAGTAGCAGAGGCCGATGCCGCGCAGCTTCCCGCGCTTCGCCGCCTCCGCCCTTCGGGCTTCGAAGCCCGTCCAGTCGGCCCGTTCGAGGGCGGTGTCCATGACCCGCTCGAACTCACCCGAGTCGTAGGTCTCACCCACCGCGGTCGTGAACGGCATCTGCTCCGGGCGGATGAAGTTGCGCCGCCTGAGCTCGATGCGGTCGATGCCGAGCTCGGCCGCCGCCACGTCCATCATCCGCTCGATGCAGTAGATGCTCTCGGGCCGCCCGGCGCCGCGATAGGCGTCGACGGGCACGGTGTTCGTGAACACGCCGGTGACGCGGTAGTGCACCCGCTTCACGTCGTAGACGCCCGGCAGCACCTTGAGCGCCGCACCCGTCGGGATGAAGGGCGCGAAGGTGTAGTAGTAGGCGCCCATGTTGGATGTCACGTGCACCCGGTAGCCGAGAATGCGGCCGTCGGAGTCGAAGGCCATCTCGGCGAGCGTGACGTGATCGCGGCCCTGGGTGTCGGAGAGGAAGCTCTCGCCCCGTTCCGCCGTCCACTTCACCGGCCGGCCGAGCCTGTGCGCGGCGAAGGCGCAGAAGGCGTATTCCGGATAGACGAACGCCTTCATGCCGAAGCCGCCGCCGACATCCGGCGTGATCACCCGCACCTGCTCCTTCGGCAGGCCGAGGGCGTCGGCGATCACGTCGCGGTGCATCCAGCCGCCTTGGGTCGGGCAGTGGACGACGAGCCGGCCGCTTTCGGGATCGGTGTGCGCGACGCACGCCCTGGGCTCCATGGCGTTGCACACCACGCGATTGTTGACGAGCTCGAGCCGCACGACCCTGGCTGCCTGCGCGAACGCCTCGTCGACCGCCTTCGCGTCGCCGTACTCCCAGTCGAAGGCGATGTTGTCGGGCGCCTCGTCGTGCACCGCCGGGCTGCTGCCCGCCGCCTTCGCCGTGTCGACGACGGCGTCCAGCTCCTCGTAGTCGACCTCGACGAGCTCGGCCGCCTCGCGCGCCTGCGCCCGGGTTTCCGCCACCACGAAGGCGACATTGTCGCCGACGTGCCGCACCCTGTCGCGGGCCATCATCGGATGCGGCGGATCGGCACGGCTCGTGCCGTCACGGTTCTTCAGCGGGATGATGCAGGGAATGGTCGCCTTCCCTTCCGGGTCGAAGTCGGCGGCCGTCGCGACCATCAGCACGCCCGGAGCGGCCTTCGCCGCCGAGGTGTCGATGCTGCGGATGCGGGCGTGCGCGTGCGGCGAACGCACCACCACGAGATACGCCTGACCCGGAAAAGCCACATCGTCCGTGTAGCGGCCGCGACCGCGCACGAAGCGCTGGTCCTCGACCCGGCGTACCGGCTGTCCGATCCCGAATTTGGCCACGACCTGTCCTCCCGCCTCGAACCCTTGTGCGAAACGCGTGCGCGCCGAAGTCTAGCCCCCCGGGGGCACCCGGCAAGGCCCCGTGGCACCGCCCTTCAGGCGATCCACTCGCTGACCGGGGCCCGCGCCTGCTCGAGCGGCTGGCAGACGATGTCGACGAGCACCGGCCCCTCGGCCCCGAGCGCCTTCCGGAAGGTGTCCTCGAGGGCCCGCGGGTCCTCGACCCGGAAGGCCGCGAGCCCGAAAGCGCGGGCGACCGCGGCATGGTCCTGCAGGCGGAAGTCGACCGCATGGAAGCGGCCGCCGAAGCCGGTCTTCTGCCCGGCCTTGATCCAGCCGTAGCTGCCGTTCGCGAGTACCACGAACAGCACCGGCAGGCCGAGGCGCACGGCCGTCTCGAGTTCGCCGCAGGCCATGCCGAAACTGCCGTCGCCCATCACCGCCACGACGCGCTGGTCGGGACGCGCGAGGGCAGCCCCGAGTGCCGCCGGCAGTGCCCAGCCGAGCGCGCCGTGCGCCCGGTTCGAGAGGAAGTGGCGGCCCGCGCGGCGCAGCGGGTAATAGGCCGAGAAATAGGGGCAGGGCGTGCCCGGATCGCACAGCAGCACCGCGTCCTCGGGCAGCAGCCGGTGGAGCGTCGCGACCACGCGCTCCGGGCGCACCGGGACCTCGTCGCTCGCGGCGAGTTGTTCGAAGGCTGCCGCTTTGCGCGCCCGCATGGCCGCGACGTCGACGCGGCTCGTCCGTTCGGCGGGCGCCGCATCTTCGAGGGCGAGCAGCAGGGCCTCGAGGGCCGCCCGCGCATCGCCCACGAGCGCCACCTCGGTCGGATAGCTGGCACCGATCACCGCGGGGTCGATGTCGATGTGCAGGACCCTGACCTCGCCCGGCTTCGGATGCCGCCAGCGGTCCGTCGTCACCGAGCCGGCACGGCAGCCGACGAACAGCACGAGATCGGCCGCATCGACCAGCGCCCGGGTCTCGGGCGTGCCGCCGTTGCTGCCGACGACACCGACCGCGAGCGGATGGGTCTCGGGGATCGCCCCCTTGCCCGAAATCCCGGTCGCGACCGGCATCTCCAGCTTCTCGGCGAGCGCCCGCAGGGCCGCTTCGGCCCCGCTCGCGAGCACCCCGCCGCCGCAGATCGCGAGCGGCCGTTCGGCCGAAAGCAGCGCCTTCGCCGCCCGTTCGACCTCGGCCGGATCGGGAGCCGGCCGCTCCGCCGGCCACTGCTGGTGGCGCGGCTCGATCCAGATCTCTTCCTCCGGCACGGGTCCGGTCTGGACGTCGAAGGGAATGCCGAGATGGACGGCCCCGGGGCGGCCGCCCGTGGCGGCGCGGAAGGCGCGGCGGACCGCGCGCGGCAGGCCGGCCGGCGCGTCGACGACCTCGTTCCACTTCGTGACCGGCCGGTAGAGCGCCCGCTGGTCGAGCTCGGTCAGCGTGTAGCGGCCGCGCGAGCCGACGGCGATGTCGGTGGTGAGGGCGACGAGCGCCGTCGAACTGCCGTCGGCCTCGGCCACACCCGGCAGCATGTAGGTGGCACCGCCGCCGGACGGCCCCTCGACCACTCCCGGGCGGCCGCTGAGCCGGGCCCAGGCCTCGGCCATGTAGGCGGCGTGGCGCTCGTCGCGCGTGAGCACGTGGCGGATCGCGTGGCCGCCGCGGGCGAGCGCGTCGTAGAAGGGCAGGCTCGTGTCACCGCAGAGGCCGAAGAGATGGCGCACCCCGTAGCCGTCGAGCAGGCGCACCAGCGCCTCGGCGCCGCTGTACTGGTTCAAGCTTCCACCTCCCGGATCGCTCCCCGGGCGCTTTCCGCCCTCGACGCGCGATCGTCAAGCCCGGGCCCGGGTTCACGCTCCGTTAACCGGGCCGTGGTGGAATGCCGCCGGCACCGAAGGAGGGGAGATGCCGACGGGCGAGGCCCTCGAACTGCTGCGCGCGCTGCTGCTGTTCGTCGCCGGCAGCGAACCCGACGCCGCAAGGCTGCGCGATGTCGCCTGTCTCGCCACCAATGTCTGGTTCGAGGCGCGCGGCTCGCCGTTCGTCGACAAGCTCGCGGTGGCGCAGGTCGTGGTCAACCGGGTGCGCGATCCGGCACATCCGGACACGGTTTGCGGCGTCGTCCACGAGCCCTTCCAGTTCTCCTGGACGGTGGACGACCGGCCGGACGAGGTCCGGATCCGCAACCGCGCCGAGCGCGACGCCTGGCTCGACAGCATCGTCGCGGCCCTCACCGCCCTCGACGGCCGCACCCCCGATCTCGCGCCCGGCGCGACGCATTTTCACGCCGTCGGCGTGTCGCCGGAGTGGGCCGAGGCGTTCGAGGCCATCGCGCGCTGGGGCGGGCACCGCTACTATCGGCCGCCACCGGCCGCCTCCCCGGGGCGCACCCGGCAGGGGCCGAAGCGGACGGAACCGGCCGCGCAGCGGCAGACGGCGGCGCGCGCTCCTCTGCAGGCGCTGCCGCGCCCGGTGGCGGGCGCCCACGGGCTCGACGGCTTCTGGGCACGCGCCGGGCCGCGGGGTCTCGGGGAGTCCTCCGCCACGCCGCAGGCGGTCGGCCCGTTCGCCTGGCTGCGGCCGGCCGCCGGGGCCGGATCCGCATCCGGGTCGGCGCGACCCGCCGGCCACACTCCTTTCCCGAAGCGGAAGCCGGCCCGTTGAAAACTGTTGGCGGAGGATGTTAATGTGACGCGCGACTGGTCGAGGGGTGCGATCGAGCCATGCCTGCCTTCAATCCCCGTCTCGACCGGCTGGCGGCCTTTCCGTTCCGGCGGCTCGCGGCGATGCTCGCGGACCTGCGGCCTCCCCCGGACCGCGAGCCGGTCGATCTGTCGATCGGGGAGCCGCGGCACCCGCCGCCGGCGCTGCTTGCGGAGACGGTGGCAGCGCACGGCCATCTCTGGAACCGTTACCCGCCGCCGCAGGGGACGCCGGAGTTCCGGGCGGCCTGCGCCGCATGGCTGGAGCGCCGCTACGGCCTCCCGGCCGGGGCCGTGGATCCGGAACGGCAGGTGCTGCCGGTCGCGGGCACCAAGGAGGCGCTGTTTTCGATCGCGACGCTCGCGGTCGGCGGGCCGCGCGACGGTCGGCCGCCGCTCGTGGCCATGCCCGATCCGCTCTACGCCGTCTACTACGGTGCTGCGGTGGTGGCCGGCGGCGAGCCCCTGTGCCTGCCGGCGACGCGGGCGAGCGGCTTCCTTCCGGACCTCGGCCGGCTGGATGCCGCGACCCTCGACCGGCTCGCGCTCTTCTACCTGTGCTCGCCGGCCAACCCGCAGGGCGCCGTCGCCGGTGCCGACTATCTCCGCCGGCTCTACCGGCTCGCGCTGGAGCACGATTTTCTTCTGGTGGTGGACGAGTGCTACGCCGAGATCTACCATGACGCCCCGCCACCGGGCGCGCTCGCGGTCGCCTGCGGCGTCGATCCAGAGTTCCGCAACCTGCTCGTGTTCCATTCGCTCTCGAAGCGCTCGAACGCGGCCGGGCTGCGCTCCGGTTTCGTCGCCGGCGACGCCGGGGCGGTGCGGCGGTTCCTGGAGCTCCGCGCCTACGGCGCGGCCGTGCAGCCGCTGCCGCTCATGGCCGCCGCCACCCGGCTCTGGCAGGACGAGGAGCATGTCGAGGAGAACAGGGAACGCTACCGCCGCAAGTTCGCCCTCGCCGGGGAGATCCTCGGCGGGCGGTTCGGCTTCTACCGCCCTCGGGGCGGCTTCTTCCTGTGGCTCGAGGTCGGCGACGGCGAAGCGTTCGCAAGGCGGGCGTGGTGCGAAGCCGGCGTGAAACTGCTCCCGGGCGCGTATCTGAGCGCGACGCCGGGCCCGGACGCGCCGGGCGCACCCTACGTGCGCGCCGCGCTGGTCGACCCGGAGCCGGTCGTGGAAACGGCGCTGCGGCGGCTGGTGCGGCTCGCCGGGTGATGAAGGCACCAGCGCGGCAGGGACGGGGAGAGGACAGCATGGCAGCATCGCTCGCCGGGCATCGGCCGCAGTCGCGCATCGGCGCCCTGCTGCGCGGCTTCGCGATCCGAACGGCCGGCCTCGGTCTGCTCGCGCTCGGCGGCGCCCTCGCCCTCGCCCTTTGGGGCTACCATCCGGCCGACCCCGGCTTCGGCGTCGCCCCGGACGGTCCGGTCCGCAACCCGCTCGGGCTGTCGGGAGCCGTGGCCGCCGACCTGCTGCTGCAGTTCTTCGGCCTCGCTTCCTGGCTGCTGCCGGGAGTGGCGCTGTCCTGGGGCCTGCGCTGCGCGCTGCGCCGGCCGCTCGCCTGGCCGTGGGTCCCGGTCGTCGCCCTGCCGCTGGCCCTCCTCGCGACCAGCGCCTTCCTCGCGCTCCTGCCCGACCCGAGCCCGGCGCGCTGGCCGTTCCGCGTCGGATACGGCGGTCTCGTCGGTGACTTCCTCTGGATGCACGCGCAGGAGCGGCTGTCCTTCGACACCTGGTATCTCGGCTCGCTCGTCGCTGCGATCCTGACCACCATCTTCGCGCTCGGCCTGCGCTGGGGCGAGTCCGTCTGGGCCTTCGGACGGCTGCTCGCGGGCTCGCTCTGGCTCGGCCGCCGCCTCGGCGATGCCGCTTCGCGCGCGGGCGCGCTTCCGGCCGCCGCCCGGCGTCTGCGGCAGTCCGCCGCCCGGGACACCGAAGACGGGCCGACGATCGCCATGGCGGAGGAACCCGGTACCGTACCCGGACGCAGCCGTGGTCTCCTGCGCCGTCTCGCCCGCCCGGTCGTGGCGCTCGCCCGCTGGCTCGACCCGGAGGAGGCGGATGTCGTGACCGCGGGTCGCCGTCCGGGCCGGCTCGCCGCGCCCGCGGCTCCGGCCGGGGCGGAAGACCCGGCGCCCGCCACGGCATCACGACGCCCGCGCCGGTCCGCACCGTCCCGCCCGCGCCCGGACGCGGCGGAGGAGACGGTGCCGGCGCCGGGCCCCGAGGCGGACCGGCCGTTCGAGCTGCCGTCGCCGGACCTGCTCGCGACGCCGAGAGACGGCGGCCGCAACGCCCTGCCGCGGGCGGTGCTCGAGGAGACGGCGCGGCAGCTCGAGACCGTGCTCGACGATTTCGGCGTGCGCGGCGAGATCGTCGACATCCGTCCCGGGCCGGTCGTCACCCTCTACGAACTCGAGCCGGCGCCGGGGACCCGCTCACAGCGGGTGATCAACCTCGCCGACGACGTCGCGCGGTCGCTCTCGGCGACCTCGGTGCGCATCGCCACCGTGCCCGGACGCAATGTCATCGGCATCGAGCTGCCCAATCCGAAGCGCGAGACGGTCTATCTGCGCGAGCTGATCGAGAGCGAGCCGTTCCGCGGCACCGACGCCCGCCTGCCGCTCGCGCTCGGCAAGGACATCGCCGGCGAGCCCTATGTGGTCGATCTCGCGCGCATGCCGCACCTGCTGATCGCCGGCACCACCGGCTCCGGCAAGTCGGTCGCCATCAACGCCATGATCCTGTCGCTGCTCTACCGGCTGACACCGGAGCAGTGCCGGCTGATCATGATCGACCCCAAGGTGATCGAGCTCTCGGTCTACGAGGACATCCCGCATCTGCTCGCGCCCGTGGTCACCGAGCCGCACAAGGCGGTGGTCGCCCTCAAGTGGGTGGTGCGGCAGATGGACGAGCGCTACCGGCTGATGTCGCATCTCGGCGTACGCGACATCTTCTCCTTCAACCGCCGGATCGCCCAGGCGAAGGCCCGCGGCGAGCAGCTCGAGCGCCGCGTGCGGGTCGGCTTCGAGCCCGGCACCGGTGCGCCGATCATGGAGAACCAGCCGATCGACATGACGCCGCTGCCGCTCATCGTCGTCATCGTCGACGAGGTCGCGGACCTCATGCTCACGGCGGGGCGCGAGATCGAGCATGCCATCCAGCGCCTGTCACAGAAGGCGCGCGCCGCCGGCATCCACCTGATCGTCGCCACCCAGCGGCCCTCGGTCGACGTGCTCACGGGCGTGATCAAGGCCAACCTGCCCTCGCGCATCAGCTTCCGCGTGAGCTCCAAGATCGACAGCCGCACCATCCTCGGCGAGCCGGGCGCGGAGCAGCTGCTCGGCCAGGGCGACATGCTCTACCTGATGCCCGGCGACCGCATCACCCGCATCCACGGGCCGCTGGTCACCGACCAGGAGGTCGAGGCGGTCGTCCGCCACCTCAAGGCGCAGGGCGAGCCGGACTATCTCGAGGAGATCACGAGCGAGGCGGGCGCCGAGGGCGGCGCCGACATCGCCCCAGCCGCCGGCACCGACGGCGGCGACGATCTCTACAACCGGGCCGTGCAGATCGTGGCACGCGACGGCAAGGCGTCGACCAGCTATCTGCAGCGCAAGCTCGCCATCGGCTACAACAGCGCCGCACGGCTGATCGAGCGGATGGAGGCCGAGGGGCTCGTGAGCGCCGCCGACCACGTCGGACGGAGACAGGTTCTCATGGGCCGCGGTGGTGTGGACGGCACCGAGCCCGTGGACCATCTCTGAGGCATGACACGCCTCCGCCGCTTCCTCCCTGCGCTCGTCGCGACGCTGCTGCTCACGGGCCCGACCGTGGCGCCGGCGGCCACCGGCGGGAACGGACCGGCTGCCGACGCCGGCGCCGTGGGCGCGCCGGCCGACGGGCGCGCGGCCGCGCTCGCCCGGGTCGAGAGCTATCTCGCAAGCATCCGCAGCCTCGAGGCGCGGTTCGTGCAGATCAATCCCGACGGCGGCACGGTGAGCGGGACCATCTACCTGCAGCGGCCCGGACGGATGCGGGTCGATTACGATCCGCCCTCGAAGGTGCTGCTGGTCGCCACCGACTGGCGGCTCGTGTTCTGGGACGGCAGCATCCGGCAGGTGAACACGATCCCGCTCTCCCAGACCCCCCTCTCCTTCCTGCTGGCGGAGGACATCCGGCTTTCGGGCGAGGTCGAGGTCACCGCGGTCCGCGAGGGCAGCGACAGCCTCGACGTGCGGGTGGTGCGCGCCGACGCCCCGGACCAGGGCAGTCTGACGCTCCATTTCGCGACCCGGCCCTTCGAGCTCAGGAGCTGGACGGTGGTGGATCCGCAGGGGCTCGAGACGCGGGTCGTGCTCGAAGAGGTACGCACCAACCTGCCGCTCGACGGCGAGCTCTTCCGCTGGCGCGATCCGAAGATCTTCGGGCTGCCCGACGACTGAGGCCTCAGGACCCGGCGCCGCCGTTCGCGACCTCGCCGTCGGGGCGGAAGCGCGCCGGGTCGACCGCGTGGTCGAAGCGGATCGATTCCGTGCGGAAGATGGCGGCATCGCGGTAGCCGGCCATCAGCGGCCAGCCGTTCCTCGCGTAGACCTCGAAAGGCACGGCACCGCAGCCCGGCCGCGGCTTCGGCCGCAGCGCCGGCTCGATCCGCTGCAGGAGCGAGATCGCCTGCACGACGGGCTCGACGAACTCCGTCATCCAGCGGCTCGCCAGCACCTCCGCACAGATGCTCTCGCCGAGCTGCAGCACGTTGTAGGTGCTGGCGTAGCCGGCGACCGCGGGGCCGCGGCTCCACTGCTCGAGCCGCCAGGCCTGCTGGCGGACGCCGTCGTCGGCGAGCGCCGCCGCGACCGGCCGGGCTGTGCCGTCGCTTGCGACCCAGATCCGCCCGGTCGCGAGATCGACGAGCCTCGGCCGGCCGGCCACCGTCACCAGCACGCGCGCCCGGTCGCGCCCGAGCTCGGCCCGCAGCGGTGTCCCCTCGAGCGCGCCCTCGACGAGGATGCCGGCCCGCGCCACCGGCGCGGCGATCGCGCAGGCGCAGGCGAGCGCGGCGACGACGGTCAGGCTTCTGCGGTCTCGCGGCATCGGCCGAAAACCCTCGCGAAAATGGTGTCCACATGGCGGGTGTGATACCCGAGGTCGAACAGCGACTCCAGCTTCTCCATGCCGAGTCGCTCCACCACCTCCGGATCGGCGCGCAGCAGTGCCAGAAGCGGCCGGCCTGCGTCGAGGGCCCGCATCGCGTGCCGCTGCACGATCTCGTAGGCCTTCTGGCGCGGCAGCCCGCTTTCCGTGAGCGCCAGCAGCACCCGCTGCGAGAAGACGAGGCCGTGGGTGAGGTCGATGTTGGCGCGCATCCGTTCGGCGCGCACCACGAGCCCGTCGACCAGCCCGGTCAGGCGCACGAGCGCGAAATCGGCGAGCACGAAGGCATCCGGCAGCATCACCCGCTCGACCGAGCTGTGCGAGATGTCGCGTTCGTGCCAGAGCACCACGTTCTCGAGCGCCGGCTGCAGGGCGGCGCGGATCATGCGCGCGAGCCCGGTGAGGTTCTCGGAGAGGATCGGGTTGCGCTTGTGCGGCATGGCCGAGCTGCCTTTCTGGCCGGCCGCGAACGGCTCTTCCACCTCGCCCACCTCGGTCCGCTGCAGATGGCGGATCTCGACCGCGATCCGCTCGATGCCCGCGGCCAGAAGGGCGAGGGCGGCGTGCAGGGCGGCGTGGCGGTCGCGGGGGACCACCTGCGTCGCCACCGTCTCGGGCACGAGCCCGAAGCGCTTCGCCACCATGGCCTCGACCCGGGGATCGATGTTGGCGTAGGTGCCGACCGCCCCCGAGATCTTGCAGGTGGCGATCTCCTCGCGGGCGCGCGCGAGACGCTCGCGGTTGCGCTGCATCTCGGCGTAGAAGCCCGCGAGCTTGAGGCCGAAGGTGGTGGGCTCGGCGTGGATGCCGTGGCTCCGCCCCATGCACACCGTGTCGCGGTGCTCGAAGGCGCGGCGTTCGAGGGCGGCGAGCAGCCCGTCGAGGTCGGCTTGCAGCAGTTCGAGCGCGCGCACGAGCTGGATGGCGAGAGCGGTGTCGAGGAGATCGGAGGAGGTCATGCCGAGGTGCAGCACCCGGGCGTCGACGCCGCAGACCTCCTCGATGTGGGTCAGGAAGGCGATGACGTCGTGGCGGGTCGTGCGCTCGATCTCCTCGACGCGCGCGGGATCGATGAGGCGGTCGCGCTCGAGGGCGGCGGAGCGCAGGAGACGCGCGACCACCTCGCGGTCGACCAGCTCCAGATCGGCCATCGCTTCGGCCACCGCGAGCTCGACGTCGAGCCACAGGGCCAGTCGCGCTTCCGGCGAGAAGATGGCCGCCATCTCCGGGCGGCTGTAGCGTGGGATCACGATCAGGCTCCGTCGGACAGGCTGCGTGCCTTCTAGCAGCGCCGGGACGTGCGGGGGAGCCTCGCGCTTGCCGCGGCCGCCCGCACCGCGCTACGACACCCGGCATGCGTCCACGACCGGAGAGCGCCGATACCGCTCCGCGCCGACGGCGCGCGCTGCCGCTCGCCGCCGTGCTCGCGCTCGCGATCGGCGGGCTCGTGCTCGTGGCCTCGGGCGTGGTCCTCACCCTCGCGCTGACGGTCGCCGTCGACACCACGACCGATCTCCTCGCCGGCAAGGCGAAGGTCCTGGTGCGGGGGCTCGCCGCCCGCATCGAGGAGCATCTGCGGCCCGCCGAAGCGCTCGTCGATTTCGTCGGTGCGCGGCTGGAGCGCGGCGAACTCTCCTTCGACGACCGGGCCGCGCTCGCTTCTGCGCTGCGCTACACGCTCGCCGGCGCGCCGCAGCTCGGTGGCGCGGTGGTGCTGTCCGCCGAAGGCTGGGCGCTCGCCGCCGCCCGTGGTCCGGACGGCACCGTCCCGGTGGTGGCCGGGCGCTGGGACGACGAGCCGCACCTGCGATCGGCGGTCGCGGGGCTGCGCGAGTCGGGCAGCGGCTGGGGCCCGCCCCTCTACCTCGCGGACCGCGGCGAAACGGTGCTGTCTTATGCGCGTGCGGTACGCCGCAACGGCGTCTTCCTCGGTGGCGTGGTCGCCATGCTGCCGGTCTCCGACCTCGCGGCGTTCACGGCCGAACTGTCGCGCGAGCTCCCGGGCCAGGTCTTCGTGCTCTACGGCCGCGACCGGGTGCTGGCGCATCCCGATCTGGAGCGTTCCGGGTTCCGCCCCTCGGCCGGGGAGCCCGTGCCGTCGCTCGACCAGCTCGGCGATCCCCGCCTCGCCGGCATCTGGCAGCCCGGAGCCGAGCCGATGCCGATGGCCGGACCGGTCGAGGGCCATCACCGCCGCATGCGGGGCGCGGGCCGCATCGTGCAGCTCTATACCCGCCTCGACGAACGGCGCGCGGTGCCCTGGTTCGTCGGCGCCACCTTCGAGACGGGCGATTTCGTGCGTGCGATGCGGCGGCTCTGGGGTGCCGGTGCGGCCGGTCTCGGGCTGACGCTGCTCGCACTCGCGGCCGCCGCTTTGCTCGCCCGCAGGCTTGCCCGCCCGGTCGAGGAGTTCGCCCGCGCGGCCCGCGCCGTCTCGGAACTGCGCTTCGGCGAAGTGCCGCCCTTCGCGCGCTCGCGGGTGCGCGAGCTCGACGAAGCCGCCCGCGCCTTCGGCGGCATGGTGACGGCGCTCGCCGCCTTCGCCCGCTACGTGCCGCGCGATCTCGTGCGTCGCCTGCTGCAGACGGGACGCGGCGAGCGGCCGCGGCGCCGCACGGTCACCGTCATGTTCACCGATCTCGCGGGTTTCACCGGCCTCGCCGAGACCCTGGACCCGGAGGAGGTGACCCGCCTTCTGGAACGGCACTACGCCATGCTCGCCGACTGCATCGGACGCACCGGAGGGACGGTCGACAAGTTCATGGGCGACGGGGTGATGGCGTTCTGGGGTGCACCCGAAGCCGTCCCCGACCATGCCGAACGGGCGGTACGGGCAGCGCGCGCGATGGCGCGGCGCCACCTCGCCATGCGCGGCGATCCGCACTTCCTGCCGCTCAGGATCGGCATCCACACCGGCGAGGCGCTGGTCGGCGAGATCGCGACCGACGCGCGGGTCAACTACACCGTCACCGGCGACACGGTGAACACGGCTTCGCGCCTGCAGGAGGCGGTGCGCGACATCCTCGGAGCCCCCGCCGTCGGGGTGCTCCTGAGCGAGACCACGGTCGCGGCCGTCGCCGAGCGCGAGGGTCTCGTCGAGGTGGGCGCGCACGTGCCGCGCGGACGTCGCAGCGCGCTGCGGCTCTGGGCGCTGGTCGAGCCGTGATCGCCGCCCTGCGCCTTCTCGGCCGGAACGGGACGCGGGTGATCGCCGGCGGCGTGTTCGTCGGCCTGCTGGTCCCGGGCCTGTCGGCTCTCTTCGAGCCGCTGCTCGTCCCCTCGATCCTGCTGCCGTTCCTCGTCGCGCTGCTGCGGCTCGATGCCGCGCGGCTCCGCGCCCTCGCCCGGGCGCCGCTTTCCGCCGCGGCCCTGCTGCTGTGGCTTCTGGTCCTCTCGCCGCTGCTCGTCCGCCTCGTGCTCGCGGCCGTGCCGGTGGATCCCGGCCTCGCGGGCTATCTCGTCGCCAATGCCGCCTGTGCCCCGCTCATGGCCTCGGCGGCCCTCGCCCTGCTGCTCGGGCTCGACGTCACGCTCGCCCTGGTCGCCACCGTCGCCGCCACCTTCCTCGTGCCCTTCAGTCTGCCGCCGCTCGCGCTGGGTCTCGCCGGCATGGAGGTGCCGCTGGCCGCGGGCGAGCTCGCCCTGCGCCTCGCGCTCCTGGTCGGAGGCTCGGCCCTGATCGCGACGCTCCTGCGGATCCGTCCGGGTGCGGAGTTCTTCGCGGCCCGCGCCGTCGAGCTCGACGGGCTCGCCGTCGTCGGCCTCGTCGCCTTCTCGATCGCGGTCATGGGCGGAGTGCGCGAGGCGCTGGTCGCGTCCCCCGCCAACGTCCTCGGGATGCTGCTCGCGGTCTTCGCGCTCAATGTCGGGCTGCAGCTCGCCGGCACACTGCTCGCCCGCCCGGCCGGCCTCCGCACCGCGCTCACCGTCGGCCTGCTCTCCGGCAACAACAACATCGGCATCGTGCTCGCGGCGACGGCCGACCGCGCGCCCGAAAGCCTCGTGGTCTACGTCGCCCTCGCCCAGTTCCCGATCTACCTGCTGCCGCTCGTGCAGAAGCGCCTCTACCGCCGCCTGCTGCCCGAGGACGCCGCGGCACCGGTGGCGAGGGCCGGACGGCCGACGGTGGTTCCGGAACGATCGCGCGGCCGCTAGTCTCGCGCCCGCCAGCCGGGGTTTCGTGCATGATCCACAGTGCCGTCGTCTGCCCGTTCTGCCCCCTTCTCTGCGACGACCTCGAGGTCGAGGCGGAGGGGAACCGGCTGCGGCTCCGAAGCGGCGGCTGCGCGCACGCCCGCGAGCGCTTCGCGACCCTCGCCGGGGCGGAAGGCGCGCGCGCCGGCGGCCGGCCGGCCACGACCGAAGACGCCCTCGAACGGGCGGCTTCGCTTCTCGCCGGTGCGCGGAGCGTGCTGATCTCGGGCTTGGGGTGCGACGTGGACGGCATGCGGGCGGTGCTGCGGCTCGCGGAACGGCTCGGGGCGATCGTCGACCACGGCGCTTCGGACGGCGCCTTCGCCAATCTCCGCGCCATGCAGCGGAGCGGCTGGGTGACGGCGACCTTCGCCGAAGTGCGCAACCGCGCCGATCTGCTGCTGTTCTTCGGCACCGACGGCGGCCCCTTCGCCGAGGTGCTGGAGCGCCGGCTGTTCGCGCCCGGGGCGACGGTCTTCGCCGGGCACCCACCGGTCCGCCGCCGCCTCGCGATCGGACCCGGAGCGCCCGCGGGCGCCGAGATCGTCCTGCCGTGGCCCGCGGAGGAGCTGCATCTCGCGGCGGCGCTTTTGCGCGCGCGGCTCGCCGGGCGCCCGGTCGGCGGCACCGGCCGCACCCGCCCGCCGGTCGCGACGCTGGACCGCATCGCCGAAGCGCTGCGCGCGGCGCGCTACGCCGTGATCGTCTGGGACGCGGCGGCCATGCCGGCGGAGGTGGCGGAGCCGGCGATCGCGAACATCGCGGGGCTGCTGCTCGAGCTCAACCGCGAGACGCGCGCGGTCGGCCTGCCGCTCGCCGCGAGCCACCATATCGTGACCGCGTCGCAGGTCTGTACCTGGCAGTGGGGTGTGCCGCTGCGCACGGCCGCGACCGCCGCGGGGCCGGAGCACGATCCGCAGGCCTTCGCGGCCCCGCGCCTGCTCGCGAACGGCAGGGTCGATGCGCTTTTGTGGATCTCCGCCTTCGAGCGCCGGCCGCCTCCCGCCGGTGTCCCGACCGTGGCGCTCCTCGCCCCCGGCCCGGAACCGGTCGCGGCGGACGTGGTCCTCGAGGTCGGGATCCCCGGAATCGATCACGCCGGGACGGCGTTCCGCATGGACCCGGTCGTGGCCCTGCCGCTGCGGCAGTTGCGCGACGGCGGACTTCCGGGCGTCGCGGAGCTATGCGACGCGATCGCCTCGAGACTGCCGGCCCGCGCTTGACCGGTCCCTACTCCCCCTTGCCGGTCGCGGCGAGGAAGCCCTTCTGCGGGTTGTAGCCGAGGAGCGCGCCGGCGAGGAACAGCGCCGCCCAGCCGGCGGTGATCGCCAGCGCCTCGACGTGCAGCTGCAGATAGAGGGCGAACCGGATCAGCTCGACGGCGTGGGTGAAGGGATTGAGCATGGCGATCTGCCAGAGGACGTAGCTCGCCTCCTTGACGCGCCAGAGCGGGTAGAGCGCCGAGCTCGCGAAGAACAACGGGAAGATGACGAAGTTCATCACCCCCGCGAAATTCTCGAGCTGGCGGACGAGCGAGGAGAGCAGCAGCCCGAGCGCACCGAGCATGAAGCCCGATAGCCCAACGGCCGGAAGCGCCGCGAGATATCCCGCGAACGGCGGCCGCACTTCCCAGAACCAGGCGATGGCGAGGAAGATGTAGACCTGCAGGCAGGCGACGACGACGCCGGCGAAGAGCTTGACGGAAAGGAGATACCAGCGCGGCAGGGGGCTCACGAGCAGCACCCGCATCGACCCCATCTCGCGATCGTAGACCATCGACAGCGAGCTCTGCATGCCCGAGAACAGCAGGATCATGCCGCAGAGCCCGGGCGTGATGTAGACCTCGTAGAGGATGTAGGTCGTATAGGGCGGCTGGATCGAGACGCCGAGGATCGAGCGGAAGCCGGCCGCGAAGATGAAGAGCCAGACGAGCGGCCGCACGAGGGCGGCGAAGAAGCGCCCGCGCTGGCGCAAAAAGCGCAGCAGTTCGCGCGCGAGCACACCCTCGAGGCAGAGGAGCGCCCGGCTCAGGACGTCGCCCCGGTCACCCGCGCGTAGACCTCGCCCAGATCCGCCGCTCCGTGCTGCCGCATCAGCTCCGGAGGCGTCCCCGCCGCGCGCACCCGCCCGCGGTGCAGGATCACCACCCGGTCCGTCGGCCACACCTCGTCGATCAGATGTGTCGTCCACAGGACACTCACCCCGTCGTTCGCGCACAGTTCGTGGACGTGCCGCACGATCGCCTGCCGGCTGTCGATGTCGAGGCCGACCGTCGGCTCGTCGAGGACGAGAAGTTCCGGCTCGTGCAGGAGCGCCCGCGCGAGCTCCACCCGCCGCTGCTGGCCGCCCGAGAGCGTGCGCACGGGCCGCGTCAGGAGATCTCCGACCCCGAGACGCCGGCTCACCGCCTCGATGCGTCCCGCCGCCCGCGCCCGCGGCAGCCCCTGCAGCGCGCAGGCGTAGCGCAGGTTCTGGCGCACGCTCAGATCGAGGTCGAGGGTCGGGCGCTGGAACACGACGCCCATGCGCGCGAGCGCGGCACAGGCATCCCGCGACAGATCCAGGCCGCAGACCCGGATGCGCCCCTCACGCGCCTCGAAGAGACGCGTCACGAGCGCCATCAGCGTGGTCTTGCCGGCGCCGTTCGGCCCGAGAAGCGCCGTGAAACCGCCGCGCGGCACGGTCAGCGAGACGCCGTCGAGCGCGCGCGCGCTGCGGCCGTAGGCGTAGCTCACGCCCTCGACGGCGAGCGCCGGCGGATCCGCGCTCATGCCGGCGCTCCCTCGCCCGCGAGCAGCTCCGCGATGCCGCCGAGCGAGCGGCGGACCTCCTCGACCGCCTGCTCGTCGGCGCGTGCCGCCCGCGGCAGCCGCACCGGGATGTCGCCGACGATCCGGGCCGGAGCGTGCGAAAGGACGATAATGCGGTCCGCGACCATCACCGCCTCGCGCAGGTCGTGGGTGACGAAGAGCGCCGTCGGTGCGTGCGCCGCGAGCAGGTCGAGCAGCAGCAGCCGCATCCGGCGCGCGGTCGGTGCATCGAGCGAGACGAAGGGCTCGTCGAGCAGCAGCAGGTCGGGTTCGATCACGAAGGCGCGGGCGATCGCGACCCGCCGCGCCATGCCGAGCGAGAGACGCGAGGCGTAGACGTCGCGGGCCTCCGTGAGCTCGACCTCGGAGAGCACCCGCGCGATCCGGCGCTCGTCCTCCTCCGGCGGGCCGGGCAGGACCAGCCGCAGATTGTCGGCGACCGTGCGCCACGGCAGGAGCCGCGGTTCCTGGAAGACATAGCCGATGCGCCCCGGCTGCGGCCGCCGGATGTGTCCGCGGAAATCGGCATCGAGCCCGGCGACGATGTTGAGCAATGTGGTCTTGCCGCAGCCCGAGGGCCCCGTGACGGCGACCGTCTCGCCGGCATCGACCGTGAAGCGGAGAGGCCCGAGCACGTGCCGCTCCGGCGCTGTTCCCATCGCCGGGAAGCGCTTGTCGAGGATCTCGACGGTCAGCGCCGCCATCGGCCGATCCGGCGTTCGACCGGCTGCAGGACTCCCCACTCGATCGCCTGCACGACGGCGACGAAGGCGAGCGCATAGGCGAGGATGCCGGTGACGTCGAAGAACTGGAAGAAGATCGCGATCTCGAAGCCGACGCCGTTCGGCCGCCCGAGCAGCTCGACCACGAGCACGATCTTCCAGATCAGCGCGAGGCCGGAGCGGGCGGCGGCGGCGATGTAGGGTGCCAGCTGGGGCAGCACGATGTGCCGGAGCCTTCGCGTCCAGGGCACACGGAAGACACGGGCCATCTCCGCGAGCGCCGGGTCGAGGGCGCGTGCTCCCTCGCGCACGGTGACGGCCACGTTCGGGATCTTGTTGAGGGCGACGGCGAGGATCGCCGCACTCTCGACGAGGCCGATCCAGATGTAGGCGAGGACGATCGTCACCAGGGCCGGGAGGTTGAGGAAGAAGACGAGCCACGGGCCGCCGAAGGCATCGGCGACGCGGCTCCGGCCCGTGAGCAGCCCGATCGCCGTCCCGACCAGCATGGCGATCACGAAGCTCGCAGCAACCCGCGCGAGCGTGACGCCGAGGTGGAAGAACAGCTCGCCGCGCACGGCTTCGTCGACGAGCCGCAGCAGCACGTTTGCGGGCGGTGGCATCAGCCGCGGCGAGGCGGCGAGCCAGGCGACCGCCTGCCACAGTGCGGCGAGCGCGAGCAGCGAGAGCACCGGGACCGCCGCCGCCCGCAGGGCCCGGCCGGGGACGACGCGTGCCGTCCCCGCCTCCACCCCGCTGCCGGCGACGGCCCGTGCCATCCTCAATACCGCACGCCGTCCCAGAACGTGCCCTCGGGCAGGCTCGTCGCGGCGCCGACCAGCTTCTCGCCGCCGAGCTCGGCGAGGATCGCGAACAGCTTTGCCGCCTGCTCGCGCTCGGCGTCGCCCCAGTGCCGGACGATGCCCTCGCGGTAGCGCCGCACCAGCACCTCGAAGACGGCGTCGTCCTCGGCCTTCACGAGCGGCCGGATGCGCTGCCATTCGGCATCGTCCGTGGCGAGGATGTCCTTGGCGGCGCGGGAGGCCGCGGCGAAGGCGCGGACCACCTCCGGCTTCTCCGCGACCGCCTCGCCGCGGCAGACATAGCCGAGCTGCGGGACGTCGCGTGCGACGCCGAGCTCCGCCTGGGCATCGGCGACCTCGAGCAGCCGCCGGTGACCCGCGGCCTCGAGCCGGGCCACGTAGTGCCAGTAGTTGAGCACCGCATCGAGCTCACCGCCCTGGAACTTCTCGTTCAGGAGCGGTGGCGCCCCGAAGGCGAGTTCGGCCGCCTCCGCCAGATCGATGCCGTGGCGCTTGCGGGCGACGGCGCGCACCAAGAGCCAGCTCTTGTCGTAGGGGCCACCCGCCACGCCGATCCTGCGGCCGGCGAGATCGTCGAGCGAATCGACCTCCGAACCGGCGTGCACCACGAGCGCGCCGACCGTGCTCGAATAGGGAAAGGCGTAGACGAGATCGGCGCCGTCGGCCCGCATCCGCGCGACCCACAGATAGTCGTCGACGATGCAGTCGACCTCGCCCGCCATCAGCGCGACGTTGCTCGCCTCACCACCGCCGTAGCCCTGCACCTCGAGGGTGAAGCCCTCGCGGGCGTCGAGGCCGTGGTGCTTCACCACGTCCAGCTCCCACTGGACCGTGCCGAACTTGAGCACGCCGAGCTTCAGCACCGCGTCCTGGGCGGCCGCCGCCGTCGCCAGCAGACAGCCGGCCGCCACCACGATCCACCCGGATCTGCGCAGGGACATCCGCGTCTCCTCCCCTTTCCCGCTCGTGTGCCCAAGAATCTGGTACGATGGTCGGCCCGCGCCAGCCCCGGGTCACTCGACGACGATGGTTCCGGAGAGCCCCCGGTCCTCGAGGCCTTCGCACCCGAACTCGTACTCGCCCGGCCGGATCGGCACGAAGGTCAGCTCGAACTCGCCCTCGTCGTCGAGCTCGACGACGGAGAAGACGGGGTTCGCGAACTCGACCTCGCCCGCCTGCAGCTGGCGCACCCAGACGCTGTCGAGGAACTCGCGCATGTCGAGCTCGCACTCGACGAGGCCGGTGGACTGCACCGTGAGCTTGTAGCCCTTTCCGGTCTCGATGCGGTACGCCTTCGGCTCCATGCCGTAGCCGTCGTCCCCGATGCCGATCCGGAGAGGCTCGAGGCTTTCGGCGCGGGCACCGAGATAGCCCGCGGCGGATGCCGGGCCGGCGGCAACCAGGGTGCAGAGAGTCGCGAGTGCGAAGCTGCGGAACATCGGACCTCCTCCTTACGCGATGAAGACGATCAGAACCGGCAGGCCGACATCGGCTCGTCGACGCCGAGGGTGTCGAGATGGTTGCGGGCGTGCAGGAACTGCGGCAACGGCGCATAGGATGCGACCGCGTCGTCGGTGTGCAGCACGATCGGCTGACGCATCTGATGGTCCCAGCTGCGGAAGCTCGCCGGAACCCCCTTGTAGACGTCGAAACGCGCGTCTTCCGCGAGCAGCGCCTCGCGGATCGCCGCGAAGTCACCGCTTCCGGCGCGCGTCACCGCGTCGAGAAGGGCGCGCACGGCCGCCCAGGCCGCGAACTCCGGATCCTGCATGTGGCGCAGATGACCGACCTGCTTCTCGAACCGGCTGTTGAGCTGCGGCGAGCCGAAGCGCTCGGACGCCCAGTGCCAGGCCGAGGGCACGAGCCCGGTGCTGCCGACGACAGGACGTGGCAGCACGGTGTTGTAGGGGATGTAGCGGGAGAATTCACCCGCCCTGTCGACCACCAGCACCACGTCGTAGTCGACGCCGGTCGTGAGCAGCTGGATATCGTTCTTCTCCCGCGCGCGCGGATCGTTGCCGGCGACGAAATCGCGCGTCTCGACCACCCGCAGGCCGAACTTCGCGAGCGAGGCCGCATGGATGCCGGCGAGCTCCCCATCCTCAGGCAGAGGCCCGTGCAGCATCAGCACCCGGCGCCATTCCTTCGCGGCGAGGAACTGGGCGAGCGCGTCGGTGAGCATCGACCGGGACGGGATCACGTGCAGCAGATTGGCGGCGCACTTCTCGCCGCGCAGCGCGTCGTCCGGCTCGGAGATGTTGAACAGCAGCGCCTCGCGGCCCGCCGCGTGCCGGGCGATGTCGACGAGAAGCGCGCTTTCGAGATCGGCGAGGAAGAAGCGGACGCCCGCGTCGTACAGACGGTCGAAGGCCGCCGGCAGCCCGGCGGGATCCCGCACCCGCGCCTCCTCGAGCCGGAAATCGAGCCCGGTCGCACGGCCCACGATGCGGGCATCCCGCATCGCCACCCGGGCACCGTCGAGCGGATCGACCGCCGGGCGCAGCACGAGACGGGCGTAGGTCTCGAGGGCCGCGTGCCGCGGATCGTCCTCGATGCCGAGATAGCCGATCGGGAACGGCTGGCGCTCCGCGGACACGGCCGGACGTAGGTCGACCGCCGCCAGCAGGACCAGCAGGATCAGTCCCGCCGTTGCGGCCCGACCGGCGACCGTCCGCACGGACGCACTCCACGTCATCGCGTCTCCCCCCTGCTGCCCGCCGGAACCGCGCGGACAGTGCCGCCACCTCCCCCGTCCGTCAACATCGTCCCCGGCGCCCGCCGGGTCAGCCCGTCGGCGCGAGCGCGCGCGGCAGCAGCAGGAACAGACGACCCGGATGCTTCATGTGGCCGGCCCGGAATTCGGCCTCCGGACCGGTGCCGAAGAAGATGTCGCCCCGGACCACACCGCGGATCGCCCCGCCCGTGTCCTGCGCCACCACGAGCCGGCGGAACGGCCGCTCGCCTTCCGGATCGGGGACGGTGGTGTCGAGCCAGAGCGGAAGACCGAGGGCCAGAAAGCGCCGGTCGACCGCGAGCGAGCGGCCCGGCTCGAGCGGCACGCCCATGGAGCCGACCGGCCCCTCGTCCTCCGCCACCTCGCCGAGCTCGCGGAAGAACACATAGGAACGGTTGCGCGCCATGATCCCGGGGGCCCGCTCGGGATGGGCGCGCAGCCAGTCGCGGATCGAAAACAGCGAGACCTCCTCGCGGGCGAGCTCGCCGAGCTCGACCAGATCGCGGCCGATCGCCCGGTAGGCGTGGCCGTTCTGTCCGGCGTAGCCGATCCGCACGAGCCGCCCGTCGGGAAGACGCACCCGGCCGGAGCCCTGGATGTGGAGGAAGAAGAGCGCGACCGGATCGTCGACCCAAAGCAGCTCGAGCCCGCGACCGGCGAGCGCGCCGTTCTCGATGCCGGCGCGGTCGGGATAGGGAACGAGGCGTCGTCCTTCGAGCCGGCCGGCGATGCGCCGCCCCTCGAGCTCCGGGTCGAACAGGCCGAGATCGACCGTCACGAGATCATCCGGCAGGCGATAGATCGGGTAGCGGAAGCGTCCGTCGGGCACCGGCGAACCGTCGAGGAGCGGCTCGTAGTAGCCCGTGAACAGCCCTTCGGCGCGGTCGTTGTCGCGCACCGCGAAGACCGCGAACCGTTCCTCGAAGAAGCGGCGGACGGCCGCGGGATCGTCCGCGAGCGCGCCCGCCTCGCGGCAGACCGGCAGCCAGTCGCCGACCGTGCCGAACACCGGCTCGCCGCCGACCGGCCGCTCCTCCGGACGCTGTCGCCAGACCTCGCAGCCGCGCAGGAAGGCGCGCAGCGCCGGACGCGGGTCGTCGTCCTCCCAGCCCCGGAGGTCGGTGAACGCCGCCGGCACCAGCACCAGCTTCGGTTCGGGCGGCTTCTCCGGCCGGCGCTCGCAGGCCGCGAACAGGAGCAGCAGACAGAGCAGCGCGGCGCGGCGCCAGCAGCTCATTCGGGCACGCGGGTCTCGACGAGCTGCCAGTTCGGATCCGACGAGCGCACGTCGCGCTCGAATGTCCAGAGGTCCTCGACCTCGACGATCTTCGACGGATTGCCGTCGATCAGATGGCCGTCGGCGTCGCGGGTGGCGGTGATCTGTTCGCTGACGAAGCGGACGGTGATGCGGGCGTGCCGGCCGCGCATGCCGGCTTCGACCACTTCGGCCCGACGGATCGCCACCACCTCGATGGTCAGGCTGTGGCCGGCCTCGATCCGACGGTCGATCTCCTGCGCGAAGCGCTCGTAGACGTCGGGCGCCAGCAGCATGCGCAGCGTGTCCTTGTCGCCCTTCGCGAAGGCGCCGAGGATCATCTCGAAGGCGGCCCGCGCCCCTTCGAGGAAGTGGTCGAGATCGAAGCGCGGATCCTGCAGCCGGATCTCGGTGAGCCCCGCCTTGAGCGCGCGATCGCCGGCATCGGCCACCCCGGCCGTCTCCTCCGCTTCGGGTTCGCCCTTCGGGCGGCGCAGCGGCACCACCTTGTCCGGCGCAGAGGCCTCGGCGGGCGACTGGCGGCGCCGCTCGTGGCCGGTCCGCCGTCCGAGCACCGAGCCGAGGCGCAGCACCACGAAGGCGGCGATCATCGCGAAGAAGAGGATGTCGAGATAGGCGAAGCCGTCGGACATGCACCACCGTTCGAGAGCTTGATCGCCGGAGCAGCGCCGGGCGCCTCGTGCCCGCATCCGGCTGGTCCGAACGCGCTCGTGGCATCATATAGCCCGCGGCATCCGAAAACAAACGGCGGTTTCCTTGCCCCTGCTCCCCGTTCTGGTCCTGCTCTTCGTCCTCGTGCCGCTCCTCGAACTCGGCATCCTGATCGAGGTCGGCTCCCGCATCGGCGCGCTCGCGACGATCGCGCTCTGTCTTTTGACCGCGGTGCTCGGCGGAGCCCTCGTGCGGGCCCAGGGTGCGGCGGTGCTGCGCACATTGCGCCGCCAGCTCGATCTCGGCCGTCTGCCGGTGGCCGAGGCCTTCCACGGCATCTGCCTGCTGCTCGCGGGCCTGATGCTGCTCACCCCGGGCTTCGTCACCGACACGATCGGCTTCCTGCTCCTCGTCCCGCAGGTCCGCTCGCGGATCTACGAGACCCTGCGGCAGCGGATCGAGGTCGAGGTCGCGGGCGGTCCGCCCGGCCGCCCGCAGCCCAGGGTGATCGAGGTGGAGTACGAGGAGATCGACGACGAACCGCCGCCGGGCCGCGGCTGGGGCCGTCGATGATCTTCCTGCTGCGACACGCCGAGTCGGAGTGGAACCGGCTCTTCTCGGCCTTCCGGGTGGATCCCGGGCTGCCCGATCCGCCGCTCACCGCGGAGGGTCGCGCGCAGGCGGCGACGCTCGCCGGACGTCTCGCCGCGACCCCGCCCGAGCGCGTGCTGGTCAGTCCCTACCGGCGCTCCATCGAGACCGGTCGCGCCCTCGCCTCGGCGCTCGGTGCCGAACTCGTCGTCGAACCGCTTTTGCGCGAGCGCTGCGCCTTCTCCTGTGATATCGGCACGCCCGCCTCGCGGCTGCGCGAGGAGTGGCCGGATCTCGCCTTCGACGGCCTGCCCGAGGTCTGGTGGGGCGGGCTGATCGAGAGTGATGCCAGCCTCGAACGACGGTGCCGGGAGTTCCTGCGGGCGCTGCGCCGCCACGGGCCGGGGCGCACCGTGGCGCTGGTCTCGCACTGGGGCTTCATCCGGGCGCTCACCGGTCGCAGGCTGCAGAACGCGGAGATCCTCCGCACCGACTGGCAAGGGCTCGAACACGGAGAATGGTGGGACGCATGAGCGAGGAACCGCAGCAGAACGGAGCGCAGACCGCCGGCGGCGGTGACGGAGGGCAGCAGCAGGGACCGCGGCTCGCCATCCTCGCGCAGTACATCAAGGACCTGTCCTTCGAGAACCCGCGTGGGCCCGGCGGTTTCGCCCAGGCGCAGAGCCGTCCGGAGATCCAGGTCAGGGTCGACGTGCGCGGCGAGCAGCGGGCGCAGGACCAGCACGAGGTGGTGCTGGAGCTCGTGGTCGACGCGAAGCTCGGCGACCAGCCGGTGTTCCTCCTCGAGCTCACCTACGGCGGCATCTTCGTGCTGCAGAACATCCCGCCCGACGCCCTGCAGGCGCTGCTGATGATCGAGTGCCCGCGGCTCCTCTTCCCCTTCGCCCGCCGGATCGTCGCCGACCTCACCCGCGACGGCGGCTTCCCGCCGCTGCTGCTCGATCCGATCGACTTCGTCTCGCTCTACCGGCGGCGACTCCAGCAACAGCAGCAGGCGGCGCAGACCCCGGCCGGCAACGCCTGAGCCGGGCGCCCCGGCCACGCCACGGTGCGGCGTTTCCTCCGCCGCACCGGCGGGTACGTGTGGGCTGGGCTCTCGCCCGCCTTCCCGGCACCCGGCTTGACATCGCCGCAGGCGGGGAGTTTGTCGGACGCGGCGAAGACGAACGGGGGGAGGTCGTGACGGCCTGCGCACGTCCGGGCGGGCTCGACGAGGCGCTGCGGCTGCTGGCCGCGGGGACCTTTCGCATCGTCGCGGGCGCGACGGACCTCTACCCGGCCGATGTGCCCCGCCGCGCCTGGGCCGGGCCGCGCATCGGCGCCGGCGAAGCCTTCCTCGACATCACGGCCATCCCCGAACTCGCGGAGATCCGCCGCACCGAGCGCGGCATCCGCGTCGGCGCCGCCGTCACCTGGACGGCGATCGCGGAAGCGGACATTCCACCGTGGTGTCACGGCCTCGTGCAGGCGGCGCGCGAAGTAGGCGGAGCGCAGATCCAGAACCGCGGCACCGTCGGCGGCAACCTCTGCAACGCCTCGCCGGCCGCCGACGGCATCCCTCCCCTGCTCGCCCTCGATGCCGAAGTGGAGCTCGCCGGGCGATCCGGCACGCGCCGGCTGCCGCTTTCGGAGTTCCTGCTCGGCAATCGCAGGACGGCGCTGCGCCCGGACGAGCTGCTGGTGGCGGTCGAGGTGCCCGACCCGGGAGACGGTGCGCGCTCGGTCTTCTACAAGCTCGGTGCGCGGCGGCACCTCGTGATCTCGATCGTCGCCCTGGCCGTGACCCTGCGCTTCGACCGGGCGGGAAGGCTCGTCGATCCGCGCTTCGCGGTGGGCGCCTGCGCGCCGACCGCGGTGCGGCTTTCGACCCTCGAAGCGGAGCTCGCGGGCCTCGAGGTCGAAGCCGCCTGCGCCCGCGTCCGGCCCGACAGGCTCCGCGAGCTCGCCCCGATCGACGACGTGCGCGCGACCGCGGCCTACCGCCGCGAGGCCGTGGCGGAGCTCCTGCGACGCGCGATCCGGGCGCTCGCCCGCGAGGAACGGCCGGCGGGAGGGCTCGTGCGGTGAGCACCAGGGGCCTCGATCTGCGCTTTCGGGTGAACGGCCGCGAGGTCACCCTCTCTGCGGACCCCTTAGCGCGGCTCACCGAGATCCTGCGCGAGCGCCTCGGCCTGACCGGCACCAAGGTCGGCTGCGAGGCGGGTGACTGCGGTGCCTGTACGGTGCTGCTCGACGGCCGTCAGGTGTGCGCCTGCCTCGTGCCGGCGGTCCAGCTCGGGGGCCGCGAGGTGACCACGGTCGAGGGACTGGCCGCCGACCCGCTGGGCCGACGCCTCCAGCAGGCGCTCGTCGCCTGCGGCGCGATCCAGTGCGGCATCTGCACGCCGGGCATGGCGATGGCGGCCTTCGATCTCCTGCGCCGCGTCGCCCGGCCGACGCGCCGGCAGGTGGAGGACGCGCTCGGCGGCGTGCTCTGCCGCTGCACGGGCTATGTGCGGATCGTCGAGGCGGTGCTGGCCGTGGCCGAAGACCGCGTGCCGGAGCTGCCGGCGCAGGGCGGCGTCGGGGCGCGCATCCGCAAGCGCGACGGCGAGGGCAAGGTCAGAGGCATCGACCGCTTCGGCGCCGACGAGGCGCCCGAGGGCGCGCTGTGGCTTCGGGTCGTGCGTTCGCCGCACGCCCGCGCGCGCTTCACGCTCGGTGACCTCGACGCCTTCCGCGCGCGCCATCCGGGCATCCGCGCGGTCCTGACCGCGAAGGACGTTCCGGGGCGCAACCGGTTCGGCATCTACCCGGATCTCAAGGACCAGCCGGTCCTCGCCGAGGACGAGGTGCGCTACCGCGGCGAGGCGGTGCTGCTGCTCGTGGGCGATCGCGAGGCGGTCGAAGCAATCACGCTCGACGATCTTCCCCTCGTCTTCGAGCCGCTGCCGGCGGTCACCGATCCCGAAATCGCGCTCTCCGGGACGCTGCCGGCGGTCCATGCCGACCGGCCGGACAATGTGCTGGTGCGCGGCACGTTCCGCACGGGTGACGCGGAAGCCGCGCTCGCCTCGGCGCCGCTGCGGGAAGCCGTCGAGATCGAGACGTCCTTCGTCGAGCACGCCTACATCGAGCCCGAGGCCGGCTGGGCGCGGCGCGTCGGCGACCGCATCGAGATCGGTGTCACCACCCAGACCCCCTACATGGACCGCGACGAGGTGGCGGGCATCCTCGGCATCGCGCCGGAACGCGTGCGGATTCGCCCGACCTGCTGCGGCGGCGGCTTCGGCGGCAAGCTCGATCTCTCGGTGCAGCCGTTCCTCGCGATCGCGGCATGGGCGCTCGGCGAGCCCGTCCGGATCGTCTACGACCGCATCGAGAGCATGGCGTCCACCACCAAGCGCCATCCGGCGCGCATGCGGGTCGAGGCGGCCGCCGATGCCGACGGCAGGCTGCTGGCCGTGCGCTTCCGCGGGCTGTTCGACACCGGCGCCTATGCCTCCTGGGGGCCGACGGTCGCGGGCCGCGTGCCGCTGCATGCGAGCGGCCCCTACCGGCTGGCCCACGTCGATGCCGAAGCGCTCGCGGTCTACACGAACAACACGCCGGCGGGCGCCTTCCGCGGCTTCGGTGTGCCGCAGACCACGATCGCGACCGAAGCGCTGGTCGACGAGCTCGCGCTGCGCCTCGGCCGCGACCCGCTCGATTTCCGTCTCGACAACGCACTCCGCAAGGGCGACGTGGCGCCGTTCGGGCAGGTGCTCGAGAGCTGCGGGCTCGTCTTCTGTCTCGAGGCGCTGCGGCCAGCCTGGCGCGAGCTGCGCGCCGCCTGCGAGGCGTTCAACCACGAAGCGCGCGCGTCCGGCGACCCGCACCGGCGCGGTGCCGGCATCGCCTGCATGTGGTACGGCTGCGGCAACACCGGCATGAGCAACCCTTCGGAGATGCGGGTCGGGCTGCGCCGCGACGGCCGCATCGTGCTCTTCAACGGCGTGCAGGACATCGGCCAGGGATCCAACACCATCATGGTGCAGATCCTGGCTTCGGCCCTCGGCGTTCCCGAAGACGTGATCGAGGCGACCCCCGCCGATACCGACCTCACCCCCGATGCCGGCAAGACGTCCGCTTCGCGGCAGACCTACGTCTCGGGCCGGGCGACCCAGCTCGCGGGCGAGGATCTGCGGGCGAAGATCCTGCGGCTCGCCAATGCCGGGCCGGAGGCCGTCATCCGCCCGGAAGACGGACGGATCGTGGTCGAGGACGGCGGGGTGCGGCACGTGATCGATCCCGCGCGGCTCGCGGCGGATGCCGACGGCATCGTGCTCGAAGGTCGCGGCCGCTTCGACCCGCCCTCGACCGCGGTCGAGGGCGGTTCGGGACGTCCCTACGGCGCCTTCGCCTTCGGCGCGCAGTTCGCGGTGGTGGAGGTCGACATCGGGCTCGGCACGGTGCGGGTGCTCGCGGTGCACGCGGCGCACGACGTCGGCCGCGCGGTCAATCCGCAGCAGGTCGAGGGCCAGATCCAGGGCGGCATCGCCCAGGGCATCGGCCTCGCCCTGATGGAAGAGTACATTCCGGGGCGCACCGAGAACCTGCACGACTATCTGATCCCGACCGTAGGCGACATGCCGGAGATCGTGATCCATCTGATCGAGGATCCGCAGCCCGACGGGCCGTTCGGCGCCAAGGGCGTCGGCGAGCCGGCGCTGATCCCGACGGCACCCGCGATCCTCAATGCCATCCGCCACGCGACGGGCGTGCGCCCGAAGAAGGTGCCGGTGCTGCCGCACCGCCTGCGGGAGGCCCTGCGCGAGCACGGAGAAGGCCCGTGAACCCGACCACCGACAGCCCGGCGCGCGGCCGCGCCGACATGACCGAGCGCTTCGGCGCGCGCGAGGAAGGCGGCATCGTCCGCTGCGACGCCTGCCCCGTCCTGTGCCGCATCAGACCCGGCCGCACGGGCGCCTGCAGCCGCTACGCCAACGAGAACGGGGCGCTCGTGCGCACCGACCCGGTGGTCCTTCTGGAGCGTGTGCGGGCGGAAGGCGGCGCGGTGGTGCCCTTCGCCTCCGGACCGTGGGACGGCTCGCCGCTCGGCGGGCGCGAGCTGTTCGTCACGGGCATCGGTGCCGGGACGACCTATCCCGACTACAAGCCCGCACCCTTCATCGTCGCCAGCCGCTACGAGGACGTCGACACCGTCACCGTGGTCTCGGAGGGGATCTTCTCGTACTGCGGTGTGAAGGTGAAGATCGACACCGACCGCCACCTCGGCCCCGAGACCGCCACCATCCGCGCCAAGGGCGAACCGGTCGGCCACGTCACCACCGCCGAATACGGCTCGCAGATGCTGTCCGTCGGCGGCGTGCGGCACCTCACGGGCGGCACCAAGCGCGAGGGCAACGTCACCTGCGAGACACTGCTCGCACTCTGCAGCGGCGAGCCGGTCGAGCTCGCGATCGAGGGCGGCGCCACGGTCGTCGTCCAGGCGGGTGCGGCCCCGGTCGTCGACGGGAAGCGCGAGGAGCGCATGCGGGTCGGCTGCGGCTCGGCCACGGTCGGGATCTTCGCGAAACAGTGGTTCGGCCATGTCGACGAGGTGATCGTGGTCGACGACCACATCACCGGCGTGCTCACCGAACACCAGGCCGGCCGCTGCCTCGGCATGCGCCCCTCGGGGATCCGCATCGAGGGCCGCAAGTCCACCCCCGGCCGCTATTTCAACGTCGCGCGCCCCGGCAAGGGCTGGGGCGGCACCGACATCACCGATCCACTCGCGATCGTCCGCGAGATCGACCGCAACCTCGCCTGGCCGGGCATGCGGGTGCTGTTCACCAGCACAACCGGCGAGGACGCGCTCTACTGCGTGCTCGGCGAGGATTTCCGCCTGCACGAGGCGGAGATGCCCGAGGAGGTGCGCCGGACCATCGAACGCATCGCCGAGAACTGCGAGCCGTCGCTGTGTTCGGTGCTGTTCATGGCCGGTGCCGGCGGTTCGCTCCGGGCGGGCGTGACCGAGAACCCGGTGCTGCTCACCCGTTCGGTGCATCGCGGCGAGAGCCGGGTGACGATGGGCGGGGCGCCGGTCTACGTCTGGCCGGGTGGCGGCATCACCATCATGGTGGACGTCACCCGCATGCCGAAGAACGCCTTCGGCTACGTCCCGACGCCGGCCATCGTCGCGCCGATCGAATTCACCCTGCCGAGGCGGCTCTACGAGCGCATCGGCGGGCATGTGGAGGCGATCGAGCCGCTCACGGAGGTGGTGGCGCGCTACTGCGACGTCGCGCGGACGGAACTCGCGGCGCCCGACCTGCCCTGGCCGGGCGAGCCGCCGCGGTCCTCTGGCGGGAAGGAGGAGCCGTGAGCGCACTGCCTGTGGACCACGGACCGGTCGCGGCGCGGCTCGGGCCGCGGCGGCTGCATCTGCAGCACGGGCCGATCGACCTGCTCGTCGACGTCGAGGGACCGGGGCCGGTCGTCGAGGCCGCCTTCGCCGCCGCCTGCCGGCGCTTCGACGGCCTGCTCGACGGCCTCTGCACGGTGCTGCCGGTGCTGCGCCGGCCGGTGCCGCCGGGCTTCGAGCCGTCGGACCTGCCGGAGACCGCCCGGCGCATGGTCGAAGCCGTCCGGCCCTATCATCCGCTGTTCGTGACGCCGATGGCGGCGGTCGCGGGCGCCGTCGCGGACTCCGTCCTCGACGCCATCCGCCGCGTCCCCGGCCTCGGCCGGGTGATCGTCAACAACCGCGGCGACATCGCCCTCGCCTGCCCGCCCGGGGCGACCATCCGCACCGGACTCGTCACGGACCTCGCGCGGCCCGTTCCTTCGCTCGTGATCGAGACGGGAGCGGAGATCGGCGGCATCGCCACGAGCGGCCGCGAGGGGCGGAGCTTCTCGCTCGGCATCGCCGACGCCGTGACGGTCCTGGCCGCCGACGCCGCCACGGCCGACGCGGCCGCCACCCTCGTTGCGAATGCCGTCGACATCGACCATCCGGCGGTCGAGCGACGACCCGCGGTCGACCTCGATCCGGAGAGCGATCTCGGGGATCTGCCGGTGGTGACGGGTCTGGGCCCGCTTCCGCCAGAGGCGATCGAAGCCGCGCTCGATGCCGGTGAAGCCTTCGCCCGCGGACTCGTCGCCTCCGGGCGGATCCGGGGCGCCCTGCTGACACTCCGCGGCCGGCTGCGGAGGGTCGGCACCGTCCCGCGGATCGGGGATTGCGCACCTATCGGCGATCGGCACAATCGGCCACGTCCGGGAGGAGAGGAGTGACCAGCATGACCACGAGACGCCAACTTCTGGCCCTGACTGCCGCGGCGGCGCTGCTGCCGTCGGGGCTCGCGCAGGCCGCGGAGACGATCCGCATCGGCGAGCTCATGAGCTACAGCCGTTTCGCCGCCTTCGCCGTGCCCTATCGCAACGGCTGGGAGCTCGGCATCGAGGAGATCAACGCCGCGGGCGGCGTCGCCGGAAAGCAGCTCGAGGTGATCAGCCGCGACGACGGCGGCACCACCGGCGATGCGGTGCGCGTGGCCGAGGAGCTCGTCACCGGTGAGGGCGTGAGCTTCATCTTCGGCACCTTTCTTTCGAACATCGGCCTCGCCGTCGCCGATTTCGCCAACCAGAAGCAGATCCTGTTCATCGCCGCCGAGCCGCTCACAGACGCTCTGAGCCTCGACAAGGGCAACCGCTACACCTTCCGAATGCGCCCGAGCACGTGGATGCAGACGGCGATGCTGGTGGACGAGGTGAAGGATCTCGGCGTGAAGCGCTGGGCCGCGGTGGCGCCCAACTACGAGTACGGGCAGGCGGCGGTCGCCGCTTTCAGACAGCTCGTGGCGCAGCAGATGCCGGATGCGGAGATCGTCGCCGAACAGTTCCCGGCCCTCGGCAAGATCGACGCCGGTGCCACCATCGCCGCCATCGAACAGGCGAACCCGGACGGCATCTTCAACGCGCTGTTCGCCGGCGATCTCGCCAAGTTCGTCCGCGAGGGCTCGATCCGCGGCACCTTCGAGGACCGGACGGTGGTCAGTCTGCTCACGGGCGAGCCGGAATATCTCGATCCGCTCGGCGCCGAGGCACCGGTAGGGTGGATCGTCACCGGCTACCCCTGGGACAAGATCGAGGATCCGAAGCACAGGGCCTTCGTCGAAGCCTACATGGCGAAGTACGGCGACCATCCGCGGCTCGGGTCGCTGCTCGGCTATGCGATCGCCCGCACGATCGGTGCGATGCTGACCGAGACGCAGGGCTCGACCGACACGGAGGCGATGATCGCGGCGCTCGAGAAGATCACCGTCGACACCCCGGCCGGCCCGATCCGCTTCCGGGCGATCGACAACCAGTCCACCATGGGGGCCTGGGTCGGGAAGATCGCCCTCGAGGACGGGCGTGGCACCATGGTCGACTGGCGTTATCTCGACGGCGCCGACTACCTCATTCCGGAGGAGGAGGTCCGCAAGGTCCGGAGCGACTGACCGACACGGAGCCCGAGGGGCGGTGCTCCCCGGCACCGCCCTTTTCGTTCCCGCCCGCGCGAGATCGAAGCGGTACCGCCGATGGATCCCGGTTTCCTCGCCATCCAGGCCCTGAACGGGCTCGTGAGCGCGTCCTCGCTGTTCCTCACGGCGGCGGGGCTGACCATCATCTTCGGCGTGACCCGGATCGTCAACTTCGCGCACGGCTCCTTCTACATGCTGGGCGCCTATCTCGGGCTGTCCCTGATCTGGGGCATGGGCAGTCTCGCCGCGACGCCGGTGGGCTTCTGGCTCGCGGTCCTGCTCGCGGCGCTTCTCGTCGGCCTGCTCGGCATCCTGCTCGAAGTGACGCTGCTGCGGCCGATCTACCGGGCACCGGAGCTGTTCGCGCTGCTGCTGACCTTCGGCCTCGTCCTCGTCTTCCAGGATCTGGTCAAATACATCTGGGGGCCGGAGGACATCCTGGGACCGCGGGCACCGGGCCTGCGCGGTTTCGTCCGCATCTTCGGCTACCGGTTTCCGCAGTACGATCTGGTCCTGATCGCCATCGGGCCGCTCGCGCTCCTGGCGCTTTGGCTGCTCTTCCACCGCACCCGCTTCGGCATCCTCGTGCGCGCCGCCACCGAAGACCGCGAGATGGTGGAAGCGCTCGGCGTCAACCAGCGGCTCCTGTTCACGAGCGTCTTCTTCCTCGGCGCGGCGCTCGCGGGTCTTTCCGGCGCGCTGCAGATCCCGCGGCAGGCGGCCAACCCGTTCATGGACCTCGACATCATCGTCGAGGCGTTCGTGATCACCGTGATCGGCGGCATGGGCAGCGTGCCGGGGGCCTTTCTCGCCTCGCTGCTGATCGGCGAACTGCAGGCCTTCGGCATCCTCTTCTTCCCGCGCATCACGCTGGTTCTCGTGTTCCTCGTCATGGCGGTCGTGCTGGTGCTGCGCCCCTCGGGCCTGCTCGGCCGGCCCGAGGCGCCGCACGCTGCGACCCGTCACGAGACCTTCCCGCCGCTGCGCGAGCCCGGTCCCACGATGGTCGGCACCTACGCCGCCGTCAGTCTGCTGCTCCTCCTGCTGCCGCTGTTCCTTTCCGACTACGGCCTCAAGGTCGCGATCGACGCGCTGGTCTTCGCGCTGTTCGCCACCAGTCTCGGCTTCATCATGGGCTTCGGCGGCCTCGTCTCCTTCGGCCACGCCGCCTGGTTCGGCCTCGGGGCCTACGCGGCGGCGCTGCTCGTCACCCACCTCGGCGCGCGGATGGAACTCACGCTGGTCGTGGCCCCGGTCGCCGCCGCCCTCGGCGCGCTGCTCTTCGGCTGGGTGATCGTCCGGCTCTCCGGTGTCTATCTCGCCATGCTGACGCTCGCCGTCGCCCAGATCCTCTACGCGATCGCCTTCCAGTGGGTGGAGCTCACCGGCGGCGACAACGGGCTCATCGGCATCTGGCCGCCCGAATGGGCGAGGAGCCGCACCGTCTACTACTATCTCGTGCTGGCGACGATGCTGGGCGGTCTGGTCGTCCTGCATCGCGCCACCTTCGCGCCCTTCGGCTACACGCTGCGCGGCATCCGCGATTCCCGCCCGAGGGCCGAGGCCATCGGCGTCGACGCCGTCCGCCACCGCTGGCTCGCCTTCGCCTTTTCGGGTGCGCTCGCGGGCCTCGCCGGCTGCGTCTACACCTTCTCGAACGGCAGCATCGATCCGACCCTGCTCGCGATCCCGACCTCGGTGGATGCCCTCACCATGACGCTCATGGGCGGCATCTACGCGGTGAGCGGACCTGCCATCGGTGCCGTGGTGCTGACGCTGCTCGAGGATCTGGTGATGCCGCTCACCGACTACTGGCGGGCCATCCTCGGCCTCGTGATCGTGATCCTCGTCCTCGCCTTCCGCGAGGGGATCGCGGGCTTCCTCGAAGCGCGGCTCGCGACACGGGAAGGCCGGTCGTGAGCGCTCCGGTCCTCGCCGTCGAAGGGCTCGTCAAACGCTTCGGCCCGGTGCTCGCGGTCGACGGGGTGAGCTTCGCCCTCGCAGCCGGCGAACGCCTGGCGATGATCGGCCCGAACGGTGCCGGCAAGTCCACCTGCTTCAACATGATCGGCGGTCAGCTGCGGCCGGACCGGGGTCGCGTGCTGCTGGCCGGGCGCGACATCACGGGCTGGCCGGCCTTCCGCATCTGGCGCCTCGGGGTCGGCCGCACCTTCCAGATCGCCCAGAGCTTCCATTCCATGACCGTCGCCGAGAACGTGCAGATGGCGCTCCTCAACCTGCACGGCCGGGTGCGTGCCATGTGGCCGCGCGCATCCCGCCTCTATCGCGAGGAAGCGCTCGCGACCCTCGCCCGGGTAGGGCTCGCCGACCGTGCCGACCGCATCTGTGGCGAGCTCGCCTACGGCGACGTGAAGCGCGCGGAACTGGCGATCGCGCTCGCCGCCCGGCCGCGCCTGCTGCTGATGGACGAACCGACGGCCGGGATGGCGCCGGCGGAACGGCACGCACTCATGGAGCTGGTCTCGGGCCTCGCCGCCGAGGGCGAGATCTCGGTGCTGTTCACCGAACACGACATGGACATCGTCTTCACCCACGCCGACCGCATCGTGGTGCTGGCGCAGGGCCGGCTGATCGCCGACGGCCCGCCCGCCGAGGTGCGCGAGAACCCCGAGGTGCGGGCCATCTACCTCGGCGGCGGCATGCGCCGGGAGATGGCGCTGTGACAGCCCTTCTGGAACTCGACCGGGTGGCCGCGGCCTACGGCGCGGCGCAGGTGCTGTTCGACATCTCGCTCACGGTCGACGCCGGAGAGGTCGCCGTTCTCCTCGGCCGCAACGGTGCCGGCAAGTCGACGACGCTCAAATGCGTGATCGGGCTCGTGCGCCCCCGCTCGGGTTCCATCCGTTTCGAGGGCCGCGACATCGCCGGGCTCGAACCCTGGCGCATCGCGCGGCTCGGCATCGGCTACGTGCCCGAGGAGCGGCGCATCTTCGGCGACCTCACGGTCGAGGAGAACCTCGAGGTGGGGAGGCGGCCGGGTGCCGGGCCGGAGGTGTGGACGCGGGACCGCCTGTTTTCGCTCTTCCCCAATCTGGCCGCGCTGCGGCGTCGGCGTGCCGCCCACATCTCGGGCGGCGAGCAGCAGATGCTGGCGATCGCCCGCACCCTTGTCGCCGACCCGCGGCTTCTGCTGCTCGACGAGCCTTCGGAAGGGCTCGCGCCGGTGATCGTCGAACAGCTCGCCGGGGCCCTGCTCGAGATGAAGCGTCAGGGGCTCACGGTGCTGCTGTCCGAACAGAACCTGCACTTCGCGGCGGCGGTCGGCGACCGCGCACACGTCATCGAGAGCGGCCACATCCGCCATTCCGACGAGATGCGGCGGCTGCTGCGCGACCGTGGGGTTCTCGAACGCTACCTTTCGATCGAGGGCGTGCCATGAGCGGCGGTGAGAGCGGGCGCACCGGGACCCGGGTGGGCATCGATGTCGGCGGCACCTTCACCGACCTCATGCTGGTCGACGGGCAGGGTCGTGTGCGCATCGCCAAGACGCCGACGACACCCGACAATCAGGCGACCGGCGTGCTCGCCGCCCTCGACGAGGCCGGCGTCGCGCTCCCCGCGGTCGACCTGCTCGTCCACGGTACCACCACGACGACGAACGCCTTTCTCGAACGCCGCACCGCCCGGGTCGGCCTGATCACGACGAAGGGCTTCCGCGACGTGCTCGAGCTCGGCCGGCGGACCCGCCCGCAGCCCTACGGCATTACCGGCACCTTCGAGCCGCTGGTCGAGCGGCCGGACCGGCTCGAGGTCGACGAGCGGATCACCGCCGAGGGCGAGGTGCTGCGCCCGCTCGATCCCGAAGAGGTCCGCGCGCGGGCCCGCCAGCTCCTCGAAGCCGGCTGCGAGGCGGTGGTGATCCACTTCCTCCACGCCTATGCGAATCCGGCGCACGAGCTGCTGGCCGAGCGCGTGGTCCGCGAGGTCTGGCCGAACGACTACGTCACCGTCGGCCATCGCATCCTGTCGGAGTACCGGGAATACGAGCGCGGCTGCACCGCGAGCGTCAATGCTGCGGTCCAACCCGTGCTCGACCGCTATCTCCGCCGCCTGACGCGCGACCTGCGGGAGCGCGGCTACCGTCACGAGCTGCTCGTGGTGCAGGGCAACGGCGGCACGCTGCCGGCCGGCATGGTGGTGGCCGAGGCCGTGAAGACGGTGATGTCGGGGCCGGCGGCGGGCGTGATCGCCGCCGCCTGGTGCGCGCGCCACGCGGGCTTCGCCAACGTCGTGACCTACGACATGGGCGGCACCTCCACCGACGTGGCGCTGATCGAAGCCGGCGTGCCGGCGGTGAGCTCGGAGCTGGAGCTCGCCTACGCCATGCCGGTGCACGTGCCGATGGTGGACGTCGTGACGCTGGGGGCCGGGGGCGGTTCGATCGCCCACGTCGATCCCGGCGGCATGCTGCGGGTCGGCCCGCAGAGCGCGGGTGCCGTGCCGGGCCCGATCGCCTACGGCCGCGGTGGCACGGAGCCGACCATCACCGACGCGCAGCTCGTGCTCGGCCGCCTGCCGCCCGACCGGCTCACCGGCGTCGAGCACCCGGTTCCGCCGGAAGAGATCGCGCGCGTTCTCGAAGAGAAGATCGGGCGCCCGCTCGGCCTCGACGGCATCGGGGCCGCGGCCGCGATCCTGCGCGTCGCCGACGACCGCATGGCCGGGGCCATCCGTACGACTTCGCTCGCACGCGGCCACGACCCGCGGGACTTCGCCCTCTTCGCCTTCGGCGGCGCCGGACCGCTGCACGCCTCGGCGCTCGCGAAGGAGCTCGGCATCCCTTACGTTCTGGTGCCGCCACGGCCCGGCGTGACCAACGCCCTCGGCTGCCTCGTGGCCGATGCCCGCCACGACTTCGTGCGCACCCTCAACCGTCCCGTCTCGTCCCTCGAAGCCGCCGACCTCGCCGACGTCGCACGCGCCCAGCTCGCCGAGGGCGAGGCGGCGCTCACCCGCGAAACGACGCCGATCGAGGGCCGCGAGGTGCTGGTCTCGGCCGACATGAAGTTCGAGGGCCAGACCCATCTGATCCGGGTCGACCTGCCGGCGCGGGCGGTGCTCGAAGGCCGGCTCGCGCGCGAGCGGCTTCTGGACCTCTTCGCCGAAGCCTACGACCGGCGCTTCGCCGTCAGGCTTCCCGGCATTCCCGTCTGGCTCGTCAATCTGCAGACGACGGTGATCGGCCGGCGCCCGGGCATCGACCCGCGCGCGCTCCTGCCCGAGGGCGCATCGAAGGACCCGGAGGCCGCGCGGACCGGCACGCGGCCGGTATGGTTCGCGGGCCGCTTCGTGCCGACGCCGATCTTCGCCCGCGACCGGCTCGCCCCGGGGACACGCTTCACGGGCCCGGCGATCGTCGAGCAGCTCGACGCCACGACCGTGATCGAGCCCGGCGACGAGGCCCGGGTCGACGAGTTCGGCAATCTGGTCCTGCGCGTGCGCTCGAACTGGGAGGCCTGATCCCGTGGCGAAGCTCGATCCCGTCACCCTCGCCGTGATCCAGAACGGCCTCGTGCAGGTCTGCAACGAGATGGACATCGCCTTCTCGCGCGCCGCCTTCAGCCCCGTGATCGCCGAGGCCAACGACCGCTCCGACGGCATCTACGCGCGCGACGACGGCGCGCTGATCGCCCAGGGCGAGCTCGGGCTGCCGATCTTCGTCGGCACCATGCAGGACTCGACCCGGGCGGTGATCGAGACCATCCGCGAGGGCCGCGTCGCGCCGCCCGAGCCGGGCGACGTCTACGCCGTCAACGATCCCTACATGGGCGGCACGCACCTGATGGACGTCCGCTTCGTCAAACCCTTCTGGTACCGCGGCGAGCTCTTCTGCTGGCTCGCCAATACCGGCCACTGGCCGGACATCGGCGGCAGCGTGCCGGGCGGCTTCTCCGCTTCCGCCACCGAGATCGAGCAGGAAGGGCTCAGGATCCCGCCCGTCAAGCTGTTCAAGCGCGGCAGGCTCGATCCGGAGCTCTACGCGCTGATCACGGCCAACATCCGCATCGCCGACCAGCGGATCGGCGACATCGAGGCCCAGGCCGCCGCCCTCGAGGTCGGCGCACGGCGTCTCGCCCGCCTGCTCGACCGCTACGGCCGCGACACGGTCGAGGAAGCCATCGCCGAGATGCGCGAGGCGGCCTCGCGCCTCATGCGCGCGAAGATCGCCGGGGTACCGGACGGGGTCTACGAAAGCGTGGCGTACGTCGACAGCGACGGCGTGGTCGACGAACCGCTCGCGATCCGACTGCGCCTTTCCGTCAAGGGCGAGCGGATGACGTTCGACTTCCGCGAAAGCTCGCCGCCCTGCGAGGGACCGATGAACTCGGTTCTCGCGACGACCCGCAGCTCCGTCTATCTCGCGGTCAAGCACGTCTGGCCGGAGGTGCCGATCAACGCCGGCATGTTCGAACCGCTCCACATCCCCGATCCCGACGGGACCTTCCTCTACGCCCGCTATCCGCGACCCGTATCGGGCTGTGCGGCCGAGGTCTCGCAGCGCATCGCCGAAGCCGTCTTCCTTGCGCTCGTGCAGGCCGTGCCCGGGCGGCTCTGGGGTGCCCCCGCAGGCACCTCCGGAAACTTCTCGCTTGGCGGCTTCGACCCGCTCCGCAAGCGCTCCTGGGTGATGTACCACATCACCGGCGGGGGCTACGGCGGCAACGCCGAGACCGACGGGCTCAGCTACGGCTGCTCGACGATCGGCATCTCCAAGAGCGCGCCCGTGGAGGTCACCGAACAGCAGTATCCGGTGCTCTTCGAACACTACGCGTTGCGCGAGGAGTCCGGAGGACGCGGGAAGCACCGGGGCGGCTTCGGCCTCGACTATGCGGTCCGGCTCAGACGCGGCCGGGCGCGCGCCTCCTTCGTCATGGATCACGGGCGTTTCGGCCCGCCCGGGGTGCTCGGAGGCGAGCCCGGCGCGCCGAACGAGATCGAGATCCGGCATGCCGACGGCCGGGTCTGGCGGCCGCCGCACCTCTCGAAAGCTCAGGGAATCGATGTGCGGGAGGGCGATGTCATCCGCATCCGCACGCCCGGCGGGGGCGGTTACGGCCCTCCGGAGGAGCGTGATCCGGCGCTCGTCGAACGCGACCTGCGGCGCGGGTACTACCGTCGCTGGTAGTCGCCGGCAGCGGTCGCGCCGCCTCGGCATGTTTTCACCGCACGCTGCTGTTCAACTTGATGGTGTAACAGAGCGCGATCTCGTCGCTTGCGCGTTAAGGATTTGGTAGTAGTCTCGCGCAACAATCGGGGCACGAGGGTTCGGGCGCGGTGCCCGGGCCGGGGTCCACCATTCGCCGGACGCACCGGATGCGGGCGGGATCTTCGAGGCGCGACGCGGTCACCGCACTGGCGGCGGCCCTTCTCGGCCTGTGCTCTCCGGGCACGGCATTCGCCGCCGGGGCGCTCTTCGGCGTCGTCCCCTGGCTCGGGCGCGAGGAGCTGGTGCTGCGCTACGCCCCGCTCTGTCGCGCGCTCGAGGCCCGGCTCGGGCCGGTGATGCTGCGCAGCGCGCCGGACTATCGCGCCTTCCTCGCCCGCCTCGAATCCGCCGCCTTCGACCTGGCGCTGGCACCGCCGCATTTCGTCCGCCGGGCGGCCCGTCGCGGCGGCTATGTTCCGATATGGCAGCTTTCCTGCTCGCCCGCGGTCGTCCTCGTCACCCTTCCCGAGTGCGGCATCGACCGGCCGGAGGCCCTCGCGGGCCGGCAGCTGCTGCTGCCCGATCCGCTCTCCCTCGTGGCACTGCTCGGCCAGCGCTTTCTCGAGGCCCGAGGCCTCGCCGGGAAGGTGCGCATCCGGTACGCAAGCCGCTTTCCCCATCTGCTCGAGCAGCTGCAACACGGCCTCGTCGATGCCGTCTTCCTGCCCCGGACCTTCGTCGACGGCTCGGGCGAGGCGTCGCGGTTGGAGGTCGTCGGATCGATCCCGGCGCCGGTCCCACTGGGACCGGTGTTCCTCGCCCATCCGTGCAGTCCGGCGGCCGTGACGGCACTCGAAGAGCTCGCCGCGACGATCGGAGCCGACCCGGAGGCCTGGTCCGCCCTGTTCCCGGGTCCGCCCCACCGTCCGCTTACGCCGGACCCGCGCGACCTCGCGGTCGCCGCCTCCCTGCTCGACTCCGCGCTCGCCGGAAGCCCGACATGAGCGGTTTCGCCAGCTGGTCGCTGCGGACGAGGGCGCTCGCGCTCCTGTTGCTGGCGCAGGCCGTCGGGCTCGCCCTCCTGTTCTGGAACGGCGACCGGATCGCGGGCGAGGCGGCGGAAGCGGAGCTCCGCAGCCTGCGCGAGCGGGTCCTGCCGGGTCTCGCCGACGCCGTGGCGCCGGCCGTGTTCGAACAGGACTTCGACCAGTTCCGCCGCCTGCTCGGGCCCTGGGCCTCGGCGGAGGGCATCCTCGCGGTCGAGCTCCTGACGGAGACCGGACGCACGCTCCACTCGGCGCGCAACCCGACGTCCTCCGCCGCGACGGAGCCGGTGACCGTGTCGCTTCCCGTCGCCATCGGGCCGATGCGCCTCGGGCAGCTCGTGGTGACGATCGACGAGGCCCGGTTCCGCGCGGTCGCCCGACGTTCGACGCGGGACGCGGTGCTGCTGGTCGCCGCCGGGCTGAGCGCGGGCACGATTCTCCTCGTGCTGTTCGCGCTGCGGCTCGGCCGTCAGCTCGCGCGACTCGCGGACGCGGCGCGCGCCATCGCCGCCGGAGATCACCACGTGCGTGTCCGTGCCGAGGGGCCGCCCGAGCTCCGCACGCTCGCGGGCGCCTTCAACGGCATGGTCGAACGCCTGCTGGAAGCCAACCGGCGGCTCGGCGAGGAGCGACAGCGGCTCGCGGAGAGCGAGGCGCGGTTCCGGGACTTCGCCAGTGCCGCCTCGGACTGGCTGTGGGAGACCGACGAACAGCACCGCTTCGTCTATCTCTCGCGTCAGGACGATGCCGGACATCCGATCGGACAGCGACGGCTGCTCGGCCGCCGCCGCGACGAGGTGATCGCGGACTGCGAGCCGGAGGCGCTCGCCGCCCATCTCGCCGATCTCGAGGCGCGCCGGCCGTTCCGGGACTTCCGCTACCGGATCCGCGACCGGAACGGGCACCTGCGCACGCTCGAGGTGAGCGGCATTCCGCAGTTCGACGCCGTCGGGCGGTTCCGTGGCTATCGCGGCGTCGCGCGCGACGTCACCGAGCGGGTCGAGGCGGAAGAGCGCATCCGCCGCCTCGCCTCGAGCGACATGCTGACCTGCCTTGCGAACCGGTCCGCCTTCACCGACCATCTGCGGCGCGCGCTCGCGCTCGCGCGTCGCGACGGTTCGATGGTGGCCCTGCATCTGATCGACATCGACCGCTTCCGGAGCGTCAACGAGACGTACGGACATGGCGCCGGCGATGCGCTCCTGCTCGAGGTGGCACGGCGGATCGCGGCGGAGGTCCGCGAGGGCGACTTGGCCGCGCGGCTCGCCGCCGACGAGTTCGCGGTGCTGCAGCCCGGGGTGCGGGATCCCTCGGAGGCGGCGGCGCTGGCCGAGCGCCTGATGCAGCGCCTACGCGGGGTCTACGATCTCGAAGGCCGGCGACTGCAGGCGACCGCGAGCTCGGGAATCGCGCTCTTCCCCGGCGACGCCGCCGACGCCGAGAGCCTGCTGCGGCACGCGGGCGTCGCCCTGGCCCGCGCCAAGTCCGGTGGGCGCGCCGGCTTCCGCTTCTTCGAACCGCAGATGGAGGCTGCCGAACGGCGGCGGCGCCGGATCGAGGCGGCGCTCCGCGAAGCCCTGCAGAGTCCGGACGGCGCGGGGCTCCGTCTGCACCTCCAGCCGCGCGTCGATCTCCTCGACGGCTCGATGCCCGGGGCCGAAGCGCTGCTGCGCTGGCGGCATCCGGAGCTGGGCGACGTCCCGCCGGCGGTGTTCGTCCCCCTTGCCGAGCAAACCGGGCTCGTGCACGCGCTCGGCGGCCGGGTCCTGCAGGAGGCCTGCCGGCTGCTCGCCGAGTGGCGCGAACGGCTCCCGCCCGGGTTCCGGCTCGCCGTCAATCTCTCGCCGCTGCAGTTCGGCCGGCGCGATCTCGTGCGCGAGGTGGCGGCGGCCCTCGCCGCACACGGTGTGTCGCCGGAACGGCTCGAAGTCGAGATCACCGAGGGCGCGCTGATGCAGGACACCCGGCACACCGCCGCGCAGCTCGCCCGCTTCCGCGAGCTCGGTGTCTCGCTGGCCCTCGACGATTTCGGCACGGGCTATTCCAGCCTCGGCTACCTGAAGCGCTTCGCGCTCGACAAGATCAAGATCGACCGCTCCTTCGTCATGGGGCTCGGCGAGAGCAGCGAGAATGCGGCGATCGTGCGCGCCATCGTCACGCTCGCCCGCAGCCTCGAGCTCGAGGTCGTGGCCGAAGGGGTGGAAACGGAGGAGCAGCGCGCCTTCCTGCTGCGCGAGGGCTGCCGCGAGGCCCAGGGCTTCCTCTTCGCGGCACCGCTGCCGCCGGAGCGCTTCGCACGCGAATGGCTGCCGCGGGCCGCCGTCCCGGCAGCCGCCGTCCCCGCCTTCGCCCGCCCGGATTTCCTCTTGCCGACGCCCGCGGCGGGCGATTGACTGCGCCGGCACATCCGGCCGGAGATCCCGTTTGTCGCCGATCCGCCGCACCATCGGACAGCTCGAACTCTCGGGCATCATGAAGATCGCCATCGGCGCGCTCGACGACCCCGAGGTGGTGCCGCTCTGGTTCGGCGAGAGCGACATTCCCACCCCGGCCTTCGTCCGGGAAGCGGCGAAGCGGGCACTCGACCAGGGGCGGACCTTCTACTCCTACGCGCGCGGCCATCTGCCGCTGCGCGAGGCACTGCTCGACTACCACCGGCGGATCTACGGGCTGGATCTCCATCCCGACCGGGTGAGCGTGCCGGGCTCGACCATGCTGTCCGTGATGATCGCGGGCCAGTGTCTGGTCGAGAAAGACGACGAGGTCGTCCTGATCGCGCCTTACTGGCCCAACATCCGGACCGTCGTGCAGGTGCTGGGCGGACGGCCGGTGGAAGTGCGTCTCGAGGAGGGGCCGGAGCGCTGGTGGCTCGATCTCGACCGCGTCGCAGCCGCGATCGGTCCGCGCACGAAGGCGGTCTACGTCAATTCGCCCTCGAACCCCACGGGCTGGATCGCCTCGCACGAGGAGCTCGCGGCGCTGCTCGACCTCTGCCGGCGGCACGGGCTCGCCCTGATCTCGGACGAAGTCTACCACCGCAACGTCTACGAGGGCCGCGATCCGGCCCCTTCCGTCCTCGAGCTCGCGGGCGACGACGAGCCGGTGTTCGTGCTGAACGGCTTCTCCAAGGCCTGGGCGATGACCGGCTGGCGGCTGGGGTGGATGGTGCACCCGAAGCATCTCGCCGAGCCGATGGCCGTCCTCTCCGAGGTGAACAATACCGGCGCCACCTCCTTCGCGCAGTACGGGGGCATCGCGGCCCTTCGCGAAGGCGAGCCGTTCGTAGCGGAGTTCGTCGCCCGCTGCCGCCGCAACCGCGATCTGGTGTTGGCGACGCTCGGGGCTCACCCGCGCGTGCGCCTGCTGCGTCCGCAGGGGGCCTTCTACGCCTTTCCGAGGATCGAGGGGCTCGGGGACAGCCTCGCCTTCTGCCGCAGGGTACTCGCCGAGGCGAAGGTGGGGACGGCGGCGGGCTACACCTTCGGCTCCGGCAACGAGGCGCACATCCGGCTCTGCTTCGCGATCGCCACCGAGCGTCTGGAGCCGGCACTCGACCGGCTGCTGGAGGTCCTCGACCGCGAGCCCCCCGGGTTCCGCGCCTAGCTGCCGGACCCGGTGGACCACCGGCGAACACGAGACGTCGCGGACAGGCGAGCCGCGGGTCGGCGACCGGCCGTCAGCGACGATATTGCTCCTCCGTCACCGGTTCGAGCCAGGTGACGTGGCTGCCGTCGAGCGCCTCGTGCACGGCGATGTGGGTCATCGCATTGGTCGGCGAGGCACCGTGCCAGTGCTTCTCGTGCGGCGGGATCCAGACCACGTCGCCCGGCCGGATCTCCTCGACCGGTCCGCCCTCGCGCTGCACCCGGCCGACGCCGGCGGTGACGATCAGCGTCTGGCCGAGCGGGTGCGTGTGCCAGTGGGTGCGCGCCCCGGGCTCGAAGGTGACGCTCACCATCCGCACGCGCGCGGGCGCCGGCGCCTCGTGCAGCGGATCCTGCCGCACCCGGCCGGTGAAATAGTCGCCCGGTCCCTGCTTCGACGGCCTCGATCCCACCCGGAAGATCTCCATCGGCCTCCTCCCGTCGTTCCTCCGCCGCCTGCGCGGCCGGTCGGGACTCGATGGCAGAAGGCGGCTTCGGGTCAACCGCTTTCTGCCGAGCGCAGCCGCCGCCCGGGCCCCGCCGTTGCAGACCGGCGAGGGGACGCCTGCGCCTCGTCCGTGGGTGAGCGCCAGCAGTGACTGGCGGCTTGCCGCGTCGGGCCTCGGCGCGCGCTTCGGGTCCCGGATCCGCAGCAGCACCCGCGGGCCGTCGGGATGGATCGTCACGGAGGCGGAACAGACGAGGAGCTCGAGCAGCACCGGCCACTTCGCCGCACGGAGCGGGGCGAGGCAGAGACGCCTCGAGGCGCCGTCGAGGGCCGCTTCGGCGCGGCCTGCTTCGATCGCAGCCGTGCGGGGGCATTGGCCCGGACGAGGCGACCCTTCTCGTTGTGCAGCGCCTTGCGTCTCGCGCGCAGCAGGCGGGCCGCCGTGTTCGTCCGGTGACCTGCAGGCGGTGATCGAGCGGATGGTGTGGTCGGAGACCGCGCCGCGGCCTCGCACCATGACCGTTCGGAGCCGGGCGGCTCGAGCACCTGCGCGCGAGCTGCACCAGGTGAGCAGCGGTCCGCTGCGCCGCCCGGTCGCCGGCGCCGGCACTGGAACCCGGGCGGGGCGCCGATATACTCGACCTCACCCGTGTTCCCCTGGACCGACGCATGCGCTGCCCGTTCTGCAGTTCCGAGGACACCCAGGTGAAGGATTCGCGCCCGGTCGAGGACGGGTCGGCGATCCGCCGCAGGCGGCAGTGCGGCGCCTGCGGCGCCCGCTTCACCACCTTCGAACGCGTCCAGCTCCGGGACATCGTGGTGATCAAGAAGGACGGCCGGCGGGTGCCCTTCGACCGCGACAAGCTCGCCCGCTCGATCCGCATCGCCACCCGCAAGCGCGGTATCGACGAGGAGCAGATCGACCGCATCGTCGCCGGCATCGTGCGCCGCCTCGAAACGAGCGGCGAGAGCGAGGTGCCCTCGACCCGCATCGGCGAGCTCGCGATGCAGAGCCTCGCCGGGCTGGACCAGGTGGCCTACGTGCGCTTCGCCTCGGTCTACCGCGATTTCGCCACCGCCCGCGACTTCGAGGAGTTCATCCGCCGCCTGCCGGCGAAGGAGGAGAGTGCCGCTCCGGAGCCGGGCGACGTCGAGGTGGAGGGCGAGCCCGGGTGACCCCCGCCACCGACGAACGCTTCATGCGCCTCGCGCTCACGCTCGCCGAGCGCGGGCTCGGCCGCAGCTGGCCCAATCCGGCCGTCGGCTGCGTGATCGTGCGCGACGGCCGGGTCGTCGGCCGCGGCTGGACCCAGCCCGGCGGCCGGCCGCACGCCGAGACCGAGGCGCTGCGGCGGGCCGGCGAGCTCGCCCGCGGCGCCACCGCCTACGTCACCCTCGAGCCCTGCGCCAACTGGGGCCGCACGCCGCCCTGCTGCCGGGCGCTGGCCGAAGCCGGGATCCGGCGGGTCGTGATCGGCTGCATCGATCCCGATCCGCGCACCGACGGCAAGGGGGTGGCGTTCCTGCGCGAAGCCGGCGTCGAGGTCGTGGTCGGCTGCCTCGAAGCCGAAGCCCGGGACCAGAACCTCGGCCTGTTCCGGCGCGTCTTCGACGGCCGGCCGATGATCGCGCTCAAGCTCGCGCTCTCGGCCGACGGCCGCATCGCCACGCGCACCGGCCACAGCCAGTGGGTGAGCGGCGAGCGCGCACGGCTCGAGGCGCATCTGCTGCGGGCGAACCACGACGGCATTCTCGTCGGCAGCGGCACGGTGCTGGCCGACGATCCCGAGCTCACCTGCCGCATCCCCGGTCTCGGGGGCGCGAGCCCGGTCCGGATCGTGCTCGACCGGCGGCTGCGCACCCCGCCCGGAGCCAGATTGCTCGAAGGTGGTCCGCCCGTGCTGGTCTACACGGTTCCCGGTCACGATGCGGACCGTGCGCAGGCTCTGCGGGCGGCCGGCGCGGACGTGGTGGCGGTGCCTGAACCGCATCTCGAAAACGCCCTCGCCGATCTCGCCCGGCGCGGGCTCACCCGCGTGCTCGTCGAAGGCGGGGCGGAGGTGGCGGCCGCGCTGCTGCGGGCCGGTCTCGTCGACCGCGCCCATCTCGTCCACGCACCGATCCTGCTCGGCGGCGATGCCCACCCCGGCATCGGCGCGCTCGGTCTCGTCGAGGTCGGCGAGGCGCCCCGCTTCCGGGTTCGCGCCCGCCGTGTCCTCGACGAGGACACGCTGCTCGAGCTCGAACCCGTCCGCACGGAAAGCTGAGCCATGTTCACGGGCATCGTCACCCACACCGGCCGCATCCTCGCGGTCGAGCCCCGCCCCCGCGGCCGGGTCCTGCGGATCGCGCCGGGCTTTCCCCTGGACGATCTGGCGATCGGCGCGTCCGTCGCGCACGACGGCATCTGTCTCACGGTGACCGCGAAGGACCGCGACGGTTACGAGGTGTTCCTGCACGAGGAGACGCTGGCCCGCACCACGGCGGCGGGCTGGCAGCCGGGCCGGCGCGTCAATCTCGAACGCTCGCTCAGGCTCGGCGACGAGCTCGGCGGGCATCTCGTCTTCGGCCACGTCGACGCCACGGGCCGGATCCTCGCGCTCGACCCGGCGGGAGAAGGCTGGCGCCTGCTCGTCGCCATGCCGGAGGAGCTCGCGCCGCTCGTGGCGGTCAAGGGGTCGATCAGTGTCGACGGCATCTCGCTCACCGTCACCGAGGCCGGCCGCGACCGTTTCGGTGTCGCCATCGTGCCGCACACCTTCGAGGTGACGACGCTCTCCGACCGCCGGCCGGGGGACGCGGTCAATCTGGAAGCCGACATGCTCGCGCGCTATGTCGCGAGACAGCTGCAATTCCGCACCGTCCCCGGTTCCCCATGAGCGAAGCGAGCCGTCTCAGTCCCATCGAGGAGATCATCGAGGCCGCGCGCCGCGGGGAGATGTTCATCCTCGTCGACGACGAGGAGCGCGAGAACGAGGGCGACCTCGTGGTTCCGGCCCAGTTCTGCGACGCCGCGGCGGTCAATTTCATGGCGAAATACGGCCGCGGGCTGATCTGCCTCGCGCTGACCCGCGAACGCTGCGAGCGGCTCGGCCTGCCGCTCATGGCGCAGGGCAACGAATCCCGCCTGAGCACGGCCTTCACCCTCAGCATCGAGGCCCGCGAGGGCGTGACCACCGGCATTTCCGCGGCCGACCGGGCGCGCACCATCGCGGTCGCCATCGACCCGCAGAGCACGCGCGACGACATCGTCACCCCGGGCCACGTCTTCCCGGTGATGGCGCGCGACGGCGGCGTGCTCGTGCGGGCAGGGCACACGGAGGCGGCCGTGGACATCGCCCGCCTCGCCGGGCTCGACCCGTCGGGAGTGATCTGCGAGATCATGAACGACGACGGGACGATGGCGCGGCTGCCCGATCTGCTCGTCTTCGCCCAGCGCCACAATCTGAAGATCGGCACCATCGCCGATCTCATCGCCTACCGCATGAAGCACGACCGGCTGGTGGAGCGCGACATCGCCACCGCCTTCCACAGCCGCTACGGCGGTGATTTCCGCCTGCAGGTCTACGTCAACCTGCTGGATCGGGTGGAGCACATCGCGCTGGTCAAGGGCGACATCGAGACGGACGAGCCGGTGCTGGTGCGCGTGCACGCCGTCAACATGCTCGAGGACCTGCTCGGGGAGGGGGAGACCGGTCGCGGCGACCAGCTGCACCGCGCCATGCGCATGATCGGGGAAGCCGGCCGCGGCGTGCTCGTGATCCTGCGCGAGCCGGTACCGGATGCGATCTCGCGGCGCATCCGCGAGAGTCTCGGCCATCAGCCGCCGCCGCGCGATTTGCGCGTCTACGGCATCGGCGCGCAGATCCTCGCCGATCTCGGGGTGCGCAACATGATCCTGCTCTCGAACACCGGGCGCACCATTCCCGGCCTCGAGGGTTACGGGCTGCACATCGTCGAGACCCGCCCGATCCCGCCGGACGGGTCGTGCTGACATGGCCGGGACCCCCGCGATCGCCTCGATCCCCGTGCTCGCGGGCGCGAGGGTGCTTCTGGTCGAAGCGCCCTACCACGCGCGCGTCTGCGGACTGCTGCGCGAGGGCGCGCGCAGGGTGCTGGAGCGTGCGCGGGTCGAGATCGTACACCGGACGGTCCCGGGTGCGCTCGAGATTCCCGCCGCCGTCGCCATTGCCGCCGACAGCGGCCGGTTCGACGCCTATGTCGCCATCGGCTGCGTCATCCGCGGCGAGACCATCCATTTCGAGCTCGTGGCTGGGGAGAGCTGCCGCGGCCTCGTCGAGCTCGCGGTCCGGCGCGGTCTCGCCATCGGCAACGGCATCCTGACGGTCGACGAGGAACGGCAGGCACTGGTCCGCGCCGACCCCGACGGCGAGGACAAGGGGGGATTCGCGGCACTCGCCGCGCTGCGGCTTCTGGAACTCCGCCGCGAATTGGGAGGCGGATCGTGACGCGCCGTCCGCACGCCGTCCCGAAGCGCCGGGCGGCGCGGTTCGCCGCCGTCCAGGCGCTCTACCAGATCGAGGTCGGCGGCCAGCCCGTCGGCGAGGTGGTGCGCGAGTTCCGCGAGCACCGGCTCGGCCAGCTCCTCGAGCCCTTCGCCCCCGATCGCCGCTCGCCGCCCGTCGATCTCGAATGGTTCGAGCGGGTGGTGCGCGGAGCCCACCGCATGGCCCCGGAGCTCGATCCGGAGATCGAATCCTGCCTCGCGCCGGGCTGGACCCTCGCCCGCTGCGGCTATCTGCTGCGGGCGTGTCTGCGGGCCGGCGCCTTCGAACTTGCCGCCTGCCCGGAGGTGCCGCCGAAAGTGGCGATCAGCGAGTACGTCGAAGTCGCGGCCCTGTTCTTCGCCGGCGACGAGCCGGCCTTCGTCAACGCCGTGCTCGACCGCCTCGCCCGCAGGCTGCGCCCGCAGACCGCGACCGCCTGAGCATGGACGAGTTCGCCTTCATCGACCGCCATCTGCGGCCGCTCACCAACGGCGTTCCGGGCGCCCTCGGCCTCGCCGACGATGCCGCGCTCTTGCGGTGTCCGGGAGAGGACGAACTCGTCGTCACCAAGGACGCGGTGGTCGAAGGCGTGCATCATCTTCCGGACGACCCGCCCGATCTGGTCGCCCGCAAGCTGCTTCGCGTGAACCTCTCCGATCTCGCCGCGATGGGCGCCGAGCCGGTCGGCTATCTGCTGGCGCTGGCGCTCCCGTCCCGTTGCGACGAGGCCTGGGCGGAGGCCTTCGCCCGCGGCCTCGCCGCCGACCAGGAGCGCTTCGGCATCGGCCTTCTCGGCGGCGACACGGTCTCGACGCCGGACCGCCCGGTCCTCTCGCTCACCGCCCTCGGCAGGGTGCCGGCGGGCCGGGCCCTTCTCCGCCGCGGCGCGCGTCCGGGCGACGGCATCTGGGTGTCGGGCACCCTGGGCGATGCCGCCATCGGGCTCCGGATCCTGCGCGGCCTCGCGGTCCCGGACGAGGAGGCGGCGCCCTTCGTCGACCGCTACCGGCTGCCGCGGCCGCGGCTCGCCCTCGGCAAGGCGCTGCGCGGCCTCGCGCATGCCGCGATCGACATCTCCGACGGGCTCGTCGCGGACCTCGGCCACGTCTGCAGCGCGTCCGGCGTGGGTGCCGTGGTCGAGGCGGAACGGCTGCCGGTGCACCCGCTCGCCCGCGGCATCCCGGGGTGGCGCGACTGTGCGCTCACGGGCGGCGACGACTACGAGCTGCTGTTCACCGCGGCAGCGGCCGGGCAGACGGCGATCGAAGCGCTCGCGGCGGAGCTCGACCTGCCGCTCACCTGCATCGGCCGGATCGTCGAGGGCGCGGGCGTGCGGGTCGTGGACGGGGACGGACGCGAGCTCGAGCTTGCGCGGACCGGCTGGCGGCACGAGATCTGAACGCCTCAGGCGTCCTCGAACCCGGTGAGCACGTTGACGACGTTGAGACCGAGCTCGTCGAGCGCGTATCCGCCTTCCATGACGAACAGCGTCGGCCGCCGCAGCCGGGCGATGCGCCCGCCAAGGCTCGAAAATTCGTGGCTCTCGATGCCGAAGAAGCCGAGCGGGTCGCCCTCGTAGGTGTCCACCCCGAGCGAGACGACGAGCACATCCGGCCCGAAATCCCGGATGCGCGCAAGCGCGTGATCCAGCGCCCCGGCATAGGCGCGGAAATCCGTTCCGGGCGGCAGCGGGATGTTGAGGTTGAAGCCCTCGCCCTCCCCGGCACCGGTCTCGTCGGCGAAGCCGGAGAAATAGGGAAAGGCGTCGCGCGGGTCGCCGTGCAGCGAGGCGAAGAAGACATCACTGCGCTCGTAGAAGATGTCCTGGGTGCCGTTGCCGTGGTGGAAATCGACATCGAGGATGGCGATCCGGCCGGCGCCGTGGTCGATCAGGAACTGTGCCGCGATCGCCGCATTGGAGAGGAAGCAGTAGCCGCCGTAGAGATCGCGGGCGGCGTGATGGCCGGGTGGCCGGCAGAGGGCGAAGACCGCGCGCTCGCCCGAAAGGATGCGCTCCGCCGCGGTCAGAGCCGTGTCGGCGGCCGCCACGGCGGCATCCCAGGTTCCGGCGTCGATCGCGGTCTCGGCCGCGAAGGCATAGTAGCCGAGCCGCCCCTCGATGTCCCGCGGCGGACGCCCGACCATGCGGCGGGCGGGCCAGGTGCTGGCAATGGCATCGCCGTGATATCCGGCCGCCTGCCAGGCATCAAAGGCGGTGGCGAGGAATTCGAGATAGTCGGAGGAGTGCACGCGCAACACCGGTCCGAGCCCGTACTCGCGGGCAACCAGGATGTCACCGAGGCCGACCTCCTCGATCCGCCGGCGGATGGTCTCGATCCTCGCGGGGACTTCGCGCGGCGGCACGAGCTGGCCGCCCTCCAGTTCGACGCGTGGATCGCGCAGCGAATGCCGCTCGGAGAATATCGTGTGCATCGATGCCGGTCCCGGAACGATCGGTCCGGCTCGTGGCCATAACGCCGGAGCGGCACCGGCGTCTGTGACAAAACTCACAGGTGCCTTGCTTCAGGGGCCCGACGGTGCATCGAGCTGGTCGTAGACGAAGCGCGCCAAGGCGAGCAGCCGGTCGCGGTCCGCCGGACCGACCAGCGCGTAACCGACGGTCCCGTCGTACCAGTAGAACGCGCCGACCCCGCCCTCCTCGACGAAACGGAAGGCGGTCCGTCGCGGGGTGCGTGAGCGCGCGAGATAGAGCGTCACACGATTGCCCGCCGCATCCTCGAACATGAACTGCGCCGCCGGTTCGCCCGCCTCGTCCGGCAGCAGCCGGCCGCCCACGAGCCGGTAGCCCGCCGCCGCCAGATCGGGCACGCGGACCGGGTAGCCGAGGCGCTTCGAGAGCCAGGCGACGAGGTGCTCCTCCTCGCTCGCGGGCACCTCGACCGGATGACGGACCTCGCTCACGTAGACGCGGTAGGCCCGCACCCCCTCCTCGGCGACGCGCGCGGGCTCCGCGAGAAGCCGGCTCAGGGGGTCGGACCCGCGGGCCGCGACCCAGCCGAGCCCCGCGCCGGCCAGCAGCAGGAGGAGCGAGGCGGCGATCGTCCGCAGCCGCACGAGCCGGCTCCGCCGCCGGAGCACCCGCCGCAACCGGTCCGGAACCTCCGGATCGAGCTCGCCCCAGAGTTCGCGGATCAGCGCGTTCTGCCGTTGCCACGCCTCGACCCGCGCCGCCAGCTCCGGATCCTGCGCGAGCAGGGCCGCGATCTCGGCGCGCCGCTCCGGCGGCAGCTGCTCGTCGACGAAGGCGTGCAGCTCCGCTTCGTGCGGCCGACGGTCGGCGCCGCTCATTTCACCCTCCGGATGCGGGGGCCTCCGGCCTCGTCGCCCGCGAGCAGACGCAGCCGTTCGCGCGCCCGCGACAGCCGCGACATCACCGTGCCCACCGGGACGTCGAGGACTTCGGCGACCTCGCGGTAGCTGAGCCCCTCGAGCACCACGAGCAGCAGCACCCGCCGCTGGTCCTCGGGCAGGGCGTCGACGGCCCCCGCCATTTCGGCGAGCGCCACCCGGTCGCTCTGGCCGGCGGCGACGGCGTGCTGCGACTCCGTCACCCCGTCGAGGGGCAGGGTCCGCCTGAGCGCCTCGCTGCGCCGCCGGTTGATGTGAAGATTGTGCATGATCCGGAACAGCCAGGACCTCAGGCTGCCGCCCCCGCGCCAGAGGTGCCGCCGCGACACCGCGCGCTCGAGACAGTCCTGCACGAGATCGTCGGCACCGTCCGGATCGCGCAGGAGCGCCCGCGCGTAACGGCGGAGGCTCGGGATCGCGTGCTCGAGGTCGCTCTCGAAGGACATGCACTGCCACCGGCTCGCGGCCGTGCGGCCGCGTCCCGGTCTCTGAACAGCGCAGGGCGTGCGGCTATTCCCGCGCCGGCGCGCCCCGCGATGCGTCCGCACCGGCGAGCCGCGGCCGCAGCAGCAGCTCGAACAGGGTCTCCTGGTCGGGAAGGCCGGTCACGGGCAGGCCGACCTGTTTCTGGAGCGCCTCGAAGGCCGCCTTCGTCTTCGGCCCGAACACGCCGTCGGCCGTGCCGTCGAGCAGTCCGCGGTCGATCAGCGCCTGCTGCGCCCGCTTCAGGACCTCGGTGTAGATCCGGACCTTGTCCTTGCCGTTCGAGGGCTCGGCGATCTCGCTCCGCGCGACGAGCCGGTCCTCGGCGAGCAGAACCTGCAGCTGGTGCACGACGTCGAACAGACGATGGTCCGGGTTCTGCTGGCAGTGGGCGTGGATCAGGCTCAAGAGCAGCCCCGCCGACTGCCAGGGCGCAACGTCGAAGGTGTCGGGCCGGTAGCGGTTGACGGCGGTGATGTAGCCCTCGACCCAGCCCCGGAATTCCGCGACGCTCGGCGCCTTCTGGCGGCTCGCCTCGACGAAGGCGGCACAGCTGTCGGCCCCGAGCCCCTTGACCCCGAATTCACCCCTGGCACTCGCCGCGTGGGCGGGAGCGGCGTGGACCACGACGGCCAGCAGGGCGAAGAGGCGCAGGCAACGGCGGATCGGTGCGGGAGACGGCATGGAGGCTCCGGATGCGGGTCACCGGGCCGCAATCTCGGCCGTGCGCGCCCGCTTTCCAGCCCCGAGCGATCACGGAACGCGGCAGCTGCCGCGGGCGAGCGCGACCCGCGAGCGCGTGGGCCGGCCGAGCGCATCGCAGATGAGCCGGCCGGCGTCGATCAGCCGGTCGAGGTCGATGCCGGTATCGATCCCGAGCCCGTCCAGCATGTAGACGAGATCCTCGCTCGCGAGATTGCCCGCGGCCCCCGGCGCGTAGGGGCAGCCGCCGAGACCGGCGACGCTCGAATCGAAGGTGCGCACGCCGAGCTCCAGCCCGACGAGGGTGTTGGCCAGCGCCTGACCGTAGGTGTCGTGCAGGTGCAGCGCGAGCGCAGGCAGCGGGATCTCTTCCGCGCAGGCGCGCACCACGGCGGCGATCCGCGCCGGCGTGCCGACCCCGATCGTGTCGCCGAGCGAGACCTCGAAGCAGCCCATGGCGTGGAGCGCCCGCGCCACCTCGACGACACGCGCGACGGGCACTTCGCCTTCGTAGGGGCAGCCGGCGATGCAGGAGACGTAGCCGCGCACGCGCAGACCGGCTTCGCGCGCGCGCCCGCACACCTCGCGGAACCGGTCGAGGCCCTCCGCGATGGAGCAGTTGATGTTGCGGCGGCTGAAGGTCTCGGAGGCGGCGGCGAAGACGGCGATCTCGCGCACACCGGCGGCGAGTGCCGCTTCGAGGCCCTTGAGATTGGGGACCAGGGCCGAGAGCACGACCCCCGGGCTCTCGGGCAGCATGCGGAAGAGCTCGGCCGAGCCCGCCATCTGCGGCACCCATTTCGGCGAGACGAAGGCGCCGGCCTCGATGCGGCGGCAGCCGGCGGCGACGAGCCGGCGGATCAGCTCCGCCCGCATCTCCGGCGGCACCGGCACGGGCTCGTTCTGCAAGCCGTCGCGCGGTCCGACCTCGACGATCGACACCGCATCCGGCACGCCGGCCAGGGGATCGGGCAGCGTCACGGCGCCACCTCCGCACCCTCGTAGACGAAGAGCACGGCCCCTTCCTCGACCTGCTCGCCCGGCTCCACACGCACCTCGGCGATGCGGCCGTCACGGGGGGCCGTGATCTTTTGCTCCATCTTCATGGCCTCGACCAGCGCGAGCGTGCGGCCGCGTCCGACCTCTTCACCCGGCCCGACGAGCACCCGGACGACGCGCCCTGGCAGTGGCGCGGTGACGACGTCACCGCCCTCCTCTTCTTCCCCCGGATGCTCGACGCTTCCGACGAGGCGGAACAGTGCCGCCTCGCCCTCGTCGACGATCGCGAGATCCTCCCTGCCGGCGAGCGCCAGCACCGTGCGCGACACGCCCTCCTCCGCGAGGACCACGAGCGGCGGCGCGACGTCGAGGATGCGGGCGCGGTGGCGGCCTTCGCCGGTCGTGACGCTCCAGCCGCCGTCTTCGCCCGTGACCGGGAGATCCCGCTCGCCCTGCCCGGCATCGAGGCGCACGAGATGGCGGGGCGGCAGCGACAGGCGGAAGCCGTCTGCGACGTCCCAGGGTGAGCGCGGGTGGGTGGGATCGCGACCGGCCGGGCGCGCCAGCCGGAACGCGACGGTCGCGAGCGCGGCAACCGCGAAGAGCCGCTCGCTCGGGGTTCCGGATGCGAGCAGATGTCCGCCCTCGCCACGGTCGAGCCAGCCGGTGTCGACCGCGGCCCGCCTGAAGGTCTCGTCGCGCACCACCGCCCGGAGGAAATCGAGATTGGTCGGCAGGCCGAGGACGGCACTGCGGTCGAGGGCGCGTTCGAGTCGCCCGCGTGCGGTAGCGCGGTCGGGGCCGTGGACGATCAGTTTGGCGATCATCGGATCGTAGAAGGGGGTGACGGTGCCGCCCTCCCCGATCCCGGAATCGATCCGCACGCCCTCGACACCGTGCGCGAGGGCGAGACGCTCGATGCGGCCGGTCCTGGGTACGAAGCCGCGGGCCGGGTCCTCGGCGTAGATCCGCGCCTCGAAGGCATGGCCCTCGTGCCGGATGTCCTCCTGGGCCGCGGGCAGGCCCTCGCCTGCCGCGACGCGCAGCTGCCACTCCACGAGATCGAAGCCGGTGATCGCCTCGGTCACCGGATGCTCGACCTGGAGGCGGGTGTTCATCTCGATGAAGTAGAACCGGCCGTCGCCGTCGAGCAGGAATTCCACCGTGCCGGCATTGGCGTAGCGCACCTGCCGGGCGAGCGCGGTGGCGGCCCGGCCCAGGGCGAGGCGGGTCTGCTCGTCGAGGCCCGGCGCCGGCGCCTCCTCGACGATCTTCTGGTGGCGACGCTGCAGGCTGCAGTCGCGTTCGAACAGGTGGACGGCCCCACCCCGCCCGTCGCCGAAGACCTGCACCTCCACGTGACGCGGGGCTTCGAGCCAGCGCTCGAGCAGCACCCGGCCGTCACCGAAGGCGGCCTCGGCCTCGCGCCGGCAGGTGGCGAGCGCCTCCTCGAACTCCGCGAGGTCGGTGACCCGCCGCATCCCCTTGCCGCCGCCGCCGGCCGCCGCCTTGACCAGAAGCGGCGCGCCGATCCCGGCCGCCTCGCGCAGGAGCGTTGTGGTCTCCTGGTCCTCGCCGTCGTATCCGGGCAGCACCGGCACACCGGCTTCGACGGCGATCCGCCTCGCCGTGTCCTTGCCGCCGAGGAGCTCCATGGCCTCGGCCGCGGGACCGACGAAGACGAGCCCCGCGTCGCGCACCGCTCTCGCGAAGGCCGGGCGTTCGGAGAGAAAGCCGTAGCCCGGATGGATCGCCTCGGCGCCGGTCCGCCTGGCGGCTTCGAGGATGCGGTCGACCCGGAGATAGCTGTCGACGGCCGGGGCCGGGCCGATGTGCACCGCCGCATCCGCCATGCGCACGTGCGGTGCGTCGCGGTCGGCATCGGAGAAGACGGCGATCGTGCGGATGCCGAGGCGCCGGCAGGTGCGGAAGATGCGGCAGGCGATCTCGCCGCGGTTCGCGACCAGGAGGCTCGCGAACATGCTCAGTCGCCCTCCCCTTCGGGCAGCCAGGACGGCCGGCGCTTGTCGAGAAAGGCCCGTACCCCCTCGCGCCCCTCGGCCGAGGCACGCCGTTCGGCGATGATGCGGGCGGTGGTCTCGGCGACGAGCGAGCCCTCGAGCCCGCTGACGGTGCGGATCAGCGACTTGGCCTCGGCCTGGGCCTCGGGGCCGCCCTCGAGGAGCGCCCGCACGATCTCCTCCGTGCGGCGCTCGAGCGCGCCCGCCTCGACCACCTCGTGCACGAGGCCGATCCGGCGCGCCTCCTCCGCACCGAAGCGCTCGGCGGTGAGGAAGTAGCGGCGCGCCTGCCGCGGGCCGATGGCGCGCAGCACGCAGGGCGAGATCACCGCCGGCACGAGGCCGAGACGCACCTCCGAGAAGGCGAAGACGGCCCGGTCCGAGGCGAGGGCGACGTCGCAGGCGGCGACGATGCCGGCACCACCGCCGATCGCCGCGCCGTTCACCATCGCCACCGTCGGCTTCGGCAGTTCGTCCAGGATCGCGAGCATGCGGGCGAGCGCGCGCGCGTCCTCGACATTGTCCTCGAAGGCGTAGTCGGCGCTCCGTCGCATCCAGTCGAGATCGGCCCCCGCCGAGAAACTGCGCCCGGCCCCGGTCACGACGACGCAGCGCACGCTGTCATCGGCACCGAGGGCCTCGAAGGCGGCGGCGAGCTGTTCGATCAGATGTTCGTCGAAGGCGTTGTGGACCTCCGGCCGGTCCATGACCACCCGGGCCACCGGCCCGGCCCGTTCGATGCGGACGCGGTTCTCGGGCATCGGCCTACATCCGGAAGACGCCGAAGCGGGTTTCGGGGATCGGGGCGTTGAGCGAGGCGGATATCCCGAGGGCGAGCGCGCGCCGCGTCTCGACGGGATCGAGGATGCCGTCGTCCCAAAGCCGCGCCGTCGCGTACCAGGGATTGCCCTGACGCTCGTACTGTTCGCGGATCGGCGCCTTGAAGGCCTCTTCCTCGTCGGCGCTCCAGTCGATCCCCTTCGCTGCCAGTGCGTCGCGACGGACCTGCGCGAGCACGCTCGCCGCCTGCTCGCCTCCCATCACCGAGATGCGCGCGTTCGGCCACATCCACATGAGGCGCGGCTCGAAGGCGCGGCCGCACATGCCGTAGTTGCCGGCCCCGAAGCTGCCGCCGACGACCACCGTGAACTTCGGCACGCGGGCGCAGGCGACGGCGGTGACGAGCTTCGCTCCGTCCTTCGCGATGCCGCCGTGCTCGTACTTCTTCCCGACCATGAAGCCGGTGATGTTCTGCAGGAAGACGAGCGGGATCCGGCGCTGGCAGCAGAGCTCGACGAAATGCGCCCCCTTGAGGGAAGACTCGCTGAAGAGGATGCCGTTGTTGGCGACGATGCCGACGGGGTAGCCCCAGATGCGGGCGAAGCCGCACACCAGCGTTGTGCCGTAGCGCGCCTTGAACTCGTGGAACACCGAGCCGTCGACGAGGCGCGCGATCAGTTCGCGGATCTCGAACGGCTCGCGCAGATCCTCGGGCACGAGTCCGTAGAGATCCTCGGCCGGATAGAGCGGATCGGCGGGCTCGGCGACATCGAGGGCGGTGCGCGCGGGCGGCGGCAGGCCGGCAACGATCTGCCGGCAGAGCCGGAGCGCGTGCCGGTCACCGAGGGCGAGATGGTCGGCGACGCCGGAGATCCGCGTGTGCACGTCGCCGCCGCCGAGCTCCTCGGCCGTCACCACCTCGCCCGTGGCGGCCTTCACGAGCGGGGGCCCGCCGAGAAAGATGGTGCCCTGGTTCCGGACGATGATCGCCTCGTCGGCCATCGCCGGCACGTACGCCCCGCCGGCGGTACAGGAGCCCATGACGACGGCGATCTGCGGGATGCCCTCCGCCGACATCGTCGCCTGGTTGTAGAAGATGCGCCCGAAATGGTCGCGGTCGGGGAAGACCTCGTCCTGGTGCGGCAGGTTGGCGCCGCCGCTGTCGACCAGATAGATGCAGGGAAGCCGGTTCTGCCGCGCGATCTCCTGGGCGCGGAGGTGCTTCTTCACCGTCATCGGGTAGTAGGTGCCGCCCTTGACGGTGGCGTCGTTGACGACGACCACGCATTCGCGGCCCTCGATGCGGCCGATGCCGGTGATCAGCCCGGCACCGGGGACTTCTCCGCCGTACATGTCGTGGGCGGCGAGCGGCGAGAGCTCGAGAAAGGGTGCGCCCGGATCGAGCAGGTGTTCGAGCCGCTCCCGCGGCAGCAGCTTGCCGCGCGCCACGTGCCGCCGCCGCGCTTCTTCCGGCCCGCCCAGGGCCGCCCGCGCCCGATCGGCGCGCAGCTTCTCCGCGAGCGCGCGGTTGCGCTCGAAGCGGCGGCGGAAGCTGTCGCTGCGCCGGTCGAGACGGGAGACGAGGACGCTCACCGCTCACCACCCGCCGGTGGCGAGCCAGCGTTCGACCTGGTCCAGCCGGTCGGCACCCCAGAAGGGCTCGCCGTCGACGATGACGAAGGGCGAGCCGAACACCCCCTTTTCAAGCGAGCGCTCGGTCTCCTCCCTGAGCCGCTCTTTGATCGCCGGATCCTGGACGGCGGCGAGCAGTTCGTCGCGCTCGATGCCGAGCCTCGCCCCGACGTCGGCGACGGCTTCGGCAGAGGAGAGGTCGCGGCCCTCGCCCCAGTGGACGCGGAAGATGCAGCGCGCGAACTTCTTCGCGAGGCAGCGGTCGCGGTCGAACAGCCACCAGTAGGCGCGGCTTGCCGCGAGCGAGTTCATCGGCATCACCGGCGGCAGGGTGAGCGGCACGTCGAGCAGCCGCGCAAAGCGCCGGATGTCGTGTTTCAGATAGTCGCCCTTGATCGGGATCTGCACGGTCGGGGGCTGGCCGGTGCGTTTGAGCGCGGCGCCGAGCATGATCGGCTTCCAGACGACTTCGCGCTCGTAGCGGGCGGCGATGTCGTCGATCTGGGTGCTGGCGAGGTAGCCGTAGGGGCTCGCGAACTCGAAATAGAACTCGATGGGCGCGGGTCGCGGCATCGATGTCACCCCGTGATCCGGAAGAGCTCGCGGCCGATCAGCATGCGCCGGATCTCGCTGGTGCCGGCGCCGATCTCGTAGAGCTTGGCGTCGCGCAGGAACCGGCCGGTCGGATAGTCGTTGATGTAGCCGTTGCCGCCCAGCGCCTGGATCGCCTCGAGCGCCACCCGGGTCGCGTTCTCGGCCGCGAACAGCAGGCAGGCTGCGGCATCCTGGCGCGTGAGCAACCCGCGGTCGGCCGCCCTGCCGCACATGTAGGCGTAGGCGCGCGCGGCGTTCATCGCCGTGTACATGTCGGCGATCTTGCCCTGCATGAGCTCGAAGGTGCCGATCGGCCGGCCGAACTGCTTCCTCTCGTGCACATAGGGCAGCACGACGTCGAGACAGGCCACCATGATGCCGAGCGGGCCGCCGGAGAGCACGAGGCGCTCGTAGTCGAGACCGGACATCAGCACCCGCACACCCTCGTTCACGCGCCCGAGCACGTTCTCTTCGGGTACTTCGCAGTCCTCGAACACGAGCTCGCAGGTGTCGGAGCCGCGCATGCCGAGCTTGTCGAGCTTCTGGGCGGTGCGGAAACCGGGGAACCCCTTCTCGACGATGAAGGCGGTGATCCCCTTCGCCCCCGCTTCGGGATCGGTCTTGGCGTAGACCACGACCGTGTCGGCCACGGGACCGTTCGTGATCCACATCTTGCTTCCGTTCAGGACCCAGCGGTCGCCGCGCTTCTCCGCCCGGGTGCGCATCGAGACCACGTCCGAGCCGGCGCCCGGCTCGCTCATCGCGAGCGCCCCGACATGCTCGCCGGAGATCAGCTTCGGCAGATAGCGGCGCTTCTGTTCGTCGGTGCCGTTGAGGCGGATCTGGTTGACGCAGAGGTTCGAGTGCGCGCCGTAGGAGAGCCCGACCGAGCCCGAGGCGCGACTGATCTCCTCCATGGCGATCACATGCTCGAGATAGCCGAGCCCGGCACCGCCGTACTCCTCCTCGACGGTGACGCCGAGCAGGCCGAGGGCGCCGAGCTCGGGCCAGAGATCGCGCGGAAAGGTGTTGGTGCGGTCGATCTCGTCGGCGCGCGGGGCGATCTTCTCCTGCGCGAACCGCGCCGCCAGTTCGCGGATCGCCTCGGCGTTCTCGCCGACGTCGAAGGGCATCGAGGGCGTGGCGAAGCGGTTCATGGCCTCTCTCCCGTTGCGGCGACTGTGACGCAACGGAGATCGCGTCTCAAGAGGGCGTGCGACAATTCCGCCGCACCCGTCCTCAGAGCAGGAGCCACGTCGCGAGGCCGAGAAAGGTGAAGAAGCCGCCCATGTCGGTCAGGGTGGTGACGAAGATGGAGGAAGATACGGCCGGGTCGAAGCCGAGACGCCGCAGGACGACCGGCACGAGAGCACCGCCACCGGCCGCGATCACCATGTTGGCCAGCATGCCGGCGCCGAAGACGGCGGCGAGCCGGAGGTCGCCGAACCACAGCCATGCGACGAAAAATCCGACGATGTAGAACACCGACCCGTTGATCAGCCCGGTGACCAGCTCGCGGATCAGCATCAGCGGTGTGGTCGCCGGGGTGAGCTCGCGGGTGGCGATCGCGCGCACCGTCACCGTCAGGCTCTGGGTGGCGGCATTGCCGCCCATGCCGGCGACGACCGGCATCAGCACGGCGAGCGAGGTCAGCTGCGCGATCGAGTCCTCGAACAGGGCCACGACCGAGGCCGCGGCTATGGCCGTGAGCATGTTGACGAGCAGCCACGGCACCCGGTGGCGCGCGCGCTGCAGCGGCGGCACATAGACATCGCTCTCGTGCACGCCACCGAGGCCCATGAGGTCCTCCTCGGCCTCCTCCTGGATCACGTCGACCACATCGTCGACGGTGATCACGCCGATGAGCCTGCCGTCGCCGTCGACCACGGGCGCCGAGACCAGACCGTACTGGCGGAACAGGAAGGCCACCTCCTCCTGGTCCATGGTGGCGGGGATCGGGCGGATCTCCTTGAGCCTCAGCTCCCGGAGCGGCACCGAACGGTTGCTCCTGAGCACCCGGCTCACCGGCACGCCGCCCACGGGGCGCATCCGCGGGTCGACGATGAAGATGTCGTAGAACTCGTCGGGAAGGTCCGGCGTGGCGCGCAGATAGTCGATGGTCTGGCCGACCAGCCAGTATTCCGGCACGGCGACGAACTCGCGCTGCATCAGCCGGCCGGCGCTGTCCTCCGGAAAGGCCAGCTGCTGTTCGACGGCGATGCGTTCCGGGAGCGGGAGGCGGGAGAGGATCTCCGCCTGGTCCTCCTCCTCGAGCTCGCTCAGGAGATCGACGACGTCGTCGGTCTCGAGCTCGGAGACGATCTCGGCCACACGCTCGATGCCGAGGGCGTCGAGCACCTCCTCGCGAACCGTCTCGTCCAGATAGCTGAAGGTTTCGGGGTCCACGCGCTCGCCGAGCGCCCGGACCAGCGCGAGCCGCTGCTCGGGTTCGAGAAGCTGCAGCAGGTCGGCGAGGTCGGCGGCGTGCAGCCCGGCCGCGAGATCCGCCGCCTGCGCCTCCCTGCCCGCTTCGAGCGCCTCCGCGACCTCCGCGACCAGTTCGTCGGTCAGAGGCCGTGCGGTCTCGTCCCGGGCGTCCCGTCCGGCCGCACTCACCCCGGCGTTCCCCCGCCGGCGGAACCGCGGACGATGGCGTCGACGCAGGCGAGGGTCGCCATGTTGACGATGCCGCGCGTGGTGGCCGATGCGGTGACGATGTGCGCGGGCGCGGCGATGCCGAGCAGGATCGGGCCGACCGAGACGACGCCGGTCACGGCCTTGACGAGGTTGAAGGCGATGTTGGCGGCATCCAGTCCGGGGCAGACCAGCAGATTGGCGGCACCGCGCAGGGTCGAGGTCGGCAGGATGCGCGCGCGGATCTCCTCGGAGAGCGCGGCGTCGGCGTGCATCTCGCCGTCGACCTCGAGCTCCGGCGCGAGCTCGCGGATGCGGGCCAGCGCCTCGCGCATCCGCAGCGAGGAGGGTGTGTCGCGGCTGCCGAAATTGCTGTGCGAGAGGAGCGCCACCCTGGGTTCGATGCCGAAGCGCCTGACCATGTCGGCCGCGGCGACCGTCAGCCGCGCGATCTGCCCGGCCGACGGCTCGTAGCCGACGTAGGTGTCGGCGATGAAGACCGGTCCCCTGTCGAGCACGAGCGCGTGCAGGGTGGCGGGCTGCTCGAGCGCCGGATCGGTCCCGAGCACGCCGGCGATGTGCCGGAGATGGTTCTCGAACACGCCGACCGGGCCGGCGATCAGCGCGTCGGCCTCGCCGCGGCCGACCATGATGGCGCCGATCACGGTGCGCCGCGTGCGCACGATCTCGCGCGCCATCGACGGCGTCACGCCGCGCCGGCCCATGCGCTCGAAATAGAAGGCGACGTAGTCGTTGTAGCGCGGATCGCTGTCCGGGTTGACCAGTTCGAAATCGACGTCCGGAGCGATCGCGAGCCCGTAGCGTTCGATCCGCGTGCGCACCACATCGGGCCGGCCGATCAGGATCGGGCGGGCGAGCCCCTCCTCGACGATCACCTGCACGGCGCGCAGCACCCGCTCCTCCTCGCCGTCGGCGAACACGACCCGCCGCGGGTCGAGCCGTGCCCGCTCGAAGAGCGGCTTCATGAGGAAGCCGGACTTGAAGACCCGTTCGGAGAGCGAACGGCGGTAGGCCTCGAGATCGGCGATCGGCCGCGTGGCCACGCCCGAATCCATCGCCGCCTTCGCCACCGACGGCGGAATTTCCGTGATCAGCCGCGGATCGAAGGGTTTCGGGATCAGGTATTCGGGCCCGAAGGACAGGCTCTCGAGCCCGTAGGCGGCCGCCACCGTGTCGGGCGTCGTGCGGCGGGCGAGCTGTGCCAGCGCCTCGACGCAGGCGATCTTCATCTCCTCGTTGATGGTGGTGGCGCCGACGTCGAGCGCACCCCTGAAGATGAACGGGAAGCAGAGGACGTTGTTGACCTGGTTCGGATAGTCCGAACGGCCGGTGGCGATGATCGCATCGGGCCGCACCGCCTTCGCATCCTCGGGCATCACCTCCGGCACGGGATTGGCGAGGGCGAGGATGAGCGGCCGCGCGGCCATCCGTTTCAGCCACTCGGGCTTCACGACGTTCGGCGCCGACAGGCCGAGGAAGATGTCGGCGCCGTCGAGCGCCTGTTCGAGGGTGCGCAGCTCCGTCTGCCGGGCGTAGCGCGCCTTGAAGGGGTCCATGAGCGTCTCGCGCCCCTCGTACACCACGCCTTCGATGTCGGTGACCAGGATGTTCCCGCGCGGCAGGCCCATGGCGACCAGGAGATCGAGACAGGCGAGTGCCGCTGCCCCGGCGCCACTCGTGACGAGCCGCACCTGTTCGAGCCTCTTGCCGACGAGCTGGAGCCCGTTGCGGATCGCCGCCGCGACGATGATCGCCGTGCCGTGCTGGTCGTCGTGGAAGACCGGGATCTTCATGCGCTCGCGCAGCCGGCGCTCGATCTCGAAGCACTCGGGTGCCCTGATGTCCTCGAGATTGATCGCGCCGAAGGTCGGCTCGAGGGCGGCCACGATCTCCACGAAGCGGTCCGGATCGCGCGCGTCGAGTTCGAGATCGAAGGCGTCGATGCCGGCGAATTTGCGGAACAGCACCGCCTTGCCCTCCATCACAGGCTTGGAGGCGAGCGGGCCGATGTTGCCGAGGCCGAGCACGGCGGTGCCGTTCGTCACCACGGCGACGAGATTGGAGCGGATCGTGAGGTCCGCCGCGGCGTGCGGATCGCGCGCGATCTCTTCGCAGGCGGCGGCGACGCCCGGGGAATAGGCGAGCGACAGGTCGCGCTGGGTGGCGAGCGGCTTGGTCGCCACGACGGCGAGCTTGCCGGGCACGGGGCGCCGGTGGAAGTCGAGCGCCGCCTCGCGCAGACGATCGGTTCGGTCGGTCATCGCCACCTCCCTTCCGGCCCGGACCACGCGCCGGGCTCGCGCCGCGGCCGCCGCCGACGTGAGCGCGGTCCGCTTCCGGGGCACCTGCCGGCGGATTCGGGATCGGGTGCGATGGGGTGTTGGTGCGGCCGAGAAGACTCGAACTTCCACGGGGTTGCCCCCACCAGCCCCTCAAGCTGGCGCGTCTACCAATTCCGCCACGGCCGCCTAGGTGTTCCGGGCGGAGCGGGAGGTAGCAAACGGCTCCGCGGGTTTCAAGAGGCGGGCCATGAGCGGAGAGCGCGCAGCGGCGGTGGAATGGTGCACGAGCCCGGGGCTCGTCGCGTACGGGCCGGCGGTCGCCTTCATGGAGGAGCGCGCCGCCCGCATCCGCGCGGGCCGGGCCCCGGAGTGCGTCTGGCTGCTCGAACATCCGCCGCTCTACACGGCCGGCACCTCGGCCCGCGACGACGAGCTGCTCGACGCACGGTTTCCGGTCTACCGCACCGGTCGCGGCGGCCGCTTCACCTATCACGGGCCGGGCCAGCGCGTCGCCTACGTGATGCTGGATCTCGCCCGCCGCGGCCGGGACGTGCGCGCCTTCGTCCACGCCCTCGAGGAATGGTTGATCCGCACGCTCGCCGATCTCGGCGTGCGCGGCGAGCGCCGTGCGGGGCGGGTCGGGATCTGGGTGCCGCTCGGAGACGGGCGGGAGGGCAAGATCGCGGCGATCGGTGTGCGCGTGCGCCACTGGGTCACCTTCCACGGCATCGCCCTCAACCTCGATCCGGACCTCTCCCACTTCTCGGGCATCGTCCCCTGCGGCCTCGCGGGCTTCCCCGTCGTCTCCCTCGCCTCGCTCGGCATCACGGCCGACCGCGCGGCGGTGGATGCGGGGCTTCGGCGCAGGTTCGAAGAGGTGTTCGGTGCCGCGACCGTGAGCGCAGCGGCGCCGCGGCTCGGAGAGTTCGCGGCTTGTGCGCCCGGGGCTGCGGATTAGGTTCTGGACATGAGCCGGATCCGCGCCCTGCCCCTGCTTCCCGCCCTCGCCATGCTGCTCGCCGCGCTGTTGCCGGTGGCCGGGGCGTCACCGGCCCGCGCCGAATGCGCCGACGTGCCGGGCCCCGGCGTCGTCTGGCGGCGCTGTCTGATGGACGGCCTCGACCTCGCGGGTGTCGATCTCACCGGCGGCGAGATCCGCGATTCCTCCTTCAAGCGCGCCGACCTCGGCGGCGCGGTTCTGGCCGGGGTCGACGGCCGGCGGGCCAAGTTCGTCTCCGCCCGCCTCGTGGGCGCCGATCTGAGCGGTGCCAGCTTGGTCGGTGCCGATTTCACCAACGCCGATCTCACCGGTGCCCGTCTCGTCGACGCGGATCTGCGACAGGCCCGTTTCTTCAGGGCGATCCTGCGGGATGCCGATCTGACGGGCGCGAAGCTCGATCGCGCCGACTTCCTCTACGCCGATCTCGCCGGCGCACGCTGGGTCGACGGGCGGACGGTGTGCGGCGAAGGATCGGTCGGACGCTGTCATCCGGCGCGCGGCGATGCCGCGACCGCAGGCCCGGCGCAGGCGGCGGAGCCCGCGACCGTCGTCCCGCGCTGATGCGCCGGCGGGCAGGGGATCGCGTCCCTTCAGAGCCGGACGAGTGACGGCAGCCACAGCGCGAGGCCCGGAAACGCCAGCAGGATCAGCAGCCGCAACAGATCGGCCAGAAGGAAGGGCGGCAGGCCGCGGACGATGGTGGCCATGTCGACGTCGCCGGCAGTCCCCTGGATCACGAACAGGTTCATGCCGACGGGCGGCGTGATCAGGCCGAGCTCGGCCACCGTCACCACCACGATCCCGAACCACACCGGATCCCAGCCGAGGGCGAGCACCACCGGGAAGACGAAGGGCACCGTGAGCAGGATCATGCTCAGGCTGTCCATGAAACAGCCGAGCACGATGTAGAAGAGCAGGATCAGCAGCATGGCGGAGCGCGGCCCGAGGCCGGCTGCCTCGATCCAGCCCACGAGCGCCTGCGGCAGGCCGGTGGTCTCGACGAAATAGTTGAAGATCGCGGCACCGATCAGCACGAAGAAGATCATGCCGGTGATCCGCGCCGTCTCGCCCACGCAGTCGGCCAGAACCCAGCGGCCGAGATGGCCCCGGGCCCAGGCGAGCCCGGCGGTGCCGACCGCGCCCACGGCTGCCGCTTCCGTCGGCGAGAACACACCGCCATAGATGCCCCCGACGACGACGAGGAAGAGGAGCGCCACCGGCCGCACCGCACGCAGGGTGCGCCGGCGTGCGGCGGGATCGGCAGGTATGCCCGGCGGCGCCAGCCCGGGCCGCAGCCGCAGCGCGAGTGTCACCGACAGCATGTAGAGGGCGGTGGCGAGGATGCCCGGAAGCAGGGCCGCCGCGAACAGCGCCCCGATCGACTGTTCGGTGAGCAGCCCGTAGATCACGAGCAGGATCGAGGGCGGGATCAGCACGCCGAGCGTGCCGCCGGCCGCGACCGAGGCGGCGGCGAGGCCCGGATCGTAGCCGCGGCTGCGCATCTCGGGATAGGCGACCCGGCACATGGTGGCGGCGGTCGCGAGCGAGCTGCCGCAGATGGCGCCGAAGCCGGCGCAGGCACCGACCGTGGCGAGCGCGAGACCGCCGCGGAAACGGCCGACGAGGGCGTTGACCGCTTCGAACAGCGCCGACGACAGTCCGGCGCGCGCGGCGAACACGCCCATGGCGACGAACAGCGGCACGACCGACAGCGAGTAGGGGAAGATCGCCTCGAACGGGGCGGAAGAAAGGACGAAGCCCACCCCGGAGAAGCCGTTGGCGATGCCGAAGCCGACGGCACCCGTCACGCCCATGGCGAGCGCCACCGGCCAGCGCAGCAGGATCAGCACGAGCGCCGCCGCGAAGCCCGCGAGACCGAGGACCGGCCCTTCCATCAGCCGCGCCCGAGGGCACGCAGGAAACGGCCCGTGCGCACCACCGTCTGGCCGCCCGTGATCAGGACCGAGAGCGCGAGCCCGAAGAGGAGCGGCAGCCAGTACCAGACGAGCGGGATCTGCAGCGTCGCCGAGCGGTCGCCGTACGTCGCCACGGCCTCCGCCTGCTCCACACAGTCACGCAGCACGAAGGCGAGGAAGATGCAGGCCGCGGCGGCCGCGACCACCGCCGAAGCTTCCCGCACCGCGGGCGGCAGGCGCTCGTGCAGCAGCTCGACCGCGACGTGGCCGCCGGTGGCGAAGGCCCAGGGGATAGCGAGCCAGGCAGCGGTCACCACGCAGAGCTGGACGAGGTCGACGACGCCCACGAGCCGGAGGCCGAGCGGCTCGCCGGAGACCACACCGACGAGCCGTCCCGCGCCCCGCAGGACGATGTCGGCGACGGTGACCGCGGCCGCGACCGCGAGCGCCACGGCCGCGGCCCAGGCGAGGAGCTGCGCCCAGTGCTCCAGACGCGACAGCACGGCAGCCGGCGGCTCAGCTGCGGCTCTTCTCGAACCCGGCGACCGTCGCCCTGAGCGCCTCGTAGATCTCGCGCGGGTTCTCGACGCCCTGCTCTTCGAGACCGGCGAGATAGGCGTCGATCATCGGCGTCAGCGTCTCGCGCCAGCGGTCCCGCTCCTCGCCCGTGAGCCGGGTGACCACACCGCCGTCGGCGAGCGAGTCCTGCCGCCCGAGTTCGTCCCAGGCGTCCCACCAGGGGCCGAACTTCGGGATCAGATGGTCGCCCGAGATCGAATCGATGGCGCCGCGCACCTCCTCGGGCAGCGATTCGTAACGGCGCCGGTTCATGACGAAGTAGAAGGACACCGTGTAGCAGCGCGCGTCGAGATGGTAGTTGACGAGCTCCGCCAGCCTGAAGCTGTGCATCGGGTCCCACGGCATCACGAGCCCGTCGATCACGCCCTTCTGCAGGCTCTCGTAGATCTGTGCGGGCGGCAGGCCGACCGGAATGGCGCCCAGATATTCGAGCATCATCTTCGTGGCGGCGCTCGGAAAGCGGATGCGCAGGCCCTTCAGATCGTCCATCTGCACGACCTGCCTGTCCTTCGTGTGGATGAGCCCGCCGTTGTGGGCGTGGACCGCGAGCACCTTCACGTCCGGATATTCGACGGCGAAGTAGCGGTCGTGCAGCGCCCAGAGGGCGCGCGTCGCGGCATCGGCGCTCTCGGTGATGAAGGGCAGGTCGATGATCGAGGTGCGCGGGAAGCGGCCCGAGGGAATGCCGTGCAGCCCGTGCGCGATGTCCACCACCCCGGCGCGGACCTGATCGTACTGCTTGGCGACGTTGCCGAGCTGGGTCCCGGCCGGGAAGATCTCGACCTTCACCGCACCTCCGGTCAGCTCCTCGAGCTGGCGCGCCCAGGGCTCCATGAAGTCGTAGTGCATGCCGTTGGTGGTCGGCAGGAAGTGGCTCAGCTTGAGCCCGATCGTCGGCTGGGCGCGCAGGACGGCGGGAAAGCCGAGCGCCGCCGCACCACCTGCCGCGGCCGCGAGCAGTTCACGCCTCTTCATCGTCCTTCTCCTCCCCGGAAGGTCGCTCCCGTGGCTCCGCTTGAAGGCCGCCGCCGTCCCCCTGTCAAGCCGGGCGCCCCGTGCGGGCCGGGTCAGGCCGGGCGCCGCCGGCGCCGTCCGCCCTCGCGCGGCGTGGTCGCGGCGCTCGGGGCCGCCTCGCCGAGCAGCCGGCGGATCGTGTCGAGATCGGGGGCCGGCTCCTCCCCGGCGGCATCGAGGGCCTGCCGCATGGCCCGCAGATGCTCGCCCGTCGTGCCGCAGCAGCCGCCGATCACGCGCGCGCCTGCGGCACGGGCGAGGCGGGCGTAGGTGGCCATGATGTCCGGCGTGCCGCTGTAGCGGATCCGTCCCGCCTCCCACTCCGGGATGCCGCAGTTGGCCTTGGCGACCAGCACCGCACCGGGATCGGCCGCGGCCCGCAGTTCGAGGAGCGTCGCGAGCAGCTGCGCGGGGCCGGTGCCGCAGTTGGCGCCGAAGGCGACGGGCCGCACGGGCAGATCGCGCACGAGCGCGACCACGTCGGCCGGGGTGAGGCCCATCATGGTACGGCCGGCGGTATCGAAGCTCAGGGTGGTCACGAACGGCAGGCCGGTGCGGGCCGCGGCGGTCGCGGCCGCGCGCAGCTCTTCTGCGGCCGACATGGTCTCGATCCAGAGCAGATCGACGCCGCCGGCGGCGAGGGCCCGTGCCTGCTCCTCGAACACCGCGACCGCTTCGTCGAAGGGCAGTGTGCCGACCGGTTCGAGGATGTCCCCGGTCGGGCCCATCGACCCCGCGACCACGACCGGTCGCCCGGCCGCGTCCGCGACGGCCCGTGCCCGCGCCGCCGCCTCACGGCAGATCTCGTCGACCCGCCCGTCCGCACCGTGCAGCGCGAGCCGCCGGCGGTTGGCGCCGAAGCTGTTGGTGAGGATCAGATCGCTGCCGGCATCGACGAATTCGCGGTGCAGGTCCTCGACCTTCTCCGGATGGAGCAGGTTCCAGAGCTCGGGGCTGTCGCCGGTGGCGAGGCCGCGCGCGAACAGGCCGGTGCCGGTGCCGCCGTCGGCGAGCAGGACACCGCGTGCATCGAGCAGCGTGCGGAAGTCGGTGCGCATGGAAGGGGATCCCGGTGGGGCGGGGGAGGATCAGCGCCGGCGTCGCCGCGGCCGGCTGTCGGCCGGACTCGTGCGGCCGAGCCGGCGACGGCGCTCGCGCAGCCGGCCGACCATCTCGAGCCGCATCTGCCGGTCGGCGCGTGGCCAGAGGGCGATCTCCTCCGGCGTGCGCAGGCAGCCGGCACACCAGCCGGTGGCGTCGTCGATCCGGCAGATGCCGAGACAGGGCGAAGGAATGTCGTCCACGGTCGCGTCCCCGGGGGCCGGAGCCGATCATCGGCGGCCGCACAGATGGCGCTTGCGCGGGAGCGAAAAAAGATGATCCGGAGGTGACGTCGTCATCGCGGAGGAGGAATGTTCGAAGAGCGGGCCCGGGCCGCGATCCTCGGCCAGTTCGCGGGTGACGCGCTGTGCCTCGGCACCCACTGGATCTACGACCCGGCGGAGGCCGCCCGCCGTTGGCCCGAAGGCATCCACGGATTCGAGGAACCGGCCGCGGATCACTGGCACGCCGGGCGTCGTGCCGGCGAGCCGACCCACTACGGCGAGGCCGGCCTCGTGCTGCTCGAACATCTGGCCGAAGATGGAGACTTCGATCCCGGCCGCTTCGCCGAGCGCTTCGTGGCCCACTTCTCCGCTCCCGCCCGCAAGGGATATCTCGACCGGCCGACGCGCGGCGCCATCGAAAGCTGGCGGCAGGCCGACGCGGCGACCCGACGGACGGGCCGCATCGGCATCGCCGATACCCAGACCGTCACGCTTGTCCGGCTCGCGCCGCTCGTGGTCGCCCTGCACGGCACGCCGGACCTCGAAACCGCGGTCGAACGCTGCACCCGCGTCACCCAGGACGACGATTTCGCCGTCGCCTGCGCGCTGTTCCACACCCGCCTGCTCGGGCGTCTGCTCGACGGGGCAGCGGTGGAGGAAGCGCTGGCGGAGGCGGCGGCCCGGGCGCCGGGCGCCATTGGCGACCAGCTTCGCGCGCTCGTCCGCGCGGCACGGGAGCAGCGGCGACGACCGATCGGCGACGCCACCGCCGCCTTCGGCAGGGCGTGTCCGCTGGTCCAGACCCTGCCCTCCTGCCTGCACGCGGTGCTGCACGACGGGCCTGCCTTTCCTTCGGCCATCCTCGAAAGCTGCCGGGCTCTCGGCGACAATGCCGCCCGCTGCGCCGTAATCGGCCAGTGGATCGGCGCGGCGGCGGGGGGAACCGGCATTCCCGGAGGCTGGATCGCGCGCCTCGCGCAAGGCCGGCGGATCGAGCGGCTGCTCGGGATCGTCGTCGCGCGGAGCCGCCCGCGCGTTCAGTAGGCGCCGGCGCGGGCGGGCACGACGACGAGCGTGCGGAAGAGGATGACGATATCGTACCACAGCGTCCAGTTGCGCACATACCAGGTGTCCAGCGCCACCCGGCGCTCGTAGTCGAGGTCGTTGCGGCCGCTGATCTGCCAGAGACCGGTGAGGCCGGGCCGGACCATCTCGTAATAGATCCGGGCGGGCCCGTAGCGCCCGAGCTCCTCCTCCACCACCGGGCGCGGCCCGACCAGGCTCATGTCACCGCGCAGGATGTTGAAGAGCTGCGGCAGCTCGTCGAAGCTCAGCCGCCGCAGCCAGTGGCCGAGCCGGGTCACGCGCGGGTCGTCGCGCAGTTTCCGGTCGCGCTCCCATTCGACGCGGGCCTGAGGGTCGCGGGCCAGCAGGTCTTCGAGCACCTCCTGCGCATTCGGCACCATGGTGCGGAACTTGTAACAGTAGAACGGCCGCCCGCCACGCCCGATGCGGCGCGACGTGCCGGCAACCTCGACGCTCCCGCTCATCCGCCTCCTTCCGATCGCTCTTCCGTTGCCGCCAGAGGTTCACGAGGCGCGTCGCCATGCGTGTCGGCCACGGCCGGGTCGCAGCCGACAGGGGCGGCCGGCTCGTCGGGCAGCCAGAAGCGGAAGTCGCTGCCCCGGCCCGGCGTCGAGACGACGTGGATCCAGCCGCCGTGACGGTCGACGATCTTCCTGCAGATGGCGAGCCCGATGCCGTTGCCGGGATACTCGTCGCGCGTGTGCAGCCGCCGGAACGGCTCGAAGATCTGCTCGTGGAACTCCGGCGGGATGCCGATGCCGTTGTCCTCGACGTGGAACAGATACCCGTCGCCGCTGCGTTCCGCCCACACCCGCACCCGCGGAGGCTCTCCGCCGCGGTACTTGAGCGCATTGCCGACGAGATTGGCGAACAGCTGGCCGAGCTGCGAGCCGTCGGCACGGACCACGGGCAGTTCCCCGACCTCGACCGCGCCCCCGGTCTCTTCGAGCGCCCCGCGCAGATCCGCGAGGACCCGCTCCAGCACGACGCGGCAGTCGACCGGCTCGAACGGACGCCCGCGTGTCGCCACCCGCGAGAGATCGAGCAGGTCGCGCACGAGGCTCTGCATGCGACGCGCGCCGTCGACCGCGAAGGCGACGAACTCGCGTCCCGTGTCGTCGAGACGGTCGCCGTAGCGGCGCTGCAGGAGTTCGCAGAAGCCGGCGACCGTGCGCAGCGGCTCCTGGAGGTCGTGCGAGGCGATGTAGGCGAACTGCTGCAGCTCCGCGTTCGAACGGGCGAGAGCCTGCGCGCGGGCCCGCAGCTCGGCCTCCGCCCGCGCGCGTTCGGTGATGTCGCGCACGACCACGAGCAGACGGCCGTCACCGAGCGCGGACATGCGGGCCTCGAAATGCCGCCGCCGGCCGGGCGCTTCGTCGAGCGCGTACTCGAACTGGACCGGCTCCGGGGCGACGCGCGCCCTGTCCATGGCCTGCACGAACACGGAGGCCACCGGGGCCGGCAGCAGGTCGGCTATCCGGCGTCCGAGGAAGACGGTCGGATCGACCCGGGAATCGTCCGGAATGCCGGCGCGGTAATCGAGAATGCGGCCGTCCGCGTCGAGCCGGAGCACGAGATCGGGAAGCGCCCGCACGAGCGCCTCGAGCTCCCGCGCCCGGGCCAGCGCCCAGGCGGTGAGCCGCCGCTCCTGCTCGAGTGCGACCGCGAGCACGCAGGCCATGACGGCGACGAGCGCCAGATCGCGCTCGGCCGCGAGGAGGTCCGCGGACACGGCGGCGCGCCAGGAGGCTTCCGTCGGATCCGGTCCGCGCAGGCCCAGCGCCAGTGCACCCGACCACAGCCCGGCGGCGACCACCGAAGTGACGAGAAAACCGTGCCGGATCGCGGTCCACAGCAGGACGAGGCCGCCGACGACGAGCAGGAGCCCCGAGCGAAGGTACAGGAGCCCGGCCGTACAGACCACGCCCAGCACGAGGAGCAGCGCTTCCGGCACGGACGAGGACACGCCCGAAAGCCGCCTCAGGAGCGCCCTGCCGGCTGCCGCCGGCGGAGCGCAGAGCACCGTCCCGGCTCCGACGGCGAGCCCGGCCGCGAGGGCCCCGGCGGCGCTGCCCCCGCCCGCCGGCACGAGCAGTGCGGCGCAAAGGCCCGGCGCCAGTCCCGCGACGGCGACGAAGGCCAGATATCCCCGGATGCTGCCGTTCGCCGGCAGGGCGATCCCGAGACGGCCGAGCGCGAGGTGCGCCGCCGGCGGCACGAGCGCCCGCAGCAGGGCGAGCGCCAGCGCGGACGCCGGTGCCGGTCCGGGGGCGACCGCGAGGAGCGACAGCTCCACGAGCAGGAGGGCGACACCGTCCGCGAGCCGGGGCCGGTCACGGCTCGCGAGCAGCCCGAGGGCGATGCCCAGTTCGGGTGCGAACAGCGGCATTCCGCCCGGCACGGGCGCGAGCAGCAGCCGGCCGGCGGCCGCCACCGCCAGATAGACGAGACCGAGACGCAGGGCCGACGCCTGCCCGCCATCCGCGATGGCGGGCCGCGTCCCGGCGTCCCGGGCACTGTCGGATGCTCTCACGCCACCAAGGCCCCGGAGCCGCTGGTCCGGCGCCCGTTCTACACCCCGTTTGCGAACGGATGGTTAACGCCGGCCGCTCTCAGGGCTCCAGTTCGCTGTCCCAGTAGACGAAGTCGCGCCAGCTGTGGTGCAGATAGTTGGGCGGGAAGGCGGCGCCGTTCCGCTGCAGCTGCCAGGCGGTCGGGACGAACGGCGGCCGCTGCGGGGTCATGCCGCATTCTTCCGGCAGCCGGTTGCCCTTGCGGACGTTGCAGCCGGCGCAGGCGGTGACGATGTTGGTCCAGCAGGTGCGTCCGCCGCGCGAACGTGGCACGAGGTGGTCGAAGGTCAGTTCGTTGGCGCTGAACCGGCCGCCGCAGTACTGGCAGGTGAAGCGGTCGCGCAGGAAGACGTTGAACCGCGTGAACGGCGGCATGCGGTCCTGGGGAATGTATTCGCGCAGCGCAATGACGCTCGGCAGGCGCATCTCGAAGCCGGGCGAACGGATCACCCGGTCGTAGTGCGAGATGACATCGACCCGGTCGAGGAAGATCGCCTTGACGGCGTCCTGCCAGTTCCATACGGAGAGCGGGAAATAGCTGAGCGGACGGTAATCGGCATTGAGCACCAGGGCCGGGCAGGCTGCGAGAGGCAGGCTGCGATCCGGCCGGCCGCTCATCGCGTCGGCCTCGCCACGTCGCGGGCTGGCATGCGGGCCGCCTGGCGCGGCACGGTCTCCTCCGTTGCCGGACCACCCTCCAGCTATCGCGCAAGGGGGCGGATTTCAACCGTCCGGGAGCGCGACGGCCCGTCCGGGCCGCCGGGTGGCGGCGCTTTACCCCCGCGGGAGGGGCTTCTATATGCCGCGCGAGCCTGTCCTCCGCCGGGAACCTTCCGTCCGTGCCCGCCGAAACCCGACCGGATGCCGCGAGCATCGTCCATCTCGCCCTGCCCAAGGGGCGCATGCAGGACAACGTCCTGCAGCTGCTCGCCGATGCCGGCGTGCGCGTGACCTTCGACCGCCGCGGCTACCGGCCGACCCTGTCGCTCCCGGGCTTCGAGGCCAAGCTGCTCAAGCCCCAGAACATCGTCGAGATGCTGCACGCCGGCTCCCGCGACATCGGCTTCGCCGGCGCCGACTGGGTCGCGGAGAAGGGCGCCGAACTGGTCGAGCTGCTGGATACCGGCCTCGATCCGGTGCGCATCGTCGCCGCCGCGGCGCAGGGCTTCCTCGTCGGCGGCGAACCGCCGCCGGGCCGCTTCGTGGTGGCGACCGAGTACGAGCGCCTGACGGCACGCTGGCTCGCCGAACGCGGCTACGATGCGCGCATCGTCCGCTCCTACGGTGCCACCGAAGTGTTCCCGCCCGAGGACGCCGACTGCATCGTCGACAACACCGCGACGGGCGCCACGCTCAGGGCCAACGGCCTCGAGATCTTCGCCGAGCTGATGCGCTCCTCGACCCGCCTCTATGCCCATCCGCGCAGCCTCGAACACCCCGGCAAGCGTGCGGTGATCGAGCATCTTGTGCTGCTGCTGCGCTCGGTGCTCGAGGCGCGCAAGCGCGTGATGCTGGAGCTGAACGTGGCGCGCGAGGATCTCGAGCGCGTGATCGAGGTGCTGCCCTGCATGCGCGAGCCGACCATCGCACCGCTGCACCACGACGCCGGCTTCGCCGTCAAGGCGGCCGTGCCGCGCGACCAGCTGCCGGAGCTGATCCGCGCCATCAAGGAGCGCGGCGGCACCGACATCCTCGTCACCCAGCCGGCGCAGATCGTCCCGTGAGCGAACGGAGGGCGGAGGTCCGCCGGGAGACGAAGGAGACGCGGATCGAACTCGTGCTCGTCCTCGACGGCGCGGGCGAAAGTCGCGTGCGCACCGGGCTCGGGTTCCTCGACCACATGCTGACCGCACTCGCGAAGCACGGCCGCTTCGATCTCGAACTCTCCTGCGCGGGCGACCTCGAGGTCGACGACCATCACACCGTCGAGGACTGCGCGCTCGCCCTCGGCCGGGCCATAGACGAGGCGCTCGGCGAACGCCGCGGCATCCGGCGGTTCGGTGCGGCCTACGCACCGCTCGACGAGGCGCTCGCCCGGGTCGTCGTCGATCTCTCCGGACGGCCCTTCGCCCACGTGGACCTCGGGCTCGTGCGCGAGAAGGTGGGGGACGTCGCCTGCGAGAATCTCGACCATTTCTTCCGCTCGCTGGCGATGGCCGGGCGCATGGCGCTGCACGTCGACCTGCTGCGCGGCACGAACGACCATCACCGCGCCGAGGCCGCCTTCAAGGCGCTGGCGCTCGCGCTGCGGGAGGCGGTGGCGGTCGAAGGCGGCGGGGTGCCGAGCACCAAGGGGGTGCTGTGAGCCGCAGGGTCGCGATCGTGCCGACGGGCACGGCCAACCTGGCCTCGGTGCAGGCGGCGTTCCGGCGCCTCGGCGCCGCCCCGGCGATCGTCGAGGACCCCGCGGAGGTGCTGCGCGCCAGCCACGTCATGCTGCCGGGCGTGGGCGCCTTCGGCGCGTCGATGACCCGCCTTCGGGCTCGCGGTCTCGACGTGGCGCTGCGCGAGCGGATCCTCGCCGACCGCCCGACCATCTGCATCTGCGTCGGCCACCAGCTCCTGTTCGAGGCGAGCGAGGAGAGCCCCGGTGTCCCGGGTCTCGGCCTCGTCGAAGGCACGGTCACGCGGTTTCCGGAAGGGGTGCGGACACCGCAGTTCGGCTGGAACGAGGTCGAGGCCAAAGACGACGCACTGCTGCTCGAATCGGGCTGGGCCTATTTCGCGAACAGCTACCGCGCGCTCGCCGCGCCGGGCTGGCGTGTCGCCATCGCCGAGCACGGCGGGCCCTTCGTCGCCGCCATGGAACGCGGCAACATCCTCGGCTGCCAGTTCCACCCGGAGCTGTCCGGGGCCTACGGCGCGGCGCTGCTCGCGCGCTTTCTGGAGCTCCGCTGATGCTCGCGCGGCGCATCATCCCGTGCCTCGACGTCAGTCACGGCCGCGTGGTCAAGGGGGTCCGCTTCCAGGGGCTCAGGGACGCCGGCGACCCCGCGGAACGCGCGAAGCTCTACGAGGACCAGGGGGCGGACGAGATCGTGATCCTCGACGTGTCGGCGACACCGGAGGGCCGGGGCCACCAGCACGAGACCGTGCGGCGCGTGCGCGAGGTGCTGTCGATCCCGCTCACGGTGGGCGGCGGCGTGCGCACGGAAGAGGATGCCCTCGCGCTGCTGGAGGCCGGTGCCGACAAGGTCTCGGTGAACACCGCGGCGGTGGCGCGGCCGGAGCTGCTCTCCGAGATCGCCGGACGCTTCGGCCGGCAGTGCTGCGTGCTCGCGATCGACGCGGCCCGGCGCGGCGGGCGCTTCGAGGTGCTGGTGAACGGCGGCCGCGGGGGTACGGGCATCGACGCCGTGGCCTGGGCGCAGGAGGGCGAGCGGCGGGGCGCAGGCGAGATCCTTCTGACCTCCTGGGACCGCGACGGCACGCGCGAAGGCTACGATCTGGAGCTGACACAGGCGGTGGCGCAGGCGGTCGGGATCCCGGTGATCGCTTCGGGCGGCGCCGACCGGCCCGAGCATCTCCGCGAGGCCTTCGAGGCCGGCGCCGATGCCGTGCTCGCCGCTTCGATCTTCCACGACGGCGACCTGACGGTGGGCGACGTCAAGCTCTTTCTTCTCGAACACGGCGTGCACGTGCGGCCATGATCGTCCCCTCGATCGACCTCCAGGGCGGCCGCACCGTCCAGCTCGTCGGCGGCGAGGATCTCGCGATCGACGCCGGCGACCCGCTGCCCGTCGCCGAACGGTTCGCGCTCGCGGGCGAGATCGCGGTGATCGACCTCGACGCGGCGATGCGCCGGGGCTCGAATGCGCATCTCGTCGAGCGGCTGGTCGCCCGATTCGAGTGCCGGGTCGGCGGCGGCATCCGCGACGTCGAGACGGCGATCCGCTGGCTGGACCGCGGCGCGGCGAAGGTGATCCTCGGCACCATGGCGGTGCCGGAGCTGCTCGCGAAGCTGCCGAAGGAACGCGTGATCGCCGCTCTGGATGCGCGCCACGGCGAGGTCGTGGTCGAAGGCTGGAAACAGGGAACGGGGCGCAGGCTTCTGGAGCGGATCGCCGAGCTCCGCGAGCTCGTGTCGGGGTTCCTTGTCACCTTCGTCGAGCGCGAAGGGCGCATGGCCGGGACCGACCTCGAACTCGCGAGGCAGGTGGTCGAAGCGGCCCGTCCGGCCCGCGTCACCATCGCCGGAGGGGTGACGACGGCCGAAGAGATCCGCGAGCTCGACCGCATCGGGGCCGATGCCCAGGTCGGCATGGCGCTCTACACGGGAAAGCTGCATCTGGCGGATGCCATCGCCGCCCCGCTCCGCTCCGACCGGCCGGACGGGCTGTGGCCGACGGTGGTCTGCGACGAGGCCGGCCGGGCACTCGGGCTGGTCTATTCCAATGCCGAGAGCCTGCGCGCCGCGGTCGACGAGCGGCGTGGCGTCTACTGGTCGCGCTCGCGTGGCGGCCTGTGGCGCAAGGGCGAGAGTTCCGGAGCCGTGCAGGAGCTCTTGCGCATCGATCCCGACTGCGACCGCGACGCGCTGCGCTTCACCGTGCGTCAGGCGCCACCGGGGTTCTGCCATCTGGCGCGGCACTCCTGTTTCGGCGAGGACCGGGGGCTCGCGCGTCTCGAACGGATCCTCGCCGAGCGTCGCGCGCGGGCGCCGGAGGGCTCCTACACGAAGCGTCTGTTCGAGGATCCGGCGCTGCTCGCCGCCAAACTGCGCGAGGAGGCGGACGAGCTCGCGCGCGCCTCGTCCCGTGACGAGCTGGTCTGGGAGGCGGCGGACGTCCTCTACTTCACGCTCGTCCGACTGGCGGCTGCCGGGGTACCGCTGTCCGAGGTCGAGGCCCACCTCGACCGCCGCGGGCGCAGGGTGACCCGACGCGGCTGACGGCAGCGCCGCCGGCGCGCGATCCCGTCTCCCCTCGGCCCCCGGCCCGCGGGCGTGGGCTGTTGCATCGCCCGGGCGATCCGTGCTAGGCGTGTCGGGTCTCGAAGCAGGCGAGGAGGCATTGGAGCAGGCGAGCGAACTCGTCCGACGCGCCGAGGGCTATCCGTTCGATCCGCCGCTCGGATCGTGGGTCCTGCGCGGCAACGAAGCGGGCCGGTTCGATCTCGAGGGACGTCTCCCGCTGCTCGCCATCGGCTCGAATGCCTCGCCGTCGCGGCTCCGGGAGAAGCTCGGCGAGGAGCCGGGAACGCTTCCGGTGCTGCGGGCGCTGCTCGCGGATCACGTCGTCGTCTATTCGGCGCACTTCTCGCGCTACGGCTCCGTTCCGGCGACCCTCGCCGCCGCTCCCGGCGCCGCCTGCTACGTGTTCGTGCTCTGGCCCGACCCGCGGCAGCTCGAACGGCTGCACGAGAGCGAGGCGGTCGGGCAGAACTACGACTTCGTCGAACTGCCTGCGGAGATCGAGGTCGAGGGCGCGGGCCGGCTGCGGAGAGTGCACGCCTATGTCTCGACGGCGGGCCCGCTGCGGATCGGCGGCAGCCCGGTGCGGCTCGCCGAGGTGGCGAGCGCCGGCTGCCCCTGGCCGGCGCTCTACCAGCCGTCGCTGCTGCGGCTCCTGCACCGGCGGCTCGCGGGCGAGCTGAGCTACGAGGCGTTCCTCGCGCGGATCGTCGCAGACGAGGCGTGGCGCGCCGAGACCGGGCGGAGGCTGCGGGAGCTCGCCTGACGGCGGCCTTAAAGCGGTCCGGCGCGGTTCAGAACTCCGGGGCGAGCGTGACGCGGATGCCCTCGAGTTCCGGCCCGAAGCGGATCTGGCAGGCGAGGCGCGAATTGTCCCGGACTTCGAATGCCTCGTCCAGCATCATGTTCTCGTCCTCGCCCGGTTCGTCGAGCTTTCCGAGCCATTCGGGATCGACGTAGACGTGGCAGGTGGCGCAGGCGCAGCAGCCGCCGCAGGCCGCTTCGATCGGCAGCCCGGCTTCGCGGATGATCTCCATCAGCGACCAGCCCGGCTGCGCTTCGAGCTCGTGTTCCACGCCCTCGCGATCGACCACGTAGATCTTCGGCATTCAGGCGACACCCAGACGCTTGTGCAGTTCGGTGCTCGACGTCGTGTAGCGGAAGACGAACTTCTCATCCGGCCGGCAGTATTCGAAGGCCTTGCGGGCCATCAGCGCACCCTCGTGGAAGCCCGAGAGGATCAGCTTGAGCTTGCCGGGATAGGTGCAGATGTCGCCGATGGCGAAGATCGAGGGCACGCTGGTCTCGAACGCTTCGGTGTCGACGCGGATCAGGTTGCGCTCGAGATTGAGTCCCCACTCGGCGATCGGCCCGAGCTCCATCTTCAGGCCGTAGAAGGCGAGCAGCGTGTCGCAGGGATGGCGGATCTCCTCCCCTTCCCTGGTGCGGATGCGCACCGCCTCGAGCCGGCCGTCCGTCCCCTCGAGCCCGACCACCTGGCCGATCAGCATGCGCACCTGCCCGGCCTCGACCAGCTCGCGCATCTTCGCGACCGAATCCGGAGCCGCGCGGAATTCGTCCCGACGGTGGACGATCGCCATGCCGGCCGCGATCGGCTGCAGCGTCAGCAGCCAGTCGAGGGCGCTGTCGCCGCCACCCGCGACGAGGATCCGCCGCCCGCGGAAATCCTCGCGCCGGCGCACCGAATAGAACAGCGAACGGCCCTCGAACGCGGCCGCCTCCGGCAGCGGCAGCTTCCGCGGCACGAAACTGCCGGCACCGGCGGCGATCACGATCACCGGTGCCTCGAACACCGTTCCGGCCGAAGTGACGAGCCGCCAGCGGCTGCCCTCGATGCGCTCCAGCTTCTCCGCCTGCTGGTCCAGATGGAAGGTGGGCGAGAAGGGACGGATCTGCTCCATCAGCCTGTCGACCAGCTCCTGACCGGTGCAGACCGGGATCGCCGGGATGTCGTAGATCGGCTTGTCGGGATAGAGTTCGGCGCACTGGCCGCCGATCTTGTCGAGATTGTCGACGAGATGACACTGCAGGCCGAGGAGCCCGGCCTCGAACACGGCGAACAGCCCGACCGGGCCGGCGCCGATGATGACGATGTCGGTGCGGATGGGTTCGCTCGCCATGGGGCGTCCCGGAGGTGTGGGAATCGAGCGACGGCGCGGGCGCCGTCGCGTTGCACGACGGACCCGATATGCGTCGCGCGCGGGCGGGAACAACCCGCGCAGCGGCTGCCTAGCCGTTCCCCGCCATTGGAGCAAGCCGGAGATGGAAGCTCTTCGGCCGTGTGAGATGCTCGTAGGCGAGCCTCGAGAGCGACACGCCGCGGCCCGAATCCTTCACACCGACCCAGGCCAGCTCCGGATCCAGATAGTCGCAGCGGTTGGCGAAGACGGTGCCCGTCACCAGCCGGTCGCCGATTGCCGCGGCAGCGTCCAGATCGCGCGTCCAGATCGCGGCGGTGAGCCCGTAGTCGCTGTCGTTCATGAGCGCAATCGCCTCCTCGTCGGAGCGCACCTTCATGATGCCGACGATCGGCGCGAAGCTCTCCTCGCGCATGACGCGCATCTCGTGCGTGACGTCGACGAGGCACTGGGGTGCCATATAGGGCGAGCCCGGCCGGTCGAGCGGGAAGCGGCTCGTGTCGATCAGCGCCCGCGCGCCCTGCCGGACCGCCTCCTGCACCTGGCCGCGCGCGAAATCGGCGGCCGATGCCCGCACCATCGGCCCGAGCGTGGTTGCCGGATCCCGCGGATCGCCGAGCACGTATCTCGATGCGAGCTCGACGTAGCCCTGGACGAAGTCGTCGTAGAGCCGCTCGTGCACGTAGATCCGCTCGATGCCGCAGCAGGACTGGCCGGCGTTGAAGCAGGCGCCGTCGACGAGGTTCTCGACCGCGTGCGCGAGATCGGCATCCGCCCGCACATAGGCCGGATCCTTGCCGCCGAGTTCGAGGTTGGTGGCGATGAACGCTTCGCCCGCCGCCTTCTGCACGGCCCGTCCGCCGCCGACCGAGCCCGTGAAGCAGACGAGCTGCGCCCGACCGCTGCGCACGATGCCGAGCGCGTCCTCGTGCGAGAGGTGCAGATGCTGGAAGACCCCTTCCGGCAGGCCGGCCTCGTCGAGCACCTGCTGGAAGCGCTCGGCGCACAGCGGTGTCTGCGAGGAGTGCTTGAGCAGGACGACATTGCCCGCCGCGAGCGCCGGCCAGACGGCGTTGACGGCGGTGAGGTAGGGGTAGTTCCAGGGCGCCATGACGAAGACGAGCCCGAGAGGCTCCCGGCGGATGAAGCGCCGGAAGCCCGGCTTCGGGCCCGGGTCCAGGTCGGCGAGGGCATCGGGAGCGAGACGCAGCATGGCGCGGGCCCGCTCCTCGAAGCCGTTCACCTCGCCCGGGCTGTGGGCGATGGGCCGGCCCATCTGCAGCGTGATCTCCCGCGCGATCTCCTCTCTGCGCGCGACGAACAGGTCGACCGCCCGCGAGAGGAGCTCGACGCGGCGGTCGACCGGCGTGCGTCGCCATTCCGGAAAGGCGTGCGCCGCGCGCTGCAGCGCCGCATCGATCTGCGCCGCGTTGGCGAGCTCGCGCTCGACCACCACCGAGCCGTCGATGGGCGAAATCGTACGCTGGATCATGTCGGGTCTTCCTGTTTCGAAGGCTCCTCGGGCCACCAGTCGCCGAGCACCTGGTCGAGCGTGAAGGGACAGGTCTCCGGGGAAGCGAGCAGGGCCTCGCGCTCGTCGTGGGCCTCCGCCTTCAGGACTACTCCGCGACGGGCGCGGCGGTAGACGTCCGGCAGTTCCCGCGCGAGCCGGCGGCGCAGCGACGGTGTCAGACGGTCGGCGATGTCGTCACGGAAGGTGATCACTTCCCGCCGCCAGTGCGCCCGCGGCTCGCGCGCGGGCGACCAGCGGAGCAGCAGCAGATGCTCGAGGATCCTCCGGGTCAGGCTGCGGGCGGAATGGAGTTCGGCGCGTCCCAGATCCTCGATCTCCTCCGCGATGTGGCGCAGATCCAGCGGCAGGTTCGGCCGCGTGCGGGCGAAGCGGCGGAGTTCCCGCGCCTGCGCCTTCGTCCAGGCGTAGAAGTCGCGCTCGTAGAGCTCTTCGGAATCCCGGACCACGTTCTCAGCGGCCATTTCCGCCCCCCGGCTCCTCGGGCCACCAGTCGCCGAGCACCTGGTCGAGCGTGAAGGGGCACTCCACGGGAATTGCCGCAAGCAGCTCGTCTTCGCCGAACCGTTCGAGCTTGCGCGCGAGATCGGCCCGTGCCTCGGCGTACAGCCTCGGCAACTGCCGTGCGAGGTCGCGTCGGAGGGTCGGTGTCAGGCGACGCGCGATCTCGCGTCGGAACGCGACGATCTCCGCGATCCAGCCGCGCCGTGGCTCGCGGGCGGGCGAATGCTCGAGGAGCAGCAGATGCTCGATGATGCGCGCCGTCCAGCTCCGGAGCGCGTTGCGCTGTTCGCGTCCCAGATCCTCGATCTCCCCGGCGATGTGGCGCAGATCCAAAGGCAGGTTCGGCCGGGAGCGGGCGAAGCGGCGGAGTTCCCGCGCCTGCGCCTTCGTCCAGGCGTAGAAGTCGCGCTCGTAGAGCTCTTCGTCCCGGCTCCGCAGCCGCGTGCTCACGCCCGTCGTCCCTCCCGCATCAGGCCGGCGCGTCCGGCTGGTGCTCCGGCATCGCCCGCACGAAGGCCGGAAGCGTGTTCAGATGGGCGTCCACCCGCACGACCGTCGGAAAGGCCTCGAGCGGGCAGCCGTAGCGCCGCGCGTTGTAGACCTGCGGCACGAGAAAGGCGTCCGCGAGCGTCGGCGAGTCGCCGAAGGCGCAGCTTCCGGCAGTCCGTTCGAGTTCCCGCTCGAGGAGTTCGAAGCCCTCGCGGATCCAGTGCCGGTACCAGGCGAGCACCTGTTCCTCGTCCAGATTCCAGTCGCTCCTGAGATGGTTCAGGACCCGGAGATTGTTGAGGGGATGGATCTCGCAGGCGACGAGATCGCAGAGCGCCCGCACCCGCGCCCGGTCGGCCGGGCGTTCCGGCAGCAGCCGCGGCTCCGGGTAGGTCTCCTCGAGATATTCGCAGATGGCGATCGACTGCGACAGCCCGTGCGGGCCGTCCTCGAAGAAGGGTACGAGCCCCTGCGGGTTGCGGCGCAGATACTCCGGCGCCCTCTGCGCACCGCTCCTGAGGTCGATCGCCACCTGGCGGTATTCGATGCCCTTGAGCTCGAGCACGATCCGCACCCGATAGGCGGCCGAGCTCCGCCAGTAGCCGTAGAGCGTCCGCATGTCCCGTCCCCCGCGATTCCCGTCTGTCGCCACTGGGCGGCGGCGCTATCTTGCAGCCGGGCAACATGGCCGTCGAGGGGGAGTGCACCGTGGAGCGGCTCGAACTTCCGGACGAGGAATGGCGGCGGCGCCTGCCGGCCGAGGTCTACTGGGTGGCACGCCGGGGCGGTACCGAGCGGCCGTTCAGCGGCGCCTACGTGCACACGAAGACGCCGGGCACCTATCACTGCGTCTGCTGCGGTGCGCCGCTGTTCGCGAGCGACGACAAGTTCGACAGCGGTTCCGGCTGGCCCTCCTTCACGCGGCCGGCGGCGCCGGAGGCGGTCCGGACACGGGAGGACCGCAGCCACGGCATGGTCCGCACCGAAGTCCTGTGTGCCCGCTGCGACGCGCATCTCGGTCACGTGTTCCCGGACGGTCCGGAGCCGACGGGTCTCAGATACTGCATCAATTCCGTATGTCTCCGGCTGCGCCCCGCGGAGGCCGCCGCGAGGGGCTGAGGTCGACGGAAAGCATCGGGGAGGCATGGAATGACGGAACGGACGAAGGTGGTGATCGTCGGCGCGCTCGGCGTGATCGGGCGCAATCTCCTGCACCATCTCGAACGCCACACGGATTTCGATCTGGTCGGTATCTCCCGCAGGCGGCCCGACTTCGAGACCAGGGCGCTGTGGATCTCCGTCGACCTGCTCGACAGGTCCGCCGCCGAACGGGCGCTCGCCGGCCTCGACGACGTGACGCACATCTTCTACTGCGGCTTCGTTCCGGCGCCGACCTGGGCGGAACACAACGCGCCGAACCTCGCGCTGCTCGTCAACAGCGTCGAGCCGATCGCCGCCGCCTCCAAGCGGCTGCGCCACGTGCATCTGATCGAGGGCACCAAGATCTACGGCAGCCACCTCGGCCCCTTCCGCACCCCGGCGAAGGAGACCGACCCGCCGCACATGCTGCCGGACTTCTACTGGGATCAGGAGCAGTGGCTGCGGCGCTTCGCCGAAGGGAAGCCCTGGAGCTGGTCGGCGCTCAGGCCCCAGACGGTGTGCGGCTTCTCGCTCCGGAGCCCCATGAACCTCGCCCTCGGGCTCGCCGTCTACATCGCGATCTCGAAGGAGCTCGGCCTGCCGCTGCGCTTTCCGGGAAGCGCCCTCGCCCACGAGAAGCTCTACCAGGTGACGGACGCGGAGCTGCTCGCCGAGGCGATGCTGTGGTGCGCCACGAGCGAGGCGGCACGGAACCGGGTCTTCAACATCACGAACACGGACTATTTCCGCTGGTGCCATGCCTTCCCGGAGTTCGCCCGCTTCTTCGGCATGGAGTACGCAGGCGTGCAGACGATCCCGCTTGCGGAGTTCATGGCCGACAAGGGGCCGCTGTGGCGGGAGATGCAGCGCCGCCACGGCCTCGCGCCCTACGCCTACGAGGAGCTCGTGAGCTGGCCGTTCGTCGACTACTGCCTGACGCGCGACTACGACGTCATGAGCTGCACGCTCGCGATCCGGCAGGCGGGCTTCCACCGCTGCCTCGATTCCGTGCAGATGTTCCTCGACCTGTTCCGCCGGTTCCGCGAGATGCGGGTGATCCCGTGAGGAGGCGGGATCCCCGTACGGCGGCCATGCGAATCCCCTTGTCCGGGGGCGGGAGGCCGGTCTAGGGTTACGCGCCGTTAAGAATCGGGCCGGCCCGGAGCCGGCTCCGCGAGGGAGAGGACCGATGCTCTGGCTGCCGCACACGCGCCCCGACCGGGCCATGACCATCCGGCGCGCGCAGGCGGAGGACGCCCGGGAGATCGCCCGGGTCTACGTCGACAGCTGGCGCGAGACCTACACCGGGCTCCTGCCCGACACCTACCTCGCCGGCCTCTCCTACGACGCCTTCGAGCGCCACTGGCGGCGCACCTTCCTCTCGCGCGGCTGGGCCTTCGTCGCCGAGGTCGACGGCCGCATCGTCGGCCTCGCGAGCGGCGGCCGTTCGCGCCAGAAGCAGCTCGCCCAGGGCGAGCTCTTCGTCCTCTACGTGCTGCGGGAGTTCCAGCGCCGCGGCATCGGCCGCGCGCTCTTCGACGCGAGCCGTCTGGAGCTCGCCGTGCGCGGGCTCGCGAGCACCGTCGTCTGGGTGCTCGCCGCCAACCCGGCCCGCGGCTTCTACGAGCATCTCGGCGGGGTGCAGGTGGCCGAGAACGAGCTGCAGGTCGCGGGCAGCCGGGTGCGCGAAGTCGCCTACGTCTGGCCGGACTGAGCCAGGGCCGGGACCGAGCGCGGCAGATAGTCGAGGCTCTCGCCGCGGGTGACGAGACGGCCGCGCACCCAGATCCCGTCGTCGGTGTACCAGACGAGCCCGGAGCGGCCGCGGTTGGCGCGCAGATGGAACCGCCGCGCCGGCACCGCGAGCGCGCCGAGATCGACGGTCTCGACCGGTCCCGGCTGGGTCGCGATCGGCACCAGTTCTCCGCTCCAGGTGTCGAGGACCCGCGTCCGGCGGGTGATCGCCGGGTTCCAGAAATCGATGTCGGTGAGGCAGTCGGGGGGGAGGATGCGGCGCGTGCCCCCGAAATCCAGCTCGAGGACCCCGTCCCGGCCGACGACCGCGAACTCCCGTACTTCGCCCTGATCCTCGATGCGGATCTCGGCTTCCTGCATGCGATCGCCGACCCAGAGCTGCGCGACGCGCTGGCGGAAGCTGTAGAGGGTGACGAAGGCGAGCTGCACCTCGACCTCGATCTCCGTCACCACCTCGAGCCGGTCGCCGTCGTGCCGGGCGAAGCGCACCCGGTGCCCGCCGATCTCGCTGCCCTTGCGGAGGATCCGGAAGTCGAGCGCGGAGGCCTCGGGGAGCGCGGCGGACGGGACCGGCGGGAGGATCGCGAGCGCGGTCCCGGCCGCGAGCAGGCCGAGCGCCCCGCGGCGGCTGCAGCTCGGGGGCCGATGCGCTTTCGGGCTCATGCTCCTGCTCTCCACGCCGGGTTCCGGTTCAGACCGTCGGCAGGGTGAAAAAGCCGGGCGGCACGTCGTCTTCGCAGTCCTCGACGCCGAGCCGGTCGACGCGGGCTGCGGGTGGTCCGCGCCGGCAGCGCTCCAGCATGGCGCCGACCGTCTCCGGAGGGCCCGCGAAGACCGCCTCGACGCTGCCGTCGCGCCGATTGCGGACCCAGCCGTCGAGGCCGAGCAGCTCCGCCTGCTCGACGGTCCACAGGCGGAAGCCGACACCCTGGACGCGACCGGAAATCCTGACCCTGACGATGTTGCGGTCGGAACGCACGGAACCAACCGTTGTGAACAGCATTCCGATACGACAGATCGGTGGCTCCGGGCAAGGGGCGGCGTGTCGCGGCGGCCGCCCGCAGCCGCCAGGTGTCGCGACGCTGCAACGCGTGCGATGCCCCCTGCCCCCGCCTCCCGTTCCGATCGCCGCCGCGGGCGGTTGTCCCCGGCCCGCGGCGTCATTAGATATCGCCTCGCCGCCGCGGAGGGATGCCGGAGTGGTCGAACGGGGCGGTCTCGAAAACCGTTGTACCCTTGCGGGTACCGAGGGTTCGAATCCCTCTCCCTCCGCCAGCTTCCTAATATAAGCCGTTGAGATAGCTGGATTATCACCCGTGCGCGAGCGGTGGGGCCACCGTCCGAGCCACCACCTGTCTGTCGATCCGCCAGTGGCGGGTCGAGAATGACAGGCTTCGGGCCCGATGTCCACGCAAGGACGCAACGGCGGCACCCAAGGCGACGCAGACCCCGGGATCCCGCCATGTCCTGGCGCGGAGAGAGTGAGCGGCTCCGCTCGCCGCGGCGCCCGTCGGTCCGCGACACGGGACGATACGGTCCGGTGTGCAGCCGTGAACACGTCGTCGGTGAGGCGCGCTCCGGCGACGGGACGGGGCGTACCTGCACCGGACTGGCCCGCCCGTTCACGACACCGCACCGGGATGCGATCCGGCCCCGGACCGGGCAGCCACATCGGGCAAGCCCAGTCATCCGCGAGTGCGCTTGACGCGACCCGGGCCGCTGGCGATCGTCGGCCACGGTGAGAGGGGAGCGGGTGCGGGAGCGGGCTGTTCGAGAGTTGCGAGCCGAGGGCCGACGTGCTCGCCGGGCGGGTGGCGGAAGCGGAGTTCGCCGCCGATCTGGCGCGGCTGTGGCCCTATGCGGCATACGACGCCCGGAAGCTGCGCGAGGGGCTCCGGGTGCGGGGCATCACGCCGGTGATCGCGCACGATCCGCGCCAGCGCGGGCGTCGGCGGTGGCAGCCGGAAGGCGAACTTCATCCTCGCCACCGTACGGCTGAGAATCAAGCCGGTGTTCGGCACACTGAAGCGGTCTTGCGGCCTTACCCACAGCAGGTCGCGACACCGTAACGGGCGAAGACTTCCTCTCGCTCTTTTTGGGAAAGTTTGCCCAAGATCCGCCCTCCGGGCAGCACATCGGGCGCCGTGATGGGGAAGGCGTCGTACCGCGCCACAGGGGTGCCCGCTTCGTCGAATTCCCGGTCCTCGCCCGGGCGGCGGCGCCAGACGAAGCCCGGGATGCAGCCCTCGGGATGGCGATGCCGCCACGCCGCGAAGAACGCCACGACCCTCTCCATGCCCTCGCGAAGCGGCAGCTCCGCCCACTCCCGCGGCAGGTCGAAGCTCAGCGCGAAATTGGCGAGCATGTTGCCGCCCATGCCCGGGCTCGGCGGCGGGAAGGTGAGGATCCGCAGCCGCGGCCGGAAACCCGGGGGCGCCGTCTTCCGTTCCGGCTCTCTCGCTTCGAGCGCGAGGTCGAGCGCCACGTCGAACCGTTCGCCGACCGGCTCCCGGCGCCGCGATCATCCTGCGCGCGAAGGGGCCCTTCTGCAGGGGATCGCCGACGAGCTGCCGCAGCATCCGCTTCCCCGCGTTCGTGTCGCGCACACCGGCGCGCGCCAGCAGCCGCTCCTCGTCGATCCCGAGGTCGGCGAGACAGTCGCGGAAGATGCGGGCGAGATCGGTCATACGGGGACGCGGCATGCGGTACGACACGACATGTCGTCCCCATCGGGAGGGATGGTCGCCGATCCCGGACCAGCTGTTGCGGAAGCTCGCGCGGGCTGCACGACTTCCCGTGTTCCCTGAGACGCTGACCGTTGTTTGCAGATGGAACGAACCCGGGATCCGGTCGAAGCGACGGCCGCGGTCGATCGACCCGCACAGAGCTCGCCCCTTCCTGCCAATCCGGACGAGAGCCGATGCCGGGCTGGCTTCGCGGGTGCTTACAATGAGACCGAGAACAGGCCCGGGCCTTTGGTCGCGAGGGTATCGACGAGCAGGGCGCGATCGAGAAAGTCGTTGCGGTTCTCGCAGGAGCTTTCCGGCACGAGCACACAGCCGTGACAGGCGGCGCCCGAAAGCGGACTTCCCATGCTCTCGACGGAGGGGTCATGTTCGGCGCAGACGGGGTCCGACGAGCAGAGCGCGGCGCGCTCGAGAGCGCCGACGAGGTAATCCCCGATCCGGCGTCCGGCCTCTACCAGTCCCCCCAGAGTTCCACCGAAACCGGGCGTGGCGGTATAAACGAGAATGCCGTACTTGCCCGGGGTCGCGTAGATGCGCTCCTTGAGGGAAGCGAGCGGATACCCGCAGTCCATTGCGATCTCGCTCATGAGCAGGTGGGAGAGGGTGTGGAGGGCGATGTAGGCTGCGCCGGGGAACTTCCGGCTCGCCACCCCTGTTCGTCCGACCCAGTTCCGGAATCCACACTCGAGCTGGGACTCCCTCATGCGGACGCCGTCCCGACCGAGCCACGTCTCGATTACATCGGCATCGAACGCGAGAAACACGCCTTCCCCACGGAGTTCGATGGCCGGATAGGCACGGTTCTGTCCGGACAGTTTCTGCATCTGCACGCCGAGATCGAGTTCACCGTACAGGTCGGCGGTCACCGGTTCGAACCGGGTGAAACCGATCTGCGCCGTTACTTCGTGCAGGCGGTGCACGAGCACCACCTTCTCGATCGAGGCCAAGCGTCCGCTGCCGGGGTCGAACGGGAGAGGTTCGCTCACGAACCGCGCGCTCGGATCCGCACGTTCGCGCGGAGAGCTGACATGATCCCGCAGGACGTCGAACTCCTCGGGTTTCGTCTTCCGCGAGCGATAGTTCTCGATGGCTTGAAAAAGCGCATCGGGATCCATGCCTTCGAATTCTCGCTCAATATCCGGAATCAAGCGATACAAGTCACGAATATCAGAACGAGATTTCACGTTCGATAGCACGTTCCAGTGTTTTCCGATTTTATTTGCGATCTCTGAAACGGCTTCGGCCGGTATGGACAATACGCTTACCAGAACAGGGAAGTATGCATTGCTCGCGGTCCGGACCAGCAGCCTGTTGTGACGGTCACATTCCTCCCGATCTTCGAATTCCAGCCACGGGCGTCGACCACGACAGGGTCCGAGTGCTTTGGAATTCGGCCCGACTGCATCGTAAAGGCGGCGCTCGGCGCCACAGTCACATTCGACCCATGTCTCCTTGATGTCACCACTCGCGCCGGACTCGACCAACCAGAGTGGACGGTCGCAATCGGTCGTGTGCCCGTGAACGAAGATCTTCCAGTCGATGTCGTCGACGTGGCCGCGCTCGCAGGCGGCGACGAACCGCACGGGCACCACGGGGCGATTGTCGAACGTTCGTTTCTTCCTGTCGATGTCTCCGAAGCGGACCAGCCGCCGTCGACGGGCGCCCGGTCGCCCGGGATGGCTGTCTCCTGTTGCGGTCACGAACCATGTCGGAAAGATGAACGTACCGAGGCCCGGATAGTCTTTGGCATAGGGATTTTCGTCGTGCAGCGGCGGGGTCGCCAGACGACGTCCCGGTTCCGGCAGTTTTCTCACGAGCCTCGGCTCGTCGATAGGGCTCCGCTTGCTCTGCTCCCAGTGCTCGAGACCGCCGATGATCACCGACCATTCCGGGAGGTCGACCATGGCACCGGGACCGAATGCGGTGAGCAGCTGGCTCGAACGGATCAGATCCTTGCTCACGAGCCACCTCCGAGCTTATGTCCCCAAGGATCCCGGATCTCGAGCCAGACTGCCGGTTCCACGTCGCGCATCGACCGCGGAGCACGAAACAGCGCCTCGAAGCTCCCGGGATCGAGGGGTTCGAGCATGTCCCGCAACAGTCGTTCTACGCCCTGTGTTCGTTCCGAGTAGGACAGGTTTCCCCCGAGCGCTTTCCGTCGCCGGACGATCGTGCGCCAGGCCTCCACGAGTCGCCGGATTCGTTCGCGCACCACGGGTTCGAGTTCGGCATGCCCCGTAGACTTGGAACGTTCGGCGATGGCGGCCTCGATCCGCCCGGCGATGGCCTCGAGCCCGTCGAGATTGTCCGCCTTCTGCTCGGGCCAGAGATCGGGGTTCCCGTGTCGTGCGAGCGCCACGACGAGGGCTGCGAGCCCGCGATCGAGCGCAGGCTCCGAGAACGGCGTGACGCTGGTCGCCTCGACGCTTCGGTAGAACGTGGCGTGGTAGTAGGGGAAGTGCTCGTAGTGGGACCGGTCGCGCGGCTTGGCGAGATTGAGGAGAACGACGACGAGCCCTGGGCGTGCCGGAACGCGGCCGATACGGCTCGTTGCCTGAATGTACTCGGCGGTGCTCTTGGGCTGTCCGGCGACCTCCATGAGACCCAGCCGCGGGATGTCGAGGCCGACCGAGATCATGTTGGTGGCGAGCACCACGTCGACGGCCCCGTCCTCACGGTGTTCCGAGGAAAGGCGTCGCTTGGCCTCGGCCACATCGGCGATCCCGACCCGCGAGGTGAGTTCGAGCGGGTCGCCGATTTCATGGGCGGCCAGCAGCGGCAGTCCGGTGTCCGGATGCCTCCGCGTATCGTAGGCTTCGAGGAACGGCCCGACTTCGCCTTCGACGATGCGCCGTGCGGCACCGAGTTCTCGCAACGCATTGAAGTAGCCGACGAGCGTCAGAAAGGGATCGGCCGCCTTTTCTCCGAGTTCGGTGCGCGTGGCCGAGGCGGCGGCCAGAAGGCACGACGTGGCGCGCAGAAAAAGGGCCTTCGCACCACGCATCGGCGCAGCGAGGCCCACATAGAGTCGGGCGCCGGGATCCTCTTCGGGCGGCAGCGCGCGTGCGAAGAAGGAATCGCGGCGGTCGATCCCCGGTGGCGGAAACAGGGCCGTCCGCCTTCGGGCGAAGAGCCGTCGCACCTGATCTTCGGCCCGACGCACTGTCGCAGTCGAGGCGACGATCTTCGGGCGGATCCTCCTGCCGTCGGCCTCGCGGCTCGCGAGCGCGTCGATGGCGGTCTCGAACAGGCCGACCATGGTGCCGAGCGGGCCCGAGATCAGGTGCAGCTCGTCCTGGATCACGAGATCGGGCGCGGCGAAGACGGCCTCCGCATCGGATTTCGGAGGTAGCGGATCGGCCCCTTTCTTCGGATCGAAATCCGCGACGCGGCCGAACAGGGTGGACGTTTCACCCGTCCAGGGAAGAGCGGCGAACTTGTCGACGGTCGCGACGAGAAAGGCCGGAACCCGGCGATAGATGCTCTCGTCCACCGTCAGGATCGGCAAATCGCTTTCGGTTCCTTCGAATTCGCAGTTCCCGTTCACGCATCTCAGACGCAGGTCGACGGGTTTCGAGCCATCGCGAACGAGCTGGAACGAAAACTGGGAATCGAAAGGCGTGCCGCACCAGGGACAGGAATCGAGCGGTACGGGGGGCTCTCCGCCCTTCTTCTTGAACCGCATCAGGCGGTGGTAGGCACAGTTCTCGTCCTGATCTCCGGGACCGCCCATGCGGTTCGGCGTCGCCGCGCGACCCACCCACAGTCCGATCTCGAACGGCCATCGTCCGAGTTTCTCCGGATCACGTCTCCGTTCGAGCTCCAGCGCGCACACCACCCCGGCGGCGCGGGACAGCTGGTCGAGGGTCAGCAGCCTGAGCGTGTAACGCATCAGGACCGAAAGGCCGAGGCCGCGGGGTTCTCCGTGCAGCAGGCGACGATGGACCATCGCGAAGGCGGCGAGACCCAGATAGGCTTCCGTCTTGCCGCCGCCCGTCGGGAAGAACAGCAGATCCACGGTCTCGCGCTCGCTGTGAGAGGGATCGGCGAGAGCGGGCAGATTGAGCAGCAGGAAGGCGAGCTGGAACGGTCGCCAGGCCTCCACGGAACGACCGGATTCGCGCGCACGACGGCGCGAGGCCGCCTCGAAGACGGCACGGTTGGCGATGCGGAACGCTTCGAGGGCACGCCCGTCGCGCGCCAGCAGCTCGATTCCGGCCTCGATGCGGCGCCTCGCCCGTTCCGCTTCCTCGAGGAGCTGCCGGGCGGTCTCCAGGCGCCGTCCGGAGAGCGCCACCAGCTTCTCCTCCTGTTCGCCGATCCACCTCCCGTAGTCTTCGGTCAGCGGCAGAAGCGCGGAGCGGACGTTCGGGGTTTCGAGCTGTCCCAGCTCCTGCATGCGCAGCTCGGCTGCGATCCCCGTTTCCGGCACCACCCGTTCGACGCGCGCCTGCGGAAGCCAGGTGGTCCGTACCCGTAGGACACCGTCCGGGCCGTCCGGGAGCCTCTCGATGCCCACTCCATGCCCGACCGCCCATTCGGCCACGTCGGCATAGTGCAGATCGGCCACCCGGGCGTCGTAATCCTCGGCATCGATCCCCGTCGCGTCGTGGCGGCCGATCAGATGCTCGCTCTCGACCGTGATCACCGCTTGGAAGGCGTACCCGAGATCCAGGGGCCTTCGCGGATGTCTGTCGTTGACGAGAAACAGTGTCAAGGATCTCGCCGACTGGCCACCCTCTCCGTTCGGCAGTTCCGTCTCCCGCCCGACCACCTCGAGGCAGAGCCCGTCCGCGGTGACGGGATGTCGGCGGTTCCCGACCGGAACTTCGATGGTCTCGCGGCGGTGCCGCCGCAGCCAGGCCTCTTTCTCGCCGTTCAACCATGCCGCGAGGGAGGGCCTCTCCTCGACCAGCCGATCGATGTCCTCCTCTGCGAGGGGAACATAGTCGCCCCACTCGACGGTCACCCGCACCGTTTCCGCCCGGGAATCGAGCAGCACGGTGAGGCCGATCGAAGAGGGGCCGAGGGGCGCACGCGGCGGCGTCCGCTCGGCGGGTCCGCTGTCCTCGGCGCCGGGATCGTCGACGGGGCTCTCGAGATCCTCCTCGCCCTTCAGTTCCTCCTGCCGGGCCTCGACCTCCTTCCGCACCTCCGGATCGTCGGGGGTCGTGTGCGGGACGAGATAGCCCGTGAGGTACCAGCGGGATGGGGGGCGCGGCAGGACTTCCTCGTGATGCGCGGTATCGTCCGGCCCCGGGCCCACGAGATCGAGCCGCAGCGCCTCGACCAGCCGCTCCCGCGCCCGCGCCGGGGTCGCGACAGTTTCCGGAGCCGTCAGAGCTTTGCCCATTCCACCCAGTCCTCGTCGCTGAACTCTTCGAGTATCGGCCGCAGCACATCGTCGTCGCGCGACACGCTCACGACCAGGGTGTCGATCGCCCGCGTGAGCGGGATCATCACCCAGCGCGCGGCGACGGCCCGCGCATGTTCCTCGGGCGAGACCAGCAGGTCGCCGGGCAACCCCCCTTCGCGCAAAGCCATTTCGTACTTGTACCGCCAGAAGTCGTCGAGTCCGATCGTGAAGGTCGTCCAGCCCTCGAGACCGCGGCAGGAATCGTACTGGACCAGCCGCAGCTGCCCGACATCGGTCGGGAAGTCCCGGCGCACGTCACGCGAGGTGCCGTCCCAGACCTCGAACCCCCAGCCGCGCAGGATGGCAGCCGCCTCCCGCGGCCGCGGCGGATCGTGACTCGCGAGTGCCGGAGGCACACAGCACAGGAGATCGATCGGCTGGTTGCCCTGTTCGAGCGCTTCCCCGACCAGCCGCCGGTGCAACGTCGGATCGGAGAGATAGTCCCCGAACACGACCACCACACGGCCGCCGCCCGCCTCGGGATTGGGCTCCACCTCCCATCCCGAAAGAGCCAGCCCGGCGGCCACGCGGTTCGCGAAACGCGCCAGATTGGCCTTCATCCGCAGGCTGCGCCGGAGATGACGCACGCGCACGAGGTCGCGCGGGATTCCGCGGGTCCAGTCGGCCTCGCCGTACGGACGCACGAGCTGGTCGACACCGTGCGCCACGACGATCGCCTCCGGTCCGTAGACCTTCTGCAGGACCGTCACCTCGTCCGGCGACCAGTCCTGCCCCTCGTCGACGAAGATCTGGTCGAACGCGAACGCGTCCGGCTCGCTCTCCTTGAGCCGCCGGATGTCCTCGGGGCCGATGGCGCCTTCGCGCAGATATTCCGCGAGCGTGCGCACCTGCGCGTCGTAATGCCGGAGGGGATCCCAGTCCTCGTCGAGCAGGCCGACCCCCCGAAGCAGGCGCAGCAAAAACGCCATCACGCTCTCGACCACGATGCCGCCGCTCCGCAGAGAGCCCGGAACGCCCATGAGCGCCATGGTGCGGCGGATGTCGGCCACCAGCGCCCGGTTGTATGTGAGGAAGAGCGACCGTCCCTGCCGCTCCTCCCAGAGCCGGTAGGCCATCTGCAGCATCACCACCGTCTTGCCCGCACCACCGCGGCCGCGCAGGACGACGCTCTTCCGACCGATGTCCTCGTACCAGCCTGCCCGGTGGGCTTCGGTGCGCACCAGCCGGTCCATGCGCCGCCGGTCGAGATTGCCGGGCTCGAGCTCGCGGAAGAGCGGCAGCGACAGGATCCGATGCATGCCCTCGGGGGAGCAGGCGAAGAGTTCGTCGCTGCCGCCCCCGCGCGCCTCCCGGACCGCCGTCAGCAGGGCTGCCATCGTCGGGGGACCGGCGATCACCCGGTGGACGGCCCGCGGCAGGCTCCCCGGATCGAGGTTCACGAGCGCCACGAGCCCGTCGACGAACGGGTTCGGACCGCCCTGTGCGGTGATCTCCCGGCGCAGCGCATGGAGCTGCCTGCGCGCGGCGTCGGTGGCATCCTTCCACGTCTCCACACCACCCGTTCGGTAGCGGACGAGCACCTTCGTTCCCTCGAACCGCATGTCGCCGCGGCGGTGGCCCTTGACCTCGACGGTGGCGATCAGGCTGCGCACGAGACCCCCGCCCCGGCCCGGGAGCGGGAAGGGCCGCGGGGTGTGGAACTGGGCGAGGACGACGAGGTCGATGTCCTGCACCTCGCGGCCCGGCAGCTGCACCCCGACATGGAACGCGAGCCGATCGCGGCGGTCGTCGGCGAGATCGGGCCACAGCTTGCGGGCGCTCGCGGCGAGGGCCTCTGCCACTTCGCGTTCGGTACCTTGACGCGAGCCCAGAATGTCGATCACGGCCTCAGCCCGTGAGGAGAGGCGAGGTGGCGAAGGCGGCGGCCCGTTTCTCCTCTTCCTCCTCCTGCCTGCGTTTCCGGTTGAGCTCGAGGAGCCGCGCCAACACCTCCCAGCGGAAGTCGTGGTTCCAGTGCAGACGGCCGCGGTAGGCGTGGTCGGGATCGTCATCCGTCAGGAATGCGGGCTGCGCGGCGTCGGCCAGATCGTGCCAGCCGTAGGCGCGCAGGACCGCCCGATCCATGGCATCGTGCAGCTCGCGCAGCCGGACGATGTCGGCGGCCCGATCCTTCGGATCGTGGAAGCGGTTACAGGTCTTCGTCAGACCTTGCTGCCGTTCGCGCATGATGCAGGCACGGTGCTCGTAGTACGCCCTCCCGGCCTCCTCGAGGGCGGCATCGGTGCGGAAGCCGGGCGGCAGCGGGAAGGTCTCGAAGCAGTCGGAGGGTGTGTAGCGGAGATCGTCCTTCATCGAGGAGGAGAGAAAGCGCGCCCAGACCTCGTGGACGCGCGACTGCAGGGTGGCGAAGGCGGCGTCCTCGGGCAGGGCGAAGACGACAAGTGCCTCCGAGTAGACCCAGCCTGTCGGGAGGAACGTGAAGGCGGCGTGCGCGCTGACACGGGAAATGACGAGCACCCGCGGCAGGCTGCGGATGGCTTCCGCAAGCTCAATTCGATTGTTAAAATGTTTCCACCATTCGTAGTACATCCGTCTGTACCGCTTGTTTTGCGGTCTCTGTCGGTATGGACGAACCTTCTGCTCCAAAATAGCGAATAGATCGGGCCATTTGCGGGCCTCCCCCTCAATCATCTCGTCGAAGTCGATCACCCACCGGTGCGGTCGGTGCTCCGGATCCGTATTGACCTCCTCACCTCCAATGTAGGGGAATATCCGTTCGGCGTTCCGCGGGTCCTTGGCAATCAGCTCGTGCATCAGCGAGACGGGATTGGCGACACCCTTCGCGTCCGTGTCGTCGAAGGTGAAGCCCATACCGAGGACGTAGCTACCGATGAACGAGAGCCCAGCGTTCGCCTCCAGGCGCTCCGGATCGTCGTCGCCCCCGCGATCGGTGAGAAAGGCGGTGATCCGCTCCACGGGTCTGCCGTCCAGCTCCCGCGGACCGTGGTACGGACCCTTGTGCACGTGCACCACCGAGACGACGACGGCCGCCTCGCCGGGCCAGGCATAGCGCCGGATCGCCCGGTAAATCTCTCCACCGTGCTTCCGGATCCAGCGCAGACCTGCCGCCCGCGTGTCTCCCTGTGCGATCGTGTTCGTCGCCAAAAGGCCGAAGGTCCCGCCTTCGCGAATCAGGGCGAAAGCCCTTCGGAAGAACTGTGCAGCCAGATCCGCCGCAGCGGTACTTTCCGGATGTATGTTGAGCAACCAGTCCCGGTATGTTTCTCCGAAGACACTGGTGATCCGGCGTCCTCCCATGAACGGGGGATTGCCGACGAGGACATCGAAGCCCGGATTGTCGCGGTCGAACACCTCGGGGAACTCGAGCGGCCAGTGGAACGGCCGTCCCGCTAGCCCGGCATGTCCGGCCACCCGGGCGAGCTCCTTCACCGCCCGCTGCCAGTCGCCCGCGGTCCGCGCAACCAGCCTCTCACGCAGCCGTTCGAGTTCCCTCCGGCGCGATCTGTCGTCGCCTGCCGAGAAGAAGGCGGCGACCACCGCATCGGCGACCGTCCGCAGATCCGCCATCTGCGTCTCCGCCTGCCGGAGCTGGCCGCGCAGCTCGTCCTCGCCGAGTTCTTCCGCGAGCTCGCGGACGTATGCCCTCTCCTCCTCGACCTTCCGGAGACGGTGGGCGACCAGTTCGCCCAGCACGCTGTGCTGCCGGTCCGGCTGCCAGTCGAGGGCCTCGATCTGGTGGCGCAGCAGCCCGACGAGGCTGTCGCCCGCCTTGAAGGCGTGGTCGAGGAAGGTGAACTCGTGGTCCCGGGCGAGGGTCTCGAGCCAGAGGGAGAGCTTGCCGAGTTCGAGCGCCATCGGGTTGCGGTCGACGCCGTAGAGGCAGTGCGTCGCGACGAGCCGCTTGGCGTGCAGCAGATCGTCCTCGTCGGCGGGGATGCAGGGCCGGTCGCCGTGCACGTCCCACGCCTCCACCAGCCGCTCAGCGAGCTGTCGGCAGACCTCCACCAGAAAGGCGCCGCTGCCCATGGCGGGATCGAGCACACGCAGGCCGAGGATCTGCTCTGGTCGGGGCCTTTCGCCCAGACGCTCGAAGACGGGTCGCAGCGCCTCGCGTACGATGGGCTCGGTGAGCGTGCGGTCGGTATAGTGCGAGCCCGAACGGCGGCGTTCGTCGGTCGGCTGCAGCACGGGCTCGCCTGGTGGCAGGGGGCGGGGAGTCACGTCTTCGAGCACGAGCCGTCCGAGTGCGGCCACCAGCTCGTCCACGGTCTTCGCCTCCCGCACGCCCTTCGCCCGGTCGCCGAGCCTGCGTTCGCAACGCTCCTCGAACCGCCTCTCGCGATCCCCGGGCTTCGCCGTGAGCAGCCGCCCGAGGTCGACGAATGCGGGTGCTCCGTCCGCCTTAGGCGGGCGGATCGCGACCGATGGGCCCTCCATGCGCTCGACGGTGAGCCCCATCACCGTCTGGTAGACCGAACCGATCTGCTCGACATCGAGGGTGCGGTAGCCGACCCGTTCGCCGTCGAGCATCAGGAGTCTGTCGAGCACCTCGAAGACGGTCTCGTCCGATACCCGCGGAATGCGGTCGCCGAAGGGCTCCGAGCGCCCCTCGAGGAACGGGAAGCGGTCGGGATCGAACAGCCGTCCCCTCCGGGCCGTGAACCGCAGCGCCCCGTGCCCGCCGCCCGCGTGGACCAGCCGGAACAGCGCGAGCAGCTGCGCCCACGCCCCGTAGCGCTGGTCCATCGTGTCCTCGTAGAGATCCTTCTCCTTGCGCAGGCGCGCGTGCAGACCCGCGAGGCCGTAGTTCTCGACATAGTCGGGACCCTGCGGCAGCAGCTCCCGCTCTTCCGCATAGAGCACGAACACCATGCGCATGAGGGCGGTGACGAGACCCTCGTAGAGCGGCTCCCGGCCCACACTCCGGAGAAGCCTGTCCACGCCGTTTCGCGGGTCGCTCCGGCGTGCGGCTTCCACGAAACCGCGCAACAGGATGTACAGGGCCTGCTGGACCTGCCCGGCGAGCCGCGTCGAAACGGAGATCTGCGCGAGACGGCTTTCCTGCAGCAGGGCGAAGAGCCGTTGGTCCGCAGGGCCCTGGAACACCCGCTCGCGCGACAGCAGGGTTTCGAAGGCCGCGAGCAGCGGGCCGCCCGTCGGCAGCGCCATGTGGGCGAAGACGAAATCCACGAACCCGGAGGTCTCGCCCCGCGGCGCGAAGACGAGCCGCAGCCGTTCCGGACCGACGAGAAAGCCGAGCGGAATTCCCCTCTCCCGCAGCAGCCGTTCGAAGCGGGCGTGATGCGAAGCGTGCCAGCCGTCGGTCGCGGACACGAGCGGTCGGTCGAAGCCTTCGTCGCCCGCTTCCACGACCTGGACGAGCGCGAGCCATTCGGCATCCACGCCCCGGCCCGGTGGCACGGCGAAGGTGGGCTGCAGGGTGACGCCGAGTTCGGGGAGATGGACGTCGAGTTCCGGGGCCTCGCGCAGGCGGTCCTCGGGCCACCCCAGGAACCCGCAGAACAGCCGCCGCACGGCCGCCTCGGGAGGTTCGTCTCCGGGCTGCGCGAGCCTCCGGTTGTCTCCGTCCAGCAGTTCGCGGAAACGCCCTCGCGACTCGGCGGTACGCTCGGTGAGGACGATGTCGTGCCGGGCCAGCACCTCTGGGGCGAAGACGAGACCGGAGGGGTTCGCGTAGCCGAGCCACTCGCGATGCTGGTCGACGATGCGTGGATCGGGACGGTCTTTGGTCGGGGCCATCGACTTACCCTTCCGGCCACAGATAGACGATGCCGACGGGCTCGAGGCGCCGTGCGCGGATCTCGTAATGTTCGAGGATCCGGGCCGGGCGCTCGCGCATGTCCTGGTCCAAGGCAGCGAGGCGCCGCTCCTGCTCGCGGCGTTCGGCTTCGAGCTGGCGACGTTCGAGCGGCGTGAAGTCGAACCGCAGCTGACGTGACGGCTCTCCCAGCGCCTTCTCGATGCGGCTGCGCAGGCTCCCGAGCAGCTTCACGAGATTGTCCGCTTCGCGCCGCGCCAGCCTGTCGAGGTCGTTCCGGGCCTGCCGTTCACGCCCGGCAGCCCGTTCCTGCAGGTGCGGCAGGAGCTGTTCGACGTCCGGAACCAGAGAAGCGGCGAGCTGCTCCCGCACGTCCGGGGCGGGAGACCGGGCGCGGTCGAACGCCTCCTCCAACTCGTCGAGCACCCGGCCCTCGGCTTCTCCGCCCAGAGCCAGCGGCTGCAGGGGGCGCCGACGCCGTTCCGGGGCGACCCATTCCGCCACCACGGGCACCAGCTCTTCGTGAAGACGCGCCGCGCCGGAACCGAAGAGGGTGAGCCTGCCGAGCAGAACGACGCGGGGGCGTGCGGTCGGCGTCGTCGCGAGGCAGGCGCGGCGCAGATGGTGCTCGACCAGATCCTGAGCCTGGAACCGGGCGAGCAGGCGGCGCACGAACGCGTGCTCGAGATGGAGCTGCTCGGCGTCCTCGCCGAGCCTGTCCGGATCCGTGAAAGTGAACGGCTTGAGCTCGCCCGTCTCCTGCCGGAGAGAAGCGAGGAATCGGGCCATCCGCCGGTCCACGGTCAGCCTGTCCGGGTCGGGGAGCGTGAACAGGTCGATCGGCTGCCCGTCGATCGAGGTTTCGCGTCCGGCCCCGGCGAGTGGGCTCACCCCGTAGAAACGCCGGAGTGCAGTATCGAGGGTGCCCTTCAGTCGTTCCGGCTGCATGTGGAGGATGCGTCGGCTGCGGTCGAGCGCGCGTCCGAGCTGTTCCACGCGCCTCTTCAGCGCCTCGCGTCGCCGCTGTCGCTCCTCCTCGTCCCGGTTGTCCTCGAACTCTTCGGCGACAGCCCCCGGATCCGGGATGTCCGCCTCGCGGATCGCCTTTTCGTCCTCGTCGATGCGCTCGCGTCTGATACCGAACTCGATCCGGCGGCCGATGGTCTCGGCGAGCACCGGCGACAGCGAGCCCAGCTCTTCGCGTATGCGTTCGGTCTTCTCGACCAGGACCCGTAACACGCGGTCTTCGGGGCGCTGGGTGAAAAGGAAGTAGCGACACCAGACGGTGTCCCGCGGCTGCAGCTTGCGGTCGATCCGACCGTTCCGTTGTTCGATGCGCGCCGGGTTCCACGGCAGATCGAAATGCACGAGCTGGTTGCAGTGGCGTTGCAGGTTGAGGCCTTCGCGTGCCGCGTCGGTGCAGATCAGGATGCGGATGGGATTGCGCTCGGGCGGTTCGTTGAACGCCTTCTGGATGCGCTCGCGCGTGTCGGTCGAGGTCTGGCCCGTGAACACCGCGACCCGCTCGCATCGCGGATCGACACGCTCCAGCGCCGCACGAAGTTTCCGTTCCAGCCAGACGCGGGTGTGCTCCCATTCGGTAAAGACGATGAGCCGCTCGTCGGTCCAGCGGGCCTCTCCGGGATCGGCGCGGAAGCCGGGACACATGTGAGTGTCGATCCAGTCGAGCAGCCAGTCGATGCGCGGATCGCCACCGTGGCGGTGCCGTTCGGCGATTTTCGCCATCTCGTCGACAAGCCGCAGGGCCTCGTCCAGCCGGTCGAGGTCGGAGAGTCCCGCTTCGCTGAGGATGGCGACCGCCTCGACCTCCCCGTCCCCCGCTTCCTCCTTCGCGTCGGGTGCGGGGGATCCCAGCCGCTCTTCGGTCTCCTCGGCATCGTCCGGTCCCGGCGGCGCTGCCTGTCGGGCGATCATCTCCAGGACTTTCTGCGAAAGCTGGCGCCGCGGTCCTTCGTGCTGTCGCTCGATGGCCCGACGATGGACGGAGAGCGTTCTCGCGAAGGCCTCGATCGACGACAGCAGCCTGTGCTGCAGGGTCGCGACCGAGAGGAGTGCCGCCGCCCGCTGGCTCGCGGTCGATCCCGTCACGCGCTGCTCGATCAGTTTCCGGTAGGCGTCGAGCTTCTTCGGCAGTTCCAGCAGCGGATGATCGTCCGGCAGACCCTCGATCCGGATGGCCTCCACCACCCGTCTCGGGAAACGGCCAGCGAGGGGACCCAGTGCCCGCAGATCCTCCTTCAGCCTGCGCACCGCGATGGGCTCGAGATCGCTCTTGCGCACCCTGACGCCGCGGCAGAAGCGGTCCGGATCGAGAATCTCCAGAAGGGCCGAGAAGCTGTTGGAGTGTCCGTTGTGGGGTGTCGCCGTCAGGAACAGCCGATGCTCGAACCTCCCGGCGAGATCGCGCACCGCACGCGTGAACTGGCTGTCGATCGCGAACCGCTGGCCGGATGCCGGAGCCGCGTGGTGCGCCTCGTCGAGGATCAGCATCGTCTTGGCCGTGAAATCTCCAAGAAGATCACGTAGACCCTGTGTGTAGTTCGTGTCGACCAGGAGCCTGTGCGAGATCAGGAAACGGGGATGTGTGGTCCATGGATTGACGGAGAATCCGCGTTCTTTCCGGATCCGGCGCAGAAACGTCCGGTCGAGCACCTCGAAGTCGAGGCCGAAGCGGCGCTGCATTTCTTGCCGCCACTGGTGCAGCATGGCCGGAGGAGCAGCGATCACGACCCGGTCGACTCTGCGTCGGAGCATGAGCTCGCGCAGAATGAGCCCGGCCTCGATGGTCTTTCCGAGACCGACGTCGTCGGCGATCAGCAGATTGACTCGCGGCAGCCTGAGGGCCTTGGCGAGCGGCTCGAGCTGGTAGGGCTCGATCTTGATCCCCGCCCGGAACGGAGCCTGAAACAGCTCCGGATCGGCGGCCGTAACGGTATGCCAGCGCAATGTTCGCAGGAAGGCTGCGAACAGGTCCGGCTCGTCGAAGTCGACGTGTACTCCCTCCGTTTCGAGGCGCCCGAGGCGCTGCCATCCTTCGTCCTCCAGCACCTCGGCGTCGAGCTCGCGCTCCCAGAGGAGAGCTGCACTGCGTTCCCGGTTGTCGTCGTCCACGCCCGCGAGCCGCACGAAGGTCTGCTCGCCCGAGTGCCGTCCGGGGGCCACCTGCTCCACGAGCCAACGGCGGGCACGCACGCGAACGAGCTGTCCCGGAGAAGGGCGGGCGACCGTCGTTGCCATTTCGACTCCCCGATATCCAGTCGATATCGCAACGCTACTTCAAGGCGCAGACAAGGCCAATCCTCTCGGAACCCGGGTCACCCGGCTTGTCCCTCCCCATGCGCCGGGAACAGCGTCCCGCGGTTGGAGAACCCTCCGGCGGCCGTCTCCAGCACGCTGCGTTCCACACGCACGGCGGCGCATCGCGCGGTTCCTGTTGGATCCCGATCCGGCGGATGTGGCGGGATGCAATGGGCTAGGCCGTTGACGCTGGGCTTTTCGGCCTGTCGTCTCCTCGCTTCTGCGAAAGGGCAATTCTCCGATCAGCGGTCGGCCCGCAGCCCGTCCCCGATATGCCCGCGCCGACGCAAGCGATCACCCGCTTCGCCGTTCGTCCATAGTCTCCTGACACGCTGCTCCGGTTCCAACAAGGAGGGCCTCCTCCGCCGCCAAGTAGCGGTGCGGGTCCATGCCAGGTGCGGCGTGGCTCCGCCGTCGGCCACAGGCGCGGGCGCAACTTTCAGACGAGCGTTCTACGATGAACGACGATGATCGTCTGCTTGCCTCCAGGCAGCCAGCCGACTGGCCCGGCGTGAGTGTCGCGACGCTCGAACGCTGGCGGACACAGGATATCGGCCCGAGGTATGCGCAGCACGGCCGCTGGCTGCATACGGAGCCCCCGTCGCCCGAGCCCGAGGACGAAAGGCTCTTCGGGGTGCTCGGGCGGCGCCGCCGTCTGCCGCCGTCCCTCGCTTCTTGCCTCCCGGCTCCGTGTCGGTGAGCATGGTGCCGTCCGTGGCCCGACCGGATATCGGGAAGCCGAGATGCGGCCCGAACGTCGCCGGGCATCCGGGGAACGCCGGACCGGCGAGCGACGGGCTCGTTTGCGAGGCGGTGGCTGCGATGCCGGTACCGTTCGTCATCCTCGATCTCTCGCCACCGGGCAGCCGTCTGGTGCACGAGGGTTGCCCCCGTCCGGCGGCGCTGCCGCCGGTCGACGCGGATCCCGGGCTGATCGCCACCGTCATGCTGCGCGAAATGGCGCGCTTCGAGCGGCGCAACCGGTCGTGCGGATCCGGCTTCCAGCTGGCCTTCCGTGCCGGTGCGGAAGACGGTCTGCTGTGGCCGCGGGCCGTCGACCACGCGATGGCGAAGCGGATCGCCGGGGCGTGGGCGATCCTCGAGACGGACGGAAGCCGCACCTTCGGCCGCTTCCACCCCGTCTCGTGGGTGCGGCTGATCGAGCGCCGTCGCAGGACGCCCTGGGATCGCCACTTCGTCCTGCCCGCCCTCGGGGATCCGGACGCCCCGGTTCCGGTGATCGAGACGGGACGTCCGCCGCTCCGGGTCGTCCGGGGAAGTCGGATCCCCGACAGGAGGGCGGCTCCGCGGCAGCGAACGGCTCGTGTGCGCGCCCCCGCGAATACCGCGGCATGTTCCGGCGCGACATCCTCCCCGTGACACCCCACGCCCGGAAGTCACGGGTGAGCTGCCAGATTCGAAACGGCACAACCCGTTTCCCGGCAGCCGTACCGCCTTCGGATCGCGCGCGAGGTGCCCTTCGGAGGATGGTGGAGACGTGTCGGCTCTGGGCGCCGGATGGCCGGATGCGGTCGGCGGTGTTTCCGGGGGTCCGCGGGTCGACGGGCCGGATGGGGCCTTCGAGCGGGACCGGTGCGGGTCACGCGCACCGCTGGCGCCGGAAGGGCAGGACGTCGCGCCCCGGATCGTCGAGGTGCGGCCGGTGGGGAAGGTCCTCCTCCCCCGGTTCTTCCGGAAAGCGGACGGCGTAGAGCCGGTACTGCGTCCCCTCGATCCGGCGACGGACGGTGAGGCGGTCGGATCCCGCCCCGACCACCAGCGCCCCGGCATCGGCGAGGGCCCGGGCGGCGCTGCCGGGATCCAGGTCGCCGATGGCTTCCCGGAACCCCTCCGTGGTGAAGAGCCAGGTCGGCCCGTCGTCGGGATCGTACCAGCCGACACGGGCGGGGACCCGTGACAGCAGTTCCTCTCCGTGTTTCCCGAGGCGTCCGAACCGCGCATCGCCGTGACGGTCGACGAAGGCCCGCAACCGCGCGAGCGCGCGTGCGGCGAGATCGTCGGGCGGCCGATCTTCGCGCCAGCGGACGAAGCAGGTACGCGCGGCCGCGATGGCGCATCCCGGCTTCCAGCCGACGATCCCGGCCTCTTCGGCGATCGTCCCCGCCGTCGCGGCGAGGGCGAAGACGCGGGCCGCCCGGGCCGCGGGTCCGCTTCCGGTCGCGAACAACGGATCGCAGCGGACTTCTTCGTAGATGGAACGGACGGCTTCGATGCCGTATTCGAGGATCGCCTGCACGAACGCCGGACCCGCGTGGCCGTGGTGTGCGGTCACCCCCCGGGCGATCCGCTCGGCGAGCCCGGCGGCGCCGAACCCGTGGGTCTCCTCGAAGAGGCCGTTCGCGTCCCGGATCGCGAGTTCCACGAACCGGACCTCCATGCCGAGGGTGGTCCGCCGACCGATGGTCTCGAGGGCCCGGTCGAAGCTGTGCTCGCCGGTGGAGAGCAGCGTCAGCTTCCAGGTCCGGGTGTCGGCGGCACTGCCGTCCCGCCGGGCGCGGGCCCGGCCGACGCCGTTGGCCAGCTTGTAGACCAGGCTCTGGAGATCGCGCGCCTCCGCCTCGCCGAGTTCGTCGAGACCGAGGGTCATGTCGTTGCACAGCACGGCCCAACCCTCGAGGCCGTTGCGGGTGCCGTTCCAGCTGCGCAGGAAGTGCCCCTCGGCCGGACCCCAGACGCTGGTGGCGGCGCGCAGCGCCGTGGTCTTGCCCGAGGTGCTGGAACCGTAGAGGTGGAGGCCGGGGCAGGTCTCGCAGCGCAGCGGACGGACGAGGGCACCGGCGAGGGCGAAGCTGATCGCGAGCACGAGGACCGGGTTGCCCTCGGCCAGGGCGACGACCTCCCGCCACCCCTCGAAGGTGCCCGAACACCAGTCGCCACGGCTGGCGTCTTTGGGATCGAGCCGGACGTCGGCGTCGCCGACGACCCCGTCGGGCAGCACGAAGGACCGCAGGTCATCCGACCAGCCGCACCGGAAGACGATGCGGATCCGTCGGTCTCCGGGCGGGAGCGCGTTCAGGTGGCGCACCAGTTCGCGACCGTGGTCGAGGTCGAGGGCGAAGTCCGCATCGAGGAGAGTCTCCAGCACCCGTTCGGGGCGCACCAGGGCGGAGCGGGGGATGGTCACCGAGCGGGTTTGGCCGTGCCGGTCCTCGAAATCCAGCAGGATCCCGGCGGCGCCCCGGTCCTCGAATTCGCACGCCGCAGCCGCGAACGGCGCGCAGATCCAGATGTCGTCCGGCGCATTCCGGCCGCGGCTTCCGGTCCGGTGCAGCCAGAGGCCGGGTCGTCGCGGCGGCGCGTCGGGCTCGTCGCTTCGGCGCCAGGGACGGCGATACATCCGCCGTCCCCGGCAGTCTTCCGGGTCGACGGCGAGGACCCCGGCATCGGCCGCGTCGGTCTCCGTCGCGGCCGTGGCCGTCTGCGGCTCCGTCGGGTGGTGGGAGGGGGTTCGTTCTCCGGGCATTGTTCGGCCTCCCCGATGGTCGTGGTTCAGCGCGCGCCCCGCCGGAGGGCGTCGCGGACGGTGCGGCGGGCTTCGTCCACCGGCAGTCCGGCCAAGAGAGCGGCCTCGACGAGCAGCTGTTCCGCCTCGACGGGATCGAGGCCGCGGTCGGTCAGCCGGGCGAGGCTCGCGGTTTCCCGGAAGAGCGTGAGGTGACGTGTGCCCTGCGGAGCTTCCGCGATCCGCGCGCGGGCGGAATCGAGGGCGGCCCGGACGTAGGCGTCGTCGGCCCCGGGAGAGTGGCAGCGGTCGAAGGCCCGGGGCTGCTGCAGGCGGACCCGCGGTGGAGGCGGCAGGAGGCGCGCGCGCCACGGCAGTGGCAGGGCCGCCGGATCGCCCGGGGGGCGGATCCAGCTGCGGCCGGGTGTGTGGTCCCCCGTGGGCAGCACGACGCAGCCACGGCTCGCCTTCACGTCCACCCCCGGCCGCAGGGAGCGTGAAGGGATGCGCTCGACTCCCCGGGGCCAGGCGAAGAAGAGATGGCGGCCGCCCGAGGGGGTCGACGCCTCGACGGTTTCGGGCAGCGGGCCGAGCTCCTCTCCGAGCGCACCCAGCGCCGCCTCGCCGTCGGTGTCGTGGCCGACCGGCGAATCGACGTCGACGACGAGGACCCCGCTTTCCGGCCCGGTGACGAGGGCGAGGGCACCATCCGGCCATCGCGCGAGCCAGGAACGGAGGATGTCGACGGCGTCCGCCGGAACCGCCCGTTCGGGCCAGTTGCAGAGCCGCGGGGCCTTGTCGGGACCGACGGGCACGAGCCGCCAGTGCGGCGGCAGTCCGCAGAAGGAACGGTTCATCGCCGTTCCTCCTCGTCCGGGCCGGTATGGGTGCGGACGAAGACCTCCAGATCGGCGTAGCGGTACCGCACCGTCCGCCCGTAGCGGAAATACCGCGGCCCTCTGCCCGCGGCACGCCAGCGTTCGAGGGTCGCCGGGCTGACGCCGAGGAGGCGCGCGACCTCTGCGGTGGTGAGGAGTCCGTCCGGTTCGTGACGTTCCATGGCGCTTCTCCACCTCTTGTTCGGACGTACTTAGGGAGATGCGCAGGAGGACTTCCCGAAACTGGCCGGAGCGTCCGTCCGCGGGCACCGACGGCCTGTCCGGCACCGGATGTTCCGATGTGCGGGGGAGAGCCGGTCGGCATGCGGAGTAAGGGACGGGCGCATTCGTCGGCAGCGGCGCTGTCACGGGCGATCCGCTCCGGAGGTGCCGCCGTGGCGGGCGGTCACCGTGACCGGGGATGCGACCGGACCGCGGTCACGCCCGATCCCTTGCGGTACGGGCGATTCGGGGTGGGTGTGACCGTGTGACCGACGCGCGGCGCGTTCGGATCGACCCGGGCGGTCGATCTCCCGGCTCCGCTCCCGGGCGGGGCGGATCGCGTACTCCGGGGGTGTGGGCCGGACCGGAGCCGTGTGCGACCGGCCGCGCTGAGGGATCGCCGCTCCCCGTTCGCTCTTCGGGACGGCTCTCTGTGCCCCGCGGTCGGACATCCTCCCCGATCCGCGATCTCCCGCGGTCCTCCGGCGACGTCTCCGTCGTCGTGCGGATCCCCCGCGCAGGAGCCCCCGACCACGCGGCGCAACGGTTCATCGGAACGCCGGAGAAGGATCCATTGGCCCGAGCCGCCCCCACGGATCCGGATGGGCGGAAATCACGACCGACGGACCGGCAGTCGAAAGGCCAGAGGATGCTCCGGGCGCCGCCGCGCGGTCCGGTGGGCGCGAAGGCGAGCCGCAAGACAGGCTCCACGGACTTCCAGAAGACACGCTCCCCGGTCCTGTCGGCGGCAGACCGCCTCCTCCCCGTGGACACCGCGATGCGCCCGGTCGCGAAGATCGGGAACCGGCGGACGGCTCCAGCCCGTCACCCCGCGGGACTCGCGCTCGCCGTCCCCGCACCTCGCGGTCGGCAGCTCCGGAAGACCGATCCGGACATCCTCCGGGCACGCGCATGCCGCGCTCCTGTGCCGTGCCGAATCCGGTCACCGGCGGGTGCCTTGCGGCTTCGCTTCCGGTCCGCCGGGTCCCGGACGGCTCGTCGGTCGGTTCCGGGGAGACGACACGGATGATCGCCGGTACCCGGGCGACCGCGAGCAGCCGCTCTTTTCGGACCATCTACCCCGCCCCCGTTCCGGTCCCACGGTCACACCCGCCCCGAATCGCCCATACCGCAAGGGATCGGGCGTGACCGCGGTCCGGTCACATCTCCGGTCACGGATCGCGCACGCCCCCCATCCCGGACCGACGGAACCCGGCGGTCCTCCCACGGAAGCGCCGGGAAATCGCACTGCATCGATCCGTCCGGATGTCCATCCATTGGCTGCGGCGCCGGAGCACGGCAACACCTCTATGAGACTGCCCGGTTCCCCACGGTTGTGAGCACCGAATACGATAGCCATTCCGTGGCCCGAACGGTGCTTCGCGAGCCGACGCGGTGAACGACAGCCTGCATGTCCGTCGGTTAGTCCGTCGGAGTGGTCAAGAGGGTGCTGGTCTAAGCAGCATCGATGATCGGACGGAGATGCGGAAGCACATGGCTCGTCTCCGCGAGTGGGAACGTTCTTTCCGGAACCTGACCATATCAAGGAGAAGCTCTCGACGGAGAATCGGGACCGGGAGAGCGCGTCGTAGCAGCACTCTTGGCGGCAGCAACACGCGCGCGAAGTGAAACGCGGAACCCGGCAGCGGATGGATATCTTCCGACAAGAGCGGGATCAGTAGGGGAGATTTCGGCGATCGAGGGTGGATACCCACGATCACCGTGCGTCCACCGGGTGATCAGACCGACGGGAAAACATGTTGTCTCGATGATCGCTTACAGTCTTGCGGCCTGCTCGAAAGGCCGCCCGAGGAATGGCATTTCTACGGCGACTCGTCCTGCGGTAAAACTTCTACGCTCGCCGCCGCGGCGAGCGTCTGGGGGCCCGGCGCGCCGTCCTTCGCGCGCACCTGGAACGGTACCGCGAGCAGTTTTTCACCCGACCGGCCTTGAACCCCGAGCCGGAATAGAGAACCCGAGGGTCACAGAAGGGATGGAGACCTCCCCGTAACCCCCTTGCCGCTGGCGTGGAGGTGTGATTCGAGGGGGGCGGAGGGGACGGAGGCGCGTGGGATGCGGCGGGAGTTGGAG